>BNJS01000561.1_pt1 | contig 470270 bp, 605 predicted proteins | sample 8540461 | NCBI WGS metagenome assembly BNJS01 (sample SAMD00202454, study PRJDB9452) | human saliva metagenome | isolation source: human saliva | place: Japan
AATGTTCAAGTTTGTTGCGTTAGCAACTTTTATATCTTATCATTTTTTTATTTTTGTCAATAGTTTTTTTAAACTTTTTTTAAACTTATTTTAAAAATGACTTCGTCTTTCTCAAGACTTTTTCTATTCTATCATCTACTTTTCCCTTTGTCAAGGTGGTTTTTTTACTTCTTAACCTTGCCACTAAATATAATTTTAAGTAGTTCTGTTAAAGTAGAAGACGGTTATTATTTTTATCATCTCTTTTTCTTTTTTTGTCAATAGCTTTTTCTCATTTTATTAACATTCTCCTTTTTTTAAATTTTTGTAATTGTTCGTTTTCTTCGAAACCTTATATAGAAATATTTAGCTTAGCAGAAAACAAAATTGCTGAACAAGTATCTTTTATCCAGCAATTTTATAATATTATTATTTTTTTCTTCTATATATTGTAGAAATCAAATACTGTAACAGGCATATTTCGTTTGTGTTCTGATTTTAGATAATGACCTTCTATTATTTTCGCTATTTCTTCTGGGACTTTTTTCCCCTCTAAATAATCATCTAAATTATCATAGCTTACCCCTAGCGCTACCTCGTCTTCTAGAGCTGGTCTTTCTTCTTCTAAATCTGCGGTTGGTTTTTTAAGATATAGATGTTCTGGACATCCTAATTTTTTCAGCAATACTTTTCCTTGACGCTTATTTAATCTATACAACGGCATAATATCTGCTCCACCATCGCCATATTTAGTATAAAAACCCGTTATAGCTTCTGCTGCATGATCTGTACCGACAACAATTCCACTATTCATGGTTGCTATAGAATATTGAACTTTCATTCTTTCTCTAGCTTTCTCATTGCCTTTGGCGAAGTCTGTTATTATCACACCTGCGTCTTTTAGAGATTCAACACTGGCATCTACAGCTTTTTTTATATTTACAGTATACACCTTATCAGGTCCAATAAATTTCAACGCATCATTACAGTCATCTTCATCAAATTGCGTTCCATAAGGCAAACGAACAGCTATAAACTTATAATCTCCACCTGTTTCTTCTCTAAGTTCTGTCATCGCCATCTGACAAAGTTTTCCACATAACGTAGAGTCTTGCCCTCCAGAAATACCTAATACTAAACTTTTCACAAAACTATTCTTTTTAATGTAGTCTTTTAAAAAGTTTATAGTTAAACGTATTTCTTCATCTACATTTATCTCCGGTTTACATCTTAATCTGGCGATAATTTCCTGTTGCAAACTCATAATTTCACCTACTAATTTTGTTTTTTAGTTACTTTTCGTAAAATATTATTTCTATTTTCCCAACATTTCGTACTTAAATCCACAGGATAAAATTCCGGATTTAATAGTCTCAAATATTCATTCCATAATGTTTTTTTATTTTCTTTGAAGTATTGTGCGCTTTCTTGAACACTAGGGATAGCATAGACTTGTCGACCATCTTTGAAAACATCAACATGCAAGTCTCTCGCTTCAAAATTCTCAACTTCTTTTTCTAAATATGTATGAGTAGGGTGGAATAGTTTTATACTTTTCTCCTTACTAACATCTTCAGATTCTAATGCGATATAATCCCCTGCTGCCATACCATTTTCTTTATTTATTATTCTATATACTCTTTTAATACCAGGAATAGTCAATTTACCAGGGTTTTCTGACACTTTTAATCTATCTACCATATTACCATTCTCGTCTTCCAAACAAGCTAATTTGTATACCGCACCTAGCGCAGGATTATCATAAGCTGTAATCAGCTTAGTCCCTATTCCCCAAGCATCTATTCTAGCACCTTCTTGTTTTAAATGAGTAATTGTAGCTTCATCTAAATCATTAGACGCTACCACTTTAGCATTAGGGTATCCTGCCGCATCAAGCATCTTTCTTGCTTCTTTTGACAAATAAGCTATATCTCCAGAATCTAAACGAATACCAAGGAAATTAATTTTATCTTTCAATTCATCAGCTACTTCTATTGCAGTTGGTATCCCTGAACGCAAAGTATCGTAAGTATCAACTAAGAAATAGCAATCTTTATGCGCTGCTGCATACTTTTTAAATGCCACTTTTTCATCTTCATAGGCTTGAACAAAAGAATGGGCATGAGTTCCGCTACATGGAATTCCAAATAATTTCGCAGCTTTCACATTACTTGTTGAATCAAATCCACCTATAATAGCTGCACGCGCTCCCCATACCGCAGCATCAAATTCATGCGCGCGACGTGTTCCAAACTCCATACAAGGTTCATTAGGACATAAATGTTTTATTCTTGCAGCTTTTGTCGCAATCAATATTTGATAATTAACTATATTTAAAATCGCTGTTTCTATTATTTGAGCCTGAATCAACGGTGCTTCAACACGAATCAATGGTTCATTGCCAAAAATAATCTCACCTTCACGTACTGAACGAATACTACCGGTAAACTTCATCTGTTTTAAGTATTGCAAGTAAGAGTCTTCATACCCTAATCCGGCTAAATATTCAATGTCACTGTCAGTAAATTCAAATGAATTTAAATATTTAACTACTTTTTCAAGACCAGCAAAAACTGCATATCCGCCACCGAAAGGTATTTTTCTAAAGTAAACATCAAAATAAGCTTTTCTTTCATGCACTCCATCTTTAAAGTAGGCATACCCCATATTAATTTGGTATAAATCGGTATGCAATGCATCCCCTTCATATTTATTCATAATTTCCTCCGAATTTAATTTTATTAACTATATTTTAGCACTTTAACCTCTTTTTTTCTCAAATATTTGTTTTCTATTATACAAGGTTACGTTATACTGTATTATTTTTCAAATAAAAAGAGGTTATAGAAACTTAACCTCTATTACCTCTTTGATTATTTGTATTTGGATTTGTCGTTTGTCTTGTTGTATTTTTGCTCAAGTATTCTTTTCATCTTTATTATCAGTATCTTTATTTTTAGATTTTATTATCTTTCCCAGAAGAAGTCTTTTTTTATCCTTATCTTCCTTTGACAATTCAGAATTTTACTATCATCTATCCTTCCATGATTATCTTCCACTTTTTGAAGATTGCCATCCATAATAGATTTTATAGTTGTTTGTAAAAAAACTTTCTTGTAAGGGTAGATTGAATATTATTTCTCCTTTATAGCTAAGTCCATATTCTTGTCTTACTAAATCAGAAATAAAATAGGGGTCTTTCAATTTATCTATTACTAATTCATTAACTTTATTCTCTTTGTCTAATTTCGCTATAGTATTATTTTGTTCTGTAAGCTGATTACTTATTTGTTTTTTCTCACGAATATACATATATGTTTGAATCAAAGTAACTGCCAAAACCATACTCATAACCGATAAAATAAGAAGTTTTCGACGCTTTCTGTACTTAGCCTTAGCTTTTTAGAACATCTTTTTCGAAATTGATTGTTTTTCGTAGCCATATTACTCTACTCTCACCTTTTCTGATAGCACCTTAAACATTTTAGTTGCATCTTCTTTTTGTACTATCTTTTTAATTCTAATACTTCATAGACAACTTCTTTTTGCGAAATAAATAGTAATCTGATCGCCTACTTTTTAACGGACTGGATGGCTTAGCCTTTTTTCCGTTAATAGCTATATGCCCTTCTGAAGAAATTTCATTGGCAATCGTCCTTCTTTTTATTATTCTCGATACTTTTTAAAAAAATTTATCCAAACGCATTTAATCACCCCTACATATTAGTATTATTTATTATCACATATTTATTTGTTTTTCGCAAATATTTATAATTTCTATTTTTTTGTAATCTAATTACAAAGAATAAAAAGGCAAGAGTCTCTCGCTCCCACCTTCTTTTATGCTTATGCCCAGTTACCATCTTTAAAGATAGCCACTTCTTTTCCATCAGCTGTTATTCCTACAATATTTGTTGTAGCTTCTCCAATCATAAAGTCAACATGAATCAAACTATCATTAGCACCTACAGCAGAAAGTTCTTCGTCACTCATTTCAGGACCACCTTTCACGCAAGTAGGATAAGCTTTCCCTAAAGCGATATGGCAAGCTGCATTTTCATCAAATAAAGTTTCCAAGAATAAAATCCCTGTATTTGAAATTGGAGAATCAAATGGAACTAGTGCCATTTCTCCAATTTTTCTTGAACCTTCATCTGTATCTAATAGATTTTTAAGAACATCATATCCACGTTCTGCTCCAAAATCAACAACTTTCCCTTCTTCAAATTTCAACCAGAAGTTATCTATTAAAACACCACTGTAATTTAAAGGTTTAGCATTATAAACAATACCACTAGTTTGCTCTTTATGCGGCATAGTAAATACTTCTTCAGTTGGGATATTAGCTACAAAGCGGTCAGCTTTTTTTGCATAACTTCCTGCACTTTGCCAAATATGTCCTTTAGGAAGCCCTACATAAAGATCTGTTCCTAATTCATTTGTAATATGTAGTTTTACAAGTTCATTTTCATGTAAAAATTTAGCTTTCTCATCTAAAATACTAATATGTTCTTCCCAGTCTGCTACCGGATCTTCTCCTTTAGCACGACATGCACTTAAAATTTGATCCCAAAGTTTTAAATACGCTTCTTCATCAGTAAGTTCTGGGAATAAACGTTTTGCCCATCCAACAGTAGAAGCACTAACAACGCACCATGGACACTCATCACTCATAATTGCTTTCATATAATTACGTAATGCCTTTGAGCGACCTATCATTGATGCTTTCAGTTTCGAACTATCAGCTCCTGCTAATCCATCTGGATCATCTCCAATAACAGAAAGATATGCTGTTTCTTCTTCTAAACTCTCTTGATATCTATCAATATACCATTGACCTACACTACTTAAAGTATCTTCACTTTGATATTTAAGATGTAATTTAGTAAGTTCTTGATCGCGCCACTCTATCTCTACCTTTTTCGCACCAAGATCATAACAAGCTTCCACTATTTTTGCCACAAAATCACGAGTTTCTGTACTAGCTCTTACTAAAACAGGTTGATCTTTTTGAACATTAAGACCTACTTTTGCAATAAGTTTCGCATAATTTTTTTAATTGTGTATTTAAATCCATAGACAATCTCCTTTTATTTATAAATTTCATTAAGATTGAAACACTTTCTACTTGTTAAACTAAATAAATTTTAGTTACGATTCTATTATAACACTTTTTTCAATATATTAGTAGGAGATCCCAAGAAATCTTGAAACCTCCTTTATAAATTACTATTCGACTAGACTGCGCGAGTAGCTTCTTTTAACCATTCTAACTCTTCACCTTCAAAGTATGGAGAAAGAACTTCAAATACTTTTGCATGGTATTTATTCAATTCATATTTATCTTCGCTTGTAAGCATATCTACAACAACAGCTTCTAAATCCCAAGGAACAAATGTCATAACTTCGAATTCCATAAATTGACCGTATTCATTTTTCACAGAATTTCTAATGATAAGTTCATTTTCTAAACGAATACCATGAGATCCTGAAATGTACAATCCTGGTTCATTAGTCATAGTCATACCATGTTTAAATGGTTCTGCAGAGCGATAGATTCCCCAGTGAATACCCTGTGGCCCTTCGTGAATATTCCCTAAGTACCCAACACCATGTCCTGTCCCATGGTTAAAGTTTTCGTATCCATACCATAATGGTGCACGAGCAAATAAGTCGACGTTAGCTCCACAAACACCTTCCATAAATTTAAGTCTTGATAGACGCAGGTGACATTGTAATACTTTTGTATAATCTTCTTTTAGACGGTCGCTGATTTCACCCATAGCTGTAGTACGTGTAATATCAGTTGATCCTTCTTCATAGTGACCACCAGTGTCAGTCAGGAAGAATGTTCCTGGACGTAATGGAATAGATGTTTCTTCAGAAGAAGAGTAATGGACAATAGCTCCATTTTCCGCATGACCACAGATTGGCGCGAAACTTGGACAAATAAATCCGCCTTGTTCTTTTCTGAATTCTACAAGTTTATCAGAAGCTGATAATTCATCTTCTTGTTCACTAATACCTTGTTTTACTAATTGTTTCAACCAATAAATAAATTTAGTATGCGCAACACCATCTTTAACGTGCGCTCTAATTGTATGTTTTTAATTCTACTTCATTTTTTTGATAGCTTTCATTAAGATCGTAGGATTACGCTTTTCAACTAATGTTACTTCTTTAGGAATATTATTAAATGCAGCATAGTTTAAACGAGCTGGGTCAACTAGAACTACATCTTTTTCTGTAAATTTCTTAACATCTGCATATACATCATTATAAGGTTTAATAACTACATTATCCTCTTTTAAGTGTCCTTTAATTTCATCAGATAGTTTTTCTTTCATCTACATATAAGTCTACTCTATCTTCGTATACTATCGCATAACTTAATAATAATGGGAAGAAGTCTACATCCATACCTCGAATATTTAATAACCAACCTATATCATCTAAAGTTGTAATTACATGGACATTAGCTCCTGCTTCTTTCATTTCTTTACGAACTCGCTCTAATTTACTGGCAACAGTTTCCCCAGCGCGTTCTAAGTTTAAATAAAATGCTGGGGCTTCTGACAACGGTGGTCTATCTGTCCAAATTTCATCTACTAAATCAACTTCATATTTTACAGTTGCATTTTTATGTTTTAATTTTGTTGCAATTTCTTTTCCTTCACCAAACATAACAACACGTCCATCGAAACCTGCAACACCATTTTCAGGTGTATTTTCTACAACAAAATCTACAATTTTAGGAACACCTGGTTCCCCCATTTTTTGAAGTTCAACTACAGTACCTGCCAATTGTTTTTCACCTTGTAAGAAGTAACGACCATCAGTCCATAATCCCGCAAAGTCTTTTGTTACAACAAGCGTACCTGCTGAACCTGTAAACCCACTCATAAATGCACGTGCCTTAAAGTGTTCACCTACATACTCACTATTGTGGAAATCGGCTGTCGGTACCATATAAACATCTATACCGTTTTTGTCCATCAACGCTCTTAATTGAGCTATTCTTTCGTTTACTACCATCTTTCTTACCCCTTTTTTTATTTTATTTTTATTTTATTTTTAAAAATCTCTTTTAAATCTATCTGTGGCACGAACCAAAGCATCTACAATAGCTGGTTCTGCTGACGAATGTCCAGATATAACAAAATCTAAATCACAATTATTTAGCTTTTTACTTAATTCATAAGCATTAATTGGTCTACAATCAACATCATATCTACCATGTACTATATAGGTAGGAATATCTTTTATAGCACTAACATTATTCAACAACCAATTATCATCTCCACCCCAGAACATATCATTCATCCAGAAATGACACTCGATAGTCGCTACTGACAGAGCAAAGTTAATTTCTCCCGCACTTTCTTCTACATTAGGAACTGGGTGCAACGTCATTACACTTCCTTCCCAAATACTCCATTCTCGCGCTGCTTCTTCTCGAGTTTTTCTGTCTTCACTAGTTAATCTCTTATAATAAGAGCCTATAATGTCGTGTCTTTCTTCCTCAGGAACAATAGATACATATCTATCAAATGCTTCAGGGAAAAATTCACTAACTCCACCTTTTTCATATAACCATGTTATATCTTCACGGCGTCCTAAGAAGATTCCTCTTAACACCAATCCTAAAACACGTTCAGGATGTTTTATCGCATAACATAGAGCCAATGTTGTACCCCAACTCCCTCCAAAAACAAGCCATTTTTCTATCGATAGCTCTTCTCGAATTTTCTCTATATCCTCTATGATATGCCAGGTATCATTATTCTTTAGACATGCACGCGGAGTTGATTGACCACTTCCTCTTTGATCTAATTGAATAATTCTATACACCTTAGGGTCAAAGTAGCGTCTCCCTGTTGGAGTAGTTCCTCCTCCAGGCCCACCATGTAAAAATACTACAGGGATACCCTGTGGATTCCCACTCTCTTCATAGTATATGGTGTGAACATCATCTACCTTTAGCATTTTCGAAAAATTTTCATTTATTTCTGGGTATAACGTCCGTAACTCTCCCATATTAGAACCTCCTACCTTTTATTATATTTACACTTACTATTTTTAACACAAAATAAAGCGTTTTTCATTAATAAAATAATGTTATTTTCTGTAAAAAAATATTTTTTTATTAAATATATTTATTTTTACATAATTAAAGACTATAGTACTTTTTTTCACTATAGTCTTTAATTTAATCTTTACTCTATTTTTTAATAAATTATTTTATTATTTTTCTATGATACCTTTGAATTTATCTGTTGCACGTACTAAGGCATCAACAATTTCAGGTTCTCCTGAAGAGTGTCCACATACCAAGTACTCAAGTTCACAATTATTTAATTTTTTGCTAAGCTCCCATGCTCCAATAGCACGACAGTCAACATCATAACGTCCATGTGCGATAAATGTTGGAATATCTTTTATAGGTTCAATATTGTTTAAAATCCAATTATCATCATTCCAGAACATATTATTCATCCAAAAATGACATTCAATAGTAGCCATAGAGATAGCATAATTTATTTCCCCGAAGCTTTGCTCTAGATTTGGATCTGGATGAAGTGTTACTAAGCTACCTTCCCACATACTCCATTCTTTTGCCGCTTGTTCACGCTCTTCTTTGTTCTCACTTGTTAGGCGTTTGTAATAAGCTTCGATAAGATTGCCACGTTCTGCTTCTGGGATTATACTCTGATATCTTTCAAAAGCTTCTGGATGAATATTGCTTGCTCCCCCTTCTTCGTAAATCCACAGTATATCTTCACGACGCCCTAGGAAAATACCACGTAAAACAAGCCCTAAAACACGCTCTGGATGTTTTATAGCATAGCATAATGATAGTGTAGAACCCCAGCTACCACCAAATACTAACCACTTGTCAATATTTAGTTCTTCACGGATTTTTTCGATATCCTCTATAATATGCCATGTATCATTATTTTCTAGACAAGCATGTGGTGTAGATTTTCCACTTCCACGTTGATCAAACAAAATAATTCTATACGCTTCTGAATCAAAGTAACGTCTGCACGATGGTGCTGTCCCACATCCTGGTCCACCATGTAAGAAAATTACAGGTATTCCATCAGGGTTCCCACTTTCTTCATAATAAATTGTATGAGTATCATCAACTTTCATCATCTTAGTAAAGTTAGCTGAAAGCTCAGGATACAGTGTTCTTAATTCTGCCATAGTCTATTCTCCTCATTTTTATTTTTTATTCCTACATTATTATTTTACCATAAAAAAATAATTTTTCATCAATAAATACTAAAAATAATCAATACTATAACAGAATAAACAAATATAATAAAGAAATTAAAATACAAATCAAAAGCATATAAGCTCCTTAACTAATACAGAAGAGTATTATAAAATGAAAAATGCATTTCTTATATAAAAATAAAAAAAGAAGAAAGAGCTAACTCTCTCTCTTCTTTTTATATAATTTTAATCTTCTACTAAAGTTTCACCTTCACGTAGTTCTACTAAGCTAGCTAGTTTTTTCTCAAAAATGAATACTAATAATGCTACTACTACGCAGACACCACCAATTCCTAAAGCTACGTTTACTATTGGAAGCTCAGCTACTAATTTATACAAGTAGCTATATCCTTTAGCTGCACCAAATGTTGCTACAATCCAAACTGCCATCATTATAGATAGAATTTGTTTTGGTGCATATTTAGAAACGAATGATGCTCCTAATGGAGAGAAGAACATTTCTGCTAAACTCATTACGATGAAGAATAGAATTACCCAAAGAATACTAGCTTTTTGGCTTTCAGGCGCACCTACTCCACGAGTAAATTCTGTTAATGCTAAGATTCCAAAAGTTACACCTAGTAAGAATAAAGCGATTGAAGCTTTTTTGTATAAACTCCAGTCTCCTTGTGGACGTCTAGCAAGTTTGTACCATAAAGCTCCTAAAATTGGTCCTAAAATAACACATGCTAATCCGTTAAGTGAGTCTAACCATGAAGTTGGCACTGTAAATGTTCCAATTTTATCATCAATAAACTTAGGCATGTAATCGTATAAAATTACATATGTTAAATACCAGAAAATCCAGAAGATAACTGATAATAATGAAATAATTACGATTGAGTATACACGACGAACTTCATATTTTTCTAATGGACGACTTACTTTTACTTTTTCTTCATGGTGGTCTTCACCTTTAGCGAATGGGTGTTTACCAACTTCGCCTAAAGATTTATAACCTAAAACGAACCAAATTGCACCAATGATACAAAGTAATCCAGCAATTTTGAAGCATTGTAGGTATCCGTTAGCACTTGATGTTGCAAGTTTAACATATAAAATCCCTACTGCAGTAGTTCCGATGAATGAACCTATATTAATGAATGAATACATAGTTGAGAATGCATCATCTTTACGTTTTTCATCGCCTTTAAAAATTTCTCCAACTACTGCTTGAAGATTACCTTTGAAAAATCCTGTTCCAACAGAAACTAAGATAATCATTGTCCATAAAGAAGAGTAAGTACCAACGTAACCTGCATAACCATATCCTAATCCCATTAAAAGTAACCCTACAGGAATAAGATATCTAGCACCGATCAACTTATCCGCAATAAACCCTAATAATACAGGGGCAAGATAAGTAAAGGCTACTAAGTTAGATTGCATTGCTGCACCTTCTACTTTACCTAGTCCAAGACCACTTTCTCCTAAGCCACCACTAATTACAGCAGCTGTAACATAGATAATGATAAGCCATTTAGAAGAATAATACGCCGCTCTCTCGAATGAGAAAGTGATAGAACTCATATAAAAACTCCACGGTTTGTGATTTTTAACCGCTACTTCTGACATAATAAATCCCTTCTTTCTTTTTTGTGAATAACTCACATTTTTTTCTATATTATATCACATTGTATTTTTCTCACACAACTATTTTTTTCAATAAAACACTAAAAATATTTTAATATCAGTATTGTATTTGCTTTCATTGAGTGCTATAATTAAATTAAAGTTCAGAATATTTTTAAAGGAGTTGTATAAATATGAAACTTTCAAGAACTAATAAAATCTTATCTAAAATGAAAGAACAAGGTATCAATCAAGCTATTATTAGCGATCCTTATTCAATTTTCTACTTAACTGGTCACCTGGAACATCCAGGAGAAAGATTTTACGCTGTACTGCTTGACGAAAATGGTAACCACAAACTTTTCGTTAATGCTCTATTCCCTATCGAAAATGATTTAGGTTTAGAAAAAGTAGTGTACTCTGATACTGATAATCCAATCGAGACACTATCTAAAGTTATTCCTGATGGAGCAGTTGTAGGTATTGATAAAATTCTTCCAGCTAGATTTTTATTACCACTTATGCAATACTTACCAAACAACAAGTTCGTTGATGTATCTCTAATCGTTGACCGCATTCGTATGATTAAAGATGAAGAGGAAAAAGAACTTATGCGCCGTGCATCTCTTCTAAACGATGAAGCTTGTCAAAGAGTTATCAACAGCATTACAGCTGAAAAATCTGAAAAAGATATAGTTAAAGACTTACTTGCTATTCATGAAGATCTTGGAGTTGAAGGATTGTCATTTGATCCAATTATCGGATATGGCGCAAACGGAGCTAACCCGCACGGTACAGTTGGTGATAGATATCTAAAACCTGGAGACTCTATTATCGTTGATATGGGTGGAATCAAAGATAACTACTGTTCTGATATGACTCGTACAGTATTCTGGAAACAACCAAGCGAAAAAGCACGCGAAGTATTCGAAACTGTTTTAGAAGCTCAAAAACGTGCTTGTGCTCTAGTTAAACCTGGGGTTAGATTCTGCGATATAGATGCAGCTTGCCGTGACTATATTACAGAAAAAGGATACGGAGAATTCTTCACACACCGTACAGGACACCACATCGGTCTTGAATGTCACGAATACGGAGATATTTCTAGTATCAACGAAACTAAATGCGAGCCAGGTATGATTTTCTCTATCGAGCCAGGTATCTACCTTCCTGGAGAACTTGGAGTTCGTATCGAAGACTTAGTACTTGTAACTGAAGATGGTTGCGAAATATTAAACAAACTTAACAAAGAATTAGTAGTTATCGGAGAATAATTACTTAAGAAAAAAGAGTATCGCAAGATACTCTTTTATTTTTATATTAAGAAGCTGTACAATCGTATTGCTTCTTAATTTTTTTATAATTTAGTTATTAAAATTTTTTTATTTAAAAACTCTCCAACAATATTCCAGTATTGTTCTCTAAATTTTCTCTCTGCTTGAACATGCTTCATACCTGGAAAACTATGGAATTCTTTTTTAGAATTAATTAATTCATAAGCCGCTTTCCCATGTTCTATAGGTACAAAACCATCCTCTTCTCCGTGTAATACTAAAGCTGGTAGTTTAGTATTTTTTAACGCCTCTGTTGCATCAACATCTCCGAAGAAATAACCTGCACGCAATTTTGTCATTGTATTTGCTGCTGGAATAACAGGGAAACTAGGTAAATTAAATAATTTTTTCAGTTGATATGTAAATTCTGTTTTTAAATTAACATAACCACTATCTTCTATAAATACTTTCACATTACTTGGTAGATTTTTGCCTAGTGAATTCATAACAGTAGCTGCTCCCATACTTATACCAAATAACGCTATATCAGCATTACCACTGTCTTCCGAAATTTTTTTAATCCAATTGACTAAATCAGTTGAATCATAACCTCCCATCGAAATAAAGTCTCCTTCACTTTTCCCATGAGCGATTAAATCTGGAGCAAAAACATTATATCCCATGTCGTAAAACTTTTTAATATAGTTTGCCATTTTAAATGAACTACTAGTATACCCATGCACTACTATAACCCATTTTTTAGCACCTGGATTTTCAAATTTATATCCCACCAGTTTATTTTTAGTTACAGAATCCATTGTCAATTCTTTTTTAGTAGTCTCAAACCAATTTTCTACTGCTTTTTTATCTTCTTTGTTACCATCGCTATCTTGATTTACTATTGCACTTTTATCTACTTTCGGATTCAAAGCGAAATTATAAAAATAATTCCCTGTAAAACCAAAGGCAACAACTAAAATCACAAGAATACCTAATAATATTTTTTGAAATGCTTTTTCACTGTTCCATATCCTTTCTTTCATTAAAACATACCCCTTATTATACTACCTCCACTACTAAAAAGTAAACAAAAAATAACACCAATAGAGACTTCTAATATCCCTATTAGTGTTTTCCTTATTTTATAATTACTTCAACATCTTATTTATATAATTACAAGTTGAAAAAAATTTATTTAAACTTCTAATCCAAATTTTTTTCTTTAATAGCATCTGCAACTATCATACCTGTAAACCATGCGATCATCAGATTATATCCCCCGATTTCTCCGTGTAAATCTAGAATTTCCCCAGCAAAATATAAATTATCTAGTTTTTATGAGAACATGTTTTCGGACTAACCCCTTTTAAGTCAACCCCACCAGCCGTTGTAAATGCATATTCCAATGGCATTGTCTTAATATTCACAAGCTCATAACGCTTAATCTTTGAAAACAAATTTTCTAAGTTCTTTTTACTAATATTTTTCCGGGAAATACTTATCGAACATAAAATTATAAAAACTTTTCGGTAATTTTTCCACTTAAAAATTTATTATCTTGCCAAAGCTTCTCAAATAACTCATCCTCATTTAATTCCGGATAAAAATCTAAGTAAAACTTATCTTCTGGAAATCTAGCTACAAATTCTCCCATAGCAATTGATAGTGGTCCACTTAGACCTTTATGTGTAAAAAGTAAGTCCCCTGTGCGTTCATTTTTTTTATGAAACATTCTTATGTTTTGAAGCGCAACTCCTGATAATTCTTTAAAATCATCAAATACCAATGCTACTTCGCTTGGATAGATTTTTGTAATTTTTCACACCATGTTTTTTTAATATTCTATGGAGAGAACCGTCACTTCCACTCTGCGGATAAGTTTTTCCTCCTGCACAGATAACTACATTTTTTTCCCATAATATGTATCTATATTAGTACGAACTCCTACTAGTTTATCCTCTTCAAATATTAAATCTTCAACTTTTTCTTTATAGTTTATTTTAGCGTGATCAGTTTTAAATGTATTTACTACATCACGCGCTTTTTCACTAGCCGGGTACAATCTTCTATTTTCTTGCTTTAGCCTTAAATTATGCTTATCAAAGAACTTTTTCACATTATATTTATGATATGCACTACGCAAAAATCGTCCGTTATGAACAGCCGCGACGAAATCTTCAGCATTATCACTACTCATCACATTGCAGCGACCATTTCCAGTTAAAAGTAGCTTCACCCCTGCACGTTTATTTTGTTCTAAAACTAAAACACGCAACCCACTGTCGTTTAACCTATCAGCAACCATAAGCCCTGCGCTTCCAAGACCAATTATTATAACATCATACTGCATGTAACTATTTCCTTTCTCCTAACAATCCTCATTTATATGACTTACTGCCGCTTCTATTATCGATGTTACATGACTATCATATATACTATAGTATCTCATTCTTTTTTCTTGGCGATCTTTTACCAACTTCATATTTCTAAGTTCTGCTAATTGGTGAGATATTGCAGACTGTGTACCACCAATAATCTCCTCAAGTTCACTAACGTTTCTTTCTTTTTCCATTAATAATAATAAAATCTTAAATCTAGTTTTATTACGTAGCAAATGAAATAATGCTAAAACTTTATCTAATTTTTTTCTTCTGGTATATTTTTCTATCACTTTTAAAGTATTCATCTATTACCTCCATCTTAACATAGTCTATTATAACCATATTCGCTATTTAAAAGCAAGATTATTAAAAACAAAAAGATAGGAATGAGTTTACACCTATGATTTTTAAAAATCAACTTTTTGCAAGCTCGTTCCTATCCTTTATTCTTAATTTTTTACTTCTCTTAACATTCGTAGCGCATTTAATATTACAGCTAGCGTACTTCCTTCATGAAGAATAACACCAAAGGTAATATCCATCTTACCTAGAAAATTTAAAACAACTAAAGTAACTACAACAAACATCGCAAAGATAATATTTTGATAAGTTATCTTAAGCATTTTCTTACTTAATTTATGAGCATGGCTAAGTTTTGATAAATCATTTTTCATTAAAATCATATCCGCAACATCCATCGCAACGTCAGTACCATTTCCCATAGCTATACCTACATCAGCAAGGACAAGTGCTGGCGCATCATTAACGCCATCTCCTAACATAGCTACATTACCATATTTTTCCTTTTGACTTTTTATAATCTGTGCCTTATCCTCTGGCATAACATTCGCCCTTACCTCATCTATTCCAACAATCTTTCCTACAGCCTCTCCTGTCAAATATGAATCACCTGTAATCATCATTGTATATATGCCTTGCTTTTTAAAATACTCTACAGCACCTTTTGCACTAGCATTTGGGATATCCATAAAAGCCAACAACCCAACTACTTTAGAATTGCGTGCTACATAAACAACAGTTTTCCCTTCTTTAGCTAAGAACTCCACCTGTTTAGTTAAAGCGTCGCTTGCATTAGTAAATGCAGTTACCTTTGCTATACAGTACTCTGCCCCTAAATACGTCGTTACTAATCCAACACCTATTTTATTCTCAACTTCTAATTCTACAGGTTCAACATTAGGAAACTTATTAACGATAGCCATTGCCAGTGGGTGATTAGATTGCTTCTCCATCGAGACAACTACTTTTAACAATTCTTCCTCATCTTCTTCAAAAATATAATCTGTAACTACTGGCTCTCCATTAGTTAATGTTCCCGTTTTATCAAAAGCAATCGCCTTAATATTACTCAGATGTGATAGGTATGCCCCACCTTTAACGAGAACTCCACGTTTTGATAGATTAGAAATAGTTGCCAATGTCGCTGGAATAGCACTCGCGGCTAAGGCACACGGAGATACCGCAATTAAGTAAACCATACTGCGATATAAGCTAATCTCCCAACTCCACCCGAAAATAAATCTACTCGCAAGAAGTACTACTGGAAATAGAACTAAAACAAGAGTTACATATTTAGGTTCCAATCGTTGAAGCAATGTTGCAATTTTTGTCAAACTATTTTGCGAAGCATTGACTAAACCTAATATCTTCGCAAAAACCGTATCTCCTGGCTCTTTAGTGACTTGCATAACAAAGGTTCCTTCTCCATTAATAGTACTCCCAAAAACTTCATCACCAATGGTTTTTTCTTTAGGAACACTCTCACCAGTAATAGAACTTTCATTAATGAACGTTGTTCCACTTAAAACAATTCCATCCATCGGAACTTGATCTCCATTTAAAACTTGGAGTTTATCCCCTACTTCAACCTTATCTATAGGAATAATCTTTGTATTATTATCTTCTAAAACTAACCTCGCTTGAGTCGGATTTAGATTCAATAGATTCGTAATCTCTTTTCTACTTTTTTCATCAACATATTCTTCTAAAAAGTGTGCTCCGGCAAAAATAACTATAAGCATAGCCGCTTCTTCATAATTACCGATAAAAATAGCCCCTATAGCTGCTAGAGTCATCAGCAAATGAACATTAGGAGAAAATCGTTTCTCTTTTTTTGTATTTTGGATTGTATTTCCTAATCCTTCAAAAATGACATGATATCCCGCTATCCCAACTGTTCCAATAAACAAAATATTTGAATATAAGGAATACCTATTTTTCTAATATATATCCAGCAATAAAAGCCGCTAATCCAACAAAATACATTATTACTGGAAATTTTGCACCATGGCTATGCATATGACAGTGATTGTTATTGTGATTGTGTTCATGACAATTATTATGTTTATGATTGTGGTTGTGGTTGTTTTCATGAGCATGAGAACTAATATTATTACTATTATACTTATGAGCATAATTACATTTTTTTCATTATTATGAATATTATCAACACCCTTTATATTATTACACATACTATATCACCTCTTTCCTCTTGAAAATATTAATATATGATTATTCTTTCATATGTATTATATATGAATAAACAATCATATGTCAAATATATTTAGTTTTTTTCTTCTAAAAATTTTTCCAACCTACGTTTTTTTATTAAAAACTATTATTTGAAAAATTATTTAAATTTTTATATTTCTTCTTATTGGAATTTTTTTATTATTTTTGTACTATACTAAAGGGTATATATTTAGAAGAACTATTGAACTTTTTTCAAAAGAGTTCCCCTAGTTTTCCTAATTAAAACTTTGATTAAAAAGGATTTTTTTATAATGAGACTTAAAAAAATTAGTATTTTATCTATTCTTCTAGTTTTTTTATTACCGAATCTCGCAAAAAGCAGAGACGCTATTTTTTAGACAACAATGCAATCTCTAACTTTAGCGATGTCAACACACATCTTGTAGTTTCGAATTTAATACTGGAAAAAAATAATTTCTAAACGTGGAGAAAATAAACAAGTATCTGTGAGCAACTTACCAAATCATCTTGCCCTATTTTTTTACTAACTGATGATTTGAAAAATAATAAAAATTTCACTTGATACAAAAATAAACATTACAAACAGTGATGCTATCTTAAATAAATACAACCTTGGTTCTTCTATTAGTGTTAACGATGCCTTATTCTTACTTGAAAACGAAGAATCTGATGCCTTATTAAAAGCTATTTTTACAAAAATATGATTTGACAATTGAAAAAGCAAAAAGATATTTTTGAGCTCAATGTCACTTAACGATACAACATTAGCTTCGTTGACGATTGACGAGAAAAAAATATGAGTACGGCAAAAATATGTCGTATTTAACTAATATGATTTTTAAGAAATTATCCAAAACTTACTGAGATCACTAAAAACCCAGAAGTAACTCTTTCATCTGGTTCAAAAAGCAACTAACAATGTTTCTTTTTACCGAATCAGATAAGTTTAGAGTGTTGGGACTTAATTACGCAAATAAAAATAGTATTACTTTCGCTTATAGCGGAGATACAAAATTACTTATTACGATTTTAAACCAAAATGATGATAAGGCTACATATTTTTGATAAACTGCAAAAACTTATGACTATTTATTTAGCAATTATAGCTACAAACTTGCATTAAAAGCTGGTAGTTATAAAATAAATAACGAAAATATTACTTTTTGATAAAGATATTTTATGATTTATTCTATGAAAAACATTCTATAAAAAGATGTTACATACCTACTTATGAATAAAAAAATATTACTTTTTCAAAAATATGAAACAATCTCTGCTAATGCAGGTACAGTTTTTTGCCGACTTTTTCATCAAACGATACTTCAGGTGTATTGGCAAAAGTAAAAAAACAAATTTCATTAATGACATTAATTTTTGACAAAAAGACAACTTGGAAAAAAACTACTATAGTTATCGATCGTACTAAGTACTTCGCTACTGGTATTTTTAGCTATCTATTCATTAGTATTTATGGCATTCTACATTATGAAAAAAAGTTGTTAGAAAGGATTAATTATGGAGCAAAAATAATTTAGTATTTGAAGTTGATGGGATTATCTATGAACTTATATACAATTTTAAAGATGCCTTCCAAAAAGAATGGTTCGAAGAAAAAAATTAGTCGATGTACTAAAAAAATAAACCGTATATTGTTGGCGATATTTCTCATGACAAACTTCGCCTTAGTGGCTTCACACTAACAAAAGACAATAACAATCCAAAAATATCAATAATCTAGAAGATTATATTTTAGAATATTGTAATTTTGGAGCACCCTTTTTTGTAGTTAAAAACGATAAAATAAAAACTATTTGGCGTTACTTACGTCAAATAGTTTTTATTTTATTCTAAACAAACTTTACACAGACTGCCTCTGGTACTTCAACACCACATTGAACAACATCTAACTCACCAGTTTTTTGATCAACTGCATATACAGTTATCGTTCCTGATGTTTCATTAGTTGCAATAGCAAACTTATTATCTTTTGATAAGGCAAAATCCCTAGGGTCTGCTCCCTCAGTACTAATAGTTTGAATCTCTTTTAACTTATTATTCACATTCTCAAAGACAACAATAGTATCTTGTCCACGATTACTCACATAGACAAATCTATTGTCATTAGAAATTTTTATCGCACTTCCTTTATTTTCAACAGGAAAATCCTCTAATAATGTCAAATAGTATTCCGGATTCGTTAGATTTCCATCACCATCATAATCAAAAGCAATTACCTCACTTGTCAGCTCCGTCATAGCATAAGCTTTTGTTTCATCTGAACTAAAGACTATATGGCGAACACCACTACCAGCTTTTACTTTTACATTTTGAACTTTTTCTAATCTACCCTCGTTTAACTTATACGTTGTAATTTCATCCGTACCTAAATCACATGTGAAAACATAATTACCACTTGGAGAAAAACCTGCAAAATGAACATGAGGCTTTTCTTGACGTGGATGTACACCATTTCCTTCGTGAGTATCAGTCGATAATAATGTTCCTAAAGCTCCATTAGTAATTGAATAACTATCCGCCGTTCCCGTGTGGTAATTTGCTGATAGCAAGTACTTGTCATCATGACTTACCTCGACGTAACATGGAGGATTACCGTCTTTTTGAACTGATGTTAGTTCTTCGAGTCTCCCATCTTCTAAAACTCTAAAACTAGTAACAGCTCCTTTACCTTCTCTTTTAGATACACTGTATAAATTTTTATTATCACTCGATAGCGCCAAGTAAGTCGGATTTTCTACTTTAGCAACTGATGCTACTTCTAACACTCTACCTTCTTCTGATAATTCTATTTTATATATTCCTTGGCTTTCTTTTTTAGTATATGTTCCTATATATGCTCTTACCATTTTAGCCTCCTAGCCATTATTTTTATCATTTATAACACCTATTATACCATTTATCGCTATTTTTGTATAATATATTAACTTTTCTCTATTACCGACCTGCACTTCAAGTAAATCTCTTTGATTTTTAAATATTTTCCATAATAATTAACCTTGATTTTATCGGAAATCACAAATACTTCGTTTTTGTTCTCTATTTGCGTAATTTAAGTTTTACTTCTGAGTCCGTTCTTGATATAATAAAAGTATATTATTATGCAAATTTTAGGAGGACAACTGTGAAACACGAATTTATACTAGTTCTTGACTTCGGTAGTCAGTACAATCAACTTATCACACGTCGTGTACGTGAGCTTGGTGTTTATTCTGAACTACATGATAACGAGATTTCTATTGACGAAATTAAAAAAATGAACCCTAAGGGAATTATTCTTTCTGGGGGACCTAACTCTGTTTATGAAGAAAATTCTCTAACAATTGATGATGAAATTTTCAACCTAGGTATTCCGGTACTTGGTATTTGCTACGGAATGCAATTAATGCAACATAAACTTGGAGGTCGCGTAGAATCTGCGACTAGTCGTGAATACGGAGCACATAACATTGATGTAGTTGCTGGTGCTCGTCTATTCGAAGGTACACCAACTACTCAACAAGTATTAATGAGTCACTCTGACAAAGTTGTAGAACTTGCTGATGGATTCAAAGTAGTGGCAACGAGTGATAACTGTCCTATCGCTGCTGCTGAAAACGTAGAAAAAGGATTCTACTGCTTCCAATTCCACCCAGAAGTTCGTCATTCAGAATACGGTTATGACTTACTTAAAAACTTTATTAGAAACGTTTGTAACTGTACTGAAAACTGGACTATCCAAAACTTTATCGATGACAAAATCAAAGAAATTCGTGAAGAAGTTGGAAATCAAAAAGTTCTTTGTGCCCTATCTGGTGGTGTAGACTCTTCTGTAGTAGCAGCTCTTTTAGATAAAGCAATTGGAGACCAACTTATCTGTATGTTTATCGATCACGGTTTACTTCGTAAAGGAGAAGCCGAAGGAGTTATGTCAACTTTTAGTAAAGAAATTGATGGTGGCTTCAACATGAACTTTATTAAAGTAGATGCAAAAGAAAGATTCCTTGGAAAACTTAAAGGCGTAAGTGATCCAGAGAAAAAACGTAAAATTATCGGTAACGAGTTCGTATATGTATTTGATGAAGAATGCGCGAAATTACACGATGTTCCATTCCTAGCACAAGGAACTCTTTACACAGATGTTATAGAATCTGGAACTAAAAATGCACAAACTATCAAATCTCACCACAATGTTGGTGGACTACCAGAAGACATGCGTTTCTCACTTATCGAACCTCTTAACACATTGTTCAAAGATGAAGTTCGTGCATTAGGAGAAGCTCTAGGTCTTCCTCATGAAATAGTTTGGCGTCAACCATTCCCAGGTCCAGGACTAGGTATCCGTGTTCTTGGAGAAGTAACAGAAGAAAAACTTCAAATCGTGCGCGATAGTGACTTTATCCTACGTGATGTTATCGCTAAACGTGGTTTAGAAGGAGAAATCTGGCAATACTTCACATGTCTTCCTGATATTCGTTCAGTAGGAGTTATGGGAGATGTTCGTACTTACGACTACACTGTTGCAGTTCGTGCCGTGACAAGTATCGATGGTATGACAGCAAGCTGGGCACATATCCCATTTGAAGTACTTGAAGAGATCTCAGCACGTATTGTAAACGAAGTAGCACACGTTAACCGCGTAGTCTACGACATTACAAGTAAGCCACCAGCAACTATAGAGTGGGAATAATTCAATAGTAAAATATATAAATAAAAGCCTTGATTTTTAAGGCTTTTTATTTCAAAAATTAATAAAAATAAACTTTTAGGCATAAAGTTCCTGCTATCTTCCCTGCCGAAGAGTAAAATTTACAATGTAAGAAGGTGAACAGTTTTGAAATATACACAAGATTATCTTAATGACATACTAATTAGAATGGCTTATCATTCTAGTGCAATTGAAGGAAATACTATCACCTTACCTGAAGTCTCAAATATATTTTTAGAACGTTCCCTTCCTGGTTCTCGTAAAGGTATCAGAGAATTTTATGAAATAGAAAATCATAAACAAGCATTTGAATATTTATTTGACAATATAGATAACAATAAAGATTTAAATATAGACTTAATACTTGATTTACATCGGTATTTGGTAGATAGATTACAACACGATGCTGGCTGTTTCAAGTCTAGTCAAAATGCAATAGTCGGTGCAGAGTTTCAGACTGCATCACCTAGTGAAACCCCATACTTAGTACGTCAATGGATAAATAATACTAACTATCGATTAAACAACGCTAAAGAGGATACTGAGATATTAGAAATTCTTGCAGATACGCATATTCAATTTGAAAGAATACATCCTTTCAGTGATGGTAATGGTAGATGTGGACGATTAGTCCTACTCTACTTAGGAATTAAATACTTAAATTCTCCACTTATCATCTCTAAAGAAAACAGAGCCGAATATATGGAATATCTAGCTAAACAGAATATTGCAGGCTTAACTACTCTATTAAGTAACTCGCTTGAGTTTGAAAAAGAACGAGTATCACAATTCAACTAATGTCATAGTCGTAACTTTAAAATAAAGTTACGACTATTTAACATATCACTACCTAGAAGGAAAAATATAGTATAATATAAAAAAATAATAAATCATCTTTATTTTTATAGAAAGGAACAGCGTATGAACATATTACAAAGTAGTAAAGAACAAGCTGCCTCATCTGCAACATCTTTGAAAACTGCAAGTAATAATATTTCCCAAGAAATAACAGTAACAAAAGATACGCAAACAACAGTAGCCGGTAATACCAATGCACAAAATAGTATAGAAGTATCTAAACAAACAGCGAGTAAAATGTCAAAAAGTTATTCAAAGCATGTCTAATAACATCCATAGTGTAGCTGAAGAATTCCAGGCAATGGACAATACATTAGGAACACAACTAGAAGGTATAAAAAGCTTAAGAGGATTCTAGATGACAAACAATCAAGACAACTATCAAAAAAGAATGTTATTAGAAGAACAACTAAAAGACAACAAAAAGAAACAAGCCAAGTTGGAAGAACTAGAAAATACACATCAAGATATTGAAAATCATGGTAGATATTTACAAGAAACAGTACACAAAATATTTACAGGGCAATACAATACCCACCTAGAACAACTACACTATTTTGAAAAACAAAAACACAAAAATACTTAGAAGAAAGAAAAACATACCCTACTAGAAGAAGAGGTAAACCTAAAACTTCAAAAACAAAAACTAGAAACAAAAGAGAAAATAAGGAAAGAAGAAAGAAATGAGTATAGATATGATACTAGGTATGGCAGAAAAGTCAGACACAAGGTATAAAAAAATCTAGTAACAAAAACAAAATGAAGCCTACACAGAATTACAAAAAGCCTGGCAGAATTTATACTCCAAACAGATAAACTAAAAGGAGTAACATACGATTCAGCCAAAAAATACTGTGCAGTAGTAATAGAACCATTAGTAAGAGGATGTATACTACTAAATGAAGAAATAAGCCGAGCAAACGAAAAGTATATAAGTACCTACAAATCAGAAGTAGATACTGTTAGTCTAAAACAACAAGAACTAGAAAGACTAATTCGAGAAGCAGAGAGTCAGATAAGAAGAGTAGAACACCTATTAAACCTACTATATCAAGAAGACCCGATAAGCTATTCCCAAATAAGTATGGCGGAAGAAAATAAAGAGATATACAGAAAATTAAAAGAATGAGCTAGAAGAAAAGTTAAGAAAGCTATTAGCCTTCAATGCGAAATCACCAAGCTTCTTTAGTGAAGTAGAGGTATTAAAGTCATCAGTTGACCAAGGATTAGCGCAAGCAGAAAAGAGTTGGTCACCAACATCAAAAACATTCAACCTACCAAGTAGAAGTGATATGGGATGGATAGATAGGATAAATGAAAAATATAGGCTGATGCATGGATTATCACTAGAAGAAATTAATAAAGATTATATAGTAAAAGACTTTATGGTTACTTACGGATTTGATAAAGGAAACAGCGGAATTACTCTATAAGTTACAAGAAGAAATTCTAGCTGTAGCCATAAAAAGAAAAGTGGAGTAAAAAATAGGATAATACATGAGTATAATAGCATAATAGCATCCTTAGCCTCTGAAAATTACGTAGCTTATAGATGGAAAGTAGTAGCCGGTACATTTCAATATGATTTATTATCAAAAATTAAAAATATGGATTTTCAGAAGATGATATTAAAAAAACTTAATGATAAAATCACAAACCAGCACAAGGACGCAACTTATAAAGACTTTGCTCATGAAGCAGTGCAATTATCAACTTTTACAAATACATTTGACTTATATCCAGGGTTATTAGGAGGAGTTACAAAACATAATCTGGTGGGGAGCGATGGCCTCTAAGATAATGAATACAGATTTAAGTTCTTTATCGTTAGTAGTTCTACGTTTAGGCAAGTTTCCCATTGAACCAAGGAAAAACAAAAATAAGTACAAGAGAAGATATTATGTTTTAAAAATAAAAAAATTGGGATTTAGAAAATAAAGAAGTTTCATTCAAAGGGATATTGACTCTGGTCGATACGATGATGGTGATTTTAATTCGGATTTAGATGCGATAAATACTTATAATCGAATGATGAAGGTAGATAAAGAAGATATATTTAAGGTACTATCTCAATATAATTTTTGGAATAAAAAAATAACACAATTAATAGAGTTAGTGAGTTCTATAAGATACACGGATATGGGAATTATGATCAAGGAAAAATAGCAGTAGAAAGAATAGTAGATGCTGATACATTAGCTAAAGGATATATATCTTCTCCATATAGCGAAGAACAAAAGAAAAAACACCAAGAAGACTTTTTTGATTATTTAGAGAGAGTAAATTTTAAGAATGTTGAGTAGAGTTTTCAAAGTAATATTATTGCTATTTATGGTAGCTCAATAATAATTGTTTTTGTATGATGTATTGGGCGCCCTAAAGTCTTAACAAGAGAAAACAATAAGGGTAATGAGATTGAACAATTAGATAGATTAATGAATACAACAAGATATGCTGAACAAATAAGAAAGGCAGGATATCAAGTAGATGATTATGATTTAAAAATTATGGATAGAATTCCAAAGCTGGAGACTAAAGGAGAAACAAAATTCATTATTCAATCTCCTACAAATACCAAAGAAATATTTGTATATATAAATGGATATCGAAAACCGTATAAGTTTTGATAAAAATATGAATATAAATGGTAGCTCTATCGATCAGGGTAGAGATAAGAGTAGTAGGATGGCAACTGAAGAAGAAAAAGAGTAAGTATGAAAAAGAGATAAAGCAAGAAATAAACAAACTATTGGATGATGTTTATAAAGCTGGAGAAAAAAATAATGTTAACCTTATATTCATAAAAAAATAATCAAAAATAATATTCAAGATTATTACGTGAAAAGTAGGTGTTATAATGAAAAACTAAGTAAGAGCTGGAAAAATATTTATAATAACAACGGTAGTATTAATAGGTAGTATATATGGATATTATAAAAATAAATAATAGAAATGCATTTGAAGAGATGTATAATTCATATTATAACTTATTACCACTTAGAACAGTAGATAATATGCCACAGATAAAAATATGTGCGTAGAGATGACCTAGGAATAGATATTGCAAAACTATATTATAAAGAACAAGTTAATGGAAGTAATATAGAGTTTTCTTTAATAAATTTTTAATAATAAAAAGAAATATTTGTGATTAGTTCAACATTAATTGCCGAAGGAGTATATTTAGATATAAACTATCTATATGATATGAATACCCATAAATTGATAAATAATGTAACTTTCCGTGGGGAAAATGTTCCATTAACTGAAGACAAGCCAAAACAGAGAAGAGAACTCTTACAAAAACACAATATCTCAAAAGAATACTTACAGAAGAAATCAGATGAACTGTTAGATACAGTTTTTGACAGATTAGCAAAGAGTATAATCGTAGTTCATATTCAAGGAACAATATGGGAAGACTAACAATAGAAAAAGATGAGTTTTTGAGATAATATACTATAGTCGTAACTTTAAATTTAAGGTTACGACTATTTTTCGTCCAAATGATTAATATGGGTATACCCATATCGAACAAAAATTCAATCCTATTAAATCAACAAATAAAGTGTCCGTTATACATGTCTAAAAACTAAATTCAGGAGGTACAAAAATATGAAAATCGGATATATAAGAACTTCACCATTGACCAAAACTTAGATAGACAAAAACAAATTATGAAAGACTATAATGTAGATTTACTATATAGTGAACAAGAAAGTGGAAAAGACACAAATAGACCTATTCTTAATAAAATGCTAAACTCTATCCGGCCTAACGATGAAGTAATAATCGCTTCTCTAGATAGACTTAGCAGAAATTACAAAGATTTAAAAGAGATAATACAAATATTAAAAAGATAAAGGAGCAATACTAACAATAGTAGATGCTCCTTTTCTTAACTTTAATACTAACAATCCTACACTAGACACTGCTATGTTTGATATTTTTCTTTCACTTCTTGGATATATCGCTCAAAATGAACGTGAAAAGATTCTAGAAAGGCAACGTCAAGGTATAGAACAAGCAAAATTGCGCGGTGTTTATAATGGTCGCCCCATCAAATATCATGCTCATGCTAAAAATCCTCAAGATAGGTTTATATATGAAAGTGTAGTTTCTATGCTCCAAGATAAAAACCTGTCCAATCTATCGCCAATCATGTTGGCATAGCTAAATCAACTGTATATGAGATAAAAGAAACGAACATACTAATAAAATTTACATTATATCAAAATCTGATAATCTAGCTATATCTTTTACTAGCTCTTCAAAAATTTTCTTTTAGTCCAAAGTATTGGATGAGTATACCCATGATTCACGCTATTTCTATTATCTCCTCATCAAATATAGTTGATTTCTTAAAATATTTTTATATTCTTCAAGTAAATCTACCAACTTTTTATTTTCACTATTTTTCTTTCTATAGCTAATTTTATTAATTCCATACCAACCTTTATATCTTTTTATCTAATAAAAAGATTCTTTCCAAATTCAGTAGTTAACGAACGTATGCACTCTTCTAAATATGAATACATAAATGGAAATAAAACACTATAAGAATCTGGATTATCTTTATATATTTTCATAGCTAATTCTATATCATATATCCAGTTTAAGTGTGTTGAAGAACTTATCTTCTTAAAAATATTCATCCATATCTAGTCCCTCGTTTCTATTCTTAATCTATTATAATTATATCACAAAAACCTTACCTATTATTTATATATTATAACTCTGATAGTTTAGTTTTACATGGACATTTTTAACCTTGTTTTGTCCTTATTATTTTCTTTTAATTTTTTGTATCTAAACTTATCAAAAATATTTTCTGTATAATAAAATCATGAAGAGAGGAGCAACTTTATATGAAGGACAAAATTGATTCACATAACACCTCTGATAATTGGCACTCTGTTTATGCTGATATAGCAAAACCTTGTTTGGAGAAGAAAAATGCATTAAAGATATATAAATATTTTAGAGGGATGAACATAAACTTTCCGATGAAATTGTTTACAAAAAGATGGTTTAGAAAAATATAATAAAAAAATAGAGTATACTGGAGGAAATGTCAAAGAATTAGCAAGAAAATATGGATACTCTATGCGTCACATCAATCGCATTGTACTTGATAATAAACTAAAAAGAAACAAAGGAGAACAAAAGATGAATAAAAACTTATTCCGATAGCATCGGTCATTATAGGACTTATTGTTCTAGTTGGTGATTCTTTTTCATCAAAAATTATGGAAAAATAATCTAAAGACTGAACACACTAAGTATTTATTATTAATAAATACTAATCATGATTTTGATGGTGGTCTTAAAGGTCTAGAAACTCTTGATAATGATAAAGGTCAAGAAGTATTCAAAAATATTAAAACTGAAATTAAGATTGCCAAGGAATTAAAAATGCTCATATAAAACTTGATAATAAAGATATTAACTCATGAAAAAAATCATTAGAAAAAGTTGATACAATTACTACTGATAATTCCTTCGATAAAGCTATTGACTGGTTAAAAGAAGATATTATCAACTATGAAAAAGCCTCTAAAAGAAATTAGTGAAGCTAAATCTGATGAAATTAGCTCGATTCTTGAGAAATATAAGTTCCATCATGGTGCACTAAAAGATAAATTGAGCGATGAAAGAAACTCTCCTAAAGTATCATCCATCTCTGATAATGAGAATATTCCGCAAGTTAACGGACAGCAAGCGCCTATAACTTACGGAGAATTAAAAAGAGGAATGTATAATGATGGTTCTCGTGAGACTGTTATTGGAAAACTTCTACAATCTGAACTTGGTGGAAATATCGCAAATTTCACTAATGAACAAATTAGAGATGCTATTGCTAGATTTAATCAAAAAAATCCTTATACTAATCCTGTTTATAGCGGCAATCCGCTAGATACATACTATTCTAAATGGTCTGCAGAAATTAAAAAAGGGAGTCCTAATGCTGTAATTAGCAAAGAAGGAGATAAATATTACGTTTCTATCCCAGGCGAAAACCGTATGGCTATAATTTATGAAAAATCCTCATTTAATACGTATGGTAAACGCTACTAGAAACATACATGTAGAATTTTTAAAATTATTAATAAGAAAAAACCAGGACATTTGTATGTGTAAATGTCCTGGTTTTTAATCTTATTTTATTTTAAAAAAATCTAGTAAAATTAAGTAATTGATATGAAAATAAAATTATATACTACACAAGGAGGTTTCAATCATATGGCTACAATTACACCACAATTAGCAAACTAGTTTTTGAAGAATTAAATAAAAATATCTTGAATGGAACTAGTGCTATAATAGTAACTAATAAGAACTTATTTTCTGCCATCAAAAAGGATTAAAACTATGAAATCTAATAATAGATTAAAAACAACTTCTAAAAGTAACTGGCTTTGGAATGCTAGCTTTAACTGCTCTCTCAGCTGAGATTTCTATTCCATTTGGACTCGCATTAGAGGTTAGCTTTTATAATTGGGAGTAAATCCAAAAATAATAAAAACAATCTTCTCAATATAAAATTCTAGATTTATCACAAGAGAAAAATAAATCAGAAGACTTCTTAATTTTTATTAAAGTTAAAGGAGCAAACTCATTTAACGAAAAATAATGACGATGCTTGACTTAGAAAATTTCAAAAACTTCATTATCTCAAAAATAGTATAGGTGTTAGTAATGAAAACAGTATTTAGTACAAAAATATAATAATTATTTAATTGAATTAAAAATGCGAGGAGACTTCTTATTTCTTTATATTAATAATATTGAACAAGATTTTTCATTATTAGAAAGAAAAGTTCTATTAAGCTATACTGATATCGATTCAATTCAAATATTGTTAAAAAGACCACGATTTTCTAAACAATGGAACCTAAATGTTTTTATTTAACGATAATATAATTGACGAAAAACTATTCACATCAACAGGCACTATTATAACTAATGAAACAACAGAAAAAGAAAAATGGTGTATTCATTAAACGATAATCTAACTATATTTAATACCCTAATTAGTTTTTAACACTAGTTAGGTTTTTATTTTTTATAAAAAGGAGTCTAATAATGACAAAAATACAAATTATACAACTAAAACAAGAAATACTTAAAGAAATAGAAATAAACAACAATAAAGAATTTAACTCTCCTGATGTTTCAGGAGAGTTTTTATTAACTATATTGGTGCATACGACAGAGAAGTTTTTTTGCTGTTGTCGGTCTAAATGTTAAAAAAACAACCTACCTACTGTGAAATCTGTCATATAGGTATTTTAGACCAATCCTCTATCCACTTTAGAGAAATATTTAAAGGAGCTATACTTGCTAATTCTGATTCTATTATTGTTGCTCATAACCATGTATCTAGTAATTTAAAAACCAAGTAATGAAGATATAAAAAGTAACTGAAGCATTAATAGAAGCTGGAGATTTACTAGGCATAAAGGTATTAGATCATATTATTGTCAGTAATTCTAACTTTCTATCTCTTAAGAAAGATAGTAAAAATATGGAGGTATTTTTATGGTAGATACCAATCAAATCACTGATTTACTTTTATAACAAACTAAATTTAAATATTAACCACTCTGAATTAATATCTGAGAGCTATCTCCTTACTATAGATGGAGTTAGATAGCAAATTATTACCTACTAACTTTTTACGATATAATGAATTACAAGTCATATCAAGTTCTCTTTTTATTATGCAAATATTACGGTTTATATTTTCTATAATCCTAATATGACAAAAAAACTTTTAACAGGCATACTAAAAACAAGAAAGGTTGGTGTTCTGCAAAATATGAGAAAATCTAACAAAAAGAAATAAAAGCCTCTATCTTAGACTGGATAAAGGCAATTTATGAAGTAACTGTAATAATTATTAAACTATATCAAAAAGTAACAGCTATAGAAAGGATAAAACAATGACAAAAATACTATCAGCAAATATTCAAATAGAATTACTAATGTCAGATGATGGCAAAGAAAGATTTATATTAAAGAAAGTCTGGGATGAAAAATAAACCCTATGGTCACTATATTAACATTATACCCAAGCACAAGCGAGCTTATTATAAATGATTCTACAACTACATTTATTACTAATAATGTACAGAAATAACTTTGGTGGATTTTATAGCGTTAATCTATATTCGAAGATTTTAACGGAAAATCGGAGATTTGAAAAATCAGAAAACTGCAGATAATACGAAGCACATACTAGAGTGTGCTAAAGAGTCTGATAAAATAATTATAGCTTGTGGCTCACTCCCTAAAACTAACAAACACGTAAAAGATAGATTAGATTCAATTATTGCATTATTAGCTAAAAACAAACTAAAGAAAAATACTTTTTCTTACAGATAATAACAAACGAGAAAAATTTTTCATCCTCTAGCACCAAAAAGTGAGAGCAAAAATGGGAATTTATGTGATATAATTTAAGAAAAAGGAGGTAAGATGAAGTGAAAGGCTCTGAATTGAAAAACTTATTATATTTATGTCACAAAAAGTTCAGTTATCTAGATGATACTTTAGTATAAGTATAGAGCTAAAAATAACGATGAGATGATAAGAGCTAGGATTGTCATTAGTTTTTATTTCTTTTCAAAATTAAAATGGTTCATATACTAAAAAAATTAGAAGACTATATAACTGTAAGCTCTCCAATTCATACTTTGAATGACTTGTACAGATTTAGAAAAATTCATCTAATTTTTGGTTTGAAATCAAAAATGACATTTTTCAATACCTCAATTAGTTAATGATTTCAAAGAATTTTAAAAATATAATCAAAAATAAATCACCTATTATTAAACTATATAAAGAAAGTCGCTCAATTAAAAATAAAGGGTAATTATACTCATCAAGAAATATTCGTTACACTAAATACTTCTATGGATAAGCTTTTATTTTTGATGAAAATGGATTATTATTTCTAACTTATATTTTATGCTCATTTTATCCGTTGTTTTCTATGGAAAATTTTATAAAAATAAATCTAATTTTCACCGGGATAATTTTGTTGTTTTTATAATCCTATCTTTAAAATACCTATTAATTATTGATACAGCTTATTTATCTGAAAAATGAGGATTATAATAGTTTATATTATAAAAACAAGGACTGGTAAGCCTGCTATATATTCTAAAGAATATGTACAACCTAAAAACTCTTTACTGGAATTAGATGATTGTCTTTAAACAGACTATTAACAAAATTATTAGTGAATATAACAAATATATCGGCACTGCGTATCATGTATTAACGGAAAATCTTACTTTGTTAAAACCAAAAAGGATACATAGAGAATACTTTCACTTTTGAATTATAAGGATTTCGATCTGCATAATGAATTCGTTAAGTTTATTAATAAAAAAACTGCTCTATTTTTCAAAAATAATTATTCTGAATTAGAAAATACTCTTAATACTATACTTTCAATATATACTATAAAATTAATAAGTTTTTGAAAATATAAACTTTTCAATATTTGATGAACTTTTACACTATTTATCCCAAATCTTATCTTCTTAATCTATCTTATCTTGACTTAAAAAGTATTTATTGATACAAATTATTAGTAATGTAGAACCAATAATAGAGCTATTCAAAGACAAGTCAACTCCCAATAACTGGTTAACTGTAGAAATTAATGTGTATATCACGAGATATTAAATATGCACATAGAGTTATTAAAAAAATTATCTGCTTTTACGAAAGAAAACATTAATACCGAAGTGCTTTTTAATAATAACTTTAATCAAATATTTCAACAATACGTAACTAAATATTCTTCAAAAATTATTGAGTGATTCTACATTGAAACCAAAATGTATCTATTTCTGAATTATCTAGTATGCTTTCTTTACTAAAGGTTGAAGCTCAAAATTTAATAGCTGAAGTACTTTTTTAATACTTATTACTTCTTGTATTATGATAATAATATAGAAAATACATATAAAATATTTTTAAATAAATTATATTCTTCCATAGAAAAATATAATTCCTATAACTTCTAATAGAAATGTAATATATCTCATTCAAGAATTTTCTTTATAAATATGAACTTGAGAACATAACTAAATTATTTTTACTTGAAAACTTTTTAAAAATATACATCACAAAAATACTGTTACTAAAAGGATAATCTTAAAAAAATACAAGGTTATTCTTTATCATGGGGGAACTTTTTTTCTTTATTTATTTGAATATACTATGTATGTAAAACAAAAACCGTTTTACAACATATTAATTTAAAAATTCAAGTACTTGTCTTTTTAAATAATCTATGGGTTAATTGGGTAACCCATATAGCCCATAAAAATAAAAAGAAAGGTAGATAAAAACTATGATAAAAATACAGAAAGAAAGTATAAAAATCAACATTAAGACTCCTATCTACTCACGGAGTGGATAAAATAAATATTAGGAGATTGAAGATGGAGGACAATCTAAAAATGAAATATTTTTACTAATGAAGATAATAAGATTATCGAACATATTGAAAGTCAAAAATGATAGTGCAAATATCTATACTACATTCAATTACTTTGAGAAAATTCCCACTAATAAATCTATAGCAGATAAAAGATATATATTAAGTTCATTCTTCTGGATATTGACCCAGAACGAACTTCTGGAACAGCAGCAACAAATAAACAAAAAGAAGAAGCAAGAAAAGTTTTTGATAATTGCCTAGAATTTCTCAAAGAAAAATGGCATAGAATTTTACTATTCTTTTGACTCAGGGAATGGCTATCATGCTTTAATTCCTGTAGATATTGAAAAATAATGTAGAAAAATAAAAAAATACTATAAAGCAGTTATTAAATATGTTAAATGAAAAATTTTCTACATCATTAGCTAAAAGTTGATACTATTGTTCATAATCCTGCACGTATTACAAGATTATACGGAACACTTAATGCAAAAAGGTATTAAGGAAAACCCAAGTAACTGTCGTCTATCTAAAGTGTTAGAGAACCATTCTAATGGAAATACAAATGACTTTAATATGATAGTAAAAATGGTAGAATGTAACTTATCATCTAATATTGATTACAATAACATACAAAAAATCTCCTTATTTGCTTGTAAAGGATTTAAAAAAATGGCTAGCTAGCTATAATCTAAACGCGACAAAAATATAAAAGATTTAGACAATGGGAAACTATATAAATTTAAGCAGTGTCCTATGCGAAACCATACTCATTTAGATAACGGTCACTACTTCATTGTTAATGGTAATAAATGCTATTTTTGGTTGTCATCACGCTAGTTGCGAGAAACAAAACATCAACACTTTTTAACGAAAAAGTATCCTTGCCCTGAAGAGTTATTAATAAAAGAAAAATACTCTACGGACATACCTAATATAGAAAAGACTTAAACAAAAAGAAGAATTTAAATATGGTAGTTACGTATTAAATGAAAATGGTGTTTACCTACTAGAGAAAGATGGAGAATTAATTACAATTTCATCAACACCTGTATACATTAAAGAAGTTATCTTCAATATCGATAATAATATTTATACATACTTAATAGAAGCTCTTAGTATCCACAATAGAATTAATAGTTTTTACGTACAGGGAGATTTTTTAATCCTCAATCTTTACGTAGTCTATTATCAAAATATGGAATTTTTAGCTAATAGTGAATATAAAATTTATAATTATCTACAGGCGCAAATGAGAACCCTCTAATTCTAAAAACTATTCATAATAAAATTGGCTGGGTAATTTATGATAAATCTGTTTCATATAACCTGAGAAAAAAGTTATGGAAACACAGAAGTTAGTTTACTCAATGAAAAACAGTATTTTTAAACTTTCTACATCAGGTTCTTATGACAAAATAGTAGAATTAATCAATAATGAAATATTAAATAGTAATATGGAAATTGCTTTAGCTATAGGTTTCTCTTCTATAGTTTTAGGATATCTGGCTAAAGAAAAATTACCTGATATTGGAACATTTATCGTAAATCTTATGGGTAAAAGTTCAACAGGAAAAACTACAGCACTTCACTTTATTTCAAGTATTTACGGACATCCTAGAGAGAATGTGAGCAATTTCAATTCAACATCTAATGCTTTACTAGCTACATTATACAACAATTATGGTGTGGCTAAAGTAATTGACGAATTATCAAGCTCTACTATTTCAGACATGACTTCGCTAGTGTATCAAATAGCGGATGGAAGATCTAAGCAAAGATTAAATTCAGATTCTACATTGAAAAGAACAGTATAAATTTAATACTACAGTAATATGTTCCTCTGAGATAGGATTTAGCTCTAGATTGAGAGATAACCCAGGTTTACGAATGAGACTTTTTAGAGATTGACCCTTGATGAACCTTGGAGTAAAAACGCAGACAGTTCAATTAAAATAAAAGAAATAGTGAATAAAAATTATGGGCTACTATCCAATAAATTTATTGAAGAACTATTCTCACACGAAAAAAGGTACATCTTTGATTGAGGAACATTTCTACTCTTCTAAAGAAAAAAATATTATCAAAAATTACCAGATTCAGAGTATAAAGACAGAATCAGTATCCATTATGAAACCATATTAGCTAGTGCTACATTATTGAAAGAATTATTAGGAATAAAAATAAATCAAGAAATGCTATTAAATTTATTTATAAAGCTAGAAAAAGAAATTCCTAATAGAAAAGGTATTCCTGAAAATATTCAACAAAAAAATATTAGAATTTATTCATAAAAAAATGCTAGCTGTTTTTACTATGATAAAGCCAATACACGTAATTACAACAAGATTGGGATTATAAAATCAAATATCTCAATGACATATGCAGATATTTTTCACAGGTGAATTTGAAAAATTTTTACACCGTGAATTAGGAATTGAAGACGTTAAATTATCTATTAAACGTCTGGTAAGTGAAGGTATTATCCTCACAACAGATTCTAAACGCAATAATACGCGCCCCCATATAAGTGGAGTTCGAGAGAATTGCTATAGGATAGAAATTCCAAAAGATGATTATAATCTTATAATAGGCAATATGACATCATTTAATATTCCTCCTTTATCAGATAAAAAAATACTACTATAAGTATAGATAATGATTCCATAGATGATGTTTAAATCTAAAAGAATAGGAAAGTTTATGTTGTTTACAAAAATAAAAGGAGAAAGACACATGATAACTGTTAACTATAAAGATGTAATGGAGTTAGGATTTGCTAAGCACACAGCTCGTTCTGTGATAAGGCAAGCAAAAGTGCAGCTTGTTAATAGAGGTTTCACTATTTATGAAAACAACCGCATTGGCACAGTTCCAAAAGAAATCGTTGAAGAAATACTAGGTTTGAAATTTCCTATACAGGAGGATATAGCGTAATGACAAAAACAAAATTCCCCGGAGTTTATAAGAATGAAAAAACAGGTTACTTTTTCTACAACGTGGAACTCGGTGTGGACCAGATAACCGGTAAAAGAATTCAGAAGAAAGGTAGCCGTGATTCTCACGGCTCACCTTTCAAATCAGCAAAATCTTGCAATGATGAACTGATAAAAGTAAAAGCAGAATTTAAAGAAACTCGAGGTGGTTCTCACAATTATAATATGACCTATGAGCAATTTATGAATACAGTTTATTTGCCACACTACAAATCATCAGTGAGTCAAAATACATGGCATAACAGAAAAACTATATTACCTATTCTGATAAATAGATTTAAAGGGAAAAAACTACGTAACATTAGTATTGCAGATTGTGAAAATTTTAGAATCTACTTATTAAATCATAGCGGATATTCTCAAGCATACTGCTCTCTTTTATACGGGGCATTTAGAAAATCTTTAGACTACGCTGTTTTTAGGCAATTCCTTTCGGAAAATGTATCTAAGAAAACTGCAGCCATTCCTAAAGGTAAATCTAACATCCCTTACTGGACTAAGAATGAGTTTGAGAAAGTAATTTCTACCTTTGATAAAAGGGATTTTCTAGAGCACCTTCACTTCATTATGATATGGCTCTACTATGTAACTGGAATACGTGTTTCGGAAGGCTTAGCATTATATTGGTCGGATATTGACTTTACTAAAAAGACGTTAAGAATTCATCATAATCTTGATATGAAGTCCAAAAAAGAATATACACGAAGCCTAACTCTTAAAACTGAAAATAGCAAACGTATCATCTCACTAGATGATGATACTATAAAGATATTAAAGGAGTGGAAAAGACGACAACAAAAATTAGTAAATAGTCATTTTATAATGAGTTATGATGGTACCCCTTTACATAGATGTATTGTTGGTAGAATAATTAATAAACATTCGAAACTAGCTGGTGTTCACACAATTCAAGCTAAAGGACTAAGGCATAGTCATGCTAGTTATTTAATTAACGAACATAATGCAGACATATTAGTAATATCTAAAAGATTAGGTCACTCAAGTCCAGAAATAACACTAAAAACATTATTCTCATCTTTGGGGTAATAATGATAGAAGTGTCGCTGATATGATAACTGGAAATATAAAAATTAAATTCAGTAATGAATCGAAATCTACCTTTACAGGTAATCAATATATCTCTAACGAAATAATAAAAACTCCTATTCAAAGCACCTCTATAAAAATGATACCCCCACTATATGAAAATCAAAAATAACCTTCTTACTATCCTCCAAAAAGATATAAGAAGGTTAGACCCTATTATATATATCATTTAGAAACAATATATAACATTTACCTAATATCAATAGTGTGCTTGACTGAAATCTGTTGCTTTTTCTACTTTATTTATGCTAAAATAAAAATATAAAAGAGAGAGCCGTTTTAAAGATCGGTAGTTTCTGATAATATTAGTTAAAAATAACTATCTTAACCCGCTAAAGTTTAAAGATGGTTATTTTTTTAACTTATCAACCATTTATAAATGTTGATATAACAGTAATTCCCCACTGAAATTTTATAAAAATATCACCCTGCCATTTCCCTGCCAAAAACAAAAATTAGTTTCAAAAACACTATAATATCAATAGTTAAGATCATATTTTTGTTACATTTGAGTGAATAATTAACAAGAGTACTTAAGTCAAGAAACCTTATTTTAAACAGCATTTTAAAAGTTATATATAGATTCTAAAATAACATAAAACACTTTGGATTGTCTCCAGAGTGTCTCTCAAAAACCTCACCGTAAAATTGGTGAGGTTTGTTTTTTATAAAAAGATATATTGCATAAAACTAATTATTCCTCTTTGAGATAACTTCTAAATCACTTGACCATAACTCTTCTATATTTGTACTATATTTAGAAAATAAATCTTCTTTCTTTTTTTCCATCTTCTTTTCTTATCATTACTTCTATTTCTTTTAAGATTCACCTTTTTCTAAAGCACACTCTATCATTTCTTTTAATCTTTTTCTGATGAATAATGTTGTTTAGATTTTTCTACTTTGAAGAACAGTCTTTAAGAAGTGTCGCATCTGACAGGAATATTTCACATCCGGCTTTGATGAAGAAGAGGATAAGATTTTTGAAGAAGCTTTAAAGAGATTATTGGAGAATAATGTGTAGTAAGAGGGTGGCTTGGTAGCTGCCCTCTTTTTGACACTAAGCTAAGATTGTGATGAGAATATTAATGGAGAAATATGGAAATAAATATTATAATATTAATGGAGAAATATGGAAATAAATATTATAATATTAATGGAGAAATATGGAAATAAATATTATAATATTAAAAAGGAGAATTAAACTAAATGGTTAGATGGAATGAATTGATTCCCGAAGATGTTGGTAAAAAGTTAACTGCTTTAGATGTTGACGGGATTAAATGGAAAAACAACTTAAACGCTTTGATCGAGGGCATTGGAAAAGAGTGGGAAATTTCTTTAGAGGGAGTTATTGAAGGAGGGTCAGAAGCTTTTGTAGTAAGGTGTACTTCAATCAATGGGAAAAAATGTATATTGAAGATATTTATTCCTCAATTAGAAGGAAATTCAGTATTTGTCCAGCAGGTAGAAGCCTATAAAATCGCAAATGGATATGGATATGCAAAACTTATTAAATATGATATCGAAAAAGGCTATGCTGTTAGAGTGCTTAGGATTATCTATGTACGAGTTAATCTATTCGCCAGAAGAGCAAATAAAGACTATCTGCTCTTTGTTAAAGGAAACATGGATTACTATAGATGAAAATTATTGTCTAAAGCCCATGAAAGAATTAATTCAGTGGTTTAGGAAATTTATAATTGACTCTTGGGAAAAAACTGGGAAACCTTGCGATAAAAAAGTTATTGAGCGAGCTATGTTATACTTGGAGTCGAGATTAATAAGTGTTAATTTATATGAACCGGTTTTGGTTCATGGAGATCCACACCCAGGTAATATTTTACAAACGCTCAACGATGACCCAGTATCGTTTAAATTTATTGATCCTGATGGAATAATTGGAGAGCCAGGATATGACCTTGGCGTACTCATGAGAGAGTGGATAGATGAATTTGAAGACTTCCCAATAGAAAAAGCGAAGGAGCGTATCTCATTATTATTTAAAGAAACAGGAATAGATATTCAGAGTATATGGGAATGGGGGTTCATTCAATTGGTATCCACAGGATTGTTTTTTGAAAATTAATAGAGGGAACAGGTTTAGGAGATAGAATGTTAACTATTTCTTCAGAATGGTTAAGCATACAAAACATAAAACAGTAACTAACTCTTGTAAATAAAAACTATAGAAATATAATGATTATTTTTGGTTTTTGGACAGCTTTTGAGGCTGTCTTTTTTTTCTTCATATTTCAAATTCGAAGAGTTTTTATTTTAGGTTACCAAACCATGGTCTTATTTCAGGTTTATAGGTGAGGGGCATTATGTCTCTTTCATTCCTAAAACAGGAATGCTAAAAACAACCTCCTACATCAGATGATTAGGAGATGAACCTTGACAACTGAATAGACCACGGCGGACTTTAATCGTTAGTGAGCGAGATAATTCCTACGCAAAGACCTTCTTGCTGAGGAAGGCTATCTTTTTATTTATGAGATAGTCGGACTTGGTTTAAATGAATACCAAGCATTTGAGAATAGAAAGAAGCGAGCGAGAAATAGGAAGTCTTAGAGTAAAGGTAGGAACTTTATGAGCATTGATACTAACGAGGATAATGATACTTCCTTGAAAACAAATACTTATTGAAAAATATTTCATGGAGAGAATTTTTTATTGAGGATATCTGTGAGATTAAATCTGGAAAAGATATTTATGAAAGAGAACGTATTAGTGGTAATATCCATATGTTACTGCTACGCTACTAATAATGGTATCGGTTACTTTATTTCTATATGAATACTACACTACAAGAAAAATGTATATCGGTTAATCGTAACTGGTTCGGTCGGATATTCATTTTTATCATTCGTACCCCTGCACTTTTCGGAAAATGATACGAGGAAATTAATTCCAAAAATACAACAATGACCACGTAGCTAAATTCATCTCGTTTATGATTTCTAGTCAAAAAGAAAAATATAGCTATGGTTATAAAATGGGAATAATTAACAAGAGTAATTTAAGTCAAGAAACCTTTGCTATAACTGACTTTTTAGAAATTATATATAGATTAAAAATAAGTTAAAAACACTTTGGATTGTCTCCAGTGTTTCCAAAAAGACTCTATCAAAAATTATTGATGGGGTCTTTTTATTAAAAATCTTTGATTTCTTACCTTATCTACACTAAAATATAAATATAAAAATAGATAATCGAGAATAATACATTCAACAAAAATTTTTATCAAAATAGCAACATTTCAATTTCTTGTCACAACTTGTATGATATTTATTGGCTGTGTTATAATTAAATGGAATTATAATTTTAAGAGAAAATAACATGGACTTAATAATTAAAAATAATAGACAAGAAAGAAAAAGAAATAATATCAAAAGAGGTCCTTTACGACCTTCCTGAATGGTTTGGTCTACCTGAAAGTACAGAAGAGTATATTAAAGATTCACAAGATAAAACCGTTTTTGGGCTTGCTATGCAGATAATGAAGTTGCAGGTTTTATCGTATTAAACGCAACAAGTAAGGATACTGCAGATATTTTTGTAATGGGTATAAAGAAAAATTTCATAGAATGGGAATTGGAACAAAACTAAATACAGAATTCGAAAATATGGCAAAAACTCTTGGATATTCTTACTCGCAGGTGAAAAACTGTAAAAATGGGACACTACAAAGAATATGATATTACTAATGAATTCTATATCGCAATGGGTTATAAAGAATTAGAATGTTTCCTACCTTATGGGACGAATGGAATCCATGTCAAATATATATTAAATATTTAGGGGAATAATACTCAATAATGTTTTTATTTATAAATAAAAATATTTTTAGTATCTAAAAAGCTCGATGAGTAAGAATAAAAAGTAGTATATTCACCAAGAAACTCGATATAGTTTACTTTTTTAAAAACTAAATACAAGATAAATACAAATTTATACCCTGCCATTTTTCTCCACCAATAATTTTTGGTGGGGTCTTTTTATTAAAATCTTTGATTTCCTACCTTATCTATGCTAAAAATATAAATATAAAAAGAGAGAGCCGTTTTAAAAGACGGCCGCTCAGTTATTTAGTTAAATTATAAACCATCTTAACCGACCAAAGTTTAAAGATGGTTATTTTTATTGTTTTTAACGCTACAATACATGCACTAACTACTGAAACAATCAATAGATTTATTCCAATAATCGTCTGTACAATTTCATAAGCTGATAAAATCATTGCAATTAAATTATATTTATGATAAAATTAAATTATAAAAAGAGAGAGCCGTTTTAAAGACGGTGGCTCGAATATGTAATTATTAAATAACTATCTTACCCTAAGCCAAAGCGTAAAGATGGTTATTTTTTTATTGTCTTTTTTTCAATGCTACAATACATGCACTAACTACTGAAACAATCAATAGATTTATTCCAATAATTGTCTGTACAATTTCGTAAGCTGACAACTTGCTACTCCTTTCTTCAAGATTTTTAGTGTATGCGAGCATAGCACCATCCCCTTTCACATTGAAGTAGCCACCATCTTTATCGGAAGTTTTACACTCCCTAACTTCTCTCTCCAGTTTTGATTATATCAAATTAAATTATCATAATCAACTATTTATAAATACTAATATATCAACACTTTTTACTAAATAATTATACTTTTTTTATACCCTGCCATTTTCCCTGCCAAAACAAAAATCAATTTCAAAAACACTATAATATCAATAGTTAAGACTATATTTTGTTACATTTGAGTGGAAATAATGCGGTGTAATTTAGAATTATTAGGAGTATAACGACGACATAATTCTTAGATACAGCGTATGCAACAAGAACTTTTAATCTTAACGAGCAACGCGAGGAAAAGATTATTAGTTCTAACTGCTAATATAGTGAGATATATAAAACCCCTAATTTATAAGGGGGTTTTATTTTTAGTTATAACTAAAAAGGTAACTCAACCCTAAGAAACCCTTATTTTAATAGCATTTATAAAGTTATATATAGACTAAAAACAATAAAAAAACACTTTTGGATTGTCTCCAGATGACTTCAAAAAGCCCACCGAAATTGTCAGGGAGTTTTTTATAAATAAAAATCATTAAATATATTTAATGATTTTATTTATAAAGCGATCTTTAAAAACTCGACTGTAATTTTAAAAATTTGTTGTATATAAAAGACTAAATATTTTTTTGTGAGCGTTTTTTTGACTTTGAACATTTATTAATATACAGTAATAGTAGATAGAAATTTACTTATTATGTCTAATTCTAACGACTAAGATAATAAATGTCTAAATAAACGGGAAAAGGAGTAAAAATATGATTTGGTCAATTATTGTAGGAGGGTTTATAGGTTTTATTGCAGGAGGGATTACTAAAAAAGGTGGAGCAATGGGTATCATTGCAAACATCATTGCAGGATTAGTAGGTTCTTCTGTGGGACAAGCACTATTTGGTTCATGGGGACCCTAAGTTAGCTGGAATGGCATTAGTTCCTTCTATCCTAGGTGCAGTTATTGTTATTGCTGTTGTATCATTCTTTTTGGTAAAAAGAATAAATAGCCTTTTTCAAAAATAGTACGATTTAAAATTAATTAAATAGGTTGTTTTAGTATATCACTAATCATACTAATTACCGTTTTTAAACTACTATTTTTTTATGTGAAAGGAGAGTATTTTTACATGGTGCTAACGCCAGATTCTAGTATATCGGCAGGAAAAATAAACATTTATCTAAAGTTGATGATCAGATGAAGAAATCAAAAGAAATTGCTGATGAAGCGAGAGAAGCAGTAAAAAAATGCTATAGAAGAAGTAAAAGAAATATTTGGTTATAACAAAGAATAAACTTTTTATAACAGGAGGTATTATTATGTCAATAGAAGAAAAATTAGATCAAGCTAAAGGATCAGTTAAAGAAGGTGTAGGAAAATTAACTGGTGATGAAAAACTAGAAAAAGAAGGAACTGCAGAAAAAGTTACTTCAAAAGTTAAAGAGGTTATCGTAGATGCTAAAAGATACTGTAGAAGGCGCTATCGAAGGCGTTAAAAATATAGTTAAAAAGACAAAGAATAATTCTAAAATAATTTATTTACTTCATTAATCTTAAAAATAAGCCCTATTTATCGTATAACTATAAAAAGCGTTATATAGAATATAGGGCTTATTTATTTTCATATTACCAAAAAGATAAGAAGAACGTATATTAATAAAATTGATTCCCTTAACAAATGACACCATGTCACATGGAGGAAAATTCCTAAAGAAGTTTTTATAATCTCACAAAGGAAAAACAAGAAAAATAATTTTTGTATTTAAAGAAGCGTTCAAAGCCAAGCCATTTCAAAAGGTGCAAACGTTAAAAGAAATAGTTGAAAAAGCAGGAATAACTAGAGGTAGCTTTTTATCAATATTTTGAAAAACTTGGAAGATGCCTATTTTACAATTCTTGATAAAGAAACTGTTGTTATTCATAAATTATTTATGAAAATGTTTTTGTTGAAAAATAAAAATTTGAGGGTAATATTATAAGTTTTGATTTATTTATTTTTGAACGAAGAAAAGACATAAAAACTTCTCTAGATGTATTTAATTACTATGATGAATTTCCAAAGTATAAGGAAAAATAAAGACTATAATTCTTTACATGGCTGCTCTGATATAATAGTTACTTGGACGAAAAATGTTCGAAAAATTTCCCCAATGAATGGAGAATATGCCTTATCTGATGAAATTGCCTATGCATCTGAAAATACAGAGAATCATTTAACAGATTACAGCTTTTGGGGAAAAATGGAGTACATTGTGCATTTGCATACAATGTGGCAACTGAAGTATTAAAAATTTTTAAAAACACTGCCGAACAATATGGTATAGGAGTTTATAATCTAGTTACTGGCGAGATTTTTGTAAAAAAATCTTGACATATTAAAATATAGTACCGAAAGTATAGGAGATACTTTTATACGATTGGAAGACTATTGAAAATTCTATTGCTACTCTTGATAACCCAGAAAGAGGTATAATAAAAGCATCAATTTACCTTTATTACCATCTGGTTTGAAAATGATAACACAGCCTCAGAAAGTAATTATATTCAATGCATACCAAATTATGTACTCAAATGGTCTTTTTGCCCGTCTATTCAATAAAGATACATCCCATAACATTTCTGGCTACTTTTTTGAAATAGCAAAAGATGATGCACTCTACCAAACACTTGTTCAAGACAAGAACGAATTAAAAATCCTTATAAAAAAATTGGTGCATAGAAAGAAAAAGAACCCGATATAAACACATACATTTTTAGATTTATAATAAATCCGGGACATTTACCATGTCCCGGATTTTACTTAAAACGATTTATTACTATTGTAATTAACAAATAGCTATTTCTATTATTTTCTCTAAATCAAGAAAGATTATCGAGCATCTTTAGTGCGATATAAGAAGATAGATAATGCTGCAAGTACAAGTCCTAAAAGGCTAGGTAATACTGGTGAATCAGTAGCCCCTGTATTTGGTAATGTTTTTTTAGGTTCTGGATCATTTGAACCATCAGGAGTTTCTGTTGCTGGTTTGTCTGGTTTGTTATATTTATTTGTAAACGTCACATTATCTCCTGTAACTTTCGCTTCAAGTTGTCCACCTTTATCAGTAACTGTTACTTTTACTGTATGTTTTTCTTTATCATACTCAATATCTGCTTCATCTCCCGCTTTTTCTGTTAGAGTATATTCATATTCTCCTGCTTTTGTATACTCTACATCGAAAGCAATTGATCCATCTGCTTTGTTTTTAGCTGTTCCTATTACTTTAGTTCCTTCTTTTAGTTCAAACTCATATTTGTCTGCTTCTAAAGCTTTACCTTCTAATACTTTTTTAGCTGTAATAGTTGCTTTTGTTGCAGCTGCTTTATATGTGTTTGTAAATGTTGGGTTGTTACCTGTTACTGCCGCTACTAATTTACCTTGCCCATTGTCAGTAACTTCTACTTTTACTTCACGAGGAGTTTCATCGTACGTAACCCCACCTTCTGTTCCTTTTTTCTCTGTTAGAGTATATGTATGCACTCCTGCTTCTGTATATGTAATATCTTCGAAAGTAACTGTTCCGTCTGCTTTGTTTTTAGCTGTTCCTACTACTTTAGCACCTTCTTTTAGTTCAAATTCAAATTGATCATCTTTTTAATGTGCTTCCGTTTAGTACTTTTTGTTGCTGTAATAGTTGCTTTTTGTTTCAGCTGCTTTATAGGTATTTGTGAATGTTGGGTTATTTCCTGTTACTGCTGCTACTAATTTACCTTTTGTCCATTGTCAGTAACTTCTACTTTTACTTCGTGAGAAGTTTTTATCGTACGTAACCCCACCTTCTGTTCCTTCTTTCTCTGTTAGAGTATATGTATGCACTCCTGCTTCTGTATATGTAATATCTTCGAAAGTAACTGTTCCGTCTGCTTTGTTTTTAGCTGTTCCTACTACTTTAGCACCTTCTTTTAGTTCAAATTCAAATTGATCATCTTTTAATGTGCTTCCGTTTAGTACTTTTGTTGCTGTAATAGTTGCTTTTGTTTCAGCTGCTTTATAGGTATTTGTGAATGCTGGGTTATTTCCTGTTACTGCCGCTACTAATTTACCTTGTCCATTGTCAGTAACTTCTACTTTTACTTCGTGAGAAGTTTTATCGTACGTAACCCCACCTTCTGTTCCTTCTTTCTCTGTTAGAGTATATGTATGCACTCCTGCTTCTGTATACGTAATATCTTCGAAAGTAATTGTTCCGTCTGCTTTGTTTTTAGCTGTTCCTACTACTTTAGCACCCTCTTTTAGTTCAAATTCAAATTGATCATCTTTTAATGTGCTTCCGTTTAGTGCTTTTGTTGCTGTAATACTTGCTTTTGTTGGTTTTGCTGTATAAACGTTTACAAAAGTTAGGTTGTCTAAGCCTGTCACTGTTGCTACTAATTTACCTTCACCATTATCTTTTACATCTACTGTAACTTCATAAGCATTAGGGTCATATGCTACTCCATCATCCCCTGTTCCTGCTTTTTCTGTAATAGTGTAAGTGTGTTTCCCTGCTTCTTTATATGTAATTACTGGGAATGTAATTTTTCCTGCTGCATCATTCTTAGCTGTGCTAACAAGTGCACCATTTTCTTTTAATTCGAATTCATACTTCTGCTTCTAGTACTTTGTTTTTTCAGTACTTTTGTTCCTTCTAGTTGAACTGTTGTTTCAGCTGCTTTTATAAGTATTTTTGAATTCTTTATTATCATATTTTACACTTGCCATTTTAACACCGTAAACATCTTCTACAGTAACTGTTGCGTTGATAGTTTTAGTGTCATAAGTGTATCCACCTTTTTTACCATCTACTTCTTTGATTTGGTAATTAAATGTTCCTGTTTTTGAGAACTTAACAGCTGGGAATTTTACTTTCCCTTTAGCGTCGTTCTTCGCTTCTTGCACAGTTCCATCTGGTGCAATTAATTGGAAAGTGAAAGCATCTGCTTCTAGAGCTTTACCTTCAAGTTTTTTAGTTACCTCAAATACAACTTCATCTGATTTACCACCTGCTCCAATACCTTCTGTTGTAGTCAATGGCGCAAAACCTGGTATATCAAAATCCCCTTGATCTGTTGTAGCTTTAGCATTGTTGAACGCTTTTTTAGTAGCATTATCAACAGGCGCTGTTAAACGAGTTTTATACATTACATATAAACCTTTGTTGTCTAGCGTACCACCGTTTGGTCTAATGCTAAAATGATTTGGATCTGTTACAGTTACATCCGTTTTTGCTAATGGTGGATGTGCTTCATCTTTATTCCATTCAGTGAAATAGTATCCTGTAATATCACTAGCTAATACTTGTCCTTCTGGGATAGTATCTGCTATATTAACATTTGTAAGTTGTCTTGCATAACGGTTAATACGAATACGCCAGTTTACATAGTTAGGGTCACTTGAGTCTTGAACTCCCCATTTTGTAAATCCTGTTGGGTCATCATCTGGAACAATACGAGTTAGAGTATAGTTTCCAGCTCCAGGGAAAGTAATGTTATATGGTTTATCTTTAACTACACTATCTGCCCATACAACAGTAAATAAAGCTGTAATTTTTTTACCTTCTGGCATCTTAGCAAAGTAGTCTTGATTTGTTACTGTAACTGTTGCCGTATTAGTTGCTTTATTTGTTGTTAATTTCGCGATTACTGTTCCATCTGCTGCGCTCAAATCAGTTGTTGAATCTTGTTCGATTTTAAACTCGTTTGGCACTTGGTAAACCATATAATCTCCATTTTGTAATACTACGTCATCTGGGAAAGTATATGTTGGTGATATATAGAATTTTCCTTCCCCATATTTTGCATTATTTACAACTGGATTATTATTGATTTTCACAGTCGCTGTCATGTTATATTTGTTTGCTGGTAATTCTGTTGCTTTTTACGGTATTACCAGTTTTTTAAAAATGGTACAAATACTGATAATACTAACAGAACTGCCATAAATACATGAACATATTTTTGTAATATTTTTCACTACATTATCCTCCTTAAATATTTAGGCATAAATCCTTACTTTTATATTATATATATTCTTTTATAATTTTTCAAGAATTTAATTCTGATTTTCCATTTTTTATAATATAAAAAAATATATATCATTATCTTATTATAACATGACAAAAACCTATTCTTGTAGTATAAATCAACAAAGAAATTATTATTTAATTTTCAGAAAAAAATATCTCATACTAATTTTTTTCTCCAATTTTCTGCTAAATAATAATTAAAAATATTTTTTTATTTTTAGCAACCACATTCATCACTATTACTCTAATAATCACATATAAAAAGTATTATTTATCTATTAAATATAAAAAGAGAATAAGAATTCTCTTTTTATTTATCATCACTGTAAGTAGCAAATAGTTTTCTTTCTCTAGGTTAAAACCAAAAATTAATTATTATTTCTAGCGCGATATAGGAATGCAGATACTCCTATAAGCACAAGTCCTAAAAGTCCAGGTAATACTGGTGAATCAGTAGCCCCTGTATTTGGTAATGTTTTTTAGGTTCTGGATCATTTGAACCATCAGGAGTTTCTGTTGCTGGTTTGTCTGGTTTGTTATATTTATTTGTAAACGTCACATTATCTCCTGTAACTTTTGCTTCAAGTTGACCACCATTGTCAGTAACTTCTACTTTTACGTCATAAGAAGCATCATCATAAGTATACCCGTCTTTTCCTTCATTTACTTCGGTCAGTTTATAATTATGAGTCCCTGCTTCTTTATATTCTATATTGAAAGTAACTGTTCCATCTGCTTTGTTTTTAGCTGTTCCTACTACTTTAGTTCCTTCTTTTACTACAAAGGTGAATTCGTTATCTTCTAAGTTTTTACCAGCTAATTCTTTTTAGCATTGATAGTTGCTTTTGTTGGTTTTGGTGTATAAACATTTACAAAAGTTAGGTTGTCTAACCCTGTCACTGTTGCTACTAATTTACCTTCGCCATTATCTTTTACATCTACTGTAACTTCATAAGCATTAGGGTCATATGCTACTCCATCATCCCCTGATCCTGCTTTTTCTGTAATAGTGTAAGTGTGTTTCCCTGCTTCTTTATATGTAATTACTGGGAATGTAATTTTTTTCCTGCTGCATCATTCTTAGCTGTGCTAACAAGCGCACCATTTTTCTTTTAATTCAAATTCATACTTCTCTGCTTCTAGTACTTTATTTTTCAGTACTTTTGTCGCTTCTAATTGAACTGTTGTTTCAGCTGCTTTATAAGTATTTTTGAATTCTTTATTATCATATTTTACACTTGCTGTCTTAACTCCATACACATCTGTTACTGTAACTGTTGCGTTGATAGTTTTAGTGTCATAAGTGTATCCACCTTTTTTACCATCTACTTCTTTGATTTGGTATTTAAATGTTCCTGTTTTTGAGAACTTAACAGCTGGGAATTTTACTTTCCCTTTAGCGTCGTTCTTCGCTTCTTGTACAGTTCCATCTGGTGCGATTAATTGGAAAGTGAAAGCATCTGCTTCTAGAGCTTTACCTTCAAGTTTTTTAGTTACCTCAAATACAACTTCATCTGATTTACCACCTGCTCCAATACCTTCTGTTGTAGTTAATGGTGCAAAACCTGGTACATCAAAAACACCTTGATCAGTTGTAACTTTAGCATTGTTAAATACTTTTTTAGTTGTGTTGTCAACAGGTGCTGTTAAACGTGTTTTATATAAAATATAAAGCCCTTGTCCGTCTAATTTACCATTACCATTCGGATTGATTGAGAAATGATTTTGATCTGTTACAGTTACATGTGCTGCATCTAACTTAGGATGAGCTTCTGGTTTATTCCATCCAGTGAAATAGTATCCTGTAATATCACTAGCTAATACTTGTCCTTCTGGGATAGTATCTGCTATATTAACATTTGTAAGTTGTTTTGCATAACGGTTAATACGGATACGCCAGTTTACATAGTTAGGGTCACTTGAGTCTTGAACTCCCCATTTTGTAAATCCTGTTGGATCTTCATCTGGTACAATACGAGTTAAATTATAAACTCCCGCACCAGGAATCGTAATTTTGTATGGAGTATCTAACTTAACACTATCTGCCCATACAACAGTAAATAAAGCTGTAATTTTTTTATCTTCTGGCAAGTTAGCAAAGTAATCTTGATTTGTTACTGTGACTTTTGCCGTATTAGTTGCTTTATTTGTTGTTAATTGTGCAATTACTGTTCCGTCTTCCGCTCTCAAATCAGTTGTTAAATCTTGTTCGATTTTAAACTCGTTTGGAACTTGGTAAACCATATAGTCTCCATTTTTTAGCACTACATCATCTGGGAAACTATACGTTGGTTGTAGATAAAATTTACCTTCCCCATATTTTGCATTATCAACTAATTTATTATTATTGATTGTTGGAACGGTTGTCATAGTATATTTATTTGCTGGTAATTCTGCTGCTTTTGCTGTATTCTCAGTTTTTAAAAATGGTACAAATACTGATAATACTAACAGAACTGCCATAAATACATGAACATATTTTTTGTAATATTTTTCACTACATTATCCTCCTTAAATATTTAGGTATAAATCCTTACTTTATATTATATATATTCTTTTTATAATTTTGCAAGAGTTTGCTTTTTTTATAATACAGCTTTTAACCTATAAATTGCTTTAATATTAAGCATATATAGAAATAATTAACACTCTTTTATTTTCCAAAAAAATATATTGAATTTTTACTAATTAAATAACAAAATAACAGAAAATATAGTGAATAATACCTACTACTTTCTGAAAATATAAGTATAAGTAATTAACTATAAAAAAATTAATAGCGCAGTGGCCATTTTACCATTACGCTACTAAACTTTGATTCTAGTCTTAAAGATAAATTAGCTGCTATCTATTGAATACACTTAAATCATCTCTTATTTTTACATTACATGCAAGTTATCAATTTTATTAGAAATTTTTAAAATCGTTAATAAACTATTAAAAATAAAGAATTTACACATATATTTTTAATTATATTTTTACACTTTCAACATAATATTTAGATTTTTTGCTTCCACCTTGATAATCTTTTGTTGTTAAGTTTTATAGTTATAGTCGAAATATTTGTCTTAGTCATTGCATCAAGGACATTTATTTTTATACTATCTCCTTCTACTTTCCACTTTTCTTTTGCTTCAACTTCTTGTGGATATTTATTTGTTAAAGGCATTCCAACAAAGACAATTTTTATCATCACCTTTATAATAATGTATTTCATTTTTTTGTTGGATACAATGGCGATTTTACTGCTTCAACTTCATATTCGTTAAAAATTTGGTCCTTTTTAATAAACCTAACGCCTCATTCATAATATAAGTTTTATCTGAATATTCATTGATAACATCTAGATAATCTTCTTTCGAAATAGTAAACAGTTCATCTCCATTAGGCGATTTTGATTTTTTAACTCTGTCTTGAGTAATCCAAGCTAATAAATTAGTTTGTTCTTTTAATCTTGATAAATCATTGCCTGAAACTGCCACTTTATTTATTAGCTTTTCTGCTTCTTTTTAAGTCGTGAGCAGCTTTTTGTTCTTGTTTCTTTTCTTCTTTTGGAACATCTTTTTGTTCTGAGTTATTTTTTTCATTTTTTTCTTTATTGGCTTCTTTTGCTGCACATCCTGTTATAACCAATGCACCTGCTGCAAGAACCATAAGTAATTTCTTATTCATATCTAAATTCTCCTTTATCAATAAAGTAAGATATTTTATTGATTATTCTTTTTTTCTTTGACATTATTATACCACATTTTTCTCTAAATTAAAAAAATAACACTCAGAATAATTAACTTTCTGAGTGTTATTGTATATATTTTGATTAAATTACTTTTTACCTTATCTCATACCTTTATCGTAAGGAACTCCAAGCGCTTCTGGTGTAGAAGTTTTCTTAGAGAAGACGATAAGTGCGATAATTGTCGCTACGAATGGGAACATATTCCAGAATGATACTGGAATTGGAAGATCTGGTGCAAGAATAGATACTTTCTCTGCGAATACTTTTTGTTCCTCCGAAGAATAACGCTGCAAATGTAATTGTAATTGGGTTATATTTACCAAAGATTAAGGCTGCTAATGCCAAGTAACCAAAACCGTATACTGTAATTGCCGCGTTAAATCCTTGGCTAAATGTAGTTGCAATAATTGCACCTGCAAGTCCTGCTAAACATCCAGAGATAAATACCCCAATGTAACGATATTTAAATACGTTTAATCCTAACGAATCACTCGCTTGAGGATTTTCCCCAACAGAACGAAGTCTAAGTCCAAATGGACGTTTGTAAATAATATAGTAAGTAAGTGCTACTAATACTATTGCTATAATAATCGTTGGATATACTGTAAATTTACCAAAAACTGTATATCTAGGGAATCCACTTGCTAATAATAATTCGTAAGTCCCATTGAAATGGTTAACTAAGAATAATGCAATAGCTGGTGTAATTAAGTTAATCGCTGTACCTGAGATAACTTGGTCAGCTTTTAAGTTAATACTGATAAATGCATGAATAAGTGAAAGTAGTCCTCCACATATTGTCGCAGCTAGTAAACATATAACCAATTGAAACATGGTTGGCGCGCCTTCGAATGCTGTTAAAGCTATGAAAGAAGCAACAAATGAACCGAAAATTACAAAACCGTCAAGTGCAATATTAACAACCCCACTCTTTTCAGAATAGAAACCACCAATGGCTGCTATTAGAATAGGTACTGTATATTGTAACATTGAGTCTAATAGTGATAATACTGTATCCATTTATTTATCTCCTTTCTTTTTACTAACTAGTTTATCTAGTAATTTGCTATCAAAAATAGCTTTCGCTGCAACGAATAATACGATTAATCCGATTAAGATGTTCGCGATATCTTTTGGAATACCGATAAACGCTAATTGTGGAGTAAGAACTCCTAGGAATCCAAATAATAATGCTCCTAAGAATGAACCTAGTGCTGTATTTGCTCCGATAAGTGCAACCGCGATACCCATGTATCCAAACCCTTGGAATGTAGACCCTGCAACTACTTGACCAACAGGTCCCATATTGTAAAGCGCTCCTCCAAGTCCAGCAAATGCTCCTGAAATAGCCATTGAAAGAATAGTGTTTCTATTAACTTTCATACCAACAAATCTAGATGCTGATGGGTTAAATCCTACTGAACGAAGCTCATAACCGAATACTGTTTTTTCCATAACGATATAGAATATAATAACCGCAAAAATAGCTAAGAATAAATCCGTTCCTAAACGGTGGTTATTGAAAATACCTTCTATCAAATCATTTTTTAAATATCCTGAACCGTCACTTGCAACAAGTGGTTGAGATATAATATCATTATTTCCACGAATAAATTTTGGCACTGCGAATTGAACAAAGTATAAAGCTGTGTAGTTTAACATAATTGTTACAACTACTTCACTAATATTGAATCTAGCTTTTAAATACCCTGCAATAGCTGCCCAAAGTCCACCAACAATAATACCTGCTAAGATACTTGCTACTAAGACTACATAAAAGTTCATACCTTGCATTTTGATGGCAACAATACCTGCAAAAAGTCCACCCATAATGAATTGTCCTTCTGCTCCTATATTGAATAACCCTGTTCTAAATGCAAAGGCTACTGACAACCCTGTACAAATTAACGGAATTGTCGATACAAAAATTTCAGCTATACTATTAGAGTCAGTGAAAATATCACCCATAACTCCTAATACGTCTCCTGGTGCTGCTCCTATTGCTGAAATAAGAATTGCTCCAATTATAAATGAAGCTAATATTGGTAGCACCGCATTAGTTAAAACTTTCTTTAACATAGGTTCTCCTCTCTACTTCTTAACCCCTGCCATAAGCAGACCAAGTTGTTCTTTTGTTACATTCTCATCATTATCTACAACATCGATAATATTACCGTTGTGAATAACTGCTATTCTATCTGATAAAGTTAAAATTTCATCTAAGTCAAATGAAATTAATAGAACACTATTACCTTTATCACGGTAATCAATTAACATTTTATGAATACCATTAATAGCCCCTACGTCAAGACCACGAGTTGGTTGAGTAGTCACTAATAGTTTAGGGTCAAGTTCTAATGCGCGCCCGATAATAAGTTTTTGTTGGTTACCACCACTCATGCTTCGTGCAGAAATCTTCTCATCACCAGCTTTACGAACATCATATTTTTCACAAATTTCTTTTGCAAATTTAGAAATTACAGGCTTTTTAAGGAATCCATTTTTAGAAAACTTCTCTGTGTAGTAATTTTCTAATACTGAATTTTCTTCAACGCTGAAATCTAACACTAATCCATCTTTATGTCTATCTTCTGCAATAATTTCAAGACCTAATTCTTTACGTTTTGCTGTAGAAATTCCATGTAAATCTTTTCCATCAAAGATAATTTTACCTTGTGTTTCTTTAAGTAAAGCATTCAGTACTTCAACAAATTGTTGTTGTCCATTACCATCAACTCCAGCAATACCTAAGATTTCTCTTTCATGTACGTCAAGATTGAAGTCATGTAAGATATTTTGTTTTTCTTGAGTATCTGCATAAATACCTGATACTTCTAGTATTTTTTTCTTCCCTTCACGAGAACGTTCATACTTGATTATTTCTAAGTCTTTACCAATCATAAGGCTTGCTAATTTTTCTTTAGTTGTTTCTGCAACTTCTACTGTTCCAAAATATTCTCCACGACGAATAATACTGCAACGATTAGCTACTGCCATAATCTCATTAAGTTTATGCGTAATTAACAGAATAGTTTTTCCTTCTGCTTGAAGATTTTTAAGAATCGCTAAAAATTCTTCAATCTCCGCTGGTGTTAATACCGCCGTTGGTTCGTCGAAAATTAAAATGTTAGCATCTCTATATAACATTTTTAAAATTTCAACCCTTTGTTGCATCCCTACACTTATATCTCCAACAAGGGCTTTAGGATTAACTTCTAAACCATATTTTCTAGATAACTCTGAAATTTTATTTGCAGCAGATTCTAAATCAATTTTTCCACCTTTTACTTCTTCCATTCCTAAAATAATATTTTCAGCAACAGTAAAGTTTTTAATAAGTTTGAAGTGTTGGTGTACCATCCCAATTCCAAGTTTATTCGCATGCTTTAGGGTCTTTAATATCAACTTCTTTTCCATCTAATTTAATCACACCTGCTTCTTGATGGTACATCCCAAAAAGAACTGACATTAATGTAGATTTTCCGGCACCATTTTCTCCAAGCAAAGCATGAATTTCATTATTCTTAACCTGAATAGTAATATCTTTATTTGCGTAGAAGTCACCAAACTTTTTAGTTATGTTTAGCATTTCTATAGCGTACATATCTTTACCTCTTTTTTTGTTAATTTCACTTATATATTATACTAGATTTTTACGTTCTAGTATAGCGTTTTTATGTTAATTTTTTTCATTTGAATTTTTAATACTATTTAACTATATTTCTTATAGATAAATATTAATTACATCTTTCTTATTTATCATACTTAGTTTAATATCATTATCTCTTTTCTTAGTATTAATTTAAAACAAATTTTTTTATACTTACCTTACGTTTAAATAATAATCTATGAAACTATTTTTATTTCTGAATGTATCTTTTTAAAAATATACTTTACCTATATTTTAGAAAAAAAGACCTAGTAAAAACTAGGCCTTTTTCTATGACTAAACTATTAGTCTTATAGTTCTCCGTCAATATTAGCTTTATCTGTTATTTTAGCAGCTTCTGATGCTACTGTTACTTTACCTTCTTTAAGATCTTTAACAGCTGCATCGATTTTAGCTTTAATTGCATCACTTAAGTTTGGATTTTGTGCTGGAAGTCCTACACCGTCTTCTTTGATTGTGAATGTTTTAGTAGTTCCACCTTCAAATTTACCAGCTTTGATTGAATCTAAGATGTTTTTAACTGCTACGTCAATACGTTTAACAGCTGAAGTTAAGATTACAGATTTCTCTACATCTTTTCCATCTTTATCTTTAGCTTTGAATACACCTTCTGCATATTGGTCTTTGTCTACACCAACGATCCAGTGTTTAACTTCTCCGCTTTCTTTTAGATCTTTTAGTAGCTCTTTCTTGAGCTTCTTTTGATTGATCCACTTCCAGTTCCACCAGCTGCAACGAAGATAACGTCTGCTCCAGCGTCAAACATTGTAGCTGCTAAAGTTTTACCTTTGTTAGTATCATTGAATGAACCACTGTAGTTATAAACGATTTTGATATCTTTTTTAGCTGCTTTAGCACCTTGTACAAATCCTAAACCGAATTTGATTACCGCTGGGATTTTAGCTCCACCGATGAATCCAACTTTTCCAGTTTTTGATTGAAGAGCTGCTGCATATCCTGCTAAGTATCCTGCTTCTTGTTCAGCGAATAATACTGATTCTACGTTTTTTTGTTAGGGTACTCGATCCATCGATAAAGATGTATTTTTTTATCTTGGAATGAATCTGCAATTTTTGGTAACTCTTTTTCAAAGTAGAATCCAGCAAGAGAAATAACGTCTGCTGCTTTTGAAGCGTTTTGTAAGTTAGCTGCAATATCACTTTGGTTTTTAGTTTCAATTGGATTTAAAGCTTTACCACCATTTTTTTGAACCCATTCTTGAACAGCTTCTACGTTACTTTGGTTAAAACTTTTTATCTTTTTGCTCCACCTTCGTCAGTTACAACTCCGATTTTTAAGTCAGATTTTACTATCTGAACTAGAATTGTTGTTAGATGATTTAGAAGAACATCCAACGAAAAATTAATGCTGCTGATAAAACAACTGCTATTAACGAAAATACCTTTTTCATAAATAAAAAGTCTCCTTTGTTATTATATATTTTATATTTAAATAATACCACATTATCTTTTAAATATCAACATTTTTATTTATTTTTTTCAAATATATTTTTTTAGAAAGTTCGTGTTTAGAGAGGTAAGTGTCTATATGATGTATCGTTCTTATTACCCCTATAGATAACAAAATTTTTCCACATCTCTTTAAAGCATTTTCATAACTTTTAAATTAACATTTTAGATTTCTCTTTTCCCTCATGTTTTTTTATTAAAATAAAGCCCGAACATTTAGTTGTATTATATTATTAAATAAAAACGAAACTAACACAACAACGACTGTAAAATCAGCGTTTTCATCATATTATTTCTTATTATTTTTTTGAATAATTTTTATAGTTCGGTTATTGAATACAATCACAAATTATAAAAATACGGAGCCACCCTATGTCCTTGACTCCGTATTTTGAAAATATTAAAGCTCACCTTCAATGTTAGTTATTGAACCTTTTGCTTTTAATTCGTCTCCAGTGGCTACAACTTCCACTTTTCCTGATTTCAACTCTTCGATTGCTTTAGTTAATTTTTCCTTTTATATCATCATTTAAATTTGGATTTTCTTTTGGAATGCCTACTCCATTTTCTTTAATACCAAATATATGTTTACCATTTTGGAATTTATCAGCTTTAATCTCATTTAAAATCTTAGTAACTGCTACTTCAATATTTTTTACAGCTGATGTTAAAACAACAGATTTTTGAACTTCTTTACCGTCTTTGTCTTTTCCTTTGAAGATACCTTCTTCGTATTGGTCTTTATCTACACCAACAACCCAGTGATTAACTTCTCCACCTTTAGACATATCAAGAACCCCACGTTCTTTTGCTTCTGATATTACTCCATTACCTGTGTTACCAGCCGCAACGAAAATAACATCTGCTCCAGAATCATACATAGTTGCTGCTAATGTTTTACCTTTGTTTGTATCTGAGAATGTTCCACTGTAGTTGTACATAATTTTAATATCACTTTTTGCCGCTTTAGCGCCTTGAACAAATCCAATACCAAATCTTTCTACTGGTGGGATTTTTGTTCCACCGATAAATCCTACTTTACCAGTTTTAGATTTTAATGCTGCTGCATATCCTGCTAGGTATCCTGCTTCTTGTTCTTTAAATATCAACGATGCAATATTTGGCGCTTCTACAAAAGTATCAATATATAAGAATTTTTTGTCTTTATATTGTGCAGAAATTTTTGTAAGTTCTTTTTCAAACTCATATCCTGCAACTGAAATTATATCAGAAACTTTCGCCGCATTTTGAACATTAGATGATAAATCCGATTGTGTTTTAGTTTCGATAACAACAGGATCTTTCGCTCCATTTTCTTTAACCCATGCTTGAATCGCTTCTACGTTGGCTTGGTTAAAGCTTTTATCTTTTGCTCCACCTTCACCAGTAACAATTCCTATTTTGTATCCTTTTGAATTGTCCGTCTTATTGTCATTCTTGCTCTTAGATGAACATCCTACAACCACAAGTGACAATGTTATTAAAATTGTTAATAGAGTGCGTAATTTTTCATAATTTACCTCCTAAATTTATCTCTATTGAAACTACAATACCATATTCAGCAATCGATTTCAATAGTTTGTAACAATTTTTGAAAATATTACATTTTTCTATCATATGTGATATAATTATTAGATAAAGCATTTTTCAGGAGGAATTTTTTTATGACGTATTACAATAATATTGTTGAAACTGCAAATTATATTAAAAAGTATTTTTAACGAGCCTATCGACTACGCGGTAGTTTTTAGGTAGTGGTATTACACTTGAGCTAGAAGACCAACAAGAATTGAGGTTATGAGGCTATCCCATTTTTCCCAGGAAATAAACGTGCTAACCATGTAAAAAGGACACGCGAATAAACTTACTTTCGGAAAAATCTCTGGGAAAAATGTCCTTGTTTTAAATGGTAGACTTCACCATTACGAAGGATATAGCATGAAAGATGTCGCTTTTATGACTTATGTTGTTAAGTTTTTAGGAGCCAAAGGATTATTTATTACTAATGCTTGTGGCGCTATTAATACTGATTTTAGCGAAGGAGATATTATTTGTCTTGATGACTTCATCTCACTTGTTAGCGATAATCCACTAAGAGGCGAAAATGATCCAAAACTTGGAGAAAGATTCGTTGATATGACTACTCCTTTCGATCCGTATTTAGTAGAAAATCTTGACAATTCTGCAGAAAAACTAAATATCAAATTATCTAAGGGTACTTATGGTTTCTTCCAAGGACCATACTTTGAAACTCGTGCTGAAATTAGAGCATTCAAAACTATGGGATGCGATCTTGTAGGTATGTCTACTGTTCCAGAAGTTATTGCAGCCAACCATGCCGGACTCCCAGTAGCAGTTCTTGCTTGTATTACAAATATGGCCACAGGGGTTCAAGAAAGAAAACATGACCATGAGCATGTACTTAAAACAGCCCAACAAATTAGTATAAACCTTAAACAATTACTAATTGAAACACTAAAAAACTTAAAATAAGGAGTGTTATCTATGGAAAAAACTATTTTTGAAAAAATTATTGACGGTGAAATTCCTAGCTATAAAATTTATGAAGATGAGTATGTCTACAGCTTCTTAGATGTATTCCCAATTACAAAAGGTCACACATTAGTTATCCCAAAAACATAGCCGTAACATTTTTTGGATTGTGATCCTGAAACAGCAGCAAATATCGGACGTGTTCTTCCTAAAATTGCAAATGCGGTAAAAGAAGCTTATAATTGCGATGGTATTAATATTTTTCCAAAAATAATGAAGAATATGCTGGGCAAAGTGTTTTTCCACCTTCATTTCCACATAGTTCCACGTTACAAAGACAAAGATACTAACTTTTGACAATTTGGAAATCGCGTGGCCGCCTCAAAAATTAGAACCTGCTGATTTTGAAAAAAATTCAAGAAAGCATAGTTAAAAATCTATAAATATAAAAGGAGAATTTTTAAAAATTCTCCTTTTTATTATAGTTGCTTATTCTTATTTATTTTTTTCCCATCTTTTTGAAGAAAATAGCGCTACGATTGAATCTAAAAGTAGTTTTAGCTTTTTCCTTTTTCCTCTTGGGCTTCTTCTTGCTCTTCGTCTTGATTTTTCTTTTTACTTCTTCATAATCTTCTAATTCTTGTGCTTGAACTGCTAATTCCGCTTCTAACGCCTCTAATTCCTCATAAGTCAGTTTGTCTAGATCCAATCTATCTCCTGCTGCAGTAACTATATCTTGAGCTTCCTCTTGCGCATCTTTCGCAAATTCAGATACATCTTCTATTTTCTCTTCTACTGCATCTTGGATATCTTCAGCTTTGTCCTCAACCTCTTCTTTTACTTCATCAGCTGCGTCTTGTGTTTCTTCAAGTACTGATTCAGCTTCTTCTTTTACTTCTTCCACAACTGGTTCTACTTCTTCAGTTACTTCTTCCACAACTTCTTGAGCTTCTTCTACTTTTTCTTCCACTGCATCTTGGATATTTTTCAACTACAGGAGCTACTTCCTCTTGAACAGCCTCTACACCCGATACTACCTCTTCCGTTGCTTCTTCTACTTTTTTTCTTCCACATCTTCTTGAACTTCTTCTAGTACATTATCTTCATCCGTACTTAATTCAACAAAAATTATCTTCAAGTTTTTTTCTTCATAAGCTTTTACTTCTTCTAACTTTTCACGCGCAATATCACTTTCTTCTTGCACCACTGCGCTACCTACTGCTTCATTTACAAGCTCATTTAATTTATTCAAACCTTCTTTTGCATTTTCTTTAAAGCAATTCTTTTGTGTTTTTTCTAATTCTTTTTGGATTTTTTATAATAGTACGCTCCTACCGCACTAACCGCACCTAATACTAATCCTTTGAAAAATTTTTACCCATTTTTCTGTCCTCCTGATTGTTATGTCAATATTGATTTTATCAGAAAAGTATGTTGATGTAAAGAGTTTGGAGCTGTATAAAGTAGCTTATTTTACCCATTATTACTTATTAATTATTAAAAAAATAAATAAGCCTTCTAAAAATTTCTAGAAAAGCTTATTTAGTAATTATTATTTTTAAATGTTTTACCCTTGCTACGATTTCTTTATGGCGCCCTTTTATCATAGGACGTGCTTGTGGATTACCTAAGTAACCACATGTTCTTTTTACAACATCACAGCTTTTTGGATCTCTATTACCACATTCCGGACATTTAAAACCTTTTTTCGTCGGTTCAAACTCACCTTCAAAGTTACAGTTATAGCAACGGTCTATTGGTGTATTAGTTCCTAAATACCCTACTTTATCATAAGCAAAATCCCATACCGCTTCAAGTGCTTTTGGATTTTGTTTTAACACTGGGTATTCACAATAGTGAATGAACCCTCCACTCGCATAATAAGGATAATCTTTTTCAAAGTCTAATTTTTCAAATGGTGTTGGATTTTTACGTACATCATAGTGGTAAGAGTTTGTATAGTATTCTTTATCTGTAACATTTTCCACCATACCAAATTTCTCTGTATCCATACGACAGAATCTATCTGTTAATGACTCACTTGGTGTAGAATAAATACTATACCAATAATCACCTTCGCTAGTCCATTTATCTACGCATTGTTTCATATGCTTCATAATTTCTAACGTGAAGTCTTTAGCTTCTTTATTTTTTTCCCATTCTCCACCATAGAAAACACTAGCAACTTCGTATAGGCCGATATATCCTAAAGATAATGTTGCTCTTTGTTTATCAAAAAGTTGTTTAACTCTGTCATCTGGTTTTAGACGTTTCCCAAAAGCTCCGTGCATATAAAGAATAGGTGCATTTTGAGGTTTCGCCTCTCCACATCTTTTAGCTCTGTAATCTAGAGCATCTTTACACACTTCTAAGCGCTCTTTAAAGATTTCCCAGAATAACTCTTTATCCCCATTTGATTCAAGAGCAATACGCGGTAGATTTAGAGTTACAACTCCTAGATTCATACGGCCACTCTCAACAAGTTCTCCATTTTCATCTCTCCAAGCAGGTAAGAATGAACGACAACCCATAGGTGTTTTGCAACTTCCTGTTATTTTCACTAAAGTATCGTACATAATTACGTCTGGATACATTCTTTGTGTAGCACATTCTAATGCTAATTGTTTTACATCGTAATTAGGATCTTCTGGTTTTAAGTTTAATCCTTCTTTTATTACAAAGATTAATTTAGGGAAAATAGCCGTTCTTTTTTCTTTTCCTAATCCTGCTATTCTAACTTTTTAAAATAGCCTTTTGTATTTCTTTTTCGAAATATCCATCACCTAAACCAAATCCTAAAGATGTAAATGGTGTTTGTCCTTGAGAAGAATATAAAAGTATTTATTTCATATTCTAGTGATTGCATCGCATCATAAATATCTTTTTTAGTTTTTTCACGAGCGAATTGTTCTTGTTTTTCTTCACTTTCAATCCATTCGCTAGCCATCTTTAGATTTTTTTCATAGTTAAGTTTTGCAAAAGGAGCAAGCACTTCATCTATTCTATCCGCACTACATCCTCCGTATTGGCTTGATGCTACGTTTGCAATAATTTGCGCCATTTGAGCAGTAGCTGTTTGGATACTTTTCGGACTATCTACATCTGCATTACCAATTTTAAATCCTTTTGTAAGCATTTCTTTAAAATCAATTAAACAGCAGTTTGTCAATGGTTGATACGGAGAATAATCCAAGTCATGATAATGGATTTCACCTTTTTGGTGGGCATTAGCTACGTGTTGAGGTAGCATTTTCAAACCAATCGCTTTAGCTACAATACCACTTGTTAAATCTCTATGTGTATTGAATACTAAACTATCTTTATTAGCATTCTCGTTAACAACATTTTCATCTCGATTCACTAATTTTTCAATTGCGACATTGATATCAAGACTACGTTCACGCTCTATATCACGCATACTACGATAGCCTACATATTCCTCATAAATAGCCTCTTCTCCCAATGTTAACAATGTGTGCTCAACGATATTTTGAAGCTCGTAAATTTTTATATTGTCCTTAAATCTATTTCCGATTTCTATAATAACATTATCTACGATACTATCTATATTAACACTATGTTTCTCTCCAAACACACTGTTAACAGCTTTTTCAATAGCCTTGTATATTTTATCAGCATCAAATTTTACTATACGTCCATCTCTTTTTATAACTAATAAATTTTTCGTAAGTAAATCTAATTTTTTTCTGTGTATAAGAATAAAAATTACTTCTTTGCATCTTGTTCTCCTCCCTCGCTAATTCCGCTTATTTCCTTCATATATAAATAGCTCTTGTATAAAGACGTTATAACTATTATAATATACCAAAAATAAACGCTTGTCTACATCGAATATTTCCGGAAATTCAAAAATGTTATTATATCGCTTGTTGTGAGAATTGTGAACTTTTTTTGAGAATCTCTGTTTTTCTCTTTTATAAGAAGAAAACATTGATAAATCAGCATTTACGTTGAATAAATTTATTATCTGTACCATTTCTTTTCTATATTATTTTTACTACAGCTATCTATTAGTGTTAACCTCGCCAATTACAAGTGAAAATTAAAAAGTTCCTGTCAGCTAACACTTTTATTGAAAAAAATTAAGTTTTTCTTTTTAGAAAAATTAAACTACATTTTAACATTATAATTTATTATATAGTTGAGTATATAATTAAAAGCGAGAAAATATATGAAAAAAACACAAATAGAAACATTAACTGATCAACTTTTTTCAATGGAGGCTAACCAGCCTTTATTAATAAATGAACTAGAACCTTATGTCGAGCTATTTATGCACTATGAATGCGCAATGTTAGAAATAGAAACTAAGCTAAATGTTTTTGATAAGGAGTTTTCTCTTCACGGGGAAAGTAACCCCATCGAATCAGTTTCAACTCGTCTTAAAACACCGCTTAGTCTTATGAATAAATTAAAGCGTCTCGATTTACCGTTTGATATAGAAACTATAAAAAAATAATATTTATGATGTAGCAGGAGTACGTGTTATTTGTTCATTTAAGGATGATGTTTATAAACTTGTAGAAGCTTTAAAACAACAGGATGATTTAACGATAATAGCGGAAAAAGATTATATTAAAAACTACAAAGACAATGGTTATCGTAGCTATCACCTTATTGTGAAAGTTCCTATATTTTTATCAGATAAAGTAGAGCATGTAGCTGTAGAAATCCAATTTCGAACAATAGCCATGGATTTTTGGGCTAGCTTAGAGCATAAGCTCCGTTACAAAAAGAACCTAAGCGAGGAAAAAGAAAAAGAAATTGAACGTCGACTATTACTTTGTGCTGAAATAAGCGCTAAACTCGACAATCAAATGCAGAAAGTCAAAGAAATAATAGAAGATGATTCTCAACTTGTCTAATACATACTAACCCTAGTAGATATAGAAATCCAACATTAATATATCTACTAGGTATTTTTATTTTAATGAATTAACTGTTAATCCTAAATTTTGTTTGATTATTAACTATATTTACTATATACTAATAAAATATAAAAGAAATTTGTGAAAGGAGCGCTATATGAATAACACCAAAAAGTTTAATAGCAATTCTTATATGTTACTTTTTCATGGGGACTTTTTCCAATATATTTCAAACTTCTAAAAAAAGCATTGACGCTTACGAAGTTTTTGGCTATGCGTGTACTATGTTCATTTATTTTTATGATCTTAGTGGTCCTTTTTAGCAAAAAAATAAAAAAATAGCATTTCTTTTAGAAATTAAAAAATATGGCAAAATAAGAAAAAGCTTCTCGTTACTTGTTCTCGCTTCGTTTTTAATTACAGCAAACTGGTTAACTTATATCATAGCTGTAAATACAAACCACGTGCTAGAAGCTAGTTTTGGTTACTATCTTAATCCAATTGTCACTATAATACTCGCTGTTGTCTTTTTAAAAGAAAAATTAACCCGTATACAGACAATTGCCTGTATCTGTGTTGGAATTTCATTATTATATTTATTTATTTCTATTGGTTCGCTTCCTTGGATTTCCATCCCTACTTGCCCTTACTTTCGGATTATACAGTCTGTGTAAGAAGAAAATTATTCTTAGTCCAAAAGCAGGTCTATTAATAGAAACAGCTATTGTTTCGCCTATAGCTATTATTTATATGCTCTATTTAGCAAGCACAAGTAATATAACATTTTACACTTCTAATAATGCTACAATAATAGCCTTACTTCTATCAGGGGCTATTACCGCTATACCTCTTATGTTGTTCGCTAAAGGCGCTGTTGACATTCCCCTTTACCTTCTTGGAATATTACAGTACCTGCCCCCAACAATGCAATTTTTTGTAGGAATATTTATTTATAACGAACCATTAAGTATTGAGAAACTAATTTCATTTATCATAATTTGGATTGCAGTAGCTGTATTCTGTTATTCCGCAGTTACTTCAATGAAAAAAACATAATTTAGCAAACAAAAAGTCACCAAAGATAATCTGATGACTTTTTTGTTAGGTATTAATTACAAAAAAGAAAACGAAGTTTGATATCAAATCAAACTTCGTTTTTTATTTTATTTATTAAGCTGCTTTTTTACTAACACCTTGTCTAATCATAGAGATACCTGTTATAATAACAACCCCTATAATTACCCATGTTAATACTTTCAAGTGGCATGCTCTTAACTAATGTATAAGCAACTGTTACCCCAATAATACCACCAATAGCAATAGCTATAGAACCAATTCTTGTATAGTTTCCTGCTTTAATGAATTCAGGTGAACCTATAGCCATAAGTCCAGCACAAGAACCCATCATGATTGGGAACGCTACAAGTGGGCTTAGACCTAACATGTAAACCATAGCCATACAAGGTGCATATAATCCTACACCAGCCATCATAAGAGCTCCAAGAATGAAGTTACCTACAACACCGATAATAAGTTTAATACCTGTTAATCCTACAGCTTCGTTACCAGCTCCAAGAGCTTTTAACCATCCAAGTTGTCCTGACATCATTAGGAATGCTGTTACGATTAAACACACACCCATAACAAGTTGGATTTTTTTCTCAGGAAGTTTGTTTACTATTCTTGCTCCTACTAACGCACCTACGATTGCTGCTGCGATCATAGAGAATAGTGTAACACCTTCTACTTTTACCCCTGTTAAGAATAAAGCCGCTTCCATTAATACTGGAATTGTGTGGGCAACATTCAATGTACCAGGAATCTTTTTATCAGTATCTAAAAATTTAGTAATTTTAAAGAATAATGTTGTTGGTGCGAAGCTTCCAATCCCTAATGTGTCGAAGAAGTCAGTCACTAACCCGATAAAGAATCCGATAACTGGATTTTCTTTTCCTAAATCATCTTTATGTTTTACGATATCCATAATGAATGAAACTAAGAAGAATACTCCTGCTGCCCCTAATATAGCTAATAATACTGTCAATAAGTTCATAATTTTCTACACTCCTATCCTAATAAGAATCCATAAGTTAATTCATCGTCTGGATCGTAAACATAGTTACTAAATCCTAAAATATATCCAGAACCTGTGATTTCAGGGATGATTGCATCATATCCCGCTAATTTTCTCTCTTCAACTATTCTACCTTTAAATAAAGTACCTAAGATACTTTCATATACGAATGGTTCACCTGGTTTAAGTTCACCTTTAGCATATAATGTAGCTAATTTTGCAGATGTACCTGTTCCACATGGAGAACGGTCGATGTTTCCATCTCCGAATACTACTACGTTTTTATAAGTAGCTTCTGGATGAGAAGGTTTGTCATAAATTTCAACTAAGTCTACAGTTTTAATATGTTCTAAAGTTGGGTGTTGAATTTCGATGTTAGCATTAACTGCTTCACGAATTTTTAGTCCTACTTCTTTTAGTTTAGAAGCATTTTCTGGTTTAACTTCTAACCCTAATTGATCTGCAGAGATAATACAGAAGAAGCTTCCTCCAAATGAAATATCAAATTTGATATGTCCGATTCCTTCTACATCTAATTCTACATCGCGTTTGTATAAGAATGATTCAACGTTTTTGAATGAAACCTCTTTTACTTTAGCTCCGTTATCTTTTAACTTAGCTGTTGCATAAATAAGTCCAGCTGGTGTTTCTACTACTACTTCTTTTTCAGTAGCACCTTCTTCTACATCAACCATACCAGTTTCTACAGCTGCAGTTACTGCCGCGATAGTATTGTGTCCACACATATTTAAGTAGCCACCAGTATCCATGAATACTAATCCAAAATCAGCTTCCTCTTTTGTTGGAGGTAATAGGAATGCTCCGAACATATCTTGGTGTCCACGTGGTTCAAACATAACAGACTTACGAACATCATCTAAGTGATTGATGAAGTATTGTTTTTTCTCAACCATATCTTTACCAGGAATTTTTGGAATACCTGCAGTTACTAATCTTGCTGCTTCACCTGCTGTATGTGTATCAATAACTGAAATCATTTTATTTAGTTTCATAATTATTCACTCCTTAAATTATTTGTTATCTTGTCTCATTTTTAATTTTTAACAATGCTAAAGGCTTTTCTTGCATCAGTATAATCAATATTGTTTTGGCAAACTATTTCTGTTTCTACGCCTTCTTCTGATTTATTAAAGTCTAAAACAAATTTTGTATATTCATTTTCTACGACAAATTTATGTTTACCCATAAATTTCAAACCAACTATTGTAATACCGCGCTCTCCTATTTCAAACATAGTATTAGCGTAGTCAACATCACTATTACCCCAACCATCTGCTGAGATTATAGCTCCATCCGTTCTCATCGCTTCTAACCAAGTAGCTGTTCTCCAACCAACTAAATGTTTTAGTCTGTTGTCTTGGGGAGTTCCCACAACTATAACCCCTTGGAAATCGATATCCGGATCTTCTGCCAAAGTATCTAATAATGGATCTCTAAAATGATGCAAACTAGTTTCTTTTGTAGATGGTCCTATACCCATAATAACACCCCTTCCTATACCATTGCTCTTATCGCACCATCACGATATTCGTTTGGTGTTAATAAGACGGGCATATTATTCATATCTATAATAGAAATACCTTTATCTATTCCACTAGGTTCAATAGGGAACAGTTGATTATCATACATCATGCCTTGTCCAGCTACCTCTTTCACTAAAGCTACTTTTGGTTTTCCTGGATTTTGTTTATTATAAAATTCATGTACTTCATCTGCATCACGGCCACTCAAAACTTTCATAACTTCTCTGATATTTTGTAAATAAACATCTGATAGCTCGAAAATTGAGAATGCTAGTTCACGATTAAACTCAGCTTCTGGTTTTATAATAACATCAATATGGATTAAATAATCATCAGCAGCTGGTGAACCAGCCTTGTTTAAAACTAACTGTTCTTGTAGGATACCCTCTGAAGAACCAAATTCATGCATTTGTTTGCCTTCTGTGTTTGCTCCTGTAAGAATCATATAAACACCTGTCAGAGTATGTGTAATCCCTTCTCCTAAACGTCCTATAACCTTTGTCGAAATTGGTACAACGTCCATTATAGTATTAACATAAAAATTATGTTCACGAGGGCGTATTATTTTCACCTCTACACTCTCAAAAAAATATCTTTATCATATTCTATTTCTGTTGGAATAATTAACTCATTATTCTCAATTTTTTACTTTTTCCTAAAAGCAACATCTTTTTATATGGAATGCTTTTATTTGTAATTTCTCACTTGACATAATCATCATCCCTTTTTATTTATTCATCTGTAATGCAACAGCACCTCTTCTGTACACTAGTACAGATATTCTTTTAAAAAAGAAGAGGGATTTCCATCCCTCTTCGGAATTCTCCTACACGTGAGCGATGTACTCAAATGGAAGAGGAACTATTTTACCTGAACTTGGTATTTTAATTAGTTGCTCTAATGTTGCTTCTAAGATTTGTGTTTGTTGCTCAACGTTATTTGGTTCTCCTGCGTTTGCTCCCATTGGTACAAGTGGAGCAACGGCTCTTGGAGTACCGTTTTGACGCACTACTGGAGGTAGTGCTGCTATTAAGATTGTTGGAATACCTGCTTCCTCAATTGCTCTCTGCACGATCACGGCAGTTCTGTGGCAAGTACCTCAACCAGCAGTTAAGATAACTGCATCAACATTTTCTTCTTTTAATTTTTTAGCGATTGCTGGACCTGTTTCGTTAGTGAAAGCCTCTTGGTCTCCACCACCACCCATGAATCCGTAGTGGAATTCTGCTACGCTTTTAATGAAACCTTTTTTAGCAAGTTCGTGTAATCTGTCGATTGGGAACATGCAGTTGATATCTTTGTTAGCGTCAGCGTTGTCATATCCACCGTGAGATACCATAAGATCTGAACTGTGAGCAGTATCCGGGATTTCACGGAATGTAGTATCCCTGCTAAGTTAAATCTTTTTATCTGTTTTTTAAGTGAACCCCTGCAGCTGTAGCTAATGCTACTTTCATATCTTTTAATTCTTTAGTTACTGGAGCCCAAACTGGTTTCGGTGTAATAGGTACAAAAATCTCTGATTGTAGACCTTCAAATATCGTTAATGACATTCTAATTTCTCCTTCCTACTATTTTTCTTCGTTGTGTTTTCTATTTTGTACTTCTTGTTCTAACTTTTTAGTATTAAGTATTGCATTTACATAATGTTCGTCAGGTTCTTCATTTAATACTTCTGGATAACTTAGTAAAAAGGCAACTTCTTGTCCGATTTTTACTGGGTATTCCGAGATTAGCATTCTCATAGGAATTTTAAATTGCCCTAGGCGTCCTTTAATATCTATCGTAACGCTGGCGTCGTTATGATCGACTATAACCCCTTCGAACACTCTTTCTGTAGATGCATATTTTAATTTTTCAATCATAACTTACTTCCTATTCTTTTAAATTTTAGTCTTCTTTTTCGTAAATTTCTTGACGTTTTTTAGATTTTGGTAACACTTGTTCGTTATCAACTAATTCTAATTTTTCGCCTGTAGTTTTTTCGATAATTTCTACGTTGTTTAATTTAACGTTTGGATTCCATTTTCTTTCAGCTTTTTTGATTGTTCCGCCACCCATTTGTGTTTTAAGCATTGCTAAAGCACGGATAGCATCTTCTTTACATAATGTATTGTTTGAAAGAATTTCGTTTTCGATACCTTGTTTAGATTTGTTGTTATCAACCATAGCTGACATGTATTCGTTACCTACAACAAGAGCACCTTGTACTGCAGAGTAAGTCATACCAACTACTGATACTCCACGTTTACCGATTTCTTCGATGTGTGAAGCAAAGTCGATGTGGTTGTTACCAAATCCTTCAGTTGTAACGATAGCTCCATCGATATCCATAGCTTCGATAGTCATACCAACACGTTTAGATACATAGAATTTTTCTGAGTTAGCTTGAGGTGATCCAACTAGTAATACCCCTACTAAGTCGATTTCTTCGTCAGCCATAGCTTCAAGTACTAATGGTTCACGGTAGTAGTGACGAGAAGTTTCTTTAGAAGCTGGTCCGATACATGTTAATGCGTGGATACCACCGTCTAATACTTCTGTTGGAGCAAGCATAACTGGTAAGTTACCAAGGTCAACGTTTGGTTTAGCACCAAGTGTTCCTACTGGTTCAACTGGTAAGATTAAGTTATCGTGCATTGCACCTTGTCCCATGATTTCTTTAACGATTAATACTTTTTTGTTTCCTGGGTGACGATATTGTTCAATATTGATGTTTCCTACTACTAGGCTTTCATCTTCTACTTCTTTAAGAGCTTTACGGATTTCTTCAGTAATGTGGTCGAAAGCTTTGTGCGCTGCTAATGGTCCTGGACGTTCCATGTTAGCTCCTGCTTTAATTGTTACTTGACCTTTAATGAAGATTTCACCTTTATCTGGAGCACCTGGACGTCCCCACATAATGTTACGTTCTAATTCACCTTCAGAAGATCCGAATTCCCCGATTTGAACTCCGTTAGCATCAGTTCCTGTAAGAACCATTACTACACCTTTAAGTTCACGAGTGATACCATGTCCAATTTCACCTTCTTCTTTAACACAGATAGGTTGAACGTCCATGATTGTTTCACTGTAAGTGTCATATTTATCAGGAGTGATGATTTCTAATTTAACATCTTCTACTAATACTTCTGACTCTGCAGCTTCTTTACATAAATCTTCTGGAGTTCTTAATACTAAAGTAGTTCCTTTAATTTCAGTTTTTTCTCCAAATACTACTTCTTCAATTTTGTAATGTTTAGTGTGTAAAGAACGGATGAATTTTGCTTCACCTGTTTTTTCTTCTTTTGCTGCTGCAACTGGTGCGTCAGCTTTAACTTCTACTGCTTTAGCTTCTACTGCTGGTGCTGCAACTGGTGCTGCTGCTGGTGCAACTGTAGATGCTGCTTGCCCTGCAAAAGTTGATAGAGGAATTTCGATGTTGATGTTTTCCCCTTTTCCGATTTGAAGTTTAAATACACCTGCTTGTGCTGAAGCTTGAGCTACTGGAGCTGCTGCAACTGGTGCAACTTCTGCTACTGGCGCTGCTGCAACTGGCGCTGCTTCTACAACTTCTTCTACTGCTTCTTCTGCTTTTTCTTCTCCACCTTGTACTGCATCGATAATACTTGGTGTAATTGGTATTAGAGCATCTGTTGTTTTTAATAATTTTGCACCTAATACTTGTCCGATTGTTAATGCATCATCTGGGAAAGATAATAGACCTGAATCTACTAAATCATCAAATAGTCCTGGATCTTCTAAGTTATCTGGACCAATTACGATCCCTTCCTCAGCTCTGCAACAAAATACCGCCTTGTCGTTTAAATGTTCTTTCGCTGTTTCTGCTGTAATTGACATTACTTCTAACCTCCAACTAAATTAATTCTTGTTATGTAATTCTAAGCTCTTATAGCTTCTATATAAATGATGGTCAGTGGCACGAAGTACATGGTCGGTACTATGATAAACTTTTACTCCTAACCTAGGAGCTACACCTGTCACGGTGTTAGTTCAATCCTGACAAGTACCAGCAATGACTGCTTTCGCACCATCTTTTTTCATTTTTAATACTTTTTCCGCTTGTCCTGGGCAAATACCTGGTAATTCACAACGTAATCTTCCATTTTTATCAGGTTTCATACGTTTACACATTTGAACAGAAACTACTTCTGCTCCCCATACCATCAGCAATTTGACGAAGACGCTCTTCTTGAGCTCCACACTCACAAATAAGTATTCCTACTTTTTTTCTTTTTTTCTTGTGGGTATGGCATAGCAACTAGTAAACCACCAGTTGTTTTGTTAATAGGTTCATCTTCTTTTGCTGGACGTCCTGTAAATGGTCCACCACGAACTATTTCTCCATGTGGATTAATATATCCACCTGCTCTTTCTATAAACACGCTAATTGGTAATCCAATTGGCACATCTAAGAAGATACTTGGATTTTGAACACGCCCACCAACTGTTAAATCTTTGTCTATAAGAGGTTTATCTTCTTCAATCGCATTAACTACATGCTTAATAGTTTCAACGTTTGAGATAATTGCATTAGCCTCTAACGGCAACTGACCTGGTTGTAGAATCACACCTAATGTTTCACGTACGATAACACGCTCGTCCCCTGCTGGGTACATATTAGGTAAAATCTTAATGCTAATATTAGGCTCATCTTTACATGCTTTACCTAGTGCTAATAGTGCTTTACGATATTTTGTTTTAATAGCAATATATCCTTCTTTAGCACCAGTTAGTTCCATAATGTATTTCATACCACGAACAAGCACTTCTGGTTGTTCTTCCATAAATTTAACATTATGTCCTAAAATTGGTTCACACTCAGCTGCGTTAGCTATAAGATATCCACCAGGAATTTGTGTAGAAAACTTGATTCCAGTAGGGAATCCTGCTCCACCAACACCTACGATACCAGCATCTTTAATTTTTTGCAGATAATCATCTGTTTTTTCTAATCTCACATAATCATCAGTTTGTTCTTTATCTAGTTTCACAACTATATCCATTTCAGTTATTTCTTCAACAACTCCTGACAAACTTGCGTGAATATTAGCCCCTAATCCAGCTGGTACAGCAACAAGTTGCCCACGTTTAACATGGTCGCCCACATTAACTATTGCTTGACATGGACCACCTACGTGTTGTTTTAACGGAATGTGTATTTTTTCAACATCAAACTCTATCATTATTTTTCCTCCTTTCCTCAAAAATTCTTTACAAGCAGTAGTTCAAAACTTCTACTACATTTATTGTATAACAGTTTCACTTTTTTTGCAAAGGTTTTTTAAAAAATGTATTTTTCTTTTTCTCTACTCTGTTCTTCTAAGCGATAAAAAAATAACACCAATATTATAAATTCAATGCTTTACCTTCACGAATAATATTATTTTGTTATTTAAAAATAGTATTTTTAATTGAAATATATTATCACTTAAACGCTTTATCAGCTATAGCAACTGTTTTATACATTATCTTCAATGTTATAACATAACAACAGTATTCCTGTGTTATACTTATCTTGAATATTTACATTTTTAATAAAATGATTTATAATACTAATTGGACAAACCAAAGGAGGAAAGCGGCAGGTTGTCGCATATATTATAATGAAAAACTTTAAAAATAGGAGCGATTTTTCTTGCTTCCGGTCTTGTGTTAAGTGGGTGTTCTACAAAAGATGCCAATACAAGCCAAGGTGAAAAAAAGGAAATTAAAACTATTTCTTTAGATGATTTCACAAAAAATTTAGGGAGCAGCGAGTATCAATTTGTTGATACACGTAGCGATGAAGCATATAACGGTTTCAAAACAGATGGCATTAAAAATGGTGGACATCTTAAAAATTCTATCCAATATAGCGCTTCATTTATAGGAAAAGTTAACAAAGATAAAGAAGCAAAATTTGTTAGCGATAAAGGGTTAGATAAAAAAACAAAAAATTGTTGTTTATGATACAAACAAAGAAAATGTAGCAAAAGTTTCTGATAAACTAGCAACACTTGGTTATGATGTCTACAAATTTGAAGACTATAAAAAATTCGCTGATAATGATGCTAATAAGGATAATTTAATAACTTATCCTGAATATCAAAAATCTTGTTTCGCCTGAATGGGTAAAAAGTATTCAAGACGGCAAAACTCCTGAAACATATACAAATAAAGATAACTATTCAATCTTTGAAGTTTCATGGGGAGAAGGAGATAAAGCAATCAACTATAAAGAACATATTAAAGGTGCATATCACTTTAATACAGATTGGATAGAAGATGGACCAGTTTTGGAACTTGCGTTCTGCCGATGAAATAAAAACCAATCTTCTTAAACAAGGAATTACTAGTGATAAAACAATAATTCTTTATTCAGATGATGCTTCAGCAGCCTTCCGTGTTAACTGGGCACTTAGATGGGCTGGAGTAAAAGATGTTCGTATTATGAATGGTAGCCTTAAAAACTGGAAAGAAGCTGGTTATAAAACTGAAACAGCAGCAAATACACCAAAAGCAGCTTCTAACTTCGGTGTAAATATCCCAGCTCATCCAGAATACAATATTTCTCGTGCTAAAGAAATGGCTGAGAAAGTAAAAAATGAAGGAATTAAACTTGTCAGTATTCGTGCTTGGGATGAACACTTAGGTAAAACTAGTGGATATGATTATATCGAAAAAGCTGGTGAACCTAAAGGGGCTATCTTCGGTTTCGCTGGTGACAATAAAGGAGATATGTCTGACTATATGGATCCAGACGGTACTTTGCGTAACCCTCAAGAAATCTACAACCTATGGAAAGGACAGGGAATTGCTGAAACAGATAAAATAGCTCTTTACTGTGGAACAGGTTGGCGTAACGCTATCCCATGGTTTATGACTCAACTTACTGGCCGTGCTAATACATACTTCTATGATGGAGGTTGGAACGACTGGCAACTTGACAGTTCTCTTCCTGTGGATATTAACAAAGATAAAGGTTCAAAACCAGATTCTAAAAATGATTATAAATAGTAAAAATAGTACCTGCGATATTTTTCGTAGGTACTATTAAAAAACCAGCTTTTGCAAATGTGACAAAAGCTGGTTTTTATATTAATTATTCTAATTCTGCTAATTTTTTTCTTTTTAAGTAAGGTACTAAATCATCTTTTAAATCACTTTTTAACGCAAAGTCAATAGTAGTTTTAACAAAGCCAATAGTTTCCCCTACATCGTAGCGTTTGCCTTCAAAGTCATAGGCATAAACATTTTCTTCTTCATTTAACATTTGAATAGCGTCTGTAAGTTGAACTTCTCCTCCGACACCAACTTGTTTTTTAGCTAAATGCTTGAAGATCCCTGGATTAAGAACATATCGCCCCATAATAGCTAGATTCGATGGCGCTGTACCTGGAGCAGGTTTTTCTACAAAAGTTTCTACTTCGTAAAGTTTCTCATCTTGCCCTTTAGGAGCTATAACACCATAGCGATGCGTCTGATCTTCTGGAACAGTTTGAACTCCAATAACAGAGCAACCAGTACGTTCACTTTCATCTATAAGTTGTTTTATCGCTGGTTTTTCATCATTAATTACAATATCATCCCCAAGTAAAACTGCAAACGGCTCATCACCTATAAAACTACGCGCAGTTAGAATTGCATCACCTAATCCTGCCATTTCTTTTTGACGAACATAGTGGATATTAGCTAATGTTGTTGGGTATTTCACTTTTTCCAACAGCTCTAATTTTCCTTTATTTTCTAATTCTACTTCTAACTCTACGTTTCTATCGAAATGATCTTCAATTGCTCTTTTTTGTTTTCCTGTAACAATTATTATATCTTCAATCCCAGCTTTTACCGCTTCTTCTACTATATATTGAATAGTAGGTGTATCTATTATTGGTAGCATTTCTTTTTGGTAATGCTTTAGTTGCTAGTAAAAATCTCGTTCCATAACCAGCAGCTGGTATTATTGCTTTTCTTACTTTTTTTCATATATCCACCTATATTTCTAAAATTTAACAGACTTATCATACCACGTTTTGTATATTTTTTTGCAAATTTCACAAGTTAATCAAACTATATTTCTAACATTATAGTTATTATTGTGCATTCTTTTAATTTATTTTAATCATTGTTATTAAAGTGTTTTTTTATCAAATTTAATTTTTAATTTCCAAACATTTTTCCAAACAGAAAAGAGCAAAAGAATATCCCTTTATCAATATTTACTATCTCGTATTCAACGCCTGAACAACTACATTAGCTGTGCGTTCTTTTCCCATTTCTATAATATGTTACTTTTAATAGTATCCCCTATTTTTGTTTTCTCAAATAAGTATTTTCTTACGGATGCAACATCTTTTATTTCTTGGCCATTTATTTTAGTAATAATATCATACTTCTCTAAACCTGCTTGGGCTGCTGGAGTATTGCTTTCAACCGAACGAATAACAACACCTTGTTTTCCATTAAAGTTTAATTGAGATTGCACTGTGTCACTATCTAGTGTATTAACCGAAACAAGTTGCACACCTAACGCTGGGCGCATAACTTTACCAGATTTCTCCAATTGTTCTGTTATTAATTTCACTTCATTAGATGGTATACCAAAACCTATCCCTTCTGCCGAAACATTATTTGATGCTTTGGCAATTTTCGATTCATTAATACCTATAAGTTTACCTTCATTATTAATCAGCGCCCCTCCACTGTTACCAGGATTAATAGCCGCATCTGTTTGGATAACCGTTTGATTCCAATCGTTAACCCCATCACCATCAATATCCATAGGTATTTGACGATTCACTGCTGAAACTATACCTTTAGTTACCGTATTTGATAAAGTTACGTCTAATGGCGATCCTATTGCAAAGGCAGTTTCCCCTACAGCTATTTTATCGCTATCTGCGAAATCCATAGTTGTTTTAACGTTATCAGCTTTGATTTTCAATACAGCAAGGTCAGTCCAAACGTCTGTACCCACTACTTCTGCAGTTACATTAGTTCCATCACTTAAAATAACCGATAATTTTTTAGCCCCATTTACTACGTGATTATTAGTTACAATGTAAGCTGTATTCCCTGATTTTTTGTAAATAACCCCACTCCCACTTGATGCAGGTTTTAAATCGCCAGAATTATTAGAATCCCTGTTACTAGAACCATATTTTGAACGTTTAGAAGAATTCTCCCCTAAAATCGAGTCTAAATTGTTATTTGAGGCACTCTGATAGTTAACGATAGACACAACAGCGTCCTTAGCTTTTGAAATAGCATTAACTGTCGTCTTTTGATTATCTTTATCTTCTTTTGTTGCTGTTACTGAAGAAGTTAAAGCTTTCCCTGTCCCCATTACCGCTTGTGCTCCAAAAACACTAGTTGCACCAAGGGCGAATGCCGCAAAGACAGTTAAGAACAATTTACCGTAGTTTCTACTATCTTTTGGTTGTTGACTATCATCGAATTCAAACCTATTTTTCTCATCAAGTTCTCTATACTCCGCTTCTGTATATTCAGCATCATTATAGTTTATATCTTGAAACTCTTGTTTTATTATCATTGTTAACAAACTCTTCATTATCTATATTATTATCTGATGTATTATAATTCTCTAAATTATTATTTTTATCTTCCATTTAGTATCCCTCCGCAATTAAAAGTATTTAAACGTTTAAATTATTGATAAGATTAATTTTTTTGTATTAAATTCTTAATTTACAATTACATATTATCAATAACAGTTTTAAACAAAGTTTTAAAGGAAAGTTTAAAATTAACTTAATGTTTTTTTCATAAGACAAAAAGCAAAGAACCGTTCTTTACCTTCCAAGTTGTTCTCCACTTTTTATTATTTAAATTTGAGTGTTAAAAATTGAAAAAAATCTAACTAAATTGAATAACCCGCAAAAAAACTAACAATATAATAATAAATAAATATTTTATCCACATTATAATTTAATATTATATATCCTGACATCAATATTAAAACAAGGTTTATTATGAAAGTTAAAATAAACTTTTTAGACTGTATAATTAAAACTAACTGGATTAAAAATAAATACTGCCATAACTCCAAGTAATATCTTTATATTAATATCTGTAAAATACTTAGGAAACTTATAAACATTTCTAAAAAGAATATGTCTTAATATCCCCATTTTTCTTTCTGAAAAAAATAATACCATCCTGAAATCGCTACTATCAAGAAAAATTTGAATAATAGTCAACAGCACATGAATTTTTCTTGTATTTAATATTTTTAAACATTTTTCCTCTCCTTGTTTAAATTATAGCTTAATGATATAATATACCTAATATTTATTATAGAGAAAAAGACAATTAGTTGCAATAAAGCCATATAAGCAACTTAAAAAGGTGTTGTCGTTTAACATATATCTGTTTTTATTTTATTTTTCTTGAAAATATATAATGAACTTATCTTATTCTCCATGCAAAGACTTGTAACTATATACACTTGTATATATAAATATAAATTACTTATTTAACGAGGTTATTATGAAAAATCAATAAATATTTTTACTGTATTCTCAGTATTATTTCTAATTTTTTTATGTTTTTTTATACACATTCAATATAAATTTTGATCTTAATCAAAAACTTAATATCGCTAATCTTCTTATGATTTTAGGGGTTATTTATTTCGTTGCTTGTTGCTGGTTATCTATTTTTTTAATTAAAGATATAATAAAAAAAGTTCAGAACGTGAGCGTAACGGTATAGTATTAGTTCTAGTTATTTTTAGGAATAATTTTTCTTCTATTATAACCCTCTTCCAAAAACCAGAAAGCTTTTTTTGTTGAAATACCAAGAATAGCGTATTTTTATCCTTACAATAATTATTTTTTTGCTTTGCTATTTTCTAATATTTTGGCGCGAAAGAACAGTTAGCTTTTGTTATTTCAATATTTCTACCATTTAGCATTCAAAAGTTATTTAGTAAATATTAAAAGGAAATATGAATTATACTGACTACACATTATATATCGTTATATTGTTTATCGCTATCGCATTCGCTATAAACTATGCCCTAGATAGTAGAAAAAAATTAAAAACTAAACACCGAAAGTCATTTAAACAAGGAATACCCCAAAAACTTATCCAAGTTTTGAAAGGTTATTCCCTCATATCTAGCTTTCGGTGTTTTATTATGCTTTATTCATTAAACGTTTATACTAATACTATATACTTAGCGCATATATCTGCAAAAAAATTTCTGAATATCTCCTTCTTTTTAAATATTGCTCTTGCTCTTCATCTACTATATATTTCTCATCTGCTTCCATCACCATCAGCAATCTTTCAAATGTATCTGCAAATAAGCTCTCTTCTTCATTTAAAAGATAATTAAATTTTTGTTCAGCAAAAAACGGAACAAACACCTCATGAAAAGCCCCTTTACGTATACGCCCAATCAGTTTCTTATCATTCTCTGTTACAAATAACTCCCCTTGCTTCTCAACAAATTCATACGCTTTGTTATAATTTGAGAAAATCTGAAATCCTTGAGCTTCTTTATATTCTCTAAATACCGGAATTTTCAGCCCCTGCTCCTCATATAACGCCTTATCTATTATTACAAAAACTTTCTTCTAAATCCCAAAATTCTTTTGCAATATAGTAAAATGCTACTCGCCAGCGACTATCATCTTTCGGAAGTCTCTTAAATGTCGCTATTTGTTCTACTAATCTTATATCTTTATCCACGCTATTTCCTCATTTCTTAATATATAATATTACTTCAATTCTATAAATGTCCCTATTCTCTTCGTTGTAGCATTGTCCAAGCGATACGAAAAAAACTGATTGTTATCTTTTTACTGTGCAGAAATTTGCAAGTGTAATATTTTTTTATCTAGAATTCCTGCTCTTTTTCAATAATCCTTTATTTATAATCCATAAATCTAAATAATACTTATCTCCATATTTTTTTATAATAATTATCTATCTTATGAACTGCAAACTTTTCTACCAGTTCATACGAAACTTCATAACTATCTCCTGATACCGAAGGTCCCTATTATTACTTTAATATTTTCTTTTTCACAGTTATAATCTTTTGCTAAAGTTTCTATTATTTCCTCGGCTATATTATCATAAGTTCCTCTCCAGCCAGCATGTGCCAGCGCCACAACCTCTTTTTCTTTATCGTAAAAAACTAAAGGCACACAGTCTGCGGTGAAAATAAGTAGAGGAACATTTTTTAGGGAAGTAACTAACCCATCCGCTTTTTCACCATTGTTTTTTTCTATCGTCTATAGCCTTTATAATTCTAACATTTGCACCATGTACTTGAGTATTGTACATTAAATTATCATAGTTAAAACTATAATCTTCGCAAAGATTTTTAACATCAGTAGTGTTTTTAGCATCAACTGTTCTATTAGTAAATAATATTCTTACGTTATCATCTTCTATCAAATAACCTTTAGCAACTTCCTGCATAATACAGCCTCCTATAAAAAGTTATATTCATAAACACATTCTTTCAAAAATAAAACTAGAGAAATTCGATTTTATTATTTTTTTCCAGTATCGACAAAAGCCTTGTTTTTTTCATAAAAATTTCGAGCATTATAATTCTCTAGAACAACCTTCAAATATATTTTTATCACAAAAAGCTAGGTTTTTCGAGCGCTTTATTTAATAATACTTTTCCCTAACCCTTGTTTTTTTGATGAGTTGGTAAAATATTTAGAGCAAAAATCTCATGACTATATCCTAACTCATCATCGCGTGCTTTTACCTACAATAATATCTCCAACAATACTATGCCCAGAGTTTAAACATTGACCTCCAGTATCTTCTACAACGTAAGCCGTTATATCTTCACTAACAATAATCTTTTTCTAAATTTTTTTCGACATTTTTTTCAACTGAGAGATTAGCTAAAAACTCTACTGGCATAATATTATTATAAGTTGCTCTCAAGTTGCTATATGAAGTTTTTGCCATATCTTTTTGCATCAGCAGCTATCATCTTTCTTACTTTCATAACACCCTCCCAAAAAAACTCCTAATGATTATTATACACGAAAAATATTCTGTCTTTTTATTTATCCCATTAAAACAAAAAAATCCGAAAAAAACTCGTAGCCTTTCGGATTTTTTTATTGTAAAACCTATTTATATTACTCGACTAAATCTAAATAAACTTTTTTTGCTAAATGTAGTTGAGTTTAATACTGTACGAATTGCATTAATAACTGTTCCTTTTTTTCCAATCACACGACCGCAATCATCTGGATGAACAGTTAGTATATAATGCTCGCGCGCATTTTTAACAAATTTTTTTCAATTTTGATTTCGTCTTTATGTTCAACTATTTCACTTACAATATTATAGATTAATTCTTCCATTATTACTCTCCTATTTTTGCTACGATATTTACCAATCTTCCAGGTACAACTATAACTTTTTATTACTTGTTTACCTTCAATTAGAGCTTTTTACTTCTTCATCAGCAAGAACAATTTGCTCTAATTCTGCTGATGTTAAATCTTTTTTTAACGTCTAGTTTTGTTTTAACTTTACCCATAAGTTGAACAACTATTTCTACTGTATCACTTACAAGTTTTGTTTCATCAAATGTTGGCCATGCTACATATGACACTGACTCAGTATTACCATAGATTTCCCACATTTCTTCTGCTAAGTGTGGTGCAAATGGTGCAAGAAGTTGAATAAATCCTAATGCATATTTACGTGGAATATATTCAGCTTTGTAACAATCATTTACAAATACCATAAGTTGTGAAATTGCAGTATTGAAACCAAGAATTTCGATATCTTCTGATACTTTTTTCACAGTGTAGTTGTAGCTAACTTCTAATTCAGCATTATCTTTATCTAAAACTTTATCGTTTACTTTGCCTGTTTCTTCATCAACGAATAAACGGTAAACTCGATCTAAGAAACGACGTGATCCGTCAAGACCATTTTCACTCCATGCTATAGATGCATCTAATGGCCCCATAAACATTTCATAAACGCGTAATGTATCAGCACCGTGAGATACGATAATATCATCAGGATTTACTACATTACCTTTAGATTTAGACATTTTTTCTGGACGCCCATCTTTTCCTTCAGCAAGAATCATACCTTGGTTGAATAGTTTTTGGAATGGCTCACGACTTGGTACTAGCCCTAAATCATAAAGAACTTTATGCCAGAAACGAGCATATAGTAAATGAAGCACCGCATGCTCTGCACCACCAATATAAACATCTACTGGTAACCAATATTTTAATTTTTCTGGATCCGCGAACATTTTATCATTGTGTGGATCGATATAACGTAGGTAGTACCAACAAGAACCAGCCCATTGAGGCATTGTGTTAGTTTCACGTTTACCTTTTTTACCAGTTTCAGGATCAACTACATTCAACCACTCTTCGATATTCGCAAGTGGTGATTCCCCTGTTCCTGAAGGTTTGATATTATCAGTTTCAGGAAGCAATAGTGGAAGTTCACTATCGGGTACTGTTGTCATAGTACCATCTTCCCAGTGGATAATCGGAATAGGTTCTCCCCAATAACGTTGTCTTGAGAATAACCAATCGCGCAGTTTATATGTAACTTTACTACGTCCAACATTATTTCCTTCTAAAAATTCAATAACCTTTGCGATTGCATCTTCGTTATTAAGTCCATTAATAAATCCAGAATTGATGTGTAGCCCATCACCATAGAACGGTACTACTACTTCACCATTATCCTCGATAACAGGAGTAATCGCTAGATTAAATTTAGTCGCAAACTCAAAGTCACGCTCATCATGTGCAGGAACAGCCATAACAGCTCCAGTTCCATAAGATGCAAGTACATAATCAGCAATCCAAATTTCTACTTTTTCTTCGTTTACTGGGTTAATTGCATAAGCACCTGTGAAAACTCCAGTTTTATCTTTATTAAGGTCTGTTCTTTCAAGATCAGATTTACGCTTAACAACATCTAAATACTCATCTACTGCAGCTTTTTGTCCTTCAGTGACAATTTTTTCAACAAGTTTATGTTCAGGTGCAAGTACACAGTAAGATACTCCAAAGACAGTATCGGCACGTGTAGTAAATACTGTGAAACTTTCATCTGTTCCTTCTATTTTTGAAATCAATCTCCGCACCAACAGATTTCCCAATCCAGTTACGTTGCATTGCTTTAAGGCTTTCAGGCCAGTCAAGAATATCTAAGTCTTGTAATAGTTGTTCTGCATAATCAGTGATTTTAAGCACCCATTGACGCATTGGACGACGCTCAACAGGATGTCCTCCACGTTCAGACTTACCATCAATAACCTCTTCATTAGAAAGTACTGTTCCTAATGCAGGGCACCAGTTTACAGGCACTTCATCAACATAAGCAAGTCCTTTTTCATAAAGTTTTTTGAAAATCCATTGTGTCCATTTATAATAATTAGGATCAGTTGTATTTACCTCACGATCCCAATCATAAGAAAATCCTAGTTCTTTAATTTGACGACGGAATGTATCAATATTTTGTTTGGTAAATTCCCTCGGATCATTTCCTGTATCTAATGCATATTGTTCAGCAGGTAATCCAAATGCATCCCACCCCATTGGATGAAGAACATTATATCCATTTGCTCTTTTATAACGACTTAAAATATCAGTCGCTGTATATCCTTCTGGGTGCCCTACGTGAAGCCCCGCTCCAGATGGATAAGGGAACATATCTAATGCATAAAATTTTTTTCTTTAGTATGATCATCTAATGTTTTTAAATGTTTTATTTTTCATCCCAATATTTTTGCCATTTTTTTCTCAATAACTCTGTGGTTATATACCATAAGTTTAGCACACTCCTTCGCTCTACAAGTTCTATACTCTATAGTATACCAATTTTACCCTTATTTAGCAACAATCGAAATAGAAAAGCTAGCGGAAATACTTACTTTTTAATACAAAATAAAAAAACCAGCCTAAAAAAATTTGGTTTTTATTATCATCTAGAAATTAGACAAGAACTCTAACTTTTTAACTGATATTTTTATCAAACTTTAGACTAGTTTTTATTAATTAGTTATTTCCTATCATCATAAATGATCCACCCATTACTGTATCAGATGGTTCAAAGCTACGTTGATTCCAAATATTATTTACATCATACCATTTTCCAGTAGTATAAGCATTATCTGGATCCATTGCTTTTGTTTTTCCATTTTGGTAGCCACTTAAAACTACCGCATGAGTATAATAATTTCCTTTTTACAAAATAACCATTCGCCATAGCCGCAAATACTGGACGACCACTTTGCAATGCTTGAACTAATTGTTCTTTTGATTGAATTACACTATAGTTGAACCCATAATGACGAATTGCATAAGCCGCTCCTCTACCTGAAGTACCTATTTCTCGCTTGTTAAACTCGTTAGTATTATAATAAATTACATCTGCCACATCTGTAGGTTTAACTTGTTTTCCTAAACCTGAAAAGGCCATAGCTAAGGATGTTGGTACACATCCTGTATTTCTCATAGTTGAAAGTCCATAGTATTCATTTCCCCAACGAGAATCACCTTGATAATATTGAGGCATATTTAGTGGTTGGGCATTATTTTCTTTTCCGTAATTAGGTATCCATTTACCAGTTGAATCTACATAGTAACGTCCGTTATCTACCCAGCTACTTACAACCATCTTACCATTTGAACCTAACCAATAGTTTCCTGCCCATGCATTTCTTACCATTTGTCCTTGCGCGTTGTAGTAGTACCACGTGCTTCCGCTTTGTATCCAACCACTTTTCTTCTCTTCCGGTTTCTTGGCATCTTTTACCCAGGCTCCATTACTTCCTACGTAATAGTTGTTGTTATCTACCCAGCTGTTTGTTACCATACGACCGTCAGCTCCTAGCCAGTAGTTCCCTGCCCATGCATTTTTCACCATTTGTCCTTGCGCGTTGTAGTAGTACCACGTGCTTCCGCTTTGTATCCAACCACTTTTCTTATCTTCTAGTTTCTTAGCCTCTTTATCCCACAGTCCGTCATCCCCTACGTAATACTTGTTGTTATCTACCCAACTATTTGTTGCCATTCGACCATCTGAACCTAACCAATAGTTTCCTACCCATGCATTTCTTACCATTTGTCCTTGCGCGTTGTAGTAGTACCACGTGCTTCCGCTTTGTATCCAACCACTTTTCTTATCTTCCGGTTTCTTGGCATCTTTTACCCATAGTCCGTCAGCTCCTACATAGTACTTATTTTTATCTACCCAACTATTTGTTGCCATTCGACCATCAGCATCTAACCAATAGTTTCCTACCCATGTATTTTGAACTATTTTCCCTTGAGTATTATAGTAGTACCACGTGTTGCCACTTTTTACCCAACCACTTGCTGCTTGTACTTCGTTACCATCAACTGTATTTATAACTACCGGAGTTACTAAAACTGTTAGTAATCCGACTCCTAATTTAATATTATTCTTCATTTAATATATCTCCTAAAATAACCACTATTATTTACTACTAGATTCTACTATACTTCATAAGGATTGTAAACTAAAATGAAGCCATAAAAATACTTATATTCTCTATAATCTTTTGTACCTCTCCGACTTTTCATTGACAATTATACTTCCTTCCTTTAAAATTATAAATATAAATCATAGAAAGGGCTCGTATTTACGAGAATAAAATTGATATGACTAAAATCTTAGTAACAGGGGAGCTGGATTTATCGGTTCTCACACTTGTATTGAATTATTAAATAATGGAAACGAAGTAGTTGTTATAGATAACCTATACAACGCTAGTAAAAAAAGTTTAGAAGTAGTAGAGCGAGTTACAGGGAAAAAAGTAACTTTTTATGAGGTTGATATACGTGATGAAGAAAAATTAAACGAAGTTTTTTTGAAAAAGAACAAAATATTTTTTTGGAGTAATTCACTTCGCTGGGTTAAAAAGCAGTTGGAGAATCATGCCAGATACCTCTTAAATATTATGACAATAACGTTGCAGGAACTACTACACTTTGTCGTGTTATGGAGAAAAACAATTGTAAAAACATTATCTTCAGTTCTTCTGCAACTGTATACGGGGATCCTCATGCACTTCCTATTAGAGAGGACTTCCCATTATCAGTAACTAATCCTTATGGGCGTACTAAACTAATGCTAGAAGAAATTCTAGGTGATATTTATAAAGCAGATAACGAGTGGAACGTCGTTCTTTTACGTTACTTCAATCCAATTGGAGCACATGAAAGCGGAGATTTAGGCGAAGATCCAAAAGGAATTCCTAACAACCTACTTCCTTATGTTATGCAAGTTGCTGTTGGAAAATTAGAAAAAGTTAATGTCTTTGGTAATGACTTCGATACTCACGACGGAACAGGGGTACGCGACTATATTCACGTAGTAGACTTAGCACGCGGACATGTTGCTGCTCTTAAAAAATTAGAAAAAGGTAGCGGCCTTACTAAGTATAATCTAGGTACAGGTATTGGATACTCTGTTCTAGATATAGTTAAGAGTGCTTCAGCTGCTGTTGGCCGTGACTTACCTTATGTTATAGGCCCTCGCCGTGCAGGAGATATCGCTGCATGTTATGCTGATGCAACAAAAGCAAAAGAGGAACTTGGTTGGGAAGCTTTATATGATGTTAAACGTATGTGTGAAGACTCATGGCGTTGGCAAAGTAAACATCCAAACGGATTTGATGAATAAAAAAATTTTTATAACTAAAATTAATATAATAAAAAGCTTAGGATAATTAACAATCCTCAAAAAGTCTAACTTTTGAAGGATAGAGCAAATATTATCCTAAGCTTTTTTATTAAAATCTATTTGTAAACCGCCATAAAAGGGCCCCCTACGGCATTGTCCTCTAACTCTAGACTGCGTTCGTTCCAAATATCATCAACACTATACCAACGATTTGTCTTACTCATATTATCCGGATCTATCGCTTTTGTTTTACCGTGATCATAGCCACTAAGTATTATTGCATGTGTGCTATACCCTTTAACAAAAATTCCGTGACCAACTGCTCCGTAAACTATCTTCCCACTTTTAAGCGCTGCTATCAAATCTTCTTTTGAATCAATTACTTGATATTTTAAACCCCAGTAAGTAATTGCATCCCGCGCTCCTAGACTTGAAGTCCCTGTAAACATAGTATTCATTTCCATAGTAGTATCATAAATATAATCTGCCACCTGAACAGGTGTAACATCTTTCACTAATCCAGAGATTACCATTGCTAAAGAAGTAGGCACACAACCAGTAATTTTCATATTAGATATCCCATATCTCTTATCGCCCCAACGCGCATCCGCTTGATAGTACTGTGGAAATTCAGTAGGTTGTACAACTAGATTCTTATTTTCATAAACAAGTTGATTTGATATATTTTCATAATAAGTCCATTTACCTTGTTGATCCTTTTAACCATTCTGCTTTTTATTTGAGTAGCACTACCAAAAAAATAGAACAAAAAAATAAAAAGTAATTCCAATAAACTTCTTCACATCGTACACCTCCTACCTTCTCAAATTTAAAATTTATTTTTATAACATTTTATATTATACTATGATTTCAAATTTTTTTAACAAATTCTTGTCACTAGAAAAGGTGAACTTGATAATAATCAAAATTCACCTTTTTAATTTTAAAAAAACTTAATTTTTTAGTACATTGGTCTTGCATATCCTTTAATATAACGAGAGTCCCAGTTATAAGTTTTTCTATTTACTTTTGTTGGCGCTGTATCTCCTGCATATTGAGCTGAATTCCCTTCGATAGTAGTAATTACTCCATTATTTACAGATTCTACTATACCGATATGGTCTGCCCAACCACCACCATCCCAATCGAATGTTACTATATCTCCTACTTTGGGTTGTGTTTTTCCTTTCCAGATTCCTTTTTGTTCCAATATTCCAATATGACGTTGAACTCCACACTCACGACCTATTAAATGACTAAGTCCAGCTTGCTGGAATACCGTTGTCACAAAGATATCGCACCAATCGTCTGAATATTTTGCAGTATAGCCTACAGGTTTAGGATTAACAGAGTTATATGCATCAACTATTTTTTTGTGTTCTTCACTTCCTGATTGAACACCAAGATAATTGCGGGCAATGTTTAGAACACTATCTAGACTAGCCCTACCAGTAGCTGATTTACCTGTGCTTTGTTCCCAAGCGCCACTAGGCCCTACATAATAACGTCCGTTGTCTACCCAACTATTCGTCGCCATCTTTCCATTAGCTCCTACCCAGTAGTTTCCTATCCATGTGTTTCTCTTGTAAACTCCATTTTCTCCTAGGTAATACCATGCTTTATATGCATTGTCATATATCCAACTTTTTACTACCATCTTTCCGTCTGAACCTAAGTAGTAATCTCCTGCCCATGCATTTTTTACCATTTGACCTTCTTTATTGTAGTAATACCAAACTCCTCCATTTGATACCCAACCACTTTTCTTCTCTTCTGGCTTCTTAGCATTTCTTTCCCATAATCCATCTTTACCTACATAATAGTTGTTATTATCCACCCAACTATTCGTTGCCATCTTACCATCTGAGCCTAGCCAATAGTTTCCTACCCAAGCATTTTTTGTTAGATTACCTTTATTATCGTAGTGATACCATGAACCTGATTTCTGTGTCCATCCTGGTTTTTGAGCATTTTTTACCCATACTCCATTACTTCCTACGTAATAATTATTGTTATCTACCCAACTATTTGTGGCCATCTTACCATCAGTGCCTACCCAGTAGTCTCCTATCCATCTATTTCTTTCTAGTTGACCTTGGCTATTGTAATAATACCATGTACTTCCACTTTGTACCCAACCTGTCTTTTTAGCATTTCTAACCCATACTCCATTAGCTCCTACGTAGTAATTATTGTTATCTACCCAACTGTTTGTTACCATGCGTCCATCGGCTCCTACCCAGTAGTCCCCTACCCACGCATTTCTTTCCATTTGGCCTTGGCTGTTATAGTAGTACCATGAACTTCCGTTTTGAATCCAACCTATTTTTTTAACATTTTTTATCCATAGTCCATCATGTCCTACATAGTAGTTATTATTGTCTACCCAGCTGTTTGTTATCATACGACCATCTGCACCTAACCAGTAGTTTCCTACCCAAGCGTTTTTCGTTAGACTTCCGTTATCTTTGTAATGGTACCATGCACTCCCATTTTGTACCCAGCCTTGTGCTGCTTGTGCTTCGTTACCAGATACTTCTCCTACTACGAATGGTGTTGCTAAGACTGTTAAAAATCCTAACCCTAATTTCAAATTACTTCTCATAATTTCTTATTCTCCTACATTTACTATTTTTCTTTACACTAATGCACCTTATATTATATCATCTTTCTTATCTATACTACGTTACAAGTTAATTACAATTAAAAGAGAGATACGTTACAGTTCTTTATCTCTCTTTCTTAATTACTTACTATAATATGTTTTTCTTCCAACTAAATCCTTTTTACTAAACCAACTAATGTCCCTAATCCATAATATACATGGATTAAAAAAATAATAATATAGGCATTAATAACAACGTAATATTAAACTTATTATTTATAATTGTCATCAGCATAATCATCAAAGTAAATACTAAATATAAGCTACTTAACAACGCTATAAATAGTTTAGTGAATGGGATCATTAATAGGCTAAAAATAATCGCCAATACGAAAACTAAGGAACAAAATGAAAAAAATCGAAAAAGCTTTTTGGATAAACATGGCTAACCTTCCCTATCCAATAACCATTAGAATATTTTTTTGCTTCAACATTCTTTTTATTGTTGGGCGAGTGTATTGATAAGATAATATATTATTGCTATATCGTATTTTATATCCATTTTTTTCTAATACGATAATGAAGTTCATTGTCTTCCACACGCCCTACTTTTTTCATCTAACAATCCTACTTTTTTTCAAAAACCTCTTTTCTATACATTCCCTGAAAAACTGAATTTACATGCCTTTCAGAAGTTTCTTTCCTATAATTAGCTATTCCGCTACCAAACATATTTTCCTCTACCAAAAGCAACGTTTTTGCTAAGATTATCTTCGTTTTTCTATAATATTAGGTCTAGGCCCTCCACACACATACTCTCCTTCCTCTATAACTTTTACATTATTTTTCTATAAAATTATCTGTAATGTGAGAATGACAATCTACTTTTAAAATACATTCACCGCTTGCTGCTTTTATACCCACATTCATTCCTGCTGACAAGATAATTTTAGGATTTTTTAACAGAATCACGTCATGAAAATCATGATTACTCTGTTTAAAAATTTTCTAATATCTGCCAACTTGTGTCTTTTTGACATGCCATCAATAAATATTAACTCCATTTTTATCATGGGGATAAGTTTGATTTTTAAAATCTTCTATCAATCTTGGTAGGAATTTTTCCTCATTCAAAAGACCTACTACCACCGATACTAACATTCTCTTCACCTCATTAAAAAGTAAGCTAGATTAAAATCTAATCTAGCTAAACTTATATTATCCATCTTTTCTACCTAATTTTTCATTAGCTGCGAACATTATACTAGCTATTGATTCTCCCCAATATGGTGCTGTTGCGTAGTTAACGTTCATTCCTCCAGCTTTATTTCCAAGATAAGCTCCACGAGCAGGATATGTTGATTTTGATAAATATTTCTCATTAATCCAACGTGCTGCACCTAAAATACCAGCATCAACATTATCAAACTTAGTAGCAGCATTATATGGATTGTTATCATAAGCTGAAATACCAAAGAAGTTATTTTTATCTCTAGCAATCTTACTTCTTCCCCACGCACTTTCTAAAGCACTATGTGCAACTAAGTACAATGCATTAACACCATACTTTTCTTCAGCAGCTTTAAATGTAGCTCCTTTGCCAGCTAATCTACTGTCGCTAGCTCCCATTAAGCTATACAATCTATCTAAATCTGCTGCTGTATAATTTGTTTTTGATTTCAAATTGCTGAATTGGAATGGATGCTCTAATTTGAAAGTTCCAAAATTAATTCCATCCGCTGAATAATAAGATTTTCCTACTACCATATCTTGATGATGACGCGCAACCATCACTTTACTATATTGTGAATATCTGTGGTAGACATATTTACCATCACTAACATAATCTGGAATAAATGTAGTGCTAGAATTTACCGCTTGAACTTGCGATGAGTTTACATAGCCTGTTAATCCCGCTACCTGAACAGGAATTCGTCCCCCTATACTCGCTCTGTTATCTCTAAATAAAATTGTATCTTTTGATACATGTGATAAAATATTTCCACTAGCATCATATACTGGAATGTATAGTGAAACTACTTTGTAATACCCAGAGTAAGCATTGTCTTTATTCTTAACCCAAGCGCCACTAGGCCCTACATAATAACGTCCGTTGTCTACCCAACTATTCGTCGCCATCTTTCCATTAGCTCCTACCCAGTAGTTTCCTATCCATGTGTTTCTCTTGTAAACTCCATTTTCTCCTAGGTAATACCATGCTTTATATGCATTGTCATATATCCAACTTTTTACTACCATCTTTCCGTCTGAACCTAAGTAGTAATCTCCTGCCCATGCATTTTTTACCATTTGACCTTCTTTATTGTAGTAATACCAAACTCCTCCATTTGATACCCAACCACTTTTCTTCTCTTCTGGCTTCTTAGCATTTCTTTCCCATAATCCATCTTTACCTACATAATAGTTGTTATTATCCACCCAACTATTCGTTGCCATCTTACCATCTGAGCCTAGCCAATAGTTTCCTACCCAAGCATTTTTTGTTAGATTACCTTTATTATCGTAGTGATACCATGAACCTGATTTCTGTGTCCATCCTGGTTTTTTGAGCATTTTTTTACCCATACTCCATTACTTCCTACGTAATAATTATTGTTATCTACCCAACTATTTGTAGCCATCTTACCATCAGTGCCTACCCAGTAGTCTCCTATCCATCTATTTCTTTCTAGTTGACCTTGGCTATTGTAATAATACCATGTACTTCCACTTTGTACCCAACCTGTCTTTTTAGCATTTCTAACCCATACTCCATTAGCTCCTACGTAGTAATTATTGTTATCTACCCAACTGTTTGTTACCATGCGTCCATCGGCTCCCTACCCAGTAGTCCCCTCACCCACGCATTTCTTTCCATTTGGCCTTGGCTGTTATAGTAGTACCATGAACTTCCGTTTTGAATCCAACCTATTTTTTTAACATTTTTTATCCATAGTCCATCATGTCCTACATAGTAGTTATTATTGTCTACCCAGCTGTTTGTTATCATACGACCATCTGCACCTAACCAGTAGTTTCCTACCCAAGCGTTTTTCGTTAGACTTCCGTTATCTTTGTAATGGTACCATGCACTCCCATTTTGTACCCAGCCTTGTGCTGCTTGTGCTTCGTTACCAGATACTTCTCCTACTACGAATGGTGTTGCTAAGACTGTTAAAAATCCTATTCCTATCTTTATATTGTTTCTCATAGTCGTTATATCTCCTAAATCTACTGTCACTCTTTTATATGCTAATTTTTTTAATTTATTATTAAATTTGGTTTATTCTTCAATCATATAAAATTATAACATACTCTATCCTCTAACCCTTTTTACAATTTGGTTACAAATAACCTCCACTATTAAATACTGTAACAATGGTATTTGACGCATATCCAATTTAATCATATATAGTCTCTTTTTATAACTATATTAAAAAGAATACGAATTTATTACTCGTATTCTTTCAATATTTCTTCTAATTTTTTTATAATCTTTAACACTATCAATTTCATAGATGCTATTCGATTCTAATTCTTCGACATAAACATCTAACTCATTAATATTGTCTTTAACCATATTATCCCAATATAAATTTATAAAAATCTCCACTATTATATGCTTTGTCTATAAACCGAACAATTTTTCTCAGCTGTAGGTTTATCCCAAAATGATACTCCACTCAATATTCTACCAGCTTTACTATCGACTATAATATCTTGAACTTTATAATCATCTCCATAAAGAAGGAACCATTCATTTTCACAATCTTCACGATAAACACTAAAATATGTAGAACGTGTTACATCTGTTCTAAACATATTTTTAAATAAATAATTATCCGCATCTATTACATAACTATCTGCTAAATAATCTTTTTACTAAATATAACGAATAAAAGTTATTATATTCTGCATATTTATCATTCAATACAAGTTTTACATTATATTTTTTTCTTTTAAATAATCAAATTGTTCATGTAGATATCCTACTACAATTATAATTTCATCTATTCCTTTTTCTTTTAAATATTCTATTTGGTATTCTACCAACGGCTTATCTTTTACTTTGACAAGTGCTTTCGGCGTGTTGTTAGTCATAGGTCTAAGCCTAGTACCTAAGCCCGCCGCTAAAATTATCGCTCTCAAAATTTATCCTCCTAAAATTTTCACCTAGTCTTTTTATAATTATATATACCCCAAAGATAATAATTAATGACGTAATTATTACTTGGAAGCCAAGTCCTATACCTAAGAAAATTGCAGAAAAGATCACAGTCCAAACAACATAACTGACATTTAATCCTGTTGCTTTTGCTGGTTGCAATCTATTTATCGCAATATAGTACATAATATATGATACCATATTACTTAAAAACAAAAAGAAAAATTAACCCCCCAGCTTAATATCCGCTACTTCTCCTATAGTAAAACCATTAAACATAACAATTATCAAATAAGCTAAAAAAACGATGTTACTTGTCTTATTAATAACGTCTCAATCTCTGTTAAATGGTTACTCATCGCATACGAACTTAGGACACTTTCACTCCCCCAAGCAACTGCACAAATTAGCGCAAAAAGAAATCCTATATAAAAAGAATTAACCTGCTCACTCTTATAACTTTGAATAAAGATACCTGTTATTATTAGTGCAATCCCTACAATTGTCTTTGTAGAAACTTTATGGCGCAGAAAAATAACAGCTAACATAACAGATACTGCTGGATAAATTGCTGTGATTGATGAAGTCAATCCGCTACCTATATATTTCACCGCGTAAAGATTACACTGCATTCCTATCGGCCCCTGCAAGTAAAGCACCAATTATAACACTTACGTTTCTAATATTTGTAAATATTTTTAAAGTCTATCTTTTTATACTTTATTAATAAAATTGACGCAAGTATAAAAATACTAATAAAGTCATGAACAACTGCAACGACAAAAAGGTGAAATATTATATAAAGAAAATATATATGCACTTATTGTGAGTCCTAATCCCCAAAATAAGCCTGAAAACAATCCAAATGATATCCCTGATTTATTTTTTCATAACTCGCTAAATACTCCTTCAAATTCTTAAGACAGCGATTATATCTGTCTTGACCATAACTACCAAAGTCATCTCCCTGTTCTTCTTTATAAATAGTCCATAGACTCCATAAAAAGTCCTGAAGAATCTTGTAAATCATAACTTTAGCAATACTAACAGGTGTCTTTTCACTATAATAATGTTTGAAAAACTCTCCTTCTTCTGCTTTTTTAAAATTAGATTCTAAAAACAATGCTGCCAAATCCCACATTGGATCATTCATCGCAGCATACTCCCAGTCAATAAGATAAACTCTTTTATCTGGTGCTTCAATAAAGTTTTCCGGTACTAAATCTGTATGACATGATTTTCTATCTACACCTAATTCTTCAAGATGATTTTTTAAAGAAAAGATTTTCTCTCGTATTTTATCATAATATGCATACTTGATGTCTTCTGTAATTAAGTTCTCATATTTTTCAATCTCAGAAAATACATCAAACTCACCATCTAATTCTTTTTCCTGAACCATGTACTCGTTGTAAAATTTTTAGCAACTTCTTTTTGTTTTAGCTTTTTAAATAATGAGCGTCAAAAGTAATCGCATCTTCTATATACTCATTAACTTTTATGCCAGCATCAATATCAAAAATATAATTTTTCAACATCAAGCTCTAAATCACGAAGTTTTTGCCAAATTATTCTTTTTCATTAATTCTATTTATTAACTTATCCGTTCCTTTTCCAAAGAACTTCACTATATATTTTTTTATTCGTAGTTACAACTAGATAGTTGTTATTAGTCATCCCACCTAGGCGTTCTACACTCTCTATCTCTTCTGAGTCAGAAAGTAGTCTTTCTATTTTTATTTTTTTAATCAATTGTTTCAATGGACAAACCCCATTTCTGTATTACATTAGTATTTTTTTCCATTATATCACAAAATCAAAAAGTTTTTTTCAGCGCTAATGTGAAATTCTTGTCCTTAACATATAAAAATTGGAGTACTATAGTAGTACTCAAAAATATAAATTATTTAAATATCTACACTTCCCACTTAAACACTGTCTTAAATGCTGTATTTAAGTCTGTTGCGAACACACGATGAATATCTTGAATATTTCGCACAGGCTCTTCTAAGTATATGATATTTTTAAATCTTCTTTCAAATTTTTTATTACTTAACATTTCAACTGTTTTCTCAAAGTCAGCACGCCCTGAACGTGATGAACCAACTAATGTAAGACCTTTTTCTAGCACATCACGAGTATTAATATTTACTTTGTATTCACTTACTCCCATAAGTACCATACTACCTTGTGGTTTAATATATTTTATTAAATCGTTAATCGCATAACCACTGCCATCTCCGCCACAACATTCTATCCCATGATCAAAACTTAATTCTGCTGGAATATCATCAGTCAAATAACGTTCTTTAGCAAAACTAAATAAATCTAATTTCTCCCAATGGCGTCCTATAACTATTATTTCAGCGTTTGGTAAAACGTAGTTCACAATATTCGCCATAACATATGCAAGACTTCCATCACCAATTATTGCAATTCTATCTCTTTTACTATGAGCTAGTTTTTGAAATCTATCTATTGCATGCATTCCCACACTAATAAATTCACTAATTACCGCAACATTATCTTCAATACCGTTATACGCTACTACCCTATCCTTTGGTAATGACACATATTCTCGCATAAATCCATCATAACCACTTGATAAGAAATGTGTCCCTTGCATATAATTTTCATAAAATTCGGCATCGCTTGCTCTTGGCGGTTGATTAGGAATCATTACAACTTTTTGCCCTACTTCATAAGTTCCTGTAGGATCCGCAATTACTATCCCCACACACTCATGAATAAGCGCCATTGGTAATTTCTTAGCAAGTACTTTTGGATCTCTCTTCCCTTGATAATATCTTTGATCCGCATGACATAACGCCATGTAATTCGGACGAATTACTATTTTATCTTCTTCATTCAAGTTTTCTTCATTATATTTTACATTAATAAATTTCGGCTTTACTAATTGATATATCTGATTTATCATATTACTCGTCCTCTAACATGCTCTTAGCAATTTTTCGAGATCTGTTACCGTTGTTATTTTTAAATTTGAGTATTCACCTTTAGCTAGAGCAACTTCTTTCCCTTTAATAACAAAAATTTTTGCAAGCGTCTGTTAATATTTGTTTTTCTTCACTAGTCAATGAATTATATAGGTTTAAAAAGTCTTTACAACGGAAACTTTGTGGTGTTTGTCCCTGATAATAATGAGCTCTATTAGGAATATTAGTAATATATTCCCCATTTGTACTTTCTACGATTGTATCCACAGCTTCGACTACAGTATCTACCGCATCACATTCTTTTGCCAAGCGAATATTATCTTTTATTATGCGTAATGTAATAAACGGACGCACTGAATCATGAGTAATTACAATATCTTCATCCGTTAGTTCTTTATAGTCATCAATAGCTTTGATAATATTTTTCGATAGTTGTATTTCTATCAGACCCACCGGCGACAATAATTATTCTGTCTTTAAATGTAGATATATATTCTTCTACTAAATCCTCTGCGTGACTTATCCAATCTTCATGAACTCCAACCACAATCTTCTCAATTTCAGGCTCTAGTAAAAACTTTTCTATTGTATGAATTATTATTGGTTTATTCCCTAAATCTAAGAATTGTTTCGGCATATTGCTTATTCCCATTCTTGTCCCTGTTCCCCAGCCAAAAAATTCCTGCGTATATCATATAATTCTCCTTAATTCGTTTTTATTATCTGTTAATCGTTTTAATTATATCATACAAAATAGAGGAATTGAAATGATACATAAAACTTTAATTCTCTATAATAATTTAGAAAACCTCTACCTATAATCTATATTATGACTATAATACGCTTCTAGTTTATGTTATAATTTTATTAGATTTTTAAATCTAATAAGACTAATAAGGAGCTATAGGCTGTGAATTCTAAAAAGATTTTTTTCTATAATCATCGGTTTAGCATTACCAATTCTAGTATTTTTACGTCTATCGAAAAAGCTATGGGTATATATATCATAGTATCGATGATGTTGTTATAAACTACGCTCTATTAAAATAAGAAGTTGTATTATTACCTTATGTAGGGATTGTATTAAGCAATATTTTAGGGGGATTCAAGCAATATCTGGTAATGTAAATGTCTTTTTATTTTTTTAATCACTTCATACTGTATTAGTTTCAGTATTTTTTTATTTATTTAGTAAATATATTAAAAAAACACTTTTTATTAAATGCATGCTAGTCATTACCTTATTAACAATTGAATTTTTTTAACTATAAAATATTTTTACATATTCTGTAATTGCTTATTTATTAGCGACAGCAGGAATACTACTACTATTGAAAGAAAAATAAGAATATAATAGCAATAATATTAATCTTTTTGGGCACATCTCTTGGGCCTCAAATAATAGTTAGTCTGATTATTTTATTATTACCTATTTTTGTATATGAGCTAATAAAAATAAAAAAATTACAAAAAGATAATTGTAGTATTTTTCTATATGCTTTATAGTAGCAGCAAGCAATAAGGTATATACCATTTTTTTGATAAAACTACAGATACATATTTAAAATGGAATGAAAAAAAGCACTTTAATTAGAGACTATCCTAGTATAGATTATGATTTTTAAAAAGAGATTTTAGAAAAATGATATTTCTCAAAAATGATTTGAATAGTTATAATTCATGGATATTTGCAGAAAAAGATATCTTCGACAATAATTTTCTTAACAAATTGGACAATTCTCGTTCTCTTAAAGAAAAATATAATTTTTTTCAATAAAGAATATTATTTTTAGAAGCTGCTTCTAATAATTTCATAAAAAGTTATTTTTATTTTTTTCGATATACTTTTTATTGTTATTTTTACCGAGTTAAAAATATTTACGGATATTCCATTATGCTAACACCATTAATCTTATTTTTTTCGCTTTAATAATAAGACAACGCTTAGTAGAAAGAATATATATACCTATTATTGTGATTTTTGGTAATTGTAATTATTTATTTTTGACCAGTTCTATCGAAAACGCCAATTTAAACTTTTTAGCCAATACAGAAACTGCTATTTTTTTGGACTTAGTTGCCTACTATTATTAAATTACAGCATTTCTTATGGAAAAAAATAATCTTTATTGGTTTACAAAAAAATACCTTTGAATTTAATAAACATTATAACTCTGAGATTAATAGTAATCCAGACTTACTATATATATTCGTAGGATATGGAAATCTAATATCTTCACAACCTAATACGGCTAAAATATTTCCAGAAATTGAGAATATAAGTTCTAATATTACTACTTTTAGGAAATTGGCAAACATTCTCCAAACAATATTTTTAAAGAATTGAACCAATTAAAAATCGCTAACGCAGATAACTTATTATCAGAATCTGTAAATAATGAAAAAAATAAAATTCATTATGCCTGAGGAATCTTCAGCTGAAATTTATATAAAAAAATATATTTAAAGAACATTACAATCGAAATGTTTACTTTATGAAGGAAAAATCTCCCTGAAAAAAATAGGGATATATAGTCTAAGAGGTGAAAGCTAATGACCAAAAAGAATGGAATACATTGATATGATGAAGGGGTTCGCAATGATTTTAGTAATCTTGGGCCATATTTGGTATATCCCCCAGCCATTGAAAATTTGTATATTTTTTTCATATACCTTTATTTTTTTCTTTTTTATCTGGATTTACATTTAGTATTAAAAAGTACACTAGTTTCAAACCGTTTTTTTATGAAAAAAATTTAAAAACAATTATGCTTCCTTATTTTTTTATTAAACACTGGTGTTTTCATGTTTAAATCTATAATGTTGCACCCTGAAAACATATTAAAAATAGATATTTTTATATTTTTATAAAGGCTCTACTCTTAGCTGATAGATTGCATATTTATTATCAACTTTGGTTCTTAACCTCATTATTTTTTTAGCTGAACTAGTTAGTTATTTTTGTAGTAAAATTCAGTAATAATTTTTAAAAAAAGTGGATATTATCCTTTTTCTTACTTTTTAATCTTAGGTTATTTAGGACAAAAAGCATATGTAAATGATTATTATTTAATTTGGAGTCTAGATACCGTCCCATATGCAACAATTTTTTTATATTATCTGGATATATTGTTAAATCAAATATTCATAATGTATCCAGGTTACTGAAAAAGGTATTTTTATCCCAGCAGTAACTACAACTATTCTAATAGGAATTTTTAAATTATAAACTAACTAACACCATGGTTGACTTATATTATCAAGATGTAAATTATTGGCCATTATATTTCCTTTTCTGGATTCTTAGGTATTTGGGCAACAATTATATTCTTTAAAAAAATATTAGAACTATAAAAAAACTATTCAAAAAAATAGGAGAAAAATACACTCATTTACTATGCTGTTCATTCACCAATAGTATTGTATATATTAAATATCATTTTTGAACAATTAATCACCAGATATACTAGCATATTTGTTAACAACTATATTGTAATTTTCTTCTACCTTCCAGTTGCATTAATATTATGCGAATTAATAGCACGTATAATAAATAATACCTTCCCTATTTTACTAGGAAAAATAAACCAATATAAATAAAATAAAGTTAGACACTGTTTTCGAGATAGATGAAATGTCTAACTTTTTTTATTTCAAGTTATGTTTAAAAACTAAATATATTAGCAATATTGATATCTATAAAAATATCAAAGAAATCTACTTATAAAATTAAGAAATTATATACCCCTACCTTAAATAAGCAAAAGAAATAAAAGTTTTACTATCATTCAACAAAAAAACTTTTTTTATAAAATATAATATATACTACATAATTGCATTGTACTTTTTACTAACTACCGATTAATATCATTTTTATTAAAAGTATAATTTATACAAATATTTAATCATTACTTTAGTTACAAACTCAAATATGCTATAATAGAAACTAGAATTTTTTTGAAAAGGATTTCATTTTATGAAAAACATAAAAAAATAAATGCTTTTAGCAAGCCCTAATGGTTAATATATTAAACATAGTATTTCCATTAGTCACTAATCCTTACCTAACAAGAATCTTAAGCAAATCTAATTATAGTTATTTTAATACAGCTAATACGTGGGCAAGTTTTTGTAATACCTCTGGCTGCATTTGGAATCTATAATTACGGAATTGGATCATAAGCAAGGTAAAAGATGATAAAAGCAAAATCAACTATGTATTTTTCAAAATTGTTCTATATTTCTATTATTACATCAGTTACTACTACTGCAATATATTTTCTATTTATCGATTATGGAACAAATATAGAAAATTTAAAAATACTATATTATATATTAGGTGCTCAAGCTTTATTCCAGTTTTTAAATATAGAGTGGATGAATGAAGCTTATGAAAACTATACATTTATACTGTATAAAACATTATTTATAAGAATAGCAATGTTAGTTGCTATATTTACATTTGTTAAAACAGAAGATGATATTGTCCCCTATGCCCTTATTATGACTGCAACAACAATACTCAACTATCTATTAAGCTTTGCTTGGATAAAACGAGAAGTATCTTTTATCAAAATTAATATAAAAAGAACTTTTAACTTCAATCAAAGGTCTTACTACAATGCTTCTTCTGGCCAACGCAAATATGTTATATACTTTATTAGATAGAATGTTTATAACTAATGGAAATGACAATAATTATATTTCATACTATACCATCGCATCTAGCATCGTAATGCTTATAGCTGGTGTGCTTAGCGGAGCTATAAATGTTAGCTTGCCGCGCTTAGGTTATTATCTTGGAAAAAAAGATTATAAATCTTACGAAAATCTAGTTAATCAAGGCTCATCTTTATTTTATTTCTTAATAGTTCCAACAAGTGTTGGACTTACTATTCTAGGAACCTATGCTACAGTTATTTATTCTTCTGAAAAAAATATTTAGAAGCTGGGATAGTCACTAGTATTTTTGCTATAAGAACTATAGTTTTGGGCTATCGAATTAATTTTAGGAAAACAAATAATCTTTATCAACGATTACGAAGGAAAATTAACTACTTTCTATTTTATTGGTGGTGGAGTTAATATATTATTAAATACAATTTTATTTATTAATAATATATTCAAACCTGAGTATTATATTGGTACAACTATTGTAGCTGAATCTATAGTTGTTATGTTAGAAGTACTATTTATAAAAATACAATTTAATCAACTTGAAATCAATATTTAATACTCTTACAAAAATATAGCTTAATTTCTCTAGGATTTATCCCTATTTACTATACTTTTAAATTATTATTCGGCGTATATTCGTATGAACTGACATTTAAGATGATTGTAATGATTACATTTGTTATTATTACATCTGCTGTATATTATATAGGTGCTCTCTCTATTCTAAAAAGATACAGTTATTTCATACGCATTTAATTTCATTAAAAAAATAAAATACATAGGAGGTAATATGAAAAAAATAATAAATATAAATATATGCTATATATATTATTTACCATTATAATACTATTAATTAACCCAAAAGCTATTAGCGCAAAAGACAGACTTCATGTAATAACAGTTTGCTGAATGGTCTGATGCTATTATACTGAAAGTAATGGCCACTTTGCAATGATTGACACAGGAGAAGACTTTTCTTATCCTGATGGGTCTAATCCAAAATATCCAGATAGAAAAGGGATAACAAAAGATAGAAGTAAAATAACAGAAGATAGACTACTTTCACACATTAAAGAACTTGGAATTAAAAATTTGATTTTATTCTTATTACTCATGCTCACTCTGATCATGTTGGTGGCGCTTATGATATCCTTAAAAACTATACCTACTGAAAAAAATTATACATAAAAAATATAGTGATGATAGAATATCAGATAAAGATAGACTTTGGGATAATTTGTACGGATACGATCGAGCCCTAGCTGCAGCAAAAGAGACTGGTACACAAGTTATTCAAGATATTAGTGAAAGTGACTCTAAAAATAAAACTTGGTAATATTGACATCAAACTATTTAATTACAAAAAAATGAATATGACGAAGACGGGAAACTAACAAAAGTTTATGATGATAATCTAAATTCTATATTAAGTCTATTGAATATCAATAACACTAAAAATATTCCTTGGTGGAGATTTAGAAAATACAGAAAAGGGTAAAGAAGATTTATATGCACCTTTAATTGGTAAGGTAGATGTAATGAAATTCAATCATCATGTTGAAACAACAAAATCAAATACAAAAGAATTTTTGTTAATACATTAGATCCAAAATATATAATAAAAACCGGAATACGACCTGTTGAAGAACAATATAAAAAAATACCTAGATTCAAAAGATATTAAAATACTAAATGCAGGATTACGTGATAAAGCCGCGGTAGTTCTTGAATTCAATAATGGAAAAGTTACAGATGTTTCAAATGAGTTTACTCACTATGGATTCTATCATGACAATAATGTATTAAAATTTAAAGACTGGAACGGAGAATTTCCAAAAAGATTGGTACCAGCATAATGATTCATGGTACTATTTCAAAGAAAATGGACTTGTTTCTACTAAATGGCAACAAATAGATGGAGCTTGGTTTTTATTTCAATGAAGATGGTTCGTTAAAAGAAGGTTTATTTAACGATAATAACCACTATTATTATATTGATAAAAATAAAGGTATGTTAACCAATACCTTTAAGGATATAGCTGATAAAACAATATTCTTAAAATCTAACGGCCAAATGGCGAAGGATGAATGGGAAAAACTTTAGACATTTTTGAAAATGATGGTTCCCTTAGTAAAAATAAATGGATTGGATTGATATTCACTAATAATGAAGGGCAAATTTTTAATATAAAAACCTTCCTTTGGCTTTTTGTAACAATTCTTATTCTTATCTTAGTTTTTAGAAAAAGTAAGATTATATATCCAAACCTCTTCTAAACTTTCTTCAAAAATTAAATAAAACTTTATACAAAAGATTTAGTTCCAAAATTATGAGACTAAATCTTTTGTATTTGATTTCTACCAGTTCAGTGATAAATATTATTTTTAACTCTCTAAGTTAAGTTTATCTAAAAGCATATTCTTTGTATATAATAAAACATCCCAAAAAGCTAAGAGAAAAATTCTAACTTTTAGAATGCACCTTTTATTATTTATTTTTACTTCATTATCTGTCTTTTTACAGTTTTTAATAGGGAATTCAAAAAGCTTTTTTTGAGATAAGACTATAGTAAATAAAATAGCCAATAATAAAAATGATATCTTCCCAACTACACCATATTTAAAAATTTCCGAAATACGAAATACCTTTTTCTAAAATATAGTAAATATTCATATGCCAAAAAAATATACATTGATAGAGTGTTGTCCCATACTGCTTACCCCTTTTATTCTAGAATTGGGCATCAATAAAATAATAGCTAACCCTATAACCATAGATATTATATAGCTTATCAACCTATATAGCGGCCCATATGCTATTATTTGTGGAAAAAAATGGATTTCTACCTGTAAATAAATATCTAAATCTATAAAGAAAATCTAATTCATAAAAAAACATGATATGAGCTATATTAATAAGATTATCATTACTGCAATAAGCAATATCTTATTTTTTTCAGTTTAACTATATCTTCATTTCTCACTACTAATCCTAATAAGAAAAAAATGGTAAAAAAATATAATTATTCTTGAAAGATATAAAAGTCACCTATCGTTTGGTCATACCCAACAAAACATGCAAGCATAATAGAAAATAAAAAAATAAACTTTTTTTATTTTTGATTTCTTAGTAAAGTATCCTATTATCATATATATTGCTATAGCAAACATAAACCAAGAAATCCCTCCTCCAGAAAGAAGGATAAATTCAGCCTTAACATTTCCTAATAGTCTATCTATTATTGCCGAGACTATTTTTATACAAATATCCTATACTAAAAATAAATAACTTTTTAGTATATTTTTGTCATTATAAAAATAGCCCCGAAATAAAAATAAACAATGGTATATGAAATGAATATATAAATAAAAATATACTTCCATATGTATTTGATACATCTGCATGTTGATCTACAAAATGTCCAACAACTACACAACATATAAGAAAAAAATTTTTAAATTATCCCATAAAAAAATATTCTATTTGTCATAATAAGTATCCTTAAGTATTACTTAACTCAATCCTTGATATTTTTTTAATCCGAACTTGTTGATATTTATAACAATATCACATTAGCTTCTTCTGAAGAGACCCTTTTATAAATTGGATTTTTCTTTCCAATTATAATTAGTATTTGGAACTTCAAAATCTTCTCCATATAATTTACTTAAATATTCTCTAGCATTATTGGGAACTTTTTATCTCCACTGCTTTGAAATTATGTTCTTCTAACTCTGAAAAAAAGGTAAGCTATAATTATACACTTCATATCTAGTTGGTTTCCCTAATGCATTTGTCATGAAGAATATTGTATCAGATTCAATTACATCAGCTTTTTCTACGGTAAACTATAAAATCGACATTCAATCCTTTATAACTATAAGATAATTCTACTAATCTATTTTTTTATAATAAAATTCTTTAGTTCTAGAAAAAAACCTTTCTTTATCAAATATTTTTTTCTTTTTCTAAAAATCATCATAATCATTAATAATTATTCCAAAATCCATATCTAAATCATGGTTGATAAAAGTCATTTTCTCTATAAAATCCTAATAATGTTCCAAAAATCAAGCCACAAGTCATATTTGTTTAATTGTGAATTATAAATTATTTTTTTAATACTTCTTGAAAGTTTTTCACGTAATAAAGAGCTTCTTCTAGAATCTAATTCAGTATTGGCTTTATTGTTCAAAGTTTTTATAATCGGTAGTTTTTATTATATCCTTTTTTTGTCTCCTAAGGCGCTAGCTAAGCTTCTTTTTAACCATTGTAACATTATAATCTATCCTTCCTTTTTTATATACGCAATGAAATCATCATGTTGTACTCTCTTCTCTAATGGGGTATCTCCATATAATCATTACCATATATTGTTGATAGAATATAATCATATTTTTTTCAGGAATTTTTATATTGCCTTCCTTCAAAAAGAAGTATCTATTACATTATCTAATGAATTAGCATCGATTTTTTTGTAACACCATTCTTTTTCTCCATTAAATAATCTATATATTCATACTTGGATTCTTTTTAGATAGTTCATTCATCTTTTTTTGTTCCATGATTTAACTCTTGTACATCTAAATATCAGTACCAATAGATATCGAAGTACATTACTTAACATCGAGTTCTTATCCCTAATCCCATAAAAAGTATATACTGATAATTGTCTAAAGGTATCTAGCCTTCTCATCTCGTTACTTACATCTTTATATGTATCAAAAGGAAACACATCTACACAAATCCCCAACTCTATATCACTATTTATATATCCATTTTCATAAACTGTTCTACTATCGTATACTCTATAAAAAGGATATGGATAATTAGAATTATTTTTTTATACGAAACTACCTTGTATATCTTATTATTATCTTTCTCTATCGCCTTATATAACTTATCATATTCTTGTCTAACTAAAGCAATATCAATATCATCATCCCATGGTATAAAACCATTATGTCGAACAGCTCCTAAAAAGAGTTCCATAAGCTAAAGAATAATTAATGTTATTTTTGACAAATATTATGAATATAATCCATAATGCCCAACTCTATCTTTTTACTTCATCATCACTTAATTTCCTATAGCCTTGTTTATCTTGATTCAATATGGAAAAAGAAATATCCTATTGATAAAAATAAAATGATTCCTGATAATGAAATTCCATACAATGTCGAACTTAAAAATAAATTAGAAACAAACACAACAAGTGTCATCATTAAGATCATTACCAATTGATTATCTTCAATACCCTTTTCTTTTTTCAATTTGTAAATTTTTATTTAAAAAGCGTTTTTTAAAAATGTTAAAATAAATATTGCCATTGAAATAAATCCAACTAATCCATTATAAAACAAAATCTCTAAATAACCATTATGCGTTAAATAATGTTCTCTTATTATATATTCATCAGGTTTTATTTTTCTTTCCTACTTCGTACCAATTCCCAGCCGAATACCCTAATAGTGGTTTATTCGGAATAAACTTTTGCTGTAGACTTCCAGATAGCGAATCTGTTATTAGATATGTTTTTCTTCACTAGTATCTGTTCTCTCTAAAGAAAGATTTTTCTTCTTTCATGTTTTTCTTTTTAAAAGTAACTTTATTATATTCTAAGTACTTTTCGCTTGTAAAATTTACACCTTTATAACTTACAAAAACTATAGCAACTGATAATATAACCTTACCTAATGACTTTAAATTATTTTTTTGGTAAAAAAATAACCAGTGCATATGCAAGAGACGCTAAGATAAGACAAATATAAGTTGTTCTTGATCGCGAAAGTACTATATAAATAAAGTTTACCGCTATAACTATATAAGCTACATATCTATAGCTATTATTTAATAACTTTAATCTGACCACTAAAAAAATTACAACAACTAGGGATATAATTGATAAATAATTTGGGCTAGCTAATATACCAAATAGTCTAGATTCTATAAATCCTTGTCTTATTAATAAACCTTTGTAATCATGTACTCGATAACCTTTTTAAAAGTATAAATTGAATTAACGATATTAAAACACCAAAAGGTATTTAATATAGTTATCACCAAGAAAAATGTATCAAAGATCTTTTTCCCTTGTTCTTTTGAAATACTACTAAACATCGAAATATAGTAAAAGAAATATATAAAAAAATATAACCATATTTTTATATTTGTAGAAAAATCCATACGATATCACTACAAGACACGTTATAATATTAAAAAAATAAAGAACAATATTAAGTATTCTATAGCTTTTAACTTTTAAATACACTTTTTTTACTAATATATTGTATACAGCTAGCATTACTCCAAATAATGTAATTGCCGCTGCAACTATTTTATTTGCTGATATAAACTGCAGTGGTACAATTAACCCACACATACAATAAACTGCTATTATAGATATAAATGCTAGATTTAATCTATAATAATTTTTATCTATCAACTTAAAACACTACTAATAGCCTCGCTTTTCTATTATTTTTATAAATATTTCTATTAAACAATAAACTTATAAACCCTAGTTTCCTCCCGACTGTGAATGATGTATTACTTAGAATATTTTTATTCTTTTTTTAAGATAATTAATTAACTTATTTTTTCTAAATCAATATCTTTGTAATTGTCATCTAATAACAATTTATCTAAAACGTAAAAATATGCCCAATTCATTCTCATCTGTGCTACAGATAATAACTCAGGATATTTCTGCTCGATAAGTTTATAATTTTTGTTCATAAGCTTCTATAACATTCAAAAACTTAAGAGAGAATTTTTTGTGTTGTTATACTATTTTCTCTATGAATATAATAATATTTTTTTCATTTGTTGCTACTATCGTTTTGGCATTTATCTAATAATTTAATCATAATAAAAGCATCTTCTGCTATCTTGCCTATTTCAAATTTCAAATCATTAAATAAGTCTTTTTTTATATAGCTTATTAACAGCTGTAACCGACATAACTTTTTGCTTCCATAACCATATTAATAGCCTGGCTAGATGACAGTAATTTAACCTCTATATTCTCTACTTGGTTCGGTATAACTCCATTAAATACATCATAATGTCCACACATAGATAAATCTGCACCTGTTTTTATTTAGGTTTTTCAAATAAAATTTTTATACATATCTTTGTCAATATAGTCATCGCTATCTATAAAACCTATTACCTTCGCTGTAGCTTCTTCTATACCTCTATTCCTCGCATCAGATAAGCCTCCGTTTTTTCTTTTATGAATAACTTTGATTCTCTCATCTTTTTTTGCAAGTTCATCACATAATTTTTCCACTATTATCTGTAGAACCATCATTTACTAAAATAATTTCAAGATTTTTTTATATGTTTGATTTATTATAGACTCTACACATTTTTTCTAAGTATTGTTCTACATTATATACTGGAACAATAACACTAATTTTTTTCGCCCATAATATTCTCCTTTATACTTAATATAACTATTCTCCATATCTGTAATCACTGCATCATGATGAGGAACCTGTTTTTTTCTATTGGAGGTGGCGTCATATAATCTCCAAAAGCTGTTTTCAAATATATGTCATATCCTACTGGAATCGGCATCTTTGTATTTTTCAAAATCTATAAAAATATTATCTTCAAATGCTTCGATTGGATATTTTTTTCTTCATATACCCCGGTCCTGTACAAAGCTCCGTTATTCCATCGCTTTCTTCAAGTGTATATTTAGTCATTTCTTTTTCAGCTTTTTTCCAGATTTTATAACGTAATTTCTTTGGCGTGAATCCCAATAATATTGTACTACCCCACTTCATAACTTTTCCGTGTTTTTCCGGAATAGTTTGCGCACAAAACAATGAATAAATCAACGCCCAACGAACTTGTTTTTTTCTGTTTTTATCGTCTTTTGGATAGTAGTCTAATGGAATAACATCAAGAGCTAGCCCATGAGGCATTTCTAGATCTTGTTGATAGGGCTTAATACATGTTGTTTCCTTATCGCGTATCGTAATGAATAAGTTTCTATCAACAAAATCCTCAGAACTTTTTGATAAGAAATATTGTTTTTTTGCGTGTTTTCTCCATAATTCTGGAAGTCTTTCATAATCTCTTCTTGGCATAAAGAAATCTAAATCATCATCCCATGGTATAAAACCTTTATTACGAAGCCCCCTATGGCTCCACCACCACATAAATAGCACAGCAGGTTATGTTCTCTACAAAATTCAACAAAATATTCAGCCATCTCTAGACTTTTATTTTGAATCTCTTTTAAACTACTCACCTACTACCTCCGCTATTACTTCTTTAAAGTTTTCTACAATAACATCTACATCCTCATTACTAAGACGTGTATGTAATGGTAACGTAACTTCATTAACATAATATGAATAAGCATTTGGATAATCATTCATATCAAAACCTAAATTTTTATACGCTGTAAGAAGTGGTAATGGTTTATAGTGAACATTACAACTAATTCCACGTTCTGCCATTTTCGTAATAATTTCCCCACGTTGCTCAAATGTTGCACCTTCTACATGTGTAATATATAGATGGTTCGAACTTTTATGGTCTTTTGTGTTATGAACTAAAGGTATTACTCTGCTACCTTCAAAACCTTTATTATATTTTGCAACAAGCTCTAATCGGCGTTCTAATAGTTTAGGATAACGATCTAGTTGAACTAAGCCGATAGATGCCATAATATCCGTCATATTGCATTTATATCCAGGAATAATAATATCATATTCCCAAGAACCAGCTTTTGTTTTCGCCAATGCATCTTTTGTTTGACCATGAAGCGAGAAAATTTGGAATTCTCTATATAATTCTTCATTATCAAAGTTTGGGTTTTCACGCCAAGTAACGCTTCCACCTTCTGCTGTTGTGAAGTTTTTTACCGCATGAAATGAGAATGTTGTAAAGTCAGCAATTGCACCAACTTTTACTCCTTTATACTCACTGCCTAAGGCATGCGCCCCATCAGCAATAACAGCCATACGCCCAAGTTTTTCTTGATAAATGCTGTTTGCTTCAAATAACTCTTTTTTACTTTCTACTACTTCGAAAATTTTATCATAATCACATGGAATACCCGCAAGATCCACCGGAATAACTGCTTTTGTTCTTGGTGTTATTGCATCAGCAAGTTTGGAATAATCCATCTCTGCATTATCAGTTTGAATATCAACCATAACAGCTTTTGCCCCTACATGGTAAATAACACTACAAGATGCTGTATATGTTAGAGCTGGAACGATTACCTCATCTCCTTTTCCTATACCTAGCACACGTAAAACAAGTTCTAACGCTGCAGTCGCTGAATTTAAACATACTGTTTTAGGGTGTTGTTGTATATTCTGATAGTCTCTTTTCTAATTCTTTTGTTTTAGGCCCTGTTGTTATCCATCCAGATTTTTAAAGTATCTACTACTTCATTTATTTCTTCTTCTGTAATATCTGGTGGTGAAAAAGGAATATTGTATTTTTCATTTTTGACTCCTAACCTTTTTATTGTTTATTAACCTTCCTTTTTTTATGTTATCCCTTTATTATACTCTAATTTTTGAAAAAAATTTCAGCTATCATGAGACACACACAAGAGAATAGCGTGGAACTTTCTCTTGTGCCTCTATGTTTGAATCGTTAAAGTTAATTTTTCATATGGTAGCTGCAACATGAAATTAATCTTATTCTACTACTTTTATGACCGCTAACGCTGTTTGTATCATTATTTTTTTATATCATTTATTATGCTAAAGTTCTTGATATATTCTAAATTGTATTTCATCTTATCCGGCAGAACTTCTTCGATATAAATATCATCAATAGAACGTCCCGTCCCTTTGAATTTTTCAATTACTTCATCTTCATCTTTATACTCAATACTTGCAGGAGATGTTATCCCGGCTGGAAGAAGTAATGTTGCGTTCATTTCATCAGTATAACGATTAACATATTTTGCAACTTCTGGACGAACACCAACGAAGCTCATATCTCCAAGAAGTACATTAAAAAGCTGTGGCAGTTCATCAAGACGAACCTTACGAAGTTTATCCCCAGCACGACTTATACGTGGATCGTTATGTTCAGTCACGGCTGCACCAAGTTTGTCTGCATCCTTAACCATTGTTCTAAATTTAAAAATCCTAAATGGACGCCCATAAGTAGTAATACGCTCTTGTCTATAAAACACCGGCCCCTCACTGTCCAACTTTATCCAAATAGCAATAGCCAAAATTATAGGACTTAATGGAATAAGTAATATCAAAGCTAATATTTTTGTCTAAAAATAACTTTAAAAACAACGATATTTTTCTCTTATTTATTTCTTCTCTATATTTTTACTATCTCTGTTTCAAATCTTTTTATCTATATTCATCTTTCACCTTACTTTTTATTAAAAACTGCTCATTTCTTTGAATAAGTTTATTTTTTCCTTAACAATTATAGCACACTTGTTAAAATAAAAAGATAACGTCAAAAACTCCATCGCACTCAACGATGGAGTTTTTGATTCTTCTACCCATTATAACAATTTATTATATTAAACAACTCATCGCGAATTTCTTCGTTAGTTGCATGTCCTAGCATCGCTTGTAGTTTGTCTAGCTTAACATTTAGTTCGTCTACATCGATGTCTAAGGTTGTATTTTTATAAATCATTTTGTTATCTGTTTTTTCACTATTTTCGTAATCTAATGATAATTCTTCGTACATTTTTTTCTCCTGGACGAAGCCCGATTTCTTCAATAGCTATATCTTTATATGGTTTCTAAACCTGAAAGTTTGATTAGGTTTGTTGCCAGATCTATAATTTTTACCGGCTCTCCCATGTCTAGAAGGAAAATTTCTCCCTCACTCGCATAATAACCAGCTTGTAAAACTAGCTGCGCCGCTTCTGGTATAGTCATAAAGTAACGAATAATATTACGGTGTGTTATTGTTATTGGCCCACCTTTTTCTTATTTGTTCTTTGAAAATTGGAATAACTGAACCATTTGAACCTAAAAACATTCCCAAAAGCGAACAGCTGCAAATTTTTGTTTTATATTTATTACCTTTTGACTGTAAGATAATCTCTGTTAAACGTTTTGACGCTCCCATTGCATTTGCTGGATTTACCGCTTTGTCTGTTGAAATCATAATAAATCGCTCAACATCTTTTTCTATTGCTACATCCATAACATTTTTTCGTTCCGAAAACATTATTTTTTTAATTGCTTCTTGCGGACGACGTTCCATTAGAGGCACATGCTTATGAGCTGCTGCATGGAAAAACCACTTCTGGTTTGTATTTATCAAACACTTCTCTTAAAGCCTCTTTTTCACGAATACTAACAATTTCCGAAATATAATTTACACCTTCATATTCTTTCGAATGACTTCTCTCAAAATCAAGATCACGCTCTAGCATATAAAGAGCATTTTCATTTACATCTACTAAAAATTAAATTACTCGGTTTTAAATTTGAAAAATTTCACGAACGATTTGGCTACTGATTGAACCACCAGCGCCTGTGACAAGAACGCTTTTCCCGCGTAAATAACTGCGAATTTCTCCTTGAGAAAGCTTAACTTCCCCACGTCCTAATAGGTCCTCTATTGAGACATCTTTAAGGTGTTTTGAAATACTTCCTCCATCTTCAACTGTTACCCCCAGAGCCCATAACTTTTTATACTAATATTTGCTTCTTTTTAAAATATTTAATATTCTATTTTTATTGTATGCGTCTATAGATGGTATAGCTAAAAACACTTGTTCAACTTCATACTTTGGAATAAGTTTTAACAATTCATAAGTTGTTCCTACAACAGTTACACCACTTATTACAGAATTTTTTCTTCTGTCATCAATAAGCCCTACAACATTCGCACGGAAAACATTATTTTTTTAGATAATTCTTTTTAACAGTATATATCCAGCATCTCCCGCTCCAATAATAAAGGTGTTTTTATATGTGGCTTTTCCTGTACGTCCTACTTCTCGCTCGCGTAACGCACGGTAAAGCATTCTAATAAACATAATCCCAGCAATAATTAATAATGGTGAGAAAATAGCAAATCTTATATTAGAAAATGTATCAGGCAGCATATATTGATATAGTATGCTTGTAATTAAGTCTGCAACAAATACCGAAACGCAGATATTAACAATTTCATTAACTCCTAAATACGACCATAAAGATTTATTTATCCCAAATAATTTAAAAACTAATAGCGTATATAATTAAGGAAATAATTAAAAACCCACCTATTTCTATAAGTGCGTGGTTAACATTGCGAAAGGATCTGAAGCCTTACCTAAAAAAATATTGACGCAATAATTTCCCCAACGCTACTATTTTTCAAATCTAGTAACATTATCAATTTAAAGCGGTGCTTTATATATATTTTTGATGAAAACAATTTATCCATACTAATCTCCTATAATTTCATTAGAATTCTGTTTTTCTCAACCCTAAAATCGAACTCCAGTTGAGACTTCATTTTGACAATAACATCCTTCTAAAAACTATACTTCTTAAAATTAGGAGCTAAAAGTAAATAACATTAGCTCCCCTTTTCCTAAAACATTTTTGTATCCAAAATAACCAGCGGCAGCAACTATAATAATCAAAACTACTATACTTACCTTCCTTGTTTCTTTTTATAACAATTATTTCTACAATTTTTGAACTACAAGTATGCTAATCGCTACGGCTATAGCTACTAGTTTTGTCTTTTGATTTTTCGATAAACATCGTTCCTATTATTATAGCTAAACTCAATACCGTTATCAGCATATTCACCGCTAAAAACATCATTTTTTTATCTGACATGCTTATTTTTCCTTACTTTTTATAGTTACTTTTTACTATTGGTGTATCAGTTGCTACTCGAGATCTTCTTTTTGAATAAATTTTTCAAGTTACTACGTTCTTCTGTCTCTTCCTTAACATCACTCAAGTCGACATCAACTAGCATTTTTGTTATTCTATCTAATGTTTCTTGATTTTTCTGTTCTAATAGTAACCTTACTTACATCGGCCGTTACACTAACTAGTTCATACCCAGATGGTAGTTTCCCAATAGTATTAACTTCCAACGGAACTTCTTTTTCTAAGCTTTTTAGCTCAATCGACATTACCGTTGAACCAGGTTCTATCTGAATATCTTCTATTTTTGTTATAATTACTGTCATAAGCAACTAATTTTGCTTCTTCTTTAGTATTTTTGCTTAGTTTCGTACGAGTTGCACTTTCTGCACGAACTTCATGTATTCTATTAATACTATCAATATCCCCAGAAATTTTTACAGTTTCGTTATTAACGCTAAGTTTTTCTATTTCATACCCTATTAGTAATCTCTCTTTTTTCACAGTAGGTGTTACCTTAAACTCACGCGTTACTTTTTCTCTAATAGAAATCGTAATTGTCCCCGGCTCAACTGTGCCTTCAAGCCCATTTTCTAAACCTTCTATTTCTAGTTTTACCTTCTGGTCATCACCTATTTGAGCATTTTTAAGATTTAACTTGACTTTGAAACGGCGAGCTACACTTTCTTTTTGAACTTTCGCCAATGAACCAGATAATTTTACTGAAACAGTATTTGGTATTCCAACTACGTATAATTTATCTTTATCATACTCCGCTTCAAGAGGAACCTCAGTTACCCACGCAGTAGATTTATTATCACTATTTCCTAATACAGAAAAGTTCTTGAAATTTTCGTTTACCGATATAAACAGTAGTATTGCTATTAAAAATGATATTAACTTTAATTGATTATTCTCTTTTTAATCTCATAATATCACCTCTTATTTAATAATCTTTTCATTTTTGTTGTTGCCAATTTTTCTTCTAAATACTTCATCAATTTTTCATCGGTAAAATCTGTTGTTAATTTACCATTTTGGCATACACTTATTTTTCCTGTTTCTTCTGAAACAGCAATAACAATTGCATCTGTGAGTTCTGATAATCCTAATGCTGCTCGGTGACGCGTCCCATAACTACTAGCTATACTTCTATTATCTGATAATGGTAATACGCAACTTGCAGCTCTAATTTTATCTTTATTAATAATCATCGCACCATCATGAAGTGGTGTATTTGGAATAAAAATATTAATAATAAGCTCATGTGTTACTTCTGCATTAATCTCTATTCCACTTTCCACATATTCATCAAGACCTGTATTATTTTCTAATACAATAAGAGCACCTATACGACGTCTTGCCATATGCCTCGACGAAGTAGCAACAGCCTTTATGATATGATCTTTTTGTCCTTTTTTTGAACATCTTTATAATTAAAATTGAGAATATTAGTCCACTGAACCCTACCTATATACTCTAAGGCACGTCTCAATTCTGGTTTGGAATATAATCATAATTCCCAACACTCCCCAAGTAACCACTTGATCGAATATATAAGTCATCGTTGTAAAGCCAATAAAGTTGAAAAATATTTTCAATCCGATAATGATTAAAATACCTTTAACTAATTGCATACCACGAGTACCTTTTTAACAATGTTAATAACTTGTATACTAAAAACCATACTAAAAGTATATCTAACAGGTGAATAACTAATGTTAATGTACTTATGCCTGACAGGTAATCAGCTATCATAATAATCTCCTTTCTTAAGTAAGCAATATATCCTTATTTAAATACTTACTTTTTTTATTTTTATTAGTTATGATGTAAAAATAAATGATAAAGATTAAAATCATCTTTCTAACTATACACATACTACACAACTACCCACATTTTTATTATAACATAAAAATATGGGGATTGTAAGATGTTTTTGAAAATAAAAAGAAGATATTTTGAAGTTTTTTTCAAATATCTTCTCTTACTTAATCAACTGAATATTCTCGTATATAAAATTTCTAAATTTATTCTATATTGAAATAATCCTAATCTTTTAGACTTATATAAGAATTTATATCGTAATCTTGTGAATCTAACTCGTTTTTCTCGCCCTAAAATAATATTCGCAACACTATATCCAATAATAGGTCCAGTCGTTAATCCTGACGAACCTAATCCACTTACTGCAAAAACATTTTTAGCGTTGGCACCTCTCCATAAAATGGCGAATAGTCAGATGTATATGCTCTAATACCTACTCGTTCATTAATAATTTGTGCATCAGCTAATTCTTTTAAAAAAACTGTTGAGCTTCATTTCCAAACACATCTAACTGTGTTCTATCTATTCCCAAGTCAAATCCCATATCATTTTCATGAGTTGCCCCAACACTAACTACACCATTTTCAAAAGGAATTATATCTAGTTCTCCTTCTGGCATAATTACTGGATAAGCACCTGTATTATTATCTTTTATTTTTATAATCACGTAGTTGTCCTTTTTGAGGACGAACGTCAACCGAAAATCCAAGTGGCTCTAAGACATCTTTTAACCACGCACCTGTCGCAAGAACTACAATATCAAACTCCTTGTTATCTATTAAATACTTATCGCTAGCTAATCCTAAAGTCACCTTTTTATTAAAGACTTGCGCCCTTGATGCTTCAAGCAAAGTTTTCACAAAACGCTCCCCTTCTACACGACCGCCACCGCTAGCATAAAGTACATCCCCATTGTTATCAAAACTTGGAATTACTTTTTGAACATCTTCTTTAGACAGTAATTTTAGCTCGCCTATCATCGGTGATAATTCCATACGACTTTCGGCTAATTCTTTTAATTCTGGTAATTTTGCTTCATCTTTTTTTAATAAATATACGCCACATTGTGAGTAAAAATTCGTATTGATTCCTTCAGCTTCTAAATCTTGAACAAGTTTCAAGTAAAAATCTGCACCTAAACGCGCCATCTTATACCAAGGTTTATTACGACGTTTCGAAAACCATGGACTTATTATTCCGGCAGACGCCTTTGTCGCTTGTCCCACACCATAATCAAAAACCGTCAACTCTATATCTTTATTTTTCGATAAATAGTAGCGCATGTCGCACCTACTATCCCACCACCTATTACCGCTACTTTCATAGTTTACCTCACTTGCTAGTTTTTAATTTTTTTCAAAAAAATTCTACTATAAAAATTATACATCATGCTAGTAAACTTTTTGTACAATAAAACTAGCTTGTAAGGTTCTCTTTATGTATCACTTTTATATATCCTTACTCCTTTATTCCTCTCTTCTGATAACAAAGATAATACTATCTTTTTAGAAGTCACACTCATCCTCCCACGCTGTATATATTCTCTTGATTGTAACTATTTTAACATACTTAGTATAGCTGTTGTATTTTTACGCAATACTCTTCCTTTCTATTTTTCATTTTCCATCATCATATCACACTTTGACTCTTTAAGTTAATTAATTATAAAAACAAGACTTCTCATATCGGGCTTAACTGCTTTCTCTCTTGTTTCTTCTCCTCTTTCATTTACTGGAGCTACTGCCATTGCTTGCATCACATTGTTTTGGTTATCTTCTAAGGTAAGGATTTTGTATTTACCTAAACTAGGTCTTACTTCATCATATTTATAAACACCATCTACATGAAGATTCGCATAAATATCTTGTTTGTTTTTATCTGCATCATACACTATATTTGATAATAATTTATTCTTTTTCGTCTGTATTAAAAACTTTGAATTTCCTAAATATATTTTTATATCTACATTATCTATTTTCACATCTTCAGGTAGTATTCTTTTCTCTTCTTTCTAACTCTTTAAACTTAACTTCAGGACTAAGTCTATCTCATCTGTAGAATTGTTTAATTGTTCTTTTCTCGATAAGTAAATCACTGTTTTATATCTATCTTCTTTTATTTATTTTTAAAAGTCAATCTATAATAACCTGGCTCGATAGTTTTTAAATTCTAAAAATTCTATTGACTTTATATCATAATTTTGAACTAGTCTTTTTCACTAAATTTTTGTTGTTCTCTTGTGATTTCTTCTTTCCACAACGTGAAATAGATACTGCTATAACTCCTACAACTAGCAAACTAATTACTATTTTTATTATTTTTCTTCATTTTTCTACCATCCTTTGTTTTTTTATATCATATTTTTGAAATGGACACCGACTTAATCTATACAATCAATCTACTAACTTAAAAAAAGAGATAATTAGCTTTATTTTTATATTTAATTATCTTTACCTATCCCGATTTATGTATTATAATTATTACTAAGTTGCGTTAGCGCAACTATTAATATATAATTAGTAAAAATATTGGAGGTAATCTATGGCTGAAATAAAATTAGTACCACGTAGTGAAGTAGATAAAAATACACTTGGGATATGACTCTACTTTTATAAAACTGATGAAGACTACAAAAGACTTTAGAGAAAACAAAAAAAGAAATAATTGAATTTAAAGACAAATATGAAGGAAAGTTAGCTGATTATACTACTTTAAACGAAGCTATCCTAAAAATACGAAGCGATAGAAGAAGAGTGTTATAAACTTTTCTCACTATGCTGAGCTACCTATGGCTGTTGATCGTTTTAACGACAATGTAGTAGCTAACGCTACTATCTATGAAGAACTTTTCTTCTCTTTTTAGCTAGTAAATTGAGTTTTTCTCCACAGAGTTAATATCTTTAGATGAAGGTTTTATAAATACCTTTGTTGCTGACTATCGTCCAGACTTGAAGTATTATTTCGAAAAGATTATTAATATGAAAAAACATGTATTACCAAAAGAAGTTGAAGAAATAATCGCTAGTTATGAAAGTCTACCTAACTTCTATCGCTTATATGAAGTAACTAAACATGAAGATATGCAATTCGATAGTTTTTGAAGCAAAATGGCAAAACTTACGAAAATAGCTTTTGTTTTGTATGAAAATCTACACGAAATGGCCAATGACACAAACGTTCGCCGTGCAGCTGCAAAAGTTTTTATAAAACTTTAAATGCATATAAGAATACTTCGGCAAATGAGTATATTTCTCATATTAAAAAGAGAAAAATGCTTGCCACTGCTCGTGGTTATGACAGTGTTATTGATTACCTATTAGATAAACAAGATGATAGTCGTGAACTATACGATCGTCAAATCAAAACACTTATGACAGACCTTGCACCACATATCCGTCGTTATATCAAACTATTAGCACGCGAGCATAAAATTGAAGATATGCAATTTGCTGATTGTAAAATTAATCTTGATCCTGATTTCGAGATTGATATGACTATTGAAGAATCACGAGAGTACTTGAAAAAAGCACTTGGTGTTCTTGGGGAAGATTATGTTAAAATGATTGATGAAAGCTATGATAAACGTTGGACGGACTTCCCTCAAAATATCGGTAAGAGTACAGGTGGTTTCTGCGCTACTGTACCTAATGTGGCTGGTTTTATCCTTCTTTCTTGGACTGGGAAAATGAACGAGGTGTTCGTTCTTGCGCATGAACTTGGACACGCTTATCACTTCATGAGTACAGGTAAACATCAAACTATGCTAAATAACGATTGCTCACTTTACTTCGTAGAAGCACCATCTACTTGTAACGAGGTTATCGTTTCTAATTATCTACTACAAACTAATAAAGACGCACGCTTTAAACGTTGGGTAATTAGTAATATGATTAGCAGAACTTACTTCCACAATATGGTAACTCACTATCTTGAAGCAGTTTATCAAGACCGTGTTTATAAAAAAGTTGATAATAATGAAATGTTAACTGCAGAAGTCTTATCTACTATAAAACGTGAAGTTATGGAAGAATTTTTCGGAGATAGTCTTGTAATTAACGAGGGAGCAGAACTTACATGGATGCGTCAACCTCACTACTACATGGGACTTTATCCATATACTTACTCTGCAGGACTAACTATCGGAACAGCAGTTGCTAATAAAATTGACAAAAATCCAAGTTATGCCGATACTTGGCTAAATGTTCTTTCTAAAGGAAGTAGTATGTCAGCACTAGATCTTTCTAAACTTGCTGGTTGTGATGTGAGTACCGCTGAACCGCTTAAAGAAGCAATTTCATATGTTGGATACTTAGTAGATCAACTTTATGAATTAACAGATGAGCTGAAAAAATAAGACATAAAAAGAATCTTAATGACTTCTAATCATTAAGATTCTTTTAAACTTTTATGAATTTTATACTTTATTGTTAGACTTTAACCCTACATTTCTTTTAACTTTTCAAAGCAAGCTTTTTCGCATTCAATTACTGCTGAACGGAAATTTTTTTCTTCAAGAATTCGTACAGCTTCGATTGTACTACCTGATGGTGAACAAACATTATCCTTTAGTTTTCCTGGATGTTCTCCTGTTTCTAGTACCATTTTTGCAGCCCCGATTACTGTATGTGCCGCTAAGCGATAAGCAGTTTCACGACGTAACCCGTTTAACACTGCACCATCAGCTAATGCTTCAATAAATAAATAACCATAAGCAGGGCCTGACCCACTAAGTGCAGTCAATCCAGCCATATCTTTTTCCGCTATCACCTCTGATAATCCAAGACTGCTAAATAAACTTAAAACGTACTCTACTTCTGTTGATTCTATATTATGTCCTACGCTAACACCAACAACCCCCGCATCTACTTCAACTGGCGTATTCGGCATAATGCGAACTACTTTTGCACTTGGTACAATACTTTCTATATCTTTTATCTCTACTGCTGCCGCCATCGAAATAACTATTTTTCCTTCTAGTTCTACTTTGATTTCTTCTAGTACACTTGCTACTAAATATGGTTTTACACCTAAAAATACAACATCACATTCTCTTGCCAAATCTTTTTGAGCTATTGGCCGCTTGGACTCCATTACGTTCAGCTACTTTTTCTGTACTATCGTTTGAAGAATTTCTAACGAAAATATTTTCTTTCGCTACTTTTTGACTAGAAATTACTCCTTTCAGAACTGCTTCCCCCATATTACCAACACCGATAAAACCTAGTTTTTTCATATTGACCTCCTATTATATTTTTTTGTTTTTTGAGAATATACAAACTACTCTCCATTCACTATCTATTATATCATATTTAACCGTTCTAATTCTCTCTTCTTAATAAATTTTATTAGTACTACATCTTATGTTATACTTAAATGTGTATTGAAAAATTTTTGTAAATAAGGAGTTATTATGGACAACAGTTGGAAAGAAATATTTAAAAGATTATCCCTAAGCGTAATGAATTGGGCATAACAGTTGATAATATAAATAAAAAAAGACAAACGGCGACTATCTATCCACCAAAAGAATTAGTTTTCAAGGTCTTTGATCTGCCATTACAAGATATAAAAGTAGTTATATTGGGACAAGATCCATATCATAATCCCGATCAAGCTTGTGGATTAAGCTTTTTCTGTTAATGATGGCGTTCCTTTACCCTAAGAGTTTAATAAATATTTATAAAGAACTTTATGATGACCTTGGCATTACTCCTGCAAAAACAGGAAATTTAGAAAAATGGTTTAAACAAGGTATTTTCCTATTGAACTCTGTTTTAACCGTTGAAGAATATTCACCAGCAAGCCATAGCAATGTTGGCTGGCAAGATTTTACAGACTATATAATAGAAACTATTTCACAAAAATAACAACGTTGTATTTGTCCTATGGGGGAGTTATGCTAGAAGTAAAAACTCTAATAGATAGCTCTCGCCATAAAAATAATAGAATCGCCACACCCAAGTCCGCTATCTGCTTATCGTGGTTTCTTCGGTAGCAAGGTATTTTTCACGTATAAATTCATATTTAGAAGAAGTCGGCAAAAACCTATTGACTTTAATTTGGAAAACTAATTCTAATTAACCAATTTTAAGTTTATGACTTTTATTTTCTTCAAAAATTTTTTTAATAAAAATAAATTTTAATAGAAAAATTTAAAAATAATTTTAAGTATATTTTTAGGTAAAAGAGATATAATTATGACTTAGACAAAAATAATTAATTTTTCATTCTTAACGACACTTGTCGTTTCTCCCTTTAAGTTTGAAAAATATTTTTGTTTAAACCAATATTTCAGTTAATTCTTTATGATATTAACAGATAATAAAACTTTTTAATTTTTCATAATGTGGCTTTGTCGCCCCTAGGCAAGCCATTCTCCCTTTAAGAGTAGCGATACTCTTTTTGTTATTTGTATATAAGATTAGATATTAATAAGCAAGAAATTGCTTCGAACTTAATTTAGTTCATAAAAAGCTAAGTATCCCCTATACTTAGCTTTTTATTTTGCCTATAATTAAATAGAAGCACCTTAAATTCTTGATCATCCATATCAATTTTTAAGGCGCTCTTTTTATTGTTTAGTATATTACAAATTTTTCAATATAATACATAGTTTTATGTTGACCACTTGCATATTGTTTATTATTTAATCGTAATGTAATTACACCTGTTGGTCGATTAGTAGCTATAGTAACAAATGGTATTATTATTCTATCTCCTTGAACTTGCCAACGTTCGACCGGTGCAAAGATTGAATCGGTAGCTCCGCCTATTCCAGCGATGTAACGTAATGCAAAGGCATTATCTTTTTGAAATATACGATAGTATTATTATCTTTTACTAATTTTTTTCTAATTCTTCTTGAGTATATTCTACTTTACTTTTTATCCAGTTCCATAAAAGTAATTCTCTTTCTGCATCCAATTTTGCAAATACATCTTTAAGATTATAAGTTCCTTCATTATATGTGTTAATTAAGTCTAATACATAAGTAGCTGGTGCAAAAAACAATTTGATTATCTGTTCCGTTATCTATAACACTATAACGAATTGCATTAGCTGCTGTAGAACCTTTAAAGTTAAGCAAGCTATAATTCATAAGTTCTAGTATTTTTCCCAGCTTCATTAAAGTTATGATTGTATTTATTAGTATTATTTCTATTAGTTGGTGCTATTGTTTGATTTTTATTTTTTTATTGACGATATTGTTGCCTTTTATTTTTCTTGTTGATTTTGTTCATCAACATTAGCATCATCTTTTAACATATTCGTTATTACATCTTGTGTTTTTCTGTATCATTAGTAATCTTTTTGTGCTACTTTATCTGTACATCCTGTTAAAACTCCTATTCCTAAAACAAAAACTGCTGCAATTTTTAAAATTTTGTTCATTTTCTCCACCTTCTTTCTGTTTTTAATATTATTTACTTTTTATTTCTTCTCTTCTTTAATTATATTATACTACCGAAAATTACAAAAAAAGCAACGATTTATTACAAGAATATTACATTTATGTTACAAAATAATTTTATTTTTTTGTTTCGGTATTCTTCACTATAGCTTTTTATCTCATTTTTATGAATTTATTTCTTGTTATTTTTCTCTATCTTCTTAAAAAAACTCTTTTCAATAGTTCGCACGTAAAATTTGAACTGATAGTTTTTTATAGTAAAAAATATACTCGATTATATGGATAGGAGATTGATATATGAGTAGAGTCGCTATTGTTAGTGCTAAACGTACCGCTATCGGTAGTTTTGGCGGCAGTCTTAAAGATATTCCAGCTGCAACACTTGGAACTGAAGTTGTAAAAAAATCATTAGAGGAAATAAATCTAAGCCCTACCCTTGTTGACGAAGTAATCTTCGGCAATGTTCTTGGAGCTGGTCTTGGACAAAACATCGCTCGTCAAATCGCGATCTTTGCTGGTATTCCACAAGAAAAGAGTGCATTTGTCGTAAATAAGGTTTGCGGTTCTGGTCTAAAAAGCGTTGTTTTAGGCGCTCAATCTATTTTACTTGGTGACAATGATATCGTTGTTTGTGGCGGTGTAGAAAATATGAGCACTGCCCCTTATTACACAAAAGATGCACGTTTTGGTGCTAAACTAGGAAACTTCGAACTTGAAGATAGTATTATTCATGATGGTCTAACCGATGCTTTTGAAAATTATCATATGGGTATTACCGCTGAAAATATTGCTGAGCAATTTTTTATTAGTCGTAAACAACAAGATGAATTTGCAACACTTAGCCAGCAAAAAGCTAGCACTGCTATTGAAAAAGGAAAATTCTCAAATGAAATAGTTCCTATTACGATAAAAACACGTAAAGAAGAAAAAGTTTTTGATACAGATGAATTTGTTCGTTCTAGTACTAATCTAGAATCTCTAGCAAAACTACGCCCAGCGTTCAAAAAAGATGGAACTGTAACAGCTGGTAATGCTTCTGGTATTAATGATGGAGCGGCTTGCGTTATTTTAATGTCTGAAAAACGCGCTAGTGAGCTAGGTATTAATATTCTTGGATTTATCGATGGTTATGCTACCGCTGGATTAGATAATAAAGTTATGGGTCTTGGTCCAATACCCGCAACGAGAAAAGTTTTTAGATAAACTGAATTTAACAACTGATGATATTGATTTATTCGAACTTAACGAAGCTTTTTGCAGCGCAGTCGATAGCTGTTCTTAACGAACTTAACCTTGATACTTCTAAAGTTAATATCAATGGTGGTGCTATAGCTTTTAGGGTCATCCTATTGGAGCGAGCGGTTGTAGAATCCTTGTTTCTTTAGTACATGAACTAATCAATGAAAACAAAAAAATCGCGGACTATGCTCGCTTTGTATCGGAGGCGGTCAAGGTATTTCTGTGGTTATAAGCCGCAATTAAAACTATTATAAGTAGTAACTATCTTTTTAATAATTGATAAATGTTTCAAACCAATATAAACTAAAAAAATAGCATAATCTAAACTATTTCAAGTATATTTGAAAGTATTTTTAAACTAAATGAAAAATATAGGGAAAATAATAGAAAATAACAAGTATTTAGATACTTTTTTCCCTATATTTTTCCCCATCAGTCTTTTCTTTCCTTCCTCTCCCGGATTAGCTGCTCAAATTCTGCAATATCTTCGCGATCCATATTTTTTATAAAATTTCTAGCTGTAGAGCGCTTGACTATGTATGTCTTGCGCTCCTTATTCTTATCATCCCATTTCTTATTGGCTTTTCTTTTTGATTCTGATAATTTATTCATATCTCACTCCTACTATTTGTTCTGGTTTAACTTCAGCAATAATGTATTCCTCATATTGTCCACGGTTAGAATCGTTAGGTGCAATTTCATTTCTGTATGCTTCTACTTCTACCTCAAGGACCACATCACCATATTGAGTGAAACTTTTAACTTCTGATGTTGGATTGAACAAGTAGACTACTTCTGTTGAATTATTTGCTCTTCTATTACCTTCCCAGTTATCGTTACCAGTTTTTTTGAAAATTGGTAGAATACCTTCTTTTAAGATTTTTCTAAGTCTTCTGAACTAACATTTTTTTGTATAATTTCATTTTTTTAGCTTCTCTAAATTCAAAAGGAACGATTGTAGAAGAATAATCTTTATCTCCAATTTTTACTCCTTCATTGAAAATTTTTAGCTATCCCTGTAATAATCAAGTTTTAGTTCATGTAAGAACTCGAACACCTCAATTCTATCGCTCCATTCATTTCCAGAGTTAATATATTCTTCATTATTTCCTCTCACAATTACTGTTACTGTTTTAACCTCTGGTGTACTTAAATATCTGCTGCAATGAGAAATACGTACTATTTCAAGGATTATATGGTCATTTTTTTCTTATGATATCAAATGTAGAAGTGTAATATTTTGATGTTTTTTTACAAATTTAAAAATTGATTGTGCACTAAGTAAGTGCTCTTTTGTTACTTCTTTCATTAGAGATCTACCGTTTTTCTATGAATTTTGCCATTTCCTTTTTACCTCTTTTTCTTACTTCGTACCTCAATTATATCATGCACGTTATAACGTGTCAATAGTTTTTTGGGAAAGTTTTTAAAAATCATAAAAATACCCCTCAAACTAAGTTAAAGGGTAAATGAGCCGACACCGGCTCAGCCATAAGGCACTTTTAGATAAATCTTTATTTGAACTCGAATGAGTTAGATTCAAAATATACATTCTCTCAAATAATAAAATACCGTATTTATCTATGATTAAATAATACTATTAATTTTTAATTTTTGTCAATAAAAAAATAAACCCCCGTCAGGAAACAGGGGGAATACAAGGGAGCATCTCTATGAAAAGTATTCACCATAAGGAGTATAAATACTTAAATTATAAAAAAATACTATTATTAAAAACTAATTTCATTGTAATACTAATTTTTATTTTTTTGTCAATAAAAAAGAACTCCCACGTCAGAACGTATCTGCCTTTTAAAAATAGGAATGGGAGCATTGGTATTTTTTTAAAAATAGAAAAAGAAGCAGCTAGCTAGTTCTACTTTCTCACGGTGGGCATAGCCCTCTAATCTGTATATATTATATCGTATTTTTTTACTTTTTCAACAAAAAATAACCCCCTAATTAAAGGGGGTGTAATAGCGTCTTTATTAAATTCTTAATCTATCATCTTGATAGTTCCATCTTCTTTTATTTCCATTTTTTTATTGGTCTGCATTTCTCCGTCTTTGTTGAACATGTACCAATAATCGCCAATTTTTCGGTATTCTTCTGATACCATGTCTCCGTTTTCGTTGTTAAGGTAATACCAATGCCCTTGATATTCAATCCAACCAGTTGCCATTTCTCCATTTTCATGGAAATAATACCAATGGTTATTGATATATCTCCACGCTTTTGAAGCCATATATCCACCAGTATCTAACCAATACCAACGGTCTGTATTTTCTTCATGATACCATTGGTTTTCTAAAATATATCCATTAGAATTGAATTTAAACCATGAGCCATTGATTAATTTCCAACAATCTTTATAGTAGTCTCCATTTCCTAAATCGTACCACCAACCACTGTCGTTTTTAACCCAACCATTCTCTGAATAAGCTGGGCGGATAAAACCCTACTAAACAACTATCATCTCTTGTACGAACTCTCGCATATCCACCTACTCCGACTGCAGCACCATCTACATTTTGTTCTACAGAAGTAACATATCGGCCGTTAACAGATATTACAATACCGATATGTCCGTATATATCCCAACTTCCCCACTTCCAAATAGCAAGGTCTCCTGGTTGAATTTCTCCGTTAGAATAATGCTTCCAACCACTTGGAATAGCGTTTGATAAGTAGTCAATAGCATTGCCGTGTGGTATCATTCCGCCGAATACTTGACAATACTTCATCGCTAAATCAACACATTGAGCACCATAAGCCCCATCAACATCAATCCATTTATTTTCTTGAGCCTTTGCCCAATTAATCATTTCTAATTGTGTAGCCATAATTAATTACCTCCCGGATAACGTTGTTCGTTATCGTTTTTAGGTTTCTCTTCCTCTTTCGAGAAACCTTTATAAACTTGGTGTACTCCAGTAGCACTAAGTCCACTAACTACACCAATTATTAAATTTTGACCGCTAAATCCATTCAATACGACCATTAAAATAGCACCTATCAATCCTAATGCTAGTGGAATGTAATTGTTAGGTAATTTAGGTACGCTTGATTTTAATGTGTTTCCCATAAGCCAACATATCCCGACTACCGCTGGGCTTATAAATTGTTGTAACTCTGTCATATTATTTGCCCCCTTTATTTTTACTTAGTAAATCTATAATATCTTTCAATGTTTCTATGTCCACTCCCATTTTACCTAAGTTTTCAGCAATACTTTTTAACTCCATTACTAAATATCCGATATATAGGGTGTATACTAACGCTACTCCCGCTCCTGCTGGTATTAATACTGATAACGGAATGAAAAATAACATAATTGAAATACTAGCCAATTTCCTCAAAATACCATTAATTCCAACTTTCGAGTTGAAGGTAATATTAGAGTTGACTTTTGCAGCTATTGTTCCAGTTAGAAAATCAATAATCATTGCCGATACTATTAGAGTAAGTATGAAAAGTATCTTGCCATCTTCCGTTTCCATAAAATGTCTTAACCATTCAAACAAATTCATTGTCCTCGCTTCCTTCAATAATTAAAAGAGCAAGATTATTCTTGCCCTTTTTTCTCTTCCGCTTCTTTTAAAATTCTATTGACTTCTTGCTGCACTACTTCTCTAAGATTGCCGATATTAGGTACATCTTCAATCGTACGTCCACCGCCGATTATTCTTTCTACATGAAGTCTAACTAAAAAATCAGTAGGTTTAAATCTTAATCTACTTGGTCTCATTACTCTCAATACCCCCTTCGCTGTGTGATACCCCATCGCTATTGTGTTCAGTATTTCCATTTTCTTCTCCTCCTTCTTCTTCCTCAAACATTTCTTCTACAGCTTTCATAACTGCTTGAAATACTCCTGCCATTGCATCATTTAATTGTGCTTTTGTGATATAACGTCCTGCTTCATCTTCTAAATCTTCTTTCTTGTCCGTTTCCTCCCTAGTTAAAGATAGCTCTTTGTATTTAGTAGGTTCACTAGTAGGTTTCCACACCTCAACTGATGTATGTTCTTCTAATACTTCAAATAGTCGATTATCATATTTGAATTTATCTCCTACTGAATACTCTACTCCTATCTCGTATGAGTCAAACGCATCAATAATAACGTCTCTGTTGTCATTGATAGTTTTAGCATCCAGTACATCTAACAGCAAGGTCATAAGCAATTTATCATTACCTTTGTTAACCTTATTAACTAATTTATGTAACGCTTTTTCTCTTGCTTTGTGTTCTACATTACCATTTCCTAAAACAATCATTTGACGAGTTAAATTAGCATATTCTGTGATTAATGCCGGTGTAGAGTCACCCTCGTACATTTGGATTGCTAATTGACGTTTTATTTCTTCTAATATTTCATTATCTGATACTGTTGCGAATTTTTCCTGGTAAATCTACACCACCATTTTAAAAACAGCACCCTTTCTTAACGAGAACTGAACACTAACACTTCTATACCCCCCTGCTTCTGGAACAGGTGTTCTATCAATAAGTTCTAATGCCATTAGTTTTCCTCCTTAGCTTTTAACTCATCGACTAATTCTTTTAGCTCTTGGTTAGAGTCAATCAATTCTTTTATCCCTTTTAGTTCTTCCACCTCTTCATTAAGCTGTTGGTAAGCTACTTTGTAATGAGCAAGTTCTACTGTTTTTTTCACTCAATTCTTGAGCTATTAAATGAATAGGTTGTATTTCGTTATGCTGCATATATCTTTTTCCTCCAGTTTTTTTATTCTTCTTTCTAATTTAATTATTTTTTTCATCTTTTTTCTATATCACGATAATAAAGTTCTTGAGTTGCTTTTTAGATTAAAAGTCAGCAAATTGAAACGATCTAACGTCATATACTCACCGACCATCTTCACAAAATTGTTATCTATCTTTTCCACATCTTGAGCAATCAATCCTATTTCTGTATGAGGTTTAATTCCAAAATTTTTCTCTTTCTTCCCAATCAAAACTCTTGAATGAAAAATAATTTTAATTTAGCAAGAGCATTAGCTTCTGAATTAACAATATCAGTTTTTCAACCCTAATATCAGAAGTAGTATCAAAATGTTGTTTAACAATTTCCATAAACTATAATTTTTACCGTTGTAATGGTAAAACATATCATTATTTTCTCTATCAAAAAGTAAGGCTACATTTCTATCCCAAACCCCAACAGACGTACTGCCATCATGATGATTATCAAATTTTAGGTTGTTGACTCCTTTTGTATTAATAAAACCTTTAACTGTCAATAAGTATGCGTTTGTATCTACAGGGGTATAGCCTCCAACTGTGAAATCACTATCTTGATAAATAAACATTCCATAAGGTACATCTTTACCTCTATCACGTCCACCTACTATTTGAATACCTATGCCATCTTTACTTGAATAGTTGTGAGGAGAATTAATTTGAAGCCCTCCACTTTCTGTAGGCTGCATGTATCCGTACTCACTAATGTAATTCTGCTTCGCCCAGTAATTTCAGCACCTATTATAGTTTTACCTCTAAGAGCTTCTGTATCTATTTGAGTAGAAGTTATCTTGACTGTTTGTAGTTGGTTAATAAATGCTTTTTTAGCAAATAATTCTGTGATAAAAGCACTATTAGCCAAGAATTTAATAATCATCGCATTATCAACATATAGATTGTTCGATTTAACTGCATTAGCTGCAAGTATTTCTGTAGTTATACTTCCCGCTTTGTGGTGTCCAGTTTCTAAAGTATTAGCTTTGATTTTTCTACCTTCAAGCGTTCCATCTAAAACCATATTTCCAGTAACTCTAATAAGTGGACTTATTAAGTCGATGCTATCCGGTTGAACTTTCATAATACTAGCAATAGTTCTTCCATCAATCGTTTTTCCGCTTCCTATCGTAATTCCATTAGATGTAACAGAAACATCTGTTTTTTAAGACTTTATTATCAAGTTCACTAATTGCTAAATTAACTTTTACCAGCCAACGTAGTAATTTCTGTTTTTGATATTTTCTTTATAAAAATCTAAAAATAGCTCCACTATTATTAAGTTTAATTTTTACCCCAAAGTTCACTGTTTTGATCTCGCATCTGAATATCTAAATCTCTTAATTGTTTAAATATCCCACTTAAAGAATTGACCTTCTTATCCGGTGCAACGAAAGAAGTAACTTCTGTTCCTTGTTCTAATTGAATGTGATTTAATCTAGTATCTCCAACACATCCCATGTGATGTATTTTGATTTTTTTCTGTAGGAAGTTTAGGGGATAAAATGTAAATTGATATTTACCATTTTTAAAAAGCGCTTCATTTTTATTTTTGAATTTCTATATCCATACACTACCCCCTTCCCCAAAAACTCAACATTATTTATTCTTCCCTCTTTTAATTTTTGCCATTTCTCCATCTGATAGCTTAAATTTAAAAATTAGAACGTTCCGATTTTAATGAGTTAAATTCAGTTAAAACTATATCATCTAAAAACAATTTTAGTAACATTATCGGTATTAATTTGACCGCCATATAATGTTATTAACATCACTTCTCCTCTTCTTTTTAGAACAGTTGCATAATTTAACCTTAATATTAAAGTAATACCTTCCCAAACCAACCTATCCCCTACATATCTTTTTTTGCTATTTCTTTTACCACCTACTATTATTTTCAATCTTTCCATAGTAGCACCTACTTGAATATATCGTATATAGTATTAGAGTCTTTATTGGAAATAGCATTATATTGAGCTTCTGTGCCAGCCCAGTACTTCATAGGTTGATTATTTTGTTGGTTGATAATATTTTGTCCGGGTTTTCCATCTACACCAGCTCTTCCGGGTGTTCCTTGTAACCCTTGCAATCCGTCAGCACCTCTGAATTTCGACCATTTATAAGAAGTGTAACTGTTGGGAGGTGTTGAACTTGTTCCCGTATATATACCAATGTATAGAGAATTAGCATCGTCACTCATTCCATATCCATTAGAATTATTAGAATATTTAATATGAGTGTAACTACTTACCCCATCTCGCCCGTTAGTTCCTGGTGTTCCATTTGTTCCGTCTCTTCCGGGTTGTCCTGGTAAACCACGTTCCCCTTGTTGCCCTCGCTCTCCTCGTTCTCCTTTGAGTTCGTTTTTTTGTTGTTGAGTTAAAGCTGCAAAAGTAACTTGTCCATCTCTCCCTGCAGGTCCTTGTGGTCCAGTTAAACCACGCTCTCCAGTAGCTCCTCTAGGTCCTGTTAAATATTGCAACTCACTAAATCTACTTCTACCATTACCAACTTTTAAATATCCTGTATCGCTCTCTACACCTATTTCTCCATCCAGGAGGATAAGGGAGCTGTTTCGCCACTCATTAGCTGTCATTCTTTTATGTTGCACTCTTAAAGGTATTTTTTCTATTGACATCTAGTTGACACCTCCATCTATTATATATTGCGGTTGTTCGTTCCATTCTCCTTGCCACTCTTTCATCCAATCTTCTGTAAACTCCGGATGGTCATTAGCATCCGCTATCTTTTTAAAAAGTTATATTGATATTCAAAACATTTTTATTAGATATCTCTACTGTTGTATATACCGTTTCCAACCAATCGCTAAGTAATAAGTGGTTATATGTAGAACTATAGACGTGAAGTAAGTCCACTTCTTTTGTTCCTTTTTCTAGTACTTTATCTATTCTAGGATATAGGTTGTTTTTCGATACTAAACTTACTCTTGCGGTAAAAGGTAATGGTTTGTTAAATACTACTTTTACATCAGTAAAATCATGGGTTCTACACTCTGCTTCCCAGCTTATAGTGTATTCTTTCCCCACTTCAAAACCATCTCCATTGTGAGATAATTCTATGTAAGCTGTTCCTAGTGGTATCTCTCGCTCGGTAGCACCTTCCAATCTATTTTTGTTGTAAGTAATACTATCATCAGTTCCTACCATTTTTGACTGTAGTTTCAGCTATTTGTTTAGTCTCTTCAATCTTCTTTCTAAGCTCATCTAAATTGCCACCATCCAAGCTGGATAATTTGCTGTTAAACTCTTTTATAGTTGAATTGACTTCTGTTTTGAAAGTGTTTATTTTATTTTCTAATTCAATAGCTTTTTTTCTCGTTGGTCTTTCTCAACTTCAAGTTTTGCTTTTTTTCTATCCCGGATTTTTACGGAATCCTCAATTTCTTTTGATTTTTTTCATTAAAGTATTTTTTTGAAATATTGCTTCTTGTTCTTCTAGTAAGGCATTAATTCTAGCGTTTAAACTATCTGTCTGGGTTTGAAGAGATTCTATTTTTTTGCATTAGTTCCACTATTAAAGCTAGCCCTACTATCTCCAACCTCTATTTCGTGATTTTTCTTCAAGAATGACATCCCACACTACTTTTTACTACTTTAGCATTCTCATTAATTATATTTAGATCTTGGTAAAAATACTTTTTAGCCTATCACATAAATCTACTTCTTCAAGCGCAGGAGTATCAAATATACCCTCTACTTTTTGATAAGTCCTGGTAATTTAACTTAAGATTTACACTAGGCACTCCTACATTATTACTTTTTAATATAAGAATTAGCCTTATTTCTCAAATGCTCTACAGTTTTTAAATCTTCATCATTAGAAAAGTCAATCTTTAATAATCTTTTGTGGGTGAATTTTTCCCACATGTGGACTATCAATTAAAATCTCGGGAAGAGTGATTAACTGTTCTCGATTATTGTCGTCTGTATATTTTTTAAAAGGGAATACAGTGGTATAAGTTTCTAAAATCGACTGTTCCTGCTCTAAATCTAATAAGTTTTTTCCATAAGCAATTATTGTAGGACTATCTACCCCCATTTGTTTATGGAGTTTGATATTCAAATTATCGAACTCATACTCTCCGCCCCATACATCAAGAATAGATCCCGCTTTACCCCCAAGAGCTTCTCTTGCATTATCGATACTTTCAATTTTCCAGGTAGTTTTATTATTAGTTAAAATATCGGACCAAACAAAGAACTCTTCTCTACTATCGAGCAAATTATCTCTCCAGGTCAATAGTGCTCTTGTAGCATCACCATCAACTGAAATATCGGGTCTAAGAGCGTTCTTCGATGTTTTTGCTTGCGAGATATGTTGGCAATAAATTTTGTATCCTTCTTTTGTTTTAGTAAGTTTAGAAACTTCAAATCGTTGATTTTTAGTTCGATATCCAGTATCAACCTTTATCAACATTCCCTCTTCTATCTTTTTAATATCCTTACCGTTGACGGGATAATTAAATTCCAGGATATATATACCATTCTTTTTCTTTTGGTCACATAACATTCAGAAGCATCAGAAAGAACTGATACTCCCAAATGTTCAAAGTTTGTTTCATTTGCTTTGTATAAAATCGGATAGGCCATTAAACTAACGCCTCCCATCTTGGAGTGATTTCAACTACAAATGAGTTGTTGTCCCATGATATCGTGTTATCCCCTATTTCAAGGTGTGGAAATGGATAAGTGAACACTTTATCATACTGCAGTTCTTTATTATCCCAGTGGGCCGATTGAGTTTTCACAATCAATATTAATGTGTCCACTAACACCTTTTTAACCTAAATATTTGAGAATTAATATTCAAATTAATATCTCCTGTTCCTCTTAATTTAATAAGTGGATTAGCTTTTTCTTTTTTTCTGGATTCCTTAAAATTTGTCCAGTTAGAAACTGTTATCTTATTAAGTCCTGTTTTCAAGTATTTTTACAGGGTGTAGTTTAAAATTTAAGATACATTTTTTTCTTACTTGTTAATGTTCCTCAATTTTAAACGTTTCATAAAAGTACGCTTTTATAAAGATAATTACTATCCCAACTCAATTCAAAATCATACCATTTAGGCTCTATGTTGATAAGATAGTCATTTAATTTTGAAATAATGGTTTCTACGTTAGCTTTTTTCATCGTATATTTTTGAAAGGAAAAGCACGTTCTACCACATTCAATCTTTTATTATCTTTTAATTTTAGCTCCATTAACACCGTCTATCCCTATTAATTCTGTCGAGTTAGAAGAAGACTCTAACTCAATATCATCAACTAATCTTAGTCCCTAATTCTTTTTGTATTAAAGCTTATCATAAGTAACATATTTAGTTATCAAAGTCTATCTTCCTCCTCTTTTACTAAGAATTTAATCTGATTATAGATTTTTTTCTAACATCTTCTTTACTATTTGTGTGTAGATTTTCGATGTGAAGAAGCGATCCATAATTATTAGTTTTAGTGTTCGTTACGCTACTATTAGAGTTACCGCCAACAGGAGCAAATCTTAACGAATTAGTTCCTAAACTCAACATTGCTTCCGGCGGTTTAGGTTTAAACGCTGAAATGGTGCGTTGGTACATATCAAGAGCTTTGTTCAACACTGGTATATTCTTAATCATACCTCGAGCAACACCTCCAGTTAAGTGTCGTCCTGTTCGTTTATCAGTCAGTCTTGAAGGTGAGTGAATTTGAGCTTTTGCTCTTAATGCTCTATCAACTTCGTTTACAATAGCATTTGCTGCAGCAGTAACAGCTCCTAAAGCTGAATACATACCCTGTGCAACACCGTTACTTACTTGCGCTCCAATATTTTGAGCAACTGGTACAATACTTTGTCCTATACTTTGGATAGTGTTTTTAATACTTTCCATCGCTGAACGAACATTACCTCATTACTTCTAAGCCCTTCAGCAATATTTTTACCACTTTCTTGCCCAGCTTTTCTTCCCTCCTCTGCCATTCTACTAGCAGTCTGTTGAAGAATAGAGGTCATTTGCTGACAAGTTCCTTGAACAGCACTTTGTGCACTGCTCATAGCACTTGATATAGAAGTGGCTAAACCGCCCATTGCAGAGCCAACGCTCGCTAGTGTTGAAGTAAATCCACTTACAACGCCACTTACATTAGTCAGTGTTGAGCCCATTGTAGATATTTCAGAATTGAACGAACTTATATATCCACTGGCGCTCATTAATCCGGCCAGAGATGCAACAACGCTTACGCTGAACATTTGAACAGCTGTTGATGTTGAAATTAGTGTTGCAGGTAATCCATTTAACGATGTATTTAGGTTTATAATTAAAGTAGGAATAGAAGTCAATGCCCCTTGAACAGAGTTAGCTGCTTCTCCTAAACTTAATAAACCTTGTGCCATCGTTTGCATTCCGGTTCCCGCTGTAGTCATTTCTCCTGCGTGTGCAGAAATTTTCCCTACACCTAAAGCAGTTGCGGTTAAAGTAGCGACCAAATCACCTAAATTTAAATCAACTAGAGTTTTCACCCCTTCGGCAAATAATCTGAATCCATTTCCAGCTTTTTCTGCTGATTCTCCGATGCTTTTAATAACGTTCGCTACTCCATCAAGAATTTTTCTTACCGATTCACCAATACTGTCAATTACTAATTTAACACCCTCACACACAGTTTTTACGGCGGTACCAAACTTTTCAAATGCGGTACCTAAACCTTCAAGTACTGATTTAATAGCAGTGCCTACTGATTGAATAACACTACCCACACCCTCAAGAGCAAGTCGTACCCCATTACCAAATCCAGTAAATGCTAGAGCTAGACCCTCTAAAGTCCCTTTAATAGCGATACCTACCGATTGGATAATTGTTCCTATTCCTTCGAATACTAACCGTATTCCATTACCTACGCTTTGAATTGCCGTTCCAAACGATTGAATTACGCTTCCTAAAGATACAAGAACTGCAGATAATCCGGTACCTAAAGCTATAATGACTTGTGATACGGCGCTTCCTAAAGCCTGAAAGACCTTAACGACTCCATCACCTTGAGTGCCTAAAAGCGCAAGTCCTACACAAACTAATGCAATTCCAGCTCCTAAAGCCAACCATGTGGTTGGTGGTACCATTGCTATAGCTTGTCCTAAACCTCTAAATGCTATCGCTAATCCAGTTCCAATCCCTTTAGAAGCTGTTGCAACAGCAGTTCCTAAAGAACGAATTACCGAACTAACTCCTTGTAGCGCTTTTCTTATTCCATCTCCAAGACCTTGGGAAGCTTTTTGAACTCCTTTACCTATCCCTTCAACAGATTTACTAATTCCTTTACCTGCACTTTCTAAAGTGCTAACAGCGTTCTTCTTAAACAATTTAAAAGGATTTAAACTTTTAATAAAATTTAAACCTTTTGTTGCTAACTTAATAGCTTTTAACGAACCTACTATTGCTAGTAGGGCGTAAGCAATGCCACTAATAACACTTGGTGGTAAAGATGCGATAAATTTTGCACAAGCACTAACAACTCTAGCGATTACGCTAGCTAATATCCCAAAAGTTTGCGCTACGGTGCTTATTACCCCGCTGTTTTGCTAAAGATTTAATGACGTTGCTAATTGCACCATTAATGTTTTTGAAGGCACTAATAATTGCGCTAATTGCTCCACTATTGTTTAATCCTTTCCACAATTCTTTTGCTACTGTTACCACATTTCTTATTGAGGATGCTATTCCATTAATTATCCCCTCTATATCTATCCCATCGAGGAATTTCCCAACTTTATCAGCTAATGCACCAAAATCAAGCTTTTCTAAAGCTTCTGTGATTCCTACAATAGCTTTTTATCCCGAACTTGTTGAACTTTTCAAAAGTTGGCATTAATTTATTTGCTATCGATTCTCTTGCCCCATCAATTGCCTGGTCTACAGTTTTAAATTGTGTCGCCATTTTAGAAAAGTGATCATTATTCCCAACTTTTTTTATCGCGTTGAAGAAGTCTTCTGTTTTTACAGTCCCATCTTGAACACCTTTAACAAGCTCAGCTAATGACATTCCCATTTCCTTAGCAACAGCTGCCATACCTGCTGGAGTTTGTTCCATCATTAATTTAAAGTCTTGCCATGCTACTTTCGGTTTGGCTGCCATTTGAGTGGCTTGCGTACTTAAAGTTTTCATTGCTTGCTGTGGATTTTCTGCAGCAGCTGCAAGACCACCGAATCCAGTTACTAACTTATCGGTTTCCTTAATTCCTACCGCTGCTAATTGTGAATAGGTAGAGGCCATATCAGAAGCGCTATAAATAGTTTTTGTAGCATAATCCTGCATAACAGACTTCGCTTGAGCAATTTCATCTGCAGACTTACCTATCATCTGCATATTACCTTCGAAAGTCTTCCACGCTTTCGCAGAGCTGTTTAATTCGTTAGTCATGCTTTTAACACTGTTAGATATTCCTCTAATACTCCCTACAATAGCCGAGTTAACTAAATTAGCTCCTAACACACTTTTAAAAAAACAGAGCCTACTTTATTTCCAGCTCCTTCAAGACCGTTTAATGCTCCTTTTCAACCGACCTATGCCAGCGGTAGCACCTTTCTCATTAAGGTTGACATCTATTTTAACTTTACCTTCTGCCATATATTTACCTCCTTTCTTTTTAAATTTTAATCATCGATAGGAAGTTCGTATAAGCGTTGAAGTTTTCTCATGTGATCTTTATATTCCAAACTATCACTCTTACTTGGTTTCCAAGAACGAATTTTGATAACTTCTACAAACTTTGTTCCGTCTGGCAAACCATTTAACAGTGCATTAAACTTTTTCCAATGTAATTTGCCTTGTTGCTCAATTAAGTCTATGTTGTAAGCCTGAAAAAAAGAAGCAAATATGTAATCTGAATCGTATTTCAAACTATATAATTGCTCCTCTTCCTCTCCTTTGCGCTCCGGCATTGGATTACCGGCTAAATCATATTCAATAGGATTGAGTTTTTCATTTTCAATATGCTCTTGAAAAATTTCTTTTAGGATAGTATCTATATCTTCAAAAATTATATTTTTGTGAAATTATCAAGATCTTTGTTTGGTGAATATAACAAGAGCAAGATAAGGTTTAAATTCATCTGAGATTTCCTCATCTTGCAGCATATCAAACACCCTTAACACATTGTCAAAAGATAAATCTAGCTCATATCTTTCGCTACCAACGATTAATTCATCTTTTAATTTGTGAGATAAATCAAGCATGGTTAGTTGCTCAGATATTTAGTTAACGTATTCTCATTCACCAAATTAGGATTTCATCTGCTAACCCCTAATTGTTTGAATACAAGCAATAAAAGTTGGGATAGTTGATTTATTGCAATATTCGTAAATTTTATTGAATGTCTCTTCATCAAATAATTCAATCCATAACTCTTTTGTAAACTCTAAAATAGATTTTAAATCATCTATGGTTCCTTTTAAATTTTTGAATGTTTCTTCTGCTTTATCAGCTTTCTCACTCAACTTAACTAGATTTTGCAAATTTTCATCACTTGCCACAAATCTTAACTCAAACTCTCCAAAATCAATCGGAATTGTATTTTCAAACTTCTTAATTACTACCATGCTTTTTACCTCCTAAATTATGCTACCGGTGTTTCTTTCGGTAAAGTTATCCATTTAATCGTTACTTCAAATTTCTCATACTCATTCGCATCGCCTTCTCCAGTTTTGATTCCAGATACATTGGCAACCGCTGTCCATTGTTTCTTATTGTCTGGAGACACTACTTTAAACCAAACTTTTCTTTCGTCTCCTACTTTGTATTTTAACCCTGCAATTAATGCTTGTGCTTCGTCTTCAATGTCAAAAATCGCCCTCGAAAGAATATCCCGGTTTAACAGAATTAACTTGTTCTTGAGGTGTGCCGTCGCCGTCATACCATGCTACATCGTCTGTATCTTCATCTGTTTCATCATTAACTGTTTTTTTATGTATTTCGCTAATAATTTAAACGCTTGTTTTTCAGGCTCCGTTGTTGGGTTAGCCGGATTAAATGGTGCTATAAAAATGTTTTTCTCAGCGCGTTTTTTTGTCTTGCCATATAGTTTTCTCCTTATACTTCTAATTTTGATATTATGTTTAGTGTGTAAATAAAAAAGCCTTGTTCATCTCTTCCATTTTATGGCTGGCTTACCAACTTCAAGACTTAAAAAAATTGATAAGAACCATTTAAACTAGGTAATTGTAAATTAAAATCAGATAAAGCAGAGTGGATAGTCCACATTATTGAGTTTGCTTTTTGATTGTCTTGACTTTTCACAGCAATTTCAAAAGGTAAACTAATTTCTTGCGAGCCGTCCATGTACAATTGTTCCACTTTCCCTTCAGAGATCAGATTGATGACTAAATCGTCTGATTCATTAAAGTAATCCAACCTTGCTTTTAGAGGTAAGTTTAATGAGTTTAAATAACCACAAAGTACTTCTTGAAAATCGTTGTTTATCATGATATCCCTAATCCTTTCTTAGCTATTTCTTCCCAACGTCCCATATTAACGTCAGAAGCTTTTTCAATCCACTTACTGCCGGTTCCCGGAATAGTGTATTTCCTAAACGTTACTATCCCGTTAGTACCATAGAAATGCGCTCTAGCATAGACAGTGTTCCAAATAGCTGCGCCATTACTAGCATGGCCACTAGCTCTTAATACCCCTTTCCCATCGCTTGGGACGTATTTATCGCTATCTATTACTATTTGATTAGCTACCATGGTTTTAGCATTTTTCACATTACCTGGACCAAATTTTTTTCTCTAGAGGTGTTAAATCGTATGATACTTTTAAACTCATTAAATCACCGTTAATTCATAGGAAAATACCTTACTTCTAAAGTAATTAGTCTCTATCCCGATTACTTTATATTCTCCGTGATAATCATTAATTTTGGCTTGTAGCCAACTATCATCAACCTCAACGTTTGAATATTTTTGGATAAATAAAAATAGTCCCCGATTTTAGCCTTGAAATGTTAGTTAAACTTTGAGGGTTTATTGACTTATCTATTGTACTTCTATCAAATCTAACATTTTCAACCTCGAAAGGTTGTTGATATTTAACTTTCCCCCAACTATCTTTTTCTCCTGATAAACTTACCGAAATAGAATCTTTAAGAAGTCTTTTTATCTATCATAACAAACTCCTCTATAACCAAATCCTACACTTTTTAAGTAAGTTCAAAGTATCAAGTGATAGATTATATCGACTTGACTCGTGATTGGTATTATTCTTATCGCTATAATTTATAGTGGTTCTTCCAATACTCACGCTGTTTAAAGTAATCTTATCTTCAGCAGTGAGAATGCCAGACTCATTTAAATATCGTATTTGATTAGCAATAGCAAGTTTAACTGCTTTTTTTCTAGGGGGAATATCATCTTCTAAATTGTTATTTTTGATAAAAATAATTTGTAAATAAACCAACTGCCATTTCTGCTTTTTTTGCCTTAAATCTGAAAAAAATCATTAATTTCTGCAAAACCTAGTTCTTTAAATTCTTCTAAAGTTAAATAATTCATTGTTTAACCTCCTAAAAAGAGGCTGAATTACTCAACCTCTTTAGCATCTTCTTTTGCATCTCCTGGAGTTCTGTTCTCTCTTTCTTTAATAAGAGCTTCTTCAATATCCTCTTTTACATCTCCCTGAGTTCTGTTCTCTCCTTCTTTAGTAAGAGCTTCTTCCCCTAATACCTTGATAATTTCTTCCGCTCTTTCCTCTGTTAATTCTAACTCTGTTCCTTTCGGAATTATTTCCCAAGTGTATCTGTCTTTAAATTCTACATTTGTTATATATTTAACCATTTATTTTCCCTCCTAAGCCAATGGTGTAGTGCTTGTTACTTTGATGATAGCTTTTTTATTATCATCTAGAACATAAGTTCCGCCTTTTGCAGCTGCTTGCAGTTTAACTCCGTCAAAATCTTCTGATTCAACCGCTCTTGCTGTTTCAATACCCACAAATGGAATTACAATTCCATCAGGAGAAAAATAGCAACTACGTTATTCTCAAAATATTGTTCAGGAGTTTCAACTAACTCAATGCTTTTATATTTTAATAAACCGTTAGAATCTAAACTTACATTTGATCCTTTTGATTTATTTGTTGAAGCCATATCTACAATAGCATTGTAAAGTTGCGGTCTTAAATAACATTTAACAGGAGCGTTAATCTCCGTGTTAACAACGTATACATTAACCGTATTGAATAGCTTTTGAATAGTTACTTCTTTTAAGTCAGCTAAAGTTTCTGTTTTCCCTGCATTAGTAGACAAGTATTTACCCACACGTTTGTTTATTTCTCTCGTTTGTGCTTCTGAATGTAATCTTAATCGGTCTGCTACTGCAGCATTTAAATCATTGTTAACTGTGTAACGGTCGATACCTTCGTGGATTGCTAAAGTGTAATCATAGTTTACCTCTGTATCTTGATAGATTACTTCTTTTAATTCCCCAAAACGACTACCTGTTCCAGTACCAGTACCAAACGCTTTATTAGCTTCTGTACTGTAAGTTCCTACTACCACAGGTGTTCCGTTAGTTTTAACCATAAAAGCTTTTGTGTTGTGTTGTACACCATCTGTAGTTTGAATAGGTGCTAACGCTCCTTCAAATGCTTTCTTTACATCAAATACTGTCGATAAAACTTGTTTATATTGAGGCGCATATTGGCGCACAGGTAAATTATTATTTTCTGTTCCCATTTATTTTTTCTCCTTTTATTTATATAAATCTATAATTGCTTGGAATGGATCTTTTGTATTTTGTCCAGTTCCACTAGGATTGCCCCCTACTGAAATTTGAGGTGTGTTCGCTTGTTGTTCCTGTTCAAATAAGAAAGGTTTACTTTCTCTTAACGAGTTAACTACCTCATCAAGTTTAGGCTTTCCATCTTCTCCTAACTCAATCTTATCCACATCGATAAGTTTCATCAGAACATCGCTATCGTGTGCCTTAACATCTTTTAGTGCCAAAGCAATAGCATTTGTTTTATTTATTTGTGCCAATTTGTTATCACTATCAACCTTGAATTGATTGTATTCTTCCTGCAATTTCTCTAAAGCCTGTTTAACCTCTGAATTAGCATCATTACTTTTAGTAAGCTCTTCAAGTTTAGTTTTTTGTGACTCAAGTTGACTTTTCAATGTTTCGTTTTCGGCAGTCAATTCTGATTTCACTTGATTTTTTGCGTTTTCCAAACCTGCACCGTACGCTTGCATGATTTTATCAATCGCATCTTTATCTGTAACTCCTGCTTCAACCAACATTTCTCTTTTTAAGCTCATAAATTTAAGCTCCTTTCGTTTTACGTCCTTTAGACTTTATTTAGCACTGTTACACCGTGCAAGGCATAATAAAAAGACCTTTTAACGTCATGTCTAGGACGAAAAATTACATAATAAAAACACCTAGCAAAATTTACTAAGTGTTTAATATTTTATATTTTTCTTCTTCTGTTAAATCATCTAGAGATATATTGTTCTTTTTACATATTCTCTTAACTTACCTATATTAAAATGTGTTGGTATATCTTCTCCCGTTGTAAATGTACCATCTGGAGAAAGTTCGTCTAGTTTATAAAGTTCTTCTTTTTTTAACATTTCCATTACTCCTTGTAATATTTTTTTATCAGTTCCGAAAATGCTTTATTTTGAATAATCATTGTATCACCAAATAAGTTTTCAGCTCCTAATTTATCAGTATAATAGTCTTTCAATTTGGTTTTACTAACAAAATAAACCGCATCAAAATTATTATCTTTAGCTTCTTTGCAAGCATATGCAAATAAATGTGCACCTACACCAGCGTATTCACCATTTTTACCATAGTTATGCGGTGCTGCTTCCACTAATTTTACATACACTGCATTTGAACTGCTATCTAATCTTGTCGCTATTAAACCTTGAATTACTCTATCGTTCTCGAGATATAAAGCTGAAATATTCGAATCTGTTTCCTTTGTCCAGTCGAATTTCCATCCTTGTAAATCTTTCGATTTTGGTTTATAAGGTTTAATCTCAGTATTTATTTCTTTGCCAGTTTTCTTATCTTTAAGGCAATTTGTAAACTGGTCTATTTTTATATCTACACCTTTATTATACACCTTTTTCGACTTATCTTCAACATTTTTAGCAGGATACTTACCAACTACTGTGGGATTCTTTTCTATAAGACTCTTACGCCCACCTAGAAGAGTTTTTTCTCTCAATTTCAACTTTTGCAAAGCTTCTTTATCATCTAAATCTCTTATTAGCTTTTGCTTATCTCTATTAATTCTAATCTCGCGATTAAATGCTCTTAATCTTGCTTTATCAAGAGCGTTTTGTTTTGCTTCTTCTTCTGATAAGTGTTCTAAATAATCAGGTAAATCAGGTTTATAATTCACACCAACGACAAATGGGGTCAAATAGTGTCCACAGTTTATACCTAAACAACCACCAGGACTACCGTATCCATAATCTGGCAAACTTAGCACTCTTTCACCTTTAATGGTTCGTGCTACTCCTTTAGTTACTATTTGATGTTGTAAAGGCGCACATAATTCTCTAGCACTTGACTTAGTGCTGTAGTAAAATGTGTCCACTCCTAATTCATCTGCGGAGCGTTCCCTCATTTCTCTATATGTTCTGAAACTAGTAGTCCTAATAACTGTTTGAGCATATCGCTCAACCGTCCATATTCTTCCTCCTCTATCTCTAAAAGCTGTAAATCCTCGCTCATACATTTTTAAAACCGCTTCTGATAATGCTTTTTCATGAGACTTAGTACCAGACACTACACTAGCAACCGCACTCTCTAAAGTCTTTTTATAATTATTTTGTAGAGCTTTCGGCATTGTAGTATTGATTAAATTATTAAGTTCAAACATTGTCTGTTTTGCTAACGAGTTCAAACTATCTTGAACCAATGGATTAGGTTTAACATTAGTTTTTAAAGCCTGCGCCAATTGTTGATGGCTATCTTGATAAATCTTATATCCCTCGTTAGCAATTACATCTCTAAACACACGCTCAGCTACTCCTGTTTGCTTTGAAATATCCCTAACACTTTCTTCTGTTAATAAGTGCATATCATTTAATTTTTCTAATTGCCAAATATAAGGATTATCGATTAAATCAGCAGTTCCTCGTTGCTTTAATCTCCTAATAATATTGTTCATCATCCGCATTGTTAGATTGTGGTACAATTCTTCGACTTCTTTTGATTTTACCCAATATTTACCATCATTATTCTTTATCTCCATAGATTACCTCGTCAGTTCTTTCAAGGTCTGGTTGTGCTTCATCATTAATTTCGGTTAACATTTTGCCAGCTTCTTCATCAGTTACTCCTAACACTTTTGAAATAGCATACTGCTTACTTACAATTCCACTTGCTAATGCTTTAGTCCAGTATTCAAGTTCTGCGTTTCTATCGGTAAACACTCCATCATCAAGGTTAACTGAAATATCTTCAAGTTTAGGTATTTCACCATGATATATTCCATGTGCCTTACCTAATTCACAAATTGAAACTACAAGTTCTTTGATTGAATGTTCCACTAGTGATACAATGCTGTTTCTTAATTGGAATGTATCTGAATTTTCGCTGACAACTTCTGTTGCTGTCTTCATCGTTTTACCATCAAAACTAAACATTCCACCGCTAACCCCTACCTGCATTTCAAACATTGCTAATCCTTTGTTAATAGCTTTGATATAATCATCTGCTCTAATAGGTGTAGTTAAATCAACGATTTTACTTTCATCTAACCCTCCACCAATTTGAACATAAACATTTTGATCTGTTTCAAATCTTCGTCTTGTTGTAAATTCAGTTCCTGTCATAACAGTCATAGTTGTTAATCCTTCTGGAACGGCAACTCTGCGCTGTCCCATCTTTATCTCCCACATAAACTCATCATAAGTTCTATTAATGAAATCAATTGTTGTTTTCGCATTATCGAATATCGATAACCCCAACGGACTATTAATATCTTTGTTGTTCATTCCTGGTGTTTTTAGATAAGTAAATAACGGTCTACTTAATCCCTTAATCACTATGTTCTCTTCTAGATTCTCATATAATTCACTTAACAACGTTTGACTGCCTACTGTTTCAGCACTATTCGATTTATACAACTCATTAGTAATCATTAAGTCGTCATCGTTCCACTCATGAAATTCAATTAGTGTGTAGTACTTATTTGTTTTACCTTCACTTTTAACCGACTTAGTAACAATAGCTGCACTACTTACATCTTGCATATTGCTTTGCAATGGTAAAAATACAGGTGCTTGAATAAAAGCAACCTTAATTGTTTTCCCGTCAAAATATGGTCGCATTGCCATACCGCCCAAAGCTAAACAACTTTCAAGATATCTTTCAAAGTTTTTATTAAATCTATCATTCAACAAAACATCGTTAACAAATTGATTGATTGATTCGTTATCTACAATAATCTCTGCTTGTTCATTATATACTAACCCCGCTATTTTCTTACATGCCGTTCTTGCAAGTGGTAGGTGATTGAACTTCCTTGTGCGCTGTTCCCCATCGGTGTTAAGGTAGGTAACATCGCTAAACTTACTCTGGAAGTATGTTAAATTGTTCTTTATTCGATTGTATTCTTCAGAAGATACAACTATCTTCGGATGGTCTAATATGCTTGTTAAACTACCTTGCATGGTGTACTTGCTCCTTTTAAAAAAATTCTTAATAATCTGTATAAGTTTCATTTCTTTCTCCTATACTTTTAGTCCTAATAATTTTGCATTATCTAAAACAAAATACTTAAATTCATCGACTGTGTGGTCATCTTCTTTAATTACTTTTTGGTTCGGGCGTTTTTAATTGTTTTCTCATCATATCTGTACATTTTGTGTTCTTCAATGAATATCTTGTTATTTTTCGTGATCTAAATAAAAACCTACCTTGTGCAAGTAAGCTTGTTACCATATCAATCATGGTCTGATTCTTTTTCTTTGCCACAGGTACCCACCTAATCCCAAAATCTTTAAAATACTGATTTCTCAAAGCTCCCTCAGCGCTATCTATTGTTAGCTTGATAATAGGTACATTGTATTTCTCCTGCACTCCAGTAATGAAATCATTAATCATAATAGTTAAATCACTGGGCGCAGCTTTAACGCTTCTTCCAGCAGGTGAATAATAGAAAGTATCCAATAAGATCACATTTCCTTTAGCAGTTATTCCATAAGCACCGCAAGCTGTAGCACTTTGTTGGTGTCCTGTATCGAGCGCATAAGATATCCCAATTACTTTATCATCTGTTGGCAACTCCTGTAACGGATGAAAACAAGCCATATTGTAGACATTATTACCTAATCCAACTGGCACCCCTAAATAAATGTAACGATAATATTCAAAATCATTTTCTTTAATTCGGTTAATATCTGCCAACATTTGCTCGGTTACAAAACCTAATTCATCATTCAGATAACTTGATTCATGTACTAAATAGCTATCATTAGTTTTCATATCTTCGCTCCACTCATTAATCCAGTTGTAAGGATTTCTTGGTGGATTATAACTCCAGTAAAATTTCACGAATGGCACTAATTTATGTTTCTGCCTCATAAAAAGTAATGTTAGTTTGGTCAAACTCCTCTTGTTTGTCAAATTCAGCTGCCTCTTCATACCACACAGCAATAATGTTATTAATATCATTTGATTTTAACTTTTGGAAGTCATCAGCCCCGTAGAAATAAAAACTTGATCCAGTCCTTTTATGTGTAATTTTAAACGGAGATACCGTGGTTTTGAATGAATCTGTTAATCCATACATGTTTATGGCCCAATTTATCTTATTAAAGACACTATCACGAATTGTATTTGCCACTTTCCTAATTACAACTACATTAACTTTTTTCACCTTTAGCGATCATTTTCGACATATCTTTTACTAATTTTAATGCTATTACAGAAGATTTAAAGCTGTTCCTTCCGCCTTTTAGCACATTGTAAGGCGCTTTAGAAAGCCACACCGGTTTAAAATGTGGATTCACATTCTTTTGCACATCAAACTTACTCATCTTCCCACCTATCCACAATTACAATATTTTCAGTGGCGGTAGCACTCTTCTCTTCTCTAGCCTGATGAATCTTGTTAAGCAAGTCGGCAGCCTTTAATCTGTCTTTGGCACTTACTGATATATTAGTTATCTCTTGGAATCCTTGACCACGTCCTATTAACGTTTTGTTCTTTATGCTCTCCTCTCATTACCGAGGTTAAATACTCAAGCACTTCTTGTTGCGTTGCTGTTTTTGCCGATTCTATCTCTTTGAGTCGTTCGTCTATGTAGGATTTAACACCAACATTTACCAACAATTTGTGACTTTGAGATTTTGCATAATTAACGCTATATCCAGCTTTTTTTGCTGCTTGCACCGCATTACCGCTAATGATGTACTCATCAGCGAAATCTTTTTGTTTTTGTGATAATTTTGCCAACTTTCCACCACCTTTCTTGACAAAATAAAAAGACAATCTCACGACTGTCTTAAAAATATGATAGGTTATTATTGGAATTTAGGTAAGGATTAACTATCTTACTGCTTGTTCTTGTTTCGTAAATTAAAAATAAAAAAATATGTTGGAGACATCTTATGAAAAATTTCCCTTACCTAAAATTCCCACACTATCATTTTAACACATAAAAAAGGCTCATTGGGCTCATCATTTTTAGAAATTATTTAAAATTTTTTAAAAATCGCCCATTAATCTCTTGACAATCCTTTTTAACGGTTGAAATATCCATATGGTATTTGTTAGCTATATCATAATTTTTCATACGGTTAAAATACTTAGCGTATATTATTCTGTAACTCTCGGGATCTAGTGATTTTTAGAAATTGCTCAATACATTTCAACACTCGCCTGTTTTTCTTGATATACCTTGTTATCAAGCTTTTTTTAATTATGTTTCTTTCATTTTTCCCTACCGGTCTTTTGCGTGCTAACCTCGTTCTTGTCTGCTGGTTGATATGCGTTTAATAGAAAATCGTTACACTCCATTTTGTAAGTTTTTTTGTAATTCTTTAAAAAAATTTTTGCGTCGTCTACAGTATATTCATTTTTACTGCCTTTTTCATTATCTGTAATCATACTTCTACTCCTAACTCTTTTAGTTCTTCAATCATATTACTTTTTAATCTTTTTGCAACGCATTTATTATTTCGTGTTCATATTCTTTATTAATATCCAAGGTAAACGTCCCAATTATTATCTTAATAGATTTTTAAATTATTATTGCACCTATCAATAAATTCTTCTATCCCGTTAATATGTTGTGATAAAATAGTAACTTCTTTTTAAATCCTCAATTTTCATTACTTGTCCTCCTTTTTACAAACGACTTAAACTATGCAAAAAGAATATAAACGCTATTAATACTAACAAACCTAAAAATGTAAATGTTGTTCTAGGGTGTGTATCTATTCCATTTGCAATTTGCTCTAATTTTCTTTCTATCTTATCTAAAATCTTCATCTAACAAAACACCTCCAATATTTCATCTCCAAACTCATCAATGCACGCTAGGGCTATTTCCTCTGATTTGAAATAAGGTAGTGAATTAAACCTTATAGCTACTGTTGAATCTCGAACGCATAACTCTTCAAATAAACCGCTATAATCAATTGTGAATTTGTACTGACTTTTATCACTCCAATTAGGCTTCCAATCCCCTTGCTGTTCTTTCGCCCAACATTTCATCTTCTTAATTAAAGTCTGCTCTTTTATGAATTGCTCGGCTTCTTCTTTTGTGTCGAACATTAAGCCTTTTTCGTATAAACTTTCGTCGGCATCACAATTAATTGTAAAATTACATTTTTTTATTTGTCCATCAAAATGAGTAGGGTAATACATTTCCGCTCCGTTTTTCGGATAACTTATTTGATAATGTTTCTTTTCTTCTGTTATTTCTTGTGCTTCTTCTGTTTGTTCTTCTGAATTAATGATATTATTGTATATTTCTAATATTTTTGTTATACGTCTTTTCTCTAGGAATGTTTCCGTCTTTTCCAGCCTTTGACTGTTTGTGGTGTAACTTTTAAATTAAGTGCCAATAACGTATCATTTAAATTGTAATGTTTCTTAATCTCTTCAATCATTTCTTGTAATGGTATTATTTTTGTTCATTGTCATTCTCCTTTAATAATCAAATTCATATTCATAATTAGCCGAATTGCACCCGTCATCATTAATGAAATAATCAAGTGCTAATTCCTTTAATTCTTCATAAGATAATTTTTCTGCATCTTCTACGGGTAAGTTAAATGTTGCTCTTAGTTCTACGAATACATATTCTTGTTCTTTACTCATTGTTATTCTCCTTATCCATCTTTTTATACTCAAAAACTCAATATATCAACAGCATTTATATCTCTATCTTTTAACTCAATTATATAATTGGTATAGTTCTTTTCTTTACATAATTCAATTACCGCTGTTAACATATTTATAGAATTTATCGTCGCTGTAGTTTCTATTATTTCTTCATTTTTTTAGTTTAATAGTAACAATATAGTCCTTACTCATTTCCTAACAACTCCTTATTTTTCGTATACGTTGCCTACTATACTCACACTATCAAGGTTAGCTTCTAACGATAAAGTATATTCTTCATTTTCAATCACGTATCCTTTTAATGCTCTATATTTAATTTCAAAATAACTTCCCGCTATTTCCACTATATCTCTTAAATAGATAAATGTACCATTCTTGTCTATATATCCTGTATTTTCTATGAACTCTACTTCAAAAATTAAAATAACTATAAATAGATTTATCTCCGTCGTATGCTTCAATTTCTTCATTATCAAAAATCAATTAATTTTACTTCTAATATTTTGTCTAACTCTGCAATATAAACTTTTGGTTGCAACATTTTTATCCTCCTAAATCTGGGTTAATTGCCTCAAATAAGAAATCTTGATATTCTTTTTCTTCATTTCTTAATAATTTTCCGCCAACAACAGTTATATACTGCTCAAATTCCATTCCACATTCACTGGCAAATATATTAAAATCAACAGAATATTTTTTTACTGTGTTCAACTAAAAGTATTTGAATATCAATACCCCATGCTTGTTTTATATTTAAAGTCAAATAACAAATTTCATCTTCATCTTCATAATAAAATGATATTTCTTCACTTTCTACAAAAATCTTCTAGTATTTTTTTAAGTATAAAAATTCTTTACATGATTTATTATATTTAAAACTACAATCTATACCGTCATCTTGCATTTTTATATCCACAAGTTCCGGCTCTGACACAATCGACTCTTGTTTTATCAAAACAATTTCATTTTTCTATAAAATTGATTAAATCTTTCTTTTTTTACCTCTTATTTTTTTAAATATCCTTCGCACCAATTCGGCATTTCATTATCCTCCTACTTTAATCTTTTTAACTTCTTTAAATGTATTAATCTCTTCTTCTACCTTTTCAAGCACCGCTTGTTCTTGTTTAATTTCCTTTGAAGTTGCATTAGGTCTAGTTAAATAATATTGCAATGCATGTTTGACTATTTGCATATCTCTATACTTTACATATATTGATAGTTTGCTCATTTGCTGTTCTCCTATTTCAATTTCTTTGCTATTTCCTCAATCACATTTACTGTTACGCTGTTTCCAGCTTGTTTATATAATTGACTATTGCTATTTACCTTTTGTGCTTTATCAAACGCCCAATCTGGAAATCCTTGCAATCTCCAACACTCTCTTGGTGTAAGTTTTCTGATTTTATAATCTGATAACACTACTCCTTGTTCATCACTTGTTAATAGAGTGTTTGCTATATTCTTACCTACTCTTCCTCTTCTAGTCTTAGAATTAGGATGAGATAGGTTGATACTATCTCCAATATTTGCAATAGCATATCCTTGTTTAGTTGCTTCTTTGACTAATACTACCTTCTTCGGTTTATTTTCAATAACATACGACCCATTTCCTGTTGCTGTATATCTTGCTGTAAGTGTATTGGTAGTAATTCTTTTTCTTGGTAACTCATTAATCTTTTTTGTGTTATCTCTGATAGGAAATACTCTTGAGGTACATTCTCCTCTAAGATGTCCAATAATGAACACTCGTTCCCTATTCTGTGGCACTCCGAAATTTTTGCTGTTAAGCACTTGCCATTCTGCATCATACCCCAACTCATCCAAGATGGTAAGCATTGTAGTAAATGTTTTTCCTTTATCGTGCGATAATAAATTTCGCACGTTCTCAAGGAATAAATAACGTGGTTTGATTTCTTTGGCTGCTCTAGCAATTTCATAGAATAGAGTTCCTCTAGCATCTTCAAAACCCAATTGCTTTCCTGCAATGGAAAAAGCTTGACAGGGAAATCCTCCGCAAATAACGTCAACTGTTCCCTTGAGTTTTCTGAATTCTTCATTCGTCACCTCTGTAATATCTTTAAAATCTATTTCTCCTTTTGTGTCGTGAATTTCTTGATAGCTTAATCTTGCAAATTTGTCAATTTCACAATATCCAACGCATGTGTGCCCTGCTCGTTCCATTCCTAAACGAAATCCACCTATCCCTGCGAACAGGTCTAAAAAATTCATCTCCTAACCTCCTACTCCATTTCTCTCTGCTGTTATTTTTGTTTGTTCTGCTTGTTCTCTATCCAGTTCTTTTACTATTTTTTTGTAGTCTTTCGTTTTGCGTTTTTAGTTCTAAATTTTCCGTTGTTAAATCCATAATTTCGTTCATATAAAGCGTTGATGTGATTAAAAGCGCTAATATAAACGCCGTAAAGACTATTAGGATTATCATTACTATATCTTTCATCCCTTACCCTCCCTATATCCTTTGGACTACATCCCAACACGTCCGCCAATCTTTTTCAACGTTTTAAATCTTGGACTTAACCTTTCACCAGTTCTGATTAATTTAATAACGTTGAAATGTACTCAGAAAGTTTGTACAATTCTTTATCGGTTATTTTTTTATTTGATCCATTATTTTTTTGTAAGTTGCTCGTTCCTTCTTTTTCCCTCTGTTCCATTTCTCCTACGTTCTCCTATCTCAGTAATATCAACGGTTTACGTCATTTTTGTTCGTGTTCTACTTTTTGATTTTTCAAAACTTTTTATATATTAAAATTATTCCCATATTCCCAATACTGGAATAATTTTTACAAAAATAAAAGTTTTTGGATATTCAAGAAAAAAAGAGAACACAATCTGTATATATTATTATTTATTATTTTTCTAAAAGAAAAAGAATATATAAGTATATAGTAGAGTAAGCCAAAAAAATTAAAAATGAAAATTTTTTTGAAAATTTTTTTGTTCTCTTTTTTTGTTCTTTTTCTTTAATTTTGTTCTCTTTATTTTTGTGAAAATAGAGAACATTAGATACTGGCTAAAAAGTAGACTTATATTTATTCTGACTATTACCTTTAACTCTGATTTTTTTGTATTCTAGCTCAGGATATTTGATTAATATTGCTTCCTTAAGACGATTGCGTGGAAATTTCTTAGGGTCGGGTTCGTCAATGAACGTAAGGTATAAATCTCTGAAATCCTCTAGTGTTTTGTCTAGCACATCTTCAAATACATTCAATTCTGCTACAAATTCTTCTAGTGGATCATTCTCACTATGATATGATTCTGTAAACTCATTGATAGTTTTACTTTCAGTATATTGTTTATTCTTATATAACCTTACATATGCTTCTACTATTAACTTAATCCAATACTCTAATGCTTCTGAAGTAGTTAGTTTGCTTATAAATTTAGGGATCTTTTAGTCTTAGGTTTATACAACATAGGACACCAAATAATACGGCGCTTAATTGAATTACCTTTCTCCCATGTTTTTGATAATTTTATTAGTAGTAAATATCAACGTAGGAGCAATTATTGCTTTTCTAGGGTGACTATACAAAGGTCTAAACTCTATTGAGTCAGCAGAAGTAATATTCTTTAATCTTTTTGTTGTTTCGTCGTCCATTGCTTTTTTTGCACTTACATCATCACCTAAATTAGCAAGCTTACCAACAGTTGAAGTTATCTTTCTATCATCTTTTAAGTCAAACAAATCTAAACTACTACAGTTATCATCATCTAATATCTTGCGTATAATAGTAAGTAACGTACCTTTACCATTTCCACCGTCTCCGTAAAACATCCAAAATTTACTCAAGTGTCGTTTTAATTCAACGTCCAGTATAAAGCTAGTAGCAATAGCCTCTAGAACGTGCATAATATACTCTTCTTCCTTATTACAAAGATTGTGAAGGTATTCGTCCACCACTGGTACAACTGCTGCATTAGGGTTATAATTTACGTTGATTTTGTAAGGTGTAAATTCATCAGTTGTTAACTCTATGAATTCACCGTTCTTCAAAATACCATTCTTAAACTGAATGAACATATCATCTTGATGGATAGTCCTTGTTTTTCATCATTATCAGTTTCTTTACATTCTCAATATATACAGCTGATTTATTACCTAATACATAGTTAGAAAGTAAGTAGTTAAAATCGTCAATATCGTTTGAGTAGTTATCACCATTTTTTTAAAAAACAAGGTGGCTTGATACTTAACACATTTATATTTATTAATAATATTAATAGCGTCTACTTGTTGCTGTTCATCATTAGTTATTTTTCTCATCTGAACTGTCATTTTTTTAATATATTATCCACTTCCTTAAGAGGTAAAGCTGTAGGGAACACGTGTTCAGAAATAAATTTAACAATTTCCTCTTTATTTTTCAACTGTACTTTTCAATAGTTTTTTTCCAATGCTTGAAAAGTGCGTTGTTTCTCCCGTCTCCTTCATCTAGATCGCTAAGATTATCATATGATTTAATAGCAAACATCTCAGGAAAGTCCATTTTAATATCGTCATTATCAACCTTTCTAGCTACTCCGTTCCTTTTGACTGTAATATATTTATTAGTCTTATTCTTAAGTTCTACAGGTATTCCTAATGCACATATCCCGTTTTTTTCTTACCTAATTTAGAGTTTGTTTTGTTGAAATATAAATGTACTCCTCTATCTGTCCATACTGTCTTGGTGGTTATTCCAAAATAATCAATTAAGTTTTGGCAAAACTCGTGACTAAAATTATCTATATCTACAATTACCTCATCATCTTCAATCACGTGTCCTGCGTCTTCAAAACTATCAAGAAAATCAGAGTATTCTGGATTTCTAGTTGGGAATTTCATACCTTTTACAAATTCTACATACATTACACTACCTCCATTACTTGACCTAAATCATCTAGTTTTTGAGTTGATTAAACGTAAATAAAATGATAAGTCTATTTCATTACTATCTAAATCCTTAACATCTCCGTTAAACACTAGCATGTCATCTGGAACGTCTGGAAAGTTCGCTAAAGACAGTGTACCGTCTTCTCTTTCTTTTGCTTTATACAACTTTGTTCTTTTAGGATTGTTCTTTTTACACGCAAATACTCTATTTACCTTATTATTTAATAAGTTTTTATCCTCATCAACAGTACCTAAATAAGTACCACCACATTTTAGAATTATTTGAAATAACTCTTTATCGTCTTTATGTTTAAGCACTGTATTTAGCGGTTTAATATCGTTTGTCAGATATTCTACTATTGCCTTATCAACAATAGCGTTTGAGTAGTTTTTGTAATTATGTGAAGCTGTTTTTTGATATTTGCTAAACGCTCCACCTTTAACTTTAACTTTGCCTTTTTCAGTAACTGCAATGTAGTTGTTAACGTCCTTTTGAATCCATTTAACAAACCTATCTTCCTCAAGAGTGATATTGTATTTCTCCTCTATCTTTTTCCAAACTTCTTTGTAATCTTCATTATCAGTTGTAAAAGCGACACCATCTGTGTTGATATTAATCAACTTACAACCAACGTTGTATAATTCTTTTGATAGGTCATATAATAATGACTGACCGTAGAAACATACACTATAAGCTCCAACTGGATTGTTAATAGGACTGTATTTACTATTCATGACTCCATATGTACTATTCAAGATAAGTTTTAAGCTATCTGATAATGGTTTGTCAGTGTGTTTAACTTTTAACCTATCGTATTTCATTTGAATATAATCGTCTGTGTATATTCCTAGTAATTTCAAGTTACCTATAATAGTAGGATATAAACTAGCAACATCTAGTAGTTTAACGTCTTTTGCAATAATGATAGTACCTTTATTTTCTACTGGCACACCATGTAAACCACCGTATCCAAACTCAATATCACAGTCTAGATCTCTAACGCTTATATTCTTGTGTTCTCCTACTATAAGAGCCTCATTGTTCTTATTAGGATTAATTAGTAAATTATCCTTGAAATTTAACCATGCTTTTTGACTTCTTCTGGTACTACATCATAAACATGGCTTCCTACTAATTCTTTTTCTCCGTAGTCATCTTGCTTGAATAAATTCCCTACTAAAGTAGTAGTGTTAAATCTAAGGTGTCTACTGAAGTCTTTTTCATTTTTTTATAACTCGTTTAACTAGATTTATCTTAGGTACAAAAATATGTATGAATTCTATCTTTGTAAATATCGATTGTTTGGTCAACGTCGTAGTTACAGTAATAAACAGTTGCTGCTAGTTCTTCTTCTGTTAGCGGTCGGTCTATATCAAAAGGAACTGTAGTTTCTTCAATAGAAACTCCTTTATTAGCCTCTATCATCTTCAGAGATGGTCTACCCTACGTCTATTTGTTGGAATACATCAAGACTTACAAATTCATTTCTGAATCTAGTAGTAAATTTATTCCCTATTATTAGATCGTTGACTTGTTTAATTCTTTTTGTTAATGTAAGAAATATCCTTATCTAACATTGATAAGAATTCTTGAATAATTCTATCATCATAATAGTAATTATTATACCCCACTAATACTTGAGTATTAACTATATCTTTTTAAATTAACCGTGTATTTTTCCATCTTTTTTTCTGTTATTTTTACACCCAATTCATCACATAAGAAAAGGATTGAAATTTTTCGGTAGCTACTTCGTTGTGAAAAGTAGCCACCTCGTTTTTATTAATATCTTTAAACACTAGAGAAAGTCGTGTTTAAAGATTTCAATGTCGTATATAACAACTTTCTCTAAATTCATAATCTATCTCCTATAGTTCTTCTAGTAATGTAATCTCTCCATAATAGAATTTACCAAAAGCACACTTCACGTTTACGATAATATTTTTACCAATTAATTCGTCTTTGTCTTCCAATGTAACTCCGTATCTATCAAAGAATTTATCAAGTTGTTTTTTTACGTTTTTGAGGATTGACAAACCACTCTTTTAAATCTTCGCTATAATCAGCATAAGTCATTTTTACTTTGATATGGTTCACCTTTCCACTGATATTTAATTGCAATAGCTGTTCCGTTGTCCTCAACTTCATCAATCACTGTCTGGAATGATTTTCCTTTATGTTCAGCTTGGAATTTATTAGTAAGTTTAACTTCGTGTAATGAGTTGAATTTTTCGTATACATACACGTCAAAGTTACTTCCAATCGCTTTTTCTAATTCATCAAAAGAAAATCCAACGTCATTTAAACAATGTTCTTCTGTTTTTCTTTTCTTTTTTTCTTCACTGGGGATCCATTTTTTTAGTATCTCTATTAAATTCACGTTTGTTGAAATTAACTTCGTATACAAGTTTATTTTTCTAAATCTGCAAGTTTTAAAGTCGCTTGATAATCTTCTTCTCTTTCTACTGATAATAGTCTTAATCCTTCAATTTTGTTAGTCATTATTTGTTCTCCTTAAATTCAATGTTGTATTTTTTTAAATAAGTAACTACTCTCTTGTAGTCAGTTTCATTTGTAAGTGTGATTACAAAATTATCTTTCTTAATCTCTTCTCTTACTTCTTTTTTTAATTTCCTCTCTAACGGCATTATTTTTGCTCGTGAGAGTGTTTGGCTAATGTCAAGGCATTATTTAACCTACCATTGTTTACAGCATCTATATATACGTTTAAAACGTTGATATCTTCTGTTAAATCTGTCAGAATTTCATATTCGTTTGATGTTCTTTCAATAAATTCAATAATTGCAACCTTGTATTTGTTAACTGTCGTACTCAACTTAATAGGGTTGTATCTTAAGAATGTGTCAAAGTTGAACAATTCGTATCCGTAACTGTCAGAATAACCTTTAAATTCTTGTAATACTTCTTTTTCTAACTGTTGTTTTCTCTCTTCATCAATTCTTTTTATTTTGATCTCGAACTACATTATCTGCTTTTTAAAATCTTATCTATTAAATAGTCAGCTTGTTCGTTTAGTGTATCAAGTTGACCTAACACCACTTTTTTAGCTTGTATTTTTTTAAATTTTTAAGTGAAGCAACTTTCTTGTTAAGTTCTGCTACATACTTCTTGTTAGCTGTTAGTGTTTCCTCTGTAACAACTGTTGATTTTTGATGTTTCAATAAATTTATTGACTTCATCTTCCAGTGACTTCATATACTCACTATCAATTTTAAATCCTATAAGTTTTGGAATAATATCCATTGAGGATTTAACCTCTACTAATTCGTTTTCTACCATAACGTCCTCCTAATAAAATCTGGTACTCTTATGTAATTCAATGTATTTACTATTTTCATCACGTCTATTTAGCAAATAAAAATCGTAACTATCTTGTTTGCTAAGATGTCGACGTGCGTTTTTAATCACATCATATCCATATTTACTCTTATCTATTGCTTTAATTTTTGTACTTATCATAATTAGCTTCAATGAAGAAATAATCGTATAATCCATCTCCTAAATTACATTCATAACTGTGTTCTAATGTGTTAGTGTCAGTGGCATATATCCCGTATTCATCATTATATTCAAACACTATTCCTTGTGTTGGTACGTTGTGAACACAGTCAAAAAGGTTGGAATGTAACTGTTGTATCTTTTTAATTTAACATTGTATTGAACATTACTTCTAACAATTATTAAATCCTTATCTTTTAAATAGTCTTTTTAATGCTTTACTGCACATTATTTTTAATTTTAGGGTGATATTTCCTAATTTGTTTCAAAGTAGCTTTTTAACATGGTCGGTGTGTTGATGAGTGATAAATATCATATCTATTTTGTGTAAGTATTTTTTTCAATTTTTCTTATAACTTAGACCTATATCTATCATCATTCTTTCAATAATTACACAGTTTCCGTCCGAACCACTGTTGATTATTTTATATTCCAATTAATCACCTCATTTCTTTTTAACAGTTTTTCGTCCTTCTTGAATATATTGTATTTTGATAGAGTGATCAGTTGACACCTCTATATTCTCCACTATTAACTGTAAGAATTTGCGATAAATATTCTTTTTTTCTGAATTTTGAACTCTCTATATTTAGAGTTTCTGTAATAAATTGGTCGTCAAATGTATCATTAAAATAATATCTACCGTTTTTCCACAATCACGTCTCCTCTAGCTTTTTAATTTAGTCAATGTAGACCTAATTGTTTGTTCTTTCGTGTCAGGAAAGTGATTATAAAAAGTCAGTTAATCTTGCTCCGTAGTCTAATTCTTTCAAATATTCAAGAATGTAATAACTAACTCCAACATTCTTCCTCATTTTTTTAAAATCCTCCATTTCAATTACTTTATTGTCAAATATATCCTGAACCTTTCTTATTTTTTCGTCTTTCTAAACTATCAAAAATCAAAGTTGTCTAATTGGTCTGTTATTTTATTGCTTGTAAACCTCAAATCTTCTATTATTTCACTAAATCTTTTGTTTTTCATCTGCCAACCTCAACAATTCTTTAATTATGTCTTTTTGTAATGTGTTCAGGAATTTCATCGTTGTTAATAACAATACACTTAATCTTCTTCTCCTGGATAAGCTCTTTCTCCTGTTCGCCCAGCATATCTTTTAACTTGTCTATGGTTGCTATTTCTTCAACTCTTGGACCACTTGCAGGCTTACCTTCTAAATGATTAAGCCAAAATTCTCCATATCTAATTGTTTTTTGTATATCGTCTTTTGGGTTATCATGCTTCTTGTTTGCTCTAATTCCATACTTCAAAATATTGGCTTGACAAACACTGCCGAAGTCATCTACTGTTTGCTGGATTAGATCTATTGTTTCTAAATTTCCAATTTTATAATGCTGCGGATTTTTAATATTGTCATTCATTTCTTGCATTTTCCTCCTAAATATGTTATTTTTAAATTGAATTTTTTTAATTAAGTAGTCGTTTATTTTTTTAACGGCTGCTTTTTTTGTTGGATAAACAGGCTTAATAGGTTTAACTTCTTCGAAGAGTTCTCCTGGAGTAACTCTTAAGTAATTACACAAAATATTAATCGTTTCTAATTGAATTCCTTTACTTTTTCCGTATTTAAGGCTGTTCAATGTGGGTCTACTTAGTCCTGTGTCTTCCATTACCTTTGTTACTTTTTAAATTTCTTTCAGCTAGCAATTCCCACAATTTGATTCTGTATTGTTTCATAGCTATTTCTCCTTAACAAAACTACCATCTATCATTTTGCCTTTTTCGTTTTAGATATTGTGTTATAAGCAAACTCTATACAATCAGTTAGTTCTAAATTGTATTCTCTAGCTAAGAAGTCTAAGAACTCGATATATTTAGCTAGTTTTAAATCTAAATCATAAAACATTTTTAGATGCGAAAATTTGATATAAATCTAAATCAAGTCTTTTCAGTTCTCTAATGTAATATGTATAATCAACCGAAATCGATAGCATAGGGTCTTTTAATTTAATTTTTCTGAAAAATATATAAGGACGTTTAGTAGCCATTTGAGTTGATATTGCTAACGTAACGTATATATCGCCAATAGCATCTTTAATTTCCTCTAACGCCGCTTTATTTCCGTTCTCATAACTTTCTATTGCCGTTTGTAATTCTAAGCACTCTTCTGATGATTTTAGAAGTTGTTTAGTCAATCTACCATTTTCTAAAATTCCTTTTTCTTTTGCCCAATCTATAATTGGTGTGAAATAATCATAGTGTTCTTTTTCAATCTTTTTTTACCTCCTTATTCAAAAATATTTGTCGTATCTCTTATCAAATGCACACCATACACTGCCAGTTACAAAAATATAGACCGCAAACAGTTGTTCAAACTCAATTTTTGTCATTGCTAATGCACAGATGAAAATTATTGTAAAAGTCCAGTATATTAGGTTCAATGTTCTTTTTGTAAATGTTTAATCATTGTTATTCTCCTTTCTTCTCTATATAAACTAAAAATACTTTCATCTCCTAAATAATCTAAAAAAATCTTCAAAAATTCTCACAATCATTTTCTTCATATAATCCGTATAAAGTTACCGCCAGTGCCTCACTTGAAATTTTTATGTGTTCATGAATATTACTTTCGGCATTCAAACGTTCACCTTTAATAATCAACATATCCTATGCTCCTTTCAATTTGTTTAAATCTATATCTAATACCGTTGCTATTTTAATTACGTGATCTAATCTAGGATTCTTTGATTCCCCTTTTAAAATGGAATAAATTGTTTGTTCAAAAATCCCTGTTAACTTTGCTAACTTGTATTTACTCATATTTAATTCTTTTTTAAACGTTCATTTATTAACTCATTAAACTCTTTCATAAATGTTTGACCTTCTTTTCACTATTTTGGTATAATTTATTTGAGTATTTCCTGGAAATTAAATTCTACTACTAAACCTTTTCAATGAAATACTTAATACTTTAGAAAGGAGATTCAAGATGGCAAATAAAAACAAACATCTGAAAGCGTTGCAACTAAAAGCTAGTAAAATCTTACGTGATGGTGGATCAGTAAAAATACTAAATCAGTGGCTGCTAGTGCTTTGTCTCAAACTAAAAACATCTAAGAAGAAATAACTTTTTAAATTCTTAGGTATTATCACTTGGATGTAATCTAAATTTACATATTGAATAGTCGATTTATCAGTAGTAATTTTTACAAAACTATTCGATATTTCGGCTATTTCTTTTGGAATGTCGTGAGACAATGTACAATTTTTCTAAATAGGTGTCATCTAAAAAAATTAATTTCTTTATTTCCATTTATGCTCCTTTCTTTTGCCTTTTCCCGCTTCTTATTTAGTAGTTGGGAATTGATATAATTGTAAATTCTGATTTTTGTTGTAAGTTATGTTTGTATTCTTAGTTCCCTGCATGTATTCGTAAGAGTTGTCTAAACTTTTCTAACTCCAACATATACTCGTTAAATTTCCCTTTGTCCGTATCAAGTTCAAGAAATTTCCGTAAGTCATCTCTGCTTAACCAGTCTTTAGGATTTTTAACTTGTCCTCATAAGCGTTGAACATTTAATCACTCCTTTCTGAATATTTTTTTAATCAATATCAATTTAAATTTGATATAGTTCGCAAAAAAATTTTAAAATCTTATATTGTCTAGTGGAATTTTTGTATAATTCACTTAATTTTTGCCTTATTAACTGTTGGTTCTTGTCTTCCTTTTTCCCCAATTAACAACTGTTTGTTTGGTTACTCTCAGCCTTTTTAGCTACTTCTTCTTGTGTAAGTTCTGCGTTCTCTCTAGCAGCACTTAACGAAATTTCAAGTTTATTCAAATTATTTTTCCTCCTTTCTTCCGCTTGACATTATTATTATATATCAAATTTAATTTGATGTCAATACTAAAATCAAAAATTTTTACTTTTTTTGTATTGTTTTTTTAAATTAAAAATTGATATACTATAGAAAAGGAGTTGATTTATATGATTGAAGAACAAAAAGAAATTTTCGCGGAAAAACTTAAACAGATTAGTTAATAGTAGAAATTTATCACAAAGAGAAATAGCAACAAGAATAAACGTATCTCCACAAACTTTTTAATACATGGATACAAGGAAAAAGCAATACCACGCATGGGAAAAATACAGTTATTAGCTGATTATTTTTAAAATAGAAAAGTCTGATTTAATAGAGAAAAACTAATGTAACTTTATCTCAAGGAATTAAAATACCTGTTTTAGGAACTGTTCCCGCAGGTATACCTATTTCTGCTGTTGAGGATATACTGGATTATGAGGAAATACCTCAATCGTGGGCTAATCAAGGTGAATTTTTTTGCTTTAAAAATTAAAGGTGATAGCATGGAACCACGTATGATAAGTGGAGATGTAGCGATAGTTAAACAACAATCTGACGCTGATAGCGGAGATGTAGTGATAGCGTTAGTAAATGGAAATGAAGCAACTTGTAAAAAAATTAGAAAAAGACAAATAACGGTATTATGTTAATATCAACTAACACAAAATATGCTCCTATGTTCTTTTTCTAATGAACAAATAAGCGAACTTCCTGTTGTTATTTTTAGGAAAAAGTAGTAGAATTAAGACAGAAATATTAAAAATTTAATAAAAACATATAAAGGAGAAAAACAATGAAAAAAAGTAAGTTATTATTAAGTTTAATGTTAACAGGAGCAATAACATTGACTGGTGTTCTTCAAAAACAGAGAATAAAGAAGAGACAAAAAGAACAAAAAGAAGAGCAAAAAAAGAGAAATTAACTGTTGAGAATATTAAATATGAAAATAGAAAAGATCCAAATATAAAATACATAAGTTTCGGAATAATCAAATTAAATTCTCAAGAATGGTCTGGATTGACAGATGAGAAGATTAATAATTTCATCAAAGCATGGGAAGAAAAAGAGATGCTTATCATCAAAAATTTCTAATAATATACAACGAGAGTACGCAAAAAAAGCAATAATATCTGCGGGAACAAACGAATCTATCAACTACAGACCTTTTGAAATAAATGTATCTCAAAAAGAAAGATTTGATGTTTCAACTCCAACAAACAGCATGTATCTATGGGATGAAAAAGAAAAAGCATATATCCATGTGGAATCTAAAGAAAAATTAAATTTAAAATAACTGTATTGCAATCTGCAATACAAAAACTCCCTACCCCGCCAAGAGTAAGAGAGTTCAATAATATATGTGTATAATATTACTAATATAAGTATATCATACACACCTTAAATTAACAAGAAAGGATGTGTATTTTAATGTATAAAGAACTGACAAAACAAAGGAAATTATAAGTACGTTCAAACCTACAAAGGACTTGACGGTAAAAACAAAGCGTATTTCAGTTGTCAAACCGAACAAAACGCGTGCTACTGAAAAAAAGAAGCATACGAAGAGCTGCAAGAAAAAAATTAATAAGATTCTTAATCCTGAACAAAAAGTTGAGAAGCTAGGATATTACAAAGAAAAAAATTTTTAGAGTTTAAAAAGGTAGTGTAAGTGTAAACACATTTAAGAATTATCAAGTGTATCTTGCACTACTGGATGATAATTTGGACTTATCAGAAATCACTAAAATAAAGTACGATAGAAAATTAATAGATTATAGATCTAAATATAAGCCTGCAGTTATTAAATTAATTAAGACATTGTTCAACGTGCTATTTAAATTTATAAAAAAATACTATGTTCCTGAATTTGATGTAACATTGGAGTTTACATATACAAAAGAAGAAAGGTTTATTGAAAAATCAAAAAAATAAAATTTATTGAAACGGATAAAATCAAGGAAATTTTAGAAAAAAATAGAACATAATCTAACTAGAAATTTTTGTGATAGTTCAATTATACACAGGATTAAGAGCAGGTGAACTTTTGGCGTTAACTCCAAATGATGTTGATTTTACAAATAAATTAATTCATGTTAATAAAAACTAGATTGCAAAACGGGCAAATTACCTCTCCAAAAACAGTTAATAGCATAAGAATAATAGAGGTGAATGATATAGTGTTAAATATTCTACATGACTTTATGTCAAACAAAGATAGAATATTTAATATTTCGATAGCCACTATAGCGTTGTGTTTAAGAAAACACGGACTATCCTCTCATATGTTTAGACACACACACGTGGCATTGTTAGTTGAAGCAGGAGTTCCAATTAAGGTTATTTTCAGAGAGATTGGGTCACTCAAACACCACGGTCACCCTTGAGGTGTATACTCACGTGACCCAAAATATGAAAGCAGATTTAAGAGAAAAGCTTGAAAAGTTTCCCCCATTTATTCCCCTTTAAAGAAATCCAACTACTTTAAATGTTACCGATATAAGGATAGTTGGTATTATTTAATCTTATTATAAGTAATATATAACTAGATTTATTATTTCCTTCTATCAATTAGAATAACTAAATCTAGTTTTTTAAGTTTAATTTAAGCTTCTATACTAAAAATCTTATTGTCAAGAAACTTTTTTTAACTTTAAACAGTCTAACTGTGGACTATTTACGAAAAAATTGTATACAATAGTAGTTGCGTAAATATTTGAGCTCTTGAGGAGTTCACTGTGTTTTATAGAAATAATTAGATTAATAGTAATCGAAAGGTAAAAATAAAATGAAAAATAGGAATTGATAAGATTGGGTTTGCAATGCCCGAGTACTATCTAGATATTCGTGACCTAGCAATAGCTCGTGGTATTGAACCTGATAAATTTACTAAAGGTTTACTTCAATTAGAAATGAGTATCCCGCCAGTAAGTCAAGATATCGTTACACTTGGCGCTCAAGCTGCTTTTTGAAATTTTTAGATAATGATGATTTAGAAAAAATAGATATGATTATTGTTGGGACAGAATCTGGTATCGACCAAAGTAAAGCTTCTGCGGTGTTTATCCACGGTCTATTAGATATTCAGCCATTCGTGCGTACTATCGAAGTAAAGGAAGCTTGCTACGGTGCTACTGCAGCTCTTGATTTTGCAAAAAACCATGTCTTGAACAATCCTGATTCAAGGGTACTTGTAATTGCGAGCGATATCGCTAAATATGGAGTAAAATCTTCTGGAGAATCTACACAAGGAGCTGGTAGTTGTGCTATGCTAGTTACTAGCAACCCTCGTCTTCTAGAATTAAACAATGATAATCTTTGCCTTACTCGTGATGTTATGGATTTTTGGCGTCCTAACTATTCTCAATACGCTTTTGTCGAAGGTAAATTTTCAACTGAGCAGTATCTTGGATGTTTAGAGACTGTTTGGGCTAAATATTTAGAAAGAACAAAACAACAGCTACAAGACTTTAGTGCGGTATGTTTACATCTACCATATCCAAAACTTGGACTTAAAGGATTACAACTGTTATTAGAACAAGAAAATAATGAATCTACAAAAGAAAAACTTATTAGCACGTTTTAACGAATCTATTCTCTATAGCCAACGTGTTGGTAATATTTATACAGGTTCATTATTCTTAGGGTTATTATCTCTTCTTGAAAACAACACTACTCTTAAAGCAGGGATAAAATCGCTCTTTATAGTTATGGTAGTGGTGCTGTTGCCGAAGTATTTGGTATGACGCTAGTCGAAGGTTATGAAAACCAATTAAAAACTAATAGACTTGAACAGTTTAATAATAGAAAACAAATCTCTGTTGATGAATATGAAAAAAATGTTCTTTAGAGATACTACCGTTGATGAAGATGGTAATCTAGATATTTCTGATATTCGTGATGAAAGTCGTTTTCGTCCTAGAAAAAAATCGAGAATCACAAACGAATCTATAAAAAAACAAATTTAAAAACTTAGTTAATTTTACATTAACTTATAAACCTCACTAACACCACTATCTATAAAGCTATTAGTTAATTGTTAGTGAGGTTTTTTCAAAAATTACCGAAAGGGAGGCTCCTATAATGAATAATTGGAGTGGATTTTATAAAAAAACTCGCGATGAACGTTTAAATGTTATTAAAAACGCTAATATTTTTAGATAATGAGCATTTCAACTTGCTAAATAACAACAAAATATTAGATTTTGAAACAGCTAATAATATGGTAGAAAATGTTGTCGGGACGTTTTCTTTACCATTTAGCGTTGTTCCTAACTTTGTTGTTGATAAAAAAAACTATCTAGTTCCTATGGTTACGGAAGAACCTTCTGTCGTTGCTGCATGCAGCAATGCCGGAAAAATAGTTGAACGCTGCGGAGGATTTAGCACCACTATCCACGATAGAAAGATGATCGGACATATTGCTCTCTATGACATTAACGATATTGAGGCTACCTGCAATCTTATCTTAGACAATAAAGAGCTTTTGCTTAAAACAGCAAACGAAGCTTATCCATCTATAGTTAAGCGTGGCGGTGGTGCCTGCGATTTAGAGGTTAAAGTTCCGACTGAGGATGATACTACTTTTGTAGTTGTTTATTTAATAGTTGATACTTTAGAAGCGATGGGGGCTAATATGCTTAACACTATGCTTGAGGCAGTAAAAATATCTCTTGAAAGTCTTACCGGTGGCGTTGCCCTTATGGCAATTTTATCTAACTACGCAACACGTTCTTTAGTTACAAGTCGATGCGAAATTCCATTTTCAAATCTTGGAGATAATGGAGAATACCTTGCAAAACGCATAGAGCTAGCGAGTAAGTTTGCTCAAGCTGATACTTATCGTGCTGCGACACATAACAAAGGAATTTTCAACGGTATCGACAGTATTGTTATCGCAAGTGGTAACGATTGGCGAGCTATCGAAGCTAGTTGTCAAAGTTGGGCAGCGCGTAGTGGAAAATACAAAGGACTTTCTACTTGGACTTGTGACCTAGAAAAACAAATTTTAATCGGCGAACTAACATTGCCGATGCCAGTAGCTAGTGTCGGTGGTTCTATTGGAATCAATCCTAGCGTAAAAGTAGCACGCACTATGTTAGGAAATCCTGATGCGAAAACTTTGGCAAACATTATCGTATCTGTTGGACTTGCTCAAAACCTTGCTGCTTTACGCGCGTTAGTTGGCGATGGCATCCAAAAAGGTCATATGAAACTTCATGCGAAATCATTGGCTATTTTAGCAGGTGCTACTACTGATATTTTGGATGAAGTAGTTGAAAAATTACGCGCTGAAAAACATATGAACTTAGCTACTGCTAAAGAAATAGTTAGTACATACAAGAAATAAGAAAAAAATCGATGTATCTTAACTGATACATCGATTTTTAAAATTTTACCTTATGCAGCTCTCTTATACCCCGCTTTTTGTGCTGCTTCTTCTGAATTAAAGACTAATAAGTTTTTAGCTGCTACCTTATTGTAAGAAGGATGCTCTGGAGTATAGTACTGTCCGCTCTTTTTACTTGCACGAACTACTACTGCTTTTTTAGCCTCCTGCTTTTGTTTTTGCTCTTGAGCTTTTTGCTCTTTCTTAATATCATCCATAGTCGCCTTCATCTCATTTTCTAGACTTTGTTTAGGCGCTGATATTTGGGTTGGGTTTTGAGATTTACTTTCTTCTGAAGTATCTCGTTTTTCATCTGTCTGCTCTTCTGCTTTCTTCTCACGCTCTTCTTTTTCTCTTGGAAAGATCTTATTTGCTCTTCCTTCTTAGCCTCACTAAAATGATTACTCATCATCATAGTAAACGACAATACCAAAGCAGCTATCGCTCCTAACACCACTTTTTTAATCCTTGTTTTGCGCTGAATAAGTTTGATAACAGGTGGGCATAGTAATATAAAACTGAATATAAAGACGATTATTGCGTATTCTGGGCCATGGGTAAAGACCATACTAAGTGATATAAACATAAATATCACAAATATAAACCATAAAATCATTTGTCCATGTTCTTTTATAAATTTATTCACGACTTTTTCTCCATAAAAATTTCTCACTTTATATATTCTATCACTTTTTCGAACTTATACAATTACTTTCAAATTGTTTCCTCAATTATAAAAATTATTTTTTTACAAGCAGTTTTTGTTGTTTATTTTTAAAAAAATTTCTTATAATTAACTTATATATAATTAACTTATATATATTGATTAAAAAAACCGGGGAGGCTTATTACTATGACATTTAAATTACCTGAATTACCTTATGCTTTTTGATTACTTAGAGCCTGTTATTGATGCTAAAACAATGGAAATTCATCACGGGAAACACCACGCTGCTTATGTTAATAATTTAAACGCAGCTTTAGAAAAACACCCAGAAATTGAAACTCGTTGTATCTGTGGAATCTTAAAAAACATCGAAAATATTCCAGCTGATATTCGTCAAGCAGTTATCAACAACGGTGGTGGCCACCACAATCACTCTCTATTCTGGAAATCACTAACTAAAGCTGATACTTCAGAATTTGGTGGTTTAGTTAAAGAAAAAATCGATGCTGAACTTGGTGGTTACGAAGAGTTTGTTAAAAACTTCTCTGCTGCAGCTGCAACAAGATTCGGTAGTGGTTGGGCATGGTTAGCACTTGATAAAGAAGGTAAATTAGTTGTTACTTCAACAGCTAACCAAGATTCTCCTTACTTAACAGAACTTACTCCAATCCTTGGATTAGACGTTTGGGAACATGCTTACTACCTAAACTATCAAAACCGTCGTCCAGACTACATTAAAGAATTCTTCCGTGTAGTAAACTGGGACTTCGTAAACGAGCGCCTAGCTAAACAGTTAAATAAATAATACAAGAAAAACAGCATAGACTTGAATTTAGTCTATACTGTTTTTTTATTTAATATTTATTTAACCCACTTTCCATCTTTTTCCAAAGTAATATTTTTCCTATCCATTCATCATGTGCCATCTTTCCATCAGATTTTTAAATAATAGTCTCCTTTCCATGCGTTTTTATAGTATTTTCCAAAATAACCTAGGTAGTACCAAGACTCATATCCATAATCATAAATCCATTCATCAGAGGCCATTCTACCATCTGCTTTTAGATAATAATCTTGATACCATACACTTCTTAAGTATTTACCATCTGCCCCTATATAATATGAGCTTCCTTTATCACTAATCCATTCATTACGTGCCATCTTTCCATTTGATTTTTAAATAATAGTCTTTTTCCAGACACTACTTAAGAACTTCCCTTCATCATCTAAGTAGTACCACGCACTATTTTTCCTTATCATAAATCCATTCATGACGCGCCATCTTTCCATCTGATTTTAAATAATAATAATAATCTATCCATTCATCATGAGCCATTTTCCCATTAGTATGAAGAAAATAATATTCTCTATCTTTATACCACTGCATCCAAGAACCACTTAGGAATTTTTCCACTATCACTAAAGTAATACCATGACTTTTTATTATTATCATAAACCCATTCATTATTCGCCATCTTTCCATCTGATTTCAAATAATAAAAGTAATGCTTCCACTGATTTTTTAAAGGTACTCCATTCTCATAGTAATACCAATCATATCCAAATTTTCCAACTTTAACTTTAACCCAACCATTCTTAACTGCTTGAGCATAATTATTACTATTATCTAAAAAGCTAGTTGCTGGTACTAATAAGGTTGCAGATAACATTGCTACAATAAGTTTTTTTGAGAATTATATTTTTCATTGTATTCTCCTCCTTTTTCCTTAATTCTATACTAACATAATTTTTTTATACTTAATCAAACGCTTTCAATTGTTGCTCTATATTTTTACGTAAAACTTTTTAACTTAATTTAAACTTTTTATATATAATTTTTAAGATTTATTAATAGCGTGTAGTTGGCCTATTGCTATATTATCCAACTACCCTATTTTTATTTTTATTAACCCAGATTAGATTTGGAGGAAAAAGTTATGAGTAATTGGAAAGTTATTGCTGCTTTTGTAGGGGTAGCTGTATTTTTATGAAGTGTTAGTTTTGCTATTATGGTTTGGTTTTAAAATGGATGTTAGCTTTACCTTTTGCTAGTGCTAAAAGTAAAATTAGTTATTGGTATCTTATTCTTTATTTTTGGCTAATTTTTCTATTATAACTTATATATTTAGAGTTGGCTCACCTACCATTAACTACAGTAACATCTGGTTTTTTTCTACTTTGTTAACGGAGTTGTTATAGCAATAATTTTATTAATCGCAAAATTAATCTTAAAACTATTTAAATTTAACCTTTCTCAAGGATTTAGTTTAGGAATAACAGGTATATTTCTTATAAGTATGTCTGCTTTAGGTCTATATTGGGCGTATTCACCTATTGTTAAAAGCGAAACTATAAAAGTAGATAAAAAAATAGAAAAACCTATAAAGATAGCTATGGTTTCTGATCTACATCTTGGAACATTCTTTGGTAATGGTCAGCTAGAAAAATTAAACAAAATTATCTCTGAACAAAAACCTGATGCTGTAGTTATTGCAGGGGATCTTATGGATGATGACATGGTTATGTACAAAAAGCGTAATATGAAAGAAACACTTAGTAAGCTAAATGCTCCTTTAGGAGTCTATACAACAATGGGGAATCATGACCGAGATGCACAAGAGATAGTAGATGAGGTTAAAAAAGCAGGTATAATTCCTCTATTTGATGAAAGTGTGGACCTTAATAAAGATGTTACCTTAGTTGGCCGTAAAGATAGAAGTGTTAGTCGTGATAGACTAGATACAGCTGAATTACTTAAGAGCGTAGATCTTAGTAAGGCTATTGTTCTTGTTGACCACCAACCGGATGCTATCAATTATCACTCTACCCTTCCTGTTGATGTTCAACTATCAGGTCATACTCATCATGGTCAAATGTGGCCAATTAACTATATTACAGAACGTATTTATACTCTAGATTATGGTTATAAAGAAATTAACGGCAGACATTTCTTTACATCTGCTGGTTACGGTTTTTTGGGGACCACCTTTCAAAAACAACAGCTCGTAGTGAAGTTTGGATAATTACAATAGAAGGAAAATAAACAAAACCAGTAAGAAGTTACTCAAAATTATGCTTTTTAACATCAATTTTTATTGAGTATCTTTCTACTGGTTTATTTTTATACACATTCAATCTACAGCTAATTAGATCGACTTTCTAAAACTATAAAATTAATCTCTTACCTTCTTATTATAGAATCTACCTTTTATTGATTTTTCTTGTTCTCTTATACTATCCCATAATTCTTTAGCTGTTTTCAAATCTATTTTGTAATAATCTTTAATAATTTTTATATTGGCTATATCTCCTTGAGAGTAGTCTACTATCTCTTTTACATTAGAGAGTCCATACTCTCTAGTACGCTTGGCTTAATATGTTCCCATAAATTTTTAGCATCTAGTAGATTCAAACCATACGCTTCTCTTAACAATTTTATATTAGCTATGTCTCCTTGAGTTGTGTCTATTACCGCTAGCACTTCTTCTTTCTTTTCTTCTTTTATTAGTTCTTCATATTTTTCTTTACTTAAACGTGCTTTTTCTTCTGCTTCTGGGTTTGGCGTTTTTGATTTAATCGAAAAGTATACAAAAAGACATACCCTAATATTATAATTAATCCTATTTTTCATTATTTATTCTCCTAACCTATTTTTCTTGTTTTTTTAATATCTCCCACAGCTTTTTTAGCATCTGCGAAGTTTAAAAAAGTATTTTTTCTAAGCGCCGCGATATTGAATGCATCATTTTTGGCTAAAGTTTATTACACTTTCTAATTCTTTCTTATAACTTTTTTCTTGCAATCTCTCGAATGCCTCTTTACTTTTTAGCGTTTTGTTTTTTTATTTTTATCTCGAATATTTGCGATTATTGCATAAACAAAAATAAACGCAAGCATTACATAAGTGTATTCATATTCATAATTTAGTAACTCCTTTTTAAAATAATCTATCATATCTAATTATATAGTTTTTCTTTTCTGTTGTAAATACACACTCTTTTTCAAAATTGATTTTTCCACTATAATTTGGTATCATTAATTGTACTTTGAATTAAAAGGATTGGTAACTTATGAAATTTTTAACTGAAATTGATACCGAAAAAAATACACAGAATTTGTAAAAATCACAAACTTGGAAACATGATGCAAGCAACAGAGTGGGCACAAATAAAAATACTTGGAGTGTTGAGCGTGTTGCTGTCGTTGACGACAATAACAACATTGTTGCAGCGACTCAAATACTGACTAAAAAGGCTTTTGGTATGCCCCTCGTGGTCCCATTATGGATTATGATAATAAAGAACTTGTATCATTCTTTTTAGAAAATCTAAAAAAATATGCAAAAATAAAACTGCAAAACTAGTTAAGTTGGACATTCCTGTTGCGATTAAAGATGAAAAACTCCACGAGTTTAAAGACATAAATGTAGAAAGAACAGATAATGAGCTTATAAAGGTATTTAAAAAATATGGATATAAGCATAAAGGATTCAGTCTTGATATGAGTAGCACTATCCAACCTCGTTTCAACACTGTAACCAAGCTAACAGCCGAAGTTCCTGACCTTTTTCCTAAGGATACACGTCGTTTGATTCGTGATGCTGATAAAAAATTTGTTGAAGTACGTCGTTGTGGAAAAGAAAACCTAGATGATTTCTTATTTGCGCTAGCATGTACAGAAAAAAGAAAAAATATCTCGTTACGCGGACGTGAGTATTTTGAAAACTTATTAGATACTTTCGGAGATAATGCACTACTATATTTCATATATAAATGTTGAAAAAGCACTTGAAGAATGCCAAATGCGTAAAGAAAAATCTAGAACTAGAAATCGAAGCACTTGGTGAGAAATCTCCTAAGAAAAACGTACTCTTGTTGAACAAGTAGCTGGAATAGAAAAATTAATAACATTGTTTAATACTCTTGAAATTGAGGATAAAACTAAAGACCAAGTAATTAGCGCAGCTATCACTATAGCCTACGGAAATCATGCTGAGATTATTTATGCAGGGATGAATGAAAGTTTTGCGAAATTACCTGCGCAATACAAAGTATTCTCTGATACGATGAGAACAGCTCAAACGATGGGTGTTAACGAAGTATCAATGGGCGGAATCGAAGGGAATCTTAACGACAGCCTTCTTGGTTTCAAATCAAAATTCGCTCCTAATATAGTTGAATATTACGGAGAATTTGACCTAGTTCTTTCTCAATCATTCAACCTAATGTATAACTACGGTTTACCGCTTCGTAGAAAATTATTAAAACTTATAAAGCGCTAGACAATAACCAAAAAATCCCTGTTAAACTTAGTTCTGCAGGGATTTAATCTTTTCTATTTAATTAATTTGAATACATCATTCAAGTTCTCAGCCATTGTTGGATGTGTGAAAATCTGATCTTTTAGATAAGTGTATGGAATTTTATTATCAATTGCCATTTTTATTATGTTTATAATCTCTTCAGAATTTTTCCAAATAGTGTTGCACCAAGAATTAAATTAGTATCTTTATCAACTATTACTTTATATATACCTCTTTTCGATCCTGATTAACTGCTCCTCTTGGCATATTAGCAACTGGCAGACTTGCTACCGCTACGTTAGAGTAATTTTCTTCAGCTTCTGCTTGGTGAAGCCCTACATGAGATAATACTGGTGAAATAAATGTTGAGTAAGGAACATTTTTACGACTTGCTCTTGTATAGTCCTTATTACCGTGAAGGTACCCATTTACCACTCTAAAATCATCTAACGATACATATGTAAACTGTAAACCACCATTAACATCACCAACTGCGAAAACATTTTCTACATTTGTTTGACAATAATCATCAACTTCTATAAAGCCTCTTTCATTTACTTTGATATCTGTATTTTCTAATCCAAGATTTTCTGTATTAGCTCGACGCCCTGTTGCATGTAAAAGAGCATCAAACTCTAACTCACCATATTTTTCTGTATCAACTACAACTTTTTCTCCATTATTGCGAATTTCTTTTGTAGCTGTTCCTAATTTAAACGTTACTCCTGCTTCTTCTAAATAACCTTTGGCCATTTCGGCTATATCTTTATCTTCACGACCTAATACCGTTGGTGCAAAATCAATAACAGTAACATCAACACCGAAACGCGCATATAAATTAGCAAACTCTATCCCAATATTTCCTCCACCAATAATTCCTAGAGTTTTTGGAGTAGACTCTAATTTTTGAAACTGTGTACTATCGTAAACATTTTTAGATGTTGTTAATCCTGGTATTGGTAGTACATTATTTTTTGCTCCTGTATTAATTACAACAACATCCCCTTCTAACTGCTTAGTTTCACCATCTATCGAAATTTCTACTACTTTATTAGACACAAATTTCGCACTAGCCGTATAAACATCTATATTAGGGTTATTGTCTAGCATTGCAAAGTTTTTCGCGTTAAGTTTAGATACAACAGTATCTCTAGTTGCTTTCGCCTCTTTAAACTCTTTTTTATTATCAGCAGCAACAATTAGAGTTTTTGTCGGTATACATCCGATGTTGATACAAGTTCCTCCGTACATCTCGCTACTTTCTTCCACAACTGCTACTTTTTCCCTTCATTTCCAAAAGTGGCAGCTAATGTTTTTCCTGCTTTCCCCAAATCCAATTACTAATAAATCATACTTAATCATTCTTCGACTCCTTTTGTCTTAATAAATGTATTTTGAAAGTTGCTAATATAGTTACCATATATCCACCGAACTAATTAGTTCTTTCGTTAAAATTTTAGTACTGTTTTCTTAAACTTACAACTTTTTTGCTCACAAATCATATATTCACTTTTAATATATGATTTCGCCAAAAATATAATTTGATATTACATCTGATTATGATATAATAATCTTTGTACAAATTTGAAAAATTTATGGAGGAAGAAAAATGACACTACCTAATTGTCCAGAGTGTAATAGTGAATATACTTATGAAGATGGAAATATGTTAGTATGCCCTATGTGCGCTCATGAATGGTCACCAGAAGATGCTACTAATGCTGAGGAAGAAAAAGTTTACCGTGATGCTAACGGTAATGTTCTTCAAGATGGGGATACTGTTTCTGTAATTAAAGATTTAAAAGTTAAAGGAAGTTCTTCTACACTAAAACAAGGAACACGCGTTAAAAATATTCGTCTTGTAGACGGAGATCACAACATTGACTGCAAAATCGATGGTTTTGGTGCAATGAAACTTAAAAGTGAATTTGTTAAAAAAATATAGACTAATAATGAGAGCAACATTTTTACTTGCTCTTATTTTTTATTATTATTTCCACTTAACTATTATATTTTTAATTTTCACCAAATTTTTCTGACAATTCCCCTTTACAAAAACTCTTTTTTCTTGTATAATGTACACATGTCTTTTTAAAAATACAATTGTAGTTTTTAAATGTTAAAAGATAACTTTGTATAAAGTTATCTATTTATATAAATTTTAAATGAATAAAGGAGAATATTATCATGAGTTTTTATAAAAAAATACCATTATTAGCAAAACTTATTTTTAGCTGTTACTCTTGGGATTGTTTTAGAAGCTTCCTTCCTACTTCTATTATTAGAGGATTTGTTACTTTCTCATCAATTTTTCAGCTCATTCTTAGGATTTTACTATCCCATTAATTATTGTAGGCTTTATCGTACCAGGTATTAGCCAAGTGTCTAACAACGCTGGGAAACTTCTTGGACTTTCTACTGGAGTTGCTTATGTTTCTACACTTATCGCCGGAACATTCGCTTTCTTAGTAGCGAAAGTAGCTTTACCAAACTTACTTGCTAACTCTACTTTACAAACATTCCAAAACCCAGAGGATTTAATGCTTAAAGGTTATATCGAATTTAAAATGACACCTATCTTCGATGTTACAACAGCGCTTATTATTTCATTTATTCTAGGTATCGGAATTTCAGCAACTAAATCTGACAGCCTTAAACAAGGATTTAATGACTTTGGAGAAATTATTGAAAAATTACTTTCTTCATTAATTATTCCACTATTACCATTCTATATCCTTGGGGTATTCATGAACATTACCGCTTCTGGTGAAGTATTCAAAATCTTAAAAATCTTCGCTTTAGTATTCGTTCTAATAATCGTATTACACTTTGTAATTATCGCTATTCAGTACACTGTTGCAGGTTCAATGAACAAGAGAAACCCATTCAAAATGCTTGTTAAAATTTTACCAGCTTACATGACAGCTATCGGTACTCAATCATCAGCAGCTACTATTCCAGTTACACTGAAAAGTACTAAAAACATGGGTGTCGATAAAAACATCGCAAACTTCACTATTCCGTTATTTGCAACTATCCACCTATCAGGTAGTACAATTACTTTAACTACTTGTGCATCTGCTGTTTACTGGTTACAACACGGAGCTAGTTTCCCATCAGCCGTAGTTATGGTTAAATTCATTCTACTTCTAGGAGTAACAATGGTGGCTGCTCCTGGTGTTCCTGGTGGAGCTGTTATGGCTGCTCTTGGATTATTACAATCTGTTCTTGGATTCAACGAAATCATGCTATCTCTTATGATTGCCCTTTACATCACTCAAGATAGCTTTGGAACAGCATGTAACATCTCTGGAGACGGTGCTTTATCAGCTATCGTTGATAGATTGAATAGAGTATTCTTTAAAAAAGACAATCAAGAAGCATAATAAAAATCGGGCTTGAAATAAAATTCAAGTCCGATTTTTTATTTTAATCTAAATCTAAGTTTTACAGGATTATGATCGCTATATCTATAATCTTGGTCTAATGTTTTAACCTGCGATACTTCTATATTATCACTCGCGATAAATCCATCGATTATAAATTCATACGTTCCATTAGAACCTTTTTCGTACGGTTTATTATTAAGTCGCGCTGATGGACGACTATTATCATAGTACAACCTGAACTTATCTTTTTAACAATGTTTTATCGAATAATTCTGCTCGCCAAAGCTCCGCCGGAGTCTTTTCTATTTCTTCCTTAGTTAAATCTCTAAGCTCCTGATTAAAATCAGCTCCTACTAAAACATAATTTCCTTTTGCGTATTCTTTCTCCATAAATTCAATAAGTTGTTTTGTTTGTGCTATTTTTCCTTTATTATCCTTATCATAAGCATCCAAATGCGCATTAATAAGAACTAGCTTTTTTTATCGCTATTTTCTATATTACTATAAATTACCGAAAAGCCACGTTTTAAGTTAGCTAACCTCGTCGGGAAAGTAAACGGAATTGGCATTTGATATCTTTCGGCATTTTCTATATTGAATTTCGTAGAAGTATAAATACCACTATTTACCTTACCTAACGGAGGTAATGGATATGGGATATAGGCAACTCTAAAATTGTATGCAAAGATACTACTGTTATCTAATGCTTTATCTAAATAGTCGACTTGATTTATGTTATATGTACGCTTAGAATCAACATCAACTTCTTGTAAAAACGTAACATCAGCCGCTTCTTCTTTAATAATACGCGTAATATTGGTTAAATTATTTTCTACATGCGCCTTGTCAATTGGGTGAACCATTTTTCCACCATCCATAAAGAAATCGACATCTTTATCCATACCGAAGTATCCGACATTCCAATCTAACGCATTATACTCTGTATTTAACTTAACCGCATGAGTTTTTGTGCTTTGAACAACGGTTAGCTTTTCCATATCATGTGGTTTGTACTCTGTAATCATTAAATAACCGACCAACCCTGCAAACGCTATAACACAAGCTAAAATTATACTACCTAATATTTTAATTATTTTTTTCATCAATCTACCTATAAAAAAGAGATTGGTGTTTTACCAACCCCTCTTGTAACCTTCCTTGTTTTATTAATTAATACTCTTATTCTTGTTTTGGTTTAAGGGATTTTTTATCACGTAATTGCGAAATAATTATTCCTACTAAAACAACAGCCATACCAATACCCTCACGAATTCCTATGTGTTCACTAAGAATAAGTACACCACCTATAGCTGCAACAACCGATTCTAAACTCATAATAAGCGATGTCGTATGCGGTGGAATCTCCCTTTGAGCAATTATTTGTCCAGTATATCCCAGTCCGCTTGATAAGATACCAAGAGCAAGTAATGGGGCTGCCACGCTAAGTATATCAGCCAAAATAATTGTTTCTTTAATCATCGCTAATCCTAAACTAAAAATAGCTACTACCACTAATTGAATTATTGATAGAAACATTGAGTTAACACGTAATGCTGAATAGTCAATAACAATAATATGTACCCCAAAGAAAATTGCACTAATAAAAACTATAACATCTCCAAGTTCAAGGGTAAATTCTTCTTTTACCGATAATAAATAAAAACCTATCACGGCCAAAATAAGACCTATTATAAAAAAACTTATTTAATTTATTACCTAAAAACACACCTATAAATGGAACTATACAAATATAAAGGACAGTGATAAACCCAGCCTTACCTGCTGTCGTCATTCCTATACCAATTTGCTGAATATACATAGCAAAGAATAACACTACACCACACATAATACCTAACCAAAGTTTTTTAGAAGAACTAGCTTCTCCTATCAATTTTGGAGCTTGACTCTTATAAAGACTTGGTACTAAAATGGCTACCAATGTTATAAATATAACGGCAATAAGCGATCTCAGTCCAACTACTGTAAGTGGGCCCAATACTTTACTTGCGATATTTTGCCAAATAAACGCTAGTCCCCAAATAATAACTACACCTATTAATATTAATTCCGAGATAAATCTTCTCACACTACACTCTCCTTTTACATTGATATAAATTTCATTTTCGTCCTATATAATTGTATATTTTTAAAGGTAAAATTTCAACTATAATCCTTAATTTTATCTAAAATTTAAATTTATATCTTATAGCCAATTCAAGTAATAATTAACTTACATAAAAAGGTTATACAATATCTCTTATTGTATAACCTTTCCTATAGTTTTTATCTATTCTTTTTCTATATGAAAAAGAGCGGAACTATCGCTCGCTCTATTTATTACTATTTAGCACCTTGTTCATCTGTTAACTCAATGTTATACAGATAAAATTCTCCATTTTTTAATTTTTGTTTTAAGTCGTAATTTTTAACACGTTTGTTAACCCATGTGATACTTGTATCCCAGCTTAGAGGGAAGAATGGTAGTTCTTCTGCCACTTCTGAGTCAAACTTGTTATATGCTTCTTTTAATTTTTTAGCATCAAACATATCTGCTGTTGCTTGTACTTTAAAGCTTTCTTCAAACGCATCTGTTGTATAACGATATAAGTTAAGCGGTGCTTTTTTCCCTAATAACTCTTGACGGTTAGGGTTTGTTCCATATTGCCATGCTCCTTGGAAGATTTCAATTGATGGATCATCACTTTGTACACGTTGCGAGAAGTCTTTTGGTGCCATAAGTTTTCCATCATTAAGTACAACATTTAATCCAACTTCTTTCCAAGATTTAATAAATGTATCTGCTAATGCTTGATCAAAATCTTGACCTGTATTACGGATTGCAAAATTAAATTTCAACTCTTTTCCGTCTTTTCCTTCACGGATTCCGTCTCCATTCGTATCTTTGTATCCAGCTTCATCAGAAGTTTTTTTAGCTTTTTCTACATCTTTTTAATAGCTGTTGCATTTTTCATTTACAGTTGTCCTATTGCTGGTGGATACATCCCTGATCCAGTTGGAGTAAATCTAATTCCTTTAAATACTTTTTCATTAATTTGGTCACTGATCTACCGCATATAAGAATGCTTGACGTAATTTTTATCAGCGAATTTAGAGTTAGGATCGACTACGTTTTTCTCCTTTTTCTTTGTCAAATTTACCTAAATTTGAATCCTACATAAGACATATAACGAGAGCTTTCTCCTAAAAACGTTCCGTTTTTTAACATCTTTTGAACTATCATAAACTCCTGATGTTACTGATTCAATAACATCAACTTCACCAGATTTAATTACTGAGCTTGCTTGTGCAGGCGCAATTACTTTAAATTCTACTTTTTAGTTTTTACTTTTATCTTTTTTGGTAGTAATGAGGGTTTTGCTTCTGCTAAAAACACTTTCTCCATTTACTTCTTTAGAAATATAGTATGGTCCATAAGATAATGGTTTTTTATTTAATTCTGCTTCCGCAAATTTAGTGAAATCTTTTGATGCTGCTTCTACTTGTTTTGCATTTAAGAAGTCAGTAATCATTCCTTCACCCCATTGAATTGATGGACGAAGTTGACTATATTTAATTACTACTGTATTGTCATCTTTTACTTTGATACCAGAGATAGTATTTGCTTTCCTTCGTGGTACTCTTTCATACCTTCAATAAATTCAAATGAATCATTGTAACGAACGTTTGTTGTAAATTTAGGGTTACCCATAAGTTCATATGTAGCAACGATATCTTTTGATGTAACGTTTTCTCCGTTATTCCATTTTAAATCTTTGTGAATAGTTAATGTTACTTCATTTTTCACGATCGAGATGCATTTTAACAGGCGCGTCTTCTTTATCAAGTTTTGCTCGCCCTCTGCATCAGTTGGGAATGTGCCACCCATTACATTTTGGTTAACAAACTGGTCTGTTGCTTGATCAGAAAAAACAACGTTCCATAAACCTGTTAATGGTGTTGAACTAAGGATACCATATTTTTAATGTTTGACCTTCCTTTAAGTTTCCACCATTATCTACTGATGTTTTTAAATTCAACTTTTTGGCTTAGCACCTTTTTGTACTTGAGCTGTTGTTTGAGCTTGAAGAACATCCAGCTAAAACAACCGATAGTGCTACTGCTGAACTAAACACTTTTTAGAAATTTATTTTTTCATTTTTATTTCCTCCATATATGAAAAACTTGATTTTTCAATTAATCATAGATGTATTCTATCATTATTTCCTTCTTAAGTCAATACAATTTTTCAGATAATTTTTTCTCAAAAACAAAATTTAACATTTATTAGTCAGTATTTTAAAATTAATAAAATGAATTTTCATCTAATTCTATCAACCCTTTTATTATTTTTACTATCTAAAATCCACCATACTTTCACACCCCTAATAAAATTAAGAATACTTTTTATAATTTTGTAATATTACACTGTATTTAACTGTTACCATTTTTCAACCTCTATCCATTATTGATTATAAATATTTATAGTATAAAAGAGCAAGAATAACCTTGCTATAATTGAAAATAAAATGAAATATAAATTATCTTAGGAGGGGTCTACTAAGTCGCCTTAGCCAACCCCTATCTCCTAAACAGAATTATTTAGTTATTTTGCTGGGGCTTCCGCAGTTAATTCTAACTCATAAAGTTTTTGTGTACCTAGATTTATTTTTTCTACATCCAGATTTTTAATACGTTTGTTAACCCATGTTAAATCGCTCTTCCAGCTGAATGGTAACCATGCTGCTTCTTCTCTGAATTGTTTATCAAATTTTTGATATGCTTCTACAAGTTTCTTGTCATCAAACATATCACTACTTCCCATTGCATCCAATGATTTTTGGATTTCTTCTGTTGTGTAACGTTGGTAGTTAAGTGGTGTAGATTTACCTACTAATGAAGAAGCATTTGGATCTGTTCCTAATCCCCAAGCTCCTTGGAAAATATCAATTCCTGGGTCATCCCCTTGAACACGTTGTGACCAGTCTTTTGGTGCCATAAGCTTACCGTCAACAAGTTTTACATCTAGTCCTACTTCTTTCCAAGATTTGATGAATGTATCTGCTAATGCTTGGTCAAAATCTTGACCTGTGTTACGGATTGCGAAGTTAAATGTAAGTTTATTACCATTTTTATCTTCTCTTAGCCCGTCACCGTCTTTATCTTTAAGACCTGCCTCATCAAGAAGTTTCTTCGCTTTTTCTACATCTTTAGTATATTTTTCACCTTCTGCACTGTGGAACATTTTAACTATTGGAGGATAGAATCCTGAACCAGTTGGAGTGAAACGTAATCCTTTATAAAGTTTTTCATTAATTTGATCCCAGTCAACTGCATATCCAAATGCCTGACGAACTCGTTTATCAGCTGCTTTTGCGTTTGGATCAACTTCTACTTCATTTTTTTCTTTATTAAATTTACCAAGTTTAAATCCTACATAAGATACGTAACGTTCTGATTGCCCTAAGATTGTTCCATTTTGAGCATCTTTAGTTCCTTCCCAAACTCCAGTGGTTAATTGTGTCATGTAGTCTATTTCACCATTTTTAAGAACAGCACTCGCTTGTGCAGGAGATACTACTTTGTATTGAATTTCAGGAATTTTTACTTTATCTTTTTTGTAGTAATATGGATTAGCTTTCGCCAATACACTTTCCCCGTTAACAACTTTATCCAAGTAATATGGTCCATAAGACAATGGTTTTGTATTCAATTCTGCTTCTGCAAACTTAGTGAAGTCTTTTGATGCTGCTTCTACTTGTTTTTTATTTAAGAATTCAGTAATGAATCCTCCTCCCCAAAGAAGAGCTGGCTTGATTTCTTTATATTTAATAACAACCGTTTTGTCATCTTTTTTCGTAATACCAGCAATAGAACTTGCTTTCCCATCATGATATTCCTTCATACCTTCGATTACTTCAAACTCATCAGTATAACGAACATTATCTGTATATTTAGGATTACCCATAAGTTGATATGTAGCAATAATATCATCAGATTTTACATCTTCTCCATTACTCCATTTAAGATCCTTATTAATTGTTAATGTAACCTCTTTTTTATCACGGTCTAAATGGAACATAACCGGTGCATCTTTGTCATCTTGTTTTAAACGAGCTGAGTCATCTGTTGTGAATGCTCCTGTCATCGTTCCATTCATTACATCCCAGTCAGTTGCTTGTAAGTAGAAAACAGGGTTAAAACATACCTGTTAATGGGTCTGCACTTAAAAATCCCAACTTTCAGTTGTTGATTAGCTACTGCAGTCCCACTATTATCTACTGATGTTTTAAATTCTACTGCTGCTTTAGTTCCTTTTTGTTTATTACTTGTGCTTGAACATCCTGCAAGCACCATTGTGAGCGCCATAGCTGAGCTAACTACCTTTAACATTTTTTTCTTTTGCATTGTCTTGTCCTCCTTGCTGCATTAATACAGCTTTTTATTATTGTTAAAGATTGTATCAAAAATTAACCATGTCAATTAATTGTCAGAAAATTTGACATAGTTTTTTTGGTTTTTGAAAATTAAAACTTGTTAACGTTTGATTTCTTTCATTTACAAATTATTTCTGAAAAACAAGCTATTTCCTTTTTTTCTTACTTTGTATCTTTTTATAATAAAAACTATATAAACAATTGTTTATATAGTTTTTTTATTTATAATCTTTGTCTTGCATCTAAACTACGTCTTAATGCTCCACCAATTGAGTTAATGCACAGAACGATAATTAATATTGCAAGTGCTGCTGGTAGCCAAATGTACATTTTATTAACAAGTACATCTGCATCTTTAGCATATGATAACATAGTACCTATACTTGGCGTTCCCGCAGGAAGACCAAATCCAAGATAAAGTAAGACCAACCTCAATCCCCATATTAGCAGCTAGAGATAAAGTTGCCTCAACAATAATAATAGAGCTAATATTTGGTAAAATACCTTTTAACATAATTTTCCAATCTGGAGTACCCATAGTTTTTGAAGCCAAAACGTAATCTCGACGTGATTCTGATAAAGCTTTACTACGTACAAGACGAGTAGAACTCATCCATGCAAACACAGATAAAATCAAAATAAATAATACTAATCCATAGTCACGTTTTATACTTACGAATACGATAATAACCATAAGTGTTGGGATGATAACCATAAAGTCAACAAAACGCATTACAACATTATCCACTGTGCCTCCATAGTATGCAATAACTAATCCTACAGTAGTCCCGAATGTAATAGTAATAATAGTTACTGCTAGAGCAATAAGGATAGAGTTTAGCATCCCCATCATAAGCCAACCAAATACTGAGTGTCCCCCAACATCCGTTCCAAGTAAGAATCCATCTTCTCCTGGTTTTAAGAAAATATTTAATAAATCTACTTCAAAGTAAGTTTGGTAAACACCACTTACACGAATATAAATATTAAATCCTACCACGAATAACAAAATCGCAGATAGTGTTAATAGAGCCGCAAAAGCTCCTTTATCCTTTTTGAATTCACGCGCTACAACTGAAAACCCAGAAGGAGTTTTAGTTATAACTTTTTCTTCTTTTGCTTTTGTCATATTCAACTTCCTCCTAGTCTAATTTAATACGCGGGTCAACAATTGCCACAATAATGTCACTTAGCATACTTCCTAGTAATGTTAGGAAACCTGAGAATAACATAAGTGTAGTTACAACACTATAGTCTCTATCTAGAATACTTTGATAGAATAATTGTCCCATTCCTGGATAACCAAAAATTGTCTCTACGAAAATACCACCACTGAAAAGACCAGTGATTGAGAATCCGAAGAATGCTGCAATCGGTAAAATAGAGTTTCTAAAGATATGCCCTGAATAAACTTTGTTAACAGGTACACCTTTTGCTCTTGCTGTTTTAACATAATCACTTTGTTTAGCATCAATAACTTCATTACGTAAATACTGAACAGTAGATACTGTCGATAACAACGCTAAACAAATACCCGGTAAAATCAAGTGTTTAAGTTTATCAATATAGTATGCAAATGTCCCTGGATCAAGGTTAACATCTACAGACCCACTTGTTGGGAACCATCCTAATCCCGAATCCAAATAACGCAATCATAAATAAATATAATACGAATGATGGAATCGCTAAGAAGAAGAAATTGTAGAAGTTTACAAATTTATCAAATTTCGAACCATTATAACGTCCTGCATACATTCCCATAGGAATAGCGATAGAGTACATTAATAACGCTGTAAATAGTGATAAGTTAAATGTATTAAAAATTCTTTCTCCTAAAAGAGTTCCAACAGATTTACCAGTAGTATAACTTAGACCAAACTCTCCATGGAAGAAGTTTTTCAACCATGTTAGATACTGTTGATACCAAGGGTCATAGAAACCACTCGCTTGACGAATTGATTCAATTTGATCTTGAGAAATCTTTGGATTTTCTGCAAGCCCACTAAATGGATCCCCAGGCATAAGTTTCGGCTAGACCAAAAACTAAGATACTAAGGATGAATAACTGTGGTATCATAACTAAAATACGTTTTAAAACTACTTTCCACATTATACTTCTCCTCCTTTCATAGCAACATAATGCGTATCCGTTAATTTTTTAAGCGGATAAACACGACCATCTTTATCAAAATAATCATTGTAATGTTCATTGTATTCTGCTTCAACAGCTTTTCTTACCTCTATGATCTCTTTAGCTTTATCAAGATTTGTACTTGGAATAGCTGCTATAAGACGTTTTGTATAAATATGTTGCGGATTATTATAAATATCTTCACGCGTTCCACGTTCTACAATTCGTCCACGATACATGATATAGATGTAATCACACATATGTTTAACAACACCAAGGTCATGCGAGATGAATAAATAACTGATATTAAATTCTTTTTGAATTTGTTTCATAAAGTTAAGAACTTGCGCTTGAACTGAAAGGTCAAGAGCTGATACTGGTTCATCAGCCACGATTAATCGCGGATTACACGCTATAGCTCGTGCTACTCCAATACGTTGACGTTGTCCACCTGAAAACTCAAATGGATATTTATACATAGCTTCTTCACCCATACCAACAATATTAAGAAGTTCTAAAACTTTCTTTCTTGTATCTTCTTCTGATAAGTTTTCAAAGTTATTAATAGGTTCAGAAATAATATCAATAATACGTTTCTTTTGGATTTAAACTAGACATTGCATCTTGGAAAAATCATTTGAACATCACGATTATATTTTATCTTATTACGAGCAGCTTTTTTTGTTACATCTTCATCTTTATAGATAATTTGCCCTGCTGTAGCTTTTTCAAGCCCTAGTATAACTTTACCAACAGTAGTTTTACCACTACCACTTTCTCCAATAAGCCCGTAAGTTTTACCAGCTTCGATATTCACATCAACACCATCAACCGCATAAACATGATCTTTTATAGTGTTAAAGAAACCACCTCGAATGGGGTAGTGAACTTTTAAATTTTCAACTTTTAACATTAAGCATCCTCCCCTTCAAACACAAAATCTTTATAACATGTACATCTTACTAGGTGGCCTTCTTCTACTTCGTGTAACGTTGGCTCTTCTTCGTGTGAATGTTCAGAAACCCAAGGAATACGGTCTGCAAAACGACAACCTTTTCTTTCTAAGTTTTTGATAGATGGCACCATTCCTTTAATTACATAAAGTTCATCATCTGAAGCCTCGTCTTCAAGCTGTGGAATACTACGTAGTAAACTACGCGTATACGGATGTCTCGGATTTTTAAAAATTTGTTCAGCAGTACCAATTTCTACTACTTCTCCTGCATAAAGAACAGCTACTCTATCTGCCATTTCAGCAACAACTCCAAGATCGTGGGTAATCAAAATAATTCCCGCATGCATTTTCTTCTTGAAGATTTTTAATAAGGTCTAGAATTTGAGCTGGATAGTAACATCTAATGCTGTTGTCGGTTCATCAGCGATAAGAACGCTCGGTTTTACAACTCATCGCCATTGCAATCATAACACGTTGACGCATCCCACCTGACAACTCATGTGGATATTGTTTTGCACAACGCTCTGGATTCGGGATTCCAACTTGTGTTAAAAGTTCAATAACACGCTTTTTCTCTTTCTGCTGTACTAAGTTCGGTATGATAAATAAGTGCTTCCTCAATTTGCTTGCCAATTCTATGTAGAGGATTAAGCGAAGATAGCGGATCTTGGAAAAATCATCCCATATCTTTTGTTCTAATTTTTATTCATTTCTTCTTCAGTTAATTCTAATAAATTCTTTCCATTAAAAATAACTTCTCCAGTTGATTTAGTTAAATTTTTCATTGTGAAGTCCCATAACCGTTGTTGCAAGAGTCGATTTTCCACAACCACTCTCTCCAACGATAGCTAATACTTCATTTCTATAAAGATCTAAACTAACTTTATCCACAGCATTAAAATAATCATCTTTTTATTCTGAACGCCGTTTCTAAATTCCTAATCTCTAATAACTTTTCTTTAGTCATTCGTTAAACTCCTTCCTCATAATATACATGAACAACTTACAACTTCTAAACTACATGTTTTTACCTTATAATCCCAAATCAATCAGAATTATCTATAAAATATCTCTCCTATTCATAAAAACAATATACATAATATATTATAGGATTTTTTAGGAAAAATGCAATAAAAATAGAAATTCTAGTTGAAAAAAACTAGAATTTTTCTGACTATTTCTAGAAGAATTATATTTTACTTTTATTAAAAATATCAACAAAAAAATATTTTTTTATATTTCAAGTATTTTTTTGTTGGAATAACAGGATCTGTATCCATAATTACAATTTTATCATTGCAAGCTATAGTTTTGTCACTCGCCACTTCGCAATCAATATCTTTATTTTTCAGCGTTATAGATGCCGCCATACGCGCAAGCTCTTTTGTATTATTTTGTTCGCTGAGATGTGCCAATAATACATTTTTCGTATTACTTCCAACTATTCTCGTTAAGTAATTCGCAGAATCTGTATTGGATAAATGCCCCTTATCAGATAATATGCGCTGTTTTGTTGGCCACGGATATGGCCCACTCAGCAAGACATTTTCCTCATGATTACTCTCATAAACTAATGTATGCGAATCTTTAACATAGTCCACCATTTTATCCGATATATACCCTGTATCTGTTAAAATGCTAACCCTTTTACCATCTTTTTCAAAAGTGTAAAACTGAGGATTTGCCGCGTCATGACTCACTCCGAAACTATTAACTACTACCCCATTAAATATTTTACTATCTTCTTTCTCAAAATGGAATTTTAGGTCAGATTTTATCTCACCGATTTTACTCATATTATCCCACGTAAGTTTATTGGCATACACTGGAATATTATACTTACGGGCTAGAACACCAATACCTTTAATATGATCAATATGCTCATGAGTTACAAATATTGCATCAACATCCTTAATATCACGTCCTATTTGCCCAAGATTTTCAGTTATTTTTTTCCCAGTAAGACCTACATCAACAAGGCAACGAAAATTATCGTCTTCTATATAGACACTATTTCCACTGCTGCTACTAGCTAATACCGATAATTTCACATCTCTACCTCCTCGATTTTTTTCATTTTTTTATATTATACCACTTTTTTTAAGTAAGTTAGGTAGTCCTAAAGTTTTTAGAAAAAAAGTGTCTATATACTAAACTTTTTTAAAAACTAATAATTAAACTCCGCTTCTTAAATTTATCTAAAAATGGAGTATTTTTTTAATTCAAAAGCTAATTCTTATAAAAAGGAACACCAACTAGCGTTCCCTTTTTAATATATTTTATTTTCTAAATAATAACTTGAAGAAGTTTAATTTCTGACCATATCTCAATGTGAGCCGAACGATATACTTTAACACAAGCTATCGCTACAACAATTGTTGTTACTACTAAGATTCCGTATGATGCCAACAACTCCGCTGTACTAACATGACTTATCGCATATCTCGTGAACATTACAAAGTATGAAGTAAGTGGGAAGTAAGATAAGATTTCTGCTAATTTTGTATCCCCTGAAGAACTCATAACATAGTAATCTACAAAGAATCCAGCTATAAATATTAACATTGGTATAGTTATTGCCCCGTTAACATCTTCTACCTTGCTAACTAATGAAGCAAATGCTGCGTACATAAACATAAACATTACAAACCCAGTTAAAGTGAAAATTAACCCTATTCCGATTACTTTGTAATCAAGATTATTAACAATAACTTTTTAATCCCTCACTATACCTTTGCATATTTATCTTCATTCCAACAAACAAACCACCTATAGCCACAACCATTTGAATTAGAACCGCAATAGATAAAGCAAATACTTTCCCTAGAATTAACGTTTTTGGATTAACTGTCACGATTAACAACTCCATCGCACGATTACTTTTTTCTTTAACAACGTTCATCGCGACAACACTACCAAATTGCATTACAGTCATATAAATAACCAATGTTAAAACATAAACAATCGCAACTTTAACACCTTGGGCTATCATATCAGAATCTCCGCTAATATTAACCATCATTGGTTTCGGAACAGCCGCTTTAACTTGATTCACCTTATCATAATCAAGACCACTTTGTTTATAAACGTACTTTTCTACATTTTTTCCAAATGCTTCTTGGAAGTCACTTGAAGAACCGCTAAAAATACTACGTTTTGATAAGTATTCGTATCTTTCTTTTGTTAAGACTATTGCTTCATCAAGCTTATCCTCTTTAATATCTTTTTCTGCAGCTTCTTTTGAATCATACTTTTTAGCATCTTTTAAATTTTCTAATTGAATATTTACATCCTTCACTACATAAGCGCTACGCTCAAAATTATTATTACTTTTCCCTTTAAACAAGTTGCTATTCGCTATTGATGGTATAAAGGTTACTCCTATAGCAACTATAAAATAAACTGCCATTATAACTTTCGTTGATGTTTTTCCCAAAAAAATTGTTTAAGTTCAAAAATTAAATACTGTGCTAAAATTTTTTCATAATTATTTACCTACCTGACTTACAAAGATTTCTTCCAATGATGGTTTATAAAGTTTAAATTCTTCTACATTAAAGCTACTTCCTGATAATTTAGCAAGCAACTCTTTCTTAGCGCCTTCTTCTTTAAAATCAAGAAGTACTCCCTCTGGTACTAAGCTGTATTCTATTCCCATTGGAATAGATTTTTAAATTAACAAGCAACTCTTCTTTTTTTCTAAATTACTAACGCTTAAAATCATTTTTCCCATGACCAAGTTGTTTTTTTAATATAGTCTAAGTTTCCACTTAAAAACAATTTCCCCTTGCTCCAAAAATATTAATATCTTCGCAAAAATGTTTCTACAACTGGCATTTGATGAGACGAGAAGATTACAAGTTTATCTTTTTTTGATAAACTCTGTTATAATCTCTTTTAACTTCCCTACGTTAACTGGGTCTAAACCACTAAACGGCTCATCAAAAACTAATATATCAGGATCATTCATAACACTTTGGATAATTTGAATTTTTTGAGCGTTCCCTTTTGACAAAGTTTTCAAAGCTTGTTTATTATCTTCTAACTCAAAAAAGTCTAGCCATTTTTTTGCTTCATCTCTAGCAGCTTTTTTTGTCATACCTTTTAGCATTCCGAAGTAAGCCAACTGGTCTACCAATCCAACACCATCGTACATACCACGTTCTTCAGGTAGATATCCGATTTTTACTTTGCTGTGATCAAGAGGTTTTCCGTCAAGTAAGATTTCTCCTTTATCCGGCTTGAAAATATCAAGTAAAACTCTAAAACTTGTAGTCTTACCACTACCATTACGCCCCAAATATCCATTTGCTACTCCACTTTTTCGCTGTGAAATTAATTCCTTTAAGAACTTTTTTTATCCCCGAAGCTCTTTTCTATATTTCTAAATTCTAATATCATAGTTATTCTCCTTTTTATTTATACATTATATTTTTAAATAATTTATTTAAAATCTTTTATAATATAAACCTTTAACTCCCGTCAATATTTTTTTCTTGCACGCTCGTCTAAGTTTTTAAAAATTTTTGGTATAAAAAAATCATTAATCCTCCCAAACCAAAACCGCTAAGTCCACTACATAAAGCTGTAACGACCTTCCCTGCTGTCTCACCTATATAACTATCTACCCTATTCGAAAAACCTGCTAACAAAAGGCCAATAATAAACATGTAAAAAAATCTAAAAAAACTCTATATTTGATAATTTCATATTCAGTCTCTTCATCACTAAAAATCGGATAAGAGTTTTCATCTCCTTCTGCAAGTCTTAGAAAATATGTTAACTTAATTTTGTGAAGACGCCAACCACTAGCTTTGTAATACTCTGTTATCTCAGGCGAGAAGTTTTTTTATCATAGATGAACTTGTACTTTTTTTGGCTTAGTATTTGTTTTTTCATTCTTACGATTACAAAATAACAATTATCATACTCATACCCTTCTTGACTAAGTTCTGTCATTTTTTGTTCAACCTTATCGTAACTAGTCCATATCGTTATATATTTGTACTTCGTCACCTAATCCTCTCCTTTCTCAGCTATTTTTGTATTTAATATAAAAAGTAAATGTTTAAAAAAATACTAATGCTGTTGTTCCACCACAAAAACATTCCTTGAATAAATTTAAATATATGGCCTTCCATAACGCTATATTCACTCCCTAACAAAAATCAATATAGTAATAAAAAAATACATATTAAATTTAGTTTTAACGTGAATTTTTAGACGATATTTCCACATTTCTACTTCTCCTATATTATCGGTATATAAATCTACTGCATTAGACTCTCCTCTTAATATTTGCCAAAAAAAGCTATTTCTTATTAACTTCCAACCATTAGCTTGATAAAAATTCTTGTTTTTTTCTTTTTGTAAACTTTCTATCATAAACTAATTCATACCTATAGTTTTTGGCTTTCCCTTTTCTAGTACTATAAAAAAATACCAACCACTTTTTATAGTGCCACCCTTGTGAGACTATAATATTCCAATCTTTTTAAAAATTGGCTATTCTTTAATGCAAAAAGCATGAACTATTTTATATTTACTCATGATATCCACCTCTTAAAAAGATTATCAGCGACATTTAGTAAAAACTCCCTTTTTCAAAGTCTTTCATCAGCACTTCATAACCCTTTTTTTGTTATGTGATACTCTTTTTAGAATTGTCTATATCCTTTTCTTCTATCCAATTCACTCCAACCATTTTTCCCCAGTGTAGTATACATTGTTGCTGGCCCAATAATAATACTATTATTGGTAATCTCAACAACTTTTGCATTATCATATACCCATGAATAGGTTTAGTTAAAAACTAATAGAGTAAAAATATACTGTCTGTCAGCTCGCCACTTTCATAAGGACTTGCCTTCGCCATACTTTATCGCCTCCTTCTCTTGATTATAAAACATATAGGTTTTAACTAGCACAAAAATCTTATGCACCCTTAAATTATAAATCACAGCGCGTATATCCATAATTGATATATCTATCTTTGATATAATTGTATATCTATCTTTGATATAATTGTATATCAATCATTGATATATGTCAACAATTTTTATATATTTTCTGAATTTATCTATTTCTATACTTTTTGTAATGGGTTTATAATTTATCTAGCAATATATATTTTTTATGTTAGAATATGTTTATAAAATAAGTTATATAAAATAAATATATAGTTTATAAATTTTTTTACAAAGAAAGGTGATATCATGAAATCAATAAAAATATATTTTTAATTATTGCTGTGGCATTACTTACTATAAGTCTTTCTGCTTGTGGTACTAAAGTAACAGCTGAAGAAGCTATTAATAAAGTAGCAGAAACTAACAAAAAAACATTAAAAACGCAGAATTTACTTCTAACGTTACTACTGAGTTTACTTCTAATAATCAAACAAAAACAGAAGCTAAAGTTTCAGGTACCATGATTTCTGACCCATTAGCTCTATACGCTAAAACTGATATTACATCTCCAAGAAAAACTTCATTAGATATGTATATCAAAGATAACGTTATTTATGTTAAGAACGGCGATAGTAGTGCTTGGTTAAAGAGCTCTGATCCTAAATTACTTTCTCAATTTGAAAAAGTATAAACAAATTACTAGTTCTGATAAAGTAATGGACTTTTACAAAAAAAACTTGGTAAAGATTTCAAAATAACTGAAGAAAATGGTAATTATGTTCTTACATATAATGGTAGCGGAGACCAATTTAAAGAGCTTATGACAGCTCTTTCAGAGTCTTCTGGAGGACAATTAAACTCTAAAAGCCATTAACAATGTAGACTTTAAGAATGTTGATATTAAGTATGTTGTAACTAAAGATTTCAATATTGTTAGTGGTGAAGTGAAAATGAAATCGCTAGCAAGAGCACATCAAATCCTGAAACATTAAAATTAGTTCAAACCATTACATATGCAAAAATTAATCAAGTGAATAGTATTGATCTTCCTGAAGAAGCTAAAAACGCTAAAGAAATCAATAAAAATTTCACGCTAAAATATTTAATAATAACTCTGAAAATAAAATTATTTTTCAGAGTTATTATTTTTACTAATAAAAGATATATTATTTATAGTAGCTTCTAATATAAAAATATTGATTCATCTAGCAATACATTTTATTTTTATGTTAAAATATGTGTATAAAATAAATAATATAAAATAAATATATAAATTTAATTTATACATTATTTTTATGGAGAAAGGTGATATCATGAAATCAATAAAAAAATATATTTTAATTATCACTATGGCATTACTTACTATAACTCTTTCTGCCTGTAGTAAAGTAACACCAGAACAAGCTCTTAATAAAGTAGCAGAAGCTAGTAAAAACATTAAAAAAATACAGAGTTTTCAGTTATTGTTAGTACTGAATCTACTTCTGGTGACAAAAACGAGAAAAAAATAGAAGCTAAAATAACAGGTGCTGTAATTAATGAACCTCTTGCTATATATGCTAATACTGAAATCAAATCTACTAGAACAACTTTGTTAGATATGTATATCAAAGATAATGTTCTTTATGCCAAAAAAACGATGGAAGAGAGCCGTGGTTAAAAAAACCTCAGACTCTAAATTCCTTTCAAGATTCGAAAGTTATAAACAGATTACTAATTCTGAGAAAAGCAATGGAATTTTACAAAAATGCTAAAAGATTTTTAAAAATGACTGAAGAAAATGGTAATTATGTTCTTACATATAGTGGTAATGGAGATCAATTTAAAGACCTTATGAATTCTCTTATTGAGTCTTCTGGTGGACAATTAAATGCAAAAAGCTTTTAATGACATAGAATTCAAAAACGTTAATATCAAACTTGTTGTAAGTAAAGATTTCAACCCTGTTAGCAATGAAGTAACAATGGAAATCGCTAAAAAGAATTCATCAACACCTACATCATTGAAATTAGTTCAAAGTATTACTTATTCAAAAATCAATCAAGTAAATAGTATCGATCTGCCTGAAGCAACTAAAAATGCTAAGGAAATCAAAAACATCATAACAATTAATTTAATAATAGCCCTAGAATTAACCTTACTTCTAGAGCTATTATTTTTACTTAAATACTGTACAATAATATATATACTTTGTATATCTATTATCATAAAAAAATATAAGTTTATCTAGTAATATATTTTTATTTTTATGTTAAGATTATGAATATAAAATAACTAATTTTTACAGAGAAAGGTGATTTCATGAAATCAATAAAAATATATTTTAATTATTGCTGCGGCATTACTTACTGTGACTCTTTCTGCTTGTAAAAACGTAACAGCTGAAGAAGCTATTAACAAGTCAGCAGAGATAAGTAAAAACATTAAAAAAATACAGAATTTAAATCCTTTACTACTTCTGAATATATTACTGGTAAAGATCCGCGCAAAAAGAAGCTACTATTACGGGAACTATTATTAATGAGCCATTTTCTATACACGCTTCTGTCGAAGCTAAAGCTGACAAAACCAACTTCATTTGAATTATATATCCAAGGTAAAGCCCTTTATGAAAAAAGTAGGAAGTGAACCTTGGAAAAAGACTTATATTCTAGCTATCTATTTGAGAGATATCAAAATATTTCTAAAAACCGAAAAAAAAGAATGGAATTTTTATAAAAAGTCGCTAAAGATTTCAAACTAGTTAAAAGAGAATGATACTTATGTTCTTACATATAGTGGTAGCGGCGATCAATTTTCTGATTTTTGCAACTTCTCTTGTTGAGGCTTCCGCTAGACAGTTAAACCCTTATTCAGTTAAAGATGTAGAGTTTAAAAGCGTTAATATTAAGTATGTTATCTCTAAAGATTTCACCCCTATTAGCAACGAAGTGACAATGGAGGTTGTTAGTAAAATAATACCAAAAAGCTAAAACTTTGAAAATAACACAAAAATTACTTATTCTAATGTGAATAAAGTAAATAGCATTGATCTTCCTGAAGAAGTTAAAAATGCTAAGGGTAAATTTGAAGTACAACTCTAAAATTATTTAATCCCCTCTAAAAATAGGGAGTATTTTTCAGAGGGAAATTTCTTCTTAAGAGTAGCTTTAAACTATTATTCACTGTATTAATTATATATACTTAGCGTATAAATATTAATTTATCTAGTAATATATTTTTGTTTTATGTTAGAATATGGATATCAATTTAATTTTTTTAAATTACTTTATAAGGAAAAGGTGATATCATGAAATCAATAAGAAAATATCTTTTAATTATTGCTGCAGCATTACTTACTATAACTCTTTCTGCTTGTGGTACTAAAGTAACTGCTGAAGAAGCTATCAATAAAACTAACGAGGCATCTAAAAATCTGAAAAATACAGAATTTGTCTCTTCTAACATTTCTGAGATAATTGTAGGGAGATCGAAACTCAAAAATAGAAAACAAAGTGTCAGGATCTCTAATCTTGGAACCATTCACTATGCATGCTACTACTGAGATTAAAGCTCAAGATAAAACTCAAACGTTAGAAATGTACATCAAAGACAATGCTGCATATGCAAAAGCTACCGGACAAGATACTTGGGTAAAAAGTTCTAATAATAATATAACTGCTCAATTTGAAAATCTTAAAAAACTTGCTAACTCTGAACAAGTTATGGAGTTCTACAAAAAAATTGCTAAAGATTTTAAAATAGCTGAAGAAAAAGGCAACTATGTTCTTACATATAGCGGTAACGGTGATCAGTTCAAAGAGCTTATGGTTGCTATTGCTAACTCTTCTGGTGGACAAGCGGTAAATGCCAATGCATTTAACAACGTAGATTTCAAAAACGTTACTATCAAACTTGTTGTAAGTAAAGATTTTATACCTATCAGCAATGAAACAATTATGGAAATCGCCACTAAGAATGCAGCGAAACCTACTACAATGAAAATAACTCAAAATACTAGTTATTCAAATGTAAATAAAGTAACTAGCATCGATCTTCCTGAAGCAGCTAAAAACGCTAATGAAATCGGTAGAAACTAAAAATTAACAATTAAATATTTAATACTTAACTCTGGAAACAATTCTATTCCCAGAGTTATTATTTTGCTCTCAGTTTACAGCTAACCCCCTATATAAAACGCTATTTCAGGCGTTTAGAAGCTTTTGTTATCTGTTCTCTTCCCACCACATTATTTCAAAATTTACTCCTTTTTTTAAAACAAATAAATATCAAATCAATTTACATAAACCTTTTCATTTAGTATAATAATGTAGATACTATACTAGGAGGTTTTGTTTTTATAGTTATAGCGCCCGAACTAAGTTCTAACGATTAAACCGAGCTTAGTTGACGAGGGAAAAAGTTATCGAAAATTCGGCGGATGCTTTTTCGGAATTTAAGAGTTTCGTTAAATAATGTACAAACGGAGTATTTCTTTGAAATAAAATTAAATATTTTGAAAATAACTTTTTATCTAAGTTTTCTTTTCGAAAAAGTAATTTTCTTATAAATATTTAATATTAAATTTAAAATTTACTCTACAAAATCATTATTATCTCTTAATTTTTTAAGATTGTTACTAATTATCATTGCAGGGAATAGTCTATACTTTTTAGACTGTTGTAAATTTTTGCTGTTATCTTTTTGAATTTTGTTAAGGTTTCCTAAAAACACTTTTTAACTTTTTTTATTAAGTTTACCTTGTAAAATCAGTAACTATATCTTTTTAAATCAATTATTAAAGAAAAAAAGCGAGGAATTTTTTTATATGTGTGGTATTGTAGGATTTGTTGGAGAAACAAATGGAGTTAAATTTTTGATTGATGGGCTTAGCAGCCTTGAATATCGTGGTTACGATTCAGCAGGAATTGCTGGAGTTGTTAACGGTGAAGCAAAAGTTACTAAAGCAGTAGGTCGTATTAAAAACCTAGAAGCTCTTATTCCAGATGATCTTCACATTGAACTTGGAATTGGTCATACACGTTGGGCTACTCACGGTGGAGTTAACGTTACTAACTCACATCCTCATCAAAGCTTTAACAAACGCTTTGTTCTAGTTCACAACGGTGTTATCGAAAATTTCCAAGAATTAAAAGATAGATTCTTCAAAGGAGTAGACCTTGTTTCTGAAACTGATACTGAAGTTATCGTTCAACTTATTCAAGTTTATAGCGATCGTGGAATGAGTACTAAAGAAGCATTCAAAAAAGCAGTATCAAAACTACAAGGTTCTTATGCACTTTGTTTAATCGATACTAAAGAATCTGATACTTTGTATGTGGCAAAAAATAAAAGTCCATTATTAATCGGACTTGGAGATGGAAAGAAAAATTTTGTCGGAAGTGACGCTCTTGCGATGATTAAATACACTAACGACTTTTTAGAAATTAACGACGGAGAAATAGTTATTGTTAAAAAAGATAGCGTAACTATTGAAGATAAAGATGGGAATGTAATAAATCGCGACAGCTTCTCTACTAATCTAAACGCTGGGGAAATCGACAAAGGTATCCATGAACACTACATGATTAAAGAAATCAATGAACAAGTAGGAGCTATGCGTAATATTATTTCTCACTACTTTGATGGGCGCAACGTTAATATAGACGATGATATTATTAATAATGTGAAAGAAGCTGATAGACTTTACATTATCGGTTGTGGAACAAGTTATAATGCTGGTTTAGTGGGGCGTGCTTATTTTGAAAGATGGGCAGGTATTCCTGCTGAAGTGCATCTTGCATCAGAATTTGCATACAATGTGCCGCTTCTTTCTAAAAAACCTATGTTTATCTTCCTATCACAATCAGGAGAAACAGCAGATCTTCGTGCAGTATTAACGAAATTACGCAGTGTAAACTCTGACTATAAGTTTTTAGTGTTAACTAATGTGGATGCTTCTACATTAGCTCGTGAATGTGATTATACATTACTACTTCATGCAGGTGTGGAGATTGCTGTTGCATCTACAAAAGCATACACAGCACAAATCGCAACACTAAGTATTTTAGCTTATGAAGTAGCGCGACAACTGAATAAACAACCAAAATTCGATATCGAACAAGAACTATCAGTAATTACATCAGCTATTGAATCTATTTTAGACGATACTAAAACTATTAAAGATTTAGCAAAAGATTTATTTACAGAGCGCAATGCATTCTATATTGGTCGCGGAACTGATTATTACAGCGCTTGTGAAGCTGCACTTAAACTGAAAGAAGTTTCTTATATTCAGACTGAAGGCTTTGCCGGTGGAGAATTAAAACACGGAACAATTGCTCTTATCGAGGAAAAAACTCCGGTAGTCGCACTTATTACTAATACAAAATTAGACCTTAATACACGTAGTAATGTTAGCGAAGTAGCTAGCCGTGGAGCTAATACCCTAATAATTACATTAGAAAAATTAGCGCGCAAAGGTGATTACGCTATCCCTAATGTTAACGAAGATCTTGCTCCTATCGCAAGTATCGTCGTAACTCAACTATTTGCATATTACGCAGCTGTATCACGCGGATTAGACGTCGATAAACCTCGTAACCTAGCAAAAAGTGTTACAGTAGAATAAATAACAAAAACCCAGAACTTCAAAAATTAGTAGTTCTGGGGGTTTTTTCATATTCTCTTAATATACGAGTAATTATTTTTTTATAATATCTAGCTAAACCATTATTTATTTCTAGTAATTTTTTGAAAAGCTTTTTCCTTTACATTTATATGAGAGCGGTTTATAATGGAACTATAAAATTTAATTATCTTCGGGGCAGGGTGAAATTCCCTGACCGGCGGTTATAGTCCGCGAGCGTAAGCTGATTTGGTGAAATTCCAAAACCGACAGTACAGTCTGGATGATAGAAGATACGGAAAATATATTTTATTAGTTGTAGATTAAAAACAATTATTTCGATATACCTAACCCACTAGCCTGCTAGTCTATTTATCAAATTATTGTCCTCTACACTCTATAAAATATCCATACCTTTATGTCCCGCTTTAAATGTTTTAAAGTGGTGTTTTTATTTTAAATTAAAAAGCCAGTAAGTCTTACTTTCTAAAGTTCCTAACTTAGCTAAAAATTTAGAAGTATCAGCACCATTCACAACGTTATTGCGGTTATTTTTACGCCTTTTGAAGATGGAAAGAGGACAATATGTATAAAAAAAATACTCATTCACTTGTTTTAAGTGGGCTACTTGCCGTTATTGCACTACTTCTATCTTTTTTTAGTTTTGCTGTGCCATTTCTGCCACCATTTCTAAAATTTGATTTTACTTTTATTCCGCTATTTATGGCATTGCTATTGATGAACTACAAACACGCTATATTAGTATCTCTGTTAAAAAACTTTTTACACATTGTACTAATCTCGCACGAGCCTGTGGGATCTATCGCCAATATCGTTGTGGAGTTTATCTTCCTTAGCATTATCGTTTTATTTTATAAAAAAGGTACGCTAAAAATTATTATCGGCGGAGTTCTAGCAACAATCACTATGACTATCTTTATGGCTCTGCTTAATTACTTTGTATTCCTACCTGCTTATGGTTATATTATGGATTTAACAGATATAGTAAAAATGTAAAAGTCATCGTTACTGCAGGAATTATTCCTTTCAACCTTCTTAAAGGTATCTTAGTTACAGTTTTTATTCTTTGTAACACTTCGAGTATATAAACGTATACCAAGCACTATTACAAGCAAATTCGCTTAAACTATAAATATCTATACCGTTGAAACAATCTCTCAGATTAATATTAAAAACCAATCATAAAAGAGGTTGTTATACAATCAGTGGTATAGATATTTTTTTATTTCAATTTTAGTATCCTCCTCTTCTTTTTAGATATTTTTAATCTTATTACAAAAAATTTTTAAAAAAATATATTTTTAAAAGTTTTTATATATTTACACTATATTTTTTTCTTGAAAACCCTGTTTCTTCTCTAACTTACTAGTGAAAAATCTTATATTATTTATTTTATATTTTCCAACACCTCTTAGTATATAGTTACTAATAAAAATACTATATACATATAGAAAAAGAAAAAGTGTTTGTGCTAAAATAAAATTAGAAAAATTAATTTTAGTAACAGGAGGTATTCTATATGAATAAAACTTGAGCTTTTTTAACGTTTTTTAACACAAGGAGATATATCAAAAAGAATAAGAAGGAGTAACTATGATAAAAAGAAATTATTATTATTTGTCTAAAGAGCAAGAAGAACGTTTTAATATTCTTGCTAGGGAGAAAAAGAACTAATAATTAAAGGTTTATACAAAGTCAAAAATACCAAAGTCGTTACATCAGGAATTTTTATAGCTTTTGGTTTAGAGGGGCTTCTTGTAAGCTTTCTTATACTAGAAGATGATGGCATAGAAGCTTGCGACTTTGATAAATTTGTACTAACAGTTATAAAAACGAAAACTTATTGATGAAATACGTCGTAGAAACAAAAGAAAAAGTGTTCCTATTGACTTCTTCAATAATACACTACTTCATTCTTGCAATAACGATAGAGATATTTTAGAAGTCGATCTTAATTCTTATTTGAAATCTATTTTAACAGAACAGGAATTAGCTTTCCTAGAAGATTTCAAGAAAACTCAGGATATAAAGACAACATCTAAAAATTTAAATCTATCCCTTTCAACATGCTATAGGTTGTTCAAAAAGAATAAAAAGAAATATATAAGCTGTTTCTATACAAAAGTGCCTAAATATTTTTTGGCCCACAAAAAACAACAACACCGAAGTTCTATACCTCGGTGTTGTTTTTATATTTATATTATTTTTCCACTTTTTTCCCTAAGTTTAACGAAACAATTAGTAAGATCGCTCCTAATACTGAACCTAGCGCTAACGCTAATAAGTACATTGTCCAATTACTTACTGCTCCTACCGCTATTGCGAAAATACCACCATGCGGCGCTTTTGATACTGCACCAAAAGTCATACTCAATGCTCCAGCGACACCACTTGATAGGAATAATGGTGGAATAACACGTAATGGATTACTTGCCGCGAATGGAATAGCTCCTTCTGTAATAAACGCTAATCCCATTACATAGTTCACTAATGCTCCGCTACGTTGTGCTTTTGGCCAAATATTTTTATTAATAGTTGCTGAGATTGCTATTGCTAATGGTGGAACCATACCACCAATCATTACCGCTGCCATAACATCACTACCTGCTGTTCCTGCTGCTGTTAATAACGCTGTTCCTGTAACGTAAGATGCTTTGTTGATTGGACCTCCCATATCGATAGCCATCATCGCAGCTACTACAAATCCAAGGATAAATTTACCACTTCCATTTAATCCTGTAAGGAAGTCTTGTAACCCAGTCATAACTGCTGCCATCGGCGCATTAATTACATAAATCATCGCAATCCCCATAATTAGAGAACCTAAGATTGGGAATAGAAAGATTGGTTTAATACCATCTAATGAACGAGGCATCCAACTTGTTGCCACTTTAAGAACTTTAATAATCCCACCTGCTAAGACCCCTGCCACTAATGCTCCTAAAAATCCTGATGGAGTATAAGCTAAAATATCACTTTTCAGCCCTAAAATACTTGGATCAGCTAAAATACCACCGACCATACCTACTACAAACCCAGGTCTATCCGCTAAACTACGCCCAATAAATCCTGCAAGAATCGGTAACATCATACTAAATGAAATTTTACCTAAATAGAATAATACTTCTGCATATTTATTGTATGTTGGGTCTTCTGGATTAAACGAGTTAATACCCCAAATAAATGACAGTGCAATTAAAATACCACCTGCTACTACGAATGGTAACATATTACTTACACCTTCCATTAGGTGTTTGTAAATTTTACGTCCTAAACTTTCTCCCTCTGCGTCTGTTTCTTGTGAATCAGCTGCACCATCGTGTTTGTATATTGGCGCTTTTCCATCTAAAATAGTTTGGATAAGTTCTTGCGGCTTGTTAATTCCGTCTGCAACTTTTGTCATAATAGTTGGGCGCCCATCAAAACGTGCTACCTCTACTTTTTTATCAGCTGCTACGATAATTCCCGCTGCTCTTTCAATATCTTCTTTTGTAAGTTTGTTTTCTATACCAATTTGACCGTTAGTTTCTACTTTTACATCTAAGCCCATTGCTTTAGCTGTTTCTTTGATTTTTTCTGCAGCCATAAATGTATGAGCAATCCCTGTTGGACAAGCTGTTACAGCAATAATATAAGGTTTCTCTCCGCTTGGAGCTGTTACTTCTTCTTTTTCTGGTTGAGTTTTTGCTACGAAATCTGCAAAGATTTTTTCTACATCTTCTTTTGTAGTTGCTGCTTCTAATCCAGATTTCACCTCTGGGTCCATCAGCGCTTGGGATAATGATGCAAGAGCTTTAAGGTGTTCATCAGCACCTCCATCTGGCGCACAAATCATAAAGATATGTTTAGCTGGTTGCCCGTCAAAACTTTCCCATTCTACACCATCATTACTTTTTGCATAAATAATCATCGCTTTGTCAAAATCAGCACTCTTTGCATGAGGAATCGCAACATTTTCTCCTACTCCTGTAGTTGATTGAGCTTCGCGCGCAAGTAGTGCATTTAAGAAATTATCTTTATTTTCGATAACTTTCTCATCTACTAACATCGTAGTAAGTTTATCTAATGCTTCTTTTTATCTTCCGCACTAAAATTAAATTGTATTAAGTCATAATTGATAACATCAGTTAATTTCATTTTAATTCTCCTTAATAATTTTATAGTGATTTTTTCCTTTTTTTAATTTAGTAATATTTCCAAGGTAATATCTTTTTATAGTTTATAAACTTTTAGTTAACTTTCCTTTTCTAAGTCTAATTTCTTATTTTAATTTCTTTATCTTGATTTGTGGTAGCAACTCTTCTATTAATTCCTTGCTACCTACGCCAACAGAAAACGATGTTGCCCCTCCTGCTGCTGAGGCATATTTCAATGCTTCTGCATAATCTTTCGTCTCGTTATATTTAGCTACAAACATCGCCAGCATACTATCTCCTGCCGCTACCGTTGAGACAATTTTACCTTCTGCAACATTAACTTCCAATACTTCGTCATTTTCAGTTAATAATATTGCTCCTTTTGCTCCACGTGAAACAAGAACATTTTGAGCACCGCGCTCTTGTAATTTTCGAGCATAAACTAGGATTTCTTCCAAACCGTTTAGTGTTATTCCAAACATTTCTCCTAGTTCAAATTCATTTGGTTTAACAACAAATGGTTTGTATTGTAAGGTGTCCAACACCAAATCTTTGTTGCTATCAACTACTAAAGTTGCTCCTTTTGTCGCTACTTTTTCTGCAATTTTCTTGAAATCTTCGAGTTCCATTCCTGCAATAACATTTCCTGATAAGAAAACTACATCTTCTGTCGTCAAAACATCTAGTTTTGCAAAAAATTCTGAGATATTTTCTGCGTTTATCGCACTACTTTGTCCATTAATTTCCGTTTCAGTATCGGTAGTAAGCTTCATATTAATACGGGTCGTTCCAAGAGTTTCAACAAAGTCATGTTCTATATCTAATTTATCTAATTCTGATTTAATAAAATATCCTGTAAAACCTGCAACAAAACCTAGTGCTTTTTGTTTTTTTCACCCTATATTATTCAATAATATCGAAATGTTTATACCTTTCCCACCGACTACATACTTCGCTTCTTGCGTTCTATTTAATTTTCCAAGGCTGAAGTTACTAGCTTTTGTAAGCATATCTACTGCTGGGTTTTAAAGTTATTGTATAATACATCTATGCTTCCTCCTTATCTTTTTACTATTAATATATTAGCGTATTTTTCATAGTTTTCTGGTGCATCGTAACTTACGATTGTTACTTCTTCTAAGTCCGCAAACTTGTGAAACTTGCGGTGATCAAACTTACTTTTTATCTGCCAAAATATATTTTTTTCTTACTATTTTTATCGCTGCAGTTTTTATAAAAGCCTCATTTTTCATCCGCAGTCGTTATACCAAAATTTTTCATCAATGCCATTACAACCAACAAAACACATATCGAAACTATAATTTTTCAATTGTTCAATCGCTGTATGACCAATTACAGCTTGTGTCGAATGTTTCAAAGTTCCGCCTAATATAATAGTATGTATTTTTATTGTTAATGAGACGTGGTAAGTGATAGGTAGAATTTGTTACGACTGTTATTCTCCTGTCGCGCAAATAACCAATCATTTCATAAGTAGATGTCCCTGCATCAAGATAAATAGTCTGCCCTGACTGAACTACATTTTTGCAAAGATACTTTGCTACTTCTTTTTTCTCTGGTAAAAACTCCGTACGTTTTGCTTCAACACCTATCTCACTTCCTCTTGCTGAAGTACGCTTCATCGCTCCACCATGAGTTCTATATAATAAGTTCTTTTCTTCTAAACTTGTTAAATCTCTTCTGATTGTTGCCTCAGATACCTCACAATAATCTATAAGCTCATGTAGGCTAAGTGATCCTCGCTCTTCTAACAAGTTTAAAATTCTTTTCTGTCTTTCATTTACCATTTTTTTCTTCTCCTTGACTCCCAAGTTTATTATAATTAATATACAACAGTCTTTCAATCAAACTCAAGCAAAAACACTCAAAAACAATCGAAATAATTGCTTTTTTGAGTGTTTCTGTTTCTAATTATGCGCGTTTTTTTAATTTGTTGAGCGAAAGAAAATTTTTATAAAATCAGAATCGGAATCTGTTTCTAATAAATTAGTTTTTCAAAGTCATTAGCACAAAAACAAATATAATATTATAGAAAATTGTTATTATATCTATCGGAAAGAAATTCAGAGTATAGAACAATATAATTAACATGATTATAGAGATTGATGTAAAATCCAATGTCACGCAAGCGTCGCGTAAAACTCGCTGTTATCGGAATAGCTAAAACAACCAAAACTACAAGTAAAACTAATCCCCAGAATGTTATATCTCTTAATTCTAGAATACTTTGTTCACGAGGGACTCCTATATCTCCACCTGCATCCAAGCGTTCTTTTATCGCTACAAACGGAAAATAGAAAACATAAGTAAATACTCCGTCTATAGCAAGAAAAAGTATCCCTATTATTCCTACCGAAACCAATGACCTGTTATAGATGTATATCCTTTAAAGTCTACAAATCCCCTAAAAAAATCAGCGAAAGCAGAGAAAAAAGATACTTGTTTTTTTCTTTGATCTACCATAACTAACCCCTCCGTAATAAATTTATATAACAAATATAATATTCAGACAACTTGAGGCTAGCTATCTTCTTGCAAAACTCAACTATTTATTAATCTATTTTTACATTTGCTAACGTTGTTTTTGCTTCTTCTAAAACATCGACTATCACTTGTTCTACTGAACGTATTTCATCGACAAGTCCTGCTATTTGGCCAGACATAACTGAACCATTTTCTACATCACCATCATAGACAGCTTTTCTTAAAGAACCTAGTGTTAATTCTTCTAATTCCATCAATGTTGACGATTGTGCTTCTAATTCATGATATCTTTTTGTCAATTCATTTTTTATACCACGAACCGGTGCTCCAAATTTCATTCCTGTTAATGTTGTTGATGTGTCATCTGCTTCTACAATTAAGTTCTTATACTCTATTGAAATTGGACATTCGTGTGTAGCTAAAAAGACTGTTCCCATTTGAACTCCACTTGCTCCTAAACAAAATGCAGCAGCAACACCTCGACCATCAGCAATACCCCCAGCAGCAATCACAGGAATATTTACCGCTTTTGTTACTTGTGGTAAAAGCGCCATAGTTGTACTTGTTCCAACATGACCTCCTGCTTCCATTCCTTCAACAACAACAGCAGCACAACCTAATTCTTCCATTTTTTTTGCTGCTTTTACCGATGGAATTACTGGAATAACTTTAACTCCCGCTTCTGTTAGACGTGGCATAAATTTTCTTGGAGTTCCTGCTCCTGTTGTAACTATTTTAACACCTTCTTCAATAACAACATCTATTATTTCGTTGATATTAGGCATCATCAGCATTAAGTTAACCGCAAAAGGCTTTGTCGTTTGTTCTTTACATTTTTTTATTTGCTCACGTAGTTCTTCCGGACTCATTCCTCCAGAAGCTAATATCCCTAAGCCTCCTGCATTAGAAACTGCACTAGCAAGTTCATAGCGTGCGATTTGAGCCATCGCACCTTGAAAAACAGGATATTTTATTCCTAATAATTGTGTAATTATCATAACTTTGCCCTCCTTAATTTATCATCTTTTTTGTTAAATGTTTTTCTCTTTATTATTTTTCTAGATATTTTTGTTAACGTTATCTTTCTTTTATATTATACCAATTATTTAGCTATTTTTAAAAATGATATAAAGAAAATAACCCTTTAGAATTCATATTAAATTATCATTTTTAGATAACTCTAATTAATTCTAAAAGGTTAATGGTTAAAATATAAATTTAGCTACTAAATAACATGCTATCATAAGAATAACCGATGATAAAAAGCACGCTGTAAAAACACGCAAACCGCGTTCTTTAATAACTTTAAAATTAACACTCATTCCTAAAGACGCCATCGCCATACCTAAAAATATATATGCTGCATCTACTAAATAAGGGGTTAATGGTTTTAAGAAACTTACATAACTTCCTAATATACTCATGGCTATAAATCCTAAAATAAAGTAAGGCATCGGCATTTTCCCTTGAGCATCACTATTTGAACGACGATTAATCACAACAAGGACTGTAGCTACTACTATCAACATAAGAACGCGAGATAACTTCGTCAGTATAGCTGTATCAAGTGCAACTTGACCTCCTGCTCCACCTGCAGCAACAGCGTGAGCTATTTCATGAAGGCTTCCTCCGGTAAACACGCCATAATTATAAGGTTCTAGGTTTAAATACGGTTTTAACGCTACTTCTATTAGCGTAAATACCGTTCCAAGTATCGCTACTACCGCGACAGCAAGGACACTATTGTCAGTTTTGGCGCGTAATTGTCCGCTAACACCCATAACTGCAGCTGCTCCGCAAATACCACAACCACATGCAGAAAGTAAAGCTAATTCACGATCTACTTTGAAAAGGCGGCACATATAATAAGTTAATAAAATCATAAATAAGACTATAAAAAATGCCAAAACTAAAGTTTTCTTTCCTTCTGAAAGTAATCTATCCAAAGCTAATTTGAACCCTAATAAAATTATTCCTAGGCGCAAAAATTTATTACTAATAAAAGGAATTTCTCCTTTTACCTGCTCCTTTAATCCGGTAAACATCTGTAATACCATTCCTATTACTAAAGCTATTACCAAATGTCCAAATAGTTTTAACGTTGGAATCTGCGCTAAATACTTAGCTGCCATAGAAACAATAAACATCAATAGCAACGTATAATAAAAACTAACATTTTTAAATCTTTCCATGCATTATCTCCTTATACTTTTTCTAATTTTTATTATACTCCTGAAATAGTTACTATGCAACAGCAGATATAATATTCTTTATTTCTATATTTAAAATATTTTATTTTTGTTCTAGAGGTAACATATATTTATAAAAATGTATAATTATACAAAAAAAGAGTGTAATTAATTTACACCCTTTATTATTTACTATTATATCTCTTCTTTTTCTAATATTAGTATACATTTTGTATAAAAAGGTACTTCCTTTAATTTAAAATATTTCTGTAAATACTGTAGATAACCCCCATCTTTTTTTCTTCTATTATACTAGAAACTTTAAAAATTTAACGGTTTGAGCAACCATTTTTCCAAATAATCATGGATATTATATTCTTCTTTACTTTCTCTTTCTAGAGATTGCAATCCCCATACTACATGAAATACTAATTCATAAGCCTCTTTTTCTGTTGTTTGATATTCTTTATTATCAAATTTTTTTCAACATTTTGTATAATTGAATTTTCTTTAAGTTTTTTTACCCATCTATCCACTTCTTTACTAACTTTTTTTCGTTTTTACATGTAATGTATATGGTATATCAGAATTTTTTTATTCGCCCAGTCTCTTATAATAAGTTTTCCATCTTTTTCAAATTTCGATGTATTTGTTTTTAATACCTTTGTTCTTTCAGGTCGAGACATATAGCTTATTATTTCATGAAATACACTTGACATAAAAATGATATCATATTTCTCTTTGCTTTTTCGCTAAATTTTCATCTGTTATAACATCTATATTTAAATTGGCTAACTCATTTTTGTACTGTTGGTGAAATATCATAAGCATAATATTTTTGCACCTGTTTGCTGAACACTTCTAATAAAATCAGGGCGATATTCCTGAACCATAATCAAGCACTTTTAGTTTTTTTCTTTAAATATGGTTTTAGTACATCAAATTTTTGATAGGGCTGTTTTATTCATACGTTTTAATATATGTATTTTTTATCATTATTGTAATTTTCCATCTTCTTCCCCTTGTCTTTCTTGCAAGTTTTTTCCCAACTAAATTACTTTCTTTTGAAAACTATTCTCTAACATTCTGTAGTAAAAGTTAGATTAATATTTTTCTTTATTAATTTTTGTTAATTATACTATAAATTTTTAGCGTTTATCAAAATTTAGTTTTTTTATTATAGGTTGATATATAGCTATCAAAAGACCCAGTACAGTATTGTACTCGGCCTTTTTTAATATATTTAATTATTTTTATCTATCCCAGTAATAAAAATAGATAGTGGGCTACAACCCCTGCAACGATACCCCCAATAGTGTGAGATACTATTGCTTTTTGATGAAAGTTTACGCACTCCTAAAGCATCCATCATACCGATATGCGTACTTAAGTATCCACTCCAACACATACCCATCGCTGTAAATACGGCAATGTCATTTGGTCCAATAAGACCATTTTTTAAAAATTCTGGCACTAGAGAAATTGCTCCCCCTACTGCTCCCAAAGCTGTAATTGGGAAAGCTATTGCTTCTGCAGATTTGAAACCAAATAATGGTTCAAGAATAAATGTTAATTTTTCTCCTAACCAAGGTAGGAATCCAACACCTTCATACGCTGCTCCTGTATATCCGTCAGCAGGCATTTTAAACGTTAACATCATAACGAATGTACAAACGATAAGTACACCCGGAATAATTGCCATCCCCATTTCTACCCCAGTTTTTCCTCCTTCTAATATTGTATCTAGTACTCGTTGAAACATATTTCCATCACGGATTATTCTTACTTTATCCATCGATTCGTCTGTTTCGTTTGATTCTACCATCGGTTCATCCGCTTCATCCCCGTAGTATTTTCTTGTATGTCTTAGCATCAAGCGAACACTTATTATACTTCCTATAATTGCTCCAACATTCCCTATAATTGCTGCTTTTACGAAGCCAGCTCCTTGCCCCATCATAAACATCGTTACGATAAGACCCATACCAAACGCTGTCCCTAAGTTACAAAGTGCGGGTACTTGGTACTTTTTGAAAAACGCTACAAAACGTTTATCTTTGGCAAAAGGAATAATAGCTGGGTTATCTGATAAATAAGTCGCTATTGCCCCGGTCACACTAGCACCTGGCATACCCCAAAGAGGTCTCATCAACGGAGCAAATATTTTGTTGATAAGCGCTATTGCTCCAAATTCTGATAACAGTGCGCTAATCGCTCCAGCAATAACAGCCATCGCCATTATGAAAAACACTGTATTCAACAGTAAGTCGTGAGCCGTTGCCATCATTGTTTTAAACATTAGCGGTGTTCCCATCTTACGCGCCATTAAACCGAAGATTAAAAAGAATATCGCTAAAAAGACAAATGTTTCTAGGCTTATTGCTTTTTTAACTACTGTAGCCTCTTTCTTTTTTTTGATTTTAAGCTTGGTCTTGTCTCCATCCATAATAAATCATCCTTTCTTTAATTGTAATTTATATTTTACTTGTTTTAACTGTACTATTACAACTATTTATTATATTATATCACACTTTCTTTATCACCGCAACTATTTCAATAATTCCAAACTCTTACAGAAGAACCTCGCCGTCTTTGTTAGTACTTTTTATAAAACAATAAATCACTATAATCGTTGTTAAATAAAATATCCATTAATTTTTATTAATGCTTTTTTTCTAGAAGATATAAATATTAAGTTGTAACAAATATTACTACCCATGTTTTTATAAGAAAATAATACAGTTGTATTTTTGTTAATCATTATAACTTTTTACTTAAAAATCATCAAACATATTTATAATTTCTTGGCTATAAAATCTCAAAAGATAAACTCGTTCTCCCTCTTTAATTAATTGTAATAAACTAGCTTTTTTTGATAGAATTATATAGTCTATACATTCATAGAAAGGAGAACAATTTTTATGAAAATAAAAAAATAAAAAAATAACAATAAGATTTTAAAATTTTTCTATTAGAAAATTATCTCTTGGTGCTGCACCTGTCCTTATCGGTGCTTTGATTTTTGGAAGTTATGCGCCAAGTGAAGTTTTGGCAAATGAAAATACAACTGTTAATTATACATATTTAGCTGAAAATGAATTAACAGATGCAGAAAAAAGTTTAATAAAGAAAAGTATACCTAGTAATATTAAAGAAAACGAAACATATTACATGGTTTATAAAAAGGACTCTAAGCCTACATCAGAAATTAAGACTTTACCTAATACCGGGCAAAGCTCTCTTCCTTTAACAGGTTTAGCTGTAGGCGCTGCTGTTCTTGTAGTTCTTTTAGTATCTAAAAAACACAGAAACAAAGTACTTAGTGTTGTTTTAATCGGAGCGATGGGACAAAGCATTGTTATGCCGTTCGAGTCTTTCGCTTTTGAAAATAAAGAGTTGGTAAGCTATAATACTCAAAAAACTATAACTAACTCTAACGAATTGGTAAATGGTGTAATAAAAATCGATGGGTACTCTTATGTTGGTTATTTCACACAAAGTGATTTAAAAACCCTACCTAATCAAGTAAATCCAACGGTTCCTGAAAAACCGACGAATCCAACAAACCCAAACAATCCAACACCACAACCAAATCCACAACCCCAACCTGAGTACAAAACTACTCCAGATGAAGGACCTAAGGTTCCTATTGTTGAAAAACCTGAACTAAAAGTTACTAAAGAGGTTGTGCCTTTCGAGACTATCGAACAAAATGACGATACCCTTCCTAAAGGTCAAACGAAAGTCATCAAAGAAGGTGTTAATGGTGAGCGTACTGTTCTAACTGAAGTTACTACTATTGACGGAGTACAAACAAGCAAGGTTATCGATAATTCTATTACGACTCAACCAGTTAATAAAATTGTTGCTGTCGGTACAAAAGAAGTAACACCGGCTCCAGAGCATAAAACAACTCCGGATGAAGGACCTAAGGTTCCTATTGTTGAAAAACCTGAATTAAAAGTTACTAAAGAGGTTATACCTTTTGAAACTATCGAACAAAATGACGATACCCTTCCTAAAGGTCAAACGAAAGTTGTCCGTGATGGAGTCAATGGTGAGCGTACTATTCTAACTGAAGTGTCTACTGTTGACGGTGTACAAACTAGTAAAGTTGTCGATAATTCTATTACCACTCAACCGATTAATAAAATTGTTGCTGTCGGTACAAAAGAAGTAACACCAGCTGTAGATAAGACTGCATTGCAAAACGCTATTGCTACTGCTAATAGCAAAAACAAAGATGATTACACTACTCAATCTTGGGCAGACTTGACTACTGCTTTAGCAACTGCTAATACTATTAACAACGATAATAACACTACTCAAAACGCGGTAAACGAAGCTACTCAAAACTTACTAAAAGCTATTGAAAAATTAGTAAAACTTGCTGATAAACCTGCATTAAAACTTGTTAACACTAATAAAAACGAATTAGAGCATAGTGCTACGGCTAAATACACGTTAGAAAATCCTACTAATGCAGAAGTAAAATCTATTACAGCTACTCTTAAAAAAGGTAACGAAATTGTAAAAACTGTAGATTTAACAAAAGATAATTTAGATGCTGTTTTAAGTGACTTAGACTTCTATAAAGAATATACATTATCTACAACAATTGTTTATAACCAAGGAAATGGAGAAAAATCAGAAACTCTTACTGATGAAAAAAATTCTACTAGAACCTAAAAAAATAGAAGTTAAAGATATTAAACGTACAGATTTAATCAAGTATGAAAAACAAAGTAGAAACAGATGCTACAAGACTAACATCTGTTCCTCAAGATTTAACTAATTATTATCTAAAAAGTTACATCAAACGATCATAAAACAACATTATTGGCTGTTAAAAATATTGAAGAAGCAGATGTTGATGGTAAAAAAGTATACAAAGTGACTGCTGTTGCTGACAACCTAGTGCAACGTAACGCAAGTAATAATCTTAGCGACGTATATACTTACTATATAGAAAAACCAAAAAGCTAAAGAAGATAATGTTTATTATGATTTTGCAGAATTAATAAACGCTATGCAAGCAAATCCAGCTGGTGAATTCCTTCTTGGTCAAAGTATGAGCGCTAAAAACGTTGTACCAACCGGAAAAATCTTATGTTGCAGCAGAATTTACAGGTAAACTTCTAAGTAACGGGGATAAACGTTACGCTATTCACGACCTAGAGCATCCATTGTTTAATAATATCAATAATGCAATAATCAAAAATATTAACTTTGAAAATGTTGCAATAGATAGATCTGGAGAAGATAATATCTCTGCTATTGGAAATAATTTAAAAATAATGCAACTATCGAAAAATGTTAAAATTACTGGTTCTATAACTGGTAAAAATAATGTTGCCGGAGTTGTTAACAATATCCATGAAGATGGAAAAGTTGAAAATGTCGCATTTATTGGTAAAATAAATTCTGTCGGGAATGATTCTACAGTAGGTGGTATTGCTGGTTCTAACTATATGGGATTTGTTAATAGAGCTTATGTGGATGCCACTATTACCGCTAATAATGCACATGCTAGTATGCTAGTACCTTTTGTAAACTATAAAGCACATAGTTGGCTATCAGGAACAAAAGGAAAACTAACAAACTCTGTAGCAAAAGGTATTCTTGATGTTAAAAATACTAAATATGTTGGTGGAATAGTTGCTAAAACTTGGCCATATGGAGCGGTTCAAAATAACGTAACATATGCTAAAGTGATTAAAGGTGAAGAATTATTCGGTTCAAATGACGTTAACGATGGCGATGCAAATCCTTTTGTATCAAACTTATTTGGAGTTATCGGATATAGTTCTTCTGAAGATGGTACTGGTCGAGATAATAAAAACAAAAATAAATTAAAACACTTATCTAAAGCTGAGGCTGATGAAAAAGTCGCTAGTTTTAATATTACTGCTGATACATTGACAAGTGAAGCTTACGACATGAACACTATCAATAATATCACTCCTAGCGATAAAGCTTATACTGATATTCAAGATTACAATACTGACTACAGCTTAGCATACAAAAACCTTGAAAAGCTACAACCATTCTATAATAAAGATTATATCGTTAACCAAGCGAATAAACTTGCTAAAGATCATAACTTAAATACAAAAGAAGTTCTTTCTGTTACACCGATGAATAACAATGATTTCATCACTAACCTTAGTGCTGCAAATAAAATTGTCGTTCACTATGCTGACGGAACTAAAGACCACTTCAGCTTATCTGAAAGTAACGATGGCTTAACTAATGTTAAAGAATATGAAATAACGGATCTTGGAATTAAATATACACCTAATATCGTTCAAAAAGACCATAGCAATCTTATTAATGGTATAAAAGCAATTTTAAGTCCAATCGAACTTCAATCAGATCCTATTTACAAACATTTAAATAGAACTGGTAATAATAGGGTAAATGCAATTAAAGACCTTTATTTAGAAGAAAGTTTTGATTATGTTAAGAAAAAAATCTTGATGTATTTGTTGAAAAATTAGTTCAAAATGAGGATCATCAACTAAATAATTCTTTAGCAGCTCAACAAATGATTCTTGATAAAGTTGAGAAAAAAATAAAGCTGCTCTATTACTAGGTTTAACTTATCTAAACCGTTACTACGGGGTTAAATTTGGTGAGGTAAATATTAAAGAACTTATGCTGTTTAAACCTGATTTTTACGGTAAAAATGTTGATGTTTTAGACAGACTTATCGAGATGGGTTCTAAAGAAAGTTATATTAGTGGTTCAAGAACATTCGAAGCCTTTGGTGAAGTTCTTGCAAAATCTACAAAATCAGGACACCTAGAGTCATTCTTAAACTATAATCGTAGTCTATTTACAAACTTTACAGATATGAACGATTGGTTTATCGATGCAACTAAAGATAAAGTATATATCGCTGAACGTGCCTCAGAAATAGATGCGATTAAATGCTAAGTATCGAGCATTCGATAATTTAAAACGTGCTCACCTTAGAAAAACTCTTCTTCCTCTACTTAATATAGAGAAATCACATATTTACCTAATTTCTAACTACAATGCTATAGCTTTTGGTAGTGCTGAAAGATTAGGTAAAAAATCATTCGCTGATATTAAGGATATGGTGGACAAAGCTGCAGATGGTTATAGAAACTACTACGACTTCTGGTATCGTCTAGCTGCAGATAATGTTAAAAACCGTCTATTAAGAGACTCTGTTATCCCTCTTTGGGAAGGTTATAACGCTCCTGGTGGATGGGTTGATAAATACGGTAGATACGGACAACAAAATGAATATTCTCCACTTCGTGAATTATTCGGACCTATCGGTAAACACTTTGGAAATAATGGTGCTGGTGCATATGCTGTAATTTATGGTAATCCAAATGATACTAGAACAGAAGTAAACTATATTTACCTAAATATGATTGACGAATATGGTATTTCTGTTTATACTCACGAAACAACACACGTTAATGATGCACACATCTACCTTGGTGGTTTTGGTCGCCGTGAAGGAACTAGCTTTGAAGCTTTTGCTCAAGGTATGTTACAAACTCCAGTACCTAGCAGTTGGGCTGATGAGTTCGGTTCGTTAGGTATCAATATGGTATTTAAACGTCCAAACGATGGAAATCAATGGTACATCACCGATCCAAAAACTCTAAAAACAAGAGATGATATCGATCGCTATATGAGAGGTTATAACGATGCTTTAACTCTTCTTGATGAAATCGAAGCAGAAGCTGTTATTTCTAAACAAAATAGAGATTTAAACGGTGCTTGGTTCAAGAAAATGGATAAACAGTACCGTGATGGCAACAACCTTGACCAATGGGATAAGATTCGTCATCTATCAAAAGAAGAAAAAGACGGCTTAGACATTCAATCTGTTAATGATTTGGTCGATCAACAATTAATGACTAATCGTAATCCAGGCAACGGTGTTTATAAACCAGAAGTAGTTAGCTACCACGATCAATCTCCTTATGTAGGTGTTAAAATGATGACTGGTATTTATGGAGGTAATACTAGTAATGGAGCTCCAGGTGCAGTTTCATTTAAACATAACGCCTTTAGATTATGGGGTTACTACGGCTACGAAAATGGATTCCTTGGTTATGCTTCTAACAAGCTTAAACAAGCTTCTAAAGCAGATGGCCACTCAGTTCTAAGTGATAAATATATAATCAACAAAATTTCTGGTGGTAGATTCTCTACATTAGAAGATTTCAAAAAGCTTACTTCCAAGAAGTAAAAGATAAAGCTAAAGTAGGTTTAACTACGTTTGAAGTAAATGGTACTACTGTTTCATCTTATGATGAACTTCTTGCATTATTTAAAGATGCTGTTGAAAAAGATGCGCAAACTCTTAAATCAGATAACAATGGCAATAAATCAGTGTTAATGAACAATACATTGAAAACTAAAAAGAAGAAGTTTATAAAAAAACTTCTACAACAAACAGATAGCTTTTAAAACATCTATTTTTTTAAATAAAATATAAACTATATTTTTAAATAGATTAAACTCCCGAAAAACTTAATGTATAAGTTTTCGGGAGTTTTTTTATAATCTTTACTTCAGACCTCTGAAACTGTCTGTTTTTTTATCTTATTTATTCTGTTATTTTTCTAAAAATTTTTCCATAATTTTAACATCATCAGGTTGGCCTGACAATAAATATATAGCATTGTTTCCATACATGCTCACTGCTTTTTAGTTTTTCTTGACTTTGTTCTATACTCTCACTAGTTTCATAAGTAAAATCTTTTCCTTTATTTGATAACTCTATCAGTTCGTTATTAAAAATATTCACCCCTTTATCTAGATGATTAAGTATAATTGTACGTTTAGAGTTCCATTCTTTAACAATCGGTCTCATTGCTGCAACGCCAACATCAGATGCAAAACAAATAATAGGTTCTTGATTATCTGCAATATCTAAGTTTCCACCTAACCAACTTACCTCAACTTGCGCTCCCACCTGCAAACTAGTCAAGTTTTTCTTATAAACACTCCCTCTATTATGTGTTAAAATCATAATCTCTTTTTTTCTTCAGGATTAGATGCAATAGTAAGCCATCTGTTATTTTGCTTGCTATCCTTTACTTCAGGTATGGTGACTTTCACGTAAGACCCTGGTTCCCAAGTCATATTATCTGGTTTTTCCAAGCGAACAACATATAGATCAGCGCTAGCGTTTTTCTATTGATTTAATCGATAAAGTTTGACTACGTCCAAGAAATGCAAATACTCCCCACGTTATTAACCCTAGAGCTACTGTTGTAATAAGAATAATAGTTAACATTTTTTACCTCTTTTCATTTTCTTCCTCTTTCAAAAATTTTATAGTTAATAATATATACGTTCATTTTTTATTTAACAGATTATAAATCTAAATCAAGAACAGTTTTATAGTTAATAAAAATACTTTTATATAGTTGTAAAATATATTATTTTTTATAAATGTGAATGAATATGATTTGTTATTCATTCATTTGTGTTTAAAAATAAAGAATTATTATTCTTTATTTAAATAATCCTTTTACAAAAATAAGTTGCTAAGGTTTCTATTGTCTGATTAACGTTGGGTACATCTTTTTTTCTGTAATATTCATATCTATATAGTAAAAAAAGATGATAAACTTCTAAAAACCTCTTGGATTTTTCTTGAGAGTACCCCTCCATCATCATACGTTTAGTAAAGGTTTCTATTAAAAACTGATGGAATGGATTTGAAGCTTTTACCTTCTTCTGAAGAATAATAGCTATGCAACTCATTAGAAATAGCAGGATTATACCATTCTGCTAAAATTTTTATTAGATGAAATCAAGCTTCTTGATTGTCCAAAAAGTTGACCCTATAAGTTCAACCACATCCCCTTGCCAATCTATATCATTCATTATAACTTGAGCGAATACGATTATTTTCCTCTATATAAACATCTAGAAAAAAATTTCTTCTTTACTTTCATAGTAATTATAGAAAGAACCTACTGCCATACCAGCTTGTTTGGCAACTTCTGAAATTGCTGTTGCTTTTATAGCCTTTTATTAGAAAAACATTATAAGCAGCTTGCTTTTAATGATTGTTTTTTTATCCAATTTCTTCCCCCCTTTCTTTTTGAATGAATTTGTTTTTTTATATTCATTCATATTTTTATCAAATTTTTTTGCTTCAAGTCAATAATAAATCACTTCTATAGGTTTAGTCTCTATATTTTTTTATTTAACCTAATTTTTCTAGTAAAAAGAGAGAACTTTTATTCTCTCTTTTTGTTTATTAGTTATTATTTTTTTAGCACGGTATAAGAATGCAGATACTGCCATAAGTGCAAATCCTAAAAGACCTGGTAATACTGGTGAATCAGTAGCCCCTGTATTTGGTAATGTTTTTTTAGGTTCTGGATCATTTGAACCATCAGGAGTTTCTGTTGCTGGTTTGTCTGGTTTGTTATATTTATTTGTAAATATCACATTATCTCCATCTCCTGTTACTTTCGCTTCAAGTTGTCCTTGTCCATTGTCAGTAACTTTTACTTTTACAGTATAAGATTTTGAATCATATGTAACTCCTGCTTCATCTCCCGCTTTTTCTGTTAGAGTATATTCATATTCTCCTGCTTTTGTATACTCTACATCGAAAGCAATTGATCCATCTGCTTTGTTTTTAGCTGTTCCTACTGCTTTTGTTCCTTCTTTTAGTTCAAACTCAAATTGGTTTTCTTTTAAATCTTTACCTTCTAATACTTTTTTAGCTTTAATAGTTGCTTTTGTTGCAGCTGCTTTATATGTGTTTGTAAATGTTGGGTTGTTACCTGTTACTGCCGCTACTAATTTACCTTGCCCATTGTCAGTAACTTCTACTTTTACTTCGTGAGAAGTTTTATCGTACGTAACCCCACCTTCTGTTCCTTCTTTCTCTGTTAGAGTATATGTATGCACTCCTGCTTCTGTATATGTAATATCTTCGAAAGTAACTGTTCCGTCTGCTTTGTTTTTAGCTGTTCCTACTACTTTAGCACCTTCTTTTAGTTCAAATTCAAATTGATCATCTTTTAATGTGCTTCCGTTTAGTGCTTTTGTTGCTGTAATACTTGCTTTTGTTGGTTTTGCTGTATACGTATTTGTGAATATCGGTTCATCTGACGTTACAGAAGCTTTCAAAGCTGATCCTTGAAATTCAGCTTTAACCGTTATCTCTTTAGCTGCTTCATCAAATGTCACACCTGCAACTGCATTTGTAGTATCTTCTTTTATGACATAGTTGTAAACTCCCGTCCCCTTCACTTCTATATTTTCAAACGTGATAGTTCCATCAGCTTTTGTTTTAGCTGTTGCAATAGGAGTATTTAAATTCCCAACTGAATATAAGTTAAATGTGAATTCATCAGCTTTAGGCAAACCACCTTCTCTTCCAGATACAACCTTTTTAGCTTTTATATTAACCTTTGCTGGAATTGGATTATCTTTAAGATTTATTACAGAGCCCGCAGCCCCTAATTTAAGAGTATATTCTTTTTCATCTAGTGTATATCCTGCTGGAGCAGTTTTTTCTTTTATTTTAAAAAGTTTCCCTTCCCATTTCTGATCATAAGTTTTGGTTAATGCAATACCTTTTTCATTTGTTGTTGCTTCTGTAGTCTCTGTTGGATCATCTACAGCTGTAACAGTATAAACTGCACCTGACACTGGACTTAGTGTAAATGCATCTGTTTTATTTATCTTAATTTGATAAGCTGTAGAAGCTACAATTGTACCAGAAATTAATGAAGTAGCCTCTGCTTTCATGCTAAACGCATTTGGACGACTAGTATTTTGTGAAAGTTTTTTCCCATCTGCTTGAGATAGAGCTACTACATTTGCTACTTTTGTGCCATCATTCGGTGTAGTAGTACTATATGTAATAAAGTAAGAAGTTGTTCCATCTTTAATAGTTATATCAAAAGAAGTATAATTTTCATTCCAAGAAACTGTATAGTCTTTCCCTTCAACCATAAGTTCAGCAACGTCTGGAATACCAGATGTTCCACTTGTAATATCTGCTTTATAAACTTTTAAAGATTCTGGGATGTATTGAGCTGGAGTATATGCCACATCATCATTAGGAATACTATCGTGAAGCACAATATTTTGTCCAAAGTCTTGTTTTTCAGTATTAACACGTACTCTCCAATTAGAAACTGCATCCCCTTTACTAACTGAGCCAATCGCCGCTAATTTTGGAGAACTCCACTCGTTACGTTCTGCTTGTCCACCTACTTTTGCATAGTTTTCAACACCAACTTTTGGTCCCGATATTGTTTTGGAAGTATAGATTTGTCTAATCTCTTGCTTCATTGCATTTGAATTAAAAGAAATTAGTGTACTAGTCTGGTCTTTAATAAATCGAAAAGAACCTGAAAAATTACCTGAAACATCTTTTACTTTATCCCCACCAGTTGCTGCTAAATATTTATCCAAGTTTTTCAAAGTAACCGTTATTTTCCCACCTTTGTCTGACCCATTTGCTGTAACAACCGCTTCTCCGATATTAACCTTTGTAGTTGGATCAACTAATTGTTGTTTATCATTATAAACCGTCATTGGTGCTGGAATATCAAAAGTGAAATAATCACCGTTATTTAAATTTTCATTATACTTTTTAAGATCAAATGTTACACGAAGTTTATACGCCTGTCCTGTTCGAATTAAATATTCTCCTGTTTCTGTGGTTTTTTGCTTTGTATCAGAAGCATCAAGAAGCTCAACTCCGTTTATAACTTCTGTTAGTTCTTTTGGTGTTGTATTATCTGCTTTTACCGCGCTCATAGAAACAAATATAGATGATAGAAGCAATAACATTGCTATTGAAATTTTTAAAAAGTGATTTCAGCAGTTTTTCTTATTAACATATATTCTCCTCTTTTTATATTATTATTTTTTTAAAAAAATTATTGATTATTTAATTTTTTAAAAATTAACACTCTAAAAAAATACATTCACTATAAGTTTAAATAATTATTCACATTCTAACACCCACCCTTTTCTTTTGTCAAGCAAAACTAATCTATAAACTCTTGCTTCTTATAAAACTAAAAAAATAGATGTTAATAAAAAGAAGTATAAATTTCATATAATAAAATTATAAAAAGAAAAAAAGAAATCTATTCTTAAGAATATTTTTTGCTAAGTAACATATCCGTATATGTTATTTTCTTTTAGAAACTAGCGATTATAATGTTAAAATAAAAAAATATTAAACCTCTGTTGTAAAGTCTCTAAAGTATTCAAATATACTTTTAGTGAAATTATTTTCTTTTATAAAGTTAAATTATAACCTATTTATAAAATCTCCACTTCTTTTTTATACTGTTCTTTTATATTATCATCAAGAACATCATCACTAATAATCGCTGTTAAATCTTTTAATTGATAAAATGTATAAAATGCATGCGTTGAAAACTTGCTGTGGTCCGCAAGAACATAGCGTTCTGTCGCATTGTTTAATATTGTATCGTTACAACGACCTTCTTCTTCATCTGATATCGTAACTTTCTAAATCTAAACCATTCACACCAACAAAAGCTTTATTGACACTTATTTTACTTAATGTATCTTGGGTAAAATATCCAACAAATCCTTTTGTTTTAGGGCGATATCTCCCTCCAATAAATATTAAATCACATGATGGATTATCTTTAAACTGTTCAAATACTATCATTGAGTTTGTCACAATGTTTATATTACGATCTTGAAGATATTCTGCTAAATAACTTGTTGTGCTCCCCTGCTCCTATAAATATTGTTTCGTTATCTTTTACCAAGTCCGCAACCTTACGTGCTATTTGTTTTTCTTCTACATTAACCGAGATTTTTTTATTGTAATTATCTTCTTGGTAAAAGTTTTTCGGTTTTAATTTTGCTCCCCATGAATACGAGTTAGATGCCCATAATCTTCTAATTCTTGAAGATCTCTACGAATTGTCATCTCTGTTACTTTCATATCTTTTAGCTAATTTACTCACCCTTACCAAATGCTTCTTCTTTAATTCTTCTAATATATAACTATGTCTATCTATTTTTAACATTTTTTTCACCTGTATTATTTTTTTATTAATTATCTATTTTATTTTATCATTTTTACTTAAAAATATAAAACTAATATTGCTATTTTTATTAATAATTATCCATTTATTTTTTTCAAAAAACATAGACCTTTTTATGTTATGTACCCTTTCCGTTGGTTTCTCCAATAAAAAGGGTACATATCTATAAAAGAACTATGTTTTATCTTTTTATTTTACTTCCTGTATTTCTACCACTCTTGTATTTGCCAATTTATCGTGAATTAATATTGGATTATTTTTCTTTAGCTACATATATTTTTATATAACCCATAAGCTGCTACTATCGGTGTTACTATCCAACATAATGTTACTTTTTACTAAAAATTCTCTTACTAAATATTTAGAAATATCAATTCTCTTTCTATCTGTTGGTACTAATCTTATCTTCAATAATTTTTACCAATAGTTTGCCCTTTCCATTTATTCGGCAAATAACCAAATAATAAAACTGCAAAAAAATAATCATAGAAATAGTCATATATAATGCATTACGCTCTGTTTTCTGATCCTCCCGCAGAACGTAAAATTATTGTCATGCGTTGAAAAAAACAAGTGCTATTGGGATATAAATTGCTAAATCTATCGCATAAGCAAGTATTCTTTTTACATAAGAAGCATCTTTTTCCTTCAAAACCCAAAAATTTCTTCATTATCTTCTGGTGTTGGAATTCCTTTTCCTTTTACATTTGGTTTTATTGTTCTATCGTTGTAGCTATATGATCTACTCTTCTTTATTTTTTTTACCATATTTTTTTCCTTAATCTAAGTTTACGTTATGATATACTTGTTGAACATCTTCACAGTCATCAAGCATTTCTAACATTCTTTCAAATTTTACTTTATCTTCTTCACTTAATGTTACTTCATTTTGTGGAATCATAGAAATTTCTGCAACTTCAAATTCTTCAATACCAGCTGCTTTTAATGCTTCTTGAATTTCGTGGAAGTGTTCTGGATCTCCATAGACAAGTGCAAGTTCATCTTCTTCCACAACATCTCTTGCATCAATATCTGCTTCCATAAGAATTTCTAATAGTTCATCTGCACTCTTTCCTTCTACACCAATTACAGCTGTATTATCAAACATATAGTTAACAGAACCTGTAACTCCTAAATTTCCACCATTTTTACCAAGAGCCGTACGTACTTCTGCTGCTGTACGGTTAACATTATTAGTAAGTGTATCGATGATTACCATTGTTCCACTTACTCCAAATCCTTCATAACGTAATTCATCATAGTTTTCTTCACTTCCACCTTTTGCTTTTTCAATAGCACGGTCTATTATATTTTTAGGCACACGGTATGTTTTTGCACGTTCTAAAACTACTTTTAGATTTCTATTACTTTCCGGATCTGGCTCTCCACTTTTTGCCGCTTGATAAATTTCACGACCGAATTTTGCATAAATTTTACTAGTATTAGCATCTTTTGCCGCTTTTTTTTCTTTAATATTATTCCATTTACGACCCATTGTCTTTTCTCTCTTTCTTTATTAATCTTTGTTTAATTCCCCACTATATACGTCTTTTTATCATATAAAAAAACGTTATATACCCTACTATCTTACTATATTTATATGATTTTTTTCAAGAGGGGGCGCATACTGTATTATCACGGTACTATAATTAAAGTAATATAAAAAAATAATAACTGCTACATAATAAAAATCACTACAAATGAAAAATCAAATATATGCTTATACTCCTCAAAAATACAAGTGACAATATATAATAACGACATTATCTTCCTTATATAGAATTTATAGTTGTAAAATAATAAGTTAATAAACTTCTACTTTACAACTATATAAAACTTATATTTTTTTAGTTTATTCTTTTTAATTTTTCTTTTATTTGTATAACATTTAATGGTACTGCTTCTTTAGTTATAATACTTGTATCTAAACCAAACCATTTTTTTCTGGGGTAACAGTTATTCTCTTAAGTTTTAATCGTAAACTCATTATAAAAACTATCAAAAGAAGTTAATCCATTATTATTACCTAATACTTCATTTATTAATACAAATCTAAAGTCCCCTACACTTTCTGCCTTTCCGCGCAAGTTATATTTTTGTTGGTTGTAAATCTAGCTCTTTATTTTTTTAACAAATCATCTATTACTTGATACATAAACATGTTTATTCTTTGATGTTCTCTAAATCCTAAATTAAAGGTAATTTTTAAAAGATTTTTCTTATCACTAAATTTAGTAACTTTATATTCTCTTTTATACGGTTCATCTACTACATTTATATGGACAAAAGAAATAGACATTAGCTCTTTTTGGGTTGCTTATTTAAAATAGAATATAAAACTGCATAATCTACATCACTTTCATACTTTTGCTCCTGTTAAATAAACTAGATTTGTTGCATATTTTGGTATATCTTTATCACTACTAAGTTGTAATAGTTGTTTTTTTATATTTTTTTCTACCAGTAAATATTGACTTTCTCTTTCTTTAATTTCCACACCTCTATACCATATAAACATTATACCAAAAATCAATATTGCTATTACTACCGTAATATATCCTCCACTAATAAACTTCAAACTGTTAGCATATAAAAAAATAAACTTTCTTCTAATCCAAAAACAATAAAAAAATATTAACGCCATAATTTTTTTGATTTTTTTATTTTTATATAAATATAAGCTAAGTAAGATTGTCGTTACAAACATTGTTATACTAATACTTAAACCATAAGCGGCTTCCATATTACTACTTGTTCTAAAAAAATACTACAACTGAACTACTAAAAAAATAAAAAGTATTATATTGACAGCCGAAACATACACCTGTCCTCTTATATCCGTTGGATATTTTATTACTAATTTTGGAAAAAGATTTAACTTAATTGCCTCTGATACCAACGTAAAAGAACCAGTTATTAAACTCTGGCTTGCTATAATAGCGGCAAGTGTTGCAAGTAGTACTTGAATTATTACCAAATTTTTCTGGAACTATAGCAAAAAAATGGATTTTTTGTAGGATTATAATTTTCTGATAGTAAATATGCCGCTTGACCAAAAATAATTAGTTAATAAACATATTTTTACAAAAGTCCACGCCGCTCTTATGTTTTTTCTGCCACAATGACCTAAATCTACATATAGATCTTCCGCGCCCGAAACACAAAGAAATACTGCACCAAGTAATAAGAAAATACCAGGATAGCTTCTTATTAAACTTAATGCATAATATGGGTTAATTGCTTTTTAAAATTGTTAAATTAGTCGTAATGGCTCGTACTCCCCACAATAATAATGATAGAAACCATAACGTCATTATTGGTCCAAATAATCCTCCTATTTTTCTTAGTACCTAAATGTTGAAATGAGAAAATAAAAATGAATATTCCAAGAACAATTAAAACTACTCCATTTGTTGATAAATTAGGGAAAAATATTATGTAATCCTTCTATAGCTGATGTTACTGTTATTGCTGGTGTTATTACCCCGTCTGCAAGAAGTGTAGCTCCCCCACCCATGGCTAAAAAAACAACAAATTTTTTTGTATTGTTTTTTATTAATGCATAAAGAGAAAATACCCCACCTTCTCCTTTATTATCTGCTTTTAGAGCTATTAATACATATTTAATTGTAGTTTGTAATGTCATTATCCAAAAATATTAAACTTACAAATCCTAAAACAAGTAATTCATTCATGTTATCTCCACTTGTTTTTTTATAAAAGATTTCATGACATATAAAAACTGAGGTTCCAATATCCCCAAAAATTATCCCTATAGTCATTATTACTCCTAAAAAAAGAGAATTTTGTTTTTCTCATAGTAAATCTCTCCATCTTTTTTTATATTTTTTTCTATAAATTTATTTTTTTATTTTTTTCTATATACATTATAAACCTCTTTTTATTAAAGTCAAGAAAAATTATTTTTATTTAACACCTTAAATTAATTTTTCTTATATATTCAAAAAAATATTATTATTAAATCTTCAAATTTTATTTAAAAAAACTTTAATTTTTCCACTTTACAAAATGCCTTTTTCTTATGTTACCATTAAGGTGAATAATATTTAACACATTAAATTTTACGTGAATATGTTTTTAGAAATAAATTATAAGAGAGGTTATATTATGCTTATTAGAAGTAAAAAAGTTTGGTCTAGTAGCCAATTTCTTCCTCTTACTATTGAAGTCGAAGATAATAAAATTGTTGCCATTTATGATTACAATCATTTCGATAAAGTTGATTACGATTTTGGTGATGAACGCATCCTTCCTGGTTTTATCGATGTTCATACTCATGGTGCTTATGGATATGATACTAACGATGTTGATGAAGAAGGACTTCGTAATTGGACTAAAAATGTTGTTTCTGAAGGTGTAACTTCATTTTTACCAACAACTATTACTCAAACAGAAGAAGTTTTACTAAAAGCTGTTGCTAATGTTGCAAAAGTTTATGATGAAGGTTACGAAGGAGCAGAAATTCTTGGTATTCACTTCGAAGGACCTTATTTAGACGAAGAAAAACGTGGTGCTCAACCTTTAAGTTGTATCCAAACACCAAGCGTTGAACAATTTAAAAAATTCCAAAAAGCTAGTAATAATCTTATTAAACTTATTACTATCGCTTGTGAAAAAGATGCTGACTACGAACTTACTAAATACTTAGTAAGTCAAGGTATTCGTGTAAGTCTTGGTCATTCTGCATGTAACTATAAAGAAAGTTATTTAGCCTTTGCTAATGGTGCAACATCTCAAACTCACGTTTATAACGGAATGGTTGGTTTCCATCATCGTGATGGTGGTCAAGTAGGTTTTGCTCTTCGTGCACGTGACGTTTATGGTGAAGTTATCTGTGATGGTATTCACTCTACTACCGATGCTTTAAATACTTATTTCACAGCAAAAGGGCGTGACCATGCAATTATGATTACCGATTCACTTTGTGCAAAAGGTTGTGGTCGTGGTTCTTACATCTTTGGTGGGGAAAATATGGAAATCTACGAAGATGGTAGTGCTCATCGCGACGATGGTCGTTTAGCAGGCTCTACATTACGAGTTATAGACGGGTTACGCGTTTTAATAGAAGATGCTCTAGTTCCTGTCGATGCCGCTATTAACTCTTGTACGAAAAATCCAGCGGAAATGTTAGGTTTTGCTGACCGCAAAGGTCGTATTAAAGTCGGTTATGATGCTGACCTTGTTATTATTAGTCGCAACTACGAAGTATTACACACATTTGCACGTGGTAAAGAGGTTTATAAAAAAAGAAAATGTATAAATAAAGGAGAACTATATATGAAATATTTAATTTTTGATACTAAAAAAAGAAGCTTCAGTTGAAAGTTATAAAATTTTAAAAAGTTTAATTGATGAAAACTCTACATTAGGTTTAGCAACAGGTTCTACTCCCACTGATCTTTACGCAGAAATGATTGCTGATTACAAAGCAGGTAACTTCAGCTATAAAAATATCAAATCTTATAATCTTGACGAATATGTTGGTATTAGTTATGATCATCCAGAAAGTTATCACAAATTTATGGATACAAATCTATTCGATCACATTGACATTAACAAAGAAAATACTCATGTTCCAGATGCCTCTGCTACTGATTTAAAACTAGCTGTTAAAACATACCAAGAAGAACTTAATAATACTCAAATTGACGTTCAAATTCTTGGTATTGGTGGTAATGGTCATATTGGCTTTAACGAGCCAGGAACACCATTTGATGCGGGAGTTCATGTTGTAGATTTAAAAGAAGAAACAATAAAAGCTAACTCTAGATTTTTCGATGGAGATATAAATCTTGTTCCAAAACAAGCTATGACAATGGGTATTAAAGACATTATGCGTGCTAAACATATTATTTTATTAGCTTTTGGTAAAGAAAAACGTGAAGCTATTAGAAGTTTAGTAGAAGGAGAAGAAATAACTGAAAATATTCCTTGTACAATTCTTAAAAATCACCCAAGTGTTTATGTTTTTAGTTGATAAAGAAGCTGATTTTTAAATAATAATAAAAAGGCTACTCACCTTTATGGGTAGTCTTTTATAAAATATACAAATGAAAGCGTTATAATTTAATAAATTTAATTTTTATAAAAAAGGGGGACTTTATGAGTACAAAAATTAACGTGGAAAAATATAGCAACTGTCGCACCTCAAAAAAAGGTTATGATAAAAACTTAGGTACAGCCGGTCTTGTTAAAGGTGTTTTAGGTTCATACCTTATCTTCGGTGGTGGCGCAAATTTTTGAAGATGGTATTTTACCTGTTGATGGAGGTGTAAAAATCAATCACAAAGATGTTTATCTATATAAAGAGGTAAATGGCAATTTATCGCTAGTAGATCAAATTCAATATGATTATCCTCTTGCTTACGGTCCTTCTGCTGTTGCTGATAATAAACTTTATTATATTGCTACAAAAGAAGAAAATTTATCTGAAATTTTAGTATTCACTGTAGTTGATGACAAACTTGTTGTTAATGTACTTTGGCACATTACCGTTTACCGTAGAAAATACTATTGCCGAGGTAGATAACAACGTCCTTTACTTTGGTATAGGATCTATTAACGGAAAAAATACTAATGAACTTTATTCATATAATCTAAGTTCTAAAGATTTTGATGTTATTGGTGAATTTCCTGGAAAATTACGCTCACAAACTGTCAGTTGTATTTATAATAACGAATTATATATTTATGGTGGCGGCGCAGATGTAACTTTCAATGACGGTTATAAGTTTAATTTAACAACTAAAACTTGGGAAAAACTTGCTGATGTCATTATCGATAATGAAGAAATTTCTCTACTTGGGGCAGATTGGGCACCTCATAATGAAAATGAAATGCTAGTTATCGGCGGTTTTGATAAAGATGTTTGGAAAGAAGCAGTATTTAATCTTAGTACTTTAATAGGTAAAGAAAAAGATAAATACCGTAATGATTACTTCCGTCGCCCTGTTAAAGATTTCAACTGGAATAAAAAAAGAATTGGTTTATAATCTAAAAAGAAAATACATGGTATAAACTAGATGAAATACCTTTTGAAGCTCCTTGTGGTCATGCGTTACTAGCCACAAAAGATTATATATACTCTATAATGGGAGAAATAAAACCAGCGGAACGCCTACCTTTTATCCATCAAACAAAAAAATAAAAAACAATCCTAGCTAACCTTAAGTTAGTTAGGATTGTTTTTTTCAAACTATCTTTCATAAAAAAAGAACCTTCCGAAAGGAAGGTTCTCTCTATTGCCTGGCAACGTTCTAGTCTTGCAGGGCGTAAACCCAACTACATTCGACGCTAAAGAGCTTAACTTCTGTGTTCGGTATGGGTACAGGTGTGTCCTCTTCGCTATCGCCACCAGACGAAAACTTCATACATATATTATATCATCTTTTCTTCTCTTGTCAACAAATTTTTTCAGAACTTCACTTGATTAAGTCCTCGACCTATTAGTTTTAGTCAGCTACATGTGTTACCACACTTACACTCCTAACCTATTCTCCTTGTCGTCTTCAAGGGGTCTTAATATCCGTGGGAAATCTCATCTCGAGGGGGGCTTCATGCTTAGATGCTTTCAGCTCTTATCCCTTCCGTATTTAGCTACCCAGCTATGCCACTGGCGTGACAACTGGTACACCATTGATACGTCCATCCCGGTCCTCTCGTACTAAGGACAGCTCCTCTCAAATTTCCTACGCCCACGACGGATAGGGACCGAACTGTCTCACGACGTTCTGAACCCAGCTCGCGTACCGCTTTAATGGGCGAACAGCCCAACCCTTGGGACCGACTACAGCCCCAGGATGCGATGAGCCGACATCGAGGTGCCAAACCTCCCCGTCGATGTGGACTCTTGGGGGAGATAAGCCTGTTATCCCCAGGGTAGCTTTTATCCGTTGAGCGATGGCCCTTCCATGCGGAACCACCGGATCACTAAGTCCTGCTTTTCGCACCTGCTCGACTTGTAAGTCTCACAGTCAAGCTCCCTTGTGCCTTTTACACTCTGCAAATGATTTCCAACCATTCTGAGGGGAACCTTTGAACGCCTCCGTTACTCTTTTGGGAGGCGACCGCCCCAGTCAAACTGCCCACCTGACACTGTCTCCCGGTCTTTGCCGAGGGTTAGAATTTCAATACAGCAAGGGTAGTATCCCAACAGCGCCTCCTCATACACTGGCGTGCATGATTCTTAGGCTCCTACCTATCCTGTACATACTGCATCAAAATTCAATATCAAGCTACAGTAAAGCTCCATGGGGTCTTTCCGTCCTGTCGCGGGTAACCTGCATCTTCACAGGTACTATGATTTCACCGAGTCCATCGTTGAGACAGTGCCCAAATCGTTACGCCTTTCGTGCGGGTCGGAACTTACCCGACAAGGAATTTCGCTACCTTAGGACCGTTATAGTTACGGCCGCCGTTTACTGGGGCTTCAATTCATACCTTCGGATTTCTCCTAAGCACTCCTCTTAACCTTCCAGCACCGGGCAGGCGTCAGCCCCTATACTTCACCTTTCGGTTTTGCAGAGACCTGTGTTTTTGTTAAACAGTCGCTTGGGCCTATTCACTGCGGCCTACTCTCGTAGGCACCCCTTCTCCCGAAGTTACGGGGTCATTTTGCCGAGTTCCTTAACGATGGTTCTCTCGCTCACCTTAGAATTCTCTTCCCAACTACCTGTGTCGGTTTGCGGTACGGGCACCTCTTATCTCGATAGCGGCTTTTCTTGAGAGTTTGGCTTCATTGACTTCGCTACTTTAATTTCGCTCCCCATCACACTTCAGTCTTATGAGCAGCGGATTTGCCTACTACTCAACCTTTGTGCTTAGACGTCCTATTCCATCAGGACGATCAATTAGCCTCCTCTGTCCCCACTTCTCTCATGCGATATTTGGTGGTACAGGAATTTCTACCTGTTGTCCATCGGCTTCACCTATCGGCTTCACCTTAGGTCCCGACTTACCCAGAGCGGACGAGCCTTCCTCTGGAAACCTTAGTCTTTCGGTGGATAGGATTCTCACCTATCTTTCGCTACTCACACCGGCATTCTCACTTCTAACCTCTCCACCTCGCCTTCCAGCTCGGCTTCTATGATGTTAGAACGCTCTCCTACCATATAACATTAGTTATATCCGCAGCTTCGGTTGTATGTTTAGCCCCGGTACATTTTCGGCGCGATGTCACTCGACCAGTGAGCTATTACGCACTCTTTAAATGGTGGCTGCTTCTAAGCCAACATCCTGGTTGTCTGTGCATCATCACATCCTTTTCCACTTAACATACAATTTGGGACCTTAGCTGGCGGTCTGGGCTGTTTCCCTTTCGACTACGAACCTTATCACCCGCAGTCTGACTCCCGTTGATATTTATCTGGCATTCGGAGTTTGTCTGAATTCGGTAACCCGGGATGGGCCCCTAGTCCAAACAGTGCTCTACCTCCAGTAAACTCACAACGAGGCTAGCCCTAAAGCTATTTCGGAGAGAACCAGCTATTTCCAAGTTCGATTGGAATTTCTCCGCTACCCACAGCTCATCCAAACACTTTTTCAACGTGTCCTGGTTCGGTCCTCCATTCAGTGTTACCTAAACTTCAACCTGGCCATGGGTAGATCACTTGGTTTCGGGTCTACTCCATCATACTATTTCGCCCTATTAAGACTCGCTTTCGCTTCGGCTCCATGTCTTCCACTTAACCTCGCATGATAAAGTAACTCGCCGGTTCATTCTACAAAAGGCACGCCATCACCCCCTAAAGGGCTCTGACTACTTGTAAGCACACGGTTTCAGGTTCTCTTTCACTCCCCTCCCGGGGTTCTTTTCACCTTTCCCTCACGGTACTGGTTCACTATCGGTCACTAGGTAGTATTTAGCCTTACCAGATGGTCCTGGTAGATTCCGACGGAATTCCTCGTGTTCCGCCGTACTCAGGTGCTCTCTCACGCCAACTTAGCATTTTCGTATACAGGACTTTTACCTTCTACGGTCTATCTTTCCAAATTGTTCTACTATACTTCGTCATACGCTTTTCTGAGAGTCCTACAACCCCAATATGCATGCACATTGGTTTGGGCTCTTTCCCTTTCGCTCGCCGCTACTTAGGAAATCGATTTTTCTTTCTCTTCCTGCAGGTACTTAGATGTTTCAGTTCCCTGCGTTACCTCGCTTTCGCGTACCGCCCTTTTAAAAGCGGTGGGTTCCCCCATTCGGATATCTACGGATCTTTGCTTACTTACAGCTCCCCGTAGCGTTTCGTCGTTTGTCACGTCCTTCTTCGGCTCCTAGTGCCAAGGCATCCTCCGTGCGCCCTTTACTACTTAATCGTGTGTAGCTTTTACGCTTCGTTCTTCTTCCTTGAACTCTTGTGAATAAGTTTTTACAACTTACTTACTTTTTTCTCGGTTTTGTAAATCTGTTTCTTTACTTATAGAAAATTATCTTTGATCTAATATATATATTCAGTTTTCATTGTCCAAAAAAATGGTGGAGCCTAGCGGGATCGAACCGCTGACCTCCTGCGTGCAAAGCAGGCGCTCTCCCAGCTGAGCTAAGGCCCCATAGTAATATTTTATTTTAAAAGAATAAATGGTGGGCCTAAATGGACTTGAACCATCGACCTCACGCTTATCAGGCGTGCGCTCTAACCAGCTGAGCTATAGGCCCCTATTAAATTTTTCTTCTTTTTGAATGTTTTGAACACTCAAAACTAAACGAATTGCCAACGTATTCCTTATCCTTAGAAAGGAGGTGATCCAGCCGCACCTTCCGATACGGCTACCTTGTTACGACTTCACCCCAATCATCTGTCCCACCGTGACCGGCTCCCTCCTTAAAGGTTAGGCCACCGTCTTCGGGTGTTACAAACTCTCGTGGTGTGACGGGCGGTGTGTACAAGACCCGGGAACGTATTCACCGCGACATTCTGATTCGCGATTACTAGCGATTCCAGCTTCATGTAGTCGAGTTGCAGACTACAATCCGAACTGAGAATAGTTTTATGAGGTTGGCTGACTCTCGCGAGCTCGCTTCTCTTTGTTCCTATCCATTGTAGCACGTGTGTAGCCCAAGTCATAAGGGGCATGATGATTTGACGTCATCCCCACCTTCCTCCAGTTTATCACTGGCAGTCTATCTAGAGTCCCCATCTTACTGCTGGCAACTAGATATAAGGGTTGCGCTCGTTGCGGGACTTAACCCAACATCTCACGACACGAGCTGACGACAACCATGCACCACCTGTATCTGTGTCTAACCAAAGGTCAGAACAACACAATCTCTTGTGTCCTCACAGTATGTCAAGACTTGGTAAGGTTCTTCGCGTTGCTTCGAATTAAACCACATGCTCCACCGCTTGTGCGGGTCCCCGTCAATTCCTTTGAGTTTCAACCTTGCGGTCGTACTCCCCAGGCGGAGTGCTTAATGCGTTAGCTGCAGCACTGATCTCTTATGAGACCAACACTTAGCACTCATCGTTTACGGCGTGGACTACCAGGGTATCTAATCCTGTTTGCTCCCCACGCTTTCGCGCCTCAGTGTCAGTTACAGGCCAAAAAGCCGCCTTCGCCACTGGTGTTCCTCCTAATCTCTACGCATTTCACCGCTACACTAGGAATTCCACTTTTTTCTCCTGCACTCAAGTTTAACAGTTTCCACGACCCTCCACGGTTGAGCCGTGGGCTTTCACATCAGACTTATTAAACCACCTGCGCGCGCTTTACGCCCAATAATTCCGGACAACGCTTGCCACCTACGTATTACCGCGGCTGCTGGCACGTAGTTAGCCGTGGCTTTCTGGTTAGGTACCGTCTCTTATATGTATAGTTACTACATATCCATTCTTCCCTAACAACAGAGCTTTACGAACCGAAATCCTTCTTCACTCACGCGGCGTTGCTCCGTCAGGCTTTCGCCCATTGCGGAAGATTCCCTACTGCTGCCTCCCGTAGGAGTCTGGGCCGTGTCTCAGTCCCAGTGTGGCCGATCACCCTCTCAGGTCGGCTATGCATCGTCGCCTTGGTGGGCCTTTACCCCACCAACTAGCTAATGCACCGCAAAGCCATCTCATAGTGTTAGCATAACCAACTTTTAAATATCTCTCATGCGAGAAATACTGTTATCCGGTATTAGCTATCGTTTCCAATAGTTGTCCCAGTCTATGAGGCAGGTTCTTTACGTGTTACTCACCCGTTCGCCGCTAAGTTTTTCTAGTGCAAGCACCAGAAAAACTTCGCTCGACTTGCATGTATTAGGCACGCCGCCAGCGTTCGTCCTGAGCCAGGATCAAACTCTCCAAATAAATTTGTTTAGCTTGATTAGCTCTTTAAAAAGTTTTATAGTTTCTTTTCAAAACTGTCCTTTTTGGAATTAACGTTGACTTAATTCGTTTAGTTTTCAATGTTCAAAATAATGGAGCGGGTGATGAGAATCGAACTCACAACATCAGTTTGGAAGACTGAGGTTTTACCACTAAACTACACCCGCATTTATTAAAAAAATTTGTTGGTGTCAATTTGACACTTTTAATATTTTTATCATTTATCTGTCAAGTTTTTAGAAAAAAACTTTTAATGTTTTTTTATATCATAAAGACTTCTTCATTTTTAGCATTTCTTTTTGATTTTTTTGTCAATAATGTCTACTAGATTTTTTTAGAAAAAAACTTAACATTTTGTTTTTTTAAAAGATATTATTGTTCGCTTTTTCTTCTTGAAAAAGACTTTTTACTATTCTAGCACCACTTTATTCAGATGTCAATATAAAATGAAGAAAAAAAGTTCAAAATTTATTATTTTTTTCTTTCTTGAACTTTTTTTCTTCTATAAAAAAATGTTATAAAATTAGTTTTTTTATTTAGTTGTTTGACGATGAATTATTCTATATGGAAGATTCATTTCATTTTTTTGAATTTTTTTAATTCTTCTAATTCTTCCTCATCTATTTCTTCACCTTTATGTTTTTGCTTTTTTTCTATATCTATTATTTTTAGTTAATATACGCATAGAAACTGCTCCTATATCAAAAAAATAGGTTGGAATATAGATGATATTTTTTTGGTCTTGTCATATCTAATAATTTTTGTATTTTCTAGTGATATTATTTCTAATTCACCCTGGAATACTCATACCTGTATCAAGAGCTTGGTGCATTACCGCAAGAGCTACTTCATCAAACATAGTAATTACTACATCTGCTTCTATATTAGTGATAGTTTTTATATAATCTATTGCTTTCTTTATATGTTCTATATCCGTCTATTATATGTTGTGGTTTAAATTCAACTTTTTCTTTAGCTAACGCTTCTTTATATCCTTTTTATTATTCTTTGAGTTTTTTTGACTTTCATATCGATCTATTACTAATGAAATATTTTTTTAGAACCTTTTTTTATAAATTCCTTAGTAATATCATAAGCTGCTTTTTTTCATAATCAATATTTACTGCGTAAAACTCCGAATCATTTCCAAGATTTCCTGCTAATACTACTGGAATTTTTGATATCTTTTTAAGTAATTTTTAGAGCTTTCTGATAACGAATGACCCTAAATAAATTATACCGTCTACTTGTTTACTTATAAATGATGCAAATATATTTTTTTCGATTTCTTTATCATCGCAAGAATTCGCCAAAAATTATATTATATTTATACATATTCGCCACTGATTCTATTCCACTTACTACTTCTGCTGATGACAAATCAGCTATATCTGGCAACACTATTCCTATTGTTGTTGTTTTTTTACTTGCAAGTCCGCGAGCTACTGCATTTGGTGTATATCTTAATTTTTTTATAACCTCTTGTACACGTAACCTTGTGTCTTCTTTTTACATTTGGATTATTATTTACAACACGTGAAACTGTTGCCATAGAAACTTTAGCTTCTTTTTGCTACATCGTATATCGTTATTGTCATAGTTTCGCTCCTTTACTTATTATTTTTTTATATTAACATCTTTATTTTTCTTTTTATTTTTTTAAAACCTTTTCATCCGCTTATATTGTATCAAACTTTTTGTAAATAAGTCTAGTATTTGAAAACAATATTTAAATCTATTTTTTTCTTTTCAAAAAAATTATATTTTTTTCTTTTAGTTTTTTTAAAAGAATTCAAAAAAATAAAGAAGAGTTAATTATTCTACAAAATATGTAGTTTTAGTTTAACTCTTCTTTATTTTTTTACGTTTGATTTTCTATTAAGCTTCTAAAGATTTATATGCTTTTTTTCTAAAGTTTCTTTTTAATACTTTAGCAGAATGTTGCATTTTAGCTGTTTCTTCTTCAGTTAAATCTAATTCAACAACTTCACGAACACCTTCACGACCTACGATAGCAGGAGTACCGATGTATAATCCGTCGATTCCATAGTGTCCATCACAGTATCCACTTACAGCAAGTTCTACGTTTTTCGTCACGTAAGATAGCTTTTAACGATTGTGAATAACGCAATACCGATTGCATAGTAAGTAGCTCGTTTACGGTTAATTACTTCGTAAGCTGCACGCATAACTTTTTCTTCAACATCAGCAAAATCTTCTTTAGTATATTTAGAAGTTTCTAAGAATTTGTCGAATTGTTTTCCGTATACATATACGTTACTCCAAGCTGCAAGTTGAGTATCTCCGTGTTCTCCGATGATGTATCCACGTACGCTGCTAGGTGCAATGTTTAATTTGTCTCCTAACATATAACGGAATCTTGAAGTATCTAAAGTTGTACCAGATCCAACGATTCTGTGTCTTGGGAATCCAGTGAATTTTTGTAATGCGTTAGTTAATACGTCTACTGGGTTAGATGCAATTACGATAACTCCATCAAATCCAGAAGCAACGATTTGTTCAGACATTTCTTTAACAACTTTAATGTTTTTTTATCAACTAAATCTAATCTAGTTTCACCTGGTTTTTTTGTGGAAGTCCACCAGCAATTACAATAACGTCCGCATCAGCACATTGCTCATATCCACCAGAAGTTACTTTTAATAGGTGGTACTAAAGCTCCACCGTGGTTTAAGTCCATTGCTTCCCCTTCAGCTTTTTTTCTGCAAAGAAGTCGATTAATCCTAACTCTTCACATACACCACTTGAATATAGTTGATAAGCAAAAGCTCATTCCTACCATTCCTGCACCTATTAAAACTACTTTTTCTGTTTTTTTCGCTTTCATAAGAAAAACCTCCATATAATGTATTATTTAATTTTTAGATATTTTTAAGTAATTATTTTTTTACTATTTTTATTTTATATGAATTAAAAAAATATTTATAAACCCTTCTTTTTAATATAATTAACCCATCTCCAACTTGAATTATAACATAACTTTTTGAAAAAAAGAAAGTGTTTTTTTATTGCTTTTTACTTTTAAAGATTAAGCGTTTTTATTTTTTTAAAAAAAAATATATTTTTTTGAAAGTTATATATTTTTATTTCTAAAAAAATAAAAACGCTTTAATTTTAAATTTTTTTATTATATTGGCTTGTTTAATAGTATAAGAGTATTTTTTTATTTTTTTATTTTTTTCTTCTTTTTTTATTAATTTTTTTATTTTTTTAATTTTTTTCTAATTTTTTTATTTTATTTTTTTAAGTAAAAAAAATAAAATAAAAAAAGATTTCATAAAATGAAATCTTTTTTTCATAAATTCATTTATTTTTATTTCTATAATATTTCCTTTAGAGCTACTATGTAATAATGTTATAAATAATAAACTTGCTGTCATTATTAAAATATATATAGCTACATCCCAATTCAAAACATCTCTTACATAACCCAATAATGGTGGGAATATTGCAGCTAACCAATACCCTCCTGCTTGAGCTAAACCAGATATATCTGCTGCTTCTTCTTCATTTTTTTAGATTTTTGCTGAAAATAGATACATTACATAAGAGAATGAACCTCCTCCAGCTAATGCAAAAAGTACAATATAAATTGTCATCAATGCGAAAGTTTCCTTGAATATAAATCATCCCTATTAAAGAAGCTACATAACCCATGGCTATAAAAAAAATAGGTATTATAAGTTTATTTTTTTATTTTTTTCTGCTAAAACAGGTACTAAAAATGTTGAAGGAAATTGGGCAAATTGACTAATAGATAATAATAATCCAGCTTCACTCGGTGTAAATCCTTTACTTATCATTATCTCTGCAAACCAAGAAACACTACAGTAAAATAAAGCTGATTGTAGTCCCATACTCAACATCACCGACCACATTTTCAGGCTTGTTAAGTATCCTTTTCCACCATATTTTTTTATCTTCTATGCGTTCACTTTTACTGTTTTTTTGTTATAATCGCATAGATAACTATATTTAATATAGAAACTATTAACCAAATATTAACTGCTAAACCCTGTTGAGAATTTTTTTCTCCACCTATATTAGAGCTTAATATTGGATAACTTACCCTGCTGCTACAGAAGCACTTACGTTCATAACTACCGCATAAAAACCTGTCATAACTCCTAGATTTTCTGGGAAATACTTTTTTTAGTCAAACCTGGCAATAAAAACATTTCCTACAGTTAACCCTACACCTATAATAAATGTTGTTACAAAAAAACACAGAAGTATTTATATAAAATCGCAGTAATAATCCTATACTTGTTACTATTGCAGCCAAATATAAAGTCTTTTCTAGACCTATTTTATTTGAGATTTTAGCTACAAAAGGACTAAAAATAGCGAACGCTATAAGAGGTATAGTAGTTATTAATCCTGCTACTGTATTATTTATTTCTAATAAATTTTTAAGAGGACCTATTATAGCTCCAACAGAAGTAATTGGTGTTCTAAGTATCATTCCTAATAAAAATAATACCTAATAATATAATCACCTTATTTGTTTGTTTTGGTCATTATTATTCCTTTCTTTTTATTCTTTAAATGTTTTTCCACAAAAAGAAATGTAGTCTGATAAAAATCCTTTTTCAGTCTACATATCTTTTTACTAAAATTAATAAGTTCTTACTGGTAAAATTAGTTCTATAATATCACGATGATAATCAGCAGGTTGAACTATAAATGCAGTAAGTTCTCCAGAAAAATTTCACGATAATTTCTTCGGAAGCTATAGCATATATAGCTTCTTTTTAAATATCTACCTGATACAGAAATTTCAAATATATCTTCTTCTAAAGTAGACTCTACTTTTATTTCTTCTACAGCACTTCCTAAATCTTTAGATTGAGATGAAATTTCTAAACATATTATCTTTTACTATTAATTTTATAATATCATCTTTATCCTCACGACTCATTAAAGAAACCCCTATCTACTGCATCGAATAACTCTCTTCCATTTGAAACAAATGTACATTCAAAAAAACGATAGGGATAAGTTTGTTAGTATTAGGATAATTCCCACTAATTAGTAAAACAGTATATACTACATTTTTGATAGTAAAGAACTATTCTATTGTTTTTCATAAAAAAATTTCTACTTGATCTTTACCTTCCTCTATCATACGTTGGAAGTATATCAGAGCTTTTCTCGGTATAATCAAATTAAATTCTTTATCATCAGCTACTTCTTCAAGAGTTATTTGTCTTCTACTTAAACGATAAGAGTCAGTAGCCGTAGCTGTTAAAACTTTATTATTTAAAGTGAAATTAACCCCTTCTAATATAGGTCTTTGGTCATTTGGAGCTGTACAAAATACAGTTTCTTTTTATAATATCGTTAAATACTTTTTCCATCTAAAGTTAAACTATGTTCTTTAGATATAACTGGAAAATTCTGGATATTCATTAGCATCGTATCCTTTTCACATTAAATTCACTTTTTTTCCAGATTTAACTAAAAATATTGTTATCTATAGTTTCTATTTCAATAAGATTAGTAGGAGCTTTTTCTAATAATTTCTATAAAATTACGAGATGGTAAAACTACTTTGACCTTCTTCTTCTATAGTTATAATTTCTTTATCGTCATCATAAGCATCTATACTAAATTCGACAGAAATTAAAGAATCACTTGCTTTTTTAAGACAAGTACATTTTCATTTAATTCTAATTTAATCCCTTTTTAATATTTCAAAAAGAGAATTAGGAGCTATAACTCTAGCTACATGATTTAAAACCTGCTAAAAAAATTAGATTTTTTTCTATTGTAAATTTCATTTTGTCTCCTTATATAATATATATATTTAATATAATAGTAATAATAAGTCTTGTTAAAACTGTTGATAACTTATAAAAAAATAAAATAAGTTTATAATTTTTTTCTTGTTAATAACTTGTTAATAACTAGAATAAAAACTTTTTATTTTATTAACATACTACTAAACCTTTCCGATACGCTCTTTTATTACCTCTATATCTTCAAAAAGTTCTGGTTCTTCATCTTTACTTAATTTTTGCTATTTTTGTTTACTGAGTAAATAATAGAAGTATGATCTTTATTAAAATAATCTCCTATAGCAGGAAAAGATAAAGTAGTTAACTCTCTGCATAAATAGATAGCTATATTTCTAACCTTAACAACCTCTTTTTTTACGAGAAGAAGAAAGTAAATCATCAAGTTTTTATACGATAAAAATCCGCACAAACGTTAAGGATATTTTTCAGGTAAAATGTTTTTTTACGAGGAGAAATACGAGTATCCTTTAAGATTTCTTCAGCAATAGCTAAAGAAGGTTGTTGATTTTTTTGAAGTAGCTGTAAATTTAATACGTTTTTAAAAACACCTTCTAATTCTCTAATATTAGAAGAAATATTATTAGAAATATAAGTAAGTGTTTCTTCACTTAATTGAATATCAAATTGTTCGCATTTATATTTTTAAAAATAGCCATACGAGTTTCAAAGTCGGGTGGAGTAATATCTGCCGTTATACCCTTGACTAAAAACGTGTAACAAGTCTATCTTCTAACTCATTAAGTTGAGAAGGAGAACGATCACTTATTAGAACTATTTGCTTTTTGATTCATCTGAAGTTCGTTAAAAGTATGGAAAAAAAGCATTTTTGTGTTTCTGTTTTTTTCCAGATAAAAATTGAATATCATCGATAAGAAGAGCATCAACATCGCGATACTTACGTCTGAAATCTTCATCTGCACCTACATTTTTTTATTCTTCATAGGTTTAATAGAAGCAAGAAATTCATTTAAAAACTTCTCAGAAGAAATACACTCAATCTTGAAATCAGGAAAAATTATTTTTCCATTTCATTACCGATAGCGTGAAGAAGATGTGTTTTTTTCCTAATCCAACACCACCATAAATAAACAATGGATTATAAATTCCACCAGGCTCTACAGCAACATTCCATGCGATATTATGAGTAAAAAGCATTACCTTCACCTACAACAAAAATTTTTCAAATGTATAATTTTTTTATTCAATGTAGGATTTTTTTCTTACTGTTCGTAATATTTTTTTATTAGGAATAGGTTGTTTATAATCATCAAAAAGTAAAAAGTTTGTTTTTTTGATAAAAATGCTGAGCCCCAGAAGGTTTATCCCCTTGTAGAAAATTTTTGTTTAATAATATTTTTCTGCAGGAATTTTATTGTCGAAAGAACTTGTAGAATTTTGAATAGGAATATGATTATCTAAAGAATCATAGTCTATATGTAAATCAAGACCAGTATTTATTTTTCAAGATTTCTTTTTAATTTAACATCATAAGTACCTTTGAATGTACTGAGAAACCAAAAAGTTCTTTACTAGTAATAACAACGCGCTTTTTTTAACAAAAATCTACATTATCAATAGATGCACGAGAAAACCAAGTTTCAAAAACCTGAGGAGTTACTTCATTTTTTTAATTTCACGAAGAATAATCTCCCATAAAAAAATTGGAATTACTCAAAATAATCCCTCCTTAATAAAATGTCTAATAAATTATATCATAAAAAAAGAAGATAAAAAGAAAAAGATAAAGTTATTCACAGATTGTGAAAAAAACTATTAATAACTATGAAAAAAACTACTAGCTTATATCTATGGAAAAAGATAAAAAAATAAAGAAAATAAAAAAATAAATGGGGAATAATTAACAAAGTTATTAACAAAAAGTAAAAAAACAGTAATAAAAAGGATTAGAAAGTTTTTTTCACACATAATTAACATCTGTGGAAAAACTTTTTGTTTGTTAAATTGTTAAAAAAACGTTATAAATTTGTTAAAAAAACTATAAAAAAAGTAAAATATTTTTTTAGAAGTATTCACCTGTTTTTTTCACAACACATAGAAGAAAAAAATGTTAAAAAAACAGTTAATGCTTTTTTTATAAAAAAAGAATGAGAGTTAAAAATTTTTTTATAATTTTTTTCTCAAATAAATAAGGTTTTTTTCCTTGATTAAAAAGAAAAAGTTGTGATAAAATATACCAGTTATTACATCTATCTAAGAAGAAAACTCGAGGAGGACAAAATGAAACGTACGTATCAACCAAACAAAAGAAAAACATTCAAAAAGTACACGGATTTAGAGCTAGAATGAGCACTAAAAACGGAAGAAACGTATTAGCAAGACGTAGAGCAAAAAGGAAGAAAAAGTTCTTTCTGCTTAATAATTGCAACAAGGCATCACTTATGTGGTGCTTTTTTTATTTTGTAGTGATAATGGTATAATTATTTTTTTAAAGAGAGTAAAGGAGAATAAAGTAATAAAAAGTGGAGGTAGAATAATATGGATATACTTACAATAGTTGCAGGTATAATAATAGGATTTATTGTTGCAAAAAAATGTTATTTTTTTCACAAAAAAACAATAACAGAAAAAGAAATAGACAAATAATAACAATATCAGCAGCCTTAACGATAGTTTTTTTAACATAGTTTCATATATTATTTATAAAAAAATAGACATAATTACCATACTCCTTCCCTTGATAATAATAGCGTTTATCTTGCAATTGAAAGATTATAAAAAAATAAATAATAAAAAAATGATACGGAAGATATATAAAAATAAGAAAAAAATTTTTATAGAACACACTGATAATTGTAAAAAGAAAAAAACTCTTAAACCTTAACAATAAAGATAGTTGTAAAAAAATGAAAGAAACTGTTAAAATATTAGTGTTAAGAAAGGTTTTGAAATGAAAAAAAGAATATAGGATAAAAAAAGAAGTCAAGATTTTGATAATATTATTAGAAAAAAAGCAAAGTTTTGCCAACAGGCAGTTTGTAATTTATTTTCAAAAAAACAAACTAGAACACATGCGTTTAGGGATTTCTGTTAGTAAAAAAATTAGGAAAAAGCCCACGAACGTAATAAAATCAAAAAGATATATAAGAGAAACGTTTAAAACAAGAAAAAAATCATATAAAAAAATTATGATATAATAATCATAGCGCGTGCAGGAGTAAAAGAACTACCCTTTTTAGAAGTTGGTAGTAGCATAGATCACGTATTAAAAAAATCAAAATTAATAGAAAAAGAGAAGAGGGTTAAATAATGGAAAAAGAATATATTTACGAAGCAAGTAGTGTAGAAGAGGCTTTACAAAAAAAGGATTAAAAAGACTTAGCATTATCAGAAGATAAAGTAAAAAAATAGATGTTATTGAGGGAGGGAGTGCTGGTATTTTTTTGGTCTATTCAAAAAAAGAAGCAAAAAGTAAAATTGACACCACTTGATAGTGAATTTATAAAAAGGAGAAAAAAACAAGAAGAAGTTAAAGAAGTTGAAGTAGAAGAATTTGTTGAAGAAAAAAACAAGAAGAAAAAAAGTAGTAGAAATTGAAACCGTTAAAGAAGAAGTGGTTGTAGAAAACGAAGAAGCAGTAGAAGAAAAAAACACAAGAAGTAATTGAGAAAAAAAAGAAAAAGAGAAGATTACATAGTAAAAAAAATAAAGATAGTATAGTAAGTTACTTACAAAAATATCGTTATCGCTATGGGATATGCTGATGCTACTGTAGATTTTACAGAAGATGGAAACAGACACTTTACTTTAAATATAAAAAAACAGAAGAAAATACTAGTTTAATAATTGGAAAACGAGGAGTAACTCTTAATAGTTTACAATTTTTTTAGTAAATAATTATGCTAAAAAAATTCAGTTCTCATTTCTTCAGAATAGAAGTAGATTGTGATGATTATAGAGAAAGTCGTAAAAAAACTTTAGAAGAATTAGCGTTAAACTTAGCTAAAAAATCTAAAAAAATAGGAAAACCAGTAGAATTAGAGCCTATGACAAGTGTTGAACGTAAAATTATTCATAATGCTCTAACAGGTATAAAAAATGTTGAAACAGAATCTCGTGGTGAAGAACCATATAGATATTTAGTTATTACAGCAAAATAGGAGAAAAGATGAAAAAATCTATACTTATTGTGGATGATAGTTCTTATTATAGAAGTCGCGGGGCAGAAATAGTAGAACGAGCAGGATATAACTATTATTTTGCAGAAGATGGAAAAAAAGCTCTTCAAATGTATAGTAAAATAAGACCAGACTATGTAACAATGGATATTTGTATGCCTATTATGGATGGTTTAGAGGCTACAAAAGCTATTTGTACAAAATTTCCAAAGGCTAAAATATTAATTTGCAGCAGTGTAGGTCATGTTCCTGTCTATCGTCAACAAGCTTTTGCTAATGGTGCTTGTGGAATACTTCCAAAGAGTTATGATTTAGATGACTTAGAGCAAGCAATAGAAGAAGCTGATATGATAAAATAAAAAAAGAGTATCGAGAGTAAATTCTTTTCGATACTTTTTTTATATTCCAACAAAGGAGAAAGGCTCATCCGAAGATGAGCCGTATATCATGAAAAAAATATATTAATAAGTGTTGTTATATTTATAATTATATAGTAATAACTTAAGATAAAGTTAAAGCTATAATTAAAGTTAAGTTAAAATTATAAACATAAAAAAACAAAGTAAAAAAACACTTACAAAAGGAGAAAAAGCTTGCAAAAGTAGCAAGCTTGAATCATGAAAAAAATATTATTAACTGTCTATAAGTATATACTACCTACTTTATATGAAGTTAAAGAATTAGTTAAAATTTAATTAAATCATCAAAAACAAATTATATAACTTTTTAACTTTTGGTACTTTAAAGTTGATTTGAACTTAATAGTTAAACATATACTTTTTCTCAAGAAAAAAATATAGAAAAAGTAGTGTATAATAAAAAGATATAGAATTTATAAAGAAAACACATAAAAAGTTTAAAGAAAAATATAGAAAAAAAGGAGAAAAAAAATCATGAGTGAAACAATTTGTGCCATATCAACAGCTCTAGGAGAGGGTGCGATTGGGATTGTAAGACTTAGTGGGGATGAAGCATTTAGTATTGCTGATAAAATAGTTCGTCTACCAAAAGGAAGAACAGTAGAAAGTTTACCAACGCATACGATAAATTATGCAAATATAATAGACCCAAAAACAGAAGAAAAAATAGAAGAAATTATGCTTGTGAAAATGGTTGGGCCACGAACATATACAACAGAAGATGTTGTTGAAATAAATTGTCACGGAGGAATAATAACTATTCAAAAAGTACTAGCTCTTTGTTTAGAATACGGTGCTCGCATGGCAGAACCAGGAGAATTTACAAAAAGAGCATTTTTAAACGGACGTATAGATTTAACACAAGCAGAGGCTGTTATAGATTTTATCAAGAGTAAAACAGATGAAGCGAGTCAAATTGCTAATAATCAAATACAAGGGCGTTTATCAACACTTATAAAACGTCTTAGAGCAGAAATTTTAGACATACTGGCAGTTGTAGAGGTGAATATCGATTACCCTGAGTATGATGATTTAGAGATAGAAACAACAAAGACTATTTTAGAAAAATCAACAAGTATAAAAAATAGTTTAGAAGCTTTATTAGAAACATCAAAACAAGGAAAAATAATAAAAGAAGGAATAAACACAGCTATTATCGGTCGTCCTAACGTAGGGAAAAGTTCTTTATTAAACAACTTACTTCAAGAAAACAAAGCTATAGTAACAGATATAGCAGGAACAACGCGTGATGTTTTTAGAAGAACATGTAAATATAAAAAGGTGTACTGATAAAACTAATAGATACTGCAGGTATTCGTGAAACAGAAGATGTAGTTGAAAAAATAGGTGTAGAAAGAAGTAAAGAAGCGTTAGAAAAAGCAGATTTAGTCTTATTCTTATTAAACAGCAGTGAAGAACTTACAGATGATGATAGAGAATTATTAAAATTAACAGAAGGAAAAAAACAACTATTATTATCCTAAATAAACTTGATTTAGAAACAAAAAAATAGATATAGAAGAAATAGAAAAAAATTAACATACAACCACCCTATTATAAAAACTTCAATGACGACGTACAAAGGAATAGATGAATTAGAAAAAAATATTAGAGATTTATTTTTTTCAAAGGAGCAGCTCGTCCAAAAGATGCGACATATTTATCAAATACACGTCAAATAAATCTAATTCAACAAGCATTAGTTAGTCTTAATGAAGCTATAAAAGCAGCGGAAATGGGACTTGAGGTGGATATGGTCTTAATAGATTATACAAATGCATTTAATCTACTAGGAGAAGTTATCGGAGAAAACTCTGGTGATGAATTAATCAACGAGTTATTCAGTAGATTCTGTTTAGGAAAATAAAATGTTTCGCGTGAAACAAAAATCATTTCACAAAGAAAAAGGAGTATAAAGATGAAATGTATTAGTTTTAATGTTAATGGCTTAAGAGCTATTGTTAATAAAAAAATTTTGAAGAAGACTTCAAAAATTAGATGCTGACTTCTTTTTGTTTGCAAGAAACAAAAATGCAAGAAGGACAATTAGATTTGCAGTTTGAGGGCTATTACAGTTACTTTAATTATGCAGAGCGAAAGGGATATTCAGGAACGGCGATATATACAAAACACAAACCTTTAAATGTAAATTATGGTATGGGGATAGATGAGCATGATACAGAAGGTCGCGTAATAACATTAGAGTACGATAAATTCTTCTTTATTACAGTCTATACACCGAACTCAGGAAGTGAATTAAAAAGATTAGATTATCGTATGACGTGGGAAGAAGATTTTAAAAACTATTTACTAGAATTAAACAAAACAAAAGGTGTTGTTGTTTGTGGAGATTTAAACGTAGCACATACAGAAATAGATTTAAAAAACCCAAAATCAAACACAAAAAATGCTGGATTTACACCAGAAGAACGAGAAAAATTCACAAAACTACTTGACGCAGGTTTTATCGACACATTCAGATATTTCAATCCAGAATTAACAGGTGCATATTCTTGGTGGAGTTATCGTTTCAACGCTCGTAAAAACAATGCAGGATGGAGAATAGACTATTTCTTAACAAGTCGAGATTTAGAAAAATATCTAGTGAGTGCAAAAATTCATAACGACATACTAGGAAGTGATCACTGTCCTGTAGAGGTTGTTTTAAATAGAGATTTATTATAAAATAAAAAGACTAGGGAGAATAATTTATTATTCTCCCCTTCTCTATTATTAATTAAAAAAAGTATTTAAGCAGAAGGATAAGTTATGTTAAGAAAAGCAAAAAGTACAGAATTAGATGAGATAATGCTAATTATAGAAGATGGTCGAGAATTTCTACGACAACAAGGGATAAATCAATGGCAGCATGGATCTCCGAGTAAAGAAACGATAGAACAAGATATAAAAGAGCAAACATCCTACGTTTATGAAATAGATAGAAATATAGTAGCGACAGCTATGCTAACTAACTACAATAGAGATTATGAGAACTACCCCACTCTATGGTCTAAATGTGATAACTACTTGGTAATTCATCGTATAGCAACGATAAAAAAACAAACGTAATCAAGGAGTTGGTCGACAATTTTTGTCAGCTATAGTGGAGTTTGCTAAAAAAAGAAAATATAGATTATATAAGAATAGACACGCATAAAGATAATAAAATAATGAGAAAATTTTTGAGTGATTTTTGGATTCGTTAAGTTAGGTGAAATAAAATTAACAATGAAAAAAATAATTTAGATGACAAAGAAAGAATAGCTTATGAAATTAAAGTATAACAAATTAAAAGTTTCATGGAAACAAATAAAAAAAGGAGAAAGAAGATGAAATTTTTATTCATACGATTATTTACAAAGTAAGTTACAACAAAAATAATTTAATATCTTATATAATAATAGCTGTTCTAATAGTTATATTATGTATCACATTAATAAAATATTATAAAAACAGACAAGATACAAAAATACAGAGAATTATCGATTATATTGGTCTTGAGTACTCTACTAGCGGTAGGTGTAAGTATTAATGAGTACAAATCAAATGCAGTATCGTCTAATCAATATAAAAAGTTCTATTCATTTTATAGAAAAAAATATCTAACGATTTGAACATCGATAAAAACACACATATATATAAATAGTGAAGCATCAATAGAAAACCTGTTTGTAAAAAGTAGATAATACTTACTATAGAGTTATAAGTAGTGGAAAGAAAAAAATGAGTACCTATTAGAAAAATAGAATTAGTAGATCCAGTAATAGAAAAAGTGGAGGTAAAATAAATAATGCAACTTTCATATATAGATATAGCAATAAAAATTAGCTTTTAGGATTGTTATCATTAGTATTCGTAATAAATGTATCAGGGAAAGGTAACCTAGCTCCTGCATCAGCAAGTGATCAAGTTCAAAACTATGTGCTAGGGGGAATAATAGGTGGTGTTATCTACAACCCAAGCATTTCAATTTTACAATTTATTAATATATTATTAATATGGGTTATATTAGTGTTAACTCAAAAATGGTTAAAAACTAATAACATGTTCTTGAAAAATGGTAGATGGAGAACCAACTACAGTAATAAAAAAAGAGGGAAAAATAAATGTGGAGGCAACAAGAAAAAGCGGATTATCAGCGAATGACTTAGCGTTTAAACTCCGCAGCCAAGGTATATATAGTATAAAAAAATGTAAAAAGAGCGGTAATAGAACAAAACGGTCAATTAATAGTGGTGTTAACAGGAGATGAAAAATCCAAAAATACCCTATAATTACAGATGGAAAAGTTCAAATCAATTCATTAGAATCTATGGATAAAAACAGAAGAATGGTTAATGTCTACTTTAAAAAGAAATGGGATACAAAGATATAAAAAAATATCTTCTTGGCAGAATACGACAAAGGACAATTACATATAGTAGAATATTAAAGTAATAAAGTATATATCGAAGAAAAACATAAAATTTATCGATGGAATAAATTTTTATGTTTTTTTATGTTTTTTTATTTATCTGCATTAATGAAATCGTAAGAAGAATCTTCTGAAAACTTCTTAACTATATATGAACAACTAGCTTTAATTTTTGTTTTGTTGTTTCATATCTTCAACAAGAGTATTTAAAAAGTTTACCAGCAACACCTTGCCCGCGTAGCGAAGAATCAACAAAAGTGCGATCAGCAACTACTATATCAGGGTTATCGGTTGGTGAATAAGTGATTTCTGCGATAACTTTACCGTTCTCGTCGTATTTAACAAAGCCATTTTCGGTTTTTGTAAATTCCATATTGAACCTCCTTGCCATTATCTGTATAGAGTTTTTATTCTTTTCTATTATTATAACATATTATAAAATCTACGGTAAAGAATTCTCTCCTCTTTTTATTTTTCACTCCCCTACTCTTTTATTAATTTTTCCACCTTTTTTTCAGATCTAATTTTTAAAAAAATAATTTTTTTCCTCCGAAAAATAAATATTAAATATATAGCGAAAAATTATATCTATTAATTAAAATTAATTTATTAAAAAAATAATAACAAAAATATTACGATAAAATCAATTAAGAGGTTTTTAAAATAATTTCGGTGGTGATCTCAATAATTTCTTTTTTTGTAAAAAAAGTGAAGTGGTAAATAACAATTAAAGAGTAAACAAAAACATATAAATACCTTTAAATAGATGGTAAACAAAAACAAAAAAACACCTTTATAAAACCAACAAAAACAAACGCAAAAATTAATTTATTTATTGTTAAAGGTTTTCACGTGAAACGACACCCTCACCTGTTTTATTTTTTTAAAAAAATAAATAACCAAAAATTATTGTTTAATTAAAATTTTAATCTTAATAATAATTTTTAATTAATATCTATTTATTTTTTTATAAAAAAATATTATACAAACCTCACCTTTTTACTCTTAAAAAAATCAAGAGAAAAGAAAATGTACAAGAAAAAAAGTATAAAAGAAAAAAATTTAATAGAATAATAATTAAGAATTTTTCATCGTTTGCAGAAAGTTTGTGGTATAATTTTTACTAAATGTAATTACGATAAAATAAAAAGCAGGTGAGAGTGTATGTATAAAATTATGATAGTTGAGGATGACGAGATTATATCAAATTCAATAGCGGGCTATTTAGAAAAATGGCAGTATAGCACATGTGAAGTGCAAAATTTTCAAAATGTAGTGCATGAATTTGTTGAATACTCTCCTGATTTGGTGCTTATGGATATTAACTTGCCTTATTTTGATGGGTATTACTTTTGCGAGGAAATAAGAAAAATTTCTAAAGTGCCTATTATTTTTATCTCTTCAGCGAACGATGATATGAATATAGTAATGGCGATGAATATCGGTGCAGATGATTTTATAGAAAAACCTTTCAAATTAGTAGTATTAAAAGCGAAAATAGAAGCGTTATTAAGACGTGTTTACAACTTTAATAGCGGAACGAATCTAATAGTATATAAAGATGTAATTTTCGATATGAGTCGAGATGAAATTAAATGTGGAGAAGAGTTGGCGGAACTAACAAAAAACGAGAGTAAAATATTAACTGTATTGTTAGAAAATCGCGAAAAAATAGTAAGTCGTGAAGAAATTATCAACGCTTTTATGGCAAAGTGATAACTTTATAGATGAGAATACTTTATCTGTTAATGTTAATAGATTAAGAGCGAAGTTGAAAAAGTATAGGAGTAGATGAGTTTATAACAACTAAAAAGGAAAAGGATACATAGTATAATGAAAAATTTTAGCGAATTATTTTAAAGAAAAACATAAAAAGTCTATTTACTATTTGTAAGCTTCATATTAGTCTTCTTTGTGATTTTTATTTATACTTTTGCCTTTTTGAAGCGTTGTATTATGGTGGGAGTTTTTGTTTCATAATGGCCTTTCTAGCAACCATTGTAGACTTCTATAACTATAAAGATAGCTATAAAAAAATTAAAAATTTTTTTAGAAAATCATATACTAAATGATATGGAAGATTTACCACGAAGTTTAGATGTAAGGGTTGAATATTATCATAAAAATTATAAGAAGATTACATGATGAAGTAGAAAAACTTAATCATCAAGCGTATAAAAAGAATACAGAGATAGAAGATTACTTTAGTATGTGGGTGCATCAAATTAAAACCCCAATAGCTGCGCTAAACTTTCTATTAGACAATGAAGAAGTAGATGTGAAAAATAGTAAAACAAGAATTATTCAAAAATAGAACGCTATGTAGAGATGGTACTGACGTACTTAAGGCTTGGTAGTGAGAGCTCGGACTATCTTATAGAAAGAACTAATTTGGGCGACGTAACTAAAGATAATATAAAAAAATATGCGCCATTATTTATTAATAAAAAGATAAAATTAAATTATGTTCCACATGAAACATTTGTTATTAGTGATAAAAAAATGGCTAGGATTTGCATTTGAACAAATTTTAAGTAATGCGATTAAATACACAAAAACAGGTGGTGAGATAAGTATTTTTCTTCGAAAAATAAACTTATTATAGAAGATAATGGTTTAGGAATAAGCGAAGAAGACTTACCACGTATTTTTCGAAAAAAAGGTTTTTACAGGATTTAATGGAAGATATGAAAAAATCTAGCGGACTTGGATTATACCTTTTGTAAAAAGACGCTAGATAATCTAGGGCATAAAATAATAATTACCTCGAAGGTTAATATTGGAACTAAAGTAGAGATAATATTTCCAGAAGAAGACAAATTTAGGGAGTAATATAGTAGGAATTAAAAAGTAGGATAATAATGAGTCTGCAATCTTACAAAAGTGTAAGATTACAGGCTTTTTTTGTAAGGAAAAATCGATAGAACGACAAAAAAATATAAGATACAATATAGTTGTAACTAAAGAAATAATAGATCGATTAAACAAGAAGAAATATTTAATCGGTTAGGGATGAAAAAGAGGAGATTAACAATGTTATTAGAAGTAAACAACGTAAGAAAAGTATACACAACAAGATTAAGTACACAAAGTACAGAGGCGTTAAAAAAATGTAAATTTCGCTGTTGATAACAATGAATATGTAGCAATTATGGGTGAAAGTGGAAGTGGGAAAAACAACACTACTAAATATATTAGCGACATTTGATAAAGCAACAAGTGGAAATGTTCTATTAAAAGGTCAAGACCTTAGCAAACTAAAAGATAAAGATTTAGCTGATTTTCGTCGAGATAATCTAGGATTTGTTTTTCCAAGATTTTTAACCTACTTGATAATTTTTTTCAGTAAAAGATAATATACTACTACCGCTGGTTTTAGTGAATAAAAAAACTATAAAGATATGGAACAACGATTAGAAAAAAAGTAGTAAAAACCACTTGGAATAGAAAAACTTATCAATAAATATCCTTATGAAATATCAGGAGGACAAAAACAACGTGTGGCAGTTGCTCGTGCAATTATAACAAATCCAGCGATAATCTTAGCGGATGAGCCAACAGGAGCGCTAGATTCAAAATCTACAGACCAACTATTAGAAGTCTTTGACAGATTAAATGAAGCAGGGCAAACACTTATAATGGTGACGCACTCTGTAAAAAAACAGCAGCTCGTGCTAAAAAGAGTATTATTTATAAAAGATGGTGTTGTTTTCCATGAAATCAGAAAAGGAAATTCAACTAATAACGAAATGTTCCAAAAATTAATGACACACTAACATTAATGCAGGCAGGTGAGTAACATGAATTTATTTTATAGCAAGTTTGCTTTTAAACAATTTAGTAAAAAAATAAACGTTTTTATACTACCGTATATTTTATCGGCGATTTTCACTATTGCATCATTTTATATACTAACATCACTATCATTAGGGGAAAAATCTGGATAAATTACCTCAAGGTATAAGCGCAACGAAACAAGTTCTTAGTTTAGGGGTAATAGTTATTGCGATTTTTCTCAGCGATATTCCTGTTTTTACACTTATAGCTTCCTAATTAAAACGTCGTGTTCGAGAGTTTGGATTATATTCTGTATTAGGTATGACTAAAAAAACAAATAGCACGTATCTTAATATTAGAAACTATCTTTATCGCGGTGATAACATTAGTGTTTGGACTTGCGTTCGGTTTGTTATTCGATAAACTAATGCTTTTAGTATTGTTAAAATTATTTACCGCAGGAGTAAGTTTTGGTTTTGTAATAACACCAATCGCAGTATTTCTAACAATCTTATTATTCGGAGGAATCTTCTTTTTACTGCTAATCTACACAGTAATAAAAATTTCTCGTCTAAAAATAGTAGCACTTCTTAAAGAAGAAAATCACGGAGAACGCGAACCGAAAGCACGTTTTATTCTAGCTATTTTAGGATTGGGATTAACAGGATATGGGTATTATTTAGCTCAAACTATTCAAAATCCAATAAAAGCTATAACTATGTTTTTCGTTGCAGTTTTAGCAGTGATTTTTGGGACATATTTAATATTTATGGCAGTAAGTATAACTGTTCTAAAATTGATGAAAAACAACAAGACTTTTTATTATAAACCAAAGAACTTTATAAGTGTTTCAGGACTTTTATACAGAATGAAACGAAATGCTGTAGGGCTTGCTAATATTTGTATACTATCAACGATGGTTCTTGTAACTATGGGAACAACATCAGCTCTTTATGCAGGTAGTGAAGAAGCATATAATACACGCTTCCCAAGAGATATAATAGTAAACGGTTATCGTTCAACAGAAGGTAAGTTGACGGAAATAGAAAAAAATGTAAAAAAAGCCACTCAAGATGCGGGAGTAGAAGCAAAAGATTTAGTATCATATAATATGTTGAATGTAGTAGGGCGTCTAAATGGAACAGAAATTAGTTACGAAACAGGGAATGTCGGTTCATTAGATAAACTAAGAACTGTTGTTGTTATTGAATTAAAGGACTACAATAAAGTATCAAAAGAGCAAAAAACTTTAAACACAGGAGAAGCTTTTATTATTTATCGACAAAAAGGAAAATATGAAGCAAATGAAATTACAGTACAAGGTGTAAATTTAAAAATAAAAGAAAAATTAACAGATTTCCCAGGTGCTTTAGGTACAGCCGCAGCCAATGCTTTTGATACATATTATGTAGTGGTAAAAGATAATACTGACGTTAAGAAAATAGAATCAGCTCTGAAGAAAAACTGAATATGTCAGATGAAGAAGGCGAAGTCTACAATTATGTAGGTTTTTAACATAAGCGATAAAAACAAAAAGAAGGAAAGTAATAGAAAACTTTAAACAACTAGAAAAAGAAGGAAATATAAACATAGAAGGAAAAGCAGAAAATGAAACGAATTTTTAAAGGTTTCTACGCATCATTCCTGTTTATAGGTGTGTTTATAAGTATGATTTTTGTAGTTTCTCAAGTAGTAATAATGTACTACAAACAAATATCTGAAGGATACGAAGATAAAGGGAAATTTGGAATTATGCGTAAAGTGGGGTTAACCGACAGACAAATCAAACAAAGTATAAGAAGTCAGGTGTTGATGATCTTCTTTGCCCCACTAGCAATAGCAACACTTCACACGGTAGTAGCATACCCATTTATCGAAAAAATACTAAAATTATTCCTAGCAACAGATAATAATGTTTTCTTAATAGCTTTAGCTGTGACAATAGCAGTCTTTGGGGTATTCTATCTGATAGTATATCTAATTACCTCAAGAATATATTATAGAATTATAAAAGAATAGCACAACGGTTTAGAGATTGCTTTACTAAAGATTTCTACCAAACAAAAGTAAAATGCTAGTCAGAAAACTAAAAAACAAATCTAGATAAAAGGAAAATTGATTATAAAAAAATACACATGGTATAATTACTGTGTGTATTTTTTCAGAGAAAAATATATAAGAACAAAGAAAAATAAATTATAAAAGTTGTTATTTAAGAGGTGTATATGGAAAGGTATGAATTTGTAGCGACAACAACAAATAAAGAGAAGATGATTACTGTTGTTTTTTTCTGTGGTAATGGTATTTTGGTAGGACTAGCACTAGTTTTCATATTACTTGAACTAGATAACTATATTAAAACCATATTCATTATTTAAATCTTTAACAATAGTATTAATCCTTGGGGGTTGTTTTCTTTTAGCGAGAAAAACTACAAGAACTCTTTTTCAAAAAGTATGTTGTAGAGTTAGATGGCAATAATATTAGAATCTGGGGTAATGATAAGGAAATTATGTCAGGAACAGTTATATTTTGTGAGATAGATTATAACAAACAAAAAGTAGGAGATAAAGCCTCACGAGTAGACATATATACACATACCGACAAAATAAAAATTTCGGGCTAGATCTAAGCAGGTTAGAACGATTGAAGGAGTATACATGGAATCCTCTAGGAACAGGCGAAGTATCAGATATAGAAAGTTTGTTGGCTTTAGGAAGAAAAATTAAAAGAAGTTGTCTAAGGAATAAGAGAAAGTTGAAATATAGTAATAGGAAAGACAGTAAATCAAAAAGGTTTACTGTTTTTTTCTTTTAACGGATAAAAATTAAATAAACCTAAAGTATTAGACTCTATACGGAAAGTCTTACATAAAAAAATAGAGGCAAACATAGGTGGAGGGGAAAGAGTTAGAACTGAAAAACAAATTAAAAAAATGGTATAATATTATAAGTATTAACTGAAATAAATTAGAAATTATAGAGTTAGAAATTATATTTTTTTAGTAACTATCAAAAACCCCAAAACATAAGAATATTTCGTCACCAAACCCCTGTGAAAATCATTTGGAATTTGAGGTTTGAAATATAGAAAGGAATAAAAAAATGTTAACAATATCATATAGTCAACACAATTATAATTGTAAAGAAAAACACTATTGAAGTTTATTTTGAGTACAACAATTCTGTAATTTTTGACACAGGAAAGGAAACGATAATTAGTGATGGTTTTAATACTTATAAGTGTAAGGAACTATCAGTGATTACTAGGTGTGAATTGGAACAATATAGTGGTCCGTCAGAAACAGCTAGATATAGCAGAGTAGATAATTTAGTCATGACAAGGAATAATTACCTTTTTACTGGTGTTCCACTTACTGTTTATCATAGCATAGATAGTTCTAATGGTACTACACCAATAGAGTACGAAAAACAAGAGCTGCATTTAAAAATTGATGGAGTAGATTATTCAAAGGATTTAATAATCATGTTAGATAGATTGAATCAGGAACCTGAATTGATTATTACTTTGCTTGATAGATGGAGAAAAGCGGTTTATCTAAAAGAAGAAAGTTGTGATGCTGATTTGTATTATGATGAAGCAACATTAAGTTTTTTTCATATATTTGAGTTATTTGGAGGATGTATTAATGGTGAATTAAAAAGCAAGCTTAAAAATAATATAGAAAGTATGTTATATCAATACTTTTAACTCTTATTACTTAACAGAAGAAAAAAACGAAAAAGAGGGTTAATCAGAATAAGAATGCAGTTAATAGGCTTTTTAATAGGTGATTTTTCTTAGTTTGTCAATTAAAATCAAATTTTTTTCTGGAAAAAATATAAGATGTTAGATGATAATGTAGCTTTTTATAGATAATATGATTGAAGTTAGAAATAAAATAGCACATGGGAGGGAAGTATACCAAAAAGGTATTTTTATGGCCACTATCACCTTTTTAATCTATCGAAAAACTCTTATGAACATATTGAGTTCCTTTTCTTTTTATCAGCAGAAATGATTTCCAAATATATTGGAATAAGCTGTTGGGAAAAGGAATGGAATGAAACAAAATATTTTTTTAATGCCACCAAACCATATAATATCGGATTTTTAGAAAAGAATCTTATAATAGATAATTTTAATTATGATATGCTGGTTCTAGGTAATAAATATAATATTACTTGGAGAACATTATTCAATTATTATGTAAAAGAGAGCCAAGAAAAAGACAAGAGAATGTATGGAAGTAGCAACAAAAGCTGCATTTTTTGAAAAACGTTAATTTATGAGGATAATGCACCAGATATTTTTAATATATCAATTATTTTTGCTGACCCAGATGATTACGATATTAAACAAAAAGCTATTGAAAATATTAAAATTATAATTTCAAACAATTGGTATGGATGGCCAAATTTTAAAGATGCATATACATATTTGGACTATTATTCTGTAAAGATTTCTTGGTATAAAGAATTTTTGCTCAAGAAAAATATCTTGAATAAAAAAACAGTAATTAAATGCACAAAATAATCAAGAATGGATATTTTATATTATAGGTAAAACCCTCAGTTTACCTAATCGAATAGAACAGTTTTAGAAACAGTAAATCACAAAGGTTTTCTGTTATAGTCATTACGTAGAAGGGTATAAAAGCCAGCGGTAGAAAAAGTTCTTGAAAATGATATAATACTATTAGAAAGACTTATTTTTAAGGAGTGATATGATGATAACTTTGTTAATTATTATAACAATTCCAGTTATACTTTAGTGTTTATCTTGAGATTATACAATAAACATAAATATGAAAATGATAATACACTTACCGCTAGTTATTATAATAATGCAACGGATGTAAGTTTGTATCCTCGAAATATAGAAGGTGTCAATGTAAAATATGTAGATGAGGGAAGATATCAAGGGTTTCACTTAATCCCTGAAAAAGATTTATGAGGGTGTTGTGATATGTTATGGGGGTTCTGAGGGCAGTCCCTAATTTTTATGAAGCTCAAAGGTTGGCGAAAGAAGGATACGAAACATTAGCTGTATTTATGTTTGGTATGAAAAACCAACAGAAAACATTGGTTAAAATTCCATTAGAGCAGTTTGAAGATGTACTTAAATATGTCAAAAACAATATAAATAATAAAGGGATAATTACCATATTAGCAGCATCGAAAGGAGCAGAATATGCTTTGAATTTAGCAACGAAATATGGTGAAATTTCAAATTTAATTTTGCTTGCTCCGGCAGCTTACACATTCTGCAGGTTTGGATTTCAATAATTACGGTTCATCATGGACTTGGAAAAATAAAGAAATACCATTTATTGATTTAAAGAAAGCATCTATCCTTACTTTAGTAAAAAAATATATTTATACCAATGCAAATAAAATCTCCTGTTAAATATAAAGAAATATATGATAGCGCGATGAAACAAGAGTTAGAAAAGTCTAAAAAGTTGATACTAGTTCAAAAAGTAAAAGCCAATATTTTAATGATTGTCGGAGAAGATGATTGTATGTGGGATAGCTATGAAATGGCAAAAAGTAATAAAAAGTCAAAATCAAAATGCGATTATCTGCGCTTATAAAAATGCAGGACATATTTTTAGGGGAGATGGAATACTAAATACAGCTGATATGAGAATTAAAGTAGGGGGAATATAGACGGGAATCAGAAAGCGGGTTTTGAAAAGAGACAAGGTTATTAATAATTTTTAAAAATATCATACTAATAACATAAGATAATAAGAGTTATTCAGATAAATCATGTATAATAGGAGAATATTGTTGGTTATCTTATGAAGCTGAAAACGATGTTACACGTCAACTATATAGCTCGTTTGGTTTTTGTAGAAAATAGGTGAAAAAGATGGAGAAGAACTTATTGTTGTTCTAAAGTTACAATAACCGCTGTTTATTTAGTTTGAATATAGTTGTTTTTAAAAACAGTAAATCAAAGAAGAAATGTGGATTTGTTGAGACGGGAATAGAAAAAGAAAAATAGTCGTGGGTAGCGGTAGTATTAGAAAAAAATGTTGTGATAACAAACGATAGTTCGAAGAGGAAGAACTATTGGAAAATAATTATCAGAGTGAAGAAACATTAGTTAATTTGAAATTTGAAAAAATTGGATCAGATGATAAAAGAATACAATTCTTTTGGTAAGGATGTCTGTGTCGAAAAGTAGTGCTGTTATTTTGAAGAATGTGTACATTATGTAAGTCAACTTGAGCAAGAAGATAATATCATAAAGACCAAGGGTAAAGAATATAATATATCTTATTTAATAGATATAATGGAGAGTGAGAGGTCTGAATATGCTTTTGGTTATAGGTTTCTTTAATCCTTATGATGAAATAACCTTATATGAAATTGGGGTGTGAGTTAGAGGAATACCGTTATTAAAGAAAAGATATAAATCCAGATTTCATTGGCTAGTATCTAAATTAAAAGAATATAAAAATAGCAAGTAATAATTTTAAATGTTAAAACAAAAATTACAAAGTGAAGATTTTTGCGAAAAAGAAGTAATAGGGTTGTTGAGAGATAATAACGGTATGAAATAGATGGTTTAAAAAGGAGACAAAAGATTGATAGAAAAAAAGACCAGAGTTTGAAAAATTACATCGTTTGATGAATTTAATAAATATTATTGGTATCGTGAAGAAATTTCGCAGATATGCAAGTCATTAGGATTGGAATATAGAGGTACAAAAGCAAGAACTAAATTATATTATTGAGCAGTATTTCAAAGGAAATTTAATTAAAAATCATTAATAAAAACTACAAAAAAACAAGTGGAAAAATATTACTTTGGATACGCCATTACTTGAATGTGGTTTTTCCTTCAATGCAAAGTTTAGGGAATACTTCTCACTTTAACAGGAATCTCACCGTTTAAATTTACTGCTGATATGGCTACCGCTTGGAGAAAAGTAAAAAGCGAGAAAATATAAAATTTTACAATAGAAGATTTTGCTAAAAGTTTATTATGGCAAATCGGATTATGCAAAATATGATAATTCTGTTTGTCAATGGAATCAATTTTTAAAGGATTTTTGTGCAGATGAAAATAGTAGAAACTATTCGAATAAATTAAAAGTAGCGTCTATTCTTTGGAAAGAAGTTAGAAAACTCAGAAAAGAAAAATCTATTCAAAGAATCTTTTAACAGAATATTCATATAAACTAGAAGAGTATCGTAAGTAGATTGGCACTTATTTATTAGTTAATAATTCAATAATAACTAAGATAGAAACTGTAAATCTTATATTTAGTTATGCTCAAATCAAAAATAGAAAAAAATAAAAAGAAAAATATGTTGACTATAACGCAACGTAATAGTATATACTTATAATTGTTAGGAGGTGATTGAATGTATTTGATTAAAAAGTTAGTGAATTAAGCGGTGTATCGGTGCGCACTTTACACCATTATGATGAAATTGGTTTGCTATCTCCCCAAAAAAAGAAAAATGGATATAGATATTATTCTGAAGAAGATATTTTCATTTTTACAAATGATATTGTTCTATAAGTACTTGGGGTTTCCTTTAAAGAAAATAAAAGAATTGTTAAAAAGAAGATAGTGAAGTATTATATCATCTGAGAAAACAACTTGATTTAATGCAAAAAGGAAAAACAAAAACTCTTAACTTTATTAAAAACATTGGAGAAAAACAATAGAGTCACAAGAAAGGAGAATTACTATGTCAGCAAAAGAAAAAAATTTAGTGGGTTTAGATATCAAGATAACGAAAAATATAAACAAGCTGCAATTGATATGTAAGGGGAAAGAAGTCATGAAGAAGCTATTGAAAACAAAAAAAGGAAAAAGAACAAGAAATAGCAGATGGTTTCAATGAAATATTCTTTGCTTTTTCTGAAAACATATCAAAAGAAATAAGTGCTACATCTAAAGAAAATATAGATTTAGCAGAAAAAAACTTCATAAACATCTTTGTAAATATGCTTTTGATTGCCCAATAGATGTATTTTCAAGTATTGGACATGGATATGTTCAAAAATATAGAATTTAAAAAACAACCTCAGATAAATTTGGTGAGGAACAGCGCAATATGTATGTGATGCTATTCAACAATATGTAAAGCAAGAAAAAGGTGAAAAATAGAATTTAATTCATAGAAAAACAGTAAATCAAATTGGTTTGCTGTTTTTTTATATTAATGGCTTTAACCAGTTGAAGAGGTGAAGCCTCCGAAACAAAAATCACCCGATATGCGTGTGAGAAAAAAAGTTAATAGTAAAAAAACATCCTTTCTTGATAAGAAAAAGAGTAGTTCAAGCTCTATAAGAAAGGATGTTTTTTCATATGGCAAATAAACATAAAAGTTTACTTTATACAAAATGGTTATATAAATACCATATTGTATTTATACCTGAGTATAGACGAAAAAAATAGAATATAATCAATATAAATGAAAGTATATCTCAGAATTTATATATATTTTGAAATAATTAGTTAGACTTTATTTTTTTATGCTTTTTCTCCAGCCATTTTACGATTAAAAGTGATAATGGCAAAAACAAAAAAATAATGCCTGTATAACCCATTACAATACCTAAGTGAGGGAGAATGTTACTGAAATCACCATTTAAACTTAACTTTATTGCCTCTACACTATGATAAAACGGTAAGATGTTAGTTATAGCTTTGAATGAACCACCTATTAAATCAATAGGAATAAAAACTCCAGATAACCAACCTGCAATATTCGTTAATAATGCTCCACAAACCCCACCGACAGCTTTTTCATTCAAAAAGGCTACCAAAAACAAACCAGTACCAATAAATAACAGTGAAGTCAAAGCTGTTATAATAATAGCAAGAATGATATTGACATTAATATCAAGACCAAAGATCCCGGCTACCAATAAGGTTATTGAAGCTTGGACAATAGTCATAATTATCATAGGAAAAGTATAACCTAAAATAAAATCTGTTGCAGTCATAGGGGATGTAAATAAACGAGTTAGAAAAAGATGATGTGCGGTCTTTTGATAACAACATACCAGCAAATAATGCCATAAATACACTGCCGAACATTGCTAAACCTGGTGCAAGGTTTTTTATTTGAAACATTGTATTTTTTGCTTCAGGCGGAATAGCAGAATTGATAATAGACAACAAGGCTAACAAAACTAGAGGAAAGCCAAGGCTAAAAAAAAGATTAATAGGATCGCGTAAAATCTCTTTTATATTACGTTTTGAAAAATAGAAATATTCTCATAATACACCTCCTGAAAGTACAACAAAGACATCTTCTAATTTAGAAGTTCCCGTCTGTGCAGTTAACTCTGCTACTGTTCCTACAGCTGTTAACTGACCTTTTGTCATTATTCCTACACGGTCCGATAAATTTTCAACTTCATCCATATAATGAGTTGTAAGGATTATCGTAACTTTTCCTTTTAACGATTTGATAGAAGCCCACAATTCACGACGAGCCAAGACATCAAGACCAAGGGTAGGTTCATCTAAAAATAAAATTTGAGGTTCTGAAATTAAAGCCATAGCAATAGAAAGACGACGTTGCATTCCTCCTGATAAATTTTTTGCTTTTTTATTCAATTCTTGTTCTAATCCAAATTTACACGCTATTTCATGAGCGTTCTTATTTGCTGTTTTGCTATCTTGTCCATATATTCCAGCGATGAGTTTTAAATTTTCTAACACTGATAAATTTGCGGCTACCGCTGTTTCTTGTGGAGAAATATTGATTTTTTTCTTTATTGTATGAGGATTTGAGGTGATGCTATCGCCGAGAAGATATGCATCGCCGCTTGTAGGTTTTATTAAACAAGACAACATTTTTATTGTTGTGGTTTTTCCTGCGCCATTCCCACCAAGTAGAGCGAATAACTCTCCTTGCTTAATTGATAAATTAAGATTGTCTACAGCAACTGTATTTTCATATTTTTTGTAAGATTTTTCAATAGTGATAGCGTTCATTAGTTATCCCTCTTTTCTTTGTCTTGATTGAAAATAGTATGCATCAAATGTGCGAACATATTTTTAGGTGGGATTGCGATACCTTTATTTATATCGGCAAGAACGATTAAAGTATCTCCTGGGTTTATATTGAAGACGTCGCGAGCTTCTTTAGGTATAACAAACTGCCCTTTTTCCCCCACTTTAACAGTCCAAGCATATTTACCTTCTGGATGTTTCATGTTAGTACCTCCTTTTAAGTATGATTTGTATGATTAGTATAACTAGTATAACATAATTTTTATTTTATCGTCAAAATTTTTCTGTAATAAAAAAACAGGAATATTCGACCAGTTTATAACATTTAAAGAATATAGAAAAAGCTGTATGAAGTATAGCTATAAAATCAAGGTAAAATATGGTATAATAAGAAAATAATTTGAAGATAAAAACGCAATATATATTTTTTTAAAAATATATTAGAACTGGTAGGTAGCCCAGTCGTCTAAATTATTTTTATTTAGGTAGTAACCTTCTCCGGGTAGTCCATTCTTCGATAAAGTATTAAGGAGGGATCTGTTATGGAAAAAAATAACAGGCAAATTAACGGTTTTTTGATAATCCATTTTGGATAGGTGTTTTTGAGTGTGTAGAAAAATAAGTTATCAATATGCAGAGTAGTATTTGGTGCAGAACCAAAGGACTATGAAGTATATGATTTTATTTTTAAAAAAATTATAAAAATTTAAAGTTTGGTTCAAGTTTAGATGTTAAGGTTAAAAAAACAAAGAGCAATCCTAAAAGACTACAAAAGGGAAGTAAGAAAACAAAGTAAGCAAGTAGGTGTAGGAACAAAATCTCAGTTAGCATTACAGAAACAAAGAGAAGAAATGAAATTGGAAAGAAAAACCGAAAGTAAGAAAATAAGAGAGTTGGAGATTCAAAGAAAATTTGAATTAAAACAAGAGAAACGCAGACAGAAACATAGAGGAAATAATAAGGTATTTTTCCCAAAAAAAGGATCATCTCAAACCACTAAAACAGTAAACCACAATGGTTTGCTGTTTTTTCTTACTCAATTTCCAAAAATAAAGAGTCTATGAATCAAAAAAGGTACTTAACAAAACGTTTCTTGGATAGAAGTACAAGGTAACAAATCCTTCTAGGGTGTTTTAGGTGTGCTAATTGCGTTTTTTGAGATAATCTAGTTAATCATTTCAAAAGAATTATAAGGAATAGCAAGGTTGGTTAGTAATAGATTGGCTAAAAGAAATTCATGTTAAAATAAAAAAAGAAAAAAACTAAACCAACTATCAAAAAGAGAACAAATCTAAGTAGATGAAAAATTGATTCAAAAAAATACACATGGTATAATTACTGTGAGTATTTTTTTATTAAAAAAACATATAAAAAAATAAAGGAGATAAAGGGTAATTATAAGGTAATTATTCAGATATTATATGAAAAGATATGAATTCACAGCAACAACAGCAAAATCAGATATTATCATCGGTTTAATTTTTTTCCCTACGGTAATAATGATTCCTATATTGGCGCTGCAATTAGCTGTCTTTTATTTGAAACTTAATAATTTCGTAAAAGAATATCCAATATTTCTTTTTTTACTAGTATTAGTATTTTTTTGGGAGGAGGATTTCTTCTAATAAGAAAAATACAAGAGAGATTGGTAAAAGATTATATTGTAGAACTTTATGGTAAAAAGTATTAGAGTTTTTGGAAAATAAAAGAAGAAATTATATCAGGAGTAGTTTCGTTTTGTGAAATCAAGAGCAAAAGAATATAACGTAGGAGGTAGAGTGCTAAATGTAAATATATATACCGATACAGATGAAATAAAAATTTCGAATAAGATGCAAGGAATATAAAAAAATCACAGGAGTTTCTACCCGGAATCCTTTTGGAACAAGTGAACTATCAGACTTAGAAACTTTATTATCTTTTGGGAAGAAAAAAATACAAAAACATTACAGAAGAATAGTTGAATCAAGCGGAATAGTTAAACTAAGGAAGGATATAACGCTAAACAGTCAAAAAAGGGGAGGTATTATGCAAAAATATAAATCCAAAAATACAAGACTGAATAAATAAAATTATTTATTTGCAAGATGAAATAAAAAAAGTGGGAAGAAAAAGACGAATTTGAAATCGAAAAATCTTATGAAGAATTTTGAAAAAAATGACGAGAATAGAAGGATCAGTTTTTTTATACAAAAATATTTTACTGATGAGGAATTTGCAAATATCCTTTTGGTTATAGCAAGAAAATATCCTGAAAAACAAAAGTATCATAATAGATATAACAACAGCATTAGGTATGATGATAACAAGATATAAATTAAAACGAAACAGAAGAAATGTATACCTTATGCTTGAGTATTCTTCACAAAAAGGTATATCGGCATATGTGGCTATATATCTACCATTTTTAGAAGGATTTGAAAAGCATCCCAACCACTGGTAATATTATATGAGTATGAGGAAAATGACACCGAAGAAAAATAGCACAGCAGAAATTAGTTGGAATTATAGAGCAAAATATTAATAACATTCTGGAGCAATATAAAGGTGAAATTATTCATTTTCTAAAGGAACGACATGATGCTACTAATAATGATTTTTGGAAAGAAAGTGTATTTAGAAATGATAGAAAAAAATAAAGTAGAGTTTTTGTTAATGGAAATTAATGATTTAATTAGTTTATTATTTTTAGATGAAACTTAAAACAATAAATGGGAACGATATTAGCAAATATCTAAAAAGGAAAAAAATTTTTGATTTGTGGGGGAAAAATTAATATGGATGAATTAGAATTAATAATTAAAAAAATTGAAGATAATATAGATAGTGATGATTTTGAATGGATTATGAATGAATGCATGGCGGATATTGAAAGTAATTATAATCAATTAGATTCGGTGCAACCATTACTTCAACTAATGGAAAGACACCCACTTATTTACTTTGGAAGCCCAGGAGAGATAGTGCATTTTGTTGAGACATTTTTATAAAAAGGATACGAAGAAAAACTTATTGCTTCGCTAAAAAGAACGCCCACAGTACATACCATTTGGATGATGCACCGTATAATAAATGGAATCGATAACCCAGAATATTATTTAAATTTGTTGAAGCAAATTTCTGAAAAATAAATATTATGATAAAGAGATTAGAGAAGAAGCGGCACATTTTTTTATCTATGCATTAAAACCATTGGTTTTATAATAGAATATAGTAATTCAAAAAAACAGTAATTTAAATAAGGTACTGTTTTTTTCTTTTTATGCAGTATTCAGGGATTTTAAACCATGTTGGAAAAAAACCAGCAGTAGAAAAACCATCTTAAAAATGGTATAATAATATTGAGATTTTTATTAAAAACACAAGATTTGAAAGGATATATCATGAAGGAGAACAAAATAAAGTTTCGTAGTATTTTTTTACAGATATATACTATTCATAGTGTTGCTTGCTATAACGGTTTTTATACGTGTTATCCGATGGAGTAAAAAGGAAGTATAAACTTTTTGATGGTACATTAATTATAGAGAAAGAAAGCTTAAAGTACGCTGGAATTGTAATTTTTATTGCTTCTGTTACAATATTCTCTTTTGTAAATTGGAAATTTTACATCTGTAAGAAAGGAGTTTATTTAAGAAAAATTGATTTGTTTATACCTTGGGATGAAATAGATTCAGTTAGTCATATTTGGCTTAATCAATGGGATCAGGTAACAGTTAGTAAGTTTTTTGTTATAATCGTAAAACACTTGTGATATATAGAAAAATACAAACCAATTTGTATTTATAATATTTCTTTATTTGCGTTGTATGCTGCAAAGTTTTACTATCCTAAACTTAAAACTAATATAGTATCAGCAACTATAGTTACTAGTTTTTAATGTCATTTTGAACGCTTTGATATTTTATGAACTTTGGTTTAATGATTTGAAAGATTTACAATTTAATGTTTTTTTATTATTTGGCTTAGTATGTACGCAATAAAATCATTGGTATTGCCACTAGTAATAGTTAAACATCAGAATAAAGTACATGGGGAATATTTATCACATGATATAATATATAAGAAAAACACTTCAAATGTGATTCATTTGTAAAATTGGGATAAAAAGACTTGTGAAGCGGGCTGTGGTCTGTGTAATATAAATATATCAAAAATAAAAAGATTTAAACAAAATGGATTGTTATTTTTTTACTATTCAAAAAAAGAATAGGAGAAATATACAGAAAAAAATAAAGGGATAGAGAAGATAATCAAGAGGGGTTACCAGATTAAAAAAACAGGGATTCTGCATAGGCAAAGAGAGTTATAAAATCAACTGGAAAAATGATACAATAGTTATAATATTGAGTGAAAAAAATTAGAGTTTGAGGGTGGGGATGAAAAATGTCTGTAACAATCTTTGTTCATTTGAACGAATTGGAAAAACAATAATTTTGATATTAAGAGATTTAATAAAGACATTGAAATAAAGTATCCAGGTACTAGTTTTGAAGTAAATAATTCTGCGTTATTTTACGATCTTTGCTGGGAAAAACTATTCAGAGAAATATCAATTCGAATTAAGAATGGAGAAAAAGCGTTGTACGTTTGCGATAGAGTATTTTAATTCAGGTGAAGGAGTTTATGAGCATGCACAGTTTATTATGTGGCTAGCAACTTTTTTTGAAAGTGAAAAAGAAGTGATATTATTTTATGAAATTGACTGCAATCGATTGGTGTTATCCTGTGATAAAACGACGGATGATATTGTACAATGGTTACAAGGTCTCTTCAAATAAATCATAGTTCAACAGCATAAAAAGAGGTTATTTTGATAATTGTATAGGAAAATTATCAAAAAAATATAGAACCAACACGTGTGAAAGAAAAGAGTTACTTTACCGAAAGACTTTGGAGAACTTGTTAAAGCTGGAGATATAGAAAAACTTAAGGCTGTTTATGAAATGTGAGCTTTATGCACATGACGGGCGTTGTGAGAGAAATACAGCTCTTCATTATAGTAATGTTCCTGATGAGTTTGTTCGTTGGCTTACAGAACAAGGTTTAGATGTTAATGTTGAGAATTATTACGGACGAAGCCCTTTAGATAGGCACGCTGCTTTGGGAGATAATACTGTAAAATTGTTATTTGAGTTAGGGGCTGATGTCGAACGAGTTGATAGATACGGAAATAGTCCGTTGCATACCGCTGCAAGCTTTTTTCACTCGAATACAGTTCGATTTTTAGTGGAAAAAGGAGCAAATGTTTACTTGAAAAATGATATGGATCAAATACCACTTGCTTCTTGTCTAGCTGTTTGTAGTAATTTAAATATTCCTGAAGTTGCTGAAATTGCGGATATATTATTGCAGGCAGGTGATAAAGTTACGTTAGATATGATAGAAAGTGTTAAGCGAATTGGTCAAGATTTTGAGTTTCATAGAGAAGACTTTAATAAGAATTATCTTTCTGAAACAGATTTAAGACTTAAAAAGCTCTACTTATTATTTGAGGTGGAACCTGTAGAAAAACGCAGAATTCCATGACGATGTTTCCCCGATTATTGTAGAAAATAATTCTTGGGAAAAACAATACAATATGCTTTGGGACTTTTTGGTTCCTTCTAGCGGAGTGGCGAAAACCGTACAGGGTGAAGTTATTCGTATAACAGGATGTATACGAGATGAATTGTACAGGAATGGTGTGACAAATTGGGATAAGGATTATCAAAAAATGTTAGATGCGTTGTTAGTTCATTTTGCATCCGGAACATCACTTTCTGAATGCGAGTTAAACGAGATAAGAAAACTGACAACCAGCATTCGAGCTAAAGGTGATGTAGATGAGGAAATAACAGAGTGTCTTTGTGAATTTGCTGTTCAGTGGGTATTGAAAAATCCTAATCCAATTTCATTGAATAAACCAAGTTATGATAGATAATAAGTACACTCATTTGCAAAAACATCAAATTTTGGTTTGTCTAAATTAAATAAAACAAATTTGGAAAAGCAATAAATTGAAAGTGTTAGAAGCGATATAAAGATGTTATTGCAAGAGAATAGAGGACTAAAAAGAGGAGAAGAAGCAAATAGACCAATATAAAAACTAAGGGTAAATATGGAGTAAAATAAATTAGAATTTTTTTGTACACATAAGAGGAGAAACAAGTGGAAGATAATGTATGCAGAATAATAAAAATAAATAAAGAAGCCTTATTTGAATTTATATATGAAAAACTTCATAAATCAGGAAGAAAAAGCTACTTGATTTAGAGACAAATGTCGGTGCCAACAATCATTTTGATATAAATTGGGATACAGGGAAATTTATATTTATAGCACATAATGGGGAAGATGCAGAGGAGAATATTATTTCATTTCCTAAGGATATAGATATCAAAAAGGTTATGGATAGATTGCCTGAAACAACGGATTCTGTTTTTGAATTCAACTAAGAATTATAAAGAATTAACTTTTGATGAATTAAGAAGTTTAAGTAATGATTAAATTTACAAGAGAATAAAAAAATAAATTAGTCAATTATCAATATTTGAGTTAAAAAAATTTTAAAAAGAGTTTTTTTAAATTTTTATATGGAAGAAACTGATAAAAATTAAAGGAAAAAAATTATGAAATTAGATTTTTTTACAAGATGAACCAAAACTTATTTTTGACATATCCTCACAAGACTAAATTTAATATGATAAGCTATTTTTTTCTATGGTATCTCTATTTTTTTGTGGTTATATTGTTGAAATATTTAAAAAAATTATAGAACTGATTTTACAGATAACATTATTATAGTAATGGTGTTGATTTACATTCCAATTCTTATTTATTTTATGGGATATTATCTCTTCATAAATGGAGTGAAATTAGAAATCTATGAAAACAATGTTGTTAAATATTATACTTATGGAAGTAGAGGAATAGTGTATTACATTATAAATTTAAACTCGAAGACATAGAACAAATAAAAAAATTAGAAAACATCCGTTTAATTGTTTAAATCTGATTATTAAAATTAGGAATCCTATTTTTTTGTGGTTTGCATGAGAAAAACTAAACAAACTAATGAATGTTAGTATCATCACAGATAGAAAAATCAGAAATTTTTATACAACAGGTGGAGCAATTTCAGAGGAAATAAATCAAGTGTACAGTTAGAAGGTGAGATTATTATCTGATAAATTCCAGTTTGTCTAACTTAAACAATTAGATACAAGTTATAACATAGTAACTAATGTAATAGTAAATCAAAAAGGGTTACTGTTTTTATTGCTCAAAAAAACGGATGAAAAGTTGAATAAATCGAAAAGTATTATATAAAAAAATAGAGGGCGAAGATAGAGGGAGTAAGTTAGAACTGAAAAACAAATAAAAAAATAATATAATATTATAAATATTTAGTGAAATAAATTAGAAGTAGAGGAGATAATATATGTTATTTGAAGATATTATGATGGAACATGATGAAAAAGGAAATTATGAGACTTTGTAAAAAAACTAAATAGAAGCTGTTCATTTACAAAAAAATTCCGATATGGCCACTCTGTGTGAACTTGCGTATTGGTTATATGTTTTCAACGATAAGGAGAACGCATTAAAAGTATGTGAATACACCAATATTGATATACCGATGACAATTAACTATAATATCTGGGAGTTTATTCTTTTTATTTGGGGATTAGAAGCACATATCTATGACGAATATGGAAGAATGGATGATAAAAAAATTTTTAGGATATCACAAATAAAAAGGTCAGATCAACACCTAAGAATAAAGATGAGACAGAAGAGTCTACTTGGAAATTTTTCTCAAAAATTATGAACAGAGTAAGTTTTGAATCTGCGTGTATGATTAAAAATATAGAACAAGATTCAGTTAAAGATGATATAAAAAGGAAAATAAGTATCGTCTTTTAGCGTTGTATAATATGATTGGATATGGAATAACTGGTTTTTACCCGGATTTAGAATAAAGATAAGTTGAACAGCAAAAATCAATGAATATATTATGTGCTTAAGAGAAAATTAATATTTGTCTAAAAACAGTAAATCAAAAAGGTTTACTGTTTTTTTATTCTCAAAAAGGGAACAATGTAGAATAAGCCGAAAAGCATTAGACTGTATAGAGAAGCTACATGGAAATAGAGGATAAAACATAGGTGGAGTGGCACAGGCTAGACATATAAAAATAGGATTAAAAATATGGTATAATATCATAAAAGATTTATCAAGGAAAAAGAACCACACGATAGGAAGGAGAATAATAAATGAATCGTATTCCTGTAGAAAAATTATATAATCCTCAATATGACTTACTTTCTATTGATGATAAAAAGAAACTGTTAAATAAGATTGCAGAGAATTATCATTTAGAATTGATATCTTTTCAAGAGTTTTTTTGCCTTTGAAAAATCAACTTATACAGCAGTATATCGTTCAAAAAGATGGAATCAAGTTTATATTTGTTCCAGGAGATACTGTCAAGTTGGGGATTGATTTTAAAAAAATAAGAAATTACATGAGATTTTTTTAATAAGGAAAAATTTAGATGAACTTGCTTTACGTATTTGTAGATTGCTATGAAGATGAAATATGTAGTGAATATGCTATTGCAGAAAAAAATAAAAGAGAAACTGGCTGATAAAGAGATTTTATTCCAAATAGAACAGTATCTTAATAACAATTTTTAGTAAAAGAGGAAGATTGTGTAATACATCCGTTACTGGTACAACAGGAATATAATGAAACCTGTTGGGTAAATATGTCAAAAGAAGAACTGAAACAAAATACAGAGTTGAAAAAAATGATTGAAAAAGCCGAAAAGGAAGAAATCGACGAAATAACAGTTTTTAAAACGGTGTTTTTATATCTAGAAAACGGGAAGTGGTATGGGAAACGTTATAAAGAAACTACATTTCAGGATTTATTTCAAGACATAATGGATAGTGGTTATTCGCTTCCTACGAAAAGAGAATGGGAGTATCTGGCTGGCAAGGGATGCAGAAGTATTTTCCCTTGGGGTAACAATATGGATTTTTCAATGAACCTAAGGCATATAGAATGGTTGGACTCTGATGGGGATTATTCTTTAGAAAAAGAGAATTTTTTTGGACTTTATATAGCAGATGATCCATATAACAGAGAAATTGTATATGATAATGGGATATTTTCATATAAAGGTGGAGATGGTGGTCGTAATATATGTGGGGGATTAGGTACAGTTTGGGGATATTTTTCCTGTTTCACCATATTTTCAAGATACCAATGAAGAACTCGGTAATAATATTAATGGAGGATATGACTTTTTAGAAGAATTATAAGAATTGAGTGATGATAGTGCAAATGGATGTTAATAATATTATACTTTTATCTTATCAAAGCTCCAAAGGTGAATAAGTGCCTGTAAGATGGCAGTTAGAAACCAATAAATCAAAAACTTTTTACAAAAATAAATATACCACCGAGATTATTTTTATTTGAATGTGCCAAGATATGAAAGAATAGTTAGGGAAAAGTAAAGTTTAAAAATATATCCAAATGGAAATCGGAAGTAACAGCCTTGAAGAAAGAAAAAAGATAGGCTGTATTCTCAAATCATAGACCTGCGAAAAAGAAGTTGAAAAAGCTGAAAGTGTAAGAAGCTGTATAGAGCAGTTGCAACAAGAAAAATAGAGAACTACTACAGGTAAAGAAACAAGAATTAGACCTGTAAAACTAATTGAAAAATAGGATATAATATTACAAACAGCGAGTAAAAACAAATTAGAATTTAGGAGAAAATTTATGAGTCGAAAAAAAGGCAATTTTTTTCTTTATTTATTAGGAACCTTAGGGCAAAATATGGATGATATGTATTGTAGTTTTTTTATATTGCGTAATTTGGGTATGGATGTAGACTATACAATGCCAATGGGAATGGTTGCTATTGGAATAGGTGGAGTTTCAGCTGCTCTATGGGGGACTATTATTGCACTTAGATACAAAAAGTACAGTACGAAGAAAAATATTAAAGGATTTTTTCGCTATAAAGCAAAAACATCAGCAGTTATTTATTTGTTATTGTATTCTTGTTTTTGGATTTTTGCTATGTTGCATTTGATGGAAAAATTAGCGTTGAATGCGTGGTATATTCCGATTATCTTATTTCTTAAAGCAATCCTTTTTGGTGGGATTGAAGAAGTAGGGTGGAGATATGTTTTTTTCAACCAATTATGATGGAACACTCATAGTTATATTAGTTCAACTTTAATTACTTTTGTTTTATGGGGAATATGGCATTTCTCTTATTTCTACATTGAAGGAACATTGCCACAAGTACAGGTGTTTGGATTTTTGCTTGGATTGTTGACTAATTGCTTTGTTTTATCCGCGTTATTTATAAAGACAAACAGTTTGTGGATATGTGTGATGACACATTCGTTAATAAATGTTTTTCTCGCAATTAGCAGTAGGTGGTGATCAAAATATAACTTATGCTTGTAAAATAATTATTATAGTAATGGCAACTGTTCTTTCGATTAGAGAGCAAAATAAAAAAGTAACTGATGTGTCAGTTCTTTAAAGAGCGGCAAATTCCAGTTTGTCTAATTGAATATAACAATTTGAGAAACAGTAAATTAAAAATAGGTTTGCTGTTTTTTCTTTTATAGATATAGGACTAAGGCCAAATAAAGAATATTTTTCCCATAAAAAAATAAAGAAAAATTTGTAGTTGCGGGACTAAACTCATTTTTGGGCGTAACTGACAAATTATAATAAAAATGATATAATCATAAGAAAATAAGATAGATAAATTAATGCTTAGCTAGGAGAATATTAACTTACATTGAAGTTATTTATTTTGAATGTGTAAAAGATAGTTTAGTATTTTAAGGGAAGGGCTATTGTGAAAAATGGAAGTAGGGAAAAACTTATCTTGTTAAAAAAAGATATTGTTAGTTTTAAAAAAAGGGAGAACTTTGGTCAAAAAGTATTAATATGAATTTTAAGAGGAAAACCATGGAAAAATTGAAGTATAAAAAAAGAAGATATAAAAGAGCTCTTTTCGTTGGGATGAAGGAGAAGGTTGTATTGCCACAGACAGAATTATGGTAGATGGAGAAAAGGTTGGCTATATGTATCGTGAAAATCCTGATTTTGTAGGAGATAGCGGTTGGAGATTTACTGCAGGTGATGAAGATGAGGAGTATATGAGTGAACCAAGTCATTCAGGAATATATACCTTAAATGTAGTTGCGAACAATGATGATGATATTATCCTGTTTCTTAACTCTCCGATTGGGACAGCTTATTATAGGGGTGAAAACGGAGATTTTGTAAAAGATACATTTAATGTTATAGCAAGACAGGAGATAGACGGAATATTATATGAATACAATATAAGTACCATCGAAGATTATAAAAACCAAAGTCCTGAAAAATTCAGCTGTAATTCAAGAGAATATTAAAGTGGTAATGAAAAAAATATGATTTATCAAGAGAAGAGGCGGATGCGATTTTTGATGGATTTATTGGGAGTGTATGAGGAATAATCGTTTAGGGGTATACTATTGACAAACATTTAGAAAGAAATCAGATTACAGATTTTTACTGGAAAAAAATAATTGATATTGACGGTTATTTTTGATTGAAAAAAATATTGAATAATAAAAATAGATTTTTAAAGATAATTTCTAAAGTATAGAGATAGAGTATGTGTGTAATTATTATCGATTTATAATAACAACTAGATTATGAATTATAAAAACAAGAGAATGGTACGTGTATTTATAAAAAAAGAAGGTTTGCTTACGAAAGAACAGGCGGAATTATTTTTATCATAACACAAATAGGAGACAAGAATAAAAGCCTCAGAGACAAGTAAGAGAGTATTATTAGTTGTAAAAATAGTGATAGTGGATAAAGGAGAATATTATGGCAATAGATGGAGTTAAAATTATAGATAGCGATGATGGGTATGATATTTACAATGCCGTAGTAGAAAGATATAAAGATGGAGAAAATGTCGATAAAATAATCGAAGATATTTTGAACGAAGAGAAAAACTTTTGCATAGATGGATTTTACACAGAAATCTATTGGACAGCGTTAGCATATTCTTTATGGAAGATAGGTCACTTGCCAGAAGCAATAAAAAATAGAGCTTTGGAGATAATCGAAAAGGGTGCTGATGAGTTTTGGTTAGAGATTGATAGTAAGGCGTTAAAACAAAGACAAAGGGTGCTGGATAAGTTAGCAGTTCAGTTGGGAAGTGTAAATTCTAAGCCGCTTAAAGTCCCAAAGAAAAAAATAAAACAAGAACCATATTTTAAAGTGGGAGATGTGCTTGCGGTCAAGTTTGAAAATCAATATGGTGTAGTTTTTGTTTCAGTAGTAGATCAAAGTCCAAGAAAGATAGAATACCATTTGGCGTGTACAAGGTTGCTTCAACAAGATAAACCTACTATGACGGATTTTATAAATAGTGAGATTGCTTGTAAGATGAACAATAGACAGTATGCTGTTGATACTGACTGTTGGTTTAATCACAAGGATTTAGGACTTTTGCTTGATAAGTTTGAGAAGATTGGGAAGATCATATTAGAAGACTATACTTTGTGGACTTTAGCACCTGCCAAGACGTTGGATGATATATATGAAGAAATAACAGCGAGTAAGGAACGACGAGGTCTCCGTCTTAAGGAGACGTATAAATTGATAAAAAGAAATGGAATAAAAATAAAAAAATTTTGTTATGTTTTTGAATGGTTTTTAGGAAAACTATTATTGAAGAAAGGATAGAGAAATGCTAAAAATTGGAGAAAAATATTTATTTCAGGATAGTTGGGAAGGTAGACGTAGCTGTCTAATGTTCTTTAAAGAAGATGATTGTATGTCGTGGTCTGTCGATATCGGATTTACGCCTGGAAATTTAAATGGTGAAGAAATAACCCCCTCCCTTTGTATTAATCCTATAGATACAGACAAAAATTCGGTAGAGGAATTAACTGGAGAAACATTTAGCGTAACAACAATTGAAGAAAGTGCTGATAGGGAAGATGCATTTTATATTTATGAATGGGAACCGATGGTCTCATATGATCTGGAGGTAGTTGAGATAACAGATGGTAAGGCTCATGTTAGATGTAAAGGAGTATTAATATTGGATGGGTATACGAATCCATATATTGAAGAAAAATTTGAAATAGATAGTTGGATACCTGTTATTGAATCTGTTATTGATTGGGAAAAATTTGAGACGCATTAGTGTTTTTAGTTATAGTTGAATAGCGAGTGGTCGATTAAAATAAGGAAGGATATATAATGGACGAGTTGAGAGAAAAAGCTTTAGTTACTGTCAAAGGGGAATAACAAAAGAGTATCCATTTTACAATGATCTTCCTCTGATATATTTAGGGGAGATAACTAATATGAAGGAACATGGAATATTTATAGGAAAGTCGGGAAAAGTCTATTTTTGGATATCATATTTCAAACTTTAGAGAGTTAAGTGAAGATGAAGTATAGGTTTTTAGGTAAATAAAATACATTGAGGAGTTTACTATGAATAATGAATTTAACTTTGAATTTCCAAATTTATATAAAGAATTCTTATTAAAAAAATAGAAAAAGGATGGAGAATTTTTAATAGAGAATACAGGGTTGTGTTGTATTCAAAGATAGATTTGGAAGAAAAGAAACACTACCTATCAAATAGAAGAATGGGAACCGGATTTTTTTCTTGATTGGGCAAGAAGGAGATAGAGCATTTTTTTATAAAAAAATATTCTGATGATACTATATATATGAATGATTTAGAGCGTTAGGGTCGTTTGAAATGAAGAGGATATCGGCAAGTATTTATGAATTTATTAATTACGCTAGGGAATACTATGATGAAATGTTGCAATTATAGTGTGCTATAGTTGTTTTTGTATTATTATCAAAAATGAATTGTTATGGATTTGTTTGATAGTTTTTTTCTTGTAACGTTTTTGTATAGATAGAGAATATGCTTTTGATAATTATTAGGTGGTAGGGAATATCATCTAATTTTGCTAAAAATATTTAATAAGTGGTATAATATACTTGAATTTTTAAATTTATAGAGGTCTTATATTATGAAGAATAATAAATTATTAAAAAAATACTTTTGGGGAGTTGTATTAGCGATATTTGTTGTTTGCATAGTATTTTTTTAGGATATAGTTATTTTTGCTGGGGAGATTCTAAAAAAATCGGAAAAAAATCTTCCGCTCAAACATCGAATAAAAAAACAAGATAAAAAAATACTGATGAGGAAAAAAATACAAATCTCAAAATAGTCAAAACACCCAAGAAAAACAAGAATCTGGAAATGTAGTAGGTAGTCAAGGCGCGAATAATCAAACAAATAATTATGTGGGAACTAAGGAGTATAACGGTAAAAAAGTTTCTCAAAATGAAGGAGTCGGCACTACAGGAAAAGTGTTTAAAACTCAAAGTGAGGCGCTAGAATTTGGTAATAAGGAAATAGAAAGATTGGTAAAAGAAGACAAAAAACCAAGACAGTTTTCTATCAGTAAGGTTACCGCCGAAGATGGTACTCTTCTTGGTTGGACTGTGGATATTTTCGAAGATACAAGTAAGAAAAAAGATAACTAGTAACTTAAAAGGGGTGATACCACGATGAAGTTTCTAAGAGAAATGGAGTTGCAGGCAGATCATCCCTTTATTATATAGATTTATAGATTGACAGTTTAGTTTAAGAATCTAGGTAAAGGAGGTAAGAGATGAGAATAGGAATAATCGCGGAGTTTAACCCTCTTCACAGCGGACATAAATATTTAATTGAGCAAGCGCAAAATTTAATAGCTGCAAACAGCTCTGGTGGGGAAATAGTTTGTGTTATGAGTGAATATTTTACCCAAAGAGGTGAAGTAGCGATTACAGACGGTTATACACGAGCCAAGGAAGCGGTAAGAAGTGGTTGTAGTCTAGTTATCGCCTTACCTTATTTGGGAAGTGTTGCTTATAGTGATGATTTTGCGAGAAAGAGTATTGAGATTCTTGATGGGGCTGGTATAACGCATTTGATTTTTGGCACAGAAGAAATAGATATTGAAGTTTTTGAAGAAATATACAAAAAACAACAGGAAATATCTCCTGAAAAATATCGAGAGTTACTTAAGCAGGGATATAGTTTTGCCAAAATCAATGGTGAGTTGTATGGAATTTCCAACAATAACCCCAATTTCAGTCTAGCGTATAGCTATTACAAGATGATAAAAGAATTTGCACCGCATATACAATTAGTGCCGGTAAAAAGAACTGGGCAAAATCTTAATAATGAAAATTTAGAAATGGCACAACACCTTAGCGCTACTGCTATTAGAAAAAATATTATGTCAGAAGAGATAACAAGTTATATATCAAAAAGAACTACTTGAGGATATTAGAGCTAGTAAAAATACCAACAGGAGAAGATTTTTTTCGGATTATTAAAGTATAAAATTATTTCTTTAGGAAAAGATGGATTAAAAAAATATCTATGACATGAGAGAAGGTTTGGAAAATAGAATTTTTCGAAGCTGCTCTTAGTGCGAAAAAAACTATAGAGAATTGGTAGAGTTAGTCATTACAAAAAAAGATATAGTAAAAAGAAAAATCCAACGCTTGCTAATCCATGTTTTTAACAAATACTACTCGCAATGATTATGAAGAGCTCTTCGGAACGACAGTATTTCGCGTGCTTGCGGTAAAAAGTGAGAAATCAGGGTTGATACGCAAAATTAACAAAGAAGAAAAGATAACTTTAGTTTCGGTGTTAAACAGCTCTAACAGCATGTACTTTGCACAAGATATTAAGGTGGCTCGTATTTATAATTTAATAGCGGGGAAACCAGATATATTTAGAGAAAAATAGAATTGGTATAAAAAAAGTGATGAAAAAAATTCATCACTTTTTTTCTTTTTATCTAACAACAATCCCAATTATAAAGGACATCATCAAAGTTTAGATTTTTTTAAGTTTTCTTCTGAGATAAAGAAGTTTCCAACACCAGAATCTCCCCACATAATTTCAACATCACGACCCTTACTCCAGTCGGTTTCTACTTGAAGAAGCATTATATCATAAGGTGACTGTTCTCCCTCTTCAGAATTGTAACTACGTGGATCGTACTGCGTGAAGTTTGGATATCCACCAATAGCGTGACTTAATCCTCTTAATGAATCATAAAAATATTCATAAACATCATCATCTAAATCACAATAAAGATTTGACACTTCTTCATCTGGATATAATTCGTGAATAGCGTTTATTACTATATCTTCAAATCTATAATCTTCAGTAGTAATAGAAGAAACACCTTTTTCGAAAGTTAGTCCAAATTCAGCGTTTGATGGATTAAATGGAGAATATTGGTCGTAGTCTTCTGGATCAAGGGGGGTGTATTTAGTAAGAACTTCTTCTCTAGTAATAGTATTATCGATATTTTCAAAGTAAACTACTTTATAATCGTCTTCAAGACCCATAAGGTCATCACGACCAATCCAAAATTGCAAAATACCGACTTTAGGATAAAGGTTGTTTTCCGGTAATTCAGCACAGTTTATTTGTGCAAGTAGAGCAAGTTGCTCATGATTAGAAGATGAATCACATGGCACCTCAAAATCTTTAGGAAGGTAAGGAATACCTCCAAATTTGCTATCGAAGATAGTTAGATTTTTCATCTACATGAGTTTTAATATTAATACATTCTTTTTGTTTTTCCTCACTAACTTTTTTTCGATAACTTTTTTTAATCATTTCTTTAGTAATCATAACGTTTCTCCTTGATATTAAAGTTATTTTCATTGTAACATAATTAGAAAGATTAAGGAAGATAAAATAAAAATACCAGCATATTATGCTAGTATTTTATAAAAAAATTTGTTAGTAAAACTCGTTGAATTTTTGTTTATGGTAGTGTATTGCGAAAAAGTATACACCGAGCAAGAAGATTGCTGTAATTACCCAGTTAACAGAATCAGCAAGGCAAATCGCTAGGAAACCAAGTGAATCGGTGAAAAGAATAACGATAATAACTCGGTTAATAAGTTCTACAATACCTGCCATCATCGCCGTGATAGGGAAACCATAACCTTGTAAGATATTTCTAAACAAGATAAGAATAGCTAATGGTATGTAAGCAAGGGTAACATTATTAAAATACATCAAGGCAGATTCGGTTAATTCATTATTAGGTTCGGCGGTAAAGATAGAAATAAAGTAGATGCCTCCTAATCTAATAACAACCATACTGAATATAGCGGTTAGAATCGAAGTTATAGCCATATAGCGAATAGCTTTAGAAATACGATACATTTTTTTAGCTCCGATATTTTGGCTAGTAAAGGTTGAAATTGCTGTTCCAAGCGCTACGAAAATATACGCTACGATATTTTGAATACGTATAGCAACGCTATAACCCGCGATGTAATTTGTCCCAAAACCATTAAGATATTTTTTTGAACGATAATAAGTCCGATGCCTGTAAAAGAAAAATTGCATCCCCATAGGAGCGCCTTGCACTAACAATTCTTTTCATATTTTTTTAATATCAAGGATAGCATCATTTTTTTGTTAAACGTATATTTGGATATTTATATTGGATATAAAAAAATAACAACACAGAGCAGAAGTTGTTTGAGCAATAATAGTACCAAAAAGCACTTCCAACAACGCCTAAATTCAGAATAGCTACAAAGATAAAAACAACGATACCATTAATTACTACAGAAAGAAGTAAAAATAAAACAGGAGTAAGGCTATTACCTATACTACGAAGTGTAGCTGCAAATAGGTTGTAAATCAATGTTGAAGCACAACCTAAATATAAAACTAATAAAAACTTGTGAGCTTCGTCAAAAAGCTCGCTAGGAGTATTAATAAGTTTCAAAAGATACTCATTCGCGAAAAATAATACTACTGTGAAGATAAACCCCTAAAAATAAGGGACAATACAATAGAATTGAAAAATACCTTCTAAATTGATTGAAATTTCCGGCACCGAAACTTCTTGCCATAATTACCCCAAAACCATAAGCTGCACCAATTAAGAATCCCATTACAATAAAATTAATAGGGTTGGCTATTCCGACAACAGCGATACCACTTTCTCCGATATAGTGACCAAGAATAATCGAATCAATAATAAGATAAAGATTTTTGTAAAAGGCCACCGATAAAGATGAAAATGGAAAAAAATATAAAAATTTTTTTGATAAAATAGGACCTTTGGTCATATCATTCATAAAAACACCTCGAAAACAATAAAAGGTAGATTAAGTAATCCACCAAAAACTAAAAATAATAAAGATAATATTTGTATATTAAATAAGTTTAAAACTAAACTTTCAATAAAATCAACAGAAAAACTTAAAAATAGAGAAAAAAATAGAGACAAGTTATCAATAAAACATAAAAAAAGAAAAAAATAACCACATTATTTTATTTTAAAAAAATTATTATTATTTACATAAAAAAACAAAAAAATACAAGAAAGCAGAAAAACAAAAGAAACTTTTATTTTTGTTGAGGTATACATAAAGTGAAAATAATTGTTAATATTTTTAATTTTAGTTTAAAGAACGAAATATAAAACTACAGACAGTTATATAATAAACGAAATATTTTAACAAATAATTGTTGATTTATTATAAAAACTTTGATACACTTAATATAGAGATAAGAGAAAAAAACAGTAAATTTAAAAATTTTGAGTATTTTTCAAAAAGTTAATTAGAAGCACTAACTTTTTATAAAAAAACACCTTAACAAAAACCCCTTACCTAAAGAATCTTGACCGCTAAGGCGGACTCTATTGAATTATAATCTTTCATCAACATAATGTAGGGTTAATAATTGGTGGTCAGGGACCTTTAGGGGTAAATATTAAAAAAAGAAAGATAGGTAAGAGTATCTTTCTTTTTGTTTTCTAAGGTTTATATATGAATTATTGTAAAAATCGTCCCCAGTTGCTTATTCTTTTTCCATTTTTACAAGCGCCGGTAGCAATATAATGGCGTTCACCTTTTGTAAGAAATATAACTAATCCAAATTAGTCCTTCGTTAATAACATAACTATCATAAAAAACTTTTTCTCCAGTAGTGTAAGAGTCGACTTTTTGAGAAAAAATACTAGGTTTTGTTCGAACGTTAATTTCTGTTACTTCAACTATAAATCTTCCTTGTTCAGGGTATTCTTGTCCAGTTTTCTCCGTTGTCATAAGGCGGACGGATAAAACCGACAAGATAAGTATCGTCACGCGCCATAATTTTTGCTGCACCACCACGCTCTGGAGTACCATCAACATTTTGCTCAACAGAAGTAATAATATTACTACGCACATCGATAACGATTCCGACGTGACCATATTTGTCCCATGAGCCCCAGTGCCATATTGCAATGTCTCCAGGAGCGATAGTAGCTTCTCCTTTACGATATCGACGCCATCCATTAGGAAGAGTGTTTGTCAAGTAGTCAATAGCGTTGCCTGATACACGAAAGTTTGCGAAGTTTTTGACATAAGCCATAATTAAGTCAACGCACTGTGCTCCATAAGCGCCATCCATATCTATCCATTTATAAATTTGATCTTTTGCCCAATTAACCATTGTTTGTTGTGTTGCCATAATAAGCCTCCTTAATAAATAATCTATTTGAATGAACTAACTCTATAAATTGACTATGTGTAAGAGTAAAAAAATTAGTCTTTAGTGTTAAGTTTTATTTTTGATAATTTCGGTCAAATCATTTACACTTTTTCCGATATTTTTGCAGAGTTTTATCTAGTTTTAATAAGAAAAAAACAGCAACAAAAAAATAGGAAACCTACAGTGTTGATAAAATTCAAAAATATCCATAAAAGACCCTCCTTAAAAATTTATGATTTTTTTCTTTAATACTTCTCTAAATAATAATGTGCGCATAAAAAAAGGTGCGATAGATATCGCACCTTTTTTTGCTTAATTATAGAATCTCGTTTTTCTTCACGAGTTATATAAGTTGCTTTTTTTGAAAGCAACAAGAGTATGTTTATCACTGTTAAAGCATTGTGCATCAATAATTTTTTTGAGCGACACCTTGGACAACTTCTTTAGTTAAGCTCATCTTTAGGATGAGCTAAAAGAAATATGATAAGTTTTTTATTTGTAGTTGTAAAAAAATATTTAATGTTTTTTTCCATAATAATTCTCCTCTATTAAATTAGTGATTTTGTATTAATTGTAGTATTATCAATGTTTTTTTAGATACTAATTTCGCGATTTCATCGCCTACTTCTTTTAAGTTTAGTATCGTCAGTATCAGCGTTAACATTGAATGAATAACTTTTAACAACTTGTTTGTCGCCTTTCGGCTCTGAATAGTTTTAAATGTAATGTTTTTAAGTAATTTCATAATAAAAATCTCCTTTATATTTATTTGTTATTTGTCTTTGGCCTCTGACATTAAAACATATCGAAAAAAATAGAGATTTTTCTCATGAAAAAAATAAATTTTTAGGAAGAGATTTTTATAGGTTAGTTTTAAATTAAACTTAATGTAGAAGTGTTAGGGATTATATTAAGAAAATGGCGAAAAAAATAGTAGAAAAATTTTTTTCAAAAAGAGTATTATAATATTAATATAAAAAAACAAAGGATTGATAAAAAAATGAAAGATAATAGATTACTAAAAAGTATTATGGGGAATTGTTCTAGCGATATTTCTATGTAGTGCTTTATTTTTTTAGCGATTAGCTATTTCTCAGGCGGAGATAATGCAAGTAAGAAAAAAAGACAACAACACGACGTCAACATCTAAATCAAAAGATAAAGAAAAAGAAGATAATGATGATAATGAAGATTCAAAATCATCAACATCTAAAGCTAAAAGTGATGAAGAAAAAAATATCGTGAAAGTCAAAACTCTAACAACTCTAACTCATCTGCAAATAGATCATCTAACAATAACGCTACATCAAATAATAGACGTGCAAATAATAGTAACAATAACAATTCAAGCGATAAGAAAGATGATAAAACACCTTCTACAACAACATCTGGAACATTCAAAAACTTCAGAAGAAGCTAAAAATATGCAGATGCAGAAATTGCTCGTTTAATAAAAGAGAACAAAAAGGTTATTCATACACACTAGGACGTAATAGTAAAGGTGAAATAACTGTAAATATTACAGAGAAAAAAATAATATCTGAAAATATATAAAACAATCTTGAGTATCTTAACTAACTGACAAGTTTTGGAAAAAAATCTTGTTGATAAAAGTCACGTGATATTTGAGATTGTTTTTTTATTTTTGTTGTGGTGACTAAAAGGAGCGAATAACTAAAGAAATATTGCTTATAGTTTCATTTATTGCTTGACAAGTGAGTGTTTACTCACTATACTAAAAAGTAGAAGATAGATATAAGTTTTGATAACAAATTTAATTATTATTGAGAAGATATTTAAAATGATTTGATTTTAGAGTTATTAAAAACTAAAGTCAAAAATTTTTTAAAAACAAAGGTGAGTGTTTACTACCTAAGAAGCGAAATAAGTTTTTATTAAATAAAGAAAGGGTGATTAATATGGATAGATTTATAGATATAACTCAGCTAAGCAAAAGTTTTGGTCAACAAAAGGTTTTGGATAATATAGATTTTCAGCTAAAAAAATCTGAGATAATAGGTTTAATAGGACCGAGTGGTTCGGGGAAATCTACATTAATAAAAACTATGTTAGGAATGGAAAAAGCAGATACGGGAAAAGCGCTCGTTTTAGATAAAATAATGCCAGAACGAAAGATATTAGGGAATATAGGTTATATGGCGCAAAGTGACGCACTATATGAAGCGCTGACCGGCTATGAAAATTTAGAGTTTTTTGGACAGATGAAAAACCTTAAAGGAGAAAAATTAAAAGAAGAAATAGGTTATGTCGCAGAAGTGGTAGATTTATCAGCAGACTTAAAAAAACAAGTAGAAAATTATTCTGGGGGGATGAAACGTCGCTTATCTCTAGCGATTGCACTGTTAGGTAAACCAAAGTTATTAGTATTAGATGAGCCAACCGTAGGTATAGATCCTGCTTTGCGAAGAAAAATTTGGAGAGAACTTTATAAACAACGCGACAATGGTGTGGGTATTTTGATTACTACTCATGTTATGGATGAAGCGGAACTTTGTAATAAGGTAGGTCTTCTTTTAGGCGGAAAAATAATTGCCTTTGATACTCCTAACAACCTAAAAGAAAAGAATAATGTAAATACTATTGAAGATGTATTTTTAACAGCGGAGGTAAAGTAAAATGAGAACGATAGCTATTGCTAAAAAAGTTTTTAAAGAGTTGCTTAGGGATAAGAGAACTTTTGCGTTGATGTTTATTGCTCCGATACTTATAATGTGGCTGTTAAATATAGTTTTTTCAGCCGATACAACAGAAAATATCCGCATCGGTGCGGTAGATGTACCGACAAAAGTAGAAGAAGTTATGAAAAATGTAGATAATGTTAGTTTAGAAGGTATAACTACAAAAGAAGAAGCGGAGAAAAAATTAAAAGATGGACAGCTTGATACGGTAATATATTATAAAGACAACAAGTACGAAGTAACATATGCAAATACTGATTCTGTAAAAACTACTCAAGCTCGACAAGTCTTAAAAGCTAGTCTAACCGGCGCAGAGATAAAAGGATTTATAGAAACTATACAAAAAGTTAATCCCAATCTAGCGCTAACTAAACAAAAACCAGAAATAACCGAAAGTTATAACTATGGAAGTGAAGATACGACATTCTTCAATAAGATTGCACCGATATTAATCGGTTATATATCATTTTTCTTTGTATTTTTAATTTCTGGTATAGCTTTGCTAAAAGAACGAACTAGTGGAACATTAGATAGATTATTAGCGACACCGGTAAAAAGAAGTGAGATTATTTTCGGTTACACTATCTCTTATGGATTTCTTGCGATAATTCAGACTATTGTCATTACATTATCCGCTATTTATCTGTTAAATATAGAAGTTGCGGGAAGTCTAGTTTATGTGATAATTGTTAATATGCTGCTTGCTCTTGGAGCATTGGCACTAGGTATGCTTCTATCAACAGCTGCGAAGTCAGAGTTTCAAGTTATGCAGTTTATACCGTTGGTAATTATACCACAGATGTTCTTTACAGGTATTGTCCCTGTTGAAAGTATGGGGAGAGTGGCGGTGTACATAAGTAAAGTTTTACCTGTAACTTATAGCGGAGATGGTTTAAGTAAAATCATTTTGGAAGGTAAAAATCTTTTTAGATATAAAAGGAGATATTATCGCCTTAACAATCTTTTTGTAGTTTTAATTACGTTAAATATAATAGGATTAAAAACGTTATAGAAAAAGTGTAAAAAAAGTAGAGTTAGGAGAAGTCGAGAGGAGAAGAAAATGGTAGAAAACATATTAAAGTCGTCCTTGGATTTGATGGCTAAAGGAGATATGCCACCTGGTAAGAAAAACATTAGAAGCGGCAATAATATTATTTGGTAAAAAGGATACAATGGCACTTCAACGTTAGAAATAGCGAAAGCTGCAGGAGTAAGCCAGGCGACGGTATTCAAATACTTTCGGACAAAAAGAAGATTTGCTTATTTCAATAATTGCCCCTGATTTTACCAAGATTATTTTCAAATTTTTTTAGGTAGGGTAAAAAAATATTAATACTATAACTATCAAAGAAATTATTCATTATATAGTGAGAGATCGTTTTTAGATTTATGAAAGAAAATAAAGATATTATAAAGATTATTTTTCTCGGAAGTATTAACTAATGAGCAGTTAAAACAAAAAGATAATTATAGGTGCAGAAGAAGTCTTTAAAGAAAGGAGATTGGATGAGTTTTTTTCGAGTATTTAAAACAGAATAATCCAGAAATCAATAAAGAATTGACATTACCTGAAATAATGAGACCTATTGCAGGGAGCGTTAATTACATATTTTATTCAGAGATTCATCGTCTTTGATGGAGTTATCTGCGAAACAGAAGAACATGATTTAGATGTGATAGAGCGCCAAATATATAACTGTTGGACAATATAGATATAACTCAAAAAGGTATAGGGTAAAAAAACCCTATACCTTTTTAATCTTATCCTAATTTAATTATCTTATCACAAATTGATAAAGTAGATTTGTTGTGTGAGATAATAATAGTAATCTTATCTTCTTTCTCCGCTTCTAGCGCTTTTAAGACTTCGATTTCACTAAAAATATCAATGTTTGCTGTTGCCTCATCTAGTATTAAAAGTTTACTTTCGTTATAGAATGAACGAGCAACTGAAAGACGTTGTTTTTGTCCAGAGCTGATATTAGAACTACGTTCACCAACAATCTCATTTTCACGACGGCGTAGGCTATCGACGAAATTTTTAAGGTTAGTGTGTTTAAGTGAATCAGCTAAGCGCTCTTTGTAAATATCTTTGTCAAAGAAGCTGATATTATTCTTAATTGAAGTGTTGAATAGATAGCTGTCTTGTAAGATTATAGAACTATTTTCTCTAAAGAAGCGGTTGTCGATATCGCGTAGATTTATGTTATCAATAGTGATGTTACCGTGCATATTCTCATCAGAGATGAATTTCATAATAAGTTTAGCAACTGTTGATTTACCACAACCACTTGGGCCGCTAATACCGATGATTTCGCCACGTTTTGCAGAAAAACTTAGATTTTCGACAACGTTAGAATCATTATAACTATAAGTAAGATTGTCTACTTTTAACTCTTTAAAATCAACGATTTGTCCAGTGTTTTCTGGTTCTTCTGGTGTGTTCATAAGTTCTAAAAATCTCTTTCCACTCGCCATAGTTTGACTTAGAGTAGAAGCAAGATTCCCCATATACAAGATAGGAATAAATGATACGATAAACATTGCACTAAGGGCGATAGTTGTATTAGGGTTACCAAGCGTTGTAGCGAGGTAAATAAAACCAAGCACTCCAAAATTGTAAGTAATAACGTTTAAAGTATTTAAGTCTATTAGGAACTTATTCTTGATGTAAGAACTATGAGTTAATTCCTCTGTTTCCATGTGGATATTAGCTTTTTCTTCTTTGATTTTATCATATTGAAGAGCTTCAAAAATACCATAAGCTTGTTCAGAAGAATTGTTATTAACCGCAGTTAGTTTACGACGATAACCTTCACCAACTTCTTGTCCTTTATTACGAAAAGCAAGTGGGTAAACTAGCCCGATAATTATATAAACAAACAAAGCAACAAGGCCAAGTTTCACGCTGAAGAATAGTAAAAATATGCTAACAACTAAACTTTGAGCGATATAGATTAGAAATGGTGTAATAGTATGAGCGTAAAACACCTCTAATAGTTCTATATCGGTTGTAATCATCGTCATGTAATCCCCAGATGTATTTTTCGTAAAGCTGTCGATAGAAATACGCTTGAATTTATCTAATACTTTAATACGTAATGTGTGTAAAACTTTAAAAGCTACATAGTGATTTAGTAGTTGTTCTGTATAGCTAAACAGACCTTTCAGTATCGCTAGAATAAATATTAAAATAAATAAGATAGCCGCTACTGTTGTAATTTTTGTTATAAAGAACAATGCTATAAAGTAGGTAAATACTACTAAAGTAAGATGTCCTAGACTTCCGAACAATGTCGCACGTAAAAGTGGTCGCTTAAACTCTTTCGCAATCGCTAAAAGTTGTTTTAATTGTTTTAGTGATGTCATTACTCTACCTCCTTAGCTAAAAACTTCTCTTTTAATTGTTGTTGATCGTTAAATAATTTTTTGTATAGAGAAGGTTGGTCTATAAGTTGTTCATGAGTACCTTCTTCGATTATTTGCTGATCTTTCAATACATAAATATTATCAGAATTAGTAATGGTTTCTAAATCGTGAGAAATAACAACGATAATCTTTCCATTTTTAATTGAATCAAATGCATCAAGAACAATTTTTTTACTGTAATCATCAATGTTAGAAACAGCCTCATCTAATATATAGATATAACTATCTTTCAAAATAGCTTTTGCAGCAAGTAAACGTTGCTTTTGACCACCAGAAAGATTGCTAGCACCACAGCTAAGTTGATAGTCAAGACCACCATTTTCAATTACAAAGTCTTTTAGATTAACTTTTTCAAGAGCATTGTACATATCTTCTTCTGTAATATGTTTATTGACAGAAAGGTGAGAGCGGATTGAACCTTGAACAAGATAGCTATCATTAGTAATAAGAGTAGCTATTTTAGACATTTTATTCGCCGGAATAGTGTCTATATCAAAAGTATCGTATTTAATACTTCCTGCGTAGTTAGAATTTAACCCTAGTATTAGTTTTTATAATAGTAGATTTTTCCACTACCACTTTCTCCAACAAGAGCAGTTTTTGTGCTAGGTTTGAAAATCATGTTAATATCTTTAAGTGTCGGTTCTTCGTTATAAGAAAAACTTACATTGCTTAAAAACGATATTTTTTCCAGATGTTAGAGTAATATTATTGTCTTTTTCTTGTTCAGGATAATCAAGAAGTTTGTAGATATTATCTAACTCAACATTTCCTTTCATAGAAATATGGAATAATCCACCTAAAGCACGAAGCGGTTTGAAACACTCAAGAGTAGCAACAATAACGAAGACGATAAGTTTTTGGTCTTTCACGATAAAAATCGCAATAATAGATAAAACAAAAATCGAAACGTAAGTTATCGCATCCATTACATTAATCGAATTAAGTTGGTGGCGTAACAGAGCCATTGTTGATTTTCTATAACGCGCACTACGATTATCAACATCGCCAGCTACGTTATCTTCTTTTCCATAAATTTTTGCAGTAGTGAAACCAGATAATCTATCATAGAAAACTTCTGATAAACTAAGGAAATCACTAAAGTTTTGTTTGTTGGCTTTTTTTGATTTTTTAATAATAACCATAATAGATATAGGTATTAATGGATAAAGAACCAGCATTGCGATAAATAGCAGAATATGAATTTTACCATAAACAACAAACGAACTTAAGACGATAAACAACGTCGCAAACATCTGAGGAACGAACTTGTTAAAATAAAACTCAATATTAACTATTGAAGAAGAGTTCATAACAAGAAGGCTACCTGTATTAACAGCCTCCGTATAATTAAGTGATAACTTTTCAACTTTGTTGTAAATCTCTTCACGCAAAGTATTTCTAACTTGTTTAGAAATTTTGTGACTAAAGAAATTATCTCCAGTAGTAGCTAAGTAGTAAAATAACCAAACTTAATGTTGTTCTAAAAAGCAAAAGTTAAGATAAAAACCAGATTTAGAATGGTTATCTAATAAATAGAAAAGTAAATCTACAAAATTGTAGATGAAAAATAAAGAACACCAAAAAGCAACAAGTTTACACAAAAGCAACAAGGTAAACTTTTTTTAATATTAAAAGAGCGCCATGGCTCTACCGTCTATCTTCATAATATCTCCTTTTAAATATATTTAGATCTATAAAACAACGAAAAAGTTTAAACAAATATAGTAAAGCTTTAGCTGACTTATATTGCAAAATATAGTTTAAAAAAATTATAAATACCAGTATTTAAAAATTTTAATTACATAGAATAAACTTATTTCGTATAGGGGATCTATGCCCTTATTTGATATTCACTATCAATTAATATCTAATTTATTATACTATATAGAAAAAGTAAAAGATATATAAATGTTCATTGTTACGAAAAAGTTCAAAAATATAGTGATATTCAAGAAAACGTGTTAAATGTTGTGAGATAATACATATGTGACAAGAATATACAAAAAAAGAAAGGTTTCTGATATAATGTAAGCCAACCAAAATCACATTAAGGAGAAGCCTTTCATATGAGTGATATATCAGAAATATACCGTGTTCGTCAACGGGCAATTGAGTATGCAATAAAACATAATAATTCAAAGGCAGCAGTGAAGTATAAGACATCACGCCAGCAGATAAAACGTTGGAGAGACAGATACGACGGCACAGTCCAGTCTCTTCTGCCAAAAAGCAGAAGACCTAAGAGCCACCCAAACCAGCACACGCAAGAAGAAATAGAACGGGTTATGAAAAAATACAGGAAATGTGGCTATGAAGAGCTGGCAGAAGTTTATGTCAAAGCAAGAAAGGAAGGCTACAGCCGTACATACGATTCAATGTGCAAGATAATAAAGAAAATAAAGGGCAATGCCAAAGAAAAGCTTAAAAAGCAGCATAAAAGAAAAAAGAAGGTTGAACAGGCTAAGTACCCTGAGGATAGAGTACGGGACAACCCGTCCATATTCGCCATGGGAGAATGGAAAAGTGGAAAGAAGCCACAGGCTTGACAGCAAGTACTATGCAGACAAGAAATTTAAAAGCAAGGAAGAACTGTTAAGGTCAATAAAGAAATACAATACAAGATACAACAACATATCAGGAAAAGTACTAGGCTTTAAGAGTCCAAATGAAGTATTAAAAGAGTGCAAGCAAAATCATTAGGTTAAAGCTACATTAGGAAAGAAATATTTTTTAATGTATTTTTTTGTAACAAATGTTTGACATCTATACAAAAATACTTGACAAAAAAACGATTACTGTTGTAAACTGTATAATACAAAACGATTACAAACGTAAAACATTAAAGGAGGTAAGAATGTGAAAGAAAAATTGCAGAATCGATAAAAAACAGCATATAACCGATGCAGAATGGGAAGTAATGCGAGTTGTGTGGGCAAATAGCGAAGTTACGAGCAAGTTTGTGGCAGAGGTGCTTTTGGGAGAAAATGAACTGGAAACAGGCTACAATAAAGGCGCTATTGAATCGGCTGCTGGAAAAGAATATTTTGAAAAAGAGGGAAATTGGGAACAAGTATATTTATTCGACAGATTTTACAGAAAAGGAAGTTGCTAACAGTTATATATTAGAAACTTTTGATAAAATTTGTAAAACGAAAGTTGGAGAAATGATAGGAAAAGTTATTGAGAACAGTGAACTGAGTTTTGATGATTTGGATTTGATTTTAAAGGCTGTTGAGAAAAAGAGGAAAACGGCTGTGAAAGAAGTTTTGTGTGATTGTGTGGAGGGGCAGTGTAATTGCGAACATAGCGGACATAAGCATATTTAAGATATAGTGTACTAAATGAAGGAGGAAAAGATTATGGCAGAAAAAAACTATACAGTAACTGGAATGAGCTGTGCATCTTGTGCCAATGCTGTGGGAAAGGCACTTAATAAAAATAATGATATTAATGCTTCAGTTAATTTTGCAACTGAAAAATTGAATATTGAATATGATGAGAAGAAGTACAATTTTGATAAAATTAGGGAAATAGTGGAGTCGGCTGGGTATGGACTGGTTGAGGATATGATAGAAGATAAAAAGATGGAACTTTATCAAGAGAAAATAAAAAGCTTGAAAAATCGATTAATTTTGGCAATTATTTTTGTTGTTCCACTTTTGTATATTTCGATGGGGCATATGCTTGGGGCAGTACTTCCTGAATTTTTGAATCCTAAGGTAAATCCGCTTAATTTTGCGTTGGCACAGTTTGTGTTGACTTTGCCTATTATTTATGCTGGGAGAGATTTTTTTTTACATGGATTTAAAAATTTAGTAAGAAAATCTCCAACAATGGATTCATTAATTGCTATTGGGGCAACAGCGGCGGTACTCTATGGAATTTACGCAACTTTTAGAATTGTAACTGTAGACCCTGAAGCACATATGGATTTATATTATGAGACGGCTGGTACAATTATTACGTTAATCTTGTTTGGAAAACTGCTGGAGGCAAAAACAAAAGGTCAAACTTCATCGGCAATAAAAAAACTTATCGGACTTCAACCTAAAAAGGCTAAAATTATTGAAAATGGAGCGGAAAAGGAGGTTCTGATTGAAAACTTGAAAGTTGGAGATATTGTTATTGTGAAGCCGGGAGAAAAAATTGCGGTGGATGGAAGGATTGTGGAAGGGGCGACTTCGATTGATGAGTCAATGTTGACAGGAGAAAGTTTGCCAGTAAGCAAAAAAGTTGGAGATAAGGTTGTTGGAGGAAGTATAAATAAAAATGGAAGTATCAGATTTGAGGCGACTGAAATTGGTAAAAATACAGTTTTGTCACAAATTATAAAGCTGGTTGAGGAGGCACAGGGGTCAAAGGCTCCTATTTCTAGAATGGCAGATATTGTGTCGGCGTATTTTGTGCCAATTGTTATTGGGATTGCGATAATTACAGGGATTGCTTGGTTTCTAAGTGGAAGTGGATTGGTTACTGCATTGTCGTTTTTTATCGCTGTACTTGTAATTGCGTGTCCGTGTGCATTGGGACTTGCAACACCTACATCAATAATGGTTGGAACTGGAAAAGGGGCTGAGAACGGTATTCTTATAAAAAGCGGGGAAGCCCTTGAAACAGCACATAAAATTAAAACTGTTGTCTTTGACAAGACTGGTACGATTACGAAAGGAAAGCCTGTACTGACTGATTTGATTGCTTATGGGAAATATAATGAAAATGAATTGTTAAAAATCGCTGCAAGTGTGGAAAATGATTCAGAGCATCCATTGGCAGAAGCAATCGTAAACAAGGCAAAAGAGAAAAATATTGAAATTAAGCCGTATGAAAAATTTAGGGCAATGCCAGGTTACGGTATTCGTGCAATATTTGAAGGCAAGGAAGTTCAAATTGGAAATAGAAAATTGATGGAAAATCGAAAAATCAATGTGGAAATTTCTCAAAAAGATTATGATATTTTGTCGAATGAAGGAAAAACGCCAATGTACATTTCGATTGATAACGAATTGGCGGGACTTGTTGCAGTTGCAGACGTTATCAAGGAAACAAGCAAGGAAGCTATAGAAAAACTGAAAAAAATGGGAATCAAGACAATAATGCTAACTGGAGATAACGAAAAAACTGCCAAATTTATCGCAAAACAAGTGGGAATAGATGATGTAATTTCAGAAGTGCTGCCTTATCAGAAATCTCAAAAAGTAAAGGAACTTCAGGAAAAAGATGAATTTGTTGCAATGGTTGGAGACGGAATTAACGATTCACCAGCACTGGCTCAGGCAAACGTTGGAATTGCGATAGGAAATGGAACAGATGTTGCGATAGAATCAGCTGATATTGTCTTAATTAGAAACGATTTGAGAGATGTTGCGGGTGCAATATCATTAAGTAAAGCGACAATCACAAATATAAAGGAAAATCTATTTTGGGCATTATTTTATAACGTACTTGGAATACCATTTGCCGCTGGAATATTTTATGCATTTTTCAATGGACCAAAATTGGATCCGATGATAGCGGCTTTTGCAATGTCATTTAGTTCAGTATCAGTTTTGGGGAATGCTTTGAGATTGAAATTTTTTTAAAGTTAAATAGAATTTTTAAAAAAATAGGTTGAAGGTTACAATATTATAATTTATAAATAGAAAATGACTTAATACCTTTTTAATAAATAGCAATTTACAAACTTAGAAATGATATAAAAATCCTTATTCTTAGATTGAATAAGGTATTTTTTTATTAAAAAAACTTAAAAAAAGTCTATTCTAAGAAATGTTGTGAGATAATACATATGTGACAAGAATATACAAAAAAAGAAAGGTTTCTGATATAATGTAAGCCAACCAAAATCACATTAAGGAGAAGCCTTTCATATGAGTGATATATCAGAAATATACCGTGTTCGTCAACGGGCAATTGAGTATGCAATAAAACATAATAATTCAAAGGCAGCAGTGAAGTATAAGACATCACGTCAGCAGATAAAACGTTGGAGAGACAGATACGACGGCACAGTCCAGTCTCTTCTACCAAAAAGCAGAAGACCTAAGAGCCACCCAAACCAGCACACGCAAGAAGAAATAGAACGGGTTATGAAAAAATACAGGAAATGTGGCTATGAAGCGCTGGCAGAAGTTTATGTCAAAGCAAGAAAGGAAGGCTACAGCCGTACATACGATTCAATGTGCAAGATAACAAAGAAAATAAAGGGCAATGCCAAAGAAAAGCTTAAAAAGCAGCATAAAAGAAAAAAGAAGGTTGAACAGGCTAAGTACCCTGGGGATAGAGTACAGATAGACATAAAATATGTTCCGGAAGAATGCATACAGTTTGGCACACGTGACCAGAAGTATTATCAAATAACGGCATTAGATGAATATACAAGAAAAAGAGTGTTAAGAATAGCAGATGAAAAAAGCACCTATCAGACTGCAAAGTTTCTAGAGAACTTGGAAAAGGAGCTGGGATTTGACATAAAGAAAGTTCAGACAGACAATGGGAAAGAGTTCACAAATTCTGAAAGTGATAAGAAAACGCTGTTTGAGCTGAAACTGGAGGAGAAGGGGATAGAGTACGGGACAACCCGTCCATATTCGCCATGGGAGAATGGAAAAGTGGAAAGAAGCCACAGGCTTGACAGCAAGTACTATGCAGACAAGAAATTTAAAAGCAAGGAAGAACTGTTAAGGTCAATAAAGAAATACAATACAAGATACAACAACATATCAGGAAAAGTACTAGGCTTTAAGAGTCCAAATGAAGTATTAAAAGAGTGCAAGCAAAATCATTAGGTTAAAGCTACATTAGGAAAGAAATATTTTTAATGTATTTTTTGTAACAAATGTTTGACATCTATACAGATATTCAAATAGAAAACGTGTTAAAAAAATATTGATTAGTATTTATTTTTAGGTGTATAATTTTTAGCGAAGAGAGTAAATATGTCAAAGCTAGCAAAAGCAAGTTGTAGAATTTATAAACTTTATTTTTAAGTTTCGGATATATAATAAGTTCACTAAAGTAGATAAATGTAAAATTATAAGTGTAAAAGATTATGGTGAGGAGGAGTTTGCTATGATAGAGTCATTAAATAGAATATGGAATAATTTCCTTGAATTTTTTTAGAAAAAAACAAATCTATAAAGTTTATAATGGAGCGATGATTGCTGGTGTATGCAATGGGCTTGGTGAGAGATTCGGAATAAGTGTAAGTTTGTTAAGAGCGTTATTCTTAATTGCGAGTATCTTTTCTTTTGAAGTCCGATATTATTATATTTTTTTATTAGTAATAGTTATGCCGAGTAAAACCGATAAAACAAAATTATAAAAAAATCAAGCTACGTTGAAGGACGCGCTTGGGAAAAAAATAGATGAAATTTAGACTTTATTCTTATCAGTTAAGAGTAAAGTCTTTTTGTTTGGATATGCTATTAAAAGGGAAGATTTTTAGATAAGGTAATTTTTTCAGGTGATAAAATATTTCGAATAAACTAAGCTCTATTTTTATACAAAAAGAATAATAAAAAGTATGCTATAATAAGGTGGATGGAAAATAGAAAGGAAAAAAGATCATGAAAAAGAATATATTAGTTATACTAAGTATTTTTAATAACAATAATGTTAGCAGGATGTCAAGATAAGGCGAGTAACTCGGAAATAAAAATCAGAACAAAAAGAATGGCAGAATATACAGTGAAAAAAATTATGAAGATGTCAAAAAAATAGAATTTTTTTAAATTTTTTTCTCAAAAATACTTCAACAAGAATGTGGAGTGCAGATGCTGTTGTAAACGATAAAAATATATATTACTTTCACTATTAGTAAAATTTCAACTGATGATAAAAATAGGGGTAGGGACAACATACATCAGAAAGTAAAGGAGAACAGTTAAAGAAAAAAAGAAGGAAAAAGATAAGAACACTATTGATATAGAAAATGTGGAAATAATTTATCATGAGGTGAAAAAGTAATGAGAGATGCTGAATATAGGTATTTATCCAATAGTGTGTATGAAGTAGATACAAAAAAAGTATCAAGATCTTAGAAAGAAGGAGATACACTTGAAGGAAGTCAATCCAATAACAACTTCAAAATCCTAAAAGTAGAAGACAATCAAAATAATGGAATGCAAGCAATGGCAGTGGCTCCAGTAAATGAAAGAGGAGAAGTCGATACAAGACGAATAGTAATAGCGTATGCAGGAACGAACTTTTCGGACAGTAATGATAGGAACACAGATTTTCAAAATGTAATAATGGGACTACCAGTAGTAACAATAAAGAATTATTTTTTTAACATACCAGAAGTAGAACTAAATCAGATAGAAACCGCACTATATTTTGCTAAGAAAATAAAAGAAAAAAATATCCAAATTCGTTAATAGATTCAACAGGACATAGTTTAGGCGGGTATTTAGCAATGGTAGTCGCAATAAGAAATAGGTGGACAACATTAGATAAGCTCACAAAAGATACCATAATAAGAACATTTTGGTTCGCTTGAATCAGCCAAGTTTGTTAGTAGGCAATTACAACCGATTCAAGAAGAGTATCTAGAAAAAATAATGAAGTTAGAAGAAACTTTTTACGGGGCAAGTGCTAAGGATACAATCTGAATTAGATGTACTAACTATGGTTGCGTCTGCTCTGAAAGGAAAATATATAGGGAAGAGAATACTTTTTAACAAATGCAGGAACTCATAGCTTATCAGAGATTATTGACTCGGAAGATGCGAGAAAGGAAATAGAAAAATAACCAATCAAATATTATTTCAGAAAGTGAATATAGATATTGATGGAGATGGAAAGATAGATGTAAGATTAAAAATGAAAAAAACAAAATCTGATGTGATAGAGTTACAGAGAAGTTAATGTTTCTGTAACTCTTGTCTTTTAGATAAGAATTAACTAATTTAACACATATAAAGAGCATTAGTGTAAAATTTCTTGTTTGATCAGTCGTAATTTTTATTATATAGGAGTTCTTCTTTTTTTATAATTTTTGTTGCACATTAATTATAATACAATGATAGAAACCCTGTTTTATAATCAATTAACTAAAAAGAGTCAAAGTATGATATAATAGAAAAATAAAAAGAGAGTAGGGGAATGAAGGAAGAAAAAAACGTGAGAAAGAAAGCAAAGTGAAAAAGAAATTAATAAAAATTATAGGAACAATAATAGTAGGAGGGGTATTAATGATAACAGCAGGTTGTGGGATAACAGGTAAAGGTAGTAGAAGCTGGCTAGAAAATGAAGTATCAGATATAGAAAAAAGTCTATCCAACAGAAAATCCAGAAGACTTATTTGAAAAAAATTTCCGAATGGATTTAGGATAGAACAAAATAAGACTATTTAAAAGAAAATGGAGAGGCTTATAGACTAGATTTGGAAATAAAAAGGAAATAAAGACACAAAAAAAGAATCGAAGGGATAATAAAAAAAGTACGAATAGAATCAAAACCATATAAAGGAAACAATAGTAAAAAGAAAGTAAAGTGGAATATGTAAAAGGTGAAGGTTTAGTTTTAGAAAAACCAGAGTTAGAAGATAGTTTATTGTTTAAAAATACTCTTATTCCAAAAACTTAAGCTAAATAGAGATATATTGAAGAAGTTAGAAGTAAAAGATAAAAAGTTTTAGTTTTGAAACGTATAGATATAATATAGAATACTTATTTACAAACAAGGAGATAGATGATTATTTAGGTTTAAATAAACAAAAAGTGAGCTTTTGATATAAGAGGACAATATAGTGAGAAATATAAAAACATATTTTTCATACGATAATTATAAAAGATGATACTGAAAAAAACGGATTTTTCTGAAAAGATAGTAGAAGAGAGGTAAGAAGAAATATGAAAAAAATAATACATTATATGCCTCAGATATAACGTACGAATTCGAAAAAGCAAGAATAGCAGGATCAAATGATAATAAAATTTTAGGTGATGTGAAAAGGGATATAAATAGCACTTATCCAGAAAAACTAGAATATCTAGATGATTTTTATGATAAAGATACAGGTTCGAGTGGAACCGCGTTTAAAGATAAAGATACAGGAGAAGTGATTCTTGCATATACAGGGACAAATTTTAAAAGTAATTTATGGAATGATGGAATAAAGACAGACATTGGAAGAATAGGGCTAGGACTAGGAGATGGACATGTTAATCCAGCACGAAAATTCTATGAAAAAATAAGAGCTGAATATGGAGATGACATAATACTAACAGGACATAGTTTAGGTGGGAATTTGGCGCAGTGGATTGCATTGTACTACAATGTCCAGAAAACAATAATATATAATCCAGCTCCATTACATATCTCTTCAGATAATATTGTTGATGTATTGGATAAGCTCACAAAAGATACCATAATAAGAACATTTGGTTCGCTTGAACCAGCCAAGTTTGTTAGTAGGCAATTACAACCGATTCAAGAAGAGTATCTAGAAAAAATAATGAAGTTAGAAGAAACTTTTACCGGACAAGTGCTAAGGATACAATCCGAATCAGATTTACTAACTATGGTTGCGTCTGCTCTGAAAGGAAAATATATAGGAAGAGAATACTTTTTAACAAATGCAGGAACTCATAGCTTATCAGAGATTATTGACTCGGAAGATGCGAGAAAGGAAATAGAAAAAATAACCAATCAAATATTATTTCAGAAAGTGAATATAGATATTGATGGAGATGGAAAAGATAGATGTTAGATTAGGAGAATTAGATTTAAAAAGAAAAATTTATTGAATGATAAAGCTAGCATAGCGAGTGGAGAAAAAAATTCAACTTAATCCAGAAGTTTTAAAAAAACCTTAAGTAACAACATTCAAACAAGAGTATTAGGCGATTTAGAAACAATAAAAAGAATAACAAAATTATGTATAGAAAAATAATAAAGTAGGAATGGATTTTAATAAACGAAAAGAACAAGTAAGTGAGAGTGTCAGAGAAGAGCTTAATAACGCTCAAATACCATTGATATTGGATGTGCTAAAAAGACTCGATAGGTGAAATTATAAAAAAATAAAAGATATTCTAGAGAGTCTTCAAAAAACATACGAATTAAGAATGGATCAATTTCCAAGTGATAAGAAGGTGTTAGTCGATAGAGTAGAACTAGATCCAACAGAATATAATAGACAATTACTTAGATTGAGAAATGAAAGCGAGCGTTTATTAAATCATTGCATTAAAGAGCGAGCAGACGATATGTCAAGTTACTTTGAAAAAAGGCCTACTATATTAAAATCGTGGCAAGGAATAGAAAGTAGTACTAAGCATCTCCTAGAAGAAAGTGATAAAACATTCGAGGGAGATGGACTAAGAACAGGCAAAGAAGACGGAATAAGTCAATCTTTAAAACAAGTACTAGAAGTAGCTGGGAAAAATATAGAAGAGTTAGAAAAACAACTCCAAAACACAGCAGAGCTAACGCAAGGATTAGCGGAAAACTTTGAAGAACAAGATAGATGGATAGGTGCAAAACTACAACAAGGTGTTTTCATAGGAAGTAATCCGGTAAAAAACATGCCACAGAGTTATAAAGCCTATTTAGAACGTGATGAAATATTTGATGATGTAAAAGATGTAATTCAAGCGTTCGACAAGCAAGTAGAAAAAAGAAGTAAGGAGTATGCAAACAAAGTAACTCAAATAATGGGAGAAAGCTTGTCTTCATTTTCTAAAGGTTTAGAAAGTTGGATAAAACGTGTCATAAATTTAGAAAGTATAGTTAAAAAAGTGATAGGAAATTATGGGAAAACCGTATTATTAGAAGAGTATATAGAGAATTCAATGATAACAAAGGAAATAAGTACAAGAATAATAAATTGGGAGCAAATTTAAACAGTTATATCCAGAGGCTGTAATAATAGGAATCGAAGGTGTTCAAGAGAAAGTAATATCAAACAAAAGTAAGATAGTACAAGTAATATATACTACTGAAAGTACCAAGAGTAATCTAAGTTATCTAGAACCAAATCTAAAAGAAAAATAATAGAAGAGGGAGTCTATAAGGCTTTTTGATTTAGATGAGATAGTAAACTCTCAAAAATAGTAAAAGAGTATAATAGAAAAAGAGTCAAAAGTGAAATAAAATATGTGAAAAGAGCATATAGGGACAGAAGGTATGAGTGGCGAGGCGATAAAAGCGCTAAATCAGAAGTTAGAAGAGGTAAATAGAAGTTTAGAATATTATAAGATGTTTATAGGGGATTGTTTCGGAGATCAGAAATAAGGGGAATAATGAGGTTAGTTTAGAAAAAGATATTTTTGTTATAGAATATGAGTTGTAAATATTTTTTTATAATATGATATACTATAAAAAAATTAAAAAAAGAAAAGGAGATTGACTATGTCAGGACAAATTAGAGTTTCTCCAGAAGTACTACAAAGCCGTGCGCTCGAGTATGGGAGAGCATCAGAAGATATTAATACAATTTTAAGTAATTTACAAAGATTACAAGATACTTTACGCGGAGAGTGGGAAGGTCAAGCTTTCCAAGGTTTTGATAATCAGTTTAATGAATTAAAACCAAAAGTTCAAAACTTTGCAGAGTTAATGCAACAAATTAATGTACAATTAGATAAAAACAGCACAAGCTATGCAACAACATGACCAAGACCTATCACGTAATTTTGGTTTAAAAGGTTAAAAAATAAGAAGAAAGAGGTTGGGTATTATTCAACCTCTTTTTTTAGTGAAGGAGATGTAAGATGAATAAAAAAGGGTTAACTATACTATCATTAGTAATTATGTTGTTGGTTGCCACAATAATATTTTTATGGTGTAATAAAACCTCGACCAATTACAACAGGAAATCAAGACACAAAAGTAACAAATAATGATATAAAAATTGCTTTTTGTAAATGAAGATAATGGTATTGTATATAATGGTGATAATGTTCAGATGAGTAGTGTTCTGTTGACTACTTTAAAAAGAAAATACAGAATATAAATTAGAAACGGTAAGTAGAGCTATTGCTGAAAAAAAGGGTTGGAAAATGGTAATTATAATATTATGTTAGTTTTACCAAGTAAGTTTTTCAGAGGATGTTTTAGCTTTTAGAAAGTACTAATCCAAAACAAGCGATATTCCAGTATAAAATAAAATCAGAAAAGAAAAGATATCATAAAACAAGCTGAGCAAGCAATATCTGAAATAAAACAATTTTTTTAATAAAGATATTATTAATGTTTATTTCTCAAGTATTATAGGGAACTTACAGTCATCTCAGACACAAGTAGGGAGCGGCTGTTGGCCGTGAGAGAAGTGTTTTAAATAAATACCAATCTAATTTATTAACGCCACTTACAGATTACTCAAATCAATTTAAAGGGGTGAGTAATAGTAGTGAGGGTATGATGTCTTCTTATAGTAGTTTTCATAAGAGTATAAATAATACTAATGAAGCTTTCACGTCAATTATAGACACGAATAAAACATATGAAAAAGAGATGAGAAAAATAAAAACTTTTACAAGAACAATGGCAAACTTCGATTCAAACAAGAGAAGATAATTTGAAGAAATATGATGAAGAGTTTAAAAAAATTATCAGTAAAAGATGAACTGTCTAATTTAAAAACAACTCAAAAATATCTAGATGGAGAGTTGATGAATCCAGCAGCCTTTGCAGAGGCGGAGAAAAAAAGCAGAAAAACTTAAACAAAGCTATTGAAACTATGCTGACTACATTTAGTACTATGAATAAGAGTGTATTAGATATTATGGCTACATATCAAGATAAAATAAATGAAGCAGTTGCAGAATCGTTGAAAAAAAATGCTATAGGACAAGCAAATGAGCAGACTATAGGATTATTGGTAGAAGATTTAAAAGGTTCAATGATTGGAAAAGTCAGCGAAGCTGTAAAGGAATGCCGTATTATGATGAAGCAACAATAGAAAAAAACTTCATTTGGGTGATGCAGATAAGCAATATTTAAAAAATATAAATCGATTTGCAGAGAAGTTTTCTCAGAAAAATAAACTCAATTTGACACATAGCAATCAGACACTTAGTCAAGCAAGATTAGATAAGTTAAAAGAAACTGCTGGAACGGAACTAAAAACAACTCGTACAATAACACTTGCAAAAGGTGAGGAGAAATATACAAGAGTACAACTATTGGTAAATCCTCTTTACAAGTTTAAAAAGTAAGTACTAATTATGGATCAGTTAAACAAATAAATGATAATGAGTTTGTTATAGAATTAAATCAACCAGCAGAAGAGCTTACTATAAATTATAAGTTAGAGTATAAAGAAGATGTATTACTGATGACTCCGGCTGTGGTAGATGTAAAAGCAGACACAGTTAGAAATATATCTGTAGCACAAGGTAAAGGTGAAGAGGCAGAAGTTGTAGCGGAAGATGGAACAAAACAAAAAGAAAACCCTTTATTCAAAAAGAAGATAAAGATTTTTCATAATACAATTACGCAAACACAAGTTATTTTTCCCGTTTGAATCACCATTTAAACTTAGCGATAGCAATGAAGCAATATACAATGATTTGAAAAAAATTATAATAATTTATTTACAGTCGTAAAAACAATATATGGATTAGACTTAAATAAAGATAATTTTGATTCGTTAGAGCCAAAAAGAAGGATCGTTATTGAAAAAAAGCAGAGTTAAAAGACATAAATAAAATTTTTAACTTCGCTTGTTGAAAAAAACAATAACTAATCAGTTGAAAAAGAGCTGACAATACCTCAAGAAAAAAATTTGATGAAATAAAAGGCTTGAAAGTTAATGTTGAAGAATTGAATAAAGTTGTAGGTGAATTAAGAAAAAAACTATAAAAAGATCTTTCAAATAACTTAGGGACGGTAATCTCAGAAACAGAAAAAGTATCAAAAAAACTTTAGAGGAAAAACCAGAGTTTAAAGATACTGAGAAAAGAGATAATACGGAATTAGTTACAGTAAGTATGGATATTAATAAAGATTTGATTAAGTTAATGACAGCAAGTAATACACTTCTTAACAATACTAAATCAAATCAATCCACATCAGAAACAATAAATAAAGGTTTTTGAAAAATCTTGGTAATAGTGTGAAGACTTTGGAACAAGATGGTATGGGGTTATCATCAAAAGTTAATGAGTTGAAATCTTCTATGGATGCCAACTATGGAGATAATGAAGCATTTTTTAAAAACTTTTTCTAAAGTATTAAAGTAATACAAAAGACGGTAATAGTAAGAATAAAGCTGTTTACGATTATCTGTCAAATCCAGTAAATGCAGGAATATTAATAAGTTAGTTTCTGAAAAATAATTTACCAAAATTATCAATAAAACAAGATACGCGTACAGGACTTGTGGTGACGATGGTTATTTATCTAATAAGTATTTTACTAGCGCATATGTTACAAAATACTGATTTTACAAAAATTCAAAAATCAAAGATATATTTCAAGGGTTCAGTGGAAGAATGCCTCACTACCTATGACTATACTGCTAGGATTAAGCTTTGTCCTATCTATGATTATGGGCTTAATAGTAGGAGGAAAATTAGATTTTGTATTTGAAAAAGACATTAGGATTAATTGCGTTAATGTTTGTTTTAATGGTTTTTATTTACAGGAATGAATAATTGGCTGTTAAATAAAATCAAATCTACAGGGTTATTGATTAGTATAAGTATATTATTGATATACTTAGTAACGGCAGGTCAGCTGCTAGATGAGAGAACAAAAAGCAAATGAAGTGCTATCTTATATATCTCCATTAAATTACATAGAAAATGCATTAACATCATTTTTAAATAATCAAGATGGTTGGGGTGTTGTTTTTGGTATTTCATTTATCCTTATGATTTTAGTTTCAGTTTTAAATATGTCAGAATATAAAAAAAGATAAAGAATATTTAATAGAGGTATGAAATGGGTAAAAGTTTTTTAAAGTAATCCCGATAATATTAAGCTGTATAGTGTTCTTCCAACAAGACGTATATGCCGAAGATGGTGCTTTGAAAATAGATACAAGAATATCGCAAAGTGCATATCAAAAGGAAAGTTACTATGTTGAACAAGAAACAGAATTAACAAAACTATTTAATGAAGCTTTAACAAAAAAATATCTCAGAACAGAAAGAAAAAAGTCTATATCTTATAAAAAGATAAGGCTCTTATCTTCGATATAGAGATAAAAAGAAACAGAGCTAGACAATTATAAAAAGAGTATATTTTTGGCAAATCAACAAAAAGGAAATTCAGAAAACACGAAAATTATTTTAAAAGAGAAAAAGTGTTTTTAACTGGCAGAACATATTGATAATAATAGGGGCGTTTTTGTGATGACATTGTCAATTGTTAAGGTATTCTATAAGAAAAGAGGGGTATAATGAGTGTTGAATATATAGATATTAGTATAGACTTTGGAGTGTATTTAGATAGGGTGATGGATATAAGAATTCCTCAAAAAAATTACAACAAAAAGAATTATTACAAACATTAGTGGAAGCATACTCTCTTCAATTAGAAATAGATAATCCTATTGTTAGGGTGAGAGGGACAAATGTTTTATTAACTAGTTTTAGTAGAATAGCAGATTTTTCAGATATTAGAAGTGGGAGTTTTCTAATAGTAGAAAAGAATTTAATATATGAAAGGAGAGATGTATTGATGGAATATGTTGTGGAGATAACGAAAGAAGAGATTAAAGGAAATAAGGAAATAGCGCAGGCGTTATTGGTGGCGAAAATCACCATTTTTTTGTAGATACAACTATAGAAGTTGATGAAGATAACATCAGAATAAAGAGTGAAGTTCTTGAGCAATATGATGATTATAACAAGATAATGTTATTAAATTTAGAAGATAAATTACGTTACCTTATTAATCTATCAAAAAAATTTATACAGATTTAGAAAAGCTCTAAGTATACATATCGTTTCGATAAAGAATCAATAGTATTTACAGAAAATGGGATACCGCTTTTTAGTTTATAGAGGGTGGTAAACCAAGTATATCCATATGACAGAATTTCTTACGAAGAATTTTTAAATCAATATAAAAGCTATAGCTATCTCAATAATAGATGTAAAGGCAGATTATGATAAGTTGGCGGCGGGGAGCATTAGAATTTTACAGAGGAAATCTGTTCTGTGAAAAATAGCTAAAGAACCAACATTAGATGGTGTTGTTAATGTATTATCAGATTTTTATAATAAAGAAAAAGCAAGATAATATAGAAAATTATACACGAGTAACAAGGAAAAAAATATCAAATTTTTAAAAACAAGTATTTTTATAACGGGTATAGCAACGATAGTATTAGGAGTTTTTATAGGGTATATGTTATTGTACTCAATTCCTCAAAAAGATAAAAATTGCAGATATAAGATTATCATTTATAAATAAAAGATTATTCTAATGTTATAGAAAAAGTAAGAAAATGAATAGAAAGTCTATCAGTCAAGAAGATAAATATATTGTAGCTTATTCAGTTATTCAGTCTGAGCCATTGACAGATAAACAAAAAGAACGATTAAGCAAAATAAATACTCAATCTAATGCTGATTACTTAAGTTATTGGATTCTGATAGGGCAAGCTAAGATAGATGAAGCTATAGATGTTGCAAGTTTTTAGATGACCCGCAATTATTAATGTATGGTATAACTAAAAAAATAGATGAGCTACAACGTAATCCAGAGTTGTCTTCAGAAAAAAGAACGGAGCAATTAAATAGTTATAAATCAAAACTAGAAGAGCTGAAGAAAAAGTATTTAGGATCTGAAGAAGAAACAAAAAAAGGCGATAAAAAAATAGGAGGAAGAAATGAAGGTTTATATTATTTGTAACGAAAAAAATTATATACTTTACCCTAATAGAAAATATCGTCTAGGAAATAGAAAAGAATGTGATATTTATGTAGAGGAATCAATAGAAGAGGTTTTAATACGAGTAAAAATGATAGAGTAATTATAAATAATAGTGAATATTTTCAAGGCACTCATAATATAAAACTAGGTGGACTAGAGCTTGGTTTGTTGATTCTAACGAAAAGTACACATTATTTATTGGATAGAAAAAATGTTCTTATTGATTCGACAGATGTTGCAGATATTTGTTTTAAAGAGATTAAGTCTCCGGTTTTAATAAGCTATGAGGAAGAAACAAAAATCGTAAGCGAAGGATATTTTTATTTAAACGGGAATAAAACTACAGGGAATATTGCTTTAAAAGAATCTGATGAGATTGTGTTTTTAGAGGGATTAAGTATACAATTATTGGGGTCGTCTTTAAGCCTATTTAGTAATACTGCATTGGAAAGCGATATGATAACATATGATGAAGACGAACAATATGAGAATAGAGCTGAGGAGTTTCATCGCTCGCCACGTATTATTCTGAGAGAACCAACAGATAAAGTTACTGTTGGAACACCTCCGATGGAAGAAGAGGAGTCTAGGCAGTCTCTTCTAAGACTACTTATGATGCCTTCAGCGATGATCTTTTTTACAATACTGATGTATATATATTCTTCTAGTGGGGCAATGATGATAATGATGTTTGGGATGTCAACAGTTACTATTATAACATCAATACATAGCTATGTTTCGGATAGAAAAAAATTCAAAGAACGTCAACAAAAGAAAGTTAAAGATTACAAAGAATATCTTGAAGAAAAGCAACTAGAATTTGCTACTTGTAAAGAAGAACAAAAAGCAATCATTAGAACATCATTATCCAGACATGAATAAAAATATTGCAAATGCCAAAAAGAAGTGGATAGAAGGATATATGAAAAACCCCTTATTATTTTGATTTTCTTACTTATAGATTAGGGACTGGAGAAGTGGAACCGAGTTTTTCTATAGAGTATAGTAAGTCTGAAACTTCTAAAGTAAAAGAAGAAGTAGTAGGAGATATAAATAACCTATTATCCCACTATAGAAATATTCCAAATGTTCCTGTTAAGGGTGATATTCACGTGCCTACAGGTTATATAGGGACAAGAAAGATAGCAATAGAACAAATACAACAATTAATGATTCAAATAGCGGTATTTCATAGCTATCATGATGTGCAGTTTATTCCGATTTTTAGAGAAGATGAATTAAATCTTTGGAATTGGAGTAGATGGTTGCCTCATATTCAGATAAGTGCATTTTAATAGTAGAGGGTTTATATATAATCAGCAAACAAGAGATCGACTATTAACTTCTTTATATCAAATAATTAAAGAAAGAAAAGCTTGATTATGACCAAAATACTGATAAATCAAAAGAGAAGTTATATACCCGCATTATATACTATTTATAACAGATTTAAACTTATTATTAGATCATAATATAATGGAGTATATAAATGAAGATTTAACATCTGTAGGAGTTACACTTGTTTTTGTAGAAGAGGTAATAGAGAGATTGCCAGAACATGTTAAAACAGTTGTTGATTATAGAAATGACAAAAAAGGAATACTAATATTGCATAAAGGGGAGTATGTAAATAAAGAATTTTCACCATCAGATCTGGTATCGTTGCTTGATAAGGAAAATTTCGCACGAGAATTGGCGGGTATAAATCATGAAGAAACTCTTCGTAATTCAATACCTAATTCTGTAACATTTTTAGAAATGTATGGAGCAAAAACAATTGATGAATTAAATATCTTAGAGCGTTGGCAACAAAATGAAGCTTATCAAACTATGGCTGTGCCACTAGGTGTAAGAGGAAGAGATGACTTATTATATCTGAATCTTCATGAAAAAGCCCATGGACCGCACGGTTTGATAGCGGGAACAACAGGGTCAGGGAAATCAGAATTAATTCAATCATATATATTATCTCTAGCTGTAAATTATCATCCATATGAAGTAGCTTTTTCTGTTAATAGACTATAAAGGTGGAGGTATGGCTAATTTATTCGCAGATTTACCTCATCTAGTAGGGACAATAACCAACTTAGATGCTAACCAAGCGCTAAGAGCCTTGGTTTCTATAAAAGCTGAACTGAAAAAACGTCAAAGATTATTTTTTTGAACATGATGTTAACCATATTAATCAATATACAAAATTATATAAACAAGGGGAAGCGAAAGAACCACTACCGCATCTATTCATAATAAGTGATGAGTTTGCAGAATTAAAACAAGAACAACCAGACTTTATGCAAGAGTTAATATCAACAGCTCGTATTGGACGCTCATTGGGAATTCATTTGATTTTAGCTACACAAAAACCTAGTGGTGTAGTAAACGATCAGATATGGTCAAACTCGAAATTTAAGATAGCTCTGAAAGTGCAAGATGTAGCAGATTCGCGTGAAATTATTAAAACACCAGATGCAGCTCAGATTACACAAACAGGTAGAGCTTATCTACAAGTAGGTAACAATGAAATCTATGAACTATTCCAAAGCGCTTGGAGTGGGGCAGAATATAAAGAAGATGAATCAGATAGCGATAATAGAGATTTAACAATATACGAAATTAGGAATAATGGACAATATATACCTATAAATAAAGATTTAAGTGGGTTATCAGCACGAAGAGAAATAAAGTCTATACCAACTCAATTGGATGTAATTGTAGAACAGACTAGAAAACTATTTGATAAAACAGGGTTGGCAAAAGTGGCAAGCCCATGGTTACCACCATTGAAAGATGATATATATAGCGGTGATATTCAAAATAATAACTTCAAAGATTACTGGGGGCGTAAAGAAAAACTTACTATTTTAGTAGGTTACCAGGATATTCCAGAAAAACAAGAACAATCACCATTATATCTAGATATGGAAAAAACAGGGCATATTATGTTGATTTCTAGTCCAGGTTTTGGGAAAACAACATTCTTACAGAGTATAGCGCTGGATTTAATGAGAAAAAAATACGCCAGAAGATGTTCATATATATTTATATGACTTCGGGACAAGTGGACTTATATCTATTAGTGAGTTTCCTCATGTTGCAGACTATTTCACTGTAGATGAAGAAGAAAAAATTACAAAATCACTAAAACGTTTAGATGAAGAAGTTAAGCGTAGAAAAATACTGTTAGCTAATGCAAAAGTAACTAATTATACACAGTATAATGAGGTAGCAACGGATAGTATACCAACAATTTTTTATGATGATAGATAGTTTTGATGGAATGGCAGAAGCTAAATATGATGAAGCATTTATTAGTGTATTAAACACAATAGCTAGAGATGGAGCTTCTTTAGGTATATATATCATAACAACATTATCAAGAATGAATGCTATGCGTTTGCAGTTACAAGGTAATTTCAAAACAAAAATATCGTTATTTTTATTTGATAAGAGTGACCTATCTGCGATAGTAGGACGTTCGAATATCAATTTGGAAGAAATAAAAGGAAGAGCGGTTGTGAAGTTTGATGAGATTGTATATTTCCAAGTTGTTCAAGCTTATAAAACTCAAAGTTATTCAGAATATATAAATGCAATAAAAGAAGAGATAAATAGCATGGAAGAATATTGGCAAGGAGAAAAACCAGAAAGAATACCAATGTTACCAGAAAAAATTACATATCAACATATTGATGCTATATTTACTGATAAAGATGTAGATAATACGTTTGTATTAGGATTATATAGAGATACAGCTGAACTAGCGACATTTACTCTAGATAGAGCAATAATGATGGCGTCGGATAAGCCTACTGCCATAGAAAATTATTATACAGCAGTTGATTACAATCTAAACAGAGTAAGTAATGAATATAAGGCCTATTTATTTGATTCGGGAGATAAAGTGAAAACAAACTATTTATCAAATATTCAGAAGATAATAAATCCATTAGAAATAGAAGAAATAGTTAGAGAGCTTTTAACAGAACTTGAAAAAAAGGATGAGTCAAGCACAAGAATATTCACAAAAAAATATCTATTAATTATTCCAGAGATAGCCGCATTCTCACGAGACTCAAGGATATCAGAACAAAATCTTAAGCTTTTAGTAAAAGAAGGCGCCAAATATGGTATTACAGTTCTATTTATAGGATATTATCAAGATTTAGTATCTAATTTTGATTTCTTAATTAAACAGATAAAAACCTTTAGTAGAGCAGGTTTATATGGGCGTAAGGATATCTGATCGAGATCATACAAAAATATCCATATGTCTTTAATGAGGCTTACCTGAAGGCTAATGAAGGATATATTCTAACACCTTATAAATATGATAATGTACAGGTTATAGAAGAGTAGATAATGTTATAAAGTCCAAAAAAATAAAAGAATAAATAATTCTATACAAATTTAATATATTAAGTTTGTATAGAATTATAATTAAAAAAATGAGTAAAAAGCGGATATAATAAATTTTTAAAAAAGGTAAAATGAAGAATTTATATTAAAAAGATAAGCATTATCTATAAGATAATAGCTTATTTTTTTGTTTTAACTGGACTATAGTCAAGTAAGTAGACAGGAAAATGCGAAAATTAGCTGAAAAGATTAAGTGAAATTTGTTTTATGCTGAGGAGTAGATGTAAAACAAATTTTTAATGTTCATAAAAAGCTAATTCTTTCTCATTAGTAGACATGATACCCAAAAGAATAGTGCGACGGCGTAAAGATGGCAATCGTTTTTTTAATATTAGATTTTCCTCTTCAAGTAGAGAGATACGTTTTGGAAGCTCTTTGACTTGTTTGGCAGTAAAACCCTCACCATCATCAATTTTAACAGTCGAATACGGTTTAATCCATTTTGTGAGAGCGGATGGAGATACTCCATATTCTTTGATGAGTGAGGTTTGAGTTTTGCCATTGTGGTAAAGCTCTACGAGTGTTTGTTTGAAAGTTTCATCATAGTGATTTTTAGCGGACATAAAAGATACCTTCTTATGGTGTCTATAAATATAATAATACTATTTGCTTAATGTGGACACTTTTATATGTATAATGCAATAATAAATAGTATTATAAATATTGAAATAATTAACAATAAATTAACTACAAGTATAAATATTAGGGTATAACAAATATAAAGTTCCAAACAAATAATAAAAATATTAGTATAATATAGATATAAAAGATGGTGTAAAAGAGTATAAAATGAATGGGTAATTATAGAAATACTATAATGGACAATATATTATTTTTCAAACATAATATTATAAAAGAAACAGCAAGATTTTTTTATTTAAAAATAAGAAAAAAATACAAAGGGTATATGAAAAGGAAGTTAATAAATTGGGGACAATAAAAAGCTTTTTAAATATGCTAATTTAGATTTATATTTTTAGTTTTTTTATAAAAATAATATACAAAAATAATAAAAAGTATTATAATATATAGTAAGAAAAAAATGAGTTAGGAGGAAAGGTGTTGGTATATTAATAGGAGTTTTACTAGGTTTATTAGCGATAGCGGGATTAATAGGAGGAAAGATATATATGGATAGTAATAAAATGGAAAATATAGTAAAAAGTGATAAAGCAAAAGAAGCGATAGAAGCTATGTTGAAAAAAATGGAGGCAAAGGCACTAACTTCAGAGGGAAATATTAAAAGCTATAAGATTGACTATGATAAGGTTAAAGCAAATCCAATGGGGGGAATCAATATCTCAGTAATAGTAAACGATAATGAAGAGCTGAGAGTTAATACAACATTGGAAAAAGATTCGACTGGAGATGGATATAAGACAGGAGCAAGAACTATTTCTCCTGAATTATGGAAAATGACAGATAGAGGAAATGGAGAAGTGAGGTAGTTTTATGGGGTATAGTGACGAAACAAATGTAGAACTAGCGAAAAAGGAATATGAAGATAACAAACCAGGTGATATACTTGAAGTAGATGAGGGATATGTAGGTACTTTATCTGACATTAATAATAACCGTAGTAATAATGGAGAACAAATTTTCACTTATACAAAAACAAGTGGCGGAACCCAAACCGAGAGTGTAACACCAGATGCACCACTTAGTGAAAGAGAAAAGGTAGAAGAAATAACCATATTATATAGGGGTTCAACTAACCCTGTTAATGTATTTTCCGGTGAAGCTGGAGAGGTGAAAAAAGATTGGATTGATAATGATGGTCCAATGGCTAAGAGGATATTGTTTGGAGATAAAGGAGTTACAGGGCAACTGGAGGCCTCATCAGACTATTTAAAAGAAATGATGGAAAAGTACCCAAATGCTAAAATTAATATATATGCCCATTCATTGGGTTCTATGGATGCTCAATATTCTTTAGCCAATGTAACAGATTACTCTAGAATAAAGTCTGCTCATATCTATAATGGTCCAAATATTTATCCTACATTATCCCACGATCAGCGGGTTAATGTTAGCGCCTTATATGATAAAATACATAATTATGTAGATAGTAATGATCCGATAGGATTAGGTTATAAAAAAGGTGAGGGAACGGTAGGTAAAACTTATAAATTTAAAGGAGTAAATAAAACTATAGTACCCACGCTTCTTTTTGGATTGGTAGGATATGCTGTGGCAGAAGGTGCAGATCAACATCTGTGGGGAGGATATCGATTTGATAAAAACGGAAACCTTATTGATAAAGATGGAAATAGGGTTGAGGCATGGGATAAACCAGAAGAAATAAAAAAGTTACAAGCTGAATCAAGAAATAAAGAAAGAGAAGAGATGCTTAATAAGACTCAAGGGCTTTCGGTAGATGTGGATAAAGATGGTATAATTGATGCACAATTTGGAAGAGATAAGTTAATTGCAACAGATTTAATGCCAGGTAGTGTTGCTGGGAAAAATATAGTTATTAATTTTTCTTCGTTGCAAGGATTATCAAAAAATTTGCAAGGATTACTGAAAGATTTAGAACAAATACGAGGATTATTAAGTAAATCAACATCAACCAATAATAATGTGGAATCAAGAAAAGCAAATAGGACTGAAACTTTAGAACAGTCAATAGTAAGTTACCTAGAACAAATAAACCTTATAAAAAGTATAAAAAGATTAGATAATTTTTATACGACATTAGAGAATAATAGTCCATTATTTAAAGAAATAAGTAATTATAGTACATATCAATTTTCTAGACAGTTTGATTGGTTTGGGTTTAGTGGTTTTAAAAAATGGTGCTATCGAAGTGGAGGATCGTGGGATTATCATGTAGTAACTAAAATGCTTGATATATTGAAGAGAAAAGCAAAAGAAACATCAGATACTGTAAATAAAAAGCATTATCATAGCCAGTAGTATTATGCTGGTAAGTCCTGTGATTACATTGAATACTAAAACAAAATTAGCTCGAAAAGGGGAACAGACAATAAACAGCTTTAAGAAAAGTATAGATGATACTTTAAAGGGTCAGAGTATAAGGTCATCATTTGAGGATGGAATAGCTAATCCTCTTTCGGAAGTATTAAAAGTAGAACAAGCTAATGTAGATAAAATGGAAGAATGTATAAATAGTATGATTACTAGTGTTAATGCATTAGCAGCTAGTCATAAAGATAATGATAGTACAATAGAGCAAAATTGGAGATCTAACCAGGATGTAATGGGAGGCTACAAGGTTGGGAATGTACCAGCTGATTTTGATACTTTTGTGAAAAAGTCAAATCTATTTGATGACTTGGAAGTATTAAAAGCGTTTGATCAGCAAGTTGATAATACAACAAATACCTTAGGAGATAGTATGATAAAGGCTTTTTCTGGATATTTAACAGAATCTAAAAACAGTATGAATAGTACATATGTTGCCTTAAAGGATACTGAGTATACAGCTGAAGATGTTATAGGGGAATATCCTATAGAAATTTGTTATAAAGAAGGTGAAGATATACATTTTTATGATACAGTGGAAGGTAGTATTAGTATATCTGAAAGTATTAAAAGAATTGTAAAGCTTATAAATGCTATTGAGCAAGACTATCATGAAACTGTTCAAACTATTGATAGTGCAGGCGGAGCAATACCTTCATTAAAAACACAACTTAGAAGCTATTTAGAGGATGCGATATATGGTTATTCTACCTTATCTGATGTGATAAAAGCTCAAAGAGTTACAGCGGCAATAATGGATAGAATATACAGACAAGTTCAAGGTTTTTTAAGATTAGTAAATGAAAATCAAGGGAAATCTATTGAAGCTTTTAGGAGCTAGGATGGAAGAAATGGGAACTATGGCATCGCATATCACAGAAATAGTAGAGCAGTCTTTTGGAGATAAATCATAATATAAATAAAAATAGAGAATATGATCTGACTCCAAAAAGTTGGACCTAGATAGCGTAGTAGTTAAAAATGACTGCTACGCTATCATTTTATATTTATATAGCCATATGTTTTAGTCTATATTGTTTAGGGCTTAACCAACCTAATTTCTCTTTAATGCTATCTTCATTATAATATTTTTATATATTTTTTTAATAGCTAATTTCAATTTATTATAATCTCTATATATTACACCATAATAGATTTCTTGTTTTAATATACCAAAGAAATTTTCTATTACTGAATTATCTAAACAATTTGCTTTTTAGACATGCTTTTGGAATATATCTTCCTCTTTTAATCTTTTTGCATATGACTTCATCTGATAAGCCCATCCTCGATCAGAATGGAAAGTTCTTCTATCGCTGTAACCTTTTATAGCTTCTTTTAGTGCATCCATTATATTCTTAGCTGTTGGGCGTTCGCTTATACTATAACTTATTATCTCTCTGTTATACATATCCATAAATGGACCTAACTATAGTTTCTTTACTGTCACTTTTTCCTTTTTCATTAACTTCATAATACTTAAATTCAGTTGTATCTGTTGTGATTTTTTTGATATGGAATAGTTATGTTAAAAACGTCTTCTAATTCTGTTTTTTTAGATGTTTTTCCAATATTCCCCTTATACAAATTATATTTTCTACTTTTTCTAGTGAATGATGTAATTTGTAGTCCAAGTTTTTGAATAATTCTTTGAACTTTCTTTTTGTTTATTATGTGTCCTAAATTACGCAATGCTCCGCACATACGTCTATAACCATAATCTTTATTATTCTCTTATATTTCTATTATTATTCTCTTATATTTCTATTATTTACTATTTCTTCGAGTTCTTTATCAGAATCAACTCTATCTAATCGCTTTTTGCCAGTATATATATGTTGCCTTTGGCATTTTTGTATATAAAAGAAGATCTTTTTAATTTGAAATTTTCTTGGAGACTACATATGATTCTTGTCTTTTTCTCATTTGAGCTTCTTCTTCTAAACATGCAGTCTCCTCATTTCTTTTTAAAAATGCATTTTTCTATCTTTTGGTTGAAGTAATTGATCTTATAATTCTTTTACATATTCTTTAGGTATACTATCATTTGTCGTTTTCTCACTTAACTTTTTAATTGATTTAGCCATTGAACTTTTTCCGACCTTTCTTTCGATCTCTCAATGCATCAGGACCTACAGCTCTAAAACGATTTATCCAGTTACAAATTAACGCAGGATTAATTATACCTTCTTGTAAAGTTATATCTTTTATATGAGAGTTCACTTGTTAAGTATAATTCTACAACAAATAACTTTTTTTGAAAGAATATTTTTTTCTTTTTTTCTGGGAATAAATAATCCTTCGTCTACATATTTCTTATACTTAGAAACCCAAATTATAATATTAGCTTTTTGATTTTTATATTGTACTTTTTTTAGCTAATGTTATATATCCAATTCCTTCATTTAAATACTCTAGTACTATTTTTCTTTTTAAATTCAAAATTATATTTAGTCATAAAAATACCGACCTCCAAAAAAAGTTAGATTTTTTTGGTCTAACTTTTTAGAGGTATATTATGGTGAGAAGTAGGTGTTTTAATGAAAAACTAAGTAAGAAATGGAAAATATTTATAATAACAACAGTAGTTTTAGTAGGTAGTATATATGGATATTATAAAATAAATAATAGAAATGCATTTGAAGAGATGTATAATTCATATTATAACTTATTACCACTTAGAACAGTAGATAATATGCCGCAGATAAAATATGTGTGTAGAGATAACCTAGGAATAGATATTGCAAAACTATACTATAAAGAACAAGTTAATGGAAGTAATATAGAATTTTCTTTAATAAATCTTAATAATAAAAAGAAAATATTTGTGATTAGTTCAACATTAATTGCCGAAGGTGTATATTTAGATATAAACTATCTATATGATATGGATAATCATAAATTGCGAAATACTGTGACTTTCCGTGGGAAAAAAATGTTCCATTAACTGAAGACAAACCAAAACAGAGAGAGAACTCTTAGAAAAAGCATAATATCTCAAAAATACTTACAGAAGAAAATCAGACGAACTGTTAGATACAGTTTTTAACAGATTGGAAAAAGGTATAATGGAAGTTCATATTCAAGGAGTAATATGGGAAGATTAACAATAGAAAAAGATGAATTTTTTTGGGACAGTTTGGAGTTAATTACAATCCGAAAAGTTTAACGATAGCTTTTAATTGTTAAAAGGAAATATCTAATAAAATTATAGAAAAAGAGAACCAACTTATTTGAAGTATAGTTCTCTTTTTTGTTGCTAATTTACCTAAAACATATATTTATAGGGTTAAACATTTTTTTAGTTATAGGGACATCCCTAAATTCAAGTAACCTTTTTAATCTTTAATTGTTAAGCTGTAGTATTTATAGTTTATATAAATTTTCACATATTCAAAAGATATTTCCGTCAGAAAAAAATAAGTATATCTGTCGAACTCGAAACAAGGCTCACCTTCTTTTTGCAATGAAGTCAGCAACTTTTTTTCGGTGGATCGACTATAACTTTCATGTATTTTTAGATTTTTCTTGGTGAATATCGATACGATATTTTTTTCTAATCATTGTTGCCAATTCTTTGAATCCGTCTATATCAGCTATATTGATGTCTGGTAAATATTTAAGTGGAATATAGTTAGTTTGATGAGCCCAACTAACATTTCTATATATTTGATACGGACAACTTTCAGTAATTTTTGATTTTTAATTTTTAATTTCGCACAAAGCTCTTTGTCTTGAATAATTTCCGCTTCTATAACATCAGAATGTTCAGAAACAGATTCTTTAAAAGTGTTTGTGGAAGTTGTTGTTTTTCTGTCACGTAGACTTTTTATTAACTAATGTTTTATTAACAAAACTTCCTTTACCTTGGACTCTAAAAATATACCCAGCAGTTTCCAACTCATTCAGAACTCGTACAGCAGTGGTACTACTTACGTTGTAAATTTCTTTGATTTCTTTTTCTGTATAAAGTTGTTCTCCCTCTTTAAACATACCAGTTTGTATTTTTCAAAATAATATCATTAATAATCTTTTCGTATTTTTCAAAAGTAAACCTCCTAATTAATAATATAAATAAAATCCCCTAAAAATTTAATGTGTTAATTCAATTTTATAATATCATTTAAAAGGAATTTTGTAAAGATAAAATAGAAATTTTTTTAATAAAAATTTTTGAGGAGATATAAAGAAATGTTGGTGTATTTAACAAAAGATTATTTGGAATGAGAAAAAGAGAATTGGACCAGTATAAAAAGAAACCTAAATCTAGGATTTAAGTTTCTTCTTCAATTAATTTATTTTTTAACAAATGGGCTTATAGCACCGTATAAAGCTGCGTCATTACCAAGAGAAGCAGCTAAGAATTTAGTTTTGTTAATTTTTATCGGGTGTAGTTCTCTTACTTTTGCTTCAAGTTTGTTAAGAAGATAATCTCCTTGAGCAGAAACTGCTCCACCGATAACGATATATTTCGGATCTAAAATACATAGAAGATTAACAATACCACGAGCTACTTCGTATAGCCACTCATCAAGAATTTTTAGGGCGTTAGTATCTTCGCGTTTACAAAGATCGAAGAATTCGATAACGCTAAGGCCATCATACATTTCTGCTTTAATTTTGCGGTCAAGTGCGATAGTAGAGGCACGTTGTTCATATGTTGTATCAGTTTCAACATCATAGACAGATGCTCCGATTTCACCAACACCGAAGTTAGAACCGAATGGTAAGCTGTTTAAGTAGTAAGCACCACCGATACCTGTTCCTAATGCCATACAAAATACTTCATCAAGACCTTTTGCTCCACCTAACCATTGCTCACCAAGAAGTGCGCAGTTTACGTCGTTATCAACATAAACATCTACTCCTAGGCGGTCTCCGAAATCTTTTTTGAAGTTTGTGCCCACGTAGTTTTTAATAGTCGGAGCTGCACGAATAACTTCCATATTTATGTTATCGATAACTCCGGCGGCTGAGATTCCAGCTGCGTTGAAGTTATAGCTTTCACGAATCTTGCTAGCGATTCTAAACATTTCGTCAGTGATTTTTACTGTTACATTATCAGGTGTTTTACAAGTTTCGTAATGGATAATTTTGTAATTATCATCAAAAACAGCAAATTTAATACTTGTTCCACCAATATCTATTCCTAAATACATATAATACCTACTTTCTTAATTTCAGAGCCTAAATAAATTGTTTATAAATAAGGACTTATAGTCGGAGGCTCTTTATTATGTTTATTTTTAAAATGTTTTTTTCATTGATATATTAACATAAAAATAAAAAAATAGAAATAGTTTCTTTAGTTTTTTGATTAAGGAAAGAAAAAAATCACCGGTATAGAAGCCTAAATAAATCGTTAAAATATTAGAAGTCGTGTGTTTTAGTAAATAAGGGTAGAGACAGAATAGCCAATATAGTTTTTATGTTATTATAAAAAGCAGAGAAAATGTAGAAAATATTTATGATGAGGAGATAGTTATGGATACAATAATATTTTTTTAGAACCGGTATTTGCAGAAAAGAATATGGGGAGGAAGAAATTTAGAAAAATTCAACTACGCTATTCCTGAAGGAAATATAGGGTGAGGCATGGGTAATTGCTGCTCATGAAAAATGGTAGCTCTTTAATAAAAAAATGGTGAGTTAAAAAGGTTTAACATTAAAAGAAGCCTACGAGAAAAAGACCGGAACTTTTTACTAAGAAAAATACGATAAATTTCCATTGTTGGTAAAAATTTTTAGATGCAAGTGATTACCTATCTGTGCAAGTTCACCCAGAAGATGACTATGCACGTGTAAATGAAAATGGTGAATTAGGGAAAACAGAATGTTGGTATGTTCTTGATGCGAAAGAAAATGCAGAATTAATCTATGGTCATATAGCGAAAACGAAAGAAGAGTTCACTCGTGGTATCGATGAAGAAAAAAATGGGATGATTTATTTATTAGAGAAAAGGTAAAAAAGGTGATTTCTTCTATATCCCAGCGGGAACTTTACATGCAATAGGTGCAGGGAACTTAATTTATGAAGTGCAACAAAATTCTGATACAACGTATAGAGTTTATGATTATGACCGTACGGATAAAGATGGTAACAAACGTGAACTACATATAGAAAAAACAAAAGATGTAACTGCGGTTCCTTTTGAAAAAGTCCAACTAGAGCAAGAAGTTTACGAAGTTGGAAATATAAAAGTAACGCAACTTGCAGAAGAAAGATATTTTGGTGTTTATAAAATCGAAGTATCAGGAGAGGCAGAGTTAACAAAGAACGATACAGGGAATTTATTCACAGTGTTAGAAGGTCAAGGTCGTATTAAGGTAGAAGATACTGTGTATGATATTAAAAAAGGAGATAGTTTTATTCTAACAACTCAATGTAGCGATTGTCGGTTAGATGGGGATATGCTGCTTATAGGAAGTTACGATAGATAAGTACCCTTAATCATAGAATAGAGAAAAGTGATGGCAAAGAGATGTTTGTCATTGCTTTTTATTATGCCTAATTAACGTCAGAGGGGGGATAGCTAAAAAGTATTTAAAGAGTTAAAGTGTTTTAATGTGTTAAATAATTAACTTCTATATTGCGATGAGAGATAAATACCTAAAAGGCAATTTATGGAAGTGAAGTAATAGTGGATACTACTTTATCAATATAAGGTGCTAAAGGGTTTTAAAAAATAAAAAAATTAGAATTTTTGGCTTGACAAACAAAAAGTAAACGTTTTACAATATAATTGTATTAAAAATTTAATGTGTTAAATAAAAAGCTAAAAAAAGCAAATAACGGAGGTTTTTATAATGAAAGATTTAAAAAGGGCTGTATTCAGCATTGCTTATCCCATTTGACGAAAAATGGTGAGGTAAAAGAAGAGGATTACGTCAAGTAATCGAGCACAATATCAACGTTAGTAAGGTTGATGGATTATATGTTAATGGAAGTAGTGGGGAAAACTTCTTATTAAACACTGCTCAAAAAGAAACAAATTTTTAAATTTGTAAAAAGAAGTAGTAGGGGATAGAGTAAATCTTATCGCTCAAGTTGGATCGTTAGACTTAAACGAAGCGGTAGAACTTGCTAAATATGCAACAGAATTAGGCTATGACTCATTATCAGCAGTTACTCCATTCTACTATCCATTATCATTCAACGAAATCAAACATTACTACAAAACAATTATTGATGCAACAGACAACAGCATGATTCTTTACTACATTCCTTTCTTAACAGGGGTTAAAATTAGTTTAGATCAATTTGCTGAATTATTTGAAGATGAAAAAGTTATCGGTGTTAAATACACAGCGGCTGACTTCTATCAACTTGAAAGATTTAGAAGAAGATTCCCAGATAAACTTATCTGGTCTGGATTTGATGAAATGCTAGTTCAAGCGGCTATTACAGGAGTAGATGGAGCTATCGGTTCTACTTACAACGTAAATGGACAAACAAGTAAAAAAATCTTTGAACTTGCTAAAGAAGGTAAAGTTGCAGAAGCTTATGAACTTCAACATCAAGCTAACGATGTAATTGAAAAAGTTTTAGAACTAGGATTATATCAAACTCTAAAAAGAAATCTTAAAAAGTAAAAGGTATCGATGCTGGTTACTGTAAACAACCTATGAAAGTATTTGACCCAGCAAAAAGTAGCAGAGGTAGAAAAAAATTAGTTAAAGATTACAATCTTTAATTATTAATGCAGGAGTAAATAGGTTAAGGGGAAAATATAAGGCGAAGAGCCTAGAAGTAAATATGTTTTAAAAAATAGGAGGAAGATACCATGGATAAAGTAGGATTTGGTACGTTAAACAGTATAGTTTTAGGACTATATTTACTAGCTATGCTAGGAGTAGGTATGTATTTCACTAAAAAAGCTGGGGAGAGTACAGAGGCATTTTTCAAAGCAGGAGGGAAGGTTCCTTCTTGGGCAGTAGGATTTTCAATTTATGCAACAACGCTATCTGCCATTACATTTATGGCGACACCGGAAAAAGCATTTAATGGAGACTGGACATATGCAGCAGGGAACGTTGCGATTATCGCGATTATTCCGATATTAATTTATTACTATGTTCCGTTCTTTAGAAAATTAGATGTAACAACAGCGTATGAATATTTAGAAGAACGTTTCAACCCAAGTATGCGTGTTATTGGAAGTGTTTTGTTCTCATTATTCCACATTGGGCGTATTGCGATTGTAGTTTATTTACCAACAGTTGCAATTACTTCAGTGTCAACAGTTAACCCATATTTAGTATGTGCGGCAATCGGTATACTTTGTGTTATCTACTCGTTTATGGGAGGTATTGAAGGGGTTATTTGGACAGATGTTATTCAAGGAATTATTTTACTTGGAGGAGCTATTCTTGTTATTATTCTTGGGGTATACCAAGTAGGTGGTTTTGGAAATGTTGCAACAGATGCTCTTGCTAACGGTAAAATCGTTACAGCACAAAAATTCAGCTGGTCATTTACAGCGTCAACTATTCCAATTATCTTTATAGGATCAATCTTTAATAACTTACAACAATATACAGCTTCTCAAGACGTTGTTCAACGTTATAGTACTACAGAGTCTATTAAAGAAACTAACAAATCAATTTGGACAAACGGATTATTAGCATTTATAACTATTCCAATTTTCTACGGAATGGGAACAGTTCTATACAGTTTCTACAAAGGGGCAAATGCTGTAACAAAATTACCGGATTTCATGAATGCGGAAGTAGTAGGGAAAGCAGCTAACACAACAGCTTTAGTACCTTACTTCATCTTAACTGCATTACCAGCAGGTGTTGCTGGATTAGTTATCGCAGCTATTTTAGCGGCAGCTCAATCAACAATTTCTTCAAGCTTAAATTCAATTTCGGCTTGTATTACAGTTGATATTAAACAACGTTTCTTCGGTACTAGTAAAGACGCTAAACAAGACGTTCTTTTAGCTCGTGTTATTATTATCATAGCAGGGGTATTAGGAACAATCGCAGCATTGTACTTCGTAAATACTAACCAAAAAGAAACTTGGGATTTATTCCTTAAATATACAGGTTTACTAGGGGTGCCTCTAGCAGGAACATTTGCATTAGGTATCTTTACTAAACGTGCAAATGGAGCTGGTGCATTATTAGGACTTATCGTAGCAGGATTAGTTTGTTACTATATCCAAGACTACACAACTTATGCAAAACAAAGTCCATTCATCTTCTCTGGATTCTCATTCTTAAGTTCATTAGTATTCGGATATATTTGTAGTTTCTTCTTCAAATCTACAAAAAATATCACAGGACTTACTATTCATACTAAAGATCGAGAATACGTAAAAAGAAGCAAAAATAATAAATTAATTTGATTAAATAACAAACTTACACAATAAAAAGGCAGCCCTAAAATATTTAGGGCTGTTTTTTTATAAATTAGAAAAATAATTATTGTGATACTTGTAAGAAGCGGTTATAATTTAATTGCAGAATGAAATAGAAAAGGAGTTTTTTTATGGATATTACTGAATATTTAGGAAGTTGGAGTAGACCTCTGAATTTTGACAGTTATTGGGATAAAAAGCTAGAATTTATAAATAGCGTACCATTGGATTATGAGTTAACAGAGGTCGAGTTTTCAAACTTCGATAATGTAAAATACTACGATTTGTATTTTACAAGTTTTGATGGAGCGCGTATTTATGCAAAATTTATAAAACCTGTGAGTAATGGTGAAATTCCAGCCTTATTTTATTTCCACGGTTATCCAGGATGTAATCGAAACTGGTTTGAAAAAACAGCGTATGCTTCTTTAGGTTATGCGGTTTTTGCGATGGACTTTCGAGGTCAAGGTGGAAAAAGTCAAGATATAGGTGGTATTCTTGGAACCACTGTTGCAGGGCATATAGTTGCTGGTATTGATGATGAGTTGGATAATATGATTTATGTTAAAAACATTCTTGATATGTGTTTGCTTATTCGTATTGCGAAAGATATTGAGGGGATAGATGCTAATAATATAAATTGTGCTGGCGGCTCACAAGGTGGGGGCTTTGCGACAATGTGCGCAGGTTTGAACGACATAAAAAAATGTATAATTCTTTATCCGTTTTTATCTGATATGAAAAAAGTTTATGATCTTGATCTAGATTTAGTCGCCTATGAGAGTATCCGTTATTATACACGCTGGTTCAGTTCAACAGGGGAAAATGATGAGAAACTATTTAATAGATTAGCGTATATAGATGCGAAAAACTTTGCGCCAAGAGTAAAGTCGAAAGTACTATTTGGAGCTAGCAATATCGATGTTATTTGTCCGATAGAAACACAGTTTGCAGTGTATAACAATTTGAATTGTGAAAAAGAGTTGGTTTTATATAAAAAATATGGTCACGAAAACATACCAGATTTTAATACAAAAACGGCAAGATTTTTATTAGACGACTAGCAAAGGGAACGAACCTGCATGCTAGATTGTAGAAAATCTAAGAGGAGGATAAGAACTAGTGAAATTAGAAAAAAATAGACAATTTGAATATAATTTGAACAAAATTGCCGATAATCATCCAAGGTTGGATTACTATGAATTAACCTATACAGCAGTAGATAATTCAAAAATTTACGCAGAAGTAATGGTTCCTAAAGGACAAGTGCGAGGGTTTTTTTATAGAAATACCAGATTACAAAGCTTTCCCAAAAGATTATCTTAACCTGGGGAGATACGCAATACTTGATTATGCAGTAGCTTCATTACATGTTCGAGGACAAGTAGGGCGAAGTGAAAATAGACAACCAGCTTCAATTTATTTCCCATTTTTTAAACAATCAAAATGATGAATTATATTATAATTTTGTTTATCAAGATGCAATAGATTTGGTGGCAGTGTTAAAAAGAATTTCCTGAATTAGAGATTAATGTTTTTAGGAATAGGACAAGGAGCTAGTGTAGGCTTAGCTGCGGCTGCAGTAACAAAAGATATAGCAAGATTATTTATCTCAAACGCCCAAAATATAGATTTTTGAAACTATTTTTTTAAAGAAAATGCTGACGTGAGGAATTTACGAAGCTATTCGAGATTATAATCGTAATTTCCCACAAAAGAAGACTATATGTTAGATTGTTTTAAGTGAAATAGATATTCTTAATTATGCAAAAGAAGCAGAAGCACAAGTTTATTATGGTTACTCACATCTTAATGTAAGAACACCGAAAAAATGCCAAGATAAATTATTAGAATTATTACCGAATAAAGAGATTATTCATTACCGAAAATTTGAACATGAAGTGCTTCAAGAACACTTCTTCGATGAGTTTGTTTTGAAAAAATTGGGAGAGTTATAAATAGAGGATAAAAGCGATTATTTAGAGCTAGGTTGATAATTTGTAGTAAATGTTGGAGGTAGGCTATGGCAGATATTATAAGACCAAGGGTTTTTGTGTCGTATTCGTGGGAAGATGAAGAACATATTGAATGGACAAAAAAACTTGCTAATCATTTAATAGAAAATGGTGTGGATATCCATATAGATCAGTATGATTTAGAGCTGGGAGATAGATTACCACAATTTATGAAGAAAGAAATAACAAGAGCTAATTACGTATTGATTATTTGCACGCCAAATTATAAAGAAAGCAGACAATAGACAAAGCGGTGTAGGATATGAGGGCCATATTATAGCGGGAGAATTGTTTCAAAAACAAAATGAAAGAAAGTTTATACCTATAATACGAAAAGGAGAAATAGAAGAATGTTTCCCAACTTATCTATTGAGTAAACTGGGTATAGACTTTAAGGATGATAACAAATTTGAGGAAAAATTACAAGAATTGCTTGCTACAATTTATGGAAGGAAAAGCAAACCTAAGCCTGGAAATATACCGATATTTAACAAGAGTGGTTATAAAGGAAAAGAAGATAACGAGGATGAGAAAATAAAAGTTATAGGCATTTTAACAAATGAAGTTACTGTGCCCAAAATGGATGGAACGAGAGGTTCAGCATTATATAAAATACCATTTAAACTTTCAAGGGTACCAAGCGAATTATGGGAGAATCTATTTATTCAATTATGGAATTCTCCACCACAATATACAACAATGCATAGACCTGGAATCGCGAGTGTAATAGGCGATAAAATTATTTTAGATGGTACTACTATTGACGAAGTTAAGGATTATCATAGAGATATATTACTATTATGTGTAAATGAAGCTAATAAAAGGATGATAGAAATTGAAAAAAAGAAATCGTGAACTTGAGCAAAGAAAAAAAGTCAGAAATCCAGAGCCATTATCAAGGGATTCAAGATGTTTCAAAAGATATAAAATGGTAAACTTATTTTATAATTTACGAAGTAAGACTACAGGTAAATAAAGGGGTTTATTAAGTTGGAAATCAAAAGTAATGAAGAAAAATATTAAGAAAACAAAGGCTAATACAATAGCGAATAGTCTTGAATTTTCTAAAGGTACAATTGTATACCGCACGACCAAGGTCAAGTAGAGAGAATCTAATAGTATATATAAAACCGTGAATCTAAAATAGCTAGATTCACGGTTTAATGTTATTTCATTTTTTCTAGTTCTTCGATAAGTTTTTCTTCAGTTAATGAACCTGGGAATCTATTTGCTATAGTACCATCACTATTGATAAAAAAATATGAGATGGGAATGAGCGGATTCCGTAATTTATTAAGAAACGATCGTTAACATCAAATAACACTGGGTAAGTAAGGTTAAGTTCTTTAGCTTTTGCTAGGATAACATCTTTACTTTTATCGCTAGGATTTTGATTTTTGAAGACTTCATCGTTAGGAGAAGTAATAGATAAAAAGACAATATCTTCTCTAGCTTTTACTTTTTGATAAACTTTTTCAAGTTCTGGAATTTCGCGAAGGCACGGTCCGCACCAAGAAGCCCAAACATTGATATAAACTTTTTTACCTTTAAAGTCGCTAAGTTTAACTTCTTTTCCATCTTTATCCATTACAGTAAAGTTATAAGCCTGAGTTGTTGTTTTCTCTTCTTTTTTTTCTTGAGAAGAGTTTGATGTATCTTCTTTTTTAGGTTCTTCTTTTGAACAAGCTGTTAAAAGAAGTGAGCTACTAAGTAAAGCAGCGCCTAATAGTGATAATTTTTTTCATAAGTTAGTCTCCTTTTTAATTAAAATATCTCATAAGTGATACAAAAGAACCACTTAGTATTAATATACCAATTATAATTAATATTATTCCTGAAATTATTTGTGTATATTTTTAAAATATTAGTATGTTTCTTGAATATTCTCAATAACGTAGATGCGAAAAAAATGCTACAAAAAAATAAATGGTAAGATAAATCCTAAACAATATACTAATACCAAAATTATACTCATAATACCCGTATGGCTAGAAGCGTATAAAAATACACTTGCTAGGATAGGGCCAATACATGGAGTCCATGAAAAACTAAATGTAAAGCCCATTAGAAAGGCTAAAACTGGAGTAGTTTTGTTACCTTTTCTTTTTACTTTATCTTTAATGGAAAACTCTTGTTTTAAAAAACCGATTTTGAAAACTCCAAGTTGAAGTAATCCCATAAAAACAATAAGTATTCCACTAACTATTTGCAAAGTTTTAATATTTTCGTTTAAGAAAAATACTAATAAAAGCTTGTTGCAAATGCTAAAATGAAAAATGTCGAGCAAATACCTAAGACAAAGAATAATGTATTTGTAATGGTATTGCGTTTATTAAAAACCAATTCACCGTGTTCATTTTGCTCTTTTTTACCAGCTAGTATTCCGATATAGATAGGTAAAATCGGGATAACGCAAGGTGATAAAAATGACAACAGTCCTTCTAAAAATAAAAAGGATAATTTCACGAGTGAAACTGATGTGCTTAAGTCTGTCATAAAGCCTCCCTTATTGGTGTAGTAGCAAGTGATATTAATAATTTTTTTCATTAAAAAAACTTACACGATAACTATATAATAAAAATACTTATTAGTGCAATTTTTATGCCTCAAATATAACTCAAAAAAATTACGACAGTAAAGCTTTGTGACAGGTTTTTATCACTATTGTTACAAAACTGTTACAAGTATTGAAAAACTTTTTCTACATCATATAATGGTATTACGTCAGAATTAAAACGAAACTTAAAAGGTGTTTAAATGGAGTTAAAGACGTATAGATATTAAAGTTTTGAAATAACAATTTAGAAAAAATAGAAATTTAGAAAATATTATTAGAGAGCGTTTAGCTCGAAATCAGATTTTAAGGAGAAATTATTTTAGATGAGTAAATTACATAAATTAGTAGCAACAACAGCAATCGTATCAACAGTAGCTTTTGGTTTAGCACAAGTAGCTGACGCTGATACTTATACAGTTAAAAAAGGTGATACACTTTGGGATATCGCTATTAACAATGGAACAACTGTTGACCAACTTATGCACGATAACAACTTAACAAGTTCATTAATCTTCCCTGGAGATAAATTAACTTATAACACAACTGTTAACCAAGTAGCTCAAGCAAAACAAGAAGGATACTACTCAGTAGTTTTAGGAGATACTTTAGCGAAAATCTCTAGTAGATTTGGTGTATCAGTAGATGAACTTGTTAAATTAAACAATATCTCTAATCCAAACTTAATCTACGTTGGTGAAGTTTTAAGAATCGATGCAGCTGCAGCGGCTAAAACTCAAACAACAGCGGCTACAGTAGCAAAAGCATCTGTAACTCAAACTACATCAGCACAAACTGTAGTAAAAGTTGATCCAACAGCAACAGTAGCAGCGAAACCAGCAGCTACGCCAGCTCCAGCGGCAACACCAGCCCCTGCAGCGAAACCAGCAGCTACACCAGCTCCAGCTCCAAAAGCTGAAGTTAAACCAGCGGCTACACCGGCACCAGCAGCTACAACTCAAGTGGCGTCTTCAAACAAAGCGGCAGCAATTTATCAAGCAGCTATGGCTCAATTAGGAAGAATCCAAGATTGTACAATGCTTGTAACTAACTCTCTTAAAGCAGTAGGAATTAATTTCCACGACTGGCCAGCAGGATATATGAGTTTAGGAACTGTTGTTCCAGCATCTCAAGCGCAACCAGGAGACTTAGTATACTATGCTAACGGTGGTTTAGGATTTGCTCATATCGCTGTTTATGCAGGTAACGGACAAGCTATCCACGGTGGATGGAACGGTAACCAAACAGTAGTTAACAGTGTTAACGTTGGAAGTGGACCAGTATTTATCCGTGTAAGATAATTAGATAAAAAATAAAGCACTTTGGACATTTGTTCAAGGTGCTTTTTATACTTTACTGGAAATGCTGTATAAAAATAAGTCCTAAGGTTTTCCTTAGGACTTATTAAGGTTTGATTTAAGAAAGTTCAGTTTGTAGTAAATCTTTAAAACAAAGTCCAGCATCATGTAAATCTTTTTGATCAGGATGTGATTTTGATTCTTTCACCATATCCACCAAATCTGGTGTAGCTTTGTGAATAAAATTAGGGTCTTTCCATGACAATATTTTAAAGACGATAAGTACCTTAGGGTCTATTTTCCCTTGGCAAACAAATGTTTTAAGGACGTCGTTACCACGTTCTTTCATAAAGTCTATATAATTGTTTATTGAATCATCTGCATGATAATGTTCTCGTGGGACACCACAAGTTAAAAAAAGTGCTACTTTTTTGTCTTTTATATCTTAGTACATTTATGAAATTTTTGCATTTTTGTTGGCAGTTGTTTTTGTCTGTCCAAGCACCTAAGATGTACAAGTCATATTGTTCTTGTAGTTTTTGTTTTTTTGTCTTTTTATATCTAGTAAAGTTACATCTGCTAGGCTTTTTTTATCTCATTATAGATAGCCTCTGCTACTTTTTTTGTGTTTTTTTAGTTCTACTTGAGTAGGCTAGTAATATTTTTCATAATTTACCTCCGAATTGTAGTAAACTTATTATAACAAAAATAAAAAGAAATATATAGTAGATTGTATAAATAATTTCTCGAAAAATGTTACTAATATATTGGGAGAAAATTGATTCGTAGAGGGTGGTTTTTAGTCTTATAAAAGGAGATTTATTAAGGGGATTAAAGGTTAACAATTGCTAGATTACGGGAAGTATAGTATTATAAAAATTATGATATGGAGGTAGAATTGATGGCGAAAATTTTTGATTTGACGAGTAATGCATCCTTTATCGTCTATAGGATAGAGACATTGACAAAAATGAAGACTTCAAAGAAGATGATTTATAATTATATTGAATTGGATAAAAAAACGGGAAGCTTTCCATCAGAGCTTGAGTTTGTAACAAGTTTTTATGATGAGAAAACAGGGAGTAGTGGAAGCTTATTTAAAAATACTAAATTAGACAATTATATTTTAGCTTATACGGGAACGAACTATTATTTTGATCGAGAAAAGGATTTGTATGCTGATGTTGTAGGTGTTTGCCTTGGGCAAGGAGAACATTATCCACCGTGTTATAGGTTTTATAAGAGAATGGTAAAAAAGTATGGTGAAAATATTATTTTAACTGGGCATTCTTTAGGTGGGAATATCGCCATGCGTGTTGCTTTGGAATATAATGTTAAGGAAACAATAGTTTATAATGCAGCGCCGTTATATTTAAAAGATGGTGTTGATATTTTTATGACGCCAGATATGGATGAAGTCTTATATTATGAGAGATTAGCCAGATATAATAGAAAAGTTAAGAAGGTTGCTAAGAAAAAATTAGAATTTACAGGGTCTGTGAAGAGAATTGTTTCTGAAAAGTGATATTTTTCACGCGTATTTCGGAATTGTTGGGTATAGGCTGTTATTTAGGAGATGTTTATATAATAAAAGATGCAGGGATACATGGTATAAAGGGATTTTTAGGAGATAATCAAGAAACGATGGTAGCTCTTTTGGAAAATGGAGATGTTAATCATAAAAATATTGTTGCAGAGTATAAAGAATTTTTCATTAGAAGATATTAAGTTGTTAGGGTATGTTATCGAAAGATATTCTGACATCTTTGAGCGATCAGATTAACTCAACTTTGCAGAGTGAAACTATCTTGAATAGTTTAAATAAAAAAATTCTTATAGTGTAACATTTAACAACTTTATACAGAGTGTGTTAGATGAAATTGAGAAGAAGAAAAAAATCAAATGCAAAGTAAATATTTCATAGAGTAGATGATAAGGTAGGGTAAAGACAAAGAGAGCTTTTAAAAATATTTAAGAGATTGTTAATATACTTAATTATACGAATCTTCTACATGTTAGGGTGCTGAAAAAGATGATATAATATAGAAGAGTCTATGCGAAAAAGTAGAAAAACTAGACTATGAAATAATTTATAATTAAGGAGGAGCTCGGATGGCTGAATACAAAATTTTAGTAGTTGATGATGAGGAGCCGATTGCGAAAATTCTAGACTTTAATTTGAAAAAAGAGGGTTATGATGTAATTATAGCGAATGATGGAGAACGTGCGGTTGAACTTGCATTTAGCGAAAATCCTGATTTGATTTTACTAGATTTGATGTTACCTAAAAAAGATGGTATGGAAGTTTGTCGTGAAGTTCGTGCGAAGAAAAATATACCTATAATAATGCTAACTGCAAAAAATAGTGAGATTGATAAGGTGCTTGGATTAGAATTTGGGGCAGATGATTATGTAACTAAACCATTTTCTACAAGAGAGCTTATGGCTCGTGTTAAAGTAAATCTTCGTCGTGTTTCAAAACAACAAGAAGATGTAGAAGAGGAAAAAACAAGCGAGCTGGCGATAAAAGATATAGTTATTTATCCGGATGCATATGTTATTAAGAAAAATGGTAAAGAAATCGATCTTACACGTCGTGAATTTGATTTGTTTTATTATTTAGCTCAACACCCAGGGCAAGTTTTAACTCGTGAAAACTTATTACAGACTGTATGGGGATATGATTATTTTGGAGATGTGCGTACAGTTGATGTTACAGTAAGACGTTTAAGAGAAAAGGTTGAAACTGATTCTTCGCAACCAGAATATATTATGACACGTCGTGGTGTAGGATATTTCATAGGTGAAGAGTAATGAATTTATTTAATTACAAGAATGTTAATAGACGTTGGTTTTCGTCTATAAGAGTTAAGTTCGTTGTTGTCTATGTTCTTGTAAATATAATAGCTCTACAACTGATAGGGCTATTTTTTACAGCACAACTGCGAACTTCTAATATAAATAACTTTGAACAAAATATTATTGAACAAGAAAAAAATTCTGAATTACCATATTCGTGAAGAGTTAGATAAAGATGGCAAAAAACTGATAATGAAGAGCAAGCAGGTGGTGCATCAACTGATGGAGAAAGTATCAAAATAGAAGGAGATGTTGCTTCTGCTAATGCTAAGAGTGGTATTGCAAAACTTATTAGTGAATTTAATATACAAAAATTATTATCTGTTAGTATTATTGATAATAACTCTAAAATTGTAGCTTCATCATCTAAAAATGGAAATGACGAATATTTAGCTAAAAGGTCATTGATCCATTAGTTAGCCAAGTGTTAAAAACAGGAGAAAGTGCGAAAAAAATTCAGAATAATGTCAGAATTAGGAAAGAGGGTTTGGATTTATGTCAGCCCTATAAAAAGCAAGGGGATAAAATCGTAGGTGTAGTATCATTAATGGCTGATATAGAAAGTGTTTATCAGGATGTTAATGGTATTACTAGAATCTTTATTATAGGGACAGTACTATCTATTTTTAATTACGACAATCATAGGTTTCGTTGCCTCAAAGACAGTTACAAGTTCTATTGAGAAAATGAGTTCTCAAGTTAAAAAAATGGCGTCTGGGAACTATGGTACGGTTGTTGGGATTGATACTAATGATGAAATAGGAGACTTGGCAAAAGTATTTAATAAGATTTCTAAAAGGATAGAAGAGGAACAAGCGGTAACAGAGACAGAACGTAGAAAGCTAGCGACTATTATTGAAAGTATGATGGATGGTATTATTACGACTGATAATAATGGTCGAATAATCTTGATTAATACTTCTGCAGAAGATATGATTGGTGCTCGCGATGAGGAGATTTTTATCGGAAAAGATGCGTTGAAAATTTTGAATATTACAGAATATGAACATATCGGAGATATTATCGAGGCAGAAGATAGTTTACTTGTTAATACTTCGAAAACTGATGAAAGTTTGTTATTGCGTGCAGAGTTTTCAAAAATAGTTAAAGAAGAAAAAGAAGACCTGACGCAGATGTCAACGGAGTTAGAAGGATATATTATAGTTCTTTATGATGTAACGGATCAAGAACGTCAAGAAAAAGAACGTCGCGAGTTTGTTTCAACAGTATCTCACGAATTGCGTACGCCTTTAACAACGATGAATAGTTATATTGAAGCGTTGGAAGAAGGGGTTATAAACGATAAAGAACTAGCTCCACAGTTTATCAATACTATCCACAAGGAAACAAATCGTATGATTAGGATGGTTAATGAGTTAATGCAACTAGGGAAAATGGATATTAAAGAAGAGCATTATGAAAAAGAGTTTATAGATATTAATAAGCTGATTGAACAAATATCTAATAGATTTGAATTAACTCATCCGGAGAAGAATTTTTATAAAACACACTTCAAAAACTCCTATTTTTTTGTTGAGGTGATCGGGATAAACTTACTCAGGTGTTCGATAATATAATGAATAATGCCATAAAAATATTCTCCAAATGGTAAAAATATAACCATTCGAGTAAGACAAAACTATAATCATAATAGGGTTAATATCTCAATAAAAAGATGAAGGTGTTGGAATACCGCTAGTGCATATTGATAAAATATTCAATAGATTTTTATCGTGTTGATAAGAGTCGACAAAGAAGTATGGGAGGAACAGGTCTTGGACTTGCTCTTGCTAAAAATATTATTGAGGCACATAAAAGGGCGTATTTGGGCACAAAGTAGAGAAGGTTATGGGACAATTATTTTTGTAACTTTACCTTGTGAACGAATAGATGATGAATGGTTATAAGGGGGCTCATATGAAAGGTATAAAAAGAGAACGATTTAAATCTGTTTTGTTAGTATGTTTGGTGTTTTCTAGTTTATTATTATCGTATTTAATAATAACTTATAAACCGGATTATGAGCTGTTCACTCGACGAAGTCAACAAAAATTACCAGAAGCTGATAAAAAAATAATTTAGTTGGATTTTTAATTCCGGATTCTGTGGTAAAAACATATCCAGGTATGCGAGAAGAGGCGATAGTTCCTAATTCTATAACCAAAATAGCAACTGTCGAGGCGGTAAAAGATAAGAAAAGTTCTAAAAAGAGTTGTTAATAGAACTAGCTAACAGTCAAAGTATCGAAGTCCGCGTGCGTAATCGTAATATAGAAGATATTACAACGAATAGTACTTCTGAAAAAAATATCGATAAATTATCAGGAAACATTGGATTCGTCACTTGTTAAATCTCTTTTCTTTTCAGAAGAAAAATTCTAATGTTAGTTTGGAATTTGATACTTTGGTAATGTTAAAGGATAGACCGAATATGTTGTATCTTTATAAAAAGATGATAAAAACTATCTTCAAGTTACATTAAAAGAAGCAGTTTATGATAAAATAAATGAGAAATTCAATGAGAATAAAAGATTATTCAAAGTATAGTTTAAATAATAGGTTTATTTATTTAAAAGATACTGACGAAGAAAAGGTAATTGATGAATACAATGCAGAAGAAGTTAGTATAACACGCCTTGCGAAAAGATGTCTTTGAGAAAAAAAGATGATGTTCGAGTTGGTGCTGATAATGAAATAACAGATGGCTATGCTATTTTGAAATCACAAAATCATAGAATAGTTTATACGAACCCTTCTAATGAAGGTGGGAAAGAGGTAGGAGCTACAGTCGCGATAAATAACACTATTAATTTCTTAGAATTAGGCTATACTAGTGATACTAATTACCAATTGACAACGTCCTTTGATGGAATAACTATTTTCCAAGAAACATATAAAGGAGTCTATTGTTTTTAGTAAGGAAGGACACGCGGATATTGTTTCGGAAGATAATAGTAATGGTATATATCGCCTTACCTCTCCTAAGAGGTTGACAAAAACCTATTTATCTTCAAAAGAAGTAGGTCTTTTTGAAGTAGAAAAAACGGAATATGTTATTAACTACCTTTATAACAATACTAATTTAAAGAATGTAACGGACATAGTCTTAGGGTACGAAAAACTTATAATAAAGAGAACAATAGTTTTAGTTATACACCTGCATGGTATGTAAAATATAATAATCGATATATAAGCTTTAAGAAAATAAAAAGAGTTGGTAGCTGGAGGAGGAAAACTATGAATTGGGGCAAGATGAAAAAGTCTATTTATTTATTTGTTCATTGTCTTAAACGCCGTGCTACTAGGTTCTTATATCTATACAATCCAAAAAAATATAAAAACAGAAATAGTTCAAGAAAAAGAAATTATTGAAAAAGCTATGAAGAATGATAATATAACTGTAGAAGAAAGTACGAGTAAAAAGGAAAACTTAGGTTATGTCAATGTTACAATAGCTAGTTTTAAGGATTTTAAAAAAGAGAACTTGGGCTTGAAGTATGATGTTGAAATTTCTGATAAGGCATCTGTTTTAAAAGTTAGTGCAGATACAGCTATAACAAATGTATCTAAAGGAAATTATCGCATGGAGCTAGATGCCTTTTTATTAGAAAAGTTCAAATTTGGTTCAGAATACACGTTTTCTAGTTATAGCGCAAAGAGAAACGAGATAATTTATGAGCAACAAATCGATGGTATTCGAGTTTTTGCGAATAAAAACGCTAGAATAGTATTTGACGTTGATTCAAATGGAGATGTAAAAAATTCTCTCTAACTAGTGTTACTAATATAAAGAAAGATAAAAAGTGAAACATTGGTAGCTCAGATGCAGGCAGTTAATAGGTTGTATCATGAAGACTTGATTCCCAAAAACTGTAATGTGAAAGCAACGTTAGGGATATTATACTTATATTTCTCAAACAGAAAACCAAGTATTAATACCTACGTGGAGTGTTATCTTAACGACAGATGACGGGGAAAATAACTACGTATTATGTAGACGCAATAAATCTTAATATCTTAAATAGGCAAGGTGCAAAATACCAAAAAGCTAACTAATTATAAATAAAAACTAGGTGTTAATAGATAAATCACATCCGAGTGGATAGATTATTTATTAACACCTGAGTCTTTCAATTTTTATAATTTAATTATTCAGAAAGATATGCTTTAAGCATCCAAATATTTTTCTAATTGAGTTTTTAACACCAAGGGCAAAATCAGAAGTTCCTTGGTCTACTTCTTCTTCAGAAAGTTCCATAAGTTTAGAAAGATCTGCTTTTAATAATTCGAAGTCATGGAAAACTGCAGCAACCATTTCTGAAGTAGTTTCTTTTTCAGTTGCTTCTTCGATAGTAGCTAGTTCTAATGCTCCTTTAAGTGTAGAAACTGGGCGTCCACCGATTGCTAATAGTCTTTCAGCAGCTTCATCTAAAGTTGCTGTAGTGTAATCATAGTAATTTTCAAATACAGTATGTAGAGTATAAAAACTACGTCCATTTACATACCAGTGGAAGCTGTGTAGTTTTGTATAAAGTACTGTAAGATTTGCTACAAGTTTGTTTAATTCGTTTTTATGTTTCATTTTTTAATCTCCTTTATTTCACAATTATGCTTACATTATAACACTCTGGATATGAGGTGTAAAGGTTAGTGCACCTTAACAGTTATTGGGAATTGTTATCAATAATAATTAGTATAAAGAAAGGTATTTAATAGAGATAGTGTTTAACGATTGATCTTTTATTTTGGGTGTATTTTGAAAAAGAGTGCATTATTTGAATAGAGTAGGTTAAGTTTGTTACAATAAGAATAAAGAAAGGAAGAAAAATGGCTAAGATTTGTATATTTTTTAATTAACTTATATAGAAAATATATCTCCCCTTATACAAAACCTCGTTGTAGGTTTTCTCCGACTTGCTCGATGTACGCGGTAGAAAGTTATAAGCGATTTGGTTTTTCTTAGGAACTTATTTAACGGTTAAAAGATTATTAAAGTGTCATCCATTGTATAAAGGAGAGTATTTTGATAATGTTCCGTTATTTAAAAAAAGATATTTTCAAATATAATAGGAAAAAGAAGACTAACACACTGTTAAAATTAAATTAGGGTGTTAGTCTTTGTTTTTCTAGAAAACCGACAAAATTTGTTGTTTTTGTCGGTTTAAAAGGCGGAATTTGTGTTCTGGATAAATGGAGACTATGCAATCGAGAATCGCCGAGGTGATTAATAAAATTAAGTTGCCCAACGATAATAACGGAATGCCCCTAAACTATAAGAGTATTTGTGATTAAGTCCTCATTACTATCCACAAATTCTAACTATAAGTGTTATTTTTCGACGCTATTTCCCGCATCTACCCATGCGGCAATTCCGCCCGGGAATCTATAAACATTTTTAAAGCCTGCTTCTTTAGCTATAACAGCGCCAACATGACTACGTTCGCAACCTACAAAGCCGCAGTAAAGAACAATTTTTTTGTCTTTATTATCACCTAAAGCTTTTAAGAATGCTTCTTTTTCTTCAGGTTTTACATCTTCTATTTTTACAGGTAAGACAGCATTTACTGCAGATTTAATATGAGATTTTTCGAAACTTTTTGCTGGCATTGTGTCAACAAGTACCATTTCTTCTTTTCCGTCAAGAGCTTTTTTTAGTTCTTCAGCGCTCATAAGGTTGTAATCCCCAGTTTTCACTGCTTTTACAAGTTTAATAGCAGCTTTTTCTACATCTGCTTCTTTTCCATCCTTGTAAGTACGTACAACTCCGTCGCTGCTATTACTACTGCATCCCGCAAGAGATGCGGCTAATAGAATACTTGATAATGCAAGTGTAACTTTATTTGTTTTTTTCATAAGTTAATATCCTCCTAATATTTTTTACACTTTTATTATAACACACAAATATTGATAAATAAAATATTTTTAGTAAAAATTTTTGGAAATAAGGATTGGGGACATGAGTTTTTATTAGTTTTATAAGAAATTATAGCGCAGATTATACAATAAATAATAAAAATAAATTTATTTATTAATGATATGTTTTTGGCAGAATAAATATAAGAAAAGCAATGTAATCGGAAAGATATGTATAAAAAAATAAAAACATAAAAAAATAATAGTGCCTAAAAAAATAGGATAAAGTTTTTTTAGAGACTAATAAGTGTTCTAAAAATGCTCCTTAAAATAGTTGAAAAAATTTAAAAAGGTATATTATATAAGTTAACAAAAAAACAATGGGGATAAGGGATGAAGGAAATCTCCAATTGATATTTTTATTGTGAGTAAGGAGGCTTGTTTTATGAGAAAAAGAATACTAGGAGCTTTGACTTTTTATCGCTGCTGTTGGCGGGGTTATTTATATGAAAAATAATCCAAAAATATAAAAGAAATAATTCAAACTGTTAAGACCGCTGATGCACGCGGATTGTATGAAAAATTATTTTTGAAAAAGATAAGTTGGCATTTACTACAAAATCAAAAAAATTAAAGATTATAAAATTGATTATGAAAGTATAAAAGCAGGTTGGGGAAAAAGATTTTTGCTCGACTAATAGTTAATAATGATGAAAAGTTAAGTATTGATACAGTAATCAATGAAGGAGAACCGCTTGTAGAAGAAGTGAAACATTCTGAAGAATTGGATGAGTTATTAAAAAGAAGAATAGGGATTCATCAATTTTTATTATAGGGATTAGGTATGTACATATTACTTTTTAAAAAGACTTATTACTATATTAGATTTTTATATTGATGTATTTATTTAGATAAAAGTTGGAAATAGTTTTTGGACGGCTTTTTATCTTTTTGAGGGTTATAGAAATAGGTTTTAGGTAAAGGGGTATTATAAATATAGCAAATAGTTAAAGGAGTTTATAGCTGTTAATAGTAGATATTATACAGTTGTCTAAATTAAGGTTGAGAAGATGATTGAGATAATAGCAAATTCAAAAACATAAAAATCATTATTAGAGTTAGAGAAAATTGAGAATATTCTAAATCGAGAAAAATAGAATATAAAGTTTTAAAAACTAGTAAAACTAAAAATGCGCAAAAGTTAATGACTGAGGTTTCTTCGAGACAGATTATAGTAATCGGTGGGGACGGAACAATAAATGAGGTTGTTAATAATTATCATGGAGAAGATATTATATACTTGGCGCAAGGATCAGGAAATGACCTGGCACGTTCGTTACGACTAGAGAGAAGCCCTTCTTGTATAATAAAACTAATGAATTCGAGCGTCTTTAATACGTATGATGCAGGGGATGTGAATGGTAAGAAATTCTGTTCCGGATTCGATATTGGTTTTTAATGCAGATGTTATAGATCGCGTAGAAAAACAAGACTAAAGAAATATTTTGGAAGTTATATTTATTTAGTTGAGGGAGTTATAACGATTTTAAAATTGAAAAAATACTATGCCAAAATTCAAGTAGGGGACAATATTTTAGAGACAGATAAGTTACGTTTGTTAAATGTAATGATTCAACCATATGAAGGTGGTGGAATTAGATTTTCTAATACAGCTACAGGACGAGATGGACAGTTTCATATTATGATAATGGCTGATATGACATGGTTTAGATTTGTTTATAATTATATCTGCTTGTTATTACATAAACATGATAAATTAAAGGGTGTCCGAATTTTTAAAGGCGGATAGTTTATCAGTAGAAACAGCGCAATCACATTACCAAATTGATGGCGAGTTAGTTGCTAAGGACAAAAAAGATGCAACTTAAATGTATTAAAAGAATTTTTATAAGATTAAAAAAAGAAGAAAGAAAATAATTATAGTTTTAGGAAATTAAAAATGCTATAATTTGCTGAGGTAGTAAGTCTTTTTAGATTTACTACTTTTCTCTTTTGTATACAAGATATATTGTCTATAATATTTGGAAGTGAAACTTGTGAAATATATAGTTATAGAGTGGTCGGTGATTAGAGCCAATATTTATGATATAACTTTAATAAAAGGAACAGAATTTATTATAATAAAAACAGTAGTATGAGTAAAATTTGATTTTTCTAAGTAGCAGAAAGGGACTATAATTTTTATGAAAGGTGATATAAAAAAACATTATTTATATAAATACAGTAAATATATCTTTTTATAAAAAATGGGTGAGGTATGAAATTTTTCAAAACTTGAGTCAAGAGGAAGTGGATGAGACTTGTGCAGAAGTTGCTCGAAAAACAAAAACACTAGCGTTAGTTTTTTGGAATTTTTATATCTTGTTATTATGTTTATGTTAACGATGTGGGTAATAATGAATCCTTATCAAAATATGTTTACAGGTTGGTATTATAATACTTTAGAGGCAGTATCACCACTTATTAATGGGTATTGGGGTAGTGCACCTTATGAGAAAAAAGGAGCTGTTCTGCTAATTTTTATAGAAGTATTACCTATCTTTATTCTTGATTTAATACCATTTTTTTATTATTTATTTTTAATGTTAGATTATATATTGTTAAAAAGAAAGTTAAATAATATAGCCAAATGTAAGGAGTATTAAGCCGGCAGAGTCGTTATTTGAAGATGCATGATGAGTGATTAAGGGAAATCCGAAAAATTTCTAGTTAAATTGTAAGAAATAACTAATAAGGAGATGATTTTAATGATAGAATGGATTGAATATTTGTTAATAGGGCTTGAAGAAATGTGGAAGAATAGGCTTTTTTTAGATACGCAACAATAACACTTTTTAGTAATATTTATGCTTATTATTTTTTTCGTAGATGTAGTATTGTTCGCCAAAGTAAAGGATCTTTTGCACCTTATCATATAGCAGACGGGAAGCTTTATATTCATAATGCATTTGTTATTAGAAAAAGAATTATTCCATTAAAAAGAGATAAAATGTATTAGAATTTCTTGTTTTCGTGGAAGAAGTGGGGAGGAAAGAGATATATGTTATACATCGATAATAAACAAGGTAAAACAACAGCCATTATTTTTTTGGAAAAAGATAAGAAAAATGATAAGTTGATAGAGGAGTTAATTAAAGAAAGCAGAAGACATGGCGTTAAAATCACCAATATGTCTACATTTTTAAAGTTTTAGTTTAAAGAAGAATACCTTATTTTATAAGGTGCTCAATAGAGTTAAAAAAGACAAAAAGGAATTAGAAAAATTATGGGAAAATTTGAAGATTTTGATTGGGGAACTTTTTGGGATGATAGTGAATATGCTTTAGAATCTCATGTAGGAAAAGAACCGACTGATGAAGAAATAAAAGAGATTGAAGATGAGCTAGGGTATAAGTTGCCGGAGTCTTATATAGAATTAATAAAAAAACATAATGGAGGAATACCATTTGCTACAGTTTTTTCTACTAGAGAGACAGCTGTTCATATTGAAAGTATTTATGGTATTGATAAAACGAAACTGTACTCACTTTGTGGTGAATTAGGAAATGAGCTTTGGTTAAATGAATGGAAGTATCCAAATATAGGGATTGCTATAGCTGATACTATTTCAGCAGGACATCATATGGTATTTCTTGATTATAGAGAATGTGGGTGTGATGGTGAGCCTAAAGTGGTACTTGTAGATCAAGAAGATGATTATCGTATTTATCAACTGGCTGATAATTTCGAAGATTTTATAAGAGGTCTGCGAATTAACCCATATAATATTACAAATGAAGATTTCTTAAAGTGCAGCGAGAAACAAAGATTAGAAATTATAACAATATTAGATAAAGAAAATGATTATGAAAGTATTATAGAATTTCTGGAATATGTTGGAGTTCAAAACTTAAGTGCAGAGTTTATAGGAATACTAGCGAAAACATACAATAATGATAATAGGTTAGAGGAAGCTATAAGGATACTGGATATGATTCCGGAAAAAGAACGTGATGCCACTTGGTATTATCGTTATGGATATTCTTACTCACAACTATCATCAAACGATCGTTACAGGATTGAAGATGAGGTGTTGCAGGCTCTACTATGCTGGAGAAATCTATAGAATTGTCAAAGGATAATCAGGTTATAGAGTGGTGTATGGAACTTGTTGAGTTTCATAAATTTAAAAATATACTCGAAAACAATGAAGAAAGATTTCCGCTTGCATATAAACATTATAAAGAATATAGAAATAATTTAGTTAAATTAGAAGAAAAGAAAAAAATATAAACAGATTACACTAGATGATGTGAAGAATTTTTAAAGATATTTGGGAAATATTAGAGCCGATGTATTGGACGATAGACATATATAACTCTTATGAAAAATATCTACAATCAGCTGAGCCGTTTACCTTGGAACAAAGATATCTGAATGCAACAAACTGGTATCTTATAGAGGTTAATAACGGAGGGCATTTGCAATTTTTATATAATTTAACAGGAATAGTTTGGGAAGATACGCTCAAAGGTTTTAGATTATTTGGTATGACGGAGTTAGCCGATAATTTTCAAAAAGTAGTCGATTTGTTTGGAGGAAGTATTCCTTTTGATAATGAGGAACGTTGGAACGCGTTGGAAAGTATGGGTGATAACCTAGAGGAATTTTTAGAACAAGCGGATAACTTTGTTTATGACTATGAGGGGATTTATGAAGATACCTATATTAAAAATCATCCGGAAAAATTTATTTTTAAGCAAGATTTAGAGTAAAAGATGGCTGTTTGCTCGTTGGTTGGGCAACTTTCTAAATTGTGGGAAATAATAATTTATGGAAAGCTGTGAATTAAGGTGAAGGAGAAAGTATGAAAGCTTATTATGTATGGATTGGTACATTTGAAGAAAGTGATTTTGAACAATATTGGGATAATGAGCTTTATGAAAATGAAATGGAACAATGGAAGAAAGGGGAGAGGACTAAGCCGAGCGAGAGCTTAAGGTGTGGTTTTTGCAGAGAAATGAGCTTAGAAGAATTAGATAAAAAAGATTTTTGGTTTTCTTTTAGGCCATCTTTATGCGATATGCATGAGCTAGGAAAAGACTATATTGCAGATTTAGATGAATTTCAGAGAAAATGTAAGGATAAAGGGATTTTAGAGGGAAATGTAATTTGGGCTGTTTCAGTAAAGGATTTTCCGGATTTAGAACCAGAGGTTTGCAGTAGTATGCGCTATGTCGGAATGATAGAGGTGTAAATAAGCCGGTACAAGATAGCAGAAAATAGTGTGATTTAGTGGAATAAAAATTGATTTTATGTAGTCAAGGAATGAATCGACATCTATCTAAGTATTTTGAAGGGGAAATGAAGAGAAAAAATATGATATGCTTGTGATTTAGGAATCTATCGTAACGGAACATCTTCTAAAGATGTGGGATAAAGAATCACAAGCATATCTACAGAGGTGTAAAAATTCATCTTTTAACAAATGGCACTCTTACACAAGCATATCAAAAGTAGTCGATTAAACAATTTATACAGATTATTGATATAATCTATATAAACCTAGTATTATACTCCATTGCTCTAGCTATTTTTGGTTTAGCAGGTTTATTAGTAATATCAAACTCTGTTAAAAAGATTTTCAAAAAGCTATTTTTCCCTTTTTTTCAAAACTAGTCGCTTCAAATTCAAGTTCATAATCAACTATATCTTTTTAGGAAGGTTGTTTTATCTAGTACCAACAACCCCTCTTCAGTTTTTACCTCATAACGCTGTGTTTCAATTTTTTGAATTAGCATTGGTGTTTTTATTTTTAGATTAAGTCTTTCCAACTCGCTCATAATTTCGTTAGGTAAGGTTGGTAAAACAGTTGGTTCTTTCGGAAAACTATCATCAAGAGGTACGTTGATTTCGATATTTTGTGTAGCCCCTTTGATTTTTTAGAGTCATTTCCGTTTTGTTATTTGTATAGCGAATACGTAAGGCAGAATTTGCCTTTTTGAAGCTTTCGTTTGCATCATCATAATAAAAGTTTTTGTTGATTATTTGCTCTTTATTCGCTAGGTTAAAGGCAGCATATAGCTTTTTATATTCTTCTTCGGTTAATAAATTTTTAAATTCTATTTCTATTTCGCGCATTACAGTTCCTTTCAGTTGGAATTTGATTTTTTTATATTATTTTTTTCTTTTCTAAAGCAAGGACAAATGGTGCATTATTTTTTTGATTGATAAACTGATAGCTTAGTACTTCTACTTCTTTTTGATCAAGTTTTGTTAAATGGTTAAGCAAAAGCTTCTTTTTCTACTTTTTCCGTTCTCATGTCCCCAGTAAACAACAATTATAATACGACCGTTAATTTCAAGGTTGGTAAGAAATTTGTCTATTGCTAATAAGGTTGTATCCGCAAGGGTAGTTATCGAGTGGTCTGCATTAGGGAGGTAACCAAGATTAAAGACAACAGCTTTAATCGGCTCGCTAATATAGTTATCAAAGTTGCTATGTGAATCTAAAATGACTTCACATTTTTCAAGGCAGTTGTTTGCTTGTAGTAGTTTTAATGTAGAATCAATCGCTTGTTGCTGAATATCAAAAGCGTAAACTTTCTTTGCTGCACTTTGTGCTAAAAATAAGGTGTCATTGCCATTGCCACATGTTGCATCAACAACAATTGAGTTTTTATCTATTACTTCTTTTAAAATTTTCTTACTAAATGCGAGAACCTTATCCATTGTCTCTATCCTCTTTCATTTCGTTAACAATATCGCTAAGTTCGTAATAAGTGTCGCATGCGATAGTAAAATCTAGTGAAGTATTGATAATTTGAGCGAGTATTTTTGCGTTATCCGCTGTGTAGTCATCAGTACGGTTACTATTTTTCTTTAATTTTGATACTAGATTTTTCAAGTTTGTTAATAAGGTTATCTTCAGTAATTTCATCTTCGTCATTATATTCATTAGCGTAGTCTTTAATATTATAGCTTAGTGAATTTTTTAGCGGTGGGATATAAAGTGCGCGTAGGTTGTTTACTTGTTCGCCAACTTCAGCAGAAAGTTCTTGTAGTGTTGAGGTGTAAATATGCTCATCAAGAGCTCCAGCTTGCTCAATAATTGTAACAATGTGGTCATATGGATAAATTTCCATAAGTTCACAAGAAACAGTGGCAGCAGTTATATCATCGTAACATTGGGTAATAAGCAGATGATTATGCGGATTAACTGCGCTAAGTGTTTCAGGAGCTGTTGCGTCAGCAAGGGTAAATCCTTCAACAGGATCAAACTGTGCAACGTTGAAACAAGAATCTAGAAAACTCTCCCCGCCGATAACTTTAACATTTTTACCATTTTTAATAAGCAGTTGTGTAGTAAGTTCGGCAACCATAGGGTGCCCTGGAACAAGATACATAACATCATTTTTTTCCGCTGCCTCTAGTATATAACTAGCAATGTTGTTATAAGTATTTTCAAAAATTATCATTTTTCAGTATAAAATTTATCGCAAGTTTCAAATAAAAATATTGTTCTGTTCTAAAAAAATCAATTGCTGGATGTTCTTTTGTGCGTGCGATAATTTTTGCTGAGGTGTTGTTTAATAATAAATTTTTTTAATATTTTCTTTAATGTTTTGAACTATCATTAGGTCCAAGTCCGATAATATAAATCATAAGTTGCTCCTTACTTGTTAATCTAATTGTTTAGTGGCTTAAAAAAATAACCGATATAATCATATTTGCGTTATAATTACTTTATTATTCTTTAACATAGTTATTATAACATAAATAATCCTTTAGGTTCATTAAATTATAGTATTAGAATGAGATTGTTAATTAATTTACATATAATATTCAAGGTGTTATAATTAGGCTATAGCAAAATATAAAAAGGAGGATTTAAATATGTCAATCAAATTATTAAAAAGTTGCTAAAGCAGCATTAAAAACACCAGGAGTTTTTGCAGGAGGAGTAGCTTTTGGAACAGTAGGGCTTAAATTATTATCAAGCAAAGATGCCAAAAAGGTTATTCAGTAGTTTTTATCAAAATTATATAAAGCAAAAAGATGGAGTAGAAGGAACTATTTCTAATATTAAGCAACATGCTGACGATGTAGTTGCAGATGCTAAAGATTTATATGATAAAGAGAAGAAAGAAAGTAATTTATTAGAATTAGAGGAAAAATAACATGGAATTTAAAATATTGCATCTATCGAGCGGGAGAGCGAGAATTAGAGCGAATTTTCAGCTTAACACCAGATGTAAAAGCATATTTTAAAAACAAGCGAAGAAAATTCAAAAATATAAACAAAAATTGAGTTTTATCAAGATGAATATACTTTTTGCTGTTATTTTCAAAAACTAATCAAAATGAGTGTCTAAAGAAATTTTTTTAGAACTTATAGATGTAGAGCAAATTAGAGGTTGTTATGAAAATCCGGTTTTAAAAAAGGAAGAAACTCCATATACGATAATAGCGGATGCGGTATTTTGGCGAACAGTATCAAAATTATTTATTCCACTCCCATTAAGAACAGTTTATATATGGTGGAAGGCGTCTAAATATTTTAGAGATACGTTAAAATTATTAGCTAAAAAACAAGTTACAATGGAGACGCTTGATTCAACGGCGATTTTTGTTTCATTAGTAACAGGAGCGCGTGAAACAGCTAGTTCAATTATGTTTATTTTAGAATTAGGGGAGTCTTTAAACAACTGGTCAGAGAAAAAATCTGTTAAAGAGCTAGAAAAAAGTTTAACTTCGTTTGATAAAGAAGTTTGGCTTGTAGAAGATGAAGGTAATAGAAAAATACCTAGCTCAGAGGTGAAAAAAGACGATGTTATTTTAATTTCTGAGGGAAATGAAATCTTATTTGATGGTATTGTTACTGGAGGCGGAGCAAGTATTGATGAGAGTTCATTGACAGGAGAAAGTTTTCCGGTAACCAAAAAAATTGGTGATAAAGTTTATTCCAATACTATAGTTGTTCATGGGGAAATTAAACTTAAGGTAGAAAATCCGCAGGTTAATGGTCGAATCCATCATCTTATTCAATTGATGAAAGAGTCAGAAAGTCGTGAAGATACATATCACTATAAGTATATAAAATTGGCTGATAGTATCGTAAAATACAACTTTATAGCGATGGGACTGACATATCTTTTTACAAGATCGTTCGCTAAAGCAATTTCGTTTCTATTAGTAGATTATTCTTGTGCTTTGAAGTTATCTACACCTGTTGCTTACCTCACTACTATAAAAAAATTTAATAGATAAAAATAGTGGTACTCAGTAACGCTTGATAAATATGGAGACATAGATACTTTTGTTTTTGATAAAACAGGAACAATAACTGTATCAAGACCGTATATTCGAGAGGTACTACCATTTTATGAATATTCATATGAGGAAGTTGTAAAAATAGGAGCTTGTTTAGAAGAACATATTTACCACCCTATCGCTAGTGCAGTTGTTAGTAAAGCCGAAGAAGATGGTATTGAACACGAGGAAATGCACACAGAACTATACCATATTGCCTCTAGAGGTATTGTTTCACATATTGATGGAGAAAAGGTTGTTATAGGAAGTAGTCAGTTGATAAAAGATGAGAATATTCTAGTTACAGTTGACCAAGAGCGAATTATAGCTGAAAAACAAGAGCAATACAATTTGCTATTCTTAGGGTACAAAGGGAAATTGATTTCTATATTTTGTATAGATATTCCACTTAGGAATGAAGCAAACTCCGTGCTAGCTGAACTTAGAAATAAAGGGAAAAAGGTTGTCTTATTGACTGGAGATAACGACGTTAGAACCAATAAAATCTTAAAAAATATAACATTTGATGAAGTATATACTAATATGACACCTGTAACGAAGTTTGAATATATAAAAAAAGAAAAAAGAACAAGGACGTCGTGTGTTAATGATAGGTGATGGACTGAATGATTCAGCAGCATTATCAGAAAGTGACATTAGTATTGTTATGAACGAAAGCGCCGATTTATCAAAACAGATAAGCGATGTAGTTTTACAATCAGATTCTCTTGATTCATTACTATTGTTGTCTGATGTTTCTAAAAAACTTCGTGCTCAAATGAGTAGTAATGTCAAAGGTACAGTTACTATAAATAGTTCATTGATATTTTTTTAGGGCTTGTAAAATGTTCTATCACCTAATTTATTAGCGTTATTACATAACTTAACCACGTTTGGAATAGTTTTGAAAAATTTTAAAATAAAATAGAATATGAATAAAAGAATGAGAGGATTAATGAAAAATCCTTTCATTCTTTTAATTTTCCAGAAGATAATAAAATATAAGGAGTTTATCGCCTTAATATGCTATAATATTGTCATGAGTAAAAGCCGAAGTAAAGGGGTGATTAAATGGGTAATAAAGTTAGCGAAAATATCGGAAAAAGAAATAAGTGCTAAAGTAACTAAGGTCGAAGCTAATGGCTTATATTTTCAGTTAGAAGATGGGGAACAAGCGTTCTTACCAAAGGAAAAATATGCATGTAGGGAAGAAGAAAAAAAGCTAACGGAAATTTTTTCAGAAGGCTTTGTAGTTAATGCAAAGATAAAAATATCAAAAAGATAAGGTTATTTTTAACGCAAAAAGAAGAAAAAAAGTAGATAGCACCCCAAAAAACAGTAGAAGCTATAAAAGCTAAACATAACAAAAAGAAACCCAAAAAGCTAAATCAAGATAGTGTTAAAAAAAGATAAAGAATCGAAAATTAATGAACAACCTAAACAATCTAAACAACCTAAGCAAGAGGAAAATGTACAAGAAGAACCTAAACAAAAGACTCTAAAAGATTTGAAGAAGTTACAATATATAGGTAATATGAAAATCTCAGTAGGGCGTGGGAAAAAATCAAATTTAACGAAACTGGCAGAAGAAAAAGAAGAAGTTATTGAACTACCGAAAGTTCCGAATGGCTTATTAGATGATATAATTACCTCTACAACTGAAGCGAGTGAAAAATTCTCAAAATTAGTTGAGGATTTAAAAGAACGAAGTTTGTTAGAAGAGGGAGGACGTTAAGATGAATAGTAATGTAGAACTAATTGAGAATTTTGATGTTCTATGGACTAAAGAAGATAGACTTGCCTTAGCTCTTTCTGGTGGAGTAGATTCGATTGTTCTTTTTCATCTTCTAGTAACAAAATACCGTCATACTTACAAAGAATTAGTCGTTTTTCATATAAATCATGGGCTTCGCAAAGAGTCTTATGAAGAAGCGGAGTTTGTAGAAAAATTTGTAAATAACTATGATATAAGATTTTATAAAAAAGAGTTGGAGATGAATTCTCTAGCGCGAGATAAACATATTTCTGAGGAAATGCTTGCGCGAGAACTACGCTATAAAGCATTTAATGAAATGGCGGCTAAAGAAAATATTACTAAGATTTTAACCGCACATCATAAAAATGATCAGGTTGAAAATATTTTGATGCGCCTATTAACAGGTCGCAGCATGGATTATAATTTGGTAATAGATAATAAAGGCAGACATGGGAACTTAACTATTTATCGTCCGCTATTAAATGTTCTAAAGGAAACTTTGGAACAGTATGCTCAGGAAAATAACTTGAAGTATTATACGGATGAAAGTAATTTTGACACAGATTATACGCGTAATAATATTCGCCATAATATTATTCCGTTGTTGAATGATGTTAGTACGGCGAGTTTTGATAATTTAATTAATTTTTGCCAAGTATTATAAAAAAATATTAACGATGAGTTAAAAACTAGGTTACTAGCCAATAAAGATAATTATATTTTTGGAAAAAGAATCAAGAAAAAGTAGTATTATCAAGAGCCGAAGTTTTAAGCTTAAGCGCTGAAGAAATATTTTTTTATTAAAAGATATTTTGATGGAAGATTTAGGTGTTTTTGATGTAACACAACGAGCACTTTTTAAAAGTAGTTGAACAGTTGCTCAACAATTCCGGTAATAAAAAGCTATGATTTGAAAAAAATAATTTAAAAAAATAGTTAGCGAATATAGGGTCATATATATTCATAAAATCGAAAAAATGTTATAATGATAAGATGGAATTGATTATAGATGAAGTTTGTGAAAATATGCTTTATAAATTTTTATCAGAGTGAATTTCTAATAACGACAAATAATGAAGAAGCAGAGATAGGTTTTTGATAAAGAAGACTTACCGCTGCTTATTACAACAAAACGCTAAGGTGATAGGCTTCAACGTGGTAATATTACGAAAAACTTTCAAGATTTTTTTATTGATGAAAAAGTTCCGAAAAGACATTCGTAATCAGATTCCAGTTGTCCGTAGTGGAGAAAAAGTCCTTGGAGTAATAGGTTTAGATACTAAGGTTAATAAAAACAAAAAAATATGATTATTATAAAAAAACGAAAGGATAGAACAGTGGAAAATTTATTAAAAGACATAGAAGAAGTTTTATTTAATCATGAAGAGATTGTGGCAGCTAGTAAAAGAGTTGCGAAACAAATAGAAGAGGATTATAGAGATAGAGATCAAGAGCCTGTTCTTATTTGTACACTAAAAGGAGCTTTACCTTTTATGGCAGAACTTATGAAGCATATAGATATTCATGTAGTTACTGACTTTATAGATGTTTCTAGTTATCATGGTGGAACTAGTTCTACAGGAACTGTAAAAATTAAGAAAGATATTGGTATGGACATCGAAGGGCGCGATGTAATTATCGTTGAAGATATTGTTGATACTGGAAGAACTCTTAAAGCACTTATCGATAATTTAAACGAACGTAAAGTAGCATCAGTGACATGTGCATCTCTAATTGATAAACCTGAAACTCGTATTGTTGATGTTGAAGCAGACTATGTTGGTATAGTTTCACCGAATGTCTTTTTAGTTGGTTTTGGATTAGATTATGATGAAAAAAATATAGAAACTTACCATATGTTGGTATTTTGAAAAAGAAATTTATTTATAAAAAAATGATATCTAATCTTAAGTAAGAAAACTATTAATAACTTTTTAGAATTAAAAAGTCAAAAAAAGTCAAAAATTTTTAGTTTGATTTAAAGTGCCGTATGGTAGAATTTAAGTTAAGTTAAAATATATTAAACTTAGATAAAAAAATATATTAAAATTAAGATACTTTTTAGGAAAATAGGAGGACATTGTCTATTATGAACAATAAAAAAAGGCAAAACCCTTTCCTTGGTATGCTTGCCTTAATCGTTATTGCGATTGGATTGTTTGCTTATTGGCAGCAGGACTTACCAGGGACTACAGAAAAATTAGACTATGCTAAACTTGTTCAAAACATTAAAGATGACAAAATAAAAAGAGATTAGTCTACAAAGGAAAGATGAAAACTATAATGTAAAAGGAACTTTGTCAGACGGCAACAAGAACTTTGAAGCGTTAGTTCCAGCTTCTGATAATGAGGTTCAAAAACAAATAAACGAAAAAGCTAAAGATGGAAAACTAAGCGTAGTAGAATATAAACCAGCGGAAAAAACTGGCGCTATTCTATCATTCTTAGGAAATATTATTCCGTTTATTCTGATGATGGGATTACTTTTCTTCTTTATGTCACAAATGCAAGGTGGCGGTGGAGGTAAAGTAATGAACTTCCAAAAATCTAAAGCGAAAAAACTTGAAGGTGGAGAAACTAAAGTTACATTCAGAGATGTAGCTGGTGCTGATGAAGAAAAACAAGAGCTTGCAGAAATGGTTGAGTTCTTGAAAGACCACCGTAAGTTTACGAAAATGGGTGCGAAAATTCCTAAAGGTGTTCTATTAGAGGGACCTCCGGGAACAGGTAAAACATTATTAGCTCGTGCTGTTGCTGGTGAAGCGAAAGTACCATTCTTCTCAATTTCAGGTTCAGACTTCGTTGAGATGTTCGTAGGGGTTGGGGCAAGCCGTGTTCGTGACTTATTCAAAGAAGCAGAGAAAAATGCACCATGTATCATTTTCATCGATGAGATTGATGCAGTTGGACGTAAACGTGGAAGCGGAGTTGGAGGAGGAAACGATGAACGTGAACAAACTCTTAACCAACTTCTTGTAGAAATGGATGGATTCGATGGTGAAAAAGGTATTATCGTAATCGCAGCGACTAACCGTGCTGATGTTCTAGATAATGCACTTCGTCGTCCAGGACGTTTCGATAGACAAATTAAAGTGTCTACACCAGATGTGCGCGGCCGTGAAGCTATCCTTAAAGTTCACGCTAAAAACAAACCATTAGCAAAAGATGTTGAACTTCGCTCATTAGCAGAAAAAACACCAGGATTCTCTGGGGCTGACCTTGCCAATATCTTGAATGAAGCTGCACTTCTTGCCGCTCGTGAAAATAAAAATAGTATAGAAAAAGCTGACTTAGATGAAGCTATGGACAGAGTAATTGGTGGACCAGCTAAACGTAGTCGTATCTACACACCAAAAGAAAAACGTTTAGTTGCTTATCATGAAGCAGGACACGCTATCGTAGGTATGGTTCTTGATAGTGCGGATAAAGTACAAAAAGTTACAATTATTCCACGTGGAGATGCCGGTGGATACAACCTTATGATTCCAGAAGAAGAGAAATACTTCCAAACACGTACAGACCTTATCGACAAGATTTGTGGATTACTTGGTGGACGTGCAGCGGAACAAATCTTCTTTAATGAGGTATCAACAGGAGCTCATAATGACTTCGAGCGCGTAACAGCAATCGCTCGTGCAATGGTTACTGAATATGGTATGAGTGAAGTTGTAGGACCAATGCAAGCTCCATTCCATGATCCATATGGTGGGCGCCAACTTTCAAGTATTGGTAACTACTCAGAAGAAATGTTAAAAGAAATCGATATCGAAGTTCGTAAAATTATTAATGAATGTTATACTAAAGTTCTTCATATTATCGAAACTCATAGAGAACAATTAGAACTAATTGCCCAAACTCTTATCGAAGTTGAAACAATTGATAGAAAAGAAATTGTTGCTCTTTACCAATTTGGGAAAATGCCAAAAGACTTAGATGAGAAAGAAGCAGAACAACTAGATAAAGTTGTTAATAAAAAAATACTACGAAGAACAAGCACGTCTAGCACAAGAAGAAGCTGCAAAAAGAAGCTAAAGTAGCAGAAGAACAAGCTGAAACTACAGAAAAAGCAGAAGTTATAGATGTGGGAAGCAAAAGAAATAGAAACAGAAGAAATACTCGTCTGAAGAAATAAAGCAAGAAGACAAACCTTCTGAAGAACAATAAAAATTCCGTAGAGAAATCTGCGGAACTTTTTATGTTTAAGCCAATAGTTCAAAAATATTTTTAACATTAACTTTGCTTAAGTTTATTGAGTTAGAATAGTATATGGAAAAATGATATAATAGATTTTTATAGTGTTATCGTTTAGAGAACGGGTTAGAAATTTTGAAATGATTTATAAAGATTAAAAGGAAGAAAGTTGAATATCGGAGGAGAAATGAAGTATTTAACAAGTGAAGAAGTAAAAACTTCAAAAAAAGAATATTAGTGTAATAAAACCTTATAAAACAACTAGAGAGATTATTACTTCTAATATTTTTACTTTTTTTAATGCCATGAACTTGGTTTTAGGGCTTTTTATCGCTACAACTTTAAGATTTGAGAATATGTTATTTCTAGGCGTTATCGCGGTGAATACGGCTATTGGGATTTATCAAGAAGTTCGTGCAAAAAAATGCTCTTGCAGAACTTAGTCTGTTAGGTCGTAGTAAGTATCGTGTTAATCGAGATAATGAAACGGTCGAAGTAGATTCGGAAGAAATAGTAGAGGGTGAGTATTTACACCTTAATCTCGGAGATCAAGTGCCTGTTGATGCTGAGGTCTTAAATGGTAGTATAGAGGTTGATGAATCTTTATTAACTGGAGAAAGTGATAATATTTTTAAGGCAGAAGGCGATAAACTTATGAGTGGTAGTAACGTAGTAAGTGGTAGTTGTCTTGTGAAAGTTCTTGCTGTTGGTGATGATAGTTATATTAATAAACTGGCAAAAAGAACAAAAAGCATTCAAAAAAATATCCATCAAAATTGCGTGATTATATGGATGGAATATTAAAGGTTATTTCTGTTTTATTAATACCAGTTGCTATTTTATTATATGTTCGAGGAGCAAGTCTAGGTCGTAGCTATGTGGACATCGTTTTGCGTAGTGCAGGAGCTCTTGTTGGGATGATTCCGGAAGGATTAATTCTTCTTGTTAGTGTTTCTTTGGCTGTTGCAGCGATGAAACTAGTACGTCGTAAAGTTCTTGTTCAAGAGTTATATTGTGTAGAAACACTTGCACGAGTAGACGTTCTTTGTTTTGATAAAACAGGAACAATCACAACTGGGAATATGAATGTAGTAGAAATAGATGACGAAGTAGGAGAAAAACTTTCGAGCTACTTAGCGTATTTTGAAGATGAAAATGCAACATCAAGAGCACTTAAAAAATATTTAAACTGTGAGAAAAAATGGCAAGTGGCAGAGCTAGGAGCATTTTCTAGTAAAAATAAATACTCATATATTAGACTTGAAGAAGGTGGAACATACTTTTTTGGAGCATATGAATTTTTAGGTTTTGACATTCCGATGACAAAGTATTATGAAAATCTAAAACAACAAGGATTTAGGATTTTATCATTAGCTTATACAAAAGATAACGTAGATAAGCCAACCAATATGGAGCTTATTGGTCATGTTGTCCTAAGTGATGAAATAAAAGCAAATACAAAAGAAACGTTTAAGTATTTTGAGTCACAAGGTGTAGCGGTCAAGATTATTAGTGGAGATAATCATATCGCGGTTCTTGGAGTTGCCAAAAAGGCTGGGTTTAAAGAAGATGCACGAGCTATTGATATGACAAAAGTATCAGAAGAAGATTTTGAAAGAGTAGTTTTGGAAAATGATATTTTTGGACGTGTAACACCAGAGCAAAAACAACATATGGTAGAAGTGCTTCAAAAACATAAGAAAACAGTAGCTATGAGTGGAGATGGTGTTAATGATGTTCTAGCGCTTAAAAAAGCTGATATTAGTTTTGCAATGAATGGAGCGACTAGTGCGGCTAAAAGTGTTTCGAATATTGTCTTTTTAACAGATGATTTCGATGTGTTCTACGATATTCTTATGGAAGGTCGCCGTGTTATCAACAATATTCAAAAAGTAGCCTCACTATTTTTAACAAAAACATTTTTCTCGATTACTTTCTCAATATTAAGTGTAATTTTTGCATTAGAGTTTGCGTTTATTCCGATTCAATTTACGATAATTTCGGCAATAACAATAGGAATTCCATCGTTTTTCCTAACGTTTGAATCGAATAAAGATAAAGTCAGCAATCACTTTATGCGCGATATATTAACAAATGCTGTAATAGGAGGAGGAGTGCTGGTATTAAGCGTTCTGTTGACGAATTTTGTAATCCATAATCCAGCACAGGTAAAATTTATTTGTTTCTTACTGGCTCTTATAAATGGATTGCTTATGGTAACGAAGGTTAGTTTACCGTTCAATAAATATAAAGCAGTCCTATTAGTAGCCTTAACATTTGCAGCAGTAGTGGGGATATTTGCCAATATATTTATTTTGAAAAATTATTTTTAATCCCCTAACTATAGGACAGATAACCCTATGTTGCTTTTAGTTGCGATAGTTATCGCGATAATTCATTATGTGACAAGAAGAAAAAGATTAGTATAGAGCTAATATAAATAGGTTAGTTATAGGAAGAATATACAAAAAAATTCCCCGTTTAAGAGGTAAAGTTGCTCTTGAGCGGGGATTGATTAGTATTATTCAATAAAAAAATTTATTATTAAATTTAAAATTAATATTTAAGCTAATGTAGATTTTTGAGTAAAGGGCTATCTTGTCTAGCCTCAACTCCTATATTATATCATAGTTACATGGATTTTTTTAGAAAAATGTTGGTTTCATGATTACATGCTATTTTCATATTGATTATATATAATTTATATGTTACATTTTAGGTGAGAGAGGATATTTATTTTTTTGTAGGGAAGAGTAACTGAGGATATTTCAATTTGTTAGTGGGATTAACTTGCTATTTTTGATTTAAATGGATAGTGGAGGGATAATTATGATAAAAAAATTAGCATACGCAATAATGATTACATTATTTTTTTAATCACTTCTTATTTATACTTTTTTTACAGATAATAAAAAAATATGACTATAACATTTGTGGTTATAACAGGTTTCCTTGGCGGTATAATATATGATGTTTACGAGTCCAAGAAAAAGCCAAAGGAAAAATAGATTAACCTATTTAAAAATTTAAGAGTTTATAATATATATTAATAGGGTAGATGGAAAAAAATCCAAGAATAGTTTTAAAAACTTGATTCTTGGATTTTATTATATTTTTATGTATATTCTTTTTATTTTTCTGTTCCACCAGCATCCTTTATTCTTTTTTTCTATATTAGACAATTTACGCTCTTCCTCTAATGAATCTTTTTAGCCCTCAATATATCCTTTTGCTTTATCAAAATCGATTTGTGTATAGTCAATTTCCCATTTCACAATAAGTTTTTTTCTTCTTTTTCTTCAAAGTTAACTATTACACCTTTAATATTAGAATGTTGACTAGAGATTGCATCTTTATTCATTTTTTTCTAATATTTTTCATCTGCATTTTTTTATTATATGAGTAAGGGATACCTTTATTTACAATATCCTTTTTATAATAAATAATAATTTGATTTTTCTTCTCCATTTACTTTGTTGATATAGGTTTTAGTTTTTTTCTCCTGAACAAGCGGTAAGTAGTAAGATAGATGCAACAAAATGTTATAGTTAGTTTTAATAATTTCTTCATGTAGGATACTCCTTGTTTACTTAATACTTTAATATTTTTATGGATTTTTAATTTTACAAGAAATATAATAGTAAGTCAAGTCGTAGTAGCTTTAAAATAACAAACCTATTTGAAAGTGGGAGCTTGTTTAGCAGAAGATAGGGTGTTATGATAAAGATATAGTAGAAGTTAAAAAAATACTGATAAGGTTGACTCTGAAATGGATAAAAATGATTATATATCTTCGCGTGAATGGTACATTTGTAGAAATGCAATAATGGCATAAGAAAAGAAGGTGGTTGGAATAGATAAATTAGATTATTTAAATAAGAACATTAAATGCTAATTTAGTAATTCCTCAAAACAAAAAAACAAAAAGAATTCAAGGAAGCGAGGGAGAGTTTTTAGAGAATATAAACCCTTTAAGGAGACAATAGTAAAAGAAAGTAAAAGTAGAATATGTAAAAGTCGAAGATTTAGTTTTAGAAAAACCAGAGTTAGAAGGTAGTTTATTGTTTAAAAATACTTCTTATTCCAAAAAGTTAAAAACTAAATAAAGATATATTGAAGAGATTGGAAGTAAAAGAAAAAAAGTTTCAGTTTTGAAACGGGTAAGTACAATATAAAAGTATTTACTTACAAATGAGGAGATAGATAATTATTTAGGAATAAACAAACAAAAGGTGAGTTTTGATATTATAGGGCAATATAGTGAAAAATAGACGATATTTCCATTCATTAATTATAAAAAGAAGAGGATACAAAGGAAGATAGTTTCTCAGAGAAAGTATTAAAAGAATTGCAAAAGCTTATAAAACGCTATTGAATAAGACTATCATAAAACTGTTCAAACTATTGATAGTGCAGGCGGAGCAATACCTTCATTAAAAAAACACAACTTAGAAGCTATTTAGAGGATGCGATATATGGTTATTCTACCTTATCTGATGTGGTAAAAGCTCAAAGAGTTACAGCGGCAATAATGGATAGAATATACAGACAAGTTCAAGTTTTTTTAAGATTAGTAAACAAAAAAATCAAGGAAAATCTATTGAAGCTCTAGGAGCTAGGATGGAAGAAATGGGAACTATGGTATCGCATATCACAGAAATAGTAGAGCAGTCTTTTGGAGATAAATCATAATATAAATAAAAAAAGTAAAGAATATTCCCTTTACTTTTTATTTATAGAATTTATTTCTGAATATTGCATTGATTTTTTTCTGATTTTTTTACGTTAAAATATAGAAATGTAATAAAAACAGGAGGAATTATAATATGAGATTTCCAAAGAAGACAGTAGCTAGCATAATGAGTTTATCTTTGCTACTAGGGAATGCAAATTTATTAACTAACAATGTTAACCTAAAAATAGTTCATGCAAAAACTGACTCAAATAAGCCGGTATTATCTAATGTTTCAAAGTCAGAAGAGCATAAATTTAAAAATGATGAAAAGGTGAAAAATCATTGTCAAATTAAAAAGGTGATATTAACCCTGATAAGCTGAAAACAAAAGAGGGAGTAAAAAGAAGTAGGGGAATCTACAAAAGAACCTAGAAAAAAAGGCGTTAAAAAGAAATTAAAAAAATAAAGGTATTGATTATAAAAAGCTATTTGAGTATGATACCTTGATGAATGGCTTTGCATTAGAGACTACATTTTTCAAATGCAAAAAGATTCAAGAATTAGATTTTTGTAGATACCGTTGAGATAAGTGTTAGCTATAACAAACCAGCAGATGAAGTAAATAAAGAGGAAAAAGAAAGATGTTGAGGGTAATAATTTTTTTCAAAAAGCTTTAGATAGTTATAATCTTATTAATATACAACCTCTTTGGGATAAAAGGGTATCGAGGACAAGGAAGGGTAATTGCAGTGCTTGATTCGGGTCTTGATCCAAATCATCCAGTATTGAGACTTTCAGACAACTCTAGGTCTAAGTATAAAACTAAAGATGAAATAGAAAAAATAAAAAAAGAAGCAGGAATAGATTATGGGAAATGGTATAGTGAGAAATTACCATTTGCTTTTAACTATAATGATTGGAATAACGACATTAAACAAAGTGCTTATAAATCACATGGTATGCATGTTGCAGGAACGGCAGTAGGAAATCCAAAAGATAAATTTACAAATGGTGATTATGTAACAGGTGTTGCCCCAGAAGCACAGTTGATATTTATGCGTGTATTCTCAGAAACTAAAAACGCTGGAACAGAATCGTATATTTATACTAAAGCTATAGAGGATGCTATAAAACTAGGTGCAGACACAATAAACTTAAGTCTAGGGTCTCCCGCTGGTTCAGTAGTTGAAGTAGGTGATGGATTAGTTAAAGCTTTGGAAGTAGCGCAAAAAGCTGGTGTTAACGTTGTTGCGGCAGCAGGGAACAATGCATTTTTTTGCTAGTGGGCAAACAAATCCTAGTGCATCTAATCCAGATTATGGAACTGTAGGAAGACCATCAGTTTCTGAAGATGCAATTTCAGTAGCTAATATTAGCAATAGTGTTTTAAATAGAGAGGTTGCAACTATTGAGCAACTAAAAGATAATAAGGATTTTTAATAATGGTAAGATGCCAATTTTTAGTTATACAAAACAATTTGAGAAAAAGCTTATGATTATGTATATGTAGGAGTAGGTAAAGCTGAAAATTATGCTAATAAAGATTTAATAGGTAAAATTGCTCTAATTCAACGTGGTGAGAATAGTTTTGAAGATAAGGTAAAAATAGCGAAACAACAAGGCGCAGCGGGGGCAGTAATTTACTTTTAATGAAGGAGATACTATTTATAATCTGACGTTAAACGGTCAAGATAAAGATTTTCCTGTAGTTACAACTTATTATAAATTTGGTAATGAACTTTCTGGACATGAAGGTGAATACAAAATCAGTTTTAATGGTTTATGGGAAAAACAAGAAAATCCTAGAAAAGGTGAATTTGATGAATCTACAAGTTGGGGTATGAGTGTTGATGGATATTTAAAACCAGATATTACAGCTCCAGGAGGAGATATCTTATCTTCTTATAACGATGGTAGATATGGATTAGATAGTGGAACAAGTATGGCCTCACCACATGTCGCAGGTGCAGTGACTTTAGTTAAACAAGTTTTAAAAGAAAGATTTTCTAATTTAAGTGCTGATGAGATTCAAAGATTAGCTAAGAATTTGATAATGAGTACGGCGAATCCTATGGTCTATTCAGATTCATATACTACAGCTTACAAATCACCTCGTCTACAAGGTGCAGGTTTACTTGATGCTAACAAAGCTGCTTATGGAGATCTTTATGTTACAGGTGAAAACAATTATGGTAGTGTATCATTGGGAAATGTTGCTGATAAGTTTAGTTTTAAATTAGTATTACATAACTTATCTGAAAAAGAGCAGACTTTACAGTATGCAGCTCATTTGACAACAGATAACTATTATGGGGAAGATGCAGGAGAAGACTGGAATGGAAAAACTTACAATGACTCCTAAAAAGTTAACTACAACTGATTGGGCAACAGTGGCAGTTCCTGCAAAAAGGTAAAAAGAAGTAGAAATTACAGTAGATGCAACAAGTTTTAAAGAAGAATTAGAAAAAGTATTTACTAATGGATATTATTTAGAAGGGTTTGTAACTTTTTATGATGAAGAGAGTGCTTTAAAAGGCAAATATACCTTTTGTAGGATTTAAAGGGCAGTTCCAAAATCTTCCTGTATTAGAAAAACCAATTTATTCTATGAAAAATGGAGAAAAACCAACTTATGAATATGGTTATTCTTCAAGCCCCTAACAATTGGGATTCTCTAACAGAAATGAATTTTACAGGAGTGTTAACTACATATAAAGAGGATAAAAAAAGATAAGAGAACATTAGCTGGAGCATATATTAATCCTAATACTGGTGAGAGATTTTTCACTGATAAGATATATTTCTCTCCAAATGGGGATGAAAACTATGATGAAATAGGTATGAGAGGAGTATTCTTACGTAATTTTGAGAATCTGAAACTATCGGTTTATGCAAAAAGATGATGTAGCGCGTAAAAAAATCCTCTTTATGAAAAATGGTAATGGTTCAGGTAATAAGAATTTCTTCAATAATACAAGTAGAAAATATACTTCATTAACTATGACAAACTGGAAAGGTGTAGATAATAACGGTAATCCATTGCCAGATGGTGAGTATCAATATGTAGTTTCTTATAGTGCTGCTGTAAGTGGTGCGGATATGCAAGAAACAATATTTAATGTAGTGATAGATAGAAAAGCACCAAAAATTACAGGAGCTAATGGTGGATATTATGATGAAGCAACACGTAAATTTACACCATATCCAATAATTGAAGATGGAAGTGGAGTATTCTATAAAAAATTAAGTTATGGTAAAAATACTATTTCACCAAATAAAGATGGGAGTTATACAATACCAGAAGGTGTGGAATTAAAAGACCTTACATTTGAAGTGAAAGACTTTGCTGATAATAAAGATAGCATTAATTTATCGAATGTTGAAGGAAATGGAAAAGGAAGTTTAGAAGTTGAAGTTAAAAAAGGTGATGGGACAGGTAACAACTCACGCAGATTACGTTACAAAATTACTAATGAAAAAGGAGAAGTAGTTGGCGAGGACTTTACTAGAAATAAACGTACATACCAAGCACTACCATTTGGAAAATATAGTGTGGAAGTAGTAATGGTTGATGGGGAGTATAAACTTTTATCACCATCAAAAATTGATTTTGAAATAACTAAAGATAAACCAACAAAAGAGGTTGAATTTAGGGTGGATGAGATTAGTAGAAATGCTACGGAGGTTAGTTTTGATAAAAAAACACCTTCAGGAACAAAAGTTTATGCAATAGCTGAAGATGGAACAAAAGTAGAGCTTCGAGCGAGTTTATATGGGAAAAATGCTTTCCAGAAAAAGTTAGAAAATGGAAAATATGTCATCCAAATAGTAACACCAGAAGGATATACTCCATCAGAGAACAACTTTGAATTAGTAGTAAAAGATGGTCATAATAAGAAACAACTAGTCCTTAATGTTGCAGAAAAAGTAGCGCATTTAGAAACTACAGAAGAGTCTAAAACAAACGGTGCAGTAGACTTTAATGAAAAATAAATTATATGGCAATTATAAATTTATTGTTGCAGAACCAAGTGATATTGAAAAACAATATTCAAAAAGAGCTAAAAAGAAGGTAAAATTGATTTAAGTAAATATAATATTAAATATTTTGGTATCTATATAGCTGATGGTGTAGGGAAAGAAGTAAAAATTATAGGAGACAGAACTGTAACTTTAACTCTAGATAAAGCACCAGAAAGATTCTTCCATGAAAAAGATGGGAAATTAACAGCTGTAAGTAACGTTAATTATGTAGACGGTAAGCTAACGTTCACTACTGATAGTTTTAGTAACTTTGTAGCATTAACACCAAAAAAATGCTCCTACAGAGAAAAAAATTAGAAGTGAATAAAGTTGAACTTCAAAAAGTAATAGAGGCGGATAAGGCATTAGATGAAACTAAAGAGTATAAAAATGCAACTATTCAAGCTAAAGAGACATATAATAAAGCATTAGAAGCAGCTAAGAAAGTTCTTGAAAAAGAAGATGCAACTCAAGAAGAAGTAAATAAAGTAGTGCTTAGCTTAAATGAAGCCAAAGTTGCATTAGTTAATTCAAAACAACAAGTAAAAATAGAAGTGGATAAGTCTAAGTTAATAGAGCAATTAAAACAAGTTGAAAAAAACTTCAAATAGAGGATAAATTCAAATATTCAGAAAAAGATAAAAAAAGATAGCTTGTTAAATGCTGCAAAAAGAAGCAACAACAGTTTTAGATAACAAAGAAGCGACTACAGAAGAAGTAGAGAAGGCGTTAGAAAAAAATTAAAACAAGCTGCAAATGCTCTTGATGGACAAAAACAACTACCTCAAAAAAATAGACAGAGATAAAAAAACCTCAAGCAAATAAGAAGCAACTAAATGAGCAACTAAGTAATCTTGCAGATGTAAAAGAGAAGGAAAGCTTTTAAAAAATCAAGTGAAGAAGATAAGCAGATGTATTTAGCAGCAGTCGCAAAAAGCCCAAGAATTATTAGCTTCTACAATAGCTACTCAAGAGGAAGTAGATAAAGCATTAGAGAACTTAAAAGAGGCAGAGAAAAAGTATCTAAGAAATCAGTGAAAGAACTAATAGGCGGTTTTGTGGGTGGAAAAACAAAGCTATAAAAAAAGGAAAATAAGTTTAATGTAGATGAGGATTTTGAAAAAAATTAAAAGATCAAATTTACTACTAGCAAAAAAACTGGATTAAATAGTAATGTTACAATTTTTCTCTGGTATAGGAGTTCTAGGCTTAACAATATTAACGGTATATTTAAAAACGACGTAAACAAAAATAAGAATAATAAAAACCTTGGATATATCCAAGGCTTTTTTTATTATTAAAAAAATATACTTTTTCTAAAAAAATTATTTTTTTCTCTTCTGCGCCTAAATCTTTAGCTCTTTTTTTCTGATGTTGATAATTTTTTCTCTTCTTCTAATGTGTCTTTCATTCCTAATTTGCGTTTTTGCTTTGTCAAAAATCAATTTTCGTATAATCGACTACCAGCTTCATAGTAAGTTGGTTATTTTTTCTTCAAAGTTAACACTTACGCCATTAATACCAGAAGATTCTTCAGTGATTTTTGATTTTGCAATATTTCTAGACTTTTTCATCTGGACTTTTTAGTGTATTAGTAATGACTAGTTTGTTCACAACATCATCTTTATAATAGATAGTAATTTCACTCTCTTCTCTATCCGTTTTTGTGGATATAAGTTTTAGTTTTTTTCTCCTGAACAAGCGGTAAGTAGTAAAATAGATGCAACAAATGTTATAGTTAGTTTTAATAATTTTTTTCATGTAGGATACTCCTTGTTTACTTAATACTTTAATATTTTTATAGATTTTAATTTTTACAAGAAATATAATAGTAAGTCAAGAGTTGTAATAACTTAGGAATAACCTATTTCATAGTTTATACTTGTTTAGTAGGTAGTAGGCTATTATTTGTAAGTCTTTTTTTCTTTGACAAAAATGAGATTTAATTTTATAATAGTTCTAAATAGAACGATTAAAAAAGAGAGAAGAAAAATGAATTTTTGGGATCAACATAAAACAATTACTTGTTATTATGCGTTGCTTACTAAATCTGTTTGCGATAAATTCAATCTAACGCAGATGGAGTATGCTATATTGATGTTTTTGTATAATAATCCACAGTACAATACGGCTGCTGATATAGTGAGGGAACGCAAGTCTACAAAATCACATGTATCAACTACGTTAAAATTGCTGGAAGATAATGGCTTTGTTATGAAAAAACAGAGTGCAGATAATAAGAAAAGAATAGAAATAGTATTGTTAGAGCCAGCGCAAGAAATAATTCAAGCAGGGCTTAATGTGCAAAAAGAATTTATCCAAAATATGTTTCAAGGACTTACAGAAGAAGAAATGGCTATTTGGAAAAATATTTTTGTCAAGATGTGTAATAATGCTGAAAAATGTTTACAGGATAGATAAGAATGGAGATGAAACCATGTTTAGTGTAAAAAGAGAACTCTTTTATTAATATCGGGAATAGTATGGTTTATAGCGGGATTTAATGTAGCGAGATTAGGGTTTTTATCATATTTTATGATAAAATCTCAGTGGTATTTCTATATATTCTCTATAATAGTTTTTTGCTTTTGTTTGCGAAAAATGTTTTTCAAAAATGAGTATGAATCACACTAAAAGGATAGTTTCGTATGAAGATTACAGACCATTTTTGGCACTTTTTTTCGATTTAAAGGCGTATATTATTATGACTTGTATGATGAGTATGGGAATAGGTTTCAGAATAATGGGGATTTTTCCCAGATAATTTTGTTGCATATTTTTTTACTCTGGACTTGGTTGTGCTTTTGACGCTTGCCGGAGTGATGTTTTTTTAGAAATTATCTTTTGTTACGCAGAAATAGTAGAGAATCTGCCGAAAACATTGAAATAAAATATTTTTTTAAGTCACATTTCTTGGTAAGATAACAATAGAAGTTCGAAAAAGACTTGCAAAATTTTTGCAAGTCTTTTTAATATTATTCATCTTTTGCGAAGAATTCTGTTGCACGAACAGCGCGCTTCCAACCTTTGTATAATTTTTCACGTTCATTCTCTTTCATGGCTGGAACAAATAGTTTTTCCAGCAGAGTTAAGATTTTTTTATTTCCTCAAGGTTTTTCCAATATCCAGTTGCTAGTCCAGCAAAGAATGCAGCCCCAAGAGCTGTTGTTTCTAGATTCTCTGCGCGTGCAATTTTCACTCCTAATATGTCAGATTGGAATTGTAGAAGGTAGCTGTTATGTGCAGCCCCACCATCTACCTTTAGTAGTGGGATTTGAACATTGGCATCTATTTTCATTGTGTCAATAATATCGCGTACTTGATAAGCAATAGATTGTAATGTTGCTTTTACTAAATCTTCTTTTGTTGTAGCACGAGTTAATCCAAAAATTGTCCCACGAGCTTCTGGATTCCAATACGGAGCACCTAAACCTGTAAATGCAGGGACAAGATAAACATCGTTATTATTAAAAGAATTGTAAGCTAGTTCCTCAGTTTCTGACGATTTTTTTATAAGACGCAAACCATCTCGTAACCATTGAATAGCACTTCCTGCGATAAAAATAGAGCCTTCTAATGCATAGTAGATTTTTCCGTTAATACCATATCCGATAGTTGTCAGTAGATTATTTTTTGAAAGTTGCATACTTTCACCGATATTCATAATAATAAATGAACCAGTACCGTATGTATTTTTAATCATACCTTTATCAAAGGCAAGTTGACCGAATAATGCTGCTTGTTGGTCACCTGCTAGACCGCTAATTTTAACTTCACCGCCATAAAAATGATAGTCGGTAGTAATCCCGTAAATTTCAGAATTAGATTTCACCTCAGGTAGCATAGTTTCAGGAATGTTTAATAAGTCTAAAACTTCTTTATCCCAAGTCAAGTCTTGGATATTGAATAACATAGTACGTGCTGCGTTTGTGTAGTCTGTAACATGAGTTTTTCCACCTGTAAGCTTCCAAACTAGCCAGGTATCTATTGTTCCAAATAATAATTCCCCTTTTTCTGCGCGTTCTTGAGCTCCTCCTACATGGTCTAGAATCCAACGGACTTTCGTTGCTGAGAAGTACGCGTCAACAACAAGACCAGTTTTTTTATGTATTAAATCTTTATAACCATCTTTAACTAATTTTTTTCAGCAATAGGAGCACTTTGGCGTGATTGCCAAACTATTGCGTTGTAGATAGGTTCGCCAGTTTTTATCCCAAACAACAGTTGTTTCACGTTGATTGGTAATACCGATGCTGTCTATTTGTGTTGGTTTAATCCCACTTTCGATAAATACTTCAGCGATAACGGATTGAACTGAGTTCCAAATAGCATTTGCATCATGTTCTACCCAACCTGATTGTGGGAAAAATCTGCAGGAATTCCTTTTGACTACTTGCGACTATTTCTGCTTGTTTATTAAATATTATCGCCCTTGAGCTTGTTGTACCTTGATCTATTGCCATTATATATTTTTCATATCACACCTCGAAAATCTTTTTCATTCTAATTATATCATTATTATAGAAAAAAATCTCCAGTTTCTCTATAATAAATTCTACCCTAATCGTTTTTAGCAAATAACTAGCGATTTTTTTCTTATTTTCTTATAAAATAGATAATAATGTATAGAGGCTTTTAAGGGTTGATATAAAGTTTGATTGAATTAAGAAAAACACAAGGAGAAAAAAATGAATTCTTTACAACATCATTGGCTAAGTTATTAGCGAAATTAGAAAATAAACAAGTTTTAACAAAAAGAAAATAGTGCGAATATAGGAAAGTTCAAAGTAGAAGAATTGGCAAGTTATATTCGCGATCTTTTTCGCAAAGGAATATCCGGAAATAGAAATAAGAAGACTATTAGAAAAAGTACATTATGCCAATACATATGAGGATAAAAACATTAAAAGAAATTGCGTTTTTAGTTGATGAAATTAGCGAATATATGTTTAAATTAGAAGTAGCTAATCGCGATTTTGTAGTAGGGTATTTTAACACACTTATTATTGATCCAAAGATTGAACCAACAGAATATAATTTTGTTTTGATGGAAGTTGATAGCCTAATTGAAAATAGTTTTGTTGAAGTGCCTGAAGAGGAATAAAGATGAAAATTTTAATACCGACAGCGAAAGAATTAAATAAAAAAGCACAAGAAGCAAATGAAGAACTTTTAGGTGAGAAAACAAAAAGTATTATTGATGAATTTGCTGATAAAAAGCCAGAGGAGCTTGCTAAAATATACAAAATAAAAGAAGACAAAGCTAAGGAAGAATATGTGCGTTGGCAAAATTTAGCAAACCACAGCGCAAAATCTTATAAAGCGTTGGAACTTTTTAATGGTTTAATGTACCGAAATATTAGTCGTGATGATTTTAACGATGAAGATAAAGATTATATAAAGAAAAATGTGTATATCACAACTGCTCTTTATGGGGTTATAAATGCCTATGAGGCTATTCATGAACATCGTCTTGATTTTTTTACAAAATGTAAAAATTAAAGATAGTTCGTTGAAAAAAATTTTTGGCGTGAAGATTATGATAAAAATGTAGAAAAAGGATGAGGTTATTATTTCATTATTATCAAGTGAATTTGAGGAAGTTTTTTTCAAAAGCAATACGCGATAAATTCATTAAGATTACTTTTTATGGAAGAAAAAAATGGAGATTTAAAAATACATTCGACTATCTCTAAAAAAGGCACGTGGTAAATTTTTTTGAGTGAGGCAATAAAAAGAAAGATTACTAATATAAGAGAATTAGAAACTATAAAATTTGATGGTTTTTGAGTACAAGTCTGAGCTTTCGACTGAGAACAATTTGGTATTTGTAGCTAAAAGATAAAAAGCACAGATAAGGAGAATTTAAATAAAAAGATAGGAGTAGGGGAAAAAGATTTAATGAAACGAGAAATAGATACGAAGAAGCTTTTACTATGGTTTTTCCAGTTATTTTTAATTGGCTATAAGGATTCTAAATGGCGTTATAATGTAACGACATCAAGCTCATCATATACATTAGGGTGATATGATAACTATTGGAATTGGAACTAATAGTAATGCAGAGAAAAATATAAAAGAATATAAAGAATTTACGGTTAATATACCTTGTCAGGAAATTTTGAATAAGGTGGAGATTGCAGGCTTCCACCCAGGACAAAATAAAATAGGAATGGCAGATATAACGTATGATCCTGGAAAACATGTTGATGCGCCAATATTAGATGAATGTATTTTATCTATTGAGTGTAAGGTTGAGCATATCGTTGAGTATGGAGGATATACTAACTTTATCGCTAGTATTAAACGTCGTGTAGTTGAAGAAAGTGTTATCGATGAAGAAGGTAAACTAAAAGGAGTAGAGTTTAATCCTATTTACTTCGTTGGTGACGAGCATCAAAGAGTATATCGATATTTTAATGATGAAAGCAAGAAATTAGGAGATAACATTGGTTGTTCAGCAGAAGATGATGGGCCGACATGCGGTTAATCATAAGTAATCTATAAATTTAGTTAAGGTTTTATTTATGATGCAAGAGCATAATAATTTTTAGAAGAAAGGAGGATTTTTTTATGGCTTATTATAATTTACAAGTTCATAGTGCATACGATTTACTCAATAGTACGATAAAGTACAAAAGAATTGTTTGGGAAGCTAAAGAGTGATAATCAAGATTCGGTAGTAATAGTCGATCCTAATATGTACGGAGCGATAAAGGCTTATAAAGAAGCTAAAAAAAGACTGGAACAAATTTAATTTCGGGATTAGAAGTTAAGTTGGGATATGGTATTAGTTTTTTTAACTTTTAATATTTTATGTAAAAATGAAAGAATGTTCCATAAATTATTTGAGTTATCAACTCGCTTTTTGAACGAGGAAGAGTTATCGTTAGAAGCTTTTTTAGCGGAGATGAAAGATTTTAAGGATGATTTTGTTCTTATTGTTACTAGTGAATTAAGAGACAGTATAGAATTTAGTTATCTTCAAGAACAGTTAATCGGATATGACTTTTATTTTTGGGTTTAATGAGAAATATAATTATAGTATTTATACATATTATGATAATATCGTTTATACAAAACCGAGTTATTATTTAAATAAAGAACATTATCAACAAGTAGTTGTAGCGCGGGCTATAAGAGATAATACTAAGTTGAATATAAGAGAGTTGACAACAACTATCGGAGATCATTTTGTATGTAGCATACAAGATTTTTCTTTACTTTTAGAGTCGGATAACGAAGAGTATATTTTTACACTTCAAAAATCTCTAGATAATCAGCAAAGAATAATAGATAAATGTCGTTATGAATTGGAATTTTCGGGTTATCATCTTCCTAAATATATTTATGGAGAGCATGAAGATGTTTTTGAGAAAATGTCTGCTAAGGACTATCTTCGCTACTTAGTTCAAAAAGGAGCTAAGGAAAAGCTTGTCGGAAAAGATTATTATGCATATAAAAAGCGTTATGAGTATGAGCTTAAGATTATCGATGATATGGGCTTTAATGACTATTTCTTAATCGTTTATGATTTTGTTAAATATGCAAAGGATAATGGGATTTTAGTTGGAGCAGGACGTGGTAGTGCAGCGGGAAGTTTGGTTTGTTATTTACTAAATATTACCGAAGCTGATCCACTTCAGTATAACTTGCTTTTCGAACGTTTCTTAAACAAAGAGCGTATTTCGATGCCGGATATCGATATTGACTTTCAGGATACACGTCGTGATGAAGTGATAAAGTATGTGGAAGGAAAATATGGAGAAGATAAAGTAGCGCAAATTATTACCTTTACAACGTTTCAATCGAAAAAGTGCTGCTAGAGAATCGGCAAGAATACTTCAATTTTTCTGAAGAGGATTTGAAATTTATCAGCAGTAATGTAAGTTCTACAAGAACATTAACCGAATGCTATGAAGTATCAGAAAATCTTAGAAATTTTGTTAATAAAAGTGATTTGAATCGACGTTGGTTCTCTATTGCGTTAAGTCTTGAAGAATTGCCGAAAAATCCTTCGGTTCACGCAGCGGGTATAGTAATAAGTGATGATAAACCTTTGATTAAACATACGCCATTGGCTGCTTCAAATGTAACAAAATATTTAACACAGTGGACTATGGATGATGTAGAAAGTGTTGGACTTTTGAAGATAGACTTTTTAGGAATTCGTTACTTAACGATGGTTTCAAATATAGTCGAGCAAATTAAAAAAGATAATCCTAGTTTTGATATAACGAAGATTAATTACGCTGATCAAAAAGTATATAATTTGTTTACACAAGGAAGAACTGAAGGTATTTTCCAGTTTGAATCAAGCGGAATGAAGGAAAAACTTCGTTTGCTTCGTCCAACAGAATTCAATGATATAGTTGCGATGAACGCTCTTTATCGCCCAGGGCCTATGGCACAGATAGAGACTTACGTTCGTAGAAAACATGGTGAAGAAAAAGTTGTTTACCCGCATCCACATCTGGAAAAAATATTAAGGGATACTTATGGGGTTATCGTTTATCAAGAGCAAATTATGCTTATTGCGGTGAACTTTGCTCATATGTCACTGAATGAAGCTGATAATATGCGTAGAGCGGTGAGTAAAAAGAAAAAAGAAGATTTGGAATATTACGGACGAATTTTCATTGAGAAAAGTGTAGCTGCGGGATATGACCTTAATATCGCTAAGAAACTTTTTGACTTGATAGTAACATTTGCTAATTACGGATTTAACAAGAGTCACGCAGTTGTTTATAGTATGCTTGCTTATCGTTTGGCATACTTAAAAGTTTATTATACAAAGTATTTCATGACAGCTCTTCTAAATAACGTAATTAGTAGTGAGAAGAAAATTAATGAATATAAACAAGAATTGAATAATCTAGGGATTACCTTGGCTAAGCCAGATGTCAACGTTAGTTTAAGTGATTTTAGTGTTTATAAGCAGGATATTGTTTTTGCATTAACGGCGATAAAAAATGTTGGTTATCGCAGTAGTTATGAGATTGTTCAAGATCGATTTAATTTCGGGAAATATCAAGATATAGATGATTTCTTAAAACGTATGAATAAAAAAGTTGACTACCAAGCAGCGCAGTCATTAGTTAAGGCTGGAGCATTGGATACTTTTGGTTACAATCGTGCAACACTTATGAAAAAAGTTAAAGATTACTATGAAGATGACCGTAAGTATATAAATAATGTAAGAGTAGCCTTATCAGCAGAATCAGGCTTAACTTTGAAGGTTGAGGAGATAGAAGATTATCCGATTGCTGAAAAAATTCAAATGGAAAAAGAGGTCACAGGTACATATTTCTTGAAGCATCCAGTTCAAGTAGAAAAAGAAAAATATGCTTATTTACCTCTTCGATATATTGGGCGAGATGTAAGTGATAGCTACGTTGAAGTTATCACCAAAAAAGAGATAAAAACCAAGAAAGGTGAGTATATGGCCTTTCTAACTGTTAATGATGGCAAGAATGACTATGATGTTACGGTGTTTCCAAGTGTCTATAAATATGCGAGTGGTTTTATTAAGGTTGGAGAGTTTTCTGTTATGACTCTGAAAAAGCAAATTCGCAACAATCGAGAACAATATATTTTAGAGAAGATAGCGAGCTTTTAAAAATTATAATGATTATTGCTTAAATAATATAAAAATAATTTACATTATAGAAAGTAAAGATGTTTTGGAATTATTACAAGAACATAAGGTAGAAGATTCTGGTGTAGAAGTGGTATTATTCCAAAATAATAATACAGATAAAGCGCGTAAATTCCACATAGAAAATGAACAATTATTTGTTCATAAATTTTTGAATAAATTCCCTGGAAAACTCATTAAAATAGAATATTCAAAGAAATAAGAAAAAGAAAAACAAAAAAACGCACAATACAATTTTTCACTAGAAAAAGTATAAAATATGATATTGTTGATAAGTAAATTTAAAAAAATATTAATAATTAAAATTGAAAGAAGGTAAAACTAAATGAAAAAAATCGCAGTTTTGACAAGTGGTGGAGATGCACCAGGAATGAACGCAGCGGTACGTGCGGTTGTAAGAACAGCAATCTATAATGGTTTAGAAGTTTACGGAGTATATCAAGGATACAAAGGTCTAGTAGAAAATAATATTAAAAAATTAGAAGTTGGAGATGTAGGTAACATCATTAATCGTGGTGGAACAATGCTTTATTCAGCACGTCTACCAGAGTTTGCTAATCCGGAAGTAAGAAAGATTGCTATTAAAAACTTAGAAGCATTAGGTATCGATGGTCTAGTGGTAATCGGTGGTGATGGGTCATACCGTGGGGCAATGGCCTTAAGTAATGAAATGAATATCAAGACAGTCGGTGTTCCGGGAACAATTGACAACGATATTTGTTGTACGGATTACACAATAGGATTTGATACAGCGCTTAACACAATTGTAGATGCAATAGACAAAGTTCGTGATACTGCATCAAGTCATGAGCGTGCGTTTATTATCGAGGTAATGGGGCGTAATGCAGGAGACTTAGCGTTATATGCTGGTATTGCAGGAGGAAGTGAGAGTCTACTTATTCCTGAGAAAAAAGAAGATCTTGAAGAAGTAGTTTCTCGTATTAAAGCAGGAGAAAGTCGTGGGAAAAGACACTCAATTATTGTCCTTGCTGAAGGAGTAATGGGTGGTCAAGAGTTAGCAGATAAACTTCAAGAACTTACTGGAGAAAAAGTTCGTGCGACTATTTTAGGGCACATCCAACGTGGTGGAACACCATCAGCACAAGATAGAGTACTAGCATCACGTTTTGGGAACTATGCAGTTCAACTTTTATTAGCGGGTGAGTCTGGACGTGCTGTAGGTATTCAAAATAATAAACTTGTAAGTACTAAGTTCCAAGACGTATTTAGTGATGTTCATAATGTTGATTTATCAATGTATGATGTATCAAAACAACTTTCAATCTAAGCATTTCTTTTGAAAACATTTTTCTTTGCATGAAAACGTTGATATTTCAAGGAAAAAGTTTGAAAATAAAAATGAAAATACGTTAAAATAATAGGGTAAAGATAAAACTAAGAGGTAAATTAAACTATGATACAGAAAAAAACTAAAATAATTTGTACAATTGGACCTAAATCAGAATCAAAAGAAAGACTTACGGAAATGGTTGAGTTAGGAATGAACGTTTGTCGTCTTAACTTCTCGCATGGAGACTATTCTGAGCATGGTGCACGTATCCAAACGATTAAAGAAGTAAGAGAAGAGACTGGAACAAATTTAGCAATCTTATTAGATACTAAAGGGCCAGAAATCAGAACACACAACATGGAGAATGATGCGATTATCTTAGAAACAGGTAACGATGTTATCGTATCTATGACAGAAGTATTAGGAACTCCTGAAAAATTCTCTATTACTTACGGAGAATTAGTACATGATGTAAAAGCTGGAGATACTATTTTATTAGATGATGGTCTAATAGGATTAACAGTTAATTCTGTTGATGCAGGAGCAGGATTAATCTACACTACTGTTCAAAATGGTGGAGTGCTTAAAAATAAAAAAGGAGTTAATGTTCCAGGTGTTTCTACTAAATTACCAGGTATTACTCCAAAAGATGAAGAAGATATTCGTTTTGGATGTAAACAAGACATCGACTTTGTTGCTGCATCATTCGTTCGTACTAAAGAAAATGTATTAGAAGTTCGCCGTATTCTTAAAGAAGAAGGATGCGAACATGTTCAAATCGTTCCTAAAATCGAATGTCAAGAAGCTATCGACAATATCGATGAAATTATCGAAGTATCAGATGGTATTATGATTGCTCGTGGGGACCTTGGGGTAGAAGTTCCAGCAGAAGAAGTACCTATTATGCAAAAATCTATTATTGCTAAATGTAATGCAGCAGGTAAATTTGTAATTACGGCTACTCAAATGTTAGACTCGATGCAAAAAAATCCACGTCCAACACGTGCTGAAGTATCAGACGTAGCGAACGCAATTTATGATGGAACTGATGCAATCATGTTATCAGGAGAATCTGCAGCTGGAGCTTATCCAATAGAATCAGTTCGCACAATGGCTACAATAGCTAAACATACTGAAGAAATGCAAGATTACTCTCGTATTCTTAAAGATCGTTCTAGAAAAATTGTATCAAAAGATATTACAAATGCGATTGGGGTATCAGTTGGATACACTGCATTAAACTTAGATTTACACACTATCGTAACTTATACTGAGTCAGGACAAACAGCAAGATTAATTTCTAAATATCGTCCAAATGCTGCTATTTTAGCAGTAACTCCAAGTAAAAAGGTTGCTCGTGGGTTAAGTCTAGTTTGGGGTGTGGATGCAAAAGTTTCATCTCAAGTAACATCAACTGACGAAATGTTAGATACAGCAAAAGAAATCGCTGCAACTTCAGGTTACGCTAAAAAAGGTGATGCTATTGTAATTACTGGTGGTATTCCGGTAAATACTTCAAGAAGTAATGTAGGATCTACTAACTTCTTAAAAAGTTTCGGTAGTAGACTATTAGAAAAGAGGCTAGAAATTTTTAGAATTTCTAGCCTTTGTAAAGATAAGAAAAAAGTAGCCTTAAAGGCTACTTTTTTTCGTTATGTGCACAAAAATAAAATTTAGGGAAATTATTATTTTGCACTAGACTAAAAACTTGAATGCTTTAGTATTAAATTAAAAGTTTTATTTTTGATATTTAGTGTCCAAAAAAGAAATATATAACTATAACTAATATAGTTATAAAAAATGGAAACTAAAAATCAACAGTTATAAGAACAATCTGAAGGATTGTATGATTTATATGATGTACCCTAATTATCTATATAAATCATATAATGATTATCATAGGTATTAGCAGATTACCAAGAATTTGTAATTTTTGTATAACTACTTTTTTTGGTTATTTCAGCAATACATATTTTAGTAGTAATCTATATTAAATGTAACAAACAGTATAATTGGAAATAAATAAAAATAATATTAATTATACTAAAATATTTTTAATGATAAGATTACCTTAGTAACTGTTTACAGTTTAATTGTATCAAAATGTTGGATATTGTCAAATGATAGCCGAAAAGCAACCTATATTTTTATGAAATATTTTTCAAAAAGAAGTAGAATAGATGTGTTTATTTGATATCGAGTAGTAAAAAAATGGGATAGCATTGAGCATATCCCATTTTTATATTTTCATCACTATCTATTTACAACATTAGGTGAATCACCAGTAGATATTACTTCAGTTGCTGCATTTAGTGCGCCTTCTACAAGGTTTTTAACCGCTGTTTCTGTGTAAAAAGCAGTATGAGGAGTATAAATAATATCATCTCTATCGATTAATTCTTGCATCACTTTTATCATCAAACTCTTTTGTTTGAGAAATCTTTAGGTACATAGTTTCCTTCGTTTTTCATACACATCAAGGCTTGCTCCTAATAGTTTTCCGCTATCTAAGGCACGGATAACAGCTTTAGTATCAACAAGAACTCCGCGAGCAGCGTTGGCAAAAGATAGCACTGTCTTTCATTTTTGCTGAAGAATTCATCGTTTACCATGTGAGTATATTCTTTAGTGGCAGGAACGTGGATAGTAACTACATCAGATTGAGCTAATAACTCATCGATGCTATCTACATACTCAAGTACTTCGCGAGCAGCGTCTGATGGATATAAGTCATAACCGATAACACGACAGCCTAAACCTTTGAATAATGTCGCTGATTGGCGTCCGATGTTTCCTGTACCAAGGACACCGACAGTAAGTGTTCTAAGTTCTCTTGAAATAATATTTTTGTTCCAAGTAAAATCGTGCTTCTCTACATTGTTAAGAATTTTTTTAATGTTTCTACTAATATATAAAACCGTTGTAACTACGTGCTCTGCAATTGCATTAGGAGAGTAGCGTGGAACGTTTGTCATACTTATTCCTAATTCACGCATATATTTTTATATCATGAATATCAAAACCCAGCCATTCTGTTTTGCTATTACTTTAACACCTTGTTCTCTAGCATAGTCATAAACTTCTTTAGCGAATGGTCTATTTTTGGAACATGACGATACCTTGTTTGCCATTGATTAAATGTTTTTGTTTCTAGTTGAAGCTCTCCTTCGTGCAAGTCAACTTTACATCTGGATGTTCTTTAACCAAGCATCAACAAATGGTCTTTCGTCTTCTCTTAAATTGAATAGTGCTAATTTCATAATGTAAACTCCTTTTAATTTTTATATTCTAGATGAATATTAGATTAGAATGCTGCAACAAATAGATAATTAAGAACATCTAATATTCAGCTAGCACACAATTTACTTAAAAAGTGCAACACGTTGAAACGCTTCCTTACAGCCTTTATTTTAACAGAAAAATCTATGGTGTCAACATGGAGAAAAATATAATACAGAAAATATATTTAACAAAACAGAATACTCTATGAATACTTATATAAAGTAGACTGAATGAAAAATATCTAATGAAAACTTAATATTTTTAATTGTATATTGAGATGGATTATGCTAAATCATAAAGATAACTTAGAACTATATAAATATAATTTTATTTAATTAAAAATATAAGTATAGAAATTAAATGATTGTTAATACAGTTGTAAGTGTGTAATATAAAATACTTTCGAGGTCTAGTTAGAAAAATATCTAAATAGTTCTTGACTTAACTTGTCTAAAAGATGTATAATCTATTTAGAAGGATATCTAAATAGATTAATAATATAAAAGGGGTGATATACATGGGATGAGTGAAACTTTGAAAGCTATATCCGATCCAATTAGAAGAAATATATTAGAATTGCTAAAAGAAGAAAAGAAAAGTGCAGGAGATATTGCAGCAGAATTTCATTTAACAGGGGCGACAGTATCGTATCATTTATCTCAGTTAAAAACGGGATTAATTATGGAGAGTAAATATAAAAATTATATTTACTATGAACTTAACGCTTCTATTTTTGAAGAAGTGCTAATGTGGATATATGAATTAGGAGGGCAAAAAAATGAAAAAAATAGATAAGAAAATGTTACTATTTGGAATTTTATTATGTTTATTGCCGATGTTGATAGGGTTTTATTATTATGATTTACTGCCTGATAAAATAGCAATTCACTTTTAATATGCAAGGAAATCCTGATAACTTTGTTTCCAAAAACTTGGGGTATTGTAGGTCTTCCGCTAGTAATGGGAGCAGTATTTTTAGTTTTTATCTATTGTTTTAGATGTTCAAGAGACTGGGAAAAAGGGTGCGTCTTTGGTAAAAATGATAACACCTATTATGAGTATTTTACTGCAAGGAGCATTAATCTATTACGCTCTTGATAATAATTTTTGATGTAGGGAAACTAACATTGTTTACTGTAGGAATAATTTTTATGGTTTTAGGAATTATTTACCCTAAAAAGAATACTGGGGTAAATATAATTTTTAATCTTTGCGGTTTAGAAAAAGGATTAGATGAGCAAAAATTTATCCGTATATATTCAAGATTTATGGTTGCAAGTGGAGTTTTGATTTTCCTTAGTGCATTTTTTTGATAATCGACTTGGGATAAGTATAGTTATAATTTTTGCAATTCTATCAGTGATTTTACCATTTTATTTAGCGAAAAATATAGAACAAAAAGTTAGGGAGAAATTTTTCATTTTTAGAAGGTAGTAATAAAAGAGGAGATACAAAAAAATGTTCCACTGAAGATTGTAGCTAAAAGAATAATTTTATATACTTTAAAGATATAAAATATCAAGTTAACATAAAAGTTTTAAGTAAATATTATGTAGTTTTGCTATACTAGGAATGTTGCATAAAAATAGGAAGGGGAACAGAATGTTACAATTAAAAATATTATTAAAAATATAAAACTGGCGGCAACGAAGTTGAAGTATTAAAATCTGTCAATATTAGTTTTCGTGATAGTGAGTTTGTTTCAATCTTAGGTGCTAGCGGTAGTGGTAAGACTACGTTATTAAATATTATTGGAGGTTTGGATAAATATTCTTCTGGAGACATGCTTCTTCTGGGGCGTTCAACAACGGAGTTTAAAGATTGTGATTGGGATAGTTATCGTAATGGGACTATCGGTTTTGTTTTTCAAAGTTATAATTTGATTTCTCATCTAAGTGTTCTTGAGAATGTTAAATTAGCATTATCGATATCAGGGGAATCGAATAAAGAAAATTACGCAAAGGCGAAAAAAGTGCTAGAAGATGTTGGATTGGGTGATCACATTAATAAAAAACCAAATCAACTTTCTGGTGGACAGATGCAAAGGGTAGCGATTGCGCGTGCTTTGGTGACGGAACCGAAAATTATTCTAGCTGATGAACCGACAGGAGCGCTTGATAGTAAAACAAGTGTTCAAATAATGGAACTTATTAAAAGAAATAAGTAAAGAAAAATTAGTGATTATGGTTACACATAACCCAGAATTAGCTAAAACATATAGTGATAGAATCGTCCGTTTAAGAGATGGAGAAATTATTGAAGATACAAATCCATTTGTAGAGGAAACTTCTAACAGTGATTATAGTCTTAAAAAGACAGCGATGGCATTTAGTAGTGCGATAAAATCGAGTTTTAAAAACTTGCTTACGAAAAAATTCCGTACATTGATGACGATTATTGCAAGTAGCATAGGGATTATTAGTATTGGGTTGGTACTTGCTATTTCATCAGGAATGGATAAATATATTCAGACTATACAAAAATGAGAATTTATCAAGTATGCCAATTATGATTAACGCAAATCAGATTAATTTTGGTTTAAGTACAGAAGATGATAGTTCTGAACAAGATGCTAAAGGTAACGAGTTGGTTCCTAAATCACGCCGTGATGTTCATAGAAACTTATATACTGCTGATGCGCTAGGGACTGGTGAAACATTTATCAACTACATTCAAAATAATGCTAAAGATTACTATTCATCTATTGATTTCGTTAAAGGGTATCAAGTTATGGCTCTTAAGAAGAATGCTAAAGGTGATGTGAGCTTGGTAAAAGATGATAAAAATATTTATAGTGGTGATAGTATTTTCGGAGTGCTACCAGAAGATAAAAATATGATTCTAAAGCAATACGAAGTTGTGAAATCTTCTGAAAGTAACTTTTGAGTATCCTAAAGGCAACGAATTAGTGTTATTCACAGCGTACACAATGAAATAGACAAAGATACGCTAAGAGCATTAGGGTTTGACGGAAATAGTAAAGTTAAGTATGACGATATTTTTAGGAAAAGAATTTAGTATAGTTGATAATAATAGCTACTATAAAAAGATAGCGGATAGATTTATTCCGGCAGAAACAGATGATAAAATGTATGATGCAGGGATAAAAGTAAAAGTAGTTGCAATATTAAAAGCTAAAGATAATGTAACAAATCCGAATTTTACTTTAGGATATACGCGTGAACTACAAAAAACAATGCTAGATAAAGAAGTTAAGTCGGATATTGTAGTTGCTCAACAAGCAGACAAAACTAAAAATATCATAACAGGTGAAAAAATGGATGCAGATACTGCAGAGCAGGTATTAGCTACACTAGGAGCAGATGTTGCACCAAGTTCAATTAATATTTATCCGAAAACATTTGCCGATCGTGATAAAATTGCAGAAGTAATTAATGACTTTAATAAAAAAGTTTCTGAGAAGTATGGAGCCAATAGCGCTGATTACCACAAATACAGTATTACTTACGCTGATATGGCAAAACAAATGACATCAATTATGTCTCAAATGATAAATACAATTTCATTAATTTTAACTGCGTTTGCGGGTATCTCACTAATCGTATCATCAATTATGATTGGTATTCTTACGTATGTATCTGTAGTTGAAAGAACAAAAGAGATTGGTATTTTACGAGCAATAGGAGCGCGTAAGAAAGATATTACTCGTATCTTTATTGCAGAGGCAGGGCTTATAGGATTTGCTTCGGGAGCGATAGGAGTTCTAGTTGCAATGGGGTTAGCGATACCTATTAGTAGCTCAATCGCAAATGCCCTTAAAATAGAGAGTTTTAGTGCAAATCTAGATGTAAAAGCAATAGTAGGATTAATCCTATTAAGTTTAGTATTAACACTTATCGCAAGTATTATCCCATCAAGAATGGCTGCGAAAAAAGATCCAGTAGAGGCGCTAAGAACAGAGTAATAAGTGGTTTATATTCATTTAAAATGAAAAGTAATAGAAATTAGCCACAGATAAGAAAAAAACACCTTAAAGGTTGAACTTAAAAATTCTAACTTTTAGGGTGTTTTTTGATGGGGATTAGATATAAATATAATGGCTAGATTTAGATGATACACAAATTAAGAATATTAAAATAGATTGACACATATTTATTATCCCCGTATAATAAAATACTGTATTATAAATTAACTAATTTTTTTAATGGTTAGGAAAAAGGAGGTCTTATGTCAATAGAATTAGGAATTTTTATAGTCTTTATTTTATGGTTGTGTATATTTTTTATTTGTTCTATATAAAGATAGGCGAAATTTATTTTTGGGAATCAGTTTTCTAGCGACCATACTTTTTCTTGCGTTATATCTAATGTTTATTGTAGGTAAGTATTCTAATGATTATCCTATTGTTTACTATATAGGTATGATAGGTTTAATAGGTATATGGTTTATTATAGTGATTTTGCCTCTTGCTATAGTGTTGATGTTCTTCTATAATTCGTTTATGATTGTTCGACGCGAAGGATTGAGATTGAGAAATCTTTTAAGTCTTGGAACGATAATTTTTACTTATAGGTTATGTTGTCTGGTGGCCTAGCATTGGACGATATATACATGAAAGTATGATTTTTAAAATGGAATTTACATCTATGTAACTTTAGTAGTATTATATTTTATTTGTATTGGGGTATCATATTTAGTAGCAAGTACCTTAAATATTATAAACTTACTTCCTAGAAAACTTGATTATGTTGTTGTTCTAGGAGCAGGGCTAATAGGAGAGCGTGTAACACCACTGCTTGCTAGTCGCATAAGAACAGGGATAAAGATTTATAGTAAACATCCAGGTAGTAAACTTATTATGTCCGGAGGGCAAGGTGCTGATGAAGTAGTATCTGAAGCTTTTGCCATGAAAAGTTATGCACTTGAACAAGGAGTTTCTGAGAAAGATATAATTATGGAAGATAAGTCGACTAATACTGAAGAAAATATTAAATTTTCAAAAAGGCTTATGAAAGATGCTAACTCGCGCTTCGCCTTGGTCACTAATTATTATCATGTTTATAGAGCATTAGTTCTTGCGAAAACTTTAGGTTTTAGATGTATTGGTTACGGAGCTCCAACAAAATTTTATTTCACTCTTAATGCGTTTATTCGTGAATTTATAGGGTATTTATATTTAAAAAGAAAGGTGCATTCTGTAGTGATAGTTAGCTTAACGATATTATTTATATTAGCAGCAGTAGCAGTAGAAATATATTATCGAATCAATTTTGGTGGAGGACCAGCATTAAAAAATTAAAGAAATATAAAATTCTAAAACTAGAAATAGTTTTGGAATTTTTATGTTTATAGTATAATGGGATAAAGATTAGAAGCTAGTGCATAATGAGATAAGTGAGGATAAATATTTTTGAAAGATCATAATTATTATATGGAGATGGCATTGAAGAAGCACGGTGTGCCTATCAAAAAGGGGAAGTACCTGTAGGAGCGGTTTTAGTTATAGATGATGAGGTAGTGGCAAAGGCTCATAATACCCGAGAAGCTAGTCAACAAGCATTAAATCATGCGGAGATGTTGGTTATAAAAGAGGCGTGCGAGAAAATAGGTTTTTGGAGATTGGATAATAGTTATCTTTATACGACAGTAGAGCCCCTGCGTCATGTGTAGCGGTGCGATTGTCCAAGCTCGAGTAGAAAATGTGATACGCAGTGCAGCTGATGTTAAATATGGTTGTTGTGGTAGTTGTATTGATTTTAGTTGTGAATAATAAATTTAACCATCAAGCACATATAATTTCAGGAGTATTAGAAGAAAAGTGCGAGCACTTATGAAAGATTTCTTTAGGGAACTACGTGATAGGAAAAATAAATAATATTTTTCAGATGTATTCCTTAAAAGATTATAATTATAAAATAATAAAAATAGTAATAAATAAATATAATAACGATAAATTTATTCTTAAATAAACTTATCGTTGTTTTTAATTTAAAGTCTATTAAAGTAAAAGAAAATTAGATAACAAAAATAAAAATATATTGTAAAAACTACAAAAATTATATCTTTATTTTATGTTTTTCACTATCTTTATTTTTAAGAAATTTGATACAATGAGAGTAGAAAGTAAAAGAGGAATTTTTGATGAAAATAGAGAATGTTATAAAAAATTTAAAGATGAAGACATTTACCTTTGTCCTAAGTGTTTTAAAAGCAATCTAAGATACAAAAATATAAGTCTAGTTTGTGAAAATAATCATCAATATGATTTTTCGAAAAAGGGTTATATTCATCTTATAAATAATTATAAAGCGACAAAATATAGTATGGAATTATTTGAAGCCCGAAGTGTGATTTTTAAGGGGGAGTTTTACAAAGAGGTATTTCTTGAGTTAGGAAAACTTGTAGAAAAATATTCTAAGGATGTTTTAATAGATGCTGGATGCGGCGAAGGATATTATATTAGGGCAACTAAAAGAGATATTTCCTGAGAAATATTTTTTCGGACTTGATAATAGCAAGGCGGCGATAGAGCTTGCGGTAAAAGAGGATAAATTAAATCCGTATATGTTAGCGAATATTGAACCACTACCTTTTCAAGATAATAGCGTGTCGTGTATTTTAAATAGTCTTACACCCTGCTAACTATAATGAGTTTTTAGGGTGTTAGGAGAAGAAGGGTATTTAATCAAAATAATACCTAATACGGATTATTTAAGGGAAATCCGTGAGTTAATGGGAGTAAAGGAATATAAAAATACTGAAACGGTAAATCTTATTAAAGAAAACTGCACCATAATAGAGCGTGTTAGGGTAAATAAAACGTATGAACTGGATGAGTATTTATGGAGAATTTTTTAAAGATGACACCATTAACATTTTCTAAAGAGGTATCGGAAGAAGACATAAAAAGTTAAAGAAAAATAACTATAGATTTAGAGATTTTAGTTTGTAAAAAAATAAAAATATATATAATAGACATTTTTCATCAATAAAGGGGAATTTTTATGAATACTAAAGATTACGATCAAGTTGTTGAAGTGAAAAATATGTAAAAAACCATGGCCTACGAATTGTCTTGATTTTTCGTTAAGAGAAGGCGATATGTATCTTATGAGAGAGGCTAGTATTCGTCAGACGAATTATTACCTTTGCGAAAAAAAGATGGGAAAACTTATCTAATAGATAGTGACAAACACAAGGATGAGATAGATTGGGTAAATCTAGCTAAGTTCGTCGAAGTAGAAATAGATGATTCTGTGTACAGAAGATATAGAGTATTGAAGTAAATTGACAATTAAATAATTTCTGATGTAAAAGCGTGTAATGGCTCTAGAAGAAATAGTCTAGAGATTTAAAGGAGAAAAATCATGTACGTAGCATACGATAGTAAAGATGAAGTTTGGAACGCCTTAGATGATAAGATAGAAAAAGAAAAAGACTATCATTGCCCAATCTGTGGAGGAAAGGTTATTTTTAAACAAGGTAAAAAAATTCAGTCTCATTTTGCTCATGCTAAAAATTGCTCATGCCAATATGAAACGTATAAAAAAGAGAGTAAGGAGCATTTAGAGACGAAAAGAGATCTTTACGAGCATTTTGTGAAAAAATATCGCAATGTAGAAGTGGAACATATTTTTAAAGTAGGGGAAAATACTATCCAAATAGCAGATGTATTTATAAAGGATAAGAATGTCGCTTTTGAATATCAGCGCTCCGTAATACCTTATGAAGCGATAAAAGACCGTACAAAAGGTTATGAAAAAGCAGGATTGTATCTGATTTGGTTAATAGATACAAATAAGTTTGTAAAAACACTTAAAACATATGACGGTATTAGTTATATACGCTATGCAACCGTTTGTGGATACTTTTCTAAATTATTATCAAGGTAAGATATTTTCTACGGTTGGGATAATCTCAATAAAAAGTTTGAATACTATCAAATTTGGGCGCATAATCTTAAAAAGAAATGCTATTTGTATAAAAGACCAGCTTTGATATTGATGAATTTGATATACCCTTTAGATTTAAAGTTACTTGATAAAGATTTGACATCTAAATTGTATCCCTGAAGATATTGAAAATTATGTATATGAACAGATTAAGTACGATAAAAACTGTAAAAAAATAAAAAAATTCTAAGTATGTTTTATAATCAGCATATAGAGTTAAATAATATTCCGAATGTTATCGGGATAAATATGCCCTGAACAAATACTTATAAAAAAACACCGCTTATCTATTGGCAGGGGATGATGTATAAATTTTTAAAGAAGGAAAAACTTATCCTGAACTTGTACGCATAATGAGTAATATTATTGAGTTTAAAGATAATATTTATATAAAACAATATTCAACAGGGAGAGATTTTCTTGAAAGTATTTAAACAATACTATAGAGAATTAGTAGAGAAAGCGAATTAAGGGAGTATATTATGGAAGAGTCTTGTGGGAAACTATCAGATATAGAAAAAGATATTATTGTCGTTATAGCGATAGAAATAGTTACTACTTTGAAAAATACATAAAATACTTAAAGATTTAGGCTGTATAGAAAAATTCTCGAGTTGACCTTAGAGGGTTTAAGGTCTATTTTTGGAGATAATGCAGAAGAAGTCTATGAGAAATTTAATAATAATATGAAATTTGACTTTGTTAGTTACTTTGATTTCTATAATGTGAAATGTATCTTTTGTGATGATGTTTATTATCCGCAAGATTTTTCAGACTATATGACTATCCATTTGTTATTTTTATAGAGGAAACAAAGATTTATTATTATTTAAAAGAAAAATGTCAATTGTGGGCAGCAGGAATAATACTTCATATTCAGATACTGCGTTAAAAATTATTGTGCCACATTTGATAGATAATAATCTTGTTATAGTTAGTGGCTTGGCATCGGGAGTTGATAGTTTGGCTCATCAAGCAGCTGTAGAAAGTAAGGGATACACAATAGGAGTAATAGCTCAAGGGCATAATATTGTTTATCCTGAACAAAGTAGAGAGTTATACAGACAATTAGAGGCTAATCATCTTATAATATCGGAGTATTTTCCGACTTCTCCGATAAGGAAATACAAATTTTTGGAAAGAAATAGGATTGTAGCAGGGCTTTCAAAAGCACTTTTGGTAACAGAAGCGGCACAAAGAAGTGGTACGCAACGAACGATAGATTTTGCTTTAGACTTAGGAAATTCTGTATTTTGTTTACCGGGAAGATTTGGTGATAAGATGAGTTGGTCGATGAATGAATATATAAAAGAGGGGGCGATATTAGTTAATAAATTAGAGGATTTTGGTAGTGAGCTAGGATTTTAGTAAAAATATTTGAGAGGATGATTCAAATGACAGATATTTTATTTATTAATCCACTAGGTTGGGATAATATTATCTAGGAGAGTCACAGAGCAAATTCCAAACAAAACCTTTTGATTTTATTGAATTTACAGAAGAGAGTTTTAAATCTATATCAGAAATTGAACAGGTTCTATTGAATAAAAATGACAAAAAGTAAAAAGAGGGGCTATATAGTAGCGGCTTCTTATGGTACGGTTGTTTTGCTTAATGGGTTGGAAATTTTTAGTGAATACCTTGATGGGGTTAATCTTATTGTCATCGAGGGGCTAGAACCTATACCTCCGAAACCAGTTTTAAAAACATATTTTGAACCAGAGATAAAGTTTACTAGTAAAGAAGAATATTTATCAAAGACACTTAGTGAAAAAGAAATGCAAGACGGTTTTTTGGTTGAGCTACTTTTAAGGAAGCTCAAAAAGAAGGTAGTAAATATGTTATGAAACCAGGGATAAAAATAGAGTATGATTATTTATCTTTATACGCTGGAATAAATAATTTGGAGTTGCTAAAAAAATGTAGATTGATTTTCCATAAAATTACTATATTTTCATATTTCAAATTAGTAGCTGCAAATTATATACAAATAGAGGAGGACGATCACCTGCTAATGGTGACAAAACCGCAGATGATTTTAAGGATTTTTATTAGGGAATTAGAAAAATTATGTTAAAGAAAGTAGATAGAAAGATTTTTCCGAGAAGAGTTATTAAAAAGAAAGGAATATATACTTCTTGAGAAATATAGGAAATATAGTAAAAAGGTAGTTAATTAATAAGATTAGCTACTTTTTACTATATGAAGTTTCTGAATAATGTAATTAGGAGGGGGCTATGAAAAAGATATTGTTATATATATTGAGTATAGTAAGTTTGTGTGGAGTTATTTTTCTTGGTATTTATTATTTAACGTTAGGAGATAAAGAGGGGGGAGTTCTAGAAAGTAAAAAGAAAAATCCAAATGTGAAAACTGCTCGTGTGGTAGCTAATGGCGATATTCTTTGTCATGATGCACTTTATTATACTGCGAAAAAGGGTGATGGGAGTTATGATTTTAATCAATTTTTTGAGTACGTTAAACCATGGATAGAGGAAGCTGATTTAGCGATAGGAGATTTTGAGGGGACTATTAGCGATAAGCATCCGCTAGCTGGATATCCTTTGTTTAATGCTCCTATCGAAATAGCAGATACAATAAAAGATTTAGGGTATGATGTTGTCGATTTAGCTCATAATCATATATTAGATTCGGGATTATATGGTGTGGAGTATACAGCTAAAGCGTTTAAAGATAGGGGATTAGATGTTGTAGGTATTCATATTGATAAAAAGCGTTCAGAAGATAGAGTACTGATAAAAGAAGTTAATGGTATTAAAATAGCGATTTTGGCGTATTCTTATGGATATAATGGTATGGACGCAAATCTGACGAGGGAAGAACGAAATAATTATTTGGCAGACCTTGATGAAGAAAAAATGAAAGAAGAGATACAACGAGCTGAAAAAGAAGCGGATGTCACTATAGTAATGCCTCAGATGGGGATTGAGTATGAATTGCAGCCTACAGAAGAACAAAAAGTTCTTTATCGTAAGATGATAGATTGGGGAGCGGATGTAATTTTTGGAGGGCATCTCATGTTGTTGAACCTGCAGAAGTTCTTGAAAAAGATGGGGATAAAAAAATTTATAATTTATTCTATGGGGAATTTTATTTCTAATCAACGTATGGAGAGAATGGATAATAAAATGGCCGGAGCGAGGGTTGTTAATGGATGTTACATTTGAAAAAGTCTAATGATAAAACGATAATAAAACTGTAAAAAGCTCATCCAACGTTAGTTTATTCAAAAACTTAATGGTAGATGTGTAAATGGTATAGCTTTATATGATTATAAAGTTATAATATTAGAAGATTTTATTGTGGGTGGCAAGCATCGTGATAAGTTGGATGAAAAGATGAAGAAAAAAGTAGATATTTCTTATAAAGAGATGATGGAGCACGTGAATTTGAAGTGGTAAAACTCTTTTGTTGAAAGTCTTTTGTTTGATAATAGTTCTCAAATATAGTAAAATTATCTACCCTAATGACTTATAGAAGGAGAAGATTTGATGACAGAGTTTTTTGATGTAATTAGAAATAGAAGATCGGTGAAATACTTTGATAGTAGCGTAAAAATAGAGCGTGAAGAAATTTTTAGAAATGTTAGATGAGGCTAATATCTCCATCATCGTGTAATTTTCAACCATGGAGATATATTGTAGTTGATACGCCTGAAGGAAAAAGAAAAGCTAGCTAATGCAAACTATAATTTAACGCAAAATGAAACATCAGCGGCGATGATTATAGTTTTAGGTGATTTAAACTATTTTTGATAAATTTGATACTATATATAATGAAGAAGTGAAACAAGGTCATATGACTGAGGAAATAAAAAGAATCATTTAAACAAGGTGTGGGCAAAATGGTTGAAAGTCTACCACAAGATATAAAAAGAGAATTAGTTTACTTTGATTGTGGAATTTGGACAATGCAATTTGCTAATATCGCTCACGCTAAAGGATATGATACTAATATCATCGGTGGATTTAAAAGAGATAAAGTTTCGGAACTATTTAATTTAGACGAAAAACTTAATGCCGGTAATGTTAATCGCTCTGGGTAAAAAGAAAGAGATGGACGTCCGTCTACGCGTATGAGCGCTAAAGATTTAGTAAGATTTGAATAATAAAAAGTTGCTTAAATTCTATATTGGTTGAGAAGATTGTACTTTTGTGCTAATAAGTGTTAAGCAACTTTTTACTATATTACCGGCATATTATTTTTGAAAAATGAATTAACATTATAAAAATATATAGTATATGATTGGAAGGAGAACTATATTGAAAAACTAGAAGCGGTAATTTTTGATTTTGATGGGACAATAGTGGATACAGAAAAAGTCTATTTTGAGAATATGCGTGATTTAACAAGTGAGATGCTAGGAAAAACTCTTGATAAAATGGATTATATCGAAAATGTTTCGGGGACTAATGAAGAAACAAGTAGAAGATATTATAATAAACGATTTGGCATGTCAGACGATGATTATGATAAGTTTGAAGAGGAAATTACTAGACGTATTATAAAAAATTATCATAATGCACCTGTTTTGCCAGGTATAGCTGAAGTCATGGAATATTTACATGAGATAGGCGTTAAAATGGCAGTAGCATCTAATGGTAAGGAAGAACACATTAGAACAGGGTTGCAAAAAAAGGGGTTTGAGAAGTATATTGGGGCGATTGCTACGAGAGAAGAAGTAGAGAACCCAAAGCCTGCGTCAGATGTGTATCTATTGGCTGCTAGAAAATTAGGTGTAAAAATAGAAAACTCAATAGCTATTGAAGATTCTAAACCAGGAGCATTAGGAGCAAGTAAATCTGGAGCAACATTAATCTTGCAGACTAATGAGATTACAAAGTATATGGACTTTAGTGAAGTTCAATATGCGTATAAAGATGTTGATTTATTAGAAACTATAAAAAATGTAGTAGAAGATAAGTAATATAGAAGAAATTTATAAAAAGATGCGACGGAGGTAGTTCTAATGTATATATCGAATCTAAAAATTAAAGAAGGGTTTACTGTTGATGCTACGACTCTTGGTGGGAAGTATTCTATGAGAATAGAAGAAGAGTTTGATGGGCCAATGGAAATTTTCACTGTTGCTTACAACGGTTGTATAAGTATGTGTGCTAAAGGTTATTTTGTTAGAACTTATGGTTTAATGGATTTATCGGTGGAGACAGAATTAAAGGTAGACTATGATAATCAAAAATAATTATAGCTAATGTTTATGTTGATAGAACGGAAGAAGAATTAAGTTCAAAAAGATAGAGAAGGTGTATTGGAAAATATTAAATTAAGATGTAAAGTTTCTCATCTTCTGTCTAGCGAACTAAAAATTCAATATAATATATTACCTTTTTAAAAATAGATTTTTTTAGAAAAACTTAGAGTGGAAAATTCTAGGTTTTTTTATTATATCTATAAAAAGTTTGTTATGCTTTGTGTGAGAATTTTAAAAATAAAAAGCTATAATAGATCTTCTATATTAATGTAATATTTCTGAGGTGAAAAATTTTAAGAGGAAAAGCTCTAAAAACAGAAAACACATTCTATTAATTTTTTAGTTTTTCGACAAAACTCTTGCAATATCTAGAATAACAATGTATAATAATGAATGTTGGTCTGTAAAAGACTTGCGTTGAAGCGAAAGGTTACTGACACGCCCGGCCGCTTTGCCATGGCATGGCGTGCTGGAGAACTTTCGTGGAGAAGTTGCTACTAGATAGCAGCGAATAAATGTATAGGAGGAGAAATGATGGCAAAAACAAAAATTCGTGATTCGTCTAAAAGGATATGATCACAGATTAGTGGATCAAAGTGCAGAGAAAATTGTTGAAACTGCAAAACGTTCTGGAGCAAAAGTTTCTGGGCCAATCCCATTACCAACAGAAAAAGCAGTATACACAATTTTACGTTCAGTTCACATTTATAAAGATAGCCGTGAACAATTCGAACAACGTACACACAAACGCCTAATCGATATTATTGAACCAACACAAAAAACAGTTGACGCTTTAATCAGCTTAAACTTACCATCAGGTGTTGACATCGAATTAAAAATTATAATTATAGGAGGTGACTTTCGATGACCAAAGGTATCTTAGGAAGAAAAGTAGGTATGACTCAAATCTTCGCTGAAAATGGAGAATTAATTCCAGTAACAGTAGTTGAAGCGAAAGGTAACGTCGTATTACAAAAGAAAACAGAAGAAGTTGAAGGATACAACGCAATCCAATTAGATTTGATGATGAAACGTCCTTACGATAAAAGAACGTAAAGATCGTTTAGTAAAAGTTGCGAACAAACCTGAACAAGGTCACGCAGATAAAGCTAACACTGCTCCAAAACGTTTCGTACGAGAAATCAGAGATGCAGATGTAGCTAGTTATGAAGTAGGTCAAGAAGTCCAAGTTGATATTTTTGCAGCAGGGGACTTAGTTGACGTAACAGGAGTAAGTAAAGGTAAAGGATTCCAAGGGGCGATTAAACGTCATGGACAAAGTCGTGGACCAATGGCTCACGGTTCTCGTTACCACCGCCGTCCTGGGTCAATGGGACCTGTAGCACCTAACCGTGTATTCAAAGGTAAAGCATTACCAGGTCAAATGGGTGGAGTTACAGTTACTACTCAAAACTTAGAAATCGTAAGCGTAGACGTAGAAAACGGACTAATCCTAGTTAAAGGATGTATTCCAGGATCTAAGAAAAGCTTCGTAAAAATCCAATCAGCAGTTAAATCTGGTAAATAATCGGAAAATATACGGAAGGAGGAAATTAGATAATGCCACAATTAGATTTATTTAAACAAGACGGTACTAAAGTTGGTGCAGTTGAAGCTAATGATGCAGTATTCGGAATTGAACCAAATCAACACGTTTTATTCCAAGCTGTAACTTTACAAAGAGCATCACTTCGTCAAGGTACACACAAAACAAAAGGACGTTCTGAAGTTTCAGGTGGTGGTCGCAAACCATGGCGTCAAAAAGGAACAGGTCGCCTGCTCGTCAAGCGATCTATCCGTTCACCACAATGGCGTGGAGGTGGAATTGTATTCGGACCTACACCACGTAGCTATAGCTTCAAAATGCCACGTAAAAATGCGTCGTTTAGCATTACGTTCTGCTTTATCTTCTAAAGTAGCGGCTAACGAAGCATTTGCATTAGAAACATTAACATTTGATTCAATCAAAACTAAAAACTTTAAAGAAATGTTATCAAACCTTAGCCTAGAGAAAAAGTATTATTCGTAGTTACTGAACTAGAAGAAAATACTGTTTTTATCAGGAAGAAATATTCAGGAGTTGAATTTGTAGAAACTACTGGACTTAACGTATTAGATATCTTAGGAAGCAACAAAGTTGTATTCTACTAAAGATGCATTAGAAAAAGTTGAGAGGTATTAGCATAATGGAAGCACGCGATATTATCAAACGCCCAGTATTAACTGAAAAAGTTATTTATTAATGCAAGAAAATAAATACACTTTCCTAGTAGACACACGCGCTCACAAAACTCAAATTAAACAAGCTATCGAAGAAATCTTCGGAGTCAAAAGTTGAGAAAGTAAACGTAATGAACTACAAACCAAAATTCCGTCGTGTTGGAAGATACGGTGGATACACTAACAAACGTAGAAAAAGCTATCGTTAAGTTAGCAGCAGGACAAACAATCGAAGGATTATTCGCATAGAATAATCGTTAAAAACCACTAAGGAGGAAAAATGACAAATGGCACTCAAAGTATACAAAGCTATTATACTAATGGTCGTCGTAACATGACTTCATTAGACTTTGCAGAAATTACAACCAACAAACCAGAAAAGTCATTATTAGCGCCGCTACCGAGCGGGAAGAAATAACCAAGGTAAAAATTACTGTTCGTCACCACGGTGGAGGACATAAAAAAACAATACCGTATTATTGACTTCAAGAGAAAATAAAGACAATGTACCAGCGAAAGTTGCTACAATCGAGTACGATCCAAAACCGTTCAGCAAACATCGCTCTATTACACTATGTAGATGGAGAAAAAGATGCATCATTGTCCTAAAGAATTACAAGTAGGACAAATCTTAGTATCAGGTGAAGGTGCTGATATCAAAGTTGGTAATGCATTACCATTAGCAAATATCCTGTAGGGACATTAATTCACAACATCGAACTTAAACCTGGTAAAGGTGGACAATTAGTACGTTCAGCTGGAGCAAGTGCTCAAGTACTTGGTAAAGAAGGTAAATACGTATTAGTACGTCTTAAATCAGGAGAAGTTAGAATGATCTTAGCAACTTGCCGTGCAACAATCGGAGAAGTTGGTAACGAACAACACGGATTAGTTAATATCGGTAAAGCCGGTAGAACTCGTTGGTTAGGTAAAAGACCTACTGTACGTGGATCTGTAATGAACCCGAACGATCACCCACACGGTGGTGGTGAAGGACGTACTTCAATCGGACGTAAATCACCAATGTCACCATGGGGTAAACCTACACTTGGTAAGAAAACTCGTTCTAAAAAAGCTCGTTCAAACAAATTCATCGTACGTGCTAGAAACAAATAATAAAACGAAACAAAGGTCGGCTGGTGAGGAGCAAGTGCTCTTTACCAGAACCTTAAGTATGCAAAGTATCGGAAAGGAGATAAACACAATGGCTCGTAGTTTAAAAAGGACCATTCGTCTGATCACCACTTATTAGCAAAAGTTGAAAAAATGAGCGAACAAGAGAAAAAACAAGTAATCAAAACTTGGTCTCGTCGTTCAACAATCTTCCCAACATTCATAGGACTTACTTTTGCAGTATATGACGGAAGAAAACATGTACCTGTATATGTGACTGAAGATATGGTAGGACACAAATTAGTGAATTCGCACCAACAAGAACTTACAAAGGTCACGCAGCAGACGACAGAAAAACAAGAAGATAATAATTTAGAAATAAAAAATCAAGGAGGCACATTCATGGAGTCAAACAGCAATCGCTAAGACAGTCCGCATTGCTCCTCGTAAAAGTAAGACTAGTATTAGACTTAGTACGCGGGAAAAAGTGGGCGAAGCATTAGGAATTTTAGAATTCACAACTAAATCAGCTTCTTTACCAGTAGCTAAAGTAATTAATCAGCCGCTGCTAACGCTGAACATAACTATGGAATGAATCGTAGAAGACTTAGTAGTATCACAAGCATTTGCAAATGAAGGACCAACTCTTAAAAGATTCCGTCCAAGAGCAAAAAGGTGCTGCAAGTTCAATTAACAAAAGAACAAGTCACATCACTATCGTTTTAAGTGACAACAAATAATAAAAATTAAGAATTATAAGCTAAACTAATTAAAGGAGGCTACAAACTGTGGGTCAAAAAGTACATCCAATAGGCTTACTGTGTTGGAGTTATTCGTGATTAGATTCAAAATGGTATGCTGAAAAAGATTTCATCAACTAACTCTCACGAAGATTTCAAAATCCGTGAGTTCATCAGTAAACAATTAAAAGATGCTTCAGTTTCTAAAGTTGAAATTGAAAGATTTGATAAGAAAGTAAACATTTCAGTACACACTGGTAAACCAGGTATGGTAATCGGTAAAGGTGGATCTGAAATCGATAAATTAAGATTAGAATTAAACAAATTAACTGGAAAAAGAGTACACATTAATGTAGTTGAAATCAAAAAAGTTGATATCGACGCTAAATTAGTAGCTGAAAAACATTGCTCGTCAATTAGAAGCTCGTGTATCATCTCCGTCGTGCTCAAAAACAAGCTATCCAAAGAGCTATGAGAGCAGGAGCTAAAGGAATCAAAACTCAAGTATCAGGTCGTCTAGGTGGAGCAGATATCGCTCGTGCAGAACACTACTCAGAAGGTTCAGTGCCTCTACACACATTAAGAGCAGACATCGACTACGCTCACGAAGAAGCAGATACAACTTATGGTAAACTTGGAGTTAAAGTTTGGATTAACCGTGGTGAAGTATTACCAACTAAGAAATCTGGAAAAAGGAGGTAACTAATTTATGTTAATGCCCTAAAACGTAGTTAAATATCGTCGTCAACACAGACAATCAACAAAAGGTAAATCTAAAGGCGGAAATGTAGTAGATTTCGGTGAATATGGTTTACAAAGCTACTACTGCAGCAAGAGTTACTTCTCGCCAAATCGAAGCTGCGCGTATAGCGATGACTCGTTATATGAAACGTGGTGGTAAAGTTTGGATCAAGATCTTCCCTCACATGCCTTACACTAAAAAACCATTAGAAGTTCGTATGGGATCTGGTAAAGGTGCAGTTGAAGGATGGGTTGCAATCGTTAAACCAGGTAGAGTGATGTTCGAAGTTGCTGGAGTAAGTGAAGAAGTTGCACGTGAAGCTCTAAGACTTGCATCTCACAAGTTACCTGTTAAAATGTAAATTTGTAAAACGTGAAGAAACAGGTGGTGAAGCATAATGAAAACAAATGAATTCAAATCAATGATTAGAGAATTAACTTCACAAGAGTTAGAAACAAAAATCAAAGAATTAAAAGAAGAGCTTTTCAACTTACGCTTCCAATTGGCAACTGGTCAATTAGAAAATACAGCTCGTATTAGTCAAGTTAGAAAATCAATCGCTCGTATGAAAACTGTTATTCGCGAAAGAGAATTAGCGAATAAATAATATAGAGGCAAAACATGACTGAGAGAAATGATAGAAAAGTTTACGTTGGAAAAGTAGTTTCGAGATAAAATGGATAAAACTATCACAGTTTTAGTTGAAACTTTTACAAAAACACCTCTATACGGTAAACGTGTAAAATATTCTAAAAAATTCAAAGCACATGATGAAAACAATGTTGCTAAATTAAATGATATCGTTAAAATAATGGAAACTCGTCCATTATCTGCAACTAAAAACTTCCGTTTAGTAGAAGTAGTAGAAGAAGCAGTTATAATCTAATAAAACTAGGATAAACCCTAAGAAGGAGGCAAAAAGCGCATGATTCAACAAGAAACACGCTTAAAAGTGGCTGATAACTCAGGAGCAAAAGAAGTTTTAACAATTAAAGTTCTAGGTGGTTCAGGACGTAAAGTTGCTAACATTGGTGACGTAATTGTATGTTCTGTTAAGAAAGCAACACCAGGTGGAGTTGTTAAAAAAGGTGAAGTAGTTAAAGCCGTAATCGTTCGTACAAAAACAGGAGCTCGTCGTAACGACGGTTCATATATTAAATTTGATGAAAATGCTTGTGTAATTATCCGTGATGATAAGAGCCCACGTGGTACACGTATTTTTCGGACCAGTTGCTCGTGAATTAAGAGACGGTAACTACATGAAAATCGTATCACTAGCTCCAGAAGTATTATAATAAAAAGTACAGGTAAAGAAGGAGGTTAACAAGAAATGTTCATTAAAAAGGTGATAAAGTTGTAGTAATTACTGGTGAAAGACAAAGGTAAAGTTGGAACAGTAATTGAAGCTCAACCTAAAAAAGATCGTGTTGTTGTAGAAGGTGTTAACATCATTAAAAAACACGTTAAAAATTCACAAGATGCACCTCAAGGTGGAATCGTTGAGAAAGAAGCAGCAATTCACGTATCAAACGTAATGTTACAAGATCCTGAAACTGGAAAAGCAACAAGAGTACGTTTCGAAGAAAAAGATGGTAAGAAAGTACGTATCGCTGTAAAAATCAGGAAAAGAAATATAATTATTAGTTGAAGAAAGGAGGCACAATTTTAGATGGCTCGTTTAGAAGATAAATTTAAATCTGAGATAACAAAAGAATTAATGACAAAATTTGAGTACAGCAGTGTAATGCAAGTACCAAAAATTGAAAAAATCGTAATTAACATGGGTGTAGGTGACGCAGTTCAAAACTCTAAAGCCCTAGACAACGCAGTAGCTGAATTAGCTTTAATTTCTGGTCAAAAACCATTAGTAACAAGAGCTAAAAAATCAATCGCTACTTACAGACTTCGTGAAGGTATGCCTATCGGTGCAAAAGTTACTTTACGTGGAGAAAGAATGTATGAATTCTTCGACAAATTAGTAACAGTAGCACTTCCACGTGTACGTGACTTCCACGGTGTTTCTAAAAAAGCATTCGATGGTCGTGGTAACTACACATTAGGTGTTAAAGAACAATTAATTTTCCCTGAAATTGATTATGATAAAGTAAGTAAAGTACGTGGTATGGACATCGTAATAGTAACTACAGCTAACACAGATGAGGAAGCTCGTGAGTTATTAGCACAATGTGGAATGCCATTCGCAAAATAAGAAAGGTGAGGTAACTAACACATGGCTAAAAAGCAATGGTAGAGCGTGAATTAAAACGCCAAAATTAGTTGATAAATATGCAGCTAAAAGAGCGGAATTAAAAAGCTAAAAGGTGATTACATCGGACTTAGCAAACTTCACTAAAAACTCAGCTCCAGCTCGTTTACACAATCGTTGTAGCATAACTGGACGTCCTCACGGGATACATTGGGAAATTTGGTATCAGCTGTATTAAATTCCGTGAATTAGCTTTATAAAGGACAAATTCCTGGAGTTAAAAAGCAAGTTGGTAATATATTAGTAGAAGAAAGGAGGATTTATCCCTAATGACAATGACAGATCCCTATCGCAGATATGCTAACACGTATTCGTAATGCTAACATGGTTAAGCACGAATCATTAGAACTACTCTGCGTCAAATATTAAAAAGCAAATTGCAGAAATATTAAAACAAGAAGGTTTTATCAGCGATGTAGAATACATTGAAGATAACAAACAAGGAAAAATTAAAACTTACCTTAAATACTCAAAAGGTGAAAAGAGTTATTAAAGGAATTAAAAAGAATTTCTAAACCTGGATTACGTGTTTATGCTAAAGCAGATGAACTGCCAAGAGTATTAAACGGTCTAGGAATAGCAATCGTGTCAACTGAAACGGAGTTGTAACAGATAAAGTTGCTCGTAAAAACAATACAGGTGGAGAAGTATTAGCTTACATCTGGTAATATTATAAGGAGGTGCCAATTAAATGTCACGTATAGGTAATAAAGTTATTACAATACCTGCAGGTGTTGAAGTTAACTCAGATGATAACTTCGCAACAGTAAAAGGACCTAAAGGTGAATTAAAACAACAATTTGATAAAGACATGACTTTCAACGTTGAAGGTAACGAAATCACAGTAGTACGTCCATCAGACTCTAAACGTCACCGTACAGTACATGGAACAACTCGTGCTATCTTAGCAAACATGATCGAAGGTGTTTCATCTGGATTCAAAAAAGAACTTGAATTAATCGGGGTTGGATACCGTGCTCAAATGCAAGGTAAAAAATTAGTACTAAGTGTTGGATATTCTCACCCAGTTGAATTTGAAGAAATCGAAGGAATTACATTAGGTGTTGAAGGAAACACTAAAGTTAGTATCGAAGGTATTAACAAAGAAGTAGTAGGACAATATGCAGCAAAAGTTCGTGCAGTACGTCCTCCAGAACCTTATAAAGGTAAAGGTATTCGCTACGTTGGTGAATATGTACGCCGTAAAGAAGGAAAAACTGGTAAATAATAGATAACAGAAAGGAGTGTTTCAAATATGATTACGAAACTTGATAAAAATAAAGTTCGTAAAAAAAGACACGCAAGAGTACGTGTTAAAGTTCAAGGGACTCCAGAAGTTCCACGTTTTAAAACGTATACCGTTCAAACACAAACATTTACGCACAAATTATTGATGACACTAAAGGTGTTACATTAGCACAAGCTTCTTCATTAAAACTTGAAAATGTTTCTAAATCAAGTGTGGAAGCAGCTAAAGAAGTTGGTAAATTAATCGCAGAAGTAGCTAAAGAAAAAGGAATTGAAAAAGTTGTTTTCGACCGTGGAGGATACTTATATCACGGACGTGTTAAAGCATTAGCTGAAGCAGCACGTGAAAACGGACTTGTATTCTAATAAAGGAGGGAAATAAGTAGATGCGTCAAGAAGAAATCAAAAAAAGAATTTGAAGAACGCGTGAGTTGCCATTCGTCGTAGCTAAAGTTGTTAAAAGGTGGACGTCGTTTCCGTTTCTCTGCTTTTAGTAGTAGTAGGTGACAAAAATGGTCGCGTAGGAGTTGGTACTGGTAAAGCTCAAAGAGGTACCAGATGCAATCAAAAAGCAGTAGAAGCTGCAAAACACAACTTAATTACTGTACCAGTAGTTAACGGAACAATACCTCACGAAATCATCGGACAATTCGGAGCAGGTTCAGTATTAATTAAACCAGCTGCACCTGGTACAGGGGTTATCGCTGGTGGACCAGTTCGTGCCGTATTAGAATTAGCAGGTATTTCAAATATCTTATCAAAATCTCTAGGTTCAAAACACACCAGTAAACATGGTTCGTAGCTACACTTGAAGGATTAACAAGATTACAAACAGTTGAACACGTAGCAGCTTTTACGTGGTAAATCTGTAGAAGAATTATTAGGATAAGAGGAGGAAAAAGAACATGACATTAAAAAGTAACCCTAACTCGTAGTACTATTGGTCGTCCAAAGAATCAAAGAAAAGTTGTTGAAGCTCTTGGTCTTAAAAATGAACCAAACAGTAGAACACAAAAGATAACGCTGCGATTCGTGGAATGATTAATAAAGTTTCACACTTAGTAACAGTAGAAGAAAAAAATAATTATTAATACAAGGAGGTGCTAGTCTAAATGAAATTACATGAATTACAACCGGTTGAAGGTTCTCGTAAAGAACGTAACAGAGTAGGTCGTGGGATTGGATCAGGAAATGGTAAAACTTCAGGACGTGGTCAAAAAGGACAAAAAGCACGTAGTGGTGGTGGAGTTCGCCCAGGATTTGAAGGTGGACAAAACCCATTATTCAGACGTATTCCAAAACGTGGATTTAACAACGTAAACAGAAAAGAATTTGCAGTTGTAAATCTTACTGATTTAAACAAATTCGAAGATGGTACAGTAGTATCACCTGCTCTATTAGTAGAAACAAAAGTTATTAAAAAAGAACTTTCAGGTGTTAAAGTATTAGCTAACGGTAAATTAGAGAAAAAATTAACTGTTCAAGCTCACAAATTCTCATCTTCAGCAAAAGAAGCTATTGAAGCCGCTGGAGGAGTTTGCGAGGTGCTATAATGTTTAGTGCAACGCTTAATCTATTTCGAGTAAAAGAAACTCGTAACAAAATATTATTTACCTTATTTGGAATATTCTTATTCCGTGTAGGTTCATATTTACCGATACCAGGGGTAGATGCAGATGTGCTTAAAGCACAAGATTCAGCTGGTTTATTCGGAATATTTAATACATTTGCAGGAGGAGCGTTACAACAGTTTTCTGTATTTGCTATGGGTATTATGCCATACATTACAGCTTCTATCGTAATTCAACTTATGCAAATGGATGTTATTCCTACATTAACTGAGTGGTCAAAACAAGGTGAAGTAGGACAAAAGAAAACACAAAAACTAACAAGAGTATTAGCAATTATATTAGCATTTATTCAATCATTAGTTATGTCTTATGGATTTAATAATGCTTATAAAGGATTAATTAAAGATACTTCAGTTCTTGGATTTATAACAGTAGCCATCGTATTAACAGCAGGGACTGCATTACTACTTTGGTTAGGGGATCAAATTTCACAGTATGGTGTAGGTAATGGTGTATCAATTATTATCTTAGCGGGTATTATCGCTCGTATGCCAACGGAATTCTTCCAAATTTATGAATCACAAATTAAAGATGCAGAAAACTTAACTTTAGCTATTTTAAAAATAGTTATAGTAGGAATTATTGTTATAGGTATTGTGGCTGCAGTTGTATATATGCAAGAAGCTATTCGTAAAATTCCTATTCAATACTCACAAGCAAGAGCTGGACGTAGAATGTTAGGAGCTCGTTCAACATTCTTACCATTGCGAGTTAACAGCGCAGGGGTAATTCCGGTAATCTTCGCTATCGCATTCTTGCAATTACCAAGAACAATTGCGATATTCGCGCCAAATAACGAAAAACTACAAAAAATTGTAGCGTATTTTGATTTCAGTCATTGGATTGGGTTAACTTTATACGTAGCATTGATTATAGCATTCTGTTATTTCTATGTAATGGTACAAGTAAATCCTGAAAAAATGGCAGATAACTTAAGAAAACAAGGAAGTTTTGTTCCAGGGGTTAGACCAGGTAAAAAAACTGAACAATACATTACAGGTATTTTATACAGACTAACGTTTGTAGGTTCAATATTCCTAGCAGCTGTTTCGGTTCTTCCAACAATATTCACCAATTTAGCTAAATTACCAGCATCTGTTCACATTGGTGGTACAAGTTTAATAATTGTTGTCAGTGTAGCGCTAGAGACAGTTAAACAACTTAATACACAGTTAACAGAAAGAAACTATAGAAGTTTTATTACTGGCAGAAAAGGTGGTAAATAATCATGATGAATATTATTTTAATGGGATTACCAGGAGCGGGGAAAGGTACTCAAGCAGAGCAAATTAAAGAGAATTATCCAATTCCGCACATCTCAACAGGAGATATGTTTAGAGCTGCTATTAAAAACGAGACACCGCTTGGAAAAGAGGCTAAAAGTTATATTGACAAAGGACAACTTGTTCCTGACAGTGTAACTATAGGATTAGTTGAAGAAAGATTGAATCAAGAAGATGCAAAAGAAGGCTTTTTACTTGACGGTTTTCCAAGAACAGTAGAACAAGCTGAAGCCCTTGATCAAATTTTAGCGAAAAACTAATAGAAAAATCGATAAAGTATTAAACATCGATGTAGATCCATCTATCTTGTTACCTCGTTTAACAGGTAGAAGAATCTGTAAACAATGTGGAACTACATATCACTTAATTTTTCAACCCAACAAAAAGTTGAAGGTGTTTGTGATAAAGATGGTGGAGAATTGTTCCAAAGAAGTGATGACAACGAAGAAACAGTTGCTAATCGCTTAGAAGTTAATATTAAACAAACAAAACCATTATTAGACTTTTACAGTCAAAAAGAAGGTGTAGTTGAAAATATTAACGGTGACCAAGACATCAAAGTAGTTTTCCAAGACGTAAAACAAATATTAGATAAACTGAAATAATCAGGGAGGAAAAGTATGGCAAAAGATGTCATTGAAGTAGAAGGTTTAGTAGTAGAAAACTTGCCGAATGCAATGTTTAAAGTAGAATTAGAAAATGGTCATATTATTTTAGCTCATGTTTCTGGAAAAATCAGAATGAATTATATAAGAATTTTACCAGGTGATAAAGTTACAGTAGAAATGAGTCCGTATGACCTGACAAAAGGTAGAATAACTTATAGATTCAAGTAAGTTATAAACTCAAGGAGGAAATAACGATGAAAGTAAGACCATCAGTAAAGAAAATCTGTGACAAATGTAAAGTAATTCGTCGTGGTGGTAAAGTATTAGTGATTTGCGAAAACGCAAAACATAAACAAAAACAAGGATAATTAATTAGGAGGTGCAAACTTAATGGCACGTATAGCAGGAGTTGATATTCCTCGTGAAAAACGAGTTGTTATATCATTAACTTATGTATATGGTATAGGTTTAAAAACTGCTCAAAAAATCTTAAAAGAAGCAGGAGTTTCTGAAGATATAAGAGTAAAAGACTTATCAGGTGAACAACTAGATAAAATTCGTGAAATCGTAGATAACTACAAAACAGAAGGTGACCTTCGTCGTGAAGTTTCATTAAACATCAAACGTCTAATGGAAATCGGATGTTACAGAGGTATTCGTCACCGTCGTGGACTTCCAGTAAGAGGGCAAAATACTAAGAACAACTCTCGTACTCGTAAAGGTCCTAAGAAAACAGTTGCGAACAAGAAAAAATAATTAGGATAGGAGGAGAAACACAACTATGGCTCGTAAACAACAATCACGTAAACGTCGTGTGAAAAAAAATATACAAAACGGTATAGCTCACATTCGTTCTACATTCAATAACTCAATAGTAACAATAACAGATGAACATGGTAATGCAGTATCATGGTCAAGTGCAGGAGCACTAGGATTCAAAGGTTCTAGAAAATCTACTCCATTCGCAGCACAAATGGCAAGTGAAGCAGCAGCTAAACAAGCTATGGAACACGGAATGAGATATGTAGATGTAACAGTAAAAGGTCCAGGTGCAGGACGTGAAGCAGCTATCCGTGCATTACAATCTGCAGGACTAGAAGTTACATCAATTAAAGACGTAACTCCAGTTCCTCACAATGGATGTCGCCCACCTAAACGTCGTCGTGTATAATAATTTGCATACACTAAATTTAGGAGGTTTAACATAATGTTAGCAATAGAAAAACCAAAAATTCAAATCATTGAAGAATCATCAGATAAAAGATTTGGTCGCTTTGTAGTAGAACCATTAGAACGTGGTTATGGAACTACATTAGGTAATTCATTGAGAAGAATGTTAATCTCATCATTACCAGGAGCAGCAGCAAGAAGCATCGATATCGAAGGAGTTCAACATGAATTTCAAGCCATCAAAGGTGTGGTAGAAGATGTTACTGAAATTATTATGAATGTTAAAAACATTGCGTTTATTATTCATTCAGAAGAAGAAAAAGTATTATCAATTAATGTAAAAGGTCCAGCAGTTGTAACAGCAGCTGATATCGCTATCGATTCTGATGTAGAAGTAGTTAATGTTGATCAACACATTGCTACAGTAGCAGAAGGTGGACACTTTGAAATGCTTATTTATGTAGGTACTGGACGAGGATTTGTACCAGCTGATGGAAACAAACGCCGTGATTTACCAATCGGTGTTATTCCAATTGATTCAATTTACACACCGGTTTCTAAAGTAAACTACACTGTAGAAAAAACTAGGGTAGGACAAAGTACAGATTTTGATAAACTTATCTTAGATGTTACTACAAATGGTACAATTTCAGCTAACGACGCTCTAGCATTAGCATCAAAAATTTTAATTTCTCATTTAGAGTTATTTATGGAAATGTCAGAACAAGCAAAAGCTGCTGATATATTGGTAGCTAAAGAAGAAGATAACAAAGTTCAAATGTTAGAAATGACAATAGAAGAACTTGACTTATCAGTACGTAGTTATAACTGTCTAAAACGTGCAGGAATTAACACAGTACAAGAATTAGCTAGCAAAACAGAACAAGAAATGATTAAAGTAAGAAACCTAGGTCGTAAATCTCTAGAAGAAGTAAAAATTAAACTTCAAGAATTAGAACTAGGATTTAAAGACGAATAAAACTAACAAGGAGGCACACTAATGGGTTACAGAAAATTAGGACGTACATCAGCTCACCGTAAAGCGATGTTAAGAAACTTAGTAACTGCTCTACTAGTACACGGTAGAATTGAAACAACTGTTACAAGAGCGAAAGAAGTTCGTTCATTAGCAGAAAAAATGATTACATTAGGTAAAAAAGGTGATCTAGCAGCAAGACGTAATGCAGCTAAATTCATCCAACCTGTTGCAGTAGCAACTGAAGAAGGTAAGAGTCAATTAGCTCTTAAAAAATTATTTGAAGAAGTAGCACCTAAATATGCTGACCGTAATGGTGGATACACTCGTATCTTACGCGTTGGACCACGTAAAGGTGATGGTGCAGAAACAGCTATTATAGAATTAGTTTAATAAAAATTTTTCATACAACAATAACATACTACATACACATACACAACTAAACAACACATACAACAATATTTAAACTAATTTTTTTGGCAAAAGAGTGCTTGAAATGCGTAGGAAAAGGCTACGTCGTCTAGCTCTATATGTATCCCAACTTATCGGGGTTGGGATACCCTTTTGTCCCTTTGAAAAATTAATCTAATTATACTTTAAAAGATTACCAGGCAAGGTAGTCTTTTTTATTTTGCACGTTGAGATTTTTAGAATCTTCGATTCGTAAAAATCATTACGTGCAAAATACGTAAGAGGAACTAAATTTCTAAGGAACGAAGAGACGAGAGAAATTTTTAGTTCCAACTGCGAAGTGACAAAGTAGAATTTGAAAATTATGAATTAGCATACGTTAGGTACAAAGTACGCAAGGACGTACCAAGAAGCAAGACGTTAGTCGCAGATGATGGCATTACGTCAAGACTGCGAAATAACGTTGGGATTTCTAGAATCTTCAATTCGTAGAAATCATTACGTGTAAAATATGCAAAAGGAACCAAATTTCTAAGGAATGAAGAGATGAGAAAACTTACCAGTTTTAACAGCAAAGTTATATTTTTTTAAATCTCAAATTTCAAAGAAAAGGTAATTTTCAAAAATTATAAATAATCTTGAATGAAAAATTAATTAATGTATAATTATAAAAAGCTCTTATATAAGGGGTGATTAGTAGTGATATTACATATTAAAAAAACAGAGAATTAGAATGTCATGGAAAACTTTTATGTAAAATAAAAAAATATAAGTCTAAATGAAGGAGATATTGTAGGAATAATAGGGAAAAATGGTTCTGGGAAGACATCATTATTAAAAAAAGAAATATATGAAGATATTCAAAATGATAAACGAAATAAAAGGAAATGTAGAGTTTCTTCAATTTAACGAAAATCTTAATTTAGATAAAAGTGGCGGCGAAAATGGTAGTTCAAAAGATATTAGAACACTTTTGCAAATGATAGGGGAATATATTTGTTAGATGAGCCGACAACATATTTAGATAGTGCTAATGTTAATAAAATAGTGAACTTAATAAATAAAAAAAACTTTACATTTTGTATAGCAACGCATGACAGAAGTTTCCTAGAAAAAGTTTGTACTAAATTGTGGATTATAGAGCAAGGAGAACTAGTAGAATTTAACGGAAATTACACGGAGTATAAAGAGCAAAAAGAAATAAAGATTAGTGAATATAACTCAGAGTTAAAAATATCAAAAAGAAACTCGTAAAATACGTGATACTATCCGTAATATGAAAGAAGAACAACAAGGAAAAACTTTTAGGAAAGCCAAAAATATGATGGCCTCGGATTATCGTATTATAGGAACGAAGACTAAAATCACGCAAAATCAGAAGAAAATGCAGAAAAATATTCTGAAACAAGAAGAAAAATTAAATTCATTGTCTAAACCTAAAAAGATTGAAGAGGAATACGATATATCATTTTTAAATATATTTAATAAAAAGAAGTAAGAGAAGTTTTTTTATATAGAAGAAAAAGAGTTCTTTATTAATGGAAAAATGCTTATGGATGACTACCAATCTCTCGTTTAGTAGTGGTGATAAAGTAATGTTAGTAGGAAAAAAATGGTTCAGGAAAAAAACTACATTTTCTTAATTATATAAAAGAGCAGATTCCTCAACAATTTTAAAGTAGCTTACTTTTGAACAAAATAATTTAGAAATTTTTGAAAAAGAGGAAACAGTATTAAAGCTTTTATAAGAAACATAACGGATATAGAAGAAAAAGAGTTGCGTAATATACTTGCTTTACTTAATTTTTAGAGGGAACAGATATTAACAAAAAAAGTGAGTGTTCTCAGCAACGGAGAAAAAAAGTAAAGTTATATTTTTATAAGTCTTCTTTTCCAAGAAACAGATGTTTTGTTGTTGGATGAACTTACAAATTTTTTTAGATATTGTAACTATAGAGGCTGTAGAAAAAAATACTTTCTAAATATCCTGGGATTCTTATTATGGTCAGCCATGATAGTCAATTTGTAAAAAAATGTTGCGACAAAGGTAATAGAGCTTAACTCTAAAGAAATACTAAGGTTTAGATAATTTTTTTAAATTTAAGTTTTTAAATTAAGTATAGTATAAACTACATATAAAGTAGAGAAGATATAATAAGAGTATAACAAAACTTGCAATACACGATTATAGCCTTGAGAATAAAAGTAATCCTAGTGTAAAAGCATGTAAATAAGAATTTAATTTTTCAAGAAGAGTGATGAGAAAATTTTTAATTCTTAATTGTTAATAATATTTTTCATGATATTTGATGGCTTGCTAATATTAGCGAGCCATTCTCCTTTAAGAGCCATATGATTTATTATCACATGGCTCTTTTTGATATATTTATGCATCAGATCTTGAGAATTTGTTCTTCATATTGCAACTTGCAGTATAAAGTGCTTTATCTAATAAATCATCTGTTTGAACTTTAAGTTCATCTGCAATATTATCGTTAGCTTTTTCTAAGAAATCTTTAGCATTATCTTTAGAAATTTTTTCGGCAATAAATTTTTCATCATATTTATTTATTAACGCTGTTGATTGTGATTGAACTTTTAGTTGATAACGCTCGATATGTGAAGCAGCATCAGCAAAATGAGCATCGCATAAAGCAGCAATTAGGCGATTAGTCCAATAGAAGTTTTCTGTAGTTACTTGATTTGTAGTATTAGCTAGATAATCAGGTGTACGATTGATATTAGTGTAAAATGGAACTATAGCATTGAAAACACAAGAACCAATAGCTAACCATTGAAGGCATTTAAGTTCATCTGGCATATATGGTCTAATTTGCACAAGCCCTAAAAAGTTTGTGCGGTTAATTCCGATTGGGCGAAGAGTTCCTTTTTTCACTGAATGAATATCTTTTGAATATGAATCATATTCTGTTCCTTGATAATGGTGAGATAAAGCATATTTAATATCTTCAACTGTTATTTTTTTCTCTGGAATACGCGCCCAAGGAAGGTTATCAGAATCTGGACGATAATCAGCATTTATTCCATCATATGTATTTGATGTTGGATTAAAATAACGTTGAAGTATCCAAGCACGCGGTGTATTGTAAGTGTGGTCAGCATCACTACGACTACCAAATGCATGACGAGGGTTAAAGTCACCATCAATAGATAAATCTAGATGATATTTTTTAACAAAGTCTAGTAAATCAGCCGAACACATAAATTCTTTTTTAGCTCCAAAAGCATCGTCAAAATCAAACTTATCAATACCAAGTTGATTTGGCATAATAACATAGCTATCATCTGGAACACGACGTGCCATCCAGTGATGTCCTCCGATAGTTTCTAACCACCAAATTTCATTTTCATCTTGGAAGGCAATACCGTTCATCTCATAAGTTCCGTATTTCTCAAGAAGATTACCTAAAAAAGTAACTCCCTCACGAGCGCTTGCGATATACGGCATTACTATAGTATAGATATCTTCTTCCCCAATTCCACAGTCTACCAAAGGATCAGCACCTAAAACACGTTCATTTGAAGTAATAGTTTCAGTTGCACTCATAGAAACGTTGTATTCATTAGCTCCACATTGCCCCCAAATCCCATTATCTAAAATAGCATTAGGAACAGCAGTATAGCGAACTGGATTGTTAGGTAAGTCGATTTCTACTTTAGAAATAACTGATTTATATTTACGTGGTTGTTCTTCAGGCGCTACATTAACGAATTTTTTCGCTCTAAAAACTCCAGATGGTGCATCTTCAGTACGAGCAACCATAGTAGAACCATCAAAACTAGCATTTTTTCCGACAAGAATAGTTGTACATCCCATAATATTTCTCCTCCTATTTGTATGTTGATTGATATTTATTTAATGATAATATTATTTATGTAACGTTTTTTAAATGTAATTCTTGTGATATTCCCCCTTATAACCTAAATACTTCTACTTTTTATTGTAGTACTAATAAATATTTTTATTCAAGAAATAAGAGGTTGGATAATAAAAAAACTTAATTATTTAAAGAATATGAAACAGCGAATGACTTTGAGTAGATAACAGCTTTTTAATATTATTATAATTACTAGTTACTAATATAATAAAATATTAAGGCTGATAAAAAAATTCACTTTAAAAAAATTAAAATAATAATTTAGAAATTATACAAAAAAAGTGTGTTTTTATTTGGGGTTTTTATGTTATAATAGCTTTGGAAATGAATTTGAGAAAGGTGACAAGATTAGAAGAAGTTTTTATAAAAGATAAAAAGATAATAATGAAAAAGAACTGTGTCATAGGTATATAGTTTTTTTATTTTTCTTTGGAGTAATCTAGTCTTTAGTTTAGAGAAAATGGATGAAAAATTATTAATGAAGACCGCCTTGCTTGCAGGAAAGATTCTTATGGAAAATGGAGCAGAAGTTTACCGTACAGAAGATACATTGGAGAGAATTATAAGAAAAGGCGTTGGAGAAACAAGAATAGATGAATATTATACTCATGTTACAATAACAGGTATATTTATTCGCTTAGAAACAATAGGAACAGATTTTAGAAGAGTTGGCGATAGAACGTATAATCTAACTAAAACAACAGCGGTAAATACTTTATCTCGAGCGTACACATCGGGACAGATTAGTCTAGCAGATATGTATGAAGCATTAAAAAGAGTTCAAGATGAAAAGAGTCCACTACCTGTCTGGTTTAAAGTGTTAAGTTCAGGTATTCTTAGTGGGAGTATTGTGTTAATATTTGATGGTAGTTTCTGGGATGTTATTCCAGGGAGTATTGCAGGAGCAGTAGCATATTATGTTTATGTAAAAGTTATCGGTTATTTAAAAGCACCGTTTGTATCAGAATATATTAGTACCTTTGCAGGAGGAGTAGCGGGTTATATTGGTTTTGCACTTCTTAATGGACAATCACTTCGTCTTGCGATGATAGGCGCAGTAGTTCCTTTAGTGCCCTGGTATTACAATTACCAACTCTATGCGTGATATTATAGCGAAACAGTTCATTTCTGGAACTATTCGTTTTATAGAAACATTCTGTGTCGCATTCGCACTTGGTGCAGGAATAGTTACAGTCTATTATATAGTTAAGTTATTAGGAGGTGCTTTATAATGATTGCAGTATTTAGCCATTTACTTTTATTATTATATCACTTCGTCTTTAGTTTTATTTCATCAGTATCGTTCGCAATAGTATGTGATGTACCACGCAAAACATTAGTTACAGGTGGTGTCATCGGAGCGATAGGCTGGTGTGGATATTGGGAAATGTGGAGTCATGGGCAAAGTGTATTTATGTCAAGCTTAGTGTGTTCGCTTCTCTTGGCTAATATAAGTCAGATTTGTGCGATTAAATTTAAAAATCCACTAACAGTTTACTTCATACCGGGGCTTGTTCCCGTAGTACCTGGGGTAACTATTTATGATGCATTTAGAACATTACTATTAGATGAATATGGAAATTCAGCAAGAATTTTCTTAAATAGTTTTTATGGTGCGGTAGGACTTGCAGTAGGAATTATTATCGCTGACTCAATATTTAGAGTGGTGTTAAGTCCGTTATTGCAAAAAAGACAAGAAAGTAAATAAAAGTTGATGTAAGAGTATCTTCACTTAAATAAAAAAAGAGTGGAGATATTTTTATTAATTAAAGAGATGATATACATTCGTTTTTTTCTTGCAAAATATATAAGACTATGTTATAGTTATATAAACACAAGGGATTAGCTTACGAATAAACGTAGTAGTATCGTCATTACGAAAGAATATTTTTCCGGTGCTACTTTAAAAAGCGAGACTTGGTTGCTATGCAATCGGTCTCGCTTTTTGTTTTAAGATTGGCTGAAAGGCAATCAAGTTACTTTAGTGAAAAATTATAAAGAGAGGGCAAAAGAGATGAAATATTTTTTTATCAAAAAGATAGCGAAGAAATATTAACTGAATTGAAAACTAGTAATTCAGGGTTAAGTGATAATGAGGCAAAAAGTCGTCTAGAAAAATACGGCTTAAACAAACTTCCTGAAGCGCCTCGTCCAAGTGCTTTTCAAATATTTTTAAACCAATTTAAAGACTTGATTGTGTTAATTTTAATAGTTGCGGCGGTTATTTCTGGATTTACAGGAGATCATGAATCTTCAATAGTAATTATTATCGTGCTAATTATTAATGCGATACTTGGAACAACACAGATGCTTAATGCACAACGTTCAGTAGATAGCTTAAAACAACTATCAGTTCCAAAAGTTAAAGTTATTCGTAATGGAGTTAAACAAGAGATTAATTCTGAACAACTAACAGTTGGAGATATTATAGAGTTTGAAGCTGGAGATATGATAGTGGCGGATGCGCGTATTATTGAAGCAAGCTCACTACAAGTTCAAGAATCTGCACTTACTGGAGAAAGCCATGCTGTAGATAAAACAATCGAGACAATAGATGATGAAGTAGTTGTTGGGGACCAAACAAATATGGTCTTTACAGGCTCACAAGTTACTTATGGTAAAGGTCGTGCTGTTGTAACTAGTATAGGAGTAGCGACAGAAATCGGGAAAATCTCAGAACTACTTAACAAGGCGACAACGAGCAAATCACCATTACAAAAATCAATAGATGAGTTTTCTAAAAACCTATCTATCGGTATAATAGCTCTATGTATTGTAGTTTTTGGACTAACATATATTAGTTCAAAAGATTTTGGTGGAGCGGCGATGTTTGCTATTGCGCTTGCAGTTGCGGCTGTACCTGAAGCATTGGCATCTATTATAACAATAGTCGAATCATTAGGTTCACAAACTCTAGCAAAAGAAAATGCGATTATGAAAGATATTAATGCTGTAGAAACTTTGGGTTCAGTATCTATCATAGCCTCTGATAAAACGGGGACATTGACACAAAATAAAATGACGGTTGAAGACGTTTATGTAAATGGTAAACTTTTAAAACCAGATGAACTTAGTTTGGAAGATAAAGCGAGTAAAATGTTAATGGATACGATGGTTCTTACTAATGATTCATTTATTAATGGTGACCAAAAAGTAGGGAGATCCAACGGAGCTTGCTCTAGTAGAATTAGGTAGAAAATATAATATTATTGAACAAGATTATCGAGAAAAACTATCCTCGTATTTCAGAACTACCATTTGACTCAGTTCGTAAATTTATGTCGACATTACAAATTGTTAATAACGAAAAAGTAATGTTAACCAAAGGTGCGACGGATGAACTTCTTAAAAAGTGTAGCCATATATTATTAGATGGAGAAGTTCGCGATATAACAAAAGAGGATATCGATCAAATATTAGTTCAAAACTACAACTTTGCAGAAGAAGGATTGCGTGTCCTTGGTTATGCTTTTAAAGTAACAGATAAAGAGCAATTAACTTTTGATGATGAAAATAATTTAACATTCGTCGGTCTAACTTCAATGATAGACCCACCACGTGTAGAATCAAAAGATGCAGTAGAAAAAGCGATAAAAGCAGGAATTAAACCTATTATGATAACTGGAGATCACGCTATAACAGCCCGTTCTATTGCTCGTAAAATAGGAATTTTCCAAGAAGGAGATATGGTTATTGATGGTATAACATTAGAAAATATGACCGACGAAGAGCTTGCTCGTGATTTAGAAAAAATTTCGGTTTATGCACGTGTTGCACCTGAACATAAAATTCGTATTGTAAATGCATGGCAAGCAAAAGGGAAAATCGTTGGTATGAGCGGAGATGGAGTTAATGACGCACCAGCATTAAAACAAGCAGATATTGGTATTGCGATGGGAATAACAGGATCAGAAGTTTCAAAAGATGCTGCTGATATGATATTGACAGATGACAATTTTGCAACTATTGTAAAAGCGGTAACTGTTGGACGCAATATTTTTACAAATATTAAAAATGCAATTAAGTATCTTTTAACAGGGAATACCGGAGCAATCTTTGTAGTAATAGCGACAACATTATTAGCATTCTTTGATACGAAGTATGTTGTACCATTTGCAGCGATTCAATTGTTATTTATTAATTTAGTAACAGACTCATTGCCAGCTATTTCGATAGGAACAGAGCCAGGAACCGATGAAGTGTTAAAACAAGCGCCTCGTGATCCAAAAGAGCCGATTTTAACGCGTTCAACAGTTACAGCGATATTAATAGAAGCGGGATTAATAGCTATTGCGGTATTTATCGGATATTATATTGGTATAAATACAGGAGAAGGTTATGCAACAACATTTGCTTTCTTGGTACTATGTTTAGCGAGATTATTCAATGGTTTTAGCTGCAGAAGTGATTTGCCGCTGACAAAAATAGGACTATTTACCAACAAAAACACGATTATAGCATTTTTAATTGGAATAGCTTTGGTAAGTATAATAATCTTTTATTCCAGCAATCGGTAGTATTTTTCAAAAGTAATGTCACTAAATGGGATGCAAATTTTAACTATAGTAGGCTTAGCTCTTGCGCCGACTATTGTGGTACAAGTTATTAAAAATAATGAAAAACAGATAAACTTAAAAAAATATAAATTTTTAAAAGCTCACTACAGCGGCTAGGTTGTTTATGGTCTAGCCTCTGTAGTATTTTTAGCGAGAAATAGATATCGCTATTTTTTTATAATATAATTGTTTTTTTGTAAGAAGTTAATATTTTTTTATTTTAGGACGATTTAATGCAGTTTAATAATGTTTTTTTATCTGCTATGGGGTTAAAAATCCTTATTTAAGAAATAATTGGACATAAAAAAATTAGTTATGATATAATATTTGGAGACAGGCCTAGGATTAATAATTAAAAACAATTGTTTCTGAAGGAGTAAAAAAAGTTGTAGATATAATAAAGCTAAGCTTTTTGAACCGGAAAAGTCCATGAGGCGTTGACTAAAAGAAATTAAAAAGTATGATTTATTTTAATCGTACGTGTAGATTGGAAAGTAAGTGATAGTTATGCGATTTTTGCATAAAGGGAAATTACTTTAAATATGGAGCTCCTAAAATTAAGGAGTAATAGTACCTAATAAAAATTTGAATTTGAAATCATCATAGGCATCCCACCTTAGTGTGATGATTAATTCAAAAATTTTATAAAGTAAAGGAAGCAGCTAAGAAATATACAATGAATAATAAAAATACTAGGGGGTAGGATTTAAATGAAGAAAAGTAAGATTATTCAAAAAACGGTTAAACTTTTTTAGCCTTTGTCATGTTCTTAGGGGTTCTTTTTCAAAATAGTAGTTTAACATCTGCGCAAGGAACAGAAGTGGATCGCGTTAATACAAAAATAACTAGATTTGAAATTAAGAATCATGATGGAACTCCCGCACTAGGATATCATTATTGGAATCAATATAGACTAGATATGGATTGGGATGCTAGTTCGTATGGAAATCAGTTAAAACAAGGGGACTATTTTATTGTTAAGTTACCAGAACAGTTTAAATTTCCAACAGACGGACCGACAGTAGATTTTAAGCTTTACGCACCAGATGGTAAAACAGTTGTTGCTAATGCACATGTTAATTCTAATGGAGAACAAGGTGGGGGAACAGTAAAAGTTACATTTACAAAATACGTAGAAAATAGAGAAAACGTGAAAGGTAACTTATACTTACAAGCAGGATTTGCTCACAGTAAAATAAATGTAGGTGGAGACAATATAATTGATATACAAATAGGAAGTGTAAAAAAATCTACAAATATCAAAATAGGACCAAAACCTACTATAAAAAAATGAAACATTTGCTAAATGGGGAGCGACAGTTCCTGGAAATGATAATCAAGCCAAATGGGTTTTACGTATTAATCATATAAAAGGTAATTATTCAAATTTAACTATCTCAGATAGACTTTACGTAGATGAAGGTAACTTGCCACCTACAATTCATTATATTAGAGATTCTTTTGTGTTATACGAACTTGAATACGATCAATATGGGAATACATCAAGAGTTATTAATATTTATAAATATAACGATCTTAAAGACTTTATAAAATTTTTCTGAAAATGATACACAGTTTACCTTTGAGTATAGTAAAAAAATTTGGAGATATAAATGGTAGACAATATCGTCTAACATATAATACAACTATATATTCCACAACTTAAATTAAAAAAATGAAGGTACTTTCAAGAGTACTGAAAATGTAGTATACAGATCGTGGTTTAAAAATGCAGAAGCTGGTGGTACTGGACAAGGATTTAATCCAAAAAATTAAAAATTTTTAAAGTTGATGAAAATGATAGGCAAATTAAACTTCCTAACGCAGAATTTTTAATTACAAAAGTGAAAGATGGATCTACTTTTTACATTGAAAACAGATGCCCAAGGAGAAGCTGTTTCTGAGAAATTAGAACCTGGGAAATATAAAATTAAAGAAACGAAAGCACCTGATGGCTATATACTTGATCCTACAGAAAAAGAAGTAAATGTAGTTGAAGGTGAAGTGTTATTTTGGACAGCAACAAACGCTAAAATAACAAATATAGATATTGCTGGCAAAAACATGGGATGATGCAAACAATCAAGATGGCAAACGTCCAGATAAGATTAAAAGTAATCCTAAAAAGACAGTAGATGGAACAACAACAACAGTAGCTGAAAAAGAAGTTAAAGCAGATACTGATGGAAATTGGAAGTATGAGTTTAATAATCTACCAAAATATGAAAATGGGAAACTAATCACATACAGTATAGATGAAGAGGACGTACCAGGATATAAAAAATCAAAAGATGGATACAACCTGAAAAATACACGTACACCAGAAAAAGTAAGTATAGCAGGTGTAAAATCATGGGATGATGGAAATAACCAAGATGGTAAACGTCCAGATAAAATCAAAAGTAATCCTAAACAAAAACAGTAGACGGACAAACAACAAAAAGTAACAGAAAAAGAAGTAACAAAAGAAAACAACTGGAGTTATGAATTTAACGATTTACCAAAATACGAAAATGGAAAAGAAATCACATATAGTATAGATGAAGAGGCTGTACCAGGATATGAAAAATCAACAGATGGTTATAATTTGAAAAATAAATATACACCAGAAAAAGTAAGTATAGCTGGTAAAAATATGGGATGATAAAAATAATCAAGATGGAAAACGTCCAGATAAGATTAAAAGTAATTCTAAATAAAACAGTAGATGGAAAAAAACAACAAAAGTAGAAGAAAAAAAGAAGTAACAAAAGAAAATAACTGGAGTTATGAGTTTAACGATTTACCAAAATATGAAAATGGGAAACTAATCACATACAGTATAGATGAAGAAGCAGTACCAGGATATGAAAAAGAAGTTAGATGGGCTACAATCTTAAAATAATAATCATACACCAGAAAAAGTTGCTATGTTCAAGGAACAAAAACATGGGATGACTCAAATCAACTAATGACAGGGAAACGTCCAGATAAGATTAAAGTAATCCTAAACAAAACAGTGAGATGGACAAACAACAAAAGTAACAGAGAAAAGAAGTAACGGAGAAGATAACTGGAACTATGAGTTTACACGATTTACCAAAATATGAAAATGGAAAAAGTAAATCACATATAGAATAGATGAAGTAGATGTACTAGGGATATAAAAATCTATAAAAAGGATATGACCTTACAAATACATTCCACCAAAACCTCAAACTGCCCTAATACAGGAAGTACAACAAACACTCTTGGAGTTTAGGAATCACTAGGGATTGCTAACAGGATTGAGTGCTAAATAGAAGATAAAACCAACTAATTGATGTAGTTTATAGAAAAAGATACGGAACATATATATATATGTCTCGTATTGTTTAATAAATAGAGGTTAGGGGTATAGGCATATAAAAAGATTAGATAGATAAAAAGTAAGAATAAACGTTATTGAAAATATAGGTAGAAACTATATTAAAGCAAGTTAATGGTGCTAAGAAAATTATAATTTCAATTTAAATAGCCAATTCGTATAAGTGGACATTAAGTGTTAATTGTGATATAATACACCCTTGAGACAAGTGCGTGTCCTTGTGGTATATGGATGCTATAAAGAGTAAAAATAGTATAGTTTATAAAGCTAATAACTATAGTTTTTGAATAAAAAGAGGAACTAAGTTATATTAGCTGATTTAATAAACATAATTTTAATAAAATTTAGAGTTAATAAAATTCAGTGAATTTGTGCTAATCATGCGATTTTGTCTAAGGGAATTGCTGCAAACTCGCTTCCTAGTAAAGGTAATAAAGCTTTTTAAATACCAACCAAACAATATAAATTAAGAATAGGTTTAGGGTATTTACAAAGTAAAAACAATAAAAGGAAGTATTTAAGGAAATAAATATGGACATAATAAAAAAATATTAGGGATGTAGATTTATAGTGATAAAGAATAAAAATTATTAAAAGGCATTTAAATTATTTCTAGCCTTTTTCAATGCTCTTTAGGGATTCTGCTACAAAATAGTAACTTATCATTAGTAAAAGCGGCAGAAGTTAGCCGTGTTAATACAAAGATAACTAGATTTGAAATTAAAACGAGTGATGGTAGACCTATCCCAAGTGGAGGGATATAATTATTGGAGTCAGTTTTCGACTAGATATGGACTGGGATGCTAGTTCATATGGGAAACCAGTTGAAAGCAAGGTGATTACTTTATTGTTAAATTACCTGATTAATTTAAATATCCAACAAATGGGGCAGCAGTAGATTTTTCCACTTTATGCTCCAGATGGACGTACTGTTATCGCTAACGCCCATATTTATTCTAATGGGGGAAGAGAGACAGGTGGAGGAATCGTAAAAAGTTACATTTACAAAATTATGTAGAAAATAAAGAAAATGTGAAAAAGGTAATCTGTTTTTACAGGCAGGATTTGATAAAAATAAAAGAGGTCAAAAATAACTTAATTTCTGTTGAAATTGGCGGAGTTAAGAAATCTGTTAACATTAAAATAGGAACAAAAGGGACTGTAACAAACGAAACATTTGCTAAATGGGGAGAAACAGTTTCTGGGAAAGATGACCAAGTTAGATGGGTTTTTACGTGTCAATCATACAAAAGGTAATTATAAAAATGTAAGTATCTCAGATAAACTTTATGTTCAAGAAGGGACTTTACCTCCTGGAATTCATTATATAGAGATACTTTTTGTGAGTACTGAAGTTATATTCAATTCACACAGAAGTACACAAAGTGTTGTTAAATCATATAGATATGATGAAATAAAGATTTTTACATTTCTCTGATAATGATACAAGTTTACATTCGATTATAGTAAAAATTTGGTGATATGAATAGTAGACAATATCTTATCAATATACATCTACTTACATTCCACAACTTAAGTTACGAAATGAAGGTATCTTTCATAGTGATAGCAAAAATGTAGCGTACTCAAGCTGCATTTAGAAGTGCAGAAGTTGGTGGGGAGGTCAGGTGACAACCCAAAAATCAAAATTTTCAAAGTTGACGAAAATGACATACAAACGAAACTACCTAATGCTGAATTTTTAATTACAAAAAGTGAAAGATGGATCTACTTTTACATTAAAACAGATGCAAAAGGAGAAGCAGTTTCTGGGAAATTAGACAGGGAAATATAAAATTAAAGAAACGAAAAGCACCTGAAGGATATGAGCTTGATCACTACAGAAAAAGAAGCAACTGTTGTTCAAGGTGAACCACTGTTTTGGACTGTGAAAAACACAAAGTAACAAATATAAATGTTTCAGGAACAAAAACATGGGATGACTCAAACAACCAAGATGGGAAACGTCAGATAAAATCAAAAGTAATCCTAAAACAAAAACAGTAGACGGACAAACAACAAAAAGTAACAGAAAAAGAAGTTAGAGCAGATGCTTCTGGAGATGGAAGTATGAGATTTAATGATCTTCAAAAATACTGAAAATGGTAAACTAATTACATATAGTGTAGATGAAGAAGCCGTACCAGGATATGAGAAGTTACAGGCTACAATCTTAAAAATAGTCATACACCAGAAAAAGTAAATGTTCAAGGAACAAAAACATGGGATGACGCAAACAACCAAGACGGAAAACGTCCAGACAAGATTAGTAATCCTAAATAAAACAGTAGACGGACAAACAACAAAAAGTAACAGAAAAAGAAGTAACAAAAGACAACTGGAACTACAGAGTTTAACGATCTACAAAATATGAAAATGGAAAAGAAATCACATACAGTATAGATGAAGAAGCAGTACCAGGATATGAAAAAAGTTACAGGCTACAATCTTAAAAATAGTCATACACCAGAAAAAAGTAAATGTTCAAGAACAAAAACATGGGATGACTCAAACAACCAAGACGGGAAAACTGCAGACAAGATTAAAAGTAATCCTAAACAAAGACAGTAGATGGACACAACAACAACAGTAGCAGAAAAAGAAGTAACAAAAGGACAACTGGAACTATGAGTTTAACGATCTACCAAAATATGAAAAATCGGGAAAGAAATCACATACAGTATAGATGAAGAGCCGTACCAGGATATGAAAAAAAGTTACAGATGATACAACCTTAAAAATAGTCACTACACCAGAAAAAGTAAATGTTCAGGAACATCATGGGATGACGCAAACAACCAAGACGGAAAACGTCCAGACAAGATCAAAGTAATCCTAAATAAAACAGTAGACGGACAAACAACAAAAGTAACAGAAAAAGAAGTAACAAAAGAAAAACAACTGGAGTTATGAGTTTAACGATTTACCAAAAATATGAAAATGGGAAAAGAAATCACATACAGTATAGATGAAGAAGCAGTACCAGGATATGAAAAATCAACAGATGCTACAAATCTTGAAAAATAGATCATACACCAGAAAAAGTAAGTATAGTTCAGGTACAAAAATCATGGGATGACTCAAAAACAATCAAGACGGAAAACGTCCAGATAAGATTAAAGTAATCCTAAATAAAACAGTAGACGGACAAAACAACAAAAGTAACAGAAAAAAAGAAGTAACAAAAGACAACTGGAGTTATGAGTTTAACGATCTACCAAAATATGAAAATGGGAAAAGAAATCACATACAGTATAGATGAAGAAGCAGTACCAGGATATGAAAAAGAAGTTACAGGCTACAATCTTAAAAATAGTCATACACCAGAAAAAGTAAATGTTCAAGGAACAAAAACATGGGATGACTCAAACAACCAAGACGGAAAACGTCCAGACAAGATTAAAGTAATCCTAAATAAAACAGTAGACGGACAAACAACAAAAGTAACAGAAAAAGAAGTAACAAAAGACAACTGGAACTACGAGTTTAACGATCTACCAAAATATGAAAATGGAAAAGAAATCACATACAGTATAGATGAAGAAGCAGTACCAGGATATGAAAAAGAAGTTACAGGCTACAATCTTAAAAAAATAGTCATACACCAGAAAAAGTAAATGTTCAGAACAAAAACATGGGATGACTCAAACAACCAAGACGGAAAAACGTCCAGACAAGATTAAAGTAATCCTAAATAAAACAGTAGACGGACAAACAACAAAAAGTAACAGAAAAAGAAGTAACAAAAGACAACTGGAACTACGAGTTTAACGATCGCCAAAAATATGAAAATGGAAAAGAAATCACATATCAGTATAGATGAAGAAGCCGTACCAGGATATGAAAAAGAAGTTACAGGCTACAATCTTAAAAATAGTCATACACCAGAAAAAGTAAATGTTCAAGGAACAAAAACATGGGATGACGCAAACAACCAAGACGGAAAACGTCCAGACAAGATTAAAAAGATAATCCTAAATAAAACAGTAGACGGACAAACAACAAAAGTAACAGAAAAAGAAGTAACAAAAGACAACTGGAACTACGAGTTTAACGATCTACCAAAATATGAAAATGGAAAAGAAATCACATACAGTATAGATGAAGAAGCAGTACCAGGATATGAAAAAGAAGTTACAGGCTACAATCTTAAAAATAGTCATACACCAGAAAAAGTAAATGTTCAAGGAACAAAAACATGGGATGACTCAAACAACCAAGACGGAAAGAGACCAAAAAGAAATCAAAATTAAGTTGTTTAAGAATGGAACTGAAATCGAAACGAAGACAGTAACAGAAGCAGATGGTTGGAAGTGGAAATTTGAAAATCTTGATAAGTATGAAAAAGGACAAGAAATTGAATATACTATAAAAGAAGAAGTAGTTGCAGAATATGAAACTAACATAGATGGATTCAATGTAACAAACAAACATACACCAGAAAAAACAGCAGTAGAAGGAACAAAAACATGGGATGATGCGAACGATCAAGATGGTAAACGACCAACTAAGATTAAAGTAATTCTGAAGAAAAAGGTTGGGGATGGACAGCCAAGTAAAGTAGCAGAAAAAGAAGTAAACCCAAGCAGATGGTTGGAAGTGGAAATTTAAAGATCTTGACAAGTATGAAAAAGGACAAAAAATAGAATACTTTGTTACAGAAGAACCAGTTAAAGATTACACAGTAGAAATAAGTAAAGTTGAAACAAATGATGAAACATTCAAATTCAACATAACAAACAAACATGAACCAGAGAAAGTATTAGTAACAGGGACAAAAACATGGCTTGACAATAATGATCAGGCAGGAAAACGTCCAGGAACAATAAAAGTAATCTTAAACAAAACAGTTGATGGAAAAACAACAAAAGTAGCAGAGAAAAGAAGTAACGGCAGAAAATAACTGGAACTATGCATTTACAGATTTACCAAAAATATGAAAATGGAAAATTAATCAAATATAGCATAGATGAAGTAGATGTACCAGGATATAAAAATCTATAAAAGGATAGTGACCTTACAAACAAATACATTCCACCAAAAACCAAAATTACCTAATACAGGAAGCGCGCCAAGAGAAGTAGGAGGCTTTAGGAGTATTGGGGTTACTAGCAGGATATGTGTTAATTAGAAGAAAAAAATAAAAGCTAACTAAATTAATAGAAAGTTAATTTAAGAAATACGAGACACGTTTTTCGTGTCTCGTATTTTTGATTTTTATGATACAATAAGAATGGATAAATAAATTAGAATTTATTGAGGAAAAAGATGAAAATAGAAATTAAAAGAAGTTATAGATAAAAGAGAAAAAGAAAAAGGTATCCAAGGAAGTACTTTATGATTTACCAGAATGGTTTGGACTTCCTGAAAGTACAGAAAATTATATTATAGATTCGCAAGATAAACCATTATTGGCTTGTTATGCGAATGACGAAGTTGCAGGTTATATTGTTTTAAATGCAACGAGTAAGGATTGTGCAGATATTTTTTTGTTATGGGTGTTAAGAAGAAATTTCATAGAATGGGTATTGGATTAAAATTGAACAATGCATTTGAAATCTTGGCTAAAAAATTAGGATATACATACTCACAGGTGAAAACAGTTAAGACAGGTTGCTATAAAGAGTATGATATTACCAATAAGTTTTATATAGCGATGGGCTATAAAGAATTGGAATGTTTTCCTACTCTATGGGATGAATGGAATCCATGTCAAATATATATCAAATACCTTGGAGAATAATAAATTTTGAATTATGAAATTATCAACAAAAATATACTCTTTGTTAAATTCAATTGATGGGGAAAAATAGAATTATCTATATTGTTATATTTTTATAAAAAGGAGCTTGTAACAAAGTTCCTTTATTTTTTTATATTTGTTATGAATTTTTATATTTACATAATATTAATGCAAAAAAATACAGTATCTTAGTTATCATTGAACACTGTAATCGAATTTGATATAATCAAAATAAGAAGCAACATATTGGAATAATAATACTATTTGTATTTGAATAACTATATAGAGGAGAACTATAATGAGAATAGAAAGAGGCTTTTGGAGAATATTTTAAGTACTCATTGCATGATCGCAAGAATATTAAAAATTGAGCATATAAATGACAATTTAATATTATACTTTGATTACATTTTTTTCTTACAATGAAGATAGATCAGAAAAATACCCATAAAGCGAAGATTATCTTTGAAAAAGTAGATATAGATGATGTAGATTTTTCTAGTATTTGATGGCACAATAAGAGAAAAGTTAGGGCATTTATTTATTTAGAAGAATATCAAGATAAGTATAGAGATGGTGAATTTGAAGTAATTATTGAAACATATAACTGGGGGAGAGCGGTATTTCAGGGCTGGTTATGGAATGATGATGTTCATGTAGATTGTATTATGAATATTTATTATTTAGGAAAAATGATATATGAAATAGAGGAGTAGTAAAAATCTGTGGAGAAAAATATGGTTAGAATTAAAACAATCTTTGGAAGATGCCAACGAAGCAAGCTAAAAGTGATTCAATTATTTGGATTGACTGGAGAGAATATGACGAGGATGTTATAAATTGTTTTAATGAGAAAATAGAAAATAAGATTACCGTTAACTTTGAGAATAATGGAGGAAAAGGTTAAGGTGCGACTAAAGCAACGTTTAATAGAACTGATAGAACATTTATACAATGAGAACATTATTGAAAACTAATGTTATTGATTTCGACAAAAGGCAGTTTTTATGACACTGTGGTTTTCTTAAGAGATACATTAAAAAAAGAATATCCCTAAAAACAAAAGATAAAACGTATTATGAAAAGTATTCACTATGCAAATAACTTTTGATGATGAGTCTCTAAAACAAAGTGCTTTTTTTACTTGACGAAATAGAGCAGTATCTTTGTTTTAATAAATTTCTGAATCATGATAAATCCGTAGAGTATTTTTAATGAAAAAAATTACAGCTGATGGATTTGTTATTAATCCAGAAAATTTACTAGAAGTCATGATTGAGAGTTTATTAGATAGTGAAAAAGTCTAATAGGACGGATAATTGTTTTTAATATGTGAGAAGATTATGGATACGCAAAAATTTAGAACATAATAATCTTCCTATAATTTTAGAAACATTAATGCTATTATGTATTATTTACAAACATACAATTTATTACATTTTTAATAAGTTCCAAATAATAGTTTAAAGTTTGTGAATATTTAAATGTGGGTATATGTTATAATAAAGTGTAATAAAAAAATTTTGTTAATATACTTTATTAATGTAGAAAGGATAATAAAATGGTAGTATTTGATAAACTTTGGTTGAATTTACTAAATTACCAGAGGTAACGGCAATAGTATTAGGAGGTTCTAGAAGTAGTAATAACTATGATGAAAGTTCTGATTATGACCTATATATTTATTGTACAAGCATTCCCGACAAAGATGTTAGAAAAATTAATTTTTAGATAAATATTGTTCTTATATTGAGTTAAATAATCAATTTTTGGGAATGCGAAGATGATTGTACTTTATCTGATGGAATAGATATAGATATTATTTATAGAGATATAAATGGTTTTGAGAATAATATAGAAAATGTTGTGGAAAAACATCATGCGGGTAACGGATATACAACATGCTTTTGGCATAATTTGAAAAATAGTAAAATTCTTTATGATCCTTATAAAGAATTTTCTAGAATACAAGAAAGATTTGCCGTTCCGTTTCCTAAGGAGTTAAAAGAAAATATTATTTCAAAAAAATTTCCGTTTATTAACAGGGAATTTACCTTCGTATGATAAGCAGATTTTAAAAAGCATTTAATCGTGGAGATTTTGTGAGTGTAAATCATCGTATTGCAGCATTTATAGAATCTTATTTTGATATTATCTTTGCGATAAATGAACTTACTCACCCAGGAGAAAAGAGAATGATTTCGTATGCTAAAGAACACGCTAAGATTCTTCCTAAACAATTTGAAGAGTCTCTGAATATGTTATTATATAGTGTAGGTAGTAGTATAGATGATGTAGAAAAAAACTTGAAAAAAATATTATAGAAAGTTTAGAAGAAATCATATAGTTATAGATGGACCGTATGATGACAAATCAGAAATTAGTAATTAGTCTAGAATTTATCGGATTAATAGTTTTATCTATCCTAATTATGATGGATTATATTCAAAAAGAAAAATCAGATACTTCTAAGAAGCAAATTAATGGAAAAAAAGATGAAGATACACTATGCTAAAAAGAGACCATGGAGCTTGAATTAGCAAGATTTTGAAGTTAGGATTAAAACTAGGAGAGATATTGTATGACAAAAATTTATGATAGATAATAATGAATTTACTTTAACGGGTGAAAACGAATATGAAGGTAAATTATGCGTTTGGGGAGAGGAAGTAACAATTTTTGTAGATTCACAAGAAAAACCAAGAAAAAATTGTCTCTTTTGTACAAGATAAAATCAAGTGGATTGATGAAAACAAAGATAAAATTATAGACGCATTTATGGAGGAAAAATAGCCATTATATAGAAGTAATTAATGATATGATAGAAGATGGTGAATTTGATGCTGAGTGTGAAATTGATGAGGAGGACTTTATTAGTGCGTTGTTTATTAACAATGTATCTTTATTTTTTTAGATGAGAAAGATTGGAGTATAATGTTAGATTTGGAAGCAGAGCCTGATTATCTATTAGGTCATTTAGCTTGTATTGAAATAGATAGCGATTATGAAATAGAATTCGGCGGGTTAAATGGGTAAAAGCTGTTATTAAAAAAAGAGATTGCTAAAGAATTATTTTATAGCGATAAAGAAGAATTTTTAGCTACAGATAAAAAAATAAGCAAAATGTCAAAAATAATTTTTCGCTCTTAATCGTTCGCAAAAAGGCAACTGTCCTTCATGAAAAGAAAAGTCCGATTTTTCTTGTTTTGAAAGAAACTATTAGATTATTATTTCCAAACAATATAATGAAAAACGAACTATAAAAATCATAAGATAAAAAAATATGTTTATCAAAAAAACAAATTTTTATTTTTCGAAAAAAAGTATTGACATTATTTTTTTAAAAAGTTGGTATACTTAATCACAAGTTAATGATTCACACGTCGATAAGATAAGTAAAAAGTGAAAGATGGCAAAGAGAGTCTCGGGTGGTGAAAAGAGATCGTATTGGAAACTTTGAAAATGGTCTTTGAGTGTTAATGGTCGAATAATTAGACCTTTACGGGTGAGCCCGTTATAGCTTCAGGGTATAACATCAAATTTGATGCGTACTTTTTTGAGTTGATATTTGTGAGAATATCATAAAGTAAGGTGGTAACACGTAAATGATTAGACGTCCTTGCAGAAGCGTAGCTTCTGTGAGGGCTTTTTATTTCTCAAAATAATCAAAAGGAGAATTAACTTAGACTTTTTATATAAATATTGGAGGAAAAAAACAATGTCAGAATTATTAAGTATTTATAAAACATTTAAAAATCTAGAAAAATGGGTGAACTTAAGCCATAAGATTGATGAAAAACTCTCCGAAGTTTCCAGCATTACCAGCATTAGAAAAAGAAACATTATTTACACTGAAAGATGGATTTTATGTCCAAAAATTTTTCAGTAGTTGGTCAATATGGAACTCACATAGATGCCCCTATCCACTTTGTAGAAGGTGGAAGATGGCTTGATGAGATTGAGCTAAAGGATTTATTGTTACCTTTATATGTTATTGATAAGAGTGCTGAAGTAGCTACTAACAATGATTATGAAATTACTAAACAGGATATTCTTGATTTTGAAAAAAATATGGGAGATTATTCCAGAATCATTTCGTAGCATTCCGTAGTGATTGGTCTAAGCGTTGGCTCTAACTATGATGAAATAAGAAATCTTGATGAAAAATGAAGTACAACATACACCAGGTTGGTCTCGAGAAGCATTAGAATTTTTAATTAAAGAAAGAAAAGTTAAGGCAGTTGGTCATGAAACTCTAGATACTGACTCTGGAGTGAGTGCGGCGGCAGAAGGATTGGTAAATGAGTATTATTTATTGGAACAAGATATTTATCAAGTAGAAGTACTTGCAAATCTTGATCAAGTACCAGCAACTGGAGCATTGATTTCAGTAGCTTATCCAAACTGGACAGAAGCGACTGGATCTCCAGCTCGCGTAGTAGCAATACTACTAGAAGAAGAAAAATAAAGGCCTTTTATAGAAAAAAGTAAAGAAGTTTATAAAGCATAGAAGTAAAGAAAGTAAAGAAAGTTAGAAGCAAAAAGTTTTATGAAGTAAAAATCAGGATTAGAGAGGAAAAAAATTATGTGTAAAAATTGTCAAAATAAATTAGTAGGAAAAGCACCATATAGAGTAGATCATGTTGGATCATTTTTAAGACCAAAAGAATTAGTAGAGGCAAGAGCTAAGTTTGTAGCTGGTGAAATTACTAAAGAAGAATTAACAAAAGTAGAAGATAAAGCAATTGCAGAATTAGTTGAAAAACAAATAGCCAACGGCTTAAAAGGAGTAACAGATGGAGAGTTTCGTCGTGCATACTGGCATCTTGATTTCTTCTGGGGTCTTAATGGAGTAGAACATACTCAAGCAAAAATTGGTTATCAGTTCCATGATGAAACTACAAAACCAGATTCAGCAGATGTAGTTGGAAAAATTTCTGGAGAAAATCACCCATTTGTAGAACATTATAAGTTTTTACGTGATTTGGTAGGTGATAGAGCAGAAGTTAAGCAAACTATTCCAGCACCAGCACAGTTTTACTTTGAGTTGATTCGTGATGAAGAACATATCGCCCAAACAAACAGTATTTATCCAAATAAAGAAGAACTATTCGCGGATATTATTGCTGCATACAAACAAGTAATTAAAGAGCATTATGATGCAGGATGTCGTGTAATTCAACTTGATGACTGTACTTGGGGAGCAATTGTTGATGATAGATTAATTAAATTAATCGCAGAAGGAAGCGGATTAGAACCAGAAGGTATTCGTGAAATATTCAAAAAAGAATTTATTACACTTAATAACGGAATTTTAACAGATCTTCCAGAAGACTTGGTAGTAAATACTCATATTTGTCGTGGAAATTATCATTCAACATGGGCTAGCTCTGGGGGATATGATAGCGTAGCTGACACATTATTCGGAGAAGAGAACGTTAATGCCTACTACCTAGAATATGATACTGATCGTGCAGGTGATTTCAAACCACTTGCAAAAGTAGGAAGAGATAAGAAGGTTGTTTTAGGATTACTTACTTCAAAATCAGGAAAGTTAGAAAATAAAGACGAGGTAATCGCGCGTATTCGTGAAGCAAGTGAATATGTACCATTAGAAAATATTTACTTAAGTACGCAATGTGGATTTGCTTCTACAGAAGAAGGAAATATTTTAACAGAAGAAGATCAATGGAAAAAAATTGCTTTAATTAGCGAAATTGCACAAGAAGTTTGGGGAGATAAGTAATATAGAACATTAAGTAATATAACTTATCGGGCTACATATGAAATATTAATAAGTTTATATCTGAAAAACATCTTAAGTTTGAGTATATATAAGAAAGGCGGAAATTCAATTTTTGAGTTTTCGCTTTTTACATATTATTATAGAAAGAAAAAGATAAGAAGGGGGATAGGTTATTATAAAAATTAAGAAGAGTCTAGCAATAAGTTTTTTTGACACATATATTAGTTTGGAGTAAAATATAGTTTATAAATAATTGATAAAATTCGTGTAAAGGTAATATAATGAGGTAAAAGTATGGCTAAGAAAAAAAGAAATTAAAACAAACGCTATGAGATTTTTTTAGATGATAATAATGTAGAATATACCCACTTTGAATTTGACGCAACGAGTGATGCTGCAAAGACTGGTGTTGGAGTTGCTGATATAATTGGTCGTAATCATAATCAAGTTTTTAAAACAATTATGACGACAGATGGTAAAGGAAATTACGTAGTAGGTGTGCTGATGAGTGAAGATAACATCAACTTCAAAAAACTAGCAAAAGCAGCCGGATTAAAAAGTTTATCGATACTGCCACTAAAAGATTTAACAGAAATCACTGGTTATGTAAAAGGTGGTTGCTCGCCATTTGCTATGAAAAAACTTTTTCCAACATTTGTAGATGATAGATGTCGCGAGGTTGAAACAATTATTGTTTCAGCTGGTAAAGTAGGACATCAAGTAGAAGTTAAACCAGAAATATTGGAAAAACTTATAGATGCTCAGATAGTTGATATTAAAGCAGAATAAAATAAAAATAGTTTTTAGTAAATTTTTACTAAAAACTATTTTTTTATGCCGCTACCCAGAATTGAACTGGGAACGGAGCATTACCATTGCTCTATTATACCATTTAACTATAGCGGCTCATAAGAATTATATCATATAAACTATTTTCTATGCAAATTTACATTATAAGAAAAATTATAAACTCTAAAATAGATAAAATGCTAATTGCTAGAAGATATTTTATAAAATTTATTAGAAGGAAAAACTGGAAATAAAAATTAAAATTTTAGCTTGATTTAAGATATTATAGATATAATGTGTAACTAATACTTTTTTTAAAAATTTCCCAAGAGAACATTGATTTATAAGGGTTTTAGTCAGTTTTTTGTGAAATGAAAAGGTATTGTAACGTAATTGAAATAGTTTAGATATTCTACTGAAATTTTCTTTTGTTATAATCTTAAAGGTGAAGGAGGCGTAATATGTTATTTGATACACATGCGCATTTAAATGATGATGCTTATTTAGAAGACTTAGAAGAAACTATAGAACGCGCTAAAGAAGCGGGTGTAAAATTAATTAATATAGTAGGCTTCGATGACAAAGTATAGAAAAAGCACTAGAAATCACAGCTAAATATGACTTTTTGTATTTAACAGTAGGCTGGCATCCAGTTGAAGCGATAGATTTTACAGAAGAAAAGTATGAAATGATAAAAAATATCGCATTGACAAATGATAAAGTAATTGCAATCGGTGAGATTGGTTTAGATTATCATTGGGATAAAAGTCCGAAAGATATTCAAAAGGAAGTATTTAGAAGACAAATTCAACTAGCGAAAGAAGTAAATAAACCAATCGTGATTCATACAAGAGATGCGATGGAAGATACTATAAAAATCCTTCAAGAAGAAAAAGCTAGTGAAGTTGGTGGAATAATGCATAGTTTTTCAGGTTCAGTAGAAAGTATGAAGATTATGTTAAAAGAAGACTTCTACATCTCATTAGGAGGTCCAGTAACATTTAAAAATGCTAAGACACCTAAAGAAGTAGCAAAAGCTTGTCCATTGGATAAACTTTTAATAGAGACAGATTGTCCATATTTAACGCCAACACCTTATAGAGGTAAAAGAAATGAACCTGCATATGTGCATTATGTTGCACAAGAAATAGCAGACTTAAGAGAGATGACTTATGAACAACTAACAAAACAAACATTTAATAATGCATGTAAGTTGTTTAAAATAGATAAAAAGGAGATTGATTAACAAAAATGAAATTAGGAAAAATTTTCGTAGCAGCGGCTACATCAGGAGTATTATTATCAGGAGCATTTATGATTGCAGAAGAGTACACAGGAAAATCAGCTTTTGCCGTAAACATGGATAATACACGCATCGAATTAAAAACTAAAAAAGGAACTGTAAGAGAAGTGCTTATCGCTAATGATATTCCTTTTAGTGCAGATGATAGAATCGAGCCAGGACTTGATACAAAAGTTAAAGGTGGAGAAACTATTAATATCTACAGAGCGCGTGAAATTACTATAGTTGATGGAGAAACTACAACAACAAGAAAAACTACTTATAGAAAAGTAGAAGATATTCTAAAAGAGCTTAATATTACTTTAGGATCTGAAGACAAAGTAACTCCAGAATTAAGCAGCGAAGTAGCAGAAGTAGATACTATTAAAATCACAAGAAATAGTACAACTACAGAAACAAGAAAAAGAAGCTATAAAATTCGAAACTAAAGAAGAAAAAAAGACGATACTAAATATGTAGACGAAAAAGTTACTAAAGTTGAAGGTAAAAACGGAGAAAAAGAAGTTACTTACAACGTAGTAAGAGAAAATGGTAAAGAAGTATCTAAAACAGTTGTTTCTGAAAAAGTTTTAACAGAAGCAACAGCTAAAGTAGTAGTTGTTGGAACAAAACAACGTCCAGCTAGCCAAATGGTGAAAACAGCAGGTGGAACAGTAGCATTAGCAAACGGAAATACAGCTGGAGCAACTGGTGCAGCGGCAGCTCAAGAAATGGCTCGTCGTACAGGAGTACCAGCATCTACTTGGGAATACATCATTGCTCGTGAATCAAACGGTCAACCAGGTGCAAGAAATGCATCAGGAGCAAGCGGATTATTCCAGACAATGCCAGGATGGGGATCAACAGCAACAGTTGAAGATCAAATCAATGCAGCGACTCGTGCATATCAAGCGCAAGGTTTATCTGCTTGGGGAATGTAATATAAAATAAAAAACTCTCGGAAATTTTTTTCGAGAGTTTTTTTAATTATAAGATTGTAAGAAAAATAACTCTTAGAAAGTGTCTAATAAGAAAAATCACAAATTCTAAGAGATTGTTTATTCTATATTCTTTTTCTCAACTGCCTTATATAGTAAGAATGATGCAACTGAACATATAAGAATAGCTATTGCACTAGAATAGAAAATATTACCAATTCCAACTAGAGGCGAGACAATTCCACCTAAGAAGAATGGAACAAAACCTGATAGGGCAGACGCACTACCAGCACGTTCGCGCTCTAAACTCATGGCTAAAGCTCCGCCTACAGGTAAGATAAAACCTAATCCTAAAAAGAAGTAAAAAGAAACCAATCTCAATAAAAATAAATGGTAGTGTCAGAGTAAGAACGATGGTTAAATAAATACTTACTAAAAGCATAATGGATAAACCTAAGGTCATGCTCGTTTTTTCTCTAAACTTTGTAGTACTTTTACTTCCTAAAACTAAAGCTAAACCGTTAAGTCCAAAACATAAACTATATGCAAACGAAGATAAGTTGTAATGGACTTGTAGAATAAATGGAGAAGCAGCGATGTAAGCAAACATAGCTGACATAGCCAAACCTTGAATCATAACAAGTATAAAGAATAGTTTGTTTTTAGCTACTGCTACAATAGACGAATATGTTTTTAGAACTGGGACATCAAGACGCTTTTCTTTTTTTAATGATTCATTAAATTTCACGGATGCAATAATTAAAGGTGCGCCTATAAGTGCTAAGGTAACGAAAATCCCACGCCAGTCAGTAAATTGTAGCAATAAGCTACCAACAATCGGTGATAAAATTGGAGCAAGACCATTTACCGCCATAAGAAGTGCAAAAAATTCCGCCATTTCTCGACCTCTATAAAGATCGGTAGAAACAGCTCTTGAGATAACTAAAGCTCCAGCAGATGCAAGCCCTTGGATAAGTCTAAGGATTGCCATTAAATATATATTAGGTGAAAAAATAATGGCAACTGTGCTGATTAGATAAACAATAAGGCTGATTAATAGTGGTTTTTTTCTTCCATATTTATCGCTAATAGGCCCGATAAGTAACTGTCCTAAGGCCAAACCAACCATACTTCCTGTAAGTGTAAGTTGAACCGTAGAGGTATTAGCGCCAAAATATTCCCCCATAAATGGTAAAGCTGGTAAATATAAATCTGTAAACGAATGGCCCAAATGCCGATAGAGTTCCTAAAAATAAAACTAGGAACAATTTTGAATTTTTTCTATTTGTCATTACGACTCCTTTCTTTTTGAGAATACTAACGATTATAGCACATTTTTGTGTAAGTTTTTTTAGCGTATTTAAGAAAAATTTTTGAGCAATAAAAAAATAAGAGTATAAAATAGAATTTCAATTTTATCGAGTGTTTTCGATATGATTTTTAAAAACTAGATTATACTCTTATTTTACTTTTGAAATCAACACTGTCAATTTTAGCGATTAGTTTATTATTTATAAACCAAATTAGTGAGCCTACATAAATAACGTAAGTAAACATAAGTAAGCTTGCAGTAGTGAAGATACGATGGTTTTTAAACAATAAAAAGTTTAGCAGTAAAAACAGTGCAATAGATAATAAAAAAACGATTAAAAGTTTTTACTTTGCTTTTTATCCAATTAGTATATTTAGTTAGCAACTCTAATCTTTTGTTTTTCTTCATTTGTTGCCATTATATTCTCCTTATAAAATAATATCTAAATTATAACAAAAAGAAAAAAATAAAGGTGCAAATAAAAATAGATAAAAATATTTTTATAGTAAAGCTTCAAATAGCTTATTGGTATTGCTAGAATATAAAGATATATGGTATAATTAAATTGCCATATTATACACAATAGGAGGAAATATGTCTTATACAAGAGATGGTATTTTTTTGAAAAAAATTATAGAAAAAAATTACCTACTTTTAAAAAATTCACGAAAGACGAGAAAAAGATAATAGTATATTTATTTTTAGAATATAATAATCGTCGAGCAAAAGATTGATATAGATAGCTTTATAAGGAAGCTAGGTAATAAAAACGAAAAAAAGCGATAAAAAAAGTAGAGGAATTTATTTATTATATTGTGAATAATTTTACAGCTCAGGATAATGTATCTTTTAGATGATATAACTAGAGAAGAGTTGGAAGAGAAGGTTTTTCCTGTTGTTCGTTCAACAGGGTTTAACAGAGATAACAAGCAACAACTTGTTAAATTTCCACATACAAATGAAACGGATATTTATCTAGCTTATGATTTTGGAAAAGGGTATAAGCTTCTAGATAAGACTTTTTCTAGAGAAACTTTCGTTGTCATTAGATGAGGTTTTTGAATTTGCTAAAAAGAAATCTAGAGAACTTACCGCTAAAATATAATCTAGATGAAGTAGAAGGAAATAAATTTTATTTTTCTAAATGACAAAGATGGCTATGATGGAGCACGAGTTATTGATAAAAAAATATTTTTAGATTATTTTTATAAAAATTGGAGAGTCATATTATTTAGGCTTACCTCATCAGGATGTTCTTATTATAGCGGATATAAAAAAATAAAAAGGGCTGGAGATTCTGCAAAAATGATGGTTCATTTCTTTACAGAAGGTACAGTCCTGATAACAACAATTACATTCAAATATGATGGAGAAAAATTAGAAAGTTATTTTTATTTTTTTGTTGAATAAAAGCGACTAAAATTTAAAAATAGTATAGGAGAACGATTATGTTATTTTTACAATAAGAAAAATGCTAGGAGAAACATTATTAATTACTATTCAAAAATATTGAAGAGGTTACTTACGAAGATAAGAAAAATATTACACTTATTAAAGATAATAATGGAGTGTTAGTAGGATTAAATATTTTTAATGTTGAAAATTTGAAACTAGAAGGTGAAGGAAGTATTGAATTATCTGATGAACAAAAAGAAATTTTGAGCAAACGTCTAGAAAAGAATGGTATCAAAATAGATTTAGAGGGTAATAACGATGATTACTTCGTAGTAGGGAAGTTCTTACTTGTGAAAAGCATCCAGATGCAGATAAACTGAAAGTAACAACGGTTAATGTTGGAGAAGAAACTTTACAAATTGTTTGTGGAGCGCCTAATGTAGAAGCTGGACAAAAAGTCGTAGTAGCTCTTAGTGGAGCGATGATGCCAAGTGGATTACTTATTAAACCATCGAAATTACGAGGTGTAGATTCTAACGGTATGCTTTGTTCAAAACGTGAATTAGGTTTACCTCAAGAAGAAGTAAGAGGTATTTTAGTATTAGATGAAGATACTAAAGCAGGTACTAAATTAAAAGAATTGAATTTAAAATAATTTATAAGTAGGAGGTGTAACTATGGTTAATTGGAAAAAATGGTTTTTAGAAGAAGATGAAGATGAAATTTATAAAGCTGAAGAAGGGCGTAGAGATAAACAAGAAAAACGCGTTGCTTCAACTAAAGAGAGTGATTTTGATATAGAAGAATTTGAAGAAGAATCGATTGTAGACAAAAAAGAAGCTAGAAAATACGAAGAAATTGATTTAGATGAATACAGTGTTCCAGAAGATTTTGATATAGAGTTTACAGAAGAAGACAAAGAAGATTTACCTCCGCAAAAATATAAAAGAGAGAAAAACGATGGCGGATTAATGGGGCGAATAAAAGGTTTATTCTCTAGTTCGAATGATAAACAATTTTCAGATGATGACTTTGAAGAAGATTTCAAAGAAGATGAAGCTGAAGATTATAAAACATATTTAGAACGTCAAAGACGTGAAGAACAGTTAAGAAAAGAAGAAAATTACACTATAGTAGAAGACTTGGAAGATGATGAAGAATATGAAGAAGAGTACGAAGAAAAACCACAAGGATTTTTCAGTCGTCTAAAAGAACGTTTATTTAGTGTGAGTGAAGAAGATATTGAAAAAGAAGAATTGGATGCCATACTTGACGACTTGGAAGATGAGCAAACTTCTGACAAATTTGTAGAAGAAATTGACGAAAAATTTGAGAGAACTGGACAACAAGATTTTTCAGAGCGAGTTCGTAATGAAAAAGTTATCGATGTGGAATTTGAAGAAATAGATTTATCAGAATATGAAGAAGATCTAGAAAAAGAAGGAAAACCTGAAAATACTACTAGTTTAACAGACGCACTAAAAGAACTAGGAGTAGAAAACTCTGAAATAAAAGATGTTGATATTTTTGGAGATAAATCAGATAGAAGAACACATCCAACACTTGCAGCTGTTCGAACAAAAAGATTAAAACAAGATTATAAGATGGACACTCTAGGAACAGATGTTGCTTTAGAAAAAGATCATAGCGATTTGAAAAATGAGATAGCTAAAGCTTATGAATTAAAAGAATCATCTGCTGAACAAGATTCAGAAGCTAGAGAAACTAAAAATAAAGATGCACGTGTTGAATTAAATGAAAACTTCAATAAATTAGAAAGACGCGAAGATAAAATACAAAAAGACAACGTATTATATAAACAAGATAAAGAATTAGATGAACTTTTTGATGAGATTAAAGTTAAAGAAGAAGAAAGTCATCAAAGATCTGTACCGGAATTAGAAGTTCGCGCTGTAGATGCAGAAGGTGAACGTCGTGAAAAAGTTAAATATACTACTGTTGCCGACATTTTAGAAGGAAATGATGATTTATTTGAAGACGATATAGATAGAACTAGTAAAAAACTAGTAGGTGAGCGTTTTGATGAAAATATTAAAGCGACAAAAGAGGTAGAAGATTTTAGAAAAGACTTATATGAAGGTAGAAGAGCTGAAACAGCAGAAAAAACAGCCTTAGACGAGCTTATCGAAGCAGAAAATATTGATATTTTCAAAAAAGAAGAGACTTTACCTGAAATAGAAAAATTAAACACAAATCTAAAAGAGTTCAGGGAAGAACATAATGTAGAAGATATTGAAGAAGACATTGATTTAGTGCAAAAAGCTGCACGCATAGAAGACATAGAAGTCGAAGGTTATGATGAAATAAAAGAACATAAAAAAGATATCCTAGAAGGATATAGTGATTATCATCTAGATGAAAAATGAGATTATTGAACTTGAAGAACAAAAATCATTTGGATGAAACAGCAACAGACGTTGATATTGATAGATTATTAGCGGATATTTCTCCTCGTAATAAGGTGAAAACGATGAATAATGATGTTGATAAGTTTGTTGATGAAAAAGTTGAGCCAATAGAAGTTGCTGTTCAGAGAGTCGAAAAACACTTAGAAGAAGATGAAGTAGTAGAGGAACAAGAGGAAGAGGAAATTGGTATCGACTATACTGAAAAAAACTTTATACTGATGATGTTTTTTTGACTATTTCGATAAAGGTAATGGAAGAAAAACTAGGTGAATATAAAACTATAGACCATGGTTATAGACCTGTAAGCAAAGAAAAAATAGAGAATAATCAACGTATCTTAGATGCAATCTTTGAGAAGTATTCTAATAATGGAATATCAACAAATAAATCGGTAACTGCTAAAACTATGGAGACAAGCATTATTACGCCAAAACTTAGGAATGTAGGGAAGTTTAAGCCAACTCCAGTTTATTCATCAGTTTATGGTTCAGGACCACGCAAAGATGTAGAAGTTAAATCTACAACTAAGTTGGCGGAAGAAGCGAGGTTTATCAGATAAAAAAAGCGTTCCTGTGAAAAAAACTGCAGAACCAAAAAACAAAAAGAAGTCAGAAGCTAAGGTAGGAAAAAATGAGCAGGCAAGTGCTGATATTTACAAAGAAATAGCTTCTCAAGAAGAAACTGTATGGAATATAGGCTCTGCTAAAAGAGTGCCTAAAAAGCAAAATAAAAAAACAAAAAAAGATAAAAAGTAATTTAATATTTTTTTCAATTAACTAAAAATACCAACCATAAGAATTTAATACTTACGGTTGGTATTTTTATGCTATGAAGTTAGTATTTTTCTAATATTTCTGCCCTTACTGCAGAGATTAAATATAGCGAACCTGTAATTAAAAGTACTTCATCACTTTTTAAATTAGGAATAAGCTTAGAAAGAGCTAGTTCATAATTTTCATATTTAGTAACAAATGTATCATTAAAACTACGAACAAGATTATCCAAGTTCGATTCTTTGATTTCAATAGGAACTTTAGTTGCAGAAAACTCAGCGGGGATAGTTTTTAACTTAGTCACCATATCTTCATAGTCCTTATCCTCAAGGATACCTAACAAGATTTTTAGTTTTGGGAAGTTGTTAGCACTAAGGTAATTGACCAAACTGCTAATACCATCATTGTTGTGGGCTCCGTCTAGTAGGATATTCGGACGAATCCATTCTAGGCGACCTGCCCAAGTAGACAAAGCTAAAGCAGAACTAATTGTTTTATCATCTATATCGATAATACCACGAGAGCGCAGATTAAAGATTGCTGCTAGTCCTAGAGATGCATTGTAAATTTGATGTTGACCAACCATTTTTGTGGTATAGTCGATATTTCTGAAGCTAAACTTATTGCCATGAGCACCAATATCTTTTATTTCTATATTGTTTTCATCTAAAATAGAAAGTTTTGCATTTTTTTCCTTACAAATATTAGAAATAACATCTACAATACTATCATTAGCTGGATAGATAAGGACGTTATCATTTTCTTGGATAATACCGGCCTTTTCGTAGGTGATTTTTTCCAAAGAATCACCTAGTATTGCAGTATGGTCTAATCCAATTTTTGTAATAATCGATAATAACTTTTCTTTAAAAATATTTGTTCCATCATAACGCCCACCAAGACCAACCTCCATAATAACGAAATCTGTTTTTTGATCTCGAAAATATAGCAGAGCAACTGCTGTAATAATTTCAAAGAAAGAAAGCTTATCGCTAGGGTCATGATTATTTGCATCATAAACTTTAACAACTTCTTTAAAGAGACGATATGCTTTTTTATATGGAATAAAGTCATCGTTGACACGAATACGATCGTTAAAACTTAGCATGCCAGGACTAGAATAAAGACCAACGCGGTATTTAGTTTTTAGTACGTCTTTTATATAAGAACATGTAGAACCTTTCCCATTAGTTCCCGCGACATGAATAACTTTCAAGTCATGCTCAGGATTATTGAATAGAGCCAAAACATGCTCCATACGATGTAGTCCAAGCTTCATTCCAGTGCGCTCTATTTTATAAGAAGTGGTAATAAGGAGTTCTTCACAAACACATTCCAGTGCGAAGTCGGTCAACTTATCTTGAGGAAGGGATTCTAGTTTATCGATAATATTTTCTAAGTTTTGTTCAGTAAATAATTCTAAAATATTATTACTATCTACTAAATTATTTTTTTGTCAAAAAGTTTTTCAATTTTATTTTTACATTTTAAATTCATAATAAATTAACTCCTAAGAAGGCTGTATCTCCTGATTTTATACATTTAATTCTATAATGTTAAGAAGAAAAAGTAAATAGCAGAAAAAAATAATTTTTTTAACTAAAACTTTTAGTTATAGTGTAAAGTTTGTGTTAAGTTTCAGAATATATAATATAACTATAACAAGTTAATAATATTTTTTTCATAATATATGGCTCGTCAATTGACGAGCCGTTCTCCTTTATTCCATATTTTTTTGCGACTATAGCACCCTATTCCGATAAAAAGCTACTATTAATACGGCTGCCATTAAAAATTCTAAACTCCAGATATTATTTAATTTCGAACCAAAATTTAACCAAATTAATCGACCGGGAATAAGTCCGATAAGGTTAGCTATAAAAATAATGTTTAAATAATATTCTAGTAAGTCCATAAGAATAACTAACAACACTGTTTGGTAATATCGGAATAAGTCTACAAATAACCAAAAAGGTAGCGAGTTTATTATCATTAAGTCCAAAAATTCTATTATACTGTTTTTAAGGTAAGACGTTTTTTTCTAAAAATTTTCAATTTTATTTCTAGCAAAATATCTAGAAATAAGAAACATTATATTAGTGTAGATAATTGCGGCTATTATAGTTAGGACAGCACCTAGCTTAAATCCAAATAAAAAGACCACCGATAACAGAAAAAAATTCCTGGTGGGAACAGAAAGATAGGGAGAATAGATGCTAATAATAAAAAAATATTATAGGTGCATAATTACCAAATTGTTCAATAAAGTTTTGCATATTTTTCTCCTTTAACTATAAATGTATTTTCAGGTTTTCCTACTAAAATAGTATAACATAAAGCCTGGGGAAAGGTGAATATAATACTTTTGCTAGAGAGTGACTGTAGGGCAAGCATGGAAAGATGAAAAAACAAGTTTTAGTCTAGGCTAGAACTTGTTTTTCTATAAATTCACTTGCATATGATATAATATGTTTTATATAGTAAAGAATAATACAGGTGATAATAATGACTAAACTAAAAAAACTTTTAGATGAAAAAAAATATTTGATAATGGGGATTTTAAACTTCACTCCGGATTCTTTTTCTGATGGAGGAGATTTTTACGATGTTGAGACTGCGATAGAAGGTGTTCGCAAGATGCTAGATGAAGGTGCTGATATTATTGATATAGGAGCGGAATCAACGCGACCTGGCTCAATAGCTATTTCAGAAGATGAGGAGCTTCGCCGTTTAGAGAGAATTTTCCCGATTTTGCGTAAGGAGTTTCCTAAAGCATGCTTTAGTATAGACACTTATAAACCAGCTGTTGCTGAATATATGATTAAAGCTGGTGCTGATGTGCTTAATGATGTAAATGGAGCAAAAGGAAGCAATATGGCAGAGGTTGCTGCAAAGTATGATATATCGATTGTTATTATGCATAATGGTGGCGTAGAAGAAGGTAGTGAAGTCGAACAAGTCGTTCGTGAACTTGGGGAAAGTTTAGATATTTGTCTTGCTGCTGGTGTTAAAAAGAAAAATATAATAATCGATCCAGGAATGGGATTTGGTAAGACTGCTGAAGCTAATTTAGAGATTACTAGAAAAATTAGACTCGTTAAACTCTCTAGGTTGCGAGATTTTATATGCGGTAAGTAGAAAGAGAACGACGGATTACGTTTTAGGAGGTAATACTAACCCTAAAGAACGAGATATAGTTACTGCGACACTATCTTTAGAGGCGATACGTCGTGGAGCAAGAATGGTACGTGTTCATAATGTAAAAGTTATGAAAGAAGCATTGATAACTTATGAAATAATAAATGGATAAAATATAGAGAAATACTAAGAAAGGAGGTTAAGATGAAAAATACTTTTTATTTATAATAATCATTTAGAAGCGAAAAAAAGTACTTAGTACCCTTTGAAAAAGAGTTAGAGTTATGCGATGAATTTATTTTTAGCGTGGCATTTATTTTCAGAAAGTGGTTTGACAAGTCTGCTTCAAACTTTAAAAAAACTTAGAAGAAAGAAATATTCGTGGGAAAATATTGACAACAGATTATTTGTATTTTAACACACCAAAAAGTTTTTAGATAAACTAGCTACTTTTTAAAAATATAGAGCTAAGAATGTATGCTAGTTCGAAAAGATAATCATGGTTTTTCATACAAAAAGGTTATTTGTTTAAGAAAAAGATTCTTGGAATATTTTTGTTAGGTAGTTCGAATTTAACGAGTGCTGCATTAACGATTAACAAAGAGTGGAATACATTTGTTGAAGAAGATAATCAGCTATGTTCAAGTATATTAGAAGAATTTCATACATTATGGAATATGTCGGAAGACTATGCTAGCGTAGAAAGATAAATATAAAAGTTGAGTTTTTGAACAATAAGCAACAAACTCTTAAAACAATAGATAATATTACCGATGAAATTAGTCCAAATGAGATGCAACAAAGTTTTATAGAAAACTTTAAAAAGCTACGAGAACAAGATAATAGAGGATTACTTGTGTCTGCTACTGGTACTGGTAAGACATTTGCAGCGGCTTTTGCGATGAAAAATATAAATGCCAAAAGGATTTTATTTATTGTTCATCGTGAACAGATTGCAAGGCAAGCTTTGGAAACTTTTAAAATTATTTTTGGGAATAGTCGTACATATGGACTTCTTACAGGTAAAAATAAAAATATAGAAGCGGATTTTGTTTTTGCGACAATACAAACAATATCCAAGTCGGACGTGTTTAGAAGTTTTTCTAAAGATTGCTTCGACGAGATTATTATTGATGAGGTACATCGAGCGGGGGCGAAAAGTTATTTAACAATAATAGATTATTTTGAGCCAACTTTTTATTTAGGAATGACGGCAAGTCCAGATAGAACAGATAGCTTTAATATTTACGAGTTATTTAATAACAATATTGTTTATGAAGTACGCTTAAAAGAAGCGATGGAAAATAACCTTCTTTGTCCGTTTCACTATTTTGGAATTAGCGATTTGATAATAGATGGCAAAACGCTAGATGAACTTAGTGATTTTACAAGATTAACCTCTGATAAGCGAGTGGATCATATTATTGATAAAATAAATTACTATGGTTATTCGGGGGATAGAGTAAAAGGATTAGTATTTTGTTCTTCTAAACGAGAAGCACAAATACTTAGCGATGCATTTAATAGTAGAGGATTTAGAACTACTAGTTTAACAGGTGAAGATGGTCAGGAAAAACGTGAAAAAGAAATTGAGAAGCTAATAGCTGACTCGGGAGATATATTAGATTATATTTTTACCGTAGATATTTTTAATGAAGGTATAGATATTCCAGAAGTTAATCAAGTAGTTATGCTCCGTCCAACACAAAGTGCGATAATTTTTATCCAACAGTTAGGTCGTGGTTTAAGGAAAAATAAAGACAAAGATTTTGTCGTAATAATAGACTTTATCGCAAACTACAAAAATAACTTTTTAATACCAATTGCCCTATCAGGAGATAGAACTTATGATAAAGATACAGCTCGTAAAGTTTCTATCACAAGGGGAATAGATATTTACCAGGAATGTCGACTATCCATTTTGACAATATATCAAAACAAAGAATATATAGCGCAATTGATAATGTGAAATTGAATACATGGTTATTTATTTCTGATGAGTACAATAAGTTAAAAAAATAAACTCGGTAGGGATTCCAACCTATTATGACTTTTGAAAAATTATGACACGCTAGATATTAAAAAGATTTTTGAGGTCGCAGGTAGTTATTATGCTTTTTTATCTAAAAAGACCGAGATTATAGCTACAATGGGAAAACTATCAAAAACAGCAGAAAATATGCTGAATTTCGTATCAACTAATTTAATCTTAAGCAAGAAAATAGAAGAGCTGATACTTTTTAAGGTTAATCTTAAAAATTCTCAAAATCTTGAAGAGGATTTTAGAGGTGTGATGCTTACAGATTATACAAAATTAATCGCTGATTATGAACTTGAGGTAAGTAGGGAAGATTCTTACAAATAATTTTGTAACGAGCAGTGTTACGAAAAAGAAAATTTAATGACTGTATATTTTTAGATGAGTATAACAAGGTGATAAAACCATCAAAAAGAATTAGAAAAAGAACTGCAGTCAAATATTTTTAAAACATTGTTGACAGAATTAGTAGAATATGGAATTTATAGATATAACAAATATTATAAAAGCTAATCTATATAGGGATACTAATTTTGTCCTTTATGAAAAATATAGTTTTGAAGATATTTGCAAACTTTTCTCTTGGAGTATCAATTACGTACCGTTAGCCATTGGGGGCTATAAATACGATGAGCAAACGAAAACTTTACCGGTATTTATCAATTATGACATAGATGAAAATTCATTCAACCACGATTATGTCCATGGATTTTTACCAGACAACGGTTTTACATCAATGTCGAAACCACGTCGTAATTTAGAATCAAGAGAATGTGAATATTTCTATAAAGATGAAACAAAGATTTATCTATTTATGAGAAAAAATAAAGATGATAAAGATGGAGCGAGAATATTCTATTTCCTTGGCGAGATGAAAACAGTAGGGAAACCAGAGCTAGTTCATAGAGAAAAAAGTGGAGATACAGTTCTTCAGTTTTTCTATAAACTGCAGACACCGCTTAGGGAAGATATGTATGAATATTTTACAAGGGAGAAGATATAATGATAGATATAGAGTTAATAGAAGGCTTAAGCATAGATGATGCTAAAAGAGTTTGCTTATGGACAAATGAAAAAAAGGTGAAAAGTTTTTTGAGAAGGTGGGCAGGACTAGACGTCGAGTTTCCACTTAATGAGGATTTATTATTAAATTTTGAAAACATATACTCTATACAGAAAAATGGAGAATTTATAGGTATAATTAGAAAAATACGTCAAGTTGGCACAAATGTTCATATAGGGAATTTCATATTAAATCCTGAGTATACAAATCGTGGTTTTGGGAAAAATAGCTTTAAGGAAATTTATTGATAGTATTTTTTTCAGAACAACAAGTAAAGACTATAACTCTTAATGTTTTAGCTGATAATAAGAACGCTATGGAATTATACAAAAATGTGATTTTGAAGTTCTTTCTACAATAACTCAACCCATTAAAAATATTTGATGGTTAGAAGAAAATAAAAGCTTGAAAAACTAGTTTAATATTTACAAAAATATAGTGGATATTTGTTGATTTTTAATTTTATAATTGATATAATGGAAAACAGAGTAATTTTATTACTCCTTACTCCCTTGCAAAAAAGGGAGTCGCAAAGACCAAAAGGAGGTAACACACATGAGAAAATATGAAGTAATGTTTGCTGTTCAACCACGTATCGACGAAGAAGCTAAAAAAGCTGTGGTTGATAGATTCGTAAATATTCTTTCAGAAGGTGCAGAAGCAGTAGAGTTAAAGATTTAGGTAAAAACGCCTAGCTTATGAAATCGAAGACTTCACTGATGCTTTCTACTATGTAGTAGAATTAACTTCAGAAACAGATGCGTCTACAAAAGAATTCGATCGTTTAGCAAAAATTAGCGATGACATCATCCGTCACATGGTAGTTAGATTAGAAAAATAAGGGGTGACTTACTATGATTAATAACGTAGTATTAGTAGGAAGATTAACAAAAGATCCAGAATTAAGATATTCTAGTTCAAATATCCCAATGGTTTATTTTACAGTTGCTGTGAATAGAACATTCGCCGATCAAAATGGCCAAAGACAAGCGGACTTTATTGGCTGTGTAGCTTTTAGAAAGCAAGCAGAAAATATGGCGCGTTTCTTAGGACGTGGTAGTTTGATTGGTGTAGAAGGAAGAATCCAAACTAGAAATTATCAAGGAAAAGATGGGAATACTGTCTATGTTACAGAAGTTGTAGCTGATAGAATCCAGTTCCTTGAATCTAAGTCTAATTCAAATAGACAAAATAACGGATTTGATTCAATGAGTTTCAATCAACCTCAATCACAACCATCATTTAGTAATAATCAAAATTATTACAACAATTCTAATCATAACCAAGGGCAAGCTAATTCAGCTATGCAAGATTTTTATTAATGATAGTTCATTTTTCTGATTTTGGGAAAATTTCCCCAATAACTTAGATGATGACTTCATGCAGGATGTAGTAAATCCGTTTAAAGAAGACTAAAATTACATAGGGAGGACATGCACAATGGCGGTAAATAACAATCGTCGTAACAACATGCGTCGTCGTAAAAAGTATGTTATTTCACAAAAATAACGTTGAATTTATCGATTACAAAAGATGTAGAATTACTTAAAAAATTCATTTCTGAACGTGGAAAAATCTTACCACGTCGTGTAACTGGTACTTCAGCTAAGTATCAAAGAATGTTAACTACAGCAATTAAAAGAGCTAGACACATGGCACTTTTACCATACGTAGTAGACGAAAAATAAGATTAAATAGAGAAAAAAGATGAGCTTTGAGGCTTGTCTATGCTTTGATATAATAAAAGAAAATACGTGTATGTTGAGAGTGAGGTAGTAGAATGGAATTTAAAAAGTTGAGTGAAACAAAAGTGCTAAAAGATCCTGTTCATAGTTATATTCATATTAACTATGAGGTAGTTTGGAATTGTTTAGATAGCAAGGAATTTCAGCGCTTACGTCGTATACGACAATTAGGTGGAGACTTTCAGGTTTATCCAACAGCAGAACATTCTCGTTTTTCACACTCATTAGGGGTTTACGAAATTGTTCGTAGGATGGTTACAGAGATAAAATCTTTAAGTGTGGAACTTAGTGAATATGATAAAATCTGCGTAATGTTGGCAGGGTTGTTGCACGATGTAGGTCATGGCCCATTTTCTCATGCATTTGAACATGTTACTAAACATAGTCATGAAGGCTATACAGCTAAAATAATCTTAGGAGAAACGGAGCTTAATCAAGTGCTAGCTGAGGTCTCTCCAAGATTACCAGAGGATATAGTATCAATAATAGAACATAATCATCCAAATGATATTCTTAACCAAATTATTTCTGGCCAATTAGATGCTGATAGGATGGATTATTTACTTAGAGACTCATATTTTTCAGCGACAAGTTATGGACAGTTTGACTTAGAAAGAATATTACGAACAATGCGTGTTAGAAAAATAGATGAAAATAAAAAAGCTCTTGTCGTGAAATATACAGGGATTCATAGTGTAGAAGACTATATTATGGCAAGATATCAGATGTATTGGCAAGTATATTATCATCCAGTAGCACGCAGCTATGAAGCGGTATTTATTCAACTTTTTAATAGATTAAAAAATATTTTTAGAGATAATAAAGAGTATTTTTCTGATATGAAAGTTTTAATCCCATTTCTTGAAAAAAATGTGGTTAGTGTAGAGGAGTATTTCAAATTAGATGAAAATTCTCTATTGTATTGTTGTAGTTTAATTCAGGATAAAGATGATGAAATTGCAGCGGATTTAGCTCGAAGACTACAAAATAGAAGACTTTTTGAGTATGTAGATTATAGTGAAGAGAACTTGGCACAAATAAAAAATATGCTAAAAGAGCAGAACCTAGATGAAAAATATTATTTACGAGTAGAAAATGTAGAGGCGAGTGTTTACAGCCCATATAAAGGTAGAAAGATTCTAATAGAACAATTAGATGGTAAGATAGTTGCTTTAGAAAAAGCTAGTACTATAGTAGAATCGATAACAAAAGGCGAAACAAAAAGAGAAGGAACGATATTTTATCCAAGATAAAAAGAAAGCTAACTTAGGAAGGGGATTCTAGGTTAGCTTTTATTGTTTCAAAAATAATTGTCAGAAAATAATTACATATTAACTTACTATTGATTTTAATTGTCGAAAATGTTATAATCATACTTATATTGAATGATGAGAAAATAAAGGAGAGATAAGAATGTTTGAATTAGCAAATGTAGCAAGACCAGGAGTGAGTGAATATATTTCAGGGAGTGGAGCTTTGGCTGTACTTGATAATAGGCTAGAAGGATTTAATACTCCTTTGATTGTTACAGGTGAAAAATCTTATGAAGCTTTTAAAAAATTTTATAAGGGGAATAGAGAATTTAGAGTAGCAAAATATGACGGGACATCATCTTATGAAGATATGAAACGCATTGCAGATGAATATGGAGAAGATGTTGATGTGGTTATTGGTGTAGGAGGAGGTCGTGTTATTGACACGGCTAAAGGTGTGGCAAGCTTTTTGAATAAAGAGTATATGACTGTTCCAACGGTAATAGCAACATGTGCTCCTTATGCACCAGTAGCGGCGGTTTATAATCCGGATAAAACTTTTAGAGAGGTTGGATATTTTAAACGTACTGCATATGCTTGTATTGCAGACTTAGATTTATTACTAGAATCACCAAAAGAATATTTTGTTGCGGGTATTGGAGATACTCTTGCGAAGTGGTATGAAGCTGTAGTGCTAGTGGAAAGAAATAATAAATATAACGATCCTTTAGTAAGAATGGGACTAGAAGCTGCAAAAATTACGCGTGATGCTCTTTTACGTGATGCTAATGGTGCATTAGAAGCTATGAGTACAAAAACAGTAACAGAAAGCTTCAAACACGCGGTAGATACTGTATTTGCGATTTCTGGAGCGGTAGGATGTTTTGGAGTTCATTATGGACGTATGGCAGGAGCTCATGCTGTGCATAATGGTATGAGTTTAGTAAAAGAAACACATAAAGTTCTTCATGGAACAAAGGTTTCATATGGTATTCTAGTTCAATTATTAGCAGAAGGTAAGAAGGAAGAAGTAGAAAGATTAATTCCCATTTTATAAAGAAAATGATTTAGCTTATAACCTAGCATGTGTGAATGTAGTAGAAGATGTAGAAGAAAAAATTGAAAAAATTGCAGAGTTTGCTGCTAGTGAAAAAGAATCATTCAAATTGGCGGTTGATGTTTGTACACCAGAGGTTGTAGCAACAGCAATGAGACAATTAGAAGAGATGACAAAATAAATATAAATATCCCTCAAATAATAAATTTGAGGGATATTTTTTAGATATTATCTTTTAATACGGGTAGTAACATTTGTTCTTTTATGTTATTAGCTGTTTCATCTTTTAGTAGGTAATTAACTATTTCATAACCAAAAAGAATTGCGACCGCTGGGCCTTGAGCAGTAATAACATTTTTATCAACGACAACAGCTTTTTTAGAGTTATAAGACTTACAAGTTAATTCTTTATCAAAACCTGGATAAGATGTAGCTTCTCTGTCTGTTAAAATTCCTGCTGCACTTAGTACTATAGGTGCTGCGCAAATAGCTGCAACTAATTTTTCTGCATCGTACATAGTTTTGAAAAACTCGATAATTTTGTTATTGTCACGTAATAATGTACTTCCTGGCATTCCTCCAGGAATAACAATAGCATCATATTCTAGTATATCTCGGAATATCATTAATCTTTTATCAACAATAATTTTAATATTATGTCACCTATAACATACTCAGCATTATTAGCTGAAATAAGATCAACTTCTAAATTCGCACGACGCATAATATCAAGAGGAGCAATTAGCTCTAACTCTTCACCACCATTGTCAACGAATAAGGCAACTGTCATAATAACCTCCTAAGTAATAATTTGATAATAAATATAAAATATTGCAAAAATAATCGACTATCTACGGAAGATAGCCGATTAAAGTTTAAACTCATAATTATTTAGAAATTTCTAGAACTCCGTAACCAGTGTCGCGACGTTTATAAACTATAGAAATTTCGTTGGTATTGGCATCTAAGAATGCGAAGAAGTCATGTCCTAAAAGTTCCATTTGGAATACAGCTTCATCTCTTGTCATAGTTTCAACTTTTAGTTGTTTAACTTTACCAAAATCAAGAGACGTTTCTTCTACATCTTCTAATGCACTAGTAAGAAGATTTTCTTCTACAAATCCTTTTTCACGACCTTTTCTATTAATTCTAGTTTTGTGTTTTCTCATTTGACGCTCAAGTTTGTCCACAACTAAATCAATAGCAGCGTAAAGATCTTCGTTTGTTTCCTCTGCGCGAAGTGTCACACCTTTAAGAAGAACGGTAATTTCAATTTTTTTCTTATTATTTTTGTATACTTTAGCATTAGCGTAAACGTTTGCTTGTAAACTGTCGGCAAAGTATTTTTCTAATTTAGAAACTTTGTTCTCAACATACTCCCTAATTGCTTGAGTAATTTCTAAATTTTCTCCTCGTACTTGATATCTTAACATTTTAAAGCACTCCTTTCATAAAGTAGCTAGTCTACTTTATAGGGTATCCCTTGTTTTTTATACTTATATTATAACACTTTTTGATAACGTTAGCAACATAATTTCTAGAAAAAGATTATTTCACAAAAATAGATTATTATTTGTTTTTATAAATATATTTTTTGTTAAAATTAAATTAAAAATAGAGGATTAATAACATTTTAACGTTATGTAAAGTCTTAAATATAAGAATTAAAGGCAAAAATTACAGAAAAATACTAAAATCAATAAAGTTTTAGGTAGAGATGAACTTTTGTAATCTTTGTTATATTCGATAGTAAAAATTAAAAGGGATTATGAAATATTTTTAAAAGGTAACTGTGGGGAGTAGGTTATGTTTTTTTGAAGAATATAGTGAGTTTATCGAAGCACTTTATTGTGTTCGTTATTCAAAAAGAAATGAAGAAGAAAAAGTTAAATAGTTATAAAAGAAATTTATAATGATTATATAAAAATTTGGAGAAGTAAACAAAGATTTTTGAAGAAATTTACAACGATATAATAACGGGAGTAGTCTATACTTTAAAAAGCTTGTGATTTAGAGTTTTTAAGAGTGTATAATGGGCTACTCCTTTCTATTTCTAAACTTTTACGACTTAAAGTAAAAAAATTCATTATTTAGAAGAGTCGACTTATATTGACAAGGTATATGTTGTTCAAAGAGAAGAAAGAAATTATCATTGTCTTCAGTGTGATAATAAAAATCAAAAACTATTTTTAGTTATGAAACGGAAGGAACAAAAATAACATATTGCAAAAAGATGTCTAGAGTTCGGAAGATGTGATAATTATTTTTTTAAGATTTTTATATAAATATTCCTTTTTAATAAAATTAATAAACTAAAAAGAACCGCCAGTGATCTTAAGTGATGTTCAGAAAGAAGCAAGTGAGAAAATAGTAGAAAATAGCGAATTAAGGAAAAATACTTTTAATCTGGGCGGTTTGCGGTGCAGGTAAAAACAGAAATAGTCTATAAGGTTATCTACAATAATATAAAAAAATAATAAAAAGTTTGTATGGCTATTCCACGAAAAGATGTTGTGCAAGAATTAGCAAGACGTTTTTAATAGAGATTTTTAATGATATGTCCATAAGTGTTCTTCATGGTGATGATAAAAATTTAGTCGATTCGTGTTTTTATCTAATGACTACTCATCAACTTATAAAAATATTATAATTATTTTGATATTGTCATAATAGATGAGGTAGATGCTTTTCCATACTATGGTGATGAATGTTTAGAACAAGGTGCTATGACAAGCTTTAAAAGAACAAGGCTCATTAATATTTTTATCAGCAACGCCATCAGATAAAGTAAAAACTGGTCGATGAGATTATAAAAAATTCCTATAAGATTTCATGGCTATTTGCTTCCGATTCCAAAAAAATAAAAAAATAGAACAGAGTAAAGTATTTACCTATGAGAAGAAGTCAGCAGTACATTACGCAGTTTATTACTCAAAGATTAGAACTAGCTAGGAGATTATTAATATTTGTTCCAACTATCGCTATGAGTAAAAGCTTAAAAATTATATTTAGAAAAAAAGTCTAGTGGATGATATAGTTATAGATTTTTGTTTATAGTGAAGATGAAAAACGGAGCGAAAAGTTAGAAAAATTTAAAAAAATGGGAGATAGATGTCTTAATTACAACTACTATACTTGAAAAGAGGCGTTACGTTTGATTATTTAGATGTTTTAGTGTTTGAAGCTAATCATAAGATTTTTACAAAAGAGGCATTGATACAAATAGCGGGACGAGTAGGAAGGAAAGAATACGATTATACGGGGAAATCGTGTTTTTAGCAGATAAAAATTAATAAAAATATGAGGCTTGCGATAAAAAGAAATAAACTATATGAATAACCTAGCTAAGTATAGACGGTTAAATAAGGAGTAAATAATGGAATGCAGTTTTTGTAAGAAACAGATAAAAGAAAAATTAGGGTTTAAAAATGTTTTTCAAAGAAGGAAAGTTTTTATTTTTATTGTGAAAGTTGTAAGATAAATCTAAATATAAATATAGAACAGTTAGGAGAATATACCTTGTATTATTTTTGCTGATTATGAATTTTTGAAAGATAGCATTTATGCGATTAAATATGGAGGAGACGTAGAAGAATGCCTAAAGTATAAAAAGTCTGTTTAGAAAATTTTTTGAAGAGTATAATTTTGATTTAATTACAATAGTTCCAGCTAATAATGAGAGAAAAGTAATTCGCAGTTTTGATCATATAGAACAACTTTGCACTTTTTGTAATGTAAAATTTGAGAAAATTCTAGAGTCTGATTATCGACCTAAACAAGCGAAGCTACATAAGCAAAGAGCGGGACATCCATTTTATACATTATCTTCTACTATGCCTGACACAAATATTTCCAAAGTGCTTATAATCGACGATGTTTTTACCAGTGGAAATACCCTACTATCTTGTGCAAAACCACTAAAAGAACTTTTTCAAAATTCAGAAATTAGTTTTTTAGTTCTTGCGAAAAGTATGCACTAGGGTTTTATTGAAGAAATAACAAAAAGCATCATAAAATTTAATAGGTATCTTTTATAACTATAAACTAGATTTTTGTGATATAATTTATTAGTTGAATAAATTTAGTTAGGAGATGGTTAAAACAAAAATTTTATTTTCGCTAATAATGATAGTTTTTTTATTTTTGATATTAGTATATTACTTATCTCAATTTGAACTGAAAAAGAGCAAATAATAATTTTTGGATTTTTGGTGTTGTTTTTGGACGGCGATTAGTATAATAAGAGCTTATAGGAAGCTTTATGTGATAACACCAATAGAGCAGGGTGGATTGTCTTTAACTCCGGTTTTAGCGGCGCAAATAGCCGCTGGCTATGGTCTTATGAGTTTAATCGTTAGGTTGCCGATGTTTTTGGCGAGTGATATTTTTAAACGTCGTAAAGTGTTTATACAGATTGCGTTATTCTTGTTAATTTTAACCTCGTTTTTAGTGGCGTTTAATGCGAATTATTTAACACTTTATTTATCTTCGTTGTCACTAGGGATTAGTGCGACAATGCTAGCATTATTTAATGTTATTTTCTCAGAAACATTTTCGAAAGATAAGGCGGCGGTGTCGGTATCTATTTTATCTATAGCGCCACTTTTAGCAGAATTTATGGCGGCGCCAATCCAATATTTATTAACAATGGATACATATAAGCAGTTTAATTATATGTGGCTTGTATCAGGAATTATAGCTCTAATAACATTTGTTCTAACTTTTATGATGAAGGATTATCGTCCTGTTGATAGTGATTTTTCATTTAATAAGGTTAAGGTGGTTTTAAAACATAAGAGTTTTATTTATATTTGTTTATTAGCTGTCTTATTATCATTTATCAAGTTTTCTACCAGTGGGGCAAATATGATCGCTTATGGGAAGACTGATTTAAATATGACACCACTTATGTTGGCGTATATAGATGCGGTTTTTGCTGTGCCACAATTAATTGCAGGTGTTCTTGTAGGAGTATATCTTACTCGTAAATGGGGAATTCAAAAACATTGTTATTTTTTTACTTGGGTGCTTTATTAACTTTTTACATAATAGCCTTTATATATCAACAATCCATATATAATTTATTTTAGCTATACTCTAAATGGTTTAGGATATGGTGGAGCGTGCAATATTCTTATTGCACTAGCAATGCAATATTTTTGACAGAGAGTATCGTAACGTTAGTATGGGTATTTACCAAGCGTTCTTTTGCTTTTAGGTATTTATTACGGAGATTATGTTTATGTGTGGATAGCTAAACATATTAAAACATGGTTTGTTTGGTTTTTAGCCAAAAGTAAAGCAATATTTTTAATAGTAATTGGAATAACACTCCTAAGTATGATTATGGTAAAATTAAAGGTAAAAGATAATTAAGTATTATAAAAGATGAGTATATCGAGATAGTGGATATACTCATTTTTTTCTTAAATAAAAAGTACTAATTTATTAAATTTTTCAGAATTCTTTAAAAATTACTTGACAAAAAGAAATCTCAGTGCTAAACTATAGAGTAACAAGATAAAGAGAGAGGACTACTGTTATGTTATCATCAAAAATTATTTAATACACAATTAAATAATTATTACTACAGCTACTATTAGATAGTGTTTGTACTTAGGTCTTATAGGTACAAACAAGGTTTGTATCTATGGGAGCTGTAGAGTTTGGTGATGCTCGCATAGAGGAATATTCTAAGCGGGCTAACAGTTTATAAAAAAATAATACGAGGTTAAGAACTTTTTAAACTTGTATAAAATCTGATTGAAAACCGTTTAGAACATTCTAAACGGTTTTTCTTTTTAGGAAAATCTTAAAATTAAAAATAAAAAGGAGAAAAAAGAAAATGAAATTTAAAAATTAAAAGTATTGTTAGGAATAAGTTTATTAGTACTTGGTGGTTGTAGCAATAAAGGTGAAGTTAAAACAGATAATATAAAAATAGGAGTTTTGCAATACGCTGAACATAATGCTTTAACTAGTGCAAGAGAAGGTTTTGTAGAAGCGTTGGCAGAAGAAGGGTACACTTCGGACAAGGTAACTTTTAATGTTCAAAATGCTATGGGAGATCAGAGTAACCTTCAAACTATAGCGGAACAGCTTGCAAGAAAAAATGATTTAAACTTTGTTATCGCAACACCAGCAGCGCAAGCTATGGTGAATGTTGATGATAGAACTCCAACTATTTTTACAGCTGTAACAGATCCAGTAGCTGCTTCATTATTAGTTAAAGCAGATGCTCCAGAAGGAAATGTAACAGGAACTGTTGACTTAACGCCGGTAGATAAACAAATAGAGAAATTGCTAAAAATAGTTCCAAAAGCAAAAAAAGTTGGAATTTTCTACAATTCAAGTGAAGTAAACTCTGAAGCACAAACTAAGATTGCAAAAGAAACTTTGAAAAAATCTGGTGTAGAAGTTGTAGAAAAAACAGTAACTACAACAAATGATGTTCAACAAGTTATTACATCGCTAGCGAGTGAAGTAGATGCAATTTACTTCCCGACGGATACTACAGTAGCATCAACAATTTCAACAATTGGTGCAGTTTTAAAAGAGAAAAAAGTTCCAGCATTAGGAGGAGATAAAGCAGTTTTAGAAGGAATGTTGGTTACTTACGGTGTAGACTACAAAGAGATAGGTCGTCAAGCAGGCCGTCAAGCAGCGCAAATCTTAAAAGGTAAGAAAATATCAGAATTACCAGTTGAACAACCTAAAAAGTTAGCTGTTGATATAAATGATGATATGGTGCGTGCATTAGGTCTGAATAAAGAAGAATTATTAAAAGTATTAGTATAATATAGGAGGATAAGATGGATATATTATTATCAAGTGTTTCACAAGGTTTACTTTGGTCGATTATGGCCATAGGGGTATATATAACTTTTAGATTGTTAGATATTCCTGATTTAACAGCAGAGGGAAGTTTTCCATTAGGTGCAGCTATATGTGCAATAAGTTTGGTGAATGGTATGAATCCTTTTTTAGCAACCTTTTTAGGAATGCTAGGAGGACTTGTTATAGGGGTAGTTTCTGGTTTACTTCATACAAAAATGAAAATTCCGGCATTGTTAACAGGGATTATAACTTTAACAGGGTTATACTCAATAAACTTGAAAATTTTAGGGAAAGCTAACATAGCATTATTAAAAGAAAAAACATTGGTGACAATGTTACAAGGTTTTGGAATACCGAAAGTCTATGCGGTAATTCTATTAGGATTGGTATTTGCATTGGTATTAATAGTCTTGCTAACTATATTCTTAAAAACAGAAGTAGGGCTAGCGATTTTATCAACAGGTGATAATGAAGATATGAGTGCAGCTAATGGTATACGAATAGATAATATGAAAATCTTAGGCTATATGATAAGTAATGGTTTTATTGCTTTATCAGGAGCGCTCCTTGCTCAAAATAATGGTTTTGCTGATTTGAATATGGGGGTAGGAACAATTGTTATAGGTCTTGCTTCTATTATAATTGCAGAAGTAGTTATCAAAAACCTTAGCCTAGGTAAGAGAATAGCCTCTATAATTATAGGTTCAATTATTTATAGACTTGTTATTTCATTAGTATTGGAGATACCGGGTATGGATACGCAACTTGTAAAATTATTCTCAGCAATTATTTTAGCAATAATTTTATTTATACCTGAATTAGAGAAAAAATTCCCAAAGGGTGTTAGGAGATAAAAATGAGTTTAGTATTAAAGAATATAGAAAAAAACATTTGAAAAAGGAACGATAAATGAAAAATCATGTTCTTAGAAATCTTTGTTTGGAGATAGAAGATGGGGAGTTTGTTTCTATAATAGGAAGTAACGGAGCTGGGAAGTCTACATTGATGAATGTTATTGCGGGCGTGTTATTCCCAGATAGTGGAACGGTATCTTTAGATGGAGTAGATGTAACAAAAGATGATGTAACAAAACGTTCAAAAGATATTTCGCGTGTATTTCAAGATCCAAAAATGGGAACAGCTACAAGGATGACTATTGAGCAAAATATGGCAATAGCGCTAAAAAGAGGAAAATCAAGATCTTTTTCTCCAGGTGTGAAAAAAGAAGATAGAGAACTTTACAAAACAACATTAGAGGAATTAGGATTAGGTCTAGAAAATAGATTGAAGAGTAGTGTGGAATTTTTATCAGGGGGACAACGTCAGGCGTTAACTCTAGTTATGTCAACACTTGTTAAACCTAAACTTCTTCTTTTAGATGAACATACTGCAGCTCTTGATCCAAAAACAAGCGCTATGGTAATGAACCTTACGGATAAAATCGTTAAGAAAAATAATTTAACAACAGTTATGATAACTCATAATATGGAACACGCAATAGAATATGGTGATCGTCTAGTTATGCTTCATGAAGGCCATGTTGTTGTTGATATAAAAGGAGAAGAAAAGAAAGATTTAACCGTAGCAAAACTGCTAGAATTATTCAAAAAGAATAGTGGAAGCAATATTATTAACGATGATATGATGCTGTAGAGGTTAAAAACAGAGAGGCAAGAATGATAGGTACCCCTTCCACTGGTTTGTCCAGTAAAAGGGGTACCTATCATTCTCATCAGTTAAGAGTAAAGTCTTTTTGGTTGAATATGTTATTAGAAGGAGTTAAGTTGTTTGATAAAGAAGAAATAAAAAGAAAAGAGTTAACATTGATACTAGAAGTCTTGTTTTTATAATTAATTAACCAAAAGAGTCAAAGTATGATATAATAGAAAAAAATAAAAAGAGGAGTAGGGAAATGAAGGAAGAAAAACATGAGAAAGAAAGCAAAGTGAAAAAGAAAATAACGAAAAATTATAGGAGCAATAATAGTAGGAGGGGTGTTAATGATGACAGCTGGTTGTGGAATAATGGGAATGGGAAGTAAATCATGGATAGAAAAACAAGTATCGGATATAGAAAAAGTCTATCCAACAGAAAATCCAGAAGACTTATTTGAAAAGTTTCCAATTGGTTTTTAGAATAGAACAACGAAAGATATTTAAGAAAGATGGAAAAAAATTATAGTGTAGAGATAGTAATGAGAGGGAATCCTAAAACCAAAAATAGAAGGTATAGCAAGGGAAAGTTTTAAAGAATACAAACCCTTTAAGGAGACAATAGTAAAAGAAAGTAAAGTGGAATATGTAAAAAGGCGAAGGTTTAGTTTTAGAAAAACCAGAGTTAGAAGATAGTTTATTGTTTAAAAAAATACTTCTTATTCCAAAAATTGAAGTTAAATAGAGATATATTGAAAAAAATTAGAAGTAAAAGATAAAAGTTTTAGTTTTGAAACGGGTAGATATAATATAAAAATACTTATTTACAAACAAGGAAATAGATAATTATTTAGGATTAAATAAACAAAAAGTAAGTTTGGATATAAACGGCGAATATAGTGAAATAGACAAAACATATTTCCATACAATAATTATAGGGAAAAATACTGAGATTGATTTTGCAGAAAAGGTAGTAGAAGAGGAGATTGATAAGGAAAATGGAGAATAACACGCTTTATGCATCAAATTTAACCTATGAGTTTGAAAAAGTTAGAATATATGGGAGTGAGAATGCTTTAGAGGCAGTTAAGAATGAGGTTAAAAATTCTTATCCAGAAAAACTTGAATACCTAGATGATTTTTATGATAAAGATACAGGTTCGAGTGGAACCGCGTTTAAAGATAAAGATACAGGAGAAGTAATTCTTGCATATACAGGGACAAATTTTAAAAGTGATTTATGGAATGATGCGGTTAAAACAGATTTTGGGAGAATAGCTCTAGGACTAGGAGACGATCACGTTGATCCAGCACGTAAATTCTATGAGAAAATAAGAGCTGAATATGGAGATGACATAATATTAACAGGGCATAGCTTAGGTGGGAATTTGGCACAGTGGATTGCATTGTACTACAATGTCCAGAAAACAATAATATATAACCCAGCTCCATTATATATACCCCCTGAACAATTAATTGCAACATTAGGAGCGTGGAGTATAAAAGATGCAGTAGCAATACCTCTAGGATTTATAAAAGATGGAGCAAAATGGCTGTTTGGGATAAAAACAGGAGAAGATAAGATAAAAAATTTAAAAGAGACATTTACAGGATGGGTTATCAGGATACAATCAGAATTAGATATAGTAAATAATCCCTCTGATTATTTGAGAGGAGAATACTTAGGGGTAGAACATATATTAAAAGATGCGGGATGGCACTCACTAGGAGATATATTAAAATCAGAAGAATTAAAGGAAGAATTAGAAAGAATAACTAGGCAACTGTATAAAATCAAAGCCAACATAGATATAGATGGTGATGGGAAAATAGATGTTAAATTAGGAGAATTAGATTTAAAAAAAGAAGAAATTTATTGAATGATAAAGCAAGCATAGCAAGTGGAGGAAAAAAATTCAGTTAAATCCAGAAGTTTTAAAAACTTTTAAGTAACAATATTCAAATGAGAGTACTAGGAGATTTAGAAAAAGTAAAAAGAAATAACAAAATTATGTATAGAAAAAAATAATAAAGTAAGAATGGACTTTTAACCAAAGAAAAAGAACAAGTCACAGAAAGTATACAAGAAGAATTAAATAATACCGGAATACCGGTAATACTAGACAATTTAAGAGAATCAGTAGGAGAAATAATAAAAAACAAACATCTTTTGGAAGCCCTACAACAAAAAAATATCAATTAAAAATGGAACAATTTGGCTCTAACGAAATACCTCTAGTAAGTGGTATCAGACTATATCCATATAATTATAACATACAACTAGATACGTTAAGACGAGCAACAGCCCCATTGCTAAATCAAAGTCAAAAAGAAGAAACAAAAGATACATCAAACCTTTTTAGGAAAAAACCAACTATACTGAAATCATGGCAAGAAATAGAAAATAATACAAAGAGATTATTAGAAGAAAGTGATAAGACATTTGAGGGAGATGGACTAAGAACAGGTAAAGAAGACGGAATAAGTCAATCTTTAAAACAAGTACTAGAAGTAGCCGAGAAAAATATAGAAGAGTTAGAAAAACAACTCCAAAACACAGCAGAGCTAACGCAAGGATTAGCGGAAAACTTTGAAGAACAGGACAGATGGATAGGAACAAAACTACAACAAGGTATTTTTGTAGGAAGTAATCCAGTAAAAAATATGCCGCAAAGCTATAAAGCCTATTTAGAACGTGATGAAATATTTGATGATGTAAAAGATGTAATTCAAGCGTTTGATAAACAAGTAGAAAAAAGAAGTGAAGAATATTCAGGTAAGCTAACACAAATAATGGGAGAAAATTTAGATGCATTTTCAAGTGGATTAGAAAATTGGTCAGTGTTTGTAGATGATGCAAAAAGAGCTATAGTAGCTGTGGAAGGTAACTATCCACTAACGGTGGAAGTGGCAGAAAAATATACAGAAGAGTATCAAGAAGAGGGGGAAACAAAAACTACAACTAAAACAAGGATAAGATATTGGGGGAAATTAAAAGAACTATATCCTAAAGAATTAGTAGAAAATATGGCTGCTACACAAGATAAAATAATATCAAAAAAAGAGAGAATAGGTCAGACGATACAAGCAATAAGGATAACAAAAAACAATTTAGCGTACTTAGAACCAAATCTAAAGAAAATAGTAGAAGAGGGAGTCTATAAGGCTTTCGATTTAGATGAGATAGTGAACTCTCAAAAAATAGCAAAGAGAATAATAGAAAAGAGTCAAAGTGAAATAAAATATGTAAAAGAACATATAGGAACAGAAGGTATGAGCGGCGAAGCGATAAAAAGCACTAAATCAGAAGTTAGAAGAGGTAAATAGAAGTTTAGAATATTATAAGATGTTTATAGGGGATTGTTTTGGGGATCAAGAATAAGTGGAAGAGATACTTAATTCTAAAGAGATATTTTTGAATTATAATATAACTTGTAAAATATATTTATAATATGTTATACTATAGGAAATAAAATTGAGAAAAGGAGATTGACTATGTCAGGACAAATTAGAGTTTCTCCAGAGGTACTACAAAGCCGTGCGCGCGAGTATGGGAGAGCATCAGAAGATATTAATACAATTTTAAGTAATTTACAAAGATTACAAGATACTTTACGCGGAGAATGGGAAGGTCAAGCTTTCCAAGGTTTTGATAATCAATTTAATGAATTAAAACCAAAAGTTCAAAATTTTGCAGAGTTAATGCAACAAATCAATGTACAATTAGATAAGACAGCACAAGCTATGCAACAACACGACCAAGACCTATCACGTAATTTTGGTTTAAACGGTTAAAAATAAGAAGAAAGAGGTTGGGGATTTAAGTCAACCTCTTTTTTTAGTGAAGGAGATGTAAGATGAATAAAAAAGGATTAACTATATTATCATCCGTAATTATGTTATTGGCTGCTACAATAATATTTTACGGTGTAATAAAACCACGACCGATTACAACAGGAAATCAAGAAACGAAAGTAACGAATAACGATATAAAAATTGCTTTTGTAAATGAAGATAATGGTGTTGTATATAATGGTGATAATGTTCAGATGAGTAATGTTCTGTTGACTACATTAAAAGAAAATACAGAATATAGATTAGAAACAGTAAGTAGAGCTATTGCTGAAAAAAAGGGTTAGAAAATGGTAATTATAATATTATGCTAGTCCTACCGAGTAAGTTTTCAGAAGATGTTTTAGCGTTAGAGAGTAATAGTCCCAAGCAAGCGATATTTCAGTATAAAATAAAATCGGATAAAAAAGATATCGTAAAGCAAGCTGAGCAAGCAATATCTGAAATAAAACAATTTTTAATAAAGATATTATTAATGTGTATTTCTCAAGTATTATAGGGAACTTACAGTCATCTCAGACGCAAGTAGGAGCGGCTGTTGGCCGTGAGAGAAGTGTTTTAAATAAATACCAATCTAATTTATTAACGCCACTTACAGATTACTCAAATCAATTTAAAGGGGTGAGTAATAGTAGTGAGGGTATGATGTCTTCTTATAGTAGTTTTTCATAAGAGTATAAATAATACTAATGAAGCTTTCACGTCAATTATAGACACGAATAAAACATATGAAAAAGAGATAGAGAAAATAAAACTTTTACAAGAACAATGGCAAACTTCGATTCAAACAAGAGAAGATAATTTGAAAAAATACGATGAAGAGTTTAAAAAAATTATCAGTAAAAAGATGAACTGTCTAATTTAAAAACAACTCAAAAATATCTAGATGGAGAGTTGATGAATCCAGTAGCCTTTTCAGAGGCGGAGAAAAAAGCAGAAAACTTAAACAAAGCTATTGAAACTATGCTGACTACATTTAGTACTATGAATAAGAGTGTATTAGATATTATGGCTACATATCAAGATAAAATAAATGAAGCAGTTGCAGAATCGTTGAAAAAAAATGCTATAGGACAAGCAAATGAGCAGACTATAGGATTATTGGTAGAAGATTTAAAAGGTTCAATGATTGAAAAAGTCAGCGAAGCTGTAAGAGAGTTGCCGTATTATGATGAAGCAACAATAGAAAAACTTCATTTAGGTGATGCAGATAAGCAATATTTAAAAAATATAAATCGATTTGCAGAGAAGTTTTCTCAGAAAAATAAAATTACTTTAACACAAAAAAATCAAACACTTAGTCAAGCAAGGTTGGATAGTTTAAAAGAAAATGTTGGAAAGGAACTAAAAACAACTCGTACAATGTCACTTACAAAAGGTGAAGAAAAGTATACAAGAGTGCAGCTATCGGTGAATCCTCTTTACATGTTTAAAGAAGTAAGTACTAACTATGGATCAGTTAAACAAATAGATGATAATGAGTTTGTTATAGAATTAAATCAACCAGCAGAAGAGCTTACTATAAATTATAAATTAGAGTATAAAGAAGACGTACTCCTGATGACTCCGGCTGTGGTAGATGTAAAAGCAGACACAGTTAGAAATATATCTGTAGCACAAGGTGAAGGTGAAGAGGCAGAAGTTGTAGCGGAAGATGGAACAAAACAAAAGAAAACCCTTTATTCAAAAGAAGATAAAGATTTTCATAATACAATTACGCAAACACAAGTTATTTTCCCGTTTGAATCACCATTTAAACTTAGCGATAGCAATGAAGCAATATACAATGATTTGAAAAATTATAATAATTTATTTACAGTCGTAAAAACAATATATGGATTAGACTTAAATAAAGATAATTTTGATTCGTTAGAGCCAAAAAGAAGGATCATTATTGAAAAAGCAGAGTTAAAAGACATAAATAAAATTTTAACTTCGCTTGTTGAAAAAGACAATAACTAATCAGTTGAAAAAAAGAGCTGACAATACCTCAAGAAAAAAATTTGATGAAATAAAAAGGCTTGAAAGTTAATGTTGAAGAATTGAATAAAGTTGTAGGTGAATTAAGAAAAACTACAAAAAGATCTTTCAAATAACTTAGGAGCGGTAATCTCAGAAACAGAAAAAGTATCAAAAAAACTTTAGAGGAAAAACCAGAGTTTAAAGATACTGAGAAAAGAGATAATACGGAATTAGTTACAGTAAGTATGGATATTAATAAAGATTTGATTAAGTTAATGACAGCAAGTAATACGCTACTTAATAATACTAAATCAAATCAATCCACTTCAGAAACAATAAATAAAGGTTTTGAAAATCTTGGTAATAGTGTGAAGACTTTGGAACAAGATGGTATGGGGTTATCATCAAAAGTTAATGAGTTGAAATCTTCTATGGATGCCAATTATGGTGATAACGAAGAGTTTTTAAAAACTTTTTCTAAAGTATTAAGTAACACAAAAAGATGGTAATAGCAAGAACAAAGCTGTTTATGACTATCTATCAAATCCTGTGAATGCGGGGAATATTAATAAGTTAGTCTCTGAAAATAATTTACCAAAACTATCAATAAAACAAGATACACGTACAGGACTTGTTGTGACAATGGTTATTTATCTAATAAGTATTTTATTAGCTCATATGTTGCAAAATACAGATTTTTCAAAAATCCAGAATCAGAGATATATTTCAAGGGTTCAGTGGAAGAATGCCTCACTACCTATGACTATACTGCTAGGATTAAGCTTTGTCCTATCTATGATTATGGGCTTAATAGTAGGAGGAAAAATTAGATTTTGTATTTGAAAAAGACATTAGGATTAATTGCGTTAATGTTTGTTTTAATGGTTTTTATTTACAGGAATGAATAATTGGCTGTTAAATAAAATCAAATCTACAGGACTATTGATTAGTATAAGTATTTTATTGATATACTTAGTAACTGCAGGACAGCTGCTAGATGAGAGAACAAAAGCAAATGAGGTACTATCTTATATATCTCCATTGAATTACATAGAAAATGCATTAACATCATTTTTAAATAATCAAGATGGCTGGGGTGTTGTTTTTTGGTATTTCATTTATCCTTATGATTTTAGTTTCAGTTTTTAAATATGTCAGAATATAAAAAGATAAAGAATATTTAATAGAGGTATGAAATGGGTAAAGTTTTTTTAAAGTAATCCCGATAATATTAAGCTGTATATTGTTCTTCCAACAAGACGTATATGCCGAAGATGGTGCTTTTGAAAATAGATACAAGAATATCGCAAAGTGCATATCAAAAAGGAAAGCTACTATGTTGAACAAGAAACAGAATTAACAAAAACTATTTAATGAAGCTTTTAACAAAAAAATATCTCAGAACAGAAAGAAAAAGAGTCTATATCTTATAAAAAAAGATAAGGCTCTTATCTTCGATATGGAGATAAAAAGAAACAGAGCTAGACAATTATAAAAAGAGTATATTTTTGGCAAATCAACAAAAAGGAAATTCAGAAAACACGAAAAATTATTTTTAAAAAGAGAAAAAGTGTTTTTAACTGGCAGAACATATTGATAATAATAGGGGCGTTTTTTTGTGATGACATTGTCAATTGTTAAGGTATTCTATAAGAAAAAGAGGGGTATAATGAGTGTTGAATATATAGATATTAGTATAGACTTTGGAGTGTATTTAGATAGGGTGATGGATATAAGAATTCCTCAAAAAAATTACAACAAAAAGAATTATTACAAACATTAGTGGAAGCATACTCTCTTCAATTAGAAATAGATAATCCTATTGTTAGGGTGAGAGGGACAAATGTTTTTATTAACTAGTTTTTAGTAGAATAGCAGATTTTTTTCAGATATTAGAAGTGGGAGTTTTTCTAATAGTAGAAAGAATTTAATATATGAAAGGAGAGATGTATTGATGGAATATGTTGTGGAGATAACGAAAGAAGAGATTAAAGGAAATAAGGAAATAGCGCAGGCGTTATTGGTGGCAAAATCACCATTTTTTGTAGATACAACTATAGAAGTTGATGAAGATAACATCAGAATAAAGAGTGAAGTTCTTGGGCAATATGATGATTATAACAAGATAATGTTATTAAATTTAGAAGATAAATTACGTTACCTTATTAATCTATCAAAAATTTATACAGATTTAGAAAGTTCTAAGTATACATATCGTTTTGATAAAGAATCAATAGTATTTACAGAAAATGGGATACCGCTTTTTAGTTTATAGAGGGTGGTAAAACCAAGTATATCCATATGACAGAATTTCTTACGAAGAATTTTTAAATCAATATAAAGCTATAGCTATCTCAATAATAGATGTAAAGGCAGATTATGATAAGTTGGCGGCGGGAGCATTAGAATTTTACAGAGGAAATCTGTTCTGTGAAAAAAATAGCCAAAGAAGCAACATTAGATGGTGTTGTTAATGTATTATCAGATTTTTATAATAAAGAAAAGCAAGATAATATAGAAAATTATACACGAGTAACAAGGAAAAAAATATCAAATTTTTTTAAAAAAACAAGTATTTTTTTATTACAGGTATAGCAACGATAGTATTAGGAGTTTTTATAGGGTATATGTTATTGTACTCAATTCCTCAAAAAGATAAAATTGCAGATATAAGATTATCATTTATAAATAAAGATTATTCTAATGTTATAGAGAAAAGTAAGAAAATAAATAGAAAGTCTATCAGTCAAGAAGATAAATATATTGTAGCTTATTCAGTTATTCAGTCTGAGCCATTGACAGAAAAACAAAAAAAGAGCGATTAAGCAAAAATAAATAATCAATCTAATGCTGACTACTTAAGCTATTGGATTTTTGATAGGTCAAGCTAAGATAGATGAAGCTATAGACGTTGCAAGCTTTTTAGATGATCCACAATTACTAATGTATGGTATAACTAAGAAAATAGATGAATTACAGCGTAATCCAGAGTTGTCTTCAGAAAAACGAACAGAGCAACTAAATAGTTATAAATCAAAACTAGACGAGCTGAAGAAAAAGTATTTAGGATCTGAAGAAGAAATAAAAAAAGACGATAAAAAAATAGGAGGAAGAAATGAAGGTTTATATTATTTATAAAGAAAAATTATATACTTTACCCTAATAGAAAATATCGTCTAGGAAATAGAAAAGAATGTGATATTTATGTAGAGGAATCGATAGAAGAGGTTTTAATACGCATAAAAACATGATAGAGTAATTATAAATGATAGTGAATATTCTCAAGGAACGCATAATGTAAAAAGTGGGTGGATTAGAGCTTAGTCTGTTGATTCTAACAAAAATACATATTATTTATTGGATAGAAAAAAATGTTCTTATAGATTCAACAGATCTTGCAGATATTTGTTTTAAAGAGATTAAGTTTCCTGTTTTGATAAGTTATGAGGAAGAAACAAAAAAATCGTAAGTGAAGGATATTTTTATTTAAATGGAAATAAGACCACAGGTGAAGTTTCTTTAAAAGAATCCGATGAGATAGTATTTTTAGAAGAATTAAGCATAAAAGTATTAAGTACCTCTTTGAGCCTATTCAGTAATTTTGCATTGAAAAGTGGCATGATAACATATGATGAAGATGAGCAATATGAGAATAGAGCGGAGGAGTTTCATCGTTCACCACGTATTATTTTAAGGGAACCAACAGATAAAGTTACCGTTGGAACACCTCCGATGGAAGAAGAGGAATCTAGGCAGTCTCTTCTAAGATTACTTATGATGCCTTCGGCTATGATTTTCTTTACAATATTGATGTATATCTATTCTTCTAGTGGAACAATGATGATAATGATGTTTGGGATGTCAACAGTCACTATTATAACATCGATACATAGCTATGTTTCTGATAGGAAAAAATTCAAAGAACGTCAACAAAAGAAAGTTAAAGACTACAAAGAGTATCTTGAAGAAAAGCAACTAGAATTTGCAAATTGTAAGGAAGAGCAAAAGCAATCGTTAGAACATCATTATCCAGATATGAAGAAAATATTGCAAATGCCAAAAGAAGTGGATAGAAGGATATATGAAAAAACACCATATTATTTTGATTTTCTTACTTATAGATTAGGTACAGGGGAAGTGGAACCAAGTTTTTCTATAGAATATAGCAAATCTGAAACTTCTAAGGTAAGAGAAGAAGTAATAGGAGATATAAATAACCTATTATCACACTATAGAAATATTCCAAATGTTCCTGTTAAGGGCGATATTCATGTACCTACAGGTTATATAGGAACAAGAAAAATAGCAATAGAACAAATACAGCAACTAATGATGCAAATAGCGGTGTTTCACAGTTATCATGATGTACAGTTTATTCCAATTTTTAGAGAAGATGAACTAAACCTGTGGAATTGGAGTAGATGGTTGCCTCATATCCAGATAAGTGCATTTAATAGCAGAGGTTTTATATATAATCAGCAAACAAGAGATCAACTGTTAACTTCTTTGTATCAAATAATTAAAGATAGAAAACTTGATTATGATCAAAATACCGATAAATCAAAAGAAAAGTTATACACTCCTCATTATATATTATTTATAACGGATTTAAGCTTATTATTAGACCATAATATAATGGAATATATAAATGAAGATTTAACATATGTGGGAGTTACACTTGTTTTTGTAGAAGAGGTAATAGAGATTGCCGGAACATGTTAAAACAGTCATTGATTATAGAAATGATAAAAAAAGGAATACAAATATTGCATAAAGGAGAGTATATAAATAAAGAGTTTTCTCCATTAGAGCAGATACCATTGTTAGATAAAGAAAATTTTGCAAGAGGATTGGCAGGTATAAATCATGAAGAAACTCTTCGTAATTCAATACCTAATTCTGTAACATTTTTAGAAATGTATGGAGCAAAAACAATTTCAGAATTAAATATCTTAGAGCGTTGGCAACAAAATGAAGCTTATCAAACTATGGCTGTACCGCTAGGGGTAAGAGGAAGAGATGACATATTATACCTGAACCTTCATGAAAAAGCTCATGGGCCACACGGTTTGATAGCGGGGACAACAGGGTCAGGGAAATCAGAATTAATTCAATCATATATTTTGTCACTAGCTGTAAATTATCATCCATATGAAGTAGCTTTTCTATTAATAGACTATAAAGGTGGAGGTATGGCTAATTTATTCGCAGACTTACCTCATCTAGTGGGGACAATAACCAACTTAGACGCTAACCAAGCACTAAGAGCCTTGGTTTCTATAAAAGCTGAATTGAAAAAACGTCAAAGATTATTTTTTGAACATGATGTTAATCACATTAATCAATATACAAAATTATATAAACAAGGGGAAGCGAAAGAACCACTACCGCATTTATTTATAATAAGTGATGAGTTTGCAGAATTAAAACAAGAACAACCAGACTTTATGCAAGAGTTAATATCAACAGCTCGTATTGGACGTTCATTGGGGATTCATTTGATTTTGGCTACACAAAAACCTAGTGGTGTAGTAAACGATCAGATATGGTCAAACTCAAAATTTAAGATAGCTCTGAAAGTGCAAGATGTAGCAGACTCACGTGAAATTATTAAAACACCGGATGCAGCGCAGATTACACAAACGGGTAGAGCATATCTACAAGTAGGTAATAATGAAATCTATGAACTATTCCAAAGTGCTTGGAGTGGGGCAGAATATAAAGAAGACGAATCAGATAGTGATAATAGAGATTTAACAATATACGAAATCAGAAATAATGGACAATATACACCTATAAATAAAGATTTAAGTGGATTATCGGCGCGAAAAGAAATTAAATCTATACCAACTCAATTAGATGTAATTGTAGAGTATACTAAAAAACTATTTGATAAAACAGGATTGGCAAAAGTTGCAAGTCCATGGCTACCTCCATTAGAAAGATAATATATATAGCGATGATATTCAAAAATAATAACTTTTAAAGATTATTGGGGACGCAAAGAAAAACTTAATATTTTAGTTGGTTACCAAGATATTCCAGAAAAACAAGAACAATCGCCATTATATCTAGATATGGAGAAAACAGGACATATTATGTTAATTTCTAGTCCAGGTTTTGGGAAAACAACGTTTTTACAGAGTATAGCACTAGATTTGATGAGAAAAAATACTCCAGAAGATGTCCATATATATTTATATGACTTCGGAACAAGTGGGCTTATATCTATTAGTGAGTTTCCGCATGTTGCAGATTACTTCACCTTAGATGAAGAAGAAAAAATCACAAAATCTCTAAAACGTTTAGAAGAAGAAGTTAAACATAGAAAAACACTGTTAGCTAATGCCAAAGTAACTAATTATACACAGTATAATGAAGTAGCGACGGAAAGTATACCAACAATCTTTATGCTGATAGATAGTTTCGATGGGATGGCAGATGCTAAATACAATGAAGCATTTATCAGTGTATTAAACACAATAGCTAGAGATGGAGCTTCTTTAGGTATATATATAGTGACCACATTATCAAGAACTAACGCTATGCGTTTGCAGTTACAAGGTAATTTCAAAACGAAAATATCATTATTCTTATTTGATAAGAGTGACCTATCTGCGATAGTAGGACGTTCGAATATCAATTTAGAAGAAATAAAAGGAAGAGCAGTTGTGAAGTTTGATGAGATTGTGCATTTCCAAGTAGTTCAAGCTTATAAAACTCAAAGTTATTCAGAATATATAAATGCAATTAAAAGAAGAGATAAACAGTATGGAAGAATATTGGCAAGGTGAAAAACCAGAAAAAAATACCAATGCTACCAGAAAAAAATTACATATCAATATATTGATGATATAATCACTGACAAAGATATGGATAATACTTTTGTATTAGGATTATATAGAGATACAGCTGAACTAGCGACATTTACTCTAGATAGAGCAATAATGATGGCGTCAGATAAACCGACTGCCTTAGAGAATTATTATACAGTAGTTGATTATAATCTAAACAGAGTAAGTAATGAATATAAGGCCTATCTATTTGATTCGGGAGATAAAGTGAGAACAAACTATTTATCAAATATTCAGAAGATAATAAATCCACTAGAAATAGAGGAAATAGTTAGTGAACTTTTAACAGAACTCGGGAAAAGGATGAGTCAAGCACAAGAATATTCACAAAAATACTTATTAATTATTCCAGAGATAGCGGCATTCTCACGAGACTCAAGGATATCAGAACAAAATCTTAAACTTCTAGTAAAAGAAGGAGCCAAATATGGTATTACAGTTCTATTTATAGGATATTATCAAGATTTGGTATCTAATTTTGATTTCTTAATTAAACAGATAAAACCACTAGTAGAACAGGTTTATATGGGCGTAAGAATATCTGATCAAGATCATACAAAATATCCATATGTCTTTAATGAGGCTTACCTGAAGGCTAATGAAGGGTATATTCTAACACCTTATAAATATGATAATGTACAGGTTATAGAAGAAAATTAGCTAATGTTATAAGGTCGAAAAATAAAAATAGACATAATGATTCTATACAAATTTAATATATTAAATTTGTATAGAATCATAATTAGGAAAACGAGTAAAAAGCGTACATAATAAATTTTTTAAAAAAAGTCAGATGAGGAATTAATATCAAACAAGAAAAGCATTATCTATGAGATAATAGCTTATTTTTATGACAAAAACTGAAGAAAAAGTTGCTAAAAAGGTACTGAGATGATAAAATATAGTAAAATAAAAAGGAGGAAGAGAAGTGAAGAAAATATTGATAGGAATATTAGTGCAGTCGCAATAATAGCGATATTAATAGGAGGGAAGATACAAATGGATAAATATAGAGTGAAAAGTATAGTACACGGAGAAGAAGGAAAGCAGCAATAGAAAATATGTTAAGAGTACTAGATGAAAAAGCCTTAACACCAGAGGGAAAATAAAAAGTTATAAAAATAGATGAAAATTATACAGAGAGAAATCCAATGGGGGAATTGAGATAAAATTAATAATAAATGATGATAATGAGCTTACTGTAAAGACAGCTTTTGAATAAATATCCTTCAAGAGGATATATACAACATGGAATGATTGTAACTTCTGAGAAGATGGCAAAATTAGTACCAGAAAATGAGGGAGAGTAACAGTAGTGATTCGAAAAACAGATGAAGTAAATAAGCAAATAGCAGAATTAGAGTATAAAAATTACGAAATAAATGAATTGATTAAAACTGAACAAGGATTCAAGGTAGGTAGGGTCCTTGATGTAAATGATAATCGAAGTGGAAATGGAGAACAAATATACGCCATAGCTAGTGACGGAAGTAATGTCTTGCTCAACGCCCCTCTAAGTGAAAGAGCAAAAGTAAAAGAAATTACTTTGTTATACAGAGGCTCAACAAATCCACTAGGATTATTCACAGGTAAAGCAGATGAAGTAGGAAGAGACTGGGTAGGAAACAATGCAGCACTAGGAATAAAAATGCTTATGAATCAAAGAGGAGTAACGGGACAACTGGAAGCCTCAGCAGAATATCTAAAAGAAATAATGGAAAAATATCCTAATGCAAAAATAAATATATATGGACATTCACTAGGTTCAATGGATGCCCAATATGCACTAGCCTGTATAACAGATTACAGTAGGATAAATGGAGCATATATTTATAATGGTCCGAATATATATAGTTTGTTATCATATAGTCAAAAAGTAAATGTAAGTGCCTTATATGCCAAAATACATAATTATGTTGACTCTGAAGATATAATAGGATTAGGTTATAACAAAGGAGAGGGAGCAGTAGGACAAGTATATAAATTTGTTGGCTTGGATAAAAAAACGGTACCTATGCTTGTAGGGAAAGAGATAGCAGGTCCGTTAGGGGCAATGCTAGGATTAGCTTACGGAGCATTTGCAGATCAACACATTTGGGGAGGATATGATTTCGATGCAGACGGTAATCTAATAGATAGGTATGGAAGAAGAGTAAAAGCGTGGGAAAAACCAGAAGAAACAGCCATACTAGAAAAAGTATCTAGAAGTAAAGAATATTTGGAGTTATTGAGTAAAAATAAAGAATTAACAATTGATGTGAATCAAGATGGAAAGCTAGATGCAAAATTTAGTGTGGATAGTTTAAAAGCAACGCCTCTAATACCAGTTGGAGCAAGTGGAGAAATAGTAATAAATTTTCCTACACTATTAATACTAGCTGGAAATTTGGAAGCTCTTTTAAATGAGATAGCACAAATAAAAGAATTGCTTAGTGTATCTGGAGAAACTAATGCAGATGTAGAAAGCAGAAAGCAAAGGAGAACAGAAACACTAGAACAATCAATAGTTCGGTACTTGGAACAAATAGAGTTAATAAAAAGTATAAAAAAACTTGATGAATTTTTACTCGACATTAGAAGATAACAAAAAGTAAGTTTGAAGTATTAGGAGAATATAATACATATCAATTTTTCAAGACAATTTGATTGGTTTGGATTTAGCGGATTTAAACATTGGTGTTATCAAAGTGGAAGTCATTGGGATTATAGTCCAACAGTAAAAAAACTAGATAAGATTAAGGTGACTGCTCGAAAAACAGCAGAAGGAGTAAAAAAAACATATTATAATGAATATAGTCCGCAAAGAGAGGCTATAATTACAGTATCTACTAAGACAGATATAGCTAGACAAGGCATAGCTACAATAAATTCATTCAAATCAAATATAGCCGAGGCATTTAAAGGACAAGGCGTAAGATCAAAGTTTGATGATGGTATAGCTAAACCGTTAGGTGAGGTAATAAAAGTAGAAAAAACAAATATGGATGCAATGGAAAAATGCATAAGAAGTATGCAACAAAGTGTAATAGCATTAGCAGATAGTCACCAAGCAAATGATACTACAATAGAGCAAAATTGGAATACGAAACAAGACGTATTAGGAAACTATAAAGTAGGGGAAATACCGAGTGATTTTAACACGTTTGTAGAGAAATCGGGATTATTTGATGATTTGGCGGTACTAAAGGCGTTTGATAAACAAGTAGATGATGAGGCAAATAGTCTATCGTCTAAAATGGCAACTTCGTTTACAGCGTATCTCACTGTAGCAAAAGATAAAAGTAGAAATACTTATGCAGATTTAAAAGATACTCAAATGAGTGCGGCTAGTGTAATATCAGATTTTCCAACAGGTATTTATTATAAAGAAGAAAAAGAGGAAGGAGAATATGACATACACTACTATCGTACAATAGAGGAAAGTATAGAAGTTGCAGCAACAATAAAAGAGACAGAAAATTTAATAACAGAATTAGAAAAGTCGTATCGTGACACTATACAAACAATTGATTCAGCAGGAGGGTTATTATCCACTCTAAAAACAGAATTAAGAAATTACTTAGAAGATGCGATATACAATTATTCAACATTATCAGAGGTCGTAAGGGCTCAAAGATTGATAATGTTAGTAATGAACAAGATAAATGCTCAGGTAACAAGTTTTTCTGAATTGGTGAATCAAAATAAAGGGAAATCAATAGAAGCTTTAGATGGTAGGATGAAAGAGTTGGGGGTAATGACTTCTCATATATCAGAGCTAATAAGCACATGTTTTGGGGATAAATAGAAGATTAGAGAATAAAATAATATAAAATAGTCGTAACTTTAAATTTAGGTTACGACTCTTTAACTCTTGCTCTTTTTATCTCGACTTACATCCATTGTAACACAACAAGAATTTTTAATTAATTTTTGTCGCTATTCTTTAAAAAAACAG